>ERZ840096.3-NODE-3-length-493973-cov-41.962484_pt1 | contig 493973 bp, 439 predicted proteins | sample MGYA00519878_ERZ840096 | MGnify/ENA primary metagenome ERZ840096 (study PRJEB31850, sample SAMEA3708865) | human gut metagenome | biome: human gut; feature: human-associated habitat; material: faeces | place: China | collected 2014 ... | reverse complement strand
CCGCATATTTCCACGCTTATGGAATCGTGCTATAATGGGTGTAATCACTGAAAAAAACGATAACGAGAGAGGGGGCATTGGATGTACACAAAGCTGTCAATCCCGGAGCGGCTCAAAGACCTGCGGGTGGTGGACGAGCACCTGACGCTGGAACAGCTGGCTGAGCAGACGGGGCTGTCCAGATCGGCGCTGGGAAAATATGAAAGCGATGATTATAAGGACATCAGCCCGTTTGCGATTGCAACGCTGGCGGATTTTTACGGCGTATCCGCCGACTACCTGATGGGGCTGACCGATAACAAGGAGGTTCCCAACGCCGATGTGCAGTCGCTTCATTTGAACGATGAGATGATTGAGCTTCTGCGGAGCGGCAAGATTAACAACCGGCTTCTCTGCGAACTGGCTACACACCCGAACTTCCGGCGGCTGATGGTGGATATGGAAATCTGTATCGACCGGATCGCCAATATGCGGGTGGAGCAGATGAATCTGGTGATGGAGGCCACCCGGCAGACCGTCCTCAGCAAGTATGCGCCCGGAGAAGATGACCTCTATGTGCGAACGCTGGAGCTGGGGCAGGTGCAGGAAAGCGACTTTTACAGCCACGTCATGCACGATGACCTGGACAGCATCGTCCGGGATATACGGGAGGCCCACCTGAAGGATAAGACCACCGCCGACCCACAACCCACGCTGGATGATGTGAAGCAAAAGTTTGAGCAGGCACTCGAACAGGGCAGCCGGGAGGAAATGGTAATCCACGAATTTTGCGACAGAATGCAGATTCCCTTCGAGAAGATTTCCTCTGAGGACTTCTCGGCTTTCCTGCGGATACTGAGCCTGTCAAAGATGCTCAAAAATCCCAACAACATGAGGGGGAAGGCCAAGCCGCAGCCGTACTATGCGCCCAAGCGGAAGAAACGTAGGTAGTGAAAAAGCCGTCCAACCTGTACCGTTGGACGGCTTTCGCCCATGTGGGCGGAATAAAATATGTTGTTGTACATTCGTTAGCTGACCGTTTTCATCAGTTTTTTCATAAATTTCCAAAGACGGATGCCATCTTTGAGGCCCAGCCGGTAAAAGAAGCATTCGCTTTCTGCACCGGAATCGAAGATGGAATCGCAGTAGTGCCTTACAGCGTTCTTCTGTTCCTCAGACAATGCGCTGATCGCTTTTTCATACTCGGTTTCCAAGCGAAGGTAGTCAGCTTTTTTCTCCTTGCCGGTTTCTGCCTCCCGCCATTTAGCGAACTGGCTCTGCATCCGCTCCTGAATCATCAAATCAACCAGTTTTTCTATATCTGTACCCATAAGCGCCCCTCCTTATGCTGGACGGATATAATTCCGGTATGTTTCCAAGACGGAATCCGACACACCGCTTTTATATACTTTGCGGATGTCGGAGATTTCCTCTTGCTTCAGCAGTTTCAGCCATTTCAGCAGTTCAGCCCTACCGTTTGCAAAGTTACAGTAGCGTCCATCGGCGTATTCGATACGGTATCTCATAGACAGGCACCTCCTTAAACATAAATCCTCTCAGACCGGATGATTTCCTCTGCCCGGATGCGGATACTGTTCATGGCTCCGACCCAGGCCAGCTGATCACAGATTTTCAGTTCTTCGCTGACGCCCTCCGCCGCCTGCATCTGCGAGATGATACACGCCAGCCGGTCATCGGCCTGCTCGTTCAGATCGGCAAGATACGTCCAGAGTTTTCCCGACAGAAGCAGTTCATTGTACTGGCCGGGACGGTGTTCTTGCAGAAACGCCTTGTGCATCCGTCCCCACCGCCCGATGGGGCGGCTTTCCTCCGGCAGCTTCAGATCGGGGATGTAGTAGTCTCCCACCAGCGTATAGCTGATGCCGTAGTGATGGATTTTCTTTGGTAAATGTTCCATGTTCGACCTCCTGTATTCAGTTTTTTCAGAATCCAGTTGATCGTGTCCCTGTTCATGATAAATTCAAGGCAACTGAACTCTTCACGAACAAGTATGGCACATCCTTTCCTAATTTCTGATAATTGAGGCCGTGGGAAACCTGCGTCCCCCGGTTCTCTGAGGTGTTGAAACTGTCAATGGTCTCTTTCCCCAGGATTTCCGAGAGCTCTTTGAGCGTGGATTTCTCCTTGCCTCCCAAAAACAAGGTAGTGTCGCAGTTGCCGACAATGGTATCTGCGGCGTCCTTGTAGATGGTCTTTAGCTGTGACTGTGACTGTAAAATAATAGAAGCCGAGATTTCCCGGCTTCGGATGGTGGCGATCAGTTTATCAAAGTTTGGTATCTGTCCAATGTTGGCGAACTCATCCAGGATACACCGTACATGAACCGGCAGCCTGCCGCCGTATTCATCATCTGCCTTGTCGCAGAGCAGATTGAAAAGCTGGCTCTGGAGCATGGCGATCACGAAATTAAAGGTGGTGTCCGTGTCGCTCATAATGAGGAACAGAGCAGTTTTTCGGTCGCCCAGGGTATCAAGTTCCAAATCATCATACTCCATCAAATCCCGCAGTTCCTTAATATCGAATGGGGCAAGCCGGGCTCCGCAGCTAATCAGGATGGACTTTGCCGTTTTGCCTGCAGCCAGCTTGTATTTCTTATACTGTTTGACAGCGAAATGGTCCGGCTCCTTTTCCTCCAGCCGGGAGAACATCAGATCAACAGGACTTTGAAATTCCTCGTCGTCCTCCCTGGCCTCGCTTGCGTTTATCATCTCCAATAGGGTGATGAAGTTCTTTTCTTCCTCCGGGGCCTCATACCAGATGTAGCCGATCAGGGCGCAGTACAGGAGGCGTTCCGCCTTGACCCAGAAATCCTCGGAAGATTTTTCACCGTCGCCTTTGGTGTTGGCTATGATGGTGTTGGTAAGTTTCAAAATATCCTTTTCACTCCGCAGATAGGCGAATGGGTTATAGTGCATGGACTTCTTAAAGTTGATCGTGTTCAGCACCTTGACCTTGTAGCCTGCCCGCACCAGGAGAGAGCCTGTTTCCAGAATGAGGGTTCCTTTCGGGTCCGTAACAACATACGAGGAATGGAGCTGCATGAGGTTGGGCTTTACAAAGAACCTGGTCTTGCCGCTGCCGGAGCCGCCGATTACCAGGATATTTTTATTCCTGGCATACTTTGGGTTCTTTGGGCGGTTCGACATCATCAGCCGCTCCGTCTGGGTCAGTAGTACGTTATTCTCAAATACGGGGTCTATGTAGGGCTTTATATCTTCGGCAGTTCCCCATCTTGCAGAACCGTACTCCATACCTTTGCGGTATTTCTTTGCGTTTTTCCCTTTGGTGTAGATAATCAGCCGGATTACCACCGCACCGATCAGCCCCACAAGCAGGTCTGCCGGATGGAAACTGGGAGCAATGCTCTCCATAGCCTGAGAAAATCCGCTGCCCAGGTTCAGCAGTTTGCCGGAGAGGTCAGCTCCGGGAGAGAGCCGTACCGTCTGGGCTGCCTTATCGAACAGCCACACAAAGAGCAGATAGGGGAGATTTAAGATCAGCAGCTTTTTCACATTTACCTGTTTCATAGCTCCATCCCCCTGTCCTTGTGTTTGGTGCGGTCCAAAACCTTATCCTTTTTCTGTGCCAGCTCTTTCATGCTGGATAAGAGTTTTCGGATGGAGGGCTTTTTCTCCTGGGAGAGCTGCTTTGCGGAAAACTCCTTAAAAGCCGCCGTCATAACATCGGCGTCCCGGCCTTTGAAGAATACCAGGTACCGGGGCGGCTGCGTGCTGCTGTCTTTTTTCAGGGCAAAATCAATGCCGTACTTCTTAGCGGTGGCAGAAAATGCCCGGATGTTGGCGTTGGTGATCTCCAGGTTAGAAACTCCTGTGTTGTGTTTCATCAGCTCCTTTAGGGTCTGTTTCCCTTTGGGGAGCTGGTGGCTTTTGTTTTTCTGCGCCTCCAAAAACTTCCGCATGGCCTTAGCAAGGACGGAGGCGGTCATTCTGGAAGTGGTGATGGCAAGTGCCATTGTTTTCTGGGTTACTTCTTCCTGCATGGGTTACCTCCTTTCCCCTCCGCCGTACAGGTCATGGTTCACCAGGGAAGTGTAGTAGCTGCTGATGGTGGATGGTGCATTATACAGGGCTGCCAGCAGATATTTCTTGATGTTGCGGACATAGGTGGTATTCTCCTGCATACTGGAAAGCACATATTCGATATGGGAACTGTCCAGTTTCATAAAGCGGGATTTTACCACCTCCGCCGGATAATCGTCTCCGGCAATACGGATGGTCTTTCTTGCGGAACAGACCGTGTCCACGATCAGCTCCACCAGTTCGTCAAGCCGCTCTCTGTCGATCTGGTTATTTTGGACCAGATGGCGGTACTCGATATTTTCCAGGATGATCTCCCGATAAATCTCTCTGGAAGACCTCGTATCCGTTCCCATCCCATCCGCCGCCTGCAGCTCATCCTCATACGGATTTGATTGGATAGGATTTGATACCTCCGTATTTGATAAATCAGTATTTAATCCCTGGTTACTTGATTTCTTAGTATTTAATTGTGCGGGGTTTCCCTGTTCAGGTTCTTCCTGCTTTGGAGTTCCCAGGACTGGACTATCCAAAACTGGATTTTCCTGTTTAGGTTTTCCCTGTCCCGGCTGGGGCGGCTTAGGCTGCTCTAAAATGGTGTACTGAATATCCGTAAGCTGCCCTTTGGCGTTTCGGATACGCTCTCGTATCACATAGCCGTGTTCCTCCAGCTCATTGACGGTTGAGCAAATGCTGTCCACACCGTCCTTGCATATCTTCGCAAGCCCTTTGGTGGTGTAGTCCCAGTCCTCCGGGAGGGAGAGCATGAGGGAGAGAAGCCCCTTTGCTTTGAGGGAGAGTTTCGTGTTCCGCAGATGGTGGTTTGCCATCACGGTATAGTCACGGGTTTTCTCTATGCGGAAAACTGCCATAATCGGACACCTCCTTTCCGTTTTCTAAAAAGGTCGTTTTTCTTATGATTTTTCCTCTGTGCCGTTTCCGTTAGGGCAAGGGGATAAATTCCTCTGTCCGTTATGGTCGGGAGGCATACAGAGAGGAAAAGGGATGATTTTCGCCCCAAAAGAGGGTACTTTTCAGAGGTCACGGTCTTTTGTGTCATAGCGGAGGTTTCCCGCAGTCACTTTGGCGTGGTTTCTGATCTTGATAAATCCCCTGTCCTGGTTCTCCCTGGCTTTCTGGTATCCCTGCTCGGTGAGGAACAGCCGCATACGCTCACCTTTGTATCCCATAGGGGACTCATGGGAGAGAACATCGAAGACGATCATGTGGCGGGTGTCAGGGTCAAAACGCTCCAGAGCCATAATGTCATGGCCGGCCAGTTTCTCCGCCCCGGACTTCTGCCTTGCCTCTGCAAGCATTTCCCCGATGGTTCGGGCTTTCCCCGGCAGGCGGTAATTCTTCTGAACATCATTTACCAGAGCCATACACTCCTTGTCAGAGAGCAGACGCAGTTTTGACAAAAGGCTTTCTGCGGTCTGCCGGATTTCCGGGTTTGGGGCATATCGCTTATTCATGGCGATCTCGTTCAGAATGGCTGCCTGGCAGGTGCTTTCTACTTGGTAAACCATTCTCTTTTCATTTTCAGTTAAATTCATGGGATAGGCTCCTTTCTGAAAAATGGGTATAAAAAAACGCCATAGGAAGTTGAGAGCCTATGGCGTTGAGGGACTGTATTCTGTTATATTTCAAGGTTTGACATAAGGCATACTATGCAGTAATATAGACCTATAAGTAGTTGATAATCGTTGGTGGGGAACCAAAGCGATAGACCTTGCCTTGCTAAGAGTTTGCTAATTGGACGGTTTAATCTTAGCAAATTTAAGGTGTTATGGAGTATCACGATATAACAAGCTAATCGTTGAAAAACCTTGATTTTACAAGGGTTATACGGTATCAGAAGTTATGTTAGGCTACCGTGTATGAGGTGGTAAGCCATACTCCTAAGGGGCAGTTGAGGGTTCGATTCCCCCAGGGGGTGCCATTGAAAAAAGCAGCCGCCGGGCTGCTTTTTTCAATGAAGCGCACCTGCGGTGCATGAAGAATGAAGTATGGCTTCGCCATATGAAGTTTGACGGCATTACGCCGAAAGTCTGTCATGCGCTTTGCTTCATACGAGCGTCAGCGAGTACTTCATGGCAGCGAAACTGCCGTTTCATGTTTGCGGGGCAAACGCTTCATTATTACAATATAAATGCTTTGCTGTAATTGAGCAGGTATTGATGCGGATATTCCAATTATAATAGAAGTCAGAGAACAATCTTTTTTGCGTCTCTGTCATCGTTTGGCAAGTTAGTCTAAAAACGGCACTTTTGCCAAGCCGCCGGGCTGCTTTTTTCAATGAAGCGCGCCTGCGGTGCATGAAAAATGAAGTATGGCTTCGCCATATGAAGTTTGACGGCATTACGCCGAAAGTCTGTCATGCGCGTCACTTCATACGAGCGTTAGCGAGTACTTCATGGCAGCGAAGCTGCCGTTTCATGTTTGCGATGCAAACGCTTCATTCAAATCAATTTACAGTCAATTTGCAAAATCCCCCGCACGGCAAATTTCCGCGCGGGGGACATTTTTTATTTTCCGCTTTCGCCGTAGTTTGAGAGCACGCGGGCGGACGGGTCGTTGACATCGCAGCCCTCCCATGACTTGTTGGGCATCCAGAAATCGACTATCATCTCGGACTGGCCGGGATAGTACTTTTCAAATATCTCGCGATAGAGCAGGGATTCTTTCGTGAACGGCTTTGCGTGGGTGTATTTTTCGCACTTCTCTTTGAATTCCTCTTCGGTGTAGAGCCCCTCGGCGTATTCCTTGAGGTAGTCGACCATCGAGTGGCCGACTGCGTCGGAGAACGCCGCCTTTTCGCGGAAGAGTATATCGTGGGGCAGATAATCGCCCTCGAAAGCGTGGCGGAGCAGATATTTGCCCTTGCCGTAGGTGTTCATTTTTTTAGCGGGGTCGACGGACATGACATATTTTACAAAGTCGAGATCGCCGAACGGCACGCGCGCTTCAAGCGAGTTTACGGAGATGCAGCGATCGGCGCGCAGAACGTCGTACATGTGCAGCTCTCTTATTCTCTTCTGCGACTCCTTCTGGAACTCCTCCGCGCTCGGCGCAAAGTCGGTGTATTTGTAGCCGAACAGCTCGTCGGAGATTTCGCCCGTCAGAAGAACTCTGATATCCGTGTTCTCGTGTATCCATTTGCACAGCAGGTACATACCCATGCTCGCGCGGATAGTTGTGATATCAAATGTGCCGAGCATACGGATGACACCCTCGAGCGAGTCTATGACCTGCTCTTTTGTCATGATGACTTCGGTGTGGTCGCTGCCGATATAGTCGGCGACTTCCTTTGCGTATTTGAGGTCGATAGCGTCCTCGCTCATGCCTATTGCAAAGGTGCGTATCGGCTTTTTGCTCTGTCTTGCCGCTATGGCGCAGACGAGGGAGGAGTCGAGTCCGCCGGAGAGCAGGAAGCCGACCTTTGCGTCCGCAACGAGTCTCTTGTCAACGCCGGCGATGAGCTTTTCGCGGATGTTTTTGCAAACTGTCTCAAGGTCGTCATGGCAGATTTCGTCAACCGCCGCTATGTCGCAGTACTGGACAAACTCGCCGTCTTTATAGTAGTGTCCGGGCGGGAAGGGCATAACATGCCCGCACATTCCGACTAGGTTCTTCGCCTCGCTCGCGAACATGATAACACCTTTTTTATCATAGCCGTAGTAGAGCGGGCGGATGCCTATCGGGTCTCTTGCGGCGATATATTTTTTCTCTTCGCCGTCGTAGATAATCAGCGCAAACTCGGCATCGAGCATCTTGAACATATCCACGCCGTATTCGCGGTAGAGCGGGAGAAGTATCTCGCAGTCGGAGCCGCTTTTGAATGTGTATTTCTTCGAGAGCTCCTCTTTTATCTTCTCGTAGCCGTATATCTCGCCGTTGCAGACGACATAGCTGCCGTCCAATTCAAACGGCTGCATCCCGTCGGGGGTCAGCCCCATTATCGCAAGGCGGTGAAAGCCGAGCAGTCCTTTGCCGGTGTCTATTATCCGGCTGTCGTCCGGTCCTCTTGAAACGGTCTTTTTGAATCCTTCCTCAAAATCAGAAAAAGCGGCACAGCAGTCGCAGTAACCCATTATCGAACACATAGTAATCTTTCCTTTCGGTTAGTTTAAGCATTCGATAGGGCAAGTGCCAACTCGCTGTGCCACCTATCTTTGTTCTCTTTTCGGCTTCGAAGAAAGCCTCGCCGCTGTAACGGTCGGCGTGTCCGGCGCACCTACTCGGTAGTCCTTTCGGCTTGCAGCTTGTCGGGTGTTATTTGCGCGGCTCCTGTGCTGCATGGCTCTCACTGTCCCATGCTCGCTTTGAGCGGTATTCCGCGTTACTTCTCCCGACTCGGGCGCTTTTGTTATTTTAAAAAGGGTTGTGGATTTTTATTTTACGCTGAAGAGCAGGTCGCTGTAGGTCGGGAACGGCCAGAACTCCTTGGCGGTTATCGTCTCAGCCTCGTCGCAGACGGCGCGCAGGGCGTCCATCTTGCCGAGAATAACGTCTCTGATATCATTCGCCGCTTCGGTGACATCCTCGATGGTCTGGAACTTCGCTATCTCGCCGTCAAGGTCTGCGGTCGCGTCGGCGATTTCATCGGACAGCTCGGAGAGCTTCGCGATGGTCGCGGTTTCGTATTTGCAGGGGAGGCCTGCGACTGCCGCTTTCTTCGCGGCGAGGGTCTCTGCGAGCGACTTTGTGTAGCCCTCGACTGCGGGGAGAATCTCTTTTCTCGCCATGTCGACCATGGTCAGAGCTTCGATATTGACGGTCTTTGAGTAGTTCTCAAGAAGTATCTCATAGCGGCTGTGAAGCTCTGCGGGTGAGAATATCTTGTGAGCGGTGAGCATCTTCACGTTCTTGTCGGCAATCATCGCGGGCATAGCGTCCGGAGTGGTGCAGAGATTCAGCAGTCCGCGCTTCTCGGTAGCTTCCTTTATCCATGCGTCGTCATAGCCGTTGCCGTTGAAGATGATTCTCTTGTGGTCTTTTATGGTCTTCTTTATCATGTCGTGCAGAGCGGTCTCGAAGTCATCGACATTTTCGAGGCGATCCGCATATATCTTGAGCGACTCCGCAACGGCGGCGTTGAGCATGATGTTCGCGCAGGCGATGCTGTTCGACGAGCCGAGCATACGGAACTCAAACTTGTTGCCGGTGAACGCAAAGGGCGATGTGCGGTTGCGGTCGGTGGTGTCGCGGGTGAACTTCGGCAGAACATGAACGCCGAGCTTCATCGTTGTCTTTTCGCTGCCGCTGTAGGGCGCGTCGTTCTCTATAGCGTCGAGAACTGCGGTCAGCTCGTCGCCGAGGAACATAGAGACAACTGCGGGCGGAGCTTCGTTTGCGCCGAGTCTGTGGTCGTTGCCTGCGGTCGCGACGGAGACGCGGAGCAGATCCTGATAGTCGTCAACGGCTTTGATGACCGCGCAGAGGAACAGCAGGAACTGTGCGTTCTCATATGGGGTCTCGCCGGGGGTGAGGAGGTTGACTCCGGTATCCGTAGCCATGGACCAGTTGTTGTGCTTGCCCGAACCGTTGACTCCGGCGAACGGCTTCTCGTGGAGCAGGCAGACAAGTCCGTGCTTCGCGGCGACTTTCTGCATGATTTCCATAGTCAGCTGGTTGTGGTCGGTGGCGATGTTCGTTGTGGTGTATATGGGTGCGAGCTCATGCTGAGACGGTGCGACTTCGTTGTGTTCGGTCTTTGCAAGAACGCCGAGCTTCCAGAGCTCTTCGTTGAGGTCTGCCATGTAAGCGGCGACTCTCGGCTTGATAACTCCGAAATAGTGGTCGTCCATCTCCTGTCCCTTGGGCGCCTTTGCGCCGAAAAGAGTGCGTCCGCAGAAGACGAGGTCTTTGCGCTGCTCATAGAGTGCCTTGTCAACGAGGAAGTATTCCTGCTCGGGGCCGACGGAGGTGCGCACGCACTTTACATCGGTGTTGCCGAAGAGTCTGAGAATACGAAGAGCCTGCTTGTTGAGAGCCTGCATGGAACGGAGCAGAGGCGTTTTCTTGTCGAGTGCCTCGCCGCCGTAAGAGCAGAACGCCGTGGGGATGCAGAGGGTCTTGTCTTTTATAAATGCGTAGGAAGTGGGATCCCACGCGGTGTAGCCGCGGGCTTCAAATGTTGCTCTGAGTCCGCCGGACGGGAAGGATGATGCGTCCGGCTCGCCTTTTATCAGTTCCTTGCCCGAGAACTCCATGATAACGCGCCCGTCGGATGCGGGGGTTATGAAGCTGTCGTGCTTCTCGGCGGTGATGCCGGTCAGGGGCTGGAACCAGTGGGTGAAATGGGTCGCGCCATGCTCAACGGCCCAGTCTTTCATAGCGGCGGCAACTGCGTTGGCGACGTCATTATTGAGACTTGCTCCTTCGTCAATAGTCTTCTTGAGAGACTGGTAAACATCGGCGGAAAGCATTGCTTTCATCACTCTGTCGTCAAAAACGAGACTTCCGAAATAATCAGATACTGTGCTCATAAGTTAGCGCTCCTTTTTCATATTTTAAGGCGAAAAATAAAAAATGGCGTCAATGAACCCGTTCGGTTCAAAGACGCCATTGCCTTTATGCGCTGAATTATACGCGCAGCAAAATCGTTTGTCAAGGCATTTTCAGACAATTCTTTATTTTTGTGCAAATAGCCGCAATCGGGGCTTTTTGAAAAGCAATTTTATGAGCAAGATGTAACCGCTTTTCTGAGAAAATGCGGCGGAGTTGAACTCGCGCCGGAAAAATTTTTTCGACGGCGCTCTTTTCTCTCAGCCGTTTCGGAAAATAAAGTGCGATACATATAAAATACGCGATTGACACGGGTCTTTTAATATGATAAAATACGCCTCAAATGAGCAAAGGCGTTCATTCCCCCGGGGACAGTGCCCCCATCGGCGGACGCCTTTGCTTTTTGCTTTTTCGGAACCGAGCGTCCCGCATCTCATCGGGTTTTGCGGGCAGTTGACCGCGTTGTCATATTTTTCGGTTCCAAAGCACTCGCTTTTAGTACAGAATACCGTAGAAGTCGGCAGGGAAGGTGTGTTATAATATGATATAATGAAAGTACATGTGAAACCTTAACCGGAGAAGTATATAAAAAAGAAAAAGATAAAATACGGAGGGATATTAATGACAAAGTACATCTTTGTGACCGGAGGCGTCGTATCCGGCCTCGGAAAGGGGATAACTGCGGCGTCGCTCGGACGAATACTCAAAGCGCGCGGACTCAAGGTAGCGGCGCAGAAGCTCGATCCTTATATCAATGTTGACCCGGGCACCATGAGCCCCTATCAGCACGGCGAAGTTTATGTCACGGAAGACGGCGCGGAGACCGACCTCGACCTCGGCCACTACGAGCGCTTCATCGACGAGGATCTTAACAAATACTCGAATCTCACCACCGGTAAAGTATACTGGAACGTGCTCAACAAAGAGCGCCGCGGCGAGTATCTCGGTTCGACCGTTCAGGTCATACCCCATATAACAAATGAAATAAAGGATTTCGTATACCGTGTCGGCAAGAAAACCGATGCTGACGTGGTCATCACTGAGATCGGCGGCACTATAGGTGACATTGAATCCCAGCCTTTCCTCGAAGCTGTAAGACAGATATCTCTTGAGGTAGGGCGTGAGAACAGCCTCTTCATCCATGTCACTCTGGTGCCGTTTTTGCGTGGATCGGACGAGCATAAGTCCAAGCCCACCCAGCACTCGGTCAAGGAGCTGCAGGGCATGGGCATCAACCCGAACATAATCGTCCTGCGCTGTGACGAGCCGCTTGAGGAGGCTATCTTCAAGAAGATATCGCTCTTCTGCAACGTCAAGCCCGACTGCGTTATCGAGAACATTACCCTGCCTTATCTCTACGAAGCTCCGTTGATGCTCGAAAAGTCGAACTTCTCGTCCGTCGTCTGCCGCGAGCTGAATATAGACGCTCCCGAACCGGATCTCGACGAGTGGACGGAGCTTGTCCACCGCATCAAGAACCGCGAAAAGGAAGTCAAGATAGGTCTTGTCGGCAAATATGTTCAGCTCCACGATGCGTATCTGTCCGTAGCCGAGGCGCTGCGCCACGCGGGCTACACTCTCAACACCCATATCCGCATCGACTGGATCGATTCCGAGAATCTGACCGAGGCGAACTACGAGCAGGAGCTCTCGCACCTCGACGGAATAATCGTCCCCGGCGGCTTCGGCGGCAGAGGAATCGAGGGCATGATTCTCGCGGCGAAATACGCCAGAGAGAACAATGTTCCCTATTTCGGAATCTGCCTCGGAATGCAGATTGCGGTTATCGAATACGCGCGCGATGTCGCGGGTATAAAAGACGCCCACTCGGGCGAGTTCGATGAGCTCTGCAAGAACAAGGTCATTGACTTTATGCCCGGTCAGAGCGATAATATAGACAAGGGCGGCACACTGCGCCTTGGCGCATATCCCTGCGTTATCAAGCCCGGCACAACGATGGAGCGCTGCTACGGAAAGTCCGAAATTTCCGAGCGCCACCGCCACCGCTACGAGTTCAACAACGATTATCGCGATATACTTACTCAGAACGGACTCACCCTCTCGGGTCTTTCGCCAGACGGCAGACTCGTTGAAACGGTCGAACTTTCCGACCGCCCGTTCTATGTCGGAGTGCAGTATCACCCCGAGTTCAAATCCCGTCCCAACAAGGCTCACCCGCTGTTCAAAGGCTTTATAGCCGCAGCGCTTGAAAAATCTGAGATCGGAGAATAAATACCTATGGCAAACTTGCATGAAGAGTGCGGTGTTTTCGGAGTCTATTCACCCAAGACCGGCCCCGTGGCGGATCTCGCCTATTACGGTCTCTATGCCCTGCAGCACAGAGGGCAGGAGAGCTGCGGCATAGTCGTTAACGACGACGGAGTGTTCGCTTCGCGCAAGGATATCGGACTTGTCAACGAAGTCTTCTCGCGCGACGACCTGATGAAGTTCCCGCAGGGCAGGATGGCTGTCGCCCATGCGCGCTACGGCACGACCGGCGGCAACAGCAGAGCGAACTGCCAGCCCATCGAGGTCAACCATCAGAAGGGCAAGATGGCTCTTGCCCACAACGGAAACCTCAGCAACGCCTATGAACTGCGCAGCGAGCTTGAGCTCGGCGGCGCTATCTTCCACACGACGAGCGACACCGAGATAATCGCCTATATCGTCACGCAGGCGCGCCTCAACAGTCCTTCAATAGAAAATGCGCTGAGCAGCGCGATGAACAGGCTCGAGGGCGCGTATTCCCTCGTGCTCATGTCAGCCGCAAAGCTGCTTGCGGCGCGCGACCCTTACGGGTTCCGCCCGCTGTGCTACGGCAAAACGCTCGACGGCACATATGTCGTCGCGTCCGAGAGCTGTGCGCTCTCTGCCGTCGGCGCAAAATTCGAGCGTGATATACTCCCCGGCGAGATACTCGTCTTTGACGAAAACGGCGTGCGCTCGAACAGGGATCACTGCGGCGAAAAGCCGAGGCGCTCATGCATTTTTGAGTATATCTATTTTGCAAGACCCGATTCCGTCATTGACGGCGTGTCGGTTCACGCGGCGCGCAGAAATGCCGGCGCGATACTTTCAAAGACCCATCCGGTCGAAGCCGATGTCGTCATGGGCGTCCCGGATTCGGGAATCGACGCCGCTTTGGGCTATGCCGAGACGTCGGGAATACCCTACGGAATGGGCTTCATAAAAAACAAATATATCGGCAGAACTTTCATCTCGCCCGGTCAGGACAAGAGAATCGACCAGGTGAGAATAAAGCTCAGCGCGATAAGCGAATCCGTAAAGGATAAGAGGATAGTGCTCATCGACGACTCCATAGTGCGCGGCACGACGAGCCGCCAGATAGTCAATCTCCTGCGCGAAGCGGGGGCAAAAGAGGTACATATGCGCATCTCCTCGCCGCCGTTCATGCATCCGTGCTACTACGGCACTGACGTTGACTCGCGCGAAAATCTTATCGCCTGCCATCACTCGGTGGAGGAGATTGCCGACATAATCGGCGCGGATTCCCTCGGATATCTGCCGGAGTCGGAGCTTAAAAATCTGATAGGCAGCGAGAACTTCTGCAGCGCGTGCTTCAACGGAGTCTATCCGACCCCTATCCCGGATGTTATCACCAAAGACCGCTTTGAGGGGAAACTCTCCGAGCGGAGCAAATAAATAAAAATACGAAAAGCGAAAGGAAACTGCGGTATGGAAAAGTTGTATGAAGGCAAGAGCAAGGTCGTTTACAGTTCGGAGGAGCCCGGTACCTGCATCATCAAGTACAAGGACACCGCCACTGCCGGCAACGGCGTCAAGAAAGAAGATCTGCCCGGAAAAGGAAAACTCAACGCGGCAATCTCCAACATCATCTTTGATTACCTCATGAAGAACGGAGTCAAGACCCATCTTCTCAAGGTCATCGACGAAACCACCGTCCTCGCGAAGAAGGCTGAGATCGTTATGGTCGAGGTCATAGTCAGAAATATCGCAGCAGGAAGCTTTTCAAAGAAATACGGCGTGCCGGAGGGTTCGCCCCTGAAGAACACGGTCGTTGAGTTCAGCTACAAGAGCGACGAGCTCGGCGATCCCATGATAAACGACAGCCAGATAACCGCCATCGGTCTCGCTACGCAGGATGAGCTCGATGAGCTCAGAGCCATGTCCAAGCGCATAAACGAGCTTATGACCGAGCTGTTCGCAAAGGGCGGCGTGCGCCTTGTCGACTTCAAGCTCGAGTTCGGCCGCACCGACGAGGGACTTGTCCTGTGCGACGAGATATCCCCCGATTCCTGCCGCCTCTGGGATATGGAGACAAACAAAAAGCTCGATAAGGACAGATTCCGCCGTGACCTCGGCGATGTTCTCGGCGGCTACAGAGATGTTCTCGCGAGACTTAAAAGCTCTATCTGATAAATTCAAGGAGTGTATTTTTAAATGAGACTCATAGACCGCAAGATCGTCCTTGAGGACGGCAGCGAGTACTACGGATACGGCTTCGGCAGCTATGCCGACAGGGTGTGCGAGATAGTTTTCAACACCTCGATGGTCGGCTATCAGGAAATAGTCTCCGACCCGTCGTATACCGATCAGATGGTCGTTATGACATATCCGCTCATAGGCAACTACGGCATAACCGACGACGATTTCGAGTGCAAAAACCCGAGCATCGGCGGCCTTATCGTGTATGACTACAACGATATGCCCTCGAACTTCAGATACACAAAGACGCTCTCGGAGCTGCTCGAAGAGAACGGTATCCCCGGCATCTCCGGCGTTGACACGAGAAAGCTCACCCGCAGCATACGCGACTTGGGCTCACGCCGCGTGCTCATAACCTCGCCCGATATCCCGGCTGAGGTCGCGGTGGAGATAATCAAAAATACCCCCGTCGCCCACGATGCGGTCAGCCGCGTCAGCTGCAAAAAGCGCTGGTATTCGCGCACCTCGAACCCGCAGTTCAATGTCGTTGCGATAGACTGCGGCATGAAGCTCAATATCGTGCGCAGCTTAAATAAATTCGGCTGCAACGTCGTTGTCGTGCCCTATGATACGCCGGCTGATGAAATAGAGTTCATGAAGCCCGACGGAGTGTTTCTTTCAAACGGTCCCGGCGACCCCGAGGATGTGACCCCTGTTATAAACACGGTCAGGGCGCTTCGCGGCAAATATCCGATTTTCGGCATCTGCCTCGGACATCAGATGATATCCCTCGCCTACGGCGCAAAGACATATAAGCTCAAGTTCGGCCACCGCGGCGGAAACCACCCGGTCATGAACCTCGACACCAACAAAATAGAGATAACCTCGCAGAACCACAGCTATGCCGTTGACCCGAAAACGGTCGAGGGCACCGACCTCGAAGTGACGCACATAAATCTTCTCGACAATACCGTCGAGGGAGTAAGATGCAAGAAAGACCTTGTGTTCAGTGTGCAGTATCACCCCGAGAGTGCGCCCGGTCCGCAGGACAGCAGCTATCTGTTCGGTCAGTTTATCGACTATATGAAGGAGGCGAAGGAGCGTGCCTAAGAGAACTGATATAAAAAAGGTGCTCGTTATCGGCTCGGGTCCTATAGTCATCGGTCAGGCTGCCGAGTTCGACTATGCGGGAACTCAGGCGTGCCTCGCCCTGCGTGAGGAGGGCTACGAGGTCGTCCTCGCGAACTCGAACCCCGCAACGATAATGACCGATACTACCATAGCCGATAAAGTCTATATGGAGCCGCTGACGCTCGAATATCTCGCGCGTATCTGCCGCTATGAGCGCCCGGACGCGATAGTCCCCGGCATCGGCGGTCAGACCGGACTCAACCTTGCGATGCAGCTCGCGAAGAAGGGCGTTCTCAAGGAGTGCGAGATAGAGCTGCTCGGCACGGACGCCGAGAGCATTGAGCGCGCCGAGGACAGAGAGCTGTTCAAAGAGCTCTGCGAGAGCATCGGAGAGCCGATAGTCCCCTCGCAGATAACCTACAGCATCGAAGAGGGTCTTGAGGCGGCGGAGAAGATAGGCTATCCCGTTATCCTGCGCCCCGCGTTCACGCTCGGCGGAACGGGCGGCGGCTTCGCCTATGACCCCGACGAGATGCGCGACATGATGAAGAACGCGCTTGCGCTCTCGCCCGTGCATCAGGTGCTCGTCGAAAAGAGCATAAAGGGCTACAAAGAGATAGAATACGAAGTGATACGCGACGCGAACGACACCGCTATCACCGTCTGTAATATGGAAAACCTCGACCCCGTCGGTATTCATACCGGCGACTCGATAGTCGTCGCGCCCAGCCAGACACTGACGAATAAAGAATATCAGATGCTCAGGGATTCCGCGCTCAAAATTATCCGCGCCCTGGGAGTAAAGGGCGGCTGCAACGTTCAGTTTGCGCTCGATCCCCATTCGTTCCGCTACTATGTTATTGAGGTCAACCCCAGAGTTTCGCGCTCGTCCGCCCTCGCTTCAAAGGCGAGCGGATATCCGATAGCGCGTGTCTCGGCGAAAATAGCGGTCGGCATGGATCTGCATGAAATACAGCTTGCAAATACCCCTGCCTGCTTTGAGCCCTCGCTCGACTATGTCGTGACCAAGATGCCGCGTTTCCCGTTCGACAAGTTCCCCGCCGCGCACAACACGCTTTCGACCCAGATGAAGGCGACCGGCGAGGTCATGAGCGTCGGACGCACTTTTGAAGAGAGCCTGCTCAAGGCGATACGCTCGCTCGAAGAGAGCAAGAACCATCTGCATATGGAGAAGTTCGACTCGGCGCATATGAGCGTTGACGAGCTGCTCGAATATATCAAAGAGGGCACAGACGACCGTCTCTATGCAATATCCCAGCTGATGTGGATGGGCGTTGACCCGTCGCTTATCTGCGATATAACGCATATAGATATGTTCTTCCTCGACAAGATAAAGAAGATAGTCGATTTCGAGAAGGAGATGGAGGCGAATCCCGGCTCCGACATTCTTCTGCGCGAGGCAAAGCGCCTCGGCTTCTCCGATTCGTATATCGCCGAGCTCTGGAAAGAGAGCGAGGACAGCATATATGAGCGCAGATGCAAAGAGGATATCTTCCCGACATACAAGATGATTGATACCTGCGCGAGTGAGTTCGACAGCTATGTGCCCTATTTCTACTCGACCTACGCGAGCGAGAACGAGTCCGTTGTGTCGGACAAAAAGAAGATAATAGTCTTAGGCTCAGGTCCTATCCGTATAGGACAGGGCGTTGAGTTCGACTATTCGACTGTCCATGCCGTCCATGCCATTCAGCAGCTCGGCTATGAGGCGATAGTTATAAACAATAACCCCGAGACCGTTTCGACCGACTATACCACTGCCGACAAGCTCTATTTCGAGCCCCTGACGACAGAGGATGTTATGAATATAGTCCATCTTGAAAAGCCGGAGGGCGTTATAGTCACCCTCGGCGGTCAGACTGCCGTCAACCTCGCGGCTCCGCTTGCAAGGCGCGGCGTGAAGATAATCGGCACCGACTGTGACGCCATTGAGCGCGCCGAGAACAGGGACGCATTTGACGCCGTTATAAAATCTCTCGGCATCCCGAACCCGAAAGGCGAGGCTGTTACGGATATCGAGACCGGTGCGGCTGTTGCCGCGCGCATAGGCTACCCCGTGCTTGTGCGCCCGAGCTTCGTGCTCGGCGGCAGAGCGATGGAGATAGTCGCTAACGAGACTATGCTCAGAAAATATCTCAAGAACGCCGTTGAGGTCGATGAGGACAAGCCCGTGCTCATAGATAAATATCTTATGGGCAAGGAAGTTGAGATAGACGCTATCTGCGACGGCAGTGAGGTGTTCATTCCCGGCATAATGGAGCTCGTCGAGCGTACCGGCGTCCACTCGGGCGACAGCACGAGCGTGTATCCGCCGTTCTCTATTTCGCAGAAGGTCAGAGACACGATAGCCGAATACACCACAAAGCTCGGACTCGGCATAGGCATAGTCGGTCTGTTCAATATACAGTTTATAGTTGACAGCGACGAGAGCGTCTATGTTATCGAGGTCAATCCCCGCGCTTCGCGAAGCGTGCCGTTCCTTTCAAAGTCCACCGACTGCAACCTTGTCCGCATCGCGACAAAGGTTATGCTCGGTCAGAGCCTGCACGATCAGGGCATAACCGATATGCGCCTGCCCGACGGAAAGCGCTGGTATGTCAAAGCCCCGGCGTTCTCGTTTGAGAAGCTGACCGGCATGGACGCATATCTCTCGCCCGAGATGAAATCGACCGGCGAAGCGATAGGCTACGACAAGCGCCTGAACCGTGCGCTCTACAAGGCTCTTCAGGCGTCCGGAGTCAAGATGAAAGAATACGGTACTGTAATAGTCACCCTTGCCGATGAGGATAAAGAAGAGGCTCTGCCGCTCGTCAAGCGCTTCTATCACCTCGGCTTCAATATCGAGGCGACCGCTGGAACCGCGGCGTTTCTCAAGAAGCACGGCATACGCACCCGCGTGCGCGGCAAGCTCAGCGAGGGCAGCACCGAGATCCTCGATTCCATCCGCGCGGGCTATGTCAGCTATGTTATAAACACGCGCGCCATTCTCTCCGGCGTCCACTTTGAGGACGGCGTTGAGATCCGCCGCTGTGCCGTCCAGAACGGCGTGACGATATTCACCTCCCTCGACACCGTGAAGATAGTCCTCGATGTTCTCGAAGAGATAACCCCCGAGATATCGACCATAAACGGCGACGGCGAGAACTGATTTCAACAACCCTTATTATATTAAAAGACCTCCCCGAGCGGGAGGTCTTTTGCTTTTGCTGAAAATAAACCGCCGCACGGCACGAACCGACGGCGGTTTGATATTTTAATTTACGCCTTGCCCTTTTGTAGCAGCACTCTCAGAGGTCCCTCAAAGACGAGCTGATTGATAAAAAACGCCTTTATGTCGTTCGGGCTGCAAAACTTTTTTCTGCGCCCTGCGGAGAGCGAGGTCTGCTCCCTTATCGTGCGCGAGACGAAGCCGACGCAGGTGTCGCGCCCGCGCTGCTTCGGGATTATCCGCAGATAGAGCAGTGCGAGCCCGATGTAGCTGTACTTATATTCGTCGGCGTTCGAGGTCATGTGCTTTATGATGCGCTCTACATTGCGGAGCTCCGCCTCCGTTACGGGCAGAGCGAACAGCGCGCAGGGGACATCTGTGCCTTTGTAAGTCGGGTGGAGGTCGAAGTCCTCGGTCATGAATCCGCGCTTGCCTGTGAAGCTGAAAAATTTCGGGTAGTGTTCATCCGTGCTTATCGACATGTGGGAGTATTCCCAAAGCCCTATTCTTTTTATAGTTCGCGAGACCTTATCCGGATAGTCGGTGAGCATAATATAGACGGTGCGGTCTTTTCTGTTCATTCGGCATACTCCCCCTTGTAATATTTTTTAGTATATGCTAACATTATAAACAACTAAAGTTGTCTAATCAAGAAACTGTTTTGTGAATTGGTAAGATAAACGACTAAATATAAAAAGAGGCGTTTAAATGGTGAATAAAAATGATCTGAGATATATCAAAACGGAGCGGCTGATAGTACATACATATGTCGATCTGCGCCTGCGCGACCCGTCGCCTGTCAAGGTCAGCGACCTATGCCGGGAGGCGCTGATAAATAAAACGACATTCTATTCCCACTATGACACCATGGAGAGCCTGCGTCGGCACATCTGCCGCGAGACCGTCGCCGATATCCTCGGCCGCTGCGACTGCGCCCGGATGGCGTTCAGCGATACATACGCCTTTGTTTCAGAGCTCGTCGGCGCGATATCGCGCGAAGAGCGGCTCATCCGCGCGCTCTACGGCGACGATGTGACCTCACTGCTCAACGACGCGGAGGAGGCTCTTTTCAGAATCTATCTGCATGACGACGACGAGCCGGAGCGCAAAGAAAAAATAATCTTCTGCATCGGCGGAACCTCAAGATTATTGCTCATGAATCCGGACGAGCACGGCATCCGCGCGGCGTCCGAGCTTATACGCACCGTCTTTAATCTCAACGAAAACAGAACATAAAAATCTTCAGCGCCGAGGTCACAAATTGTTTACAAACATATTGTTGACAATCGGCGCGCATATATGTATAATGTGTAGCGTGCTACACTTAATATTGCTTAAAACAGCTTTGCGGAAAGGAGATCGCTATGGAGCATATCGGATATTTTTTTAAACGCATAGATAACCGTTTGAAGTCGAACGCCGATGCAGGACTCGGCAAGCACGGGCTGACCTTTGCGCAGTCGCGGATCATAAGATTCCTCGCCGAGCGCGGAGGTCAGACAACCCAGAAAGAGATTGAAGACTACGCCCATGTCTCGCACCCGACGATTGTCGGCATAGTCACACGCATGGAGCAGAGCGGCTTTCTCAGCACCTGTACCGACCCGTCGGACAAGAGAAACAAGGTCGTGCGGCTGACCGATAAGGCGAAAGACATCAATCTCGAGATACGCCGTTCGATTGATAACGGCGAGCGGGCGATGCTCAGATCGTTCAGCGAAGAAGAAGTCGAACAGCTCCGCGGATATCTCATAAGGATATGCGATAACCTTGATATTGACAGCAGCCCCGGCTGCAAACCGGAAAGTGGAGCAAAGAAAGAAAAGAGGGAGTGAGAATATGATAAAAACTTTGTTGAAGAGCATGCGCCAATACAAAAAAGTATCATGGGCGACTATCTTTTTCTCCGCGTTTGAAGTCGTGTTCGAGATAGTTATCCCGCTTTGCATGTCGGGCCTTATCGACAACGGCATCGAGGGCGGTGTGATGTCCATGGTCTGGAAATACGGTCTTGCGCTGCTATTCCTCGCGGTGTTCCAAATGGTGACGGGAATGCTTGCGGCGTTCCTCGGCTCGCGCGCGTCCGCCGGGTTCGGCGCGAATCTGCGCAGCGATATGTATGATAATGTTCAGACCTTCGCATTCTCGAACATCGACAAATTCTCGACCGCGTCGATAGTCACGAGACTGACGACGGATGTCACAAATATTCAGAACGCCTATCAGATGCTCATAAGAATAGCAATACGCGGACCGGTTATGCTGATTTTCGCCATGATAGTCTCGTTCAGAATCGACAGCCAGATTTCGCTTATGTTCATTGCGATTATACCTGTCCTCGCGGCTCTGCTCGTGCTGATAATCATCAAGGTGCACCCCGTGTTCAAGCGCGTTTTCCACACCTACGATGAGCTCAACAACGTCGTTCAGGAGAATGTGCGCGGCATAAGAGTCGTCAAGTCCTTTAATCAGGAGGATCACGAGATAAGCAAGTTCGAGAAGATATCCGAGAAGATATACAAAGACTTCGCAAAAGCGGAGCGCCTTATTGCGCTCAACTCGCCGATCATGCAGGTCTGCATGTATACCTGCATGATACTCATCTCATGGCTCGGCGCAAAGGCGGTCATTGCCAGCGGCAACAACGCAGCACTTGGTCTGACCACCGGCTCGCTCACCGCGCTGTTCACCTACGCCATGCAGATACTCATGAGCCTCATGATGCTCTCCATGGTCTTTGCCATGATGATAATCGCGAGCTCTTCCGCTCAGCGTATAGCTGAGATACTCAACGAAAAGACCGATATCTCGAACCCCGCGAACCCCGTTCTCGAAGTCAAAGACGGCGAGATAGATTATAAAAATGTCAATTTTGCCTATGCTTCAAAGGCGGACACAAAGGTGCTCGACAATGTCAACGTGCATATAGCCTCCGGCGAGACTGTCGGCATAATCGGCGGCACGGGTTCGTCGAAGTCTTCGTTCGTCCAGCTCATCCCGCGCCTTTACGATGTAACGGGCGGTGAAGTGATGCTCGGCGGCGTGGATGTCAGAAGCTACGATCTCGATACCCTGAGAAACTCGGTCGCAATGGTGCTCCAGAAGAACGAGCTGTTCTCCGGCACGATATCCGAGAACCTGCGCTGGGGCAACGAGAACGCGACCGATGATGAAATAAAGCACGCCTGCGAGCTCGCTCAGGCGGATGAATTTGTCAGCGCGATGCCCGACGGCTACAACACCTATATCGAACAGGGCGGCACGAACGTCTCCGGCGGTCAGAAGCAGAGGCTGTGCATAGCGCGCGCTCTGCTCAAGAATCCCAAGGTGCTCATTCTCGACGACTCGACAAGCGCCGTCGATACCCACACCGATGCGCTGATTCAAAAGGGACTTTCGCAGTATATGCCCGACACGACGAAGATAATTATAGCCCAGCGCATAAGTTCGGTTCAGAACGCGGACAAAATACTCGTGTTCGACAACGGCAGAATAATCGCGCAGGGCACGCATGACGAACTGCTGAAATCCTGCGATATCTATCGCGAAGTTTATGAATCCCAGCAGAAGGGAGGAAACGACGATGAGTAAGCCTATGCCTATGCACGGCGGACCCAAGGGCATGCCCGGCGGACCCGGAATGCAGCCCAGAAAGCTCGACAAGAAAACGCTCAAGCGTCTGCTCTCTTATCTCAAAAATTATAAAGGCACGATAGTCCTCGTCACAATCTGTATCCTGCTCAGCGCAGTTGCGGGTGCGGCGTCATCGATGTTCCTCCAGACGCTTATCGACGACTATATAACCCCGATGGTCGGTCAGTCATCACCCGACTTCTCCGGCTTCATTCGCGCGCTGATAACCATGGCGGTCATCTATCTCATCGGCACGCTCTCGACGCTTATCTACAACCGCCGCATGGTCACTATAGCGCAGGGAACGCTCAAGACCATACGCGATGAGATGTTCGAGAAGATGCAGCGCCTGCCGATAAGATATTTCGATTCACACACCCACGGTGACACGATGAGCCTCTATACCAACGATACCGATACCCTGCGCCAGATGCTCGCGCAGTCGATGGGTCAGCTGATTTCTTCGGCGTTCACCGTCGCGGCGGTATTCTGCTGCATGCTCTATATCAGCGTCGGTCTGACGCTCGTTGTGTGCGTATCGCTGTTCTTCATTATGCAGATAATCAAGAAAGTCGTCGGCAAGAGCGGCGCGTATTTCGTAGCCCAGCAGAGATCTCTTGCAGACCTTGACGGATATATCGAAGAGATGATAAACGGTCAGAAGGTCATAAAAGTCTTCTGCCACGAAGAGCAGTCGAAGAAAGAAATGAAGCAGCGCAACACCGAATGGGAGCACAACGCCGCGAACGCAAACGGCCACGCGACCTCGATGATGCCCATGACGAACGCGTTCGGATATTTTCTGTATATCCTGCTCGCCGTTATCGGCTCGTATATGGCTATCGCCGGCACGAAGAATTTCGGGCTGACTGGCGTCAACACGCTGTCTCTCGGCATGATAGCCTCGTTCCTCGTGCTCTCGCGCAACTTCATAAACCCAATATCCCAGATGTCGAACCAGTTCAACTCGATTGTCAACGCCCTCGCGGGCGCCGAGCGAATCTTCACATTTATGGACGAAGAGCCCGAGCCCGACGACGGATATGTTACCCTCGTAAACGCGAAAGAAGAGAACGGCGAGATAGTCGAAGTCAGGGAGCACACCGGAATGTGGGCATGGAAGCATCCCCACGGCGACGGCACTCTGACTTATACAAAGCTTGAGGGTCAGGTCGTGCTCGACCATGTCGATTTCGGCTACACACCCGAAAAGGAAGTCCTTCACGATATCACGCTCTACGCAGAGCCGGGTCAGAAGGTGGCTTTCGTCGGCGCGACCGGAGCGGGCAAGACCACGATAACAAACCTCATAAACCGCTTCTATGACATAGCGGACGGCAAGATACGCTATGACGGAATAAATATCAACAAGATAAAGAAAGCCGATCTGCGCCGCAGTCTCGGCGTTGTGCTCCAGGATGTCAACCTGTTCACGGGCACTGTCATGGAGAACATCCGCTACGGCAACCCCGAGGCGACCGACGAGCAGTGCATCGCGGCGGCGAAGCTCGCAAATGCTGACGGCTTCATCCGCATGCTCCCGGACGGCTACAACACCGTACTCAAGGGCGACGGCTCCGGACTTTCGCAGGGTCAGCGTCAGCTGATATCGATAGCCCGCGCGGCGGTCTCCGACCCGCCCGTCATGATCCTCGACGAGGCGACATCTTCGATAGATACGCGCACCGAGGCTCTCGTCCAGGGCGGCATGGATAAGCTGATGAAAGGGCGCACGGTCTTTGTTATCGCGCACCGCCTCTCGACCGTCCAGAACTCGGATGTTATAATGGTGCTCGACCACGGCAGAATAATCGAGCGCGGCAACCACGAAAAGCTCATCGCCGAAAAGGGCACATACTATCGCCTCTATACCGGCGCGTTTGAGTTGGAGTGATTGGCAGAGCTGCGATAATTGGAAGTAAAAAGCAGAATCTCCTGCCCGGGAGTTGTTCCCGGACAGGAGATTCTTGTATATAACGAGCTTTGGGCATTTCTGATTCTTGTCGGAGTACAACGCAAAAATCCTACCAGACGAAAATTTCGGGTAGGATTGCTTTTTATCAGTCTTTTTTCCTGAGCTCCGCCATGGCGGCGAAGTGGAGAACATCGAACTCCTCGGGTGCGTTTTCTCTGAGCATTCGGAGATGCTCGCGCTCCCAGTTTTCTATCTCCTCGGGTGTCAGCGACGCGCCGATTCCGCGGCAGGCTTTCATCCTGCCGTTCCAGCTCTCGCGCGTGAAATGCACCTTCAGCTTCCACTCCTCGTGATGCACGAGCTCGAATTTTTCTTTGTAGCAGGCGGGTATTTCTATCGAGTGCATTGTTTCGCCCGCGCCGCTCCAGTCGGGGCTGTATCTGAGCACGAGATCCTCGCTAATGCCGGCAATCTTGTCTTCAAACGGCAGCCACTCCATGCACAGTACAAGAAGACGCCCGTTGCTTTTTAGCATACGGCAGAGCTGGGGGATGAGCTTTTCGTGGTCGAAATACCAGAAGCACTGGCAGGCGGTCGCGGCATCAAATGAAGCGTCCGGGAAGTCTATCTTTTCAGCCGGCATCGCGTAATAGCCGATGCCCATGCCCTGCGAGAGCTTCTTTGCCTGCTCTATCTGTTCGGGGATATGTCCGTCCCCGTCCATTTTGCGCCGAAGCTGTACATGTTGCGCGGCAAAACGCCCGTGCCCGTGCCGAGATCGAGCACGCTCTGCCTCAGTCGAACGCCTTGCCGCCGTCGATTCTCTCGTCTTTTATATCCGTAATATCACCATGTGTTTTGACCCCGTCCGCAGGACAGACAGGGTCAGATTAGTTTTATTTTATCTCCAGAGATTCATCCAGAAAGCGCCTTCAACGCCCGTGAACGAGATCAGCTGAGCCATGTTCACATATATGCACGCGACAGTCGAGACCGTGAATATCAAATCGACGAGCTTCTTTGTGCTCTCCGATTTGATGCTCTTGTAGAGCGTAAACGCGATGACGAGCGCGCCGATGACCATCTGCCATGAGAAGTCCGCGTTGTAGCGTACGGCATAGCCGCTTTCCCACGAGGAGAAGATTATCGCGAGCGGCATGAGAATGCAGGTCACGCCGATAAGCAGGATAGGCAATACGCGCTTTTTCTTCTCGACGCGCTGCAATGCCTTGCCCGAGAAGAGATAGGCGAACATGGGCAGAGCGCGGTATATGATTCCGACGGATATAAGATTCTTGCCAGCGTCGTCGAAGAACATATAGCCGTTGAGCCCGAAGCGCTCCGCAGAGGAAGCGAGATGCGTGAATGTCTTGGGCGTGAAGTGCGGCATGTTCAGAAGATACGCATACATATTGATGAGTACATATTTCCAGTGGAACTCCGAGTGGGTGAAGTCGTTTATCGTCAGCGAATACTGGATGCCGAAGTCGAGCGGATTGTCGAAGCGCAGATAGTTATATATCATCTGTCCGAGGGCGATAACGCCGAGCGGGACGAGGGATGCCGCCGCATATTTGAAGAATGTGCGGGTCTTCTGCTTCTTTTCGAGTCCGTCGAGCGCTTTTTTGAGTCCGCCCGCGAAGAAGAACAGCGCGGCGATGCAATAGACCGCGAGCGTCGGGCGGCAGAGCACGGCGTAGCCGAGGAAGAACGAGGCAAATCCGAGGCGGACATATGAAATTTTGCCGTCCCAGAGAATGTTCGAGGTCATGAGCAGATACGCGCCGATAGTCACACACATGAATCCGCCGGAGATGGCGAGCTCATAGAACAGCGGACGCGCCGCGGAGAACATGATTCCCGAGGACATCTGCAAGGTTATCAATCCGTCGAGCACCGTGTTTGTCGGCAAATCGCGGAATTTTTTGTCTATCACCGCGAGATATATCTTCGTCAGGAATATTATTCCGACGAGCGCGAACATCAGCGTCGCCCAGCCGGTCGGGAAATAGCAGCCGGTTATCAGATGATATGGCAGGAACAGCGCAATGACAGGACCGATGCCGTAATAAGAATAATATTTGCCGTTATACAGGCAGTGATCCCAAAGGAAGTTGCCCGCGCCTATTTCAGAATCACGCCTTGTGTATTCATAGGGATTGTCCATTTTGAGCAGATCTTCGTCAGGCTCTTCGAGAAGGTTCACCTGATGATGCTCAAACGCGTCAACGAGCTCTTTGGTTATCTGGTCGCCCTCCTGCGAAGTGAAGCTGTAGTGCGTGGTCGACCAGCCTTTTTGCAGATTTGTGAATGTGAGATACACCGAAAATACCATTGCGGCGGCGGTTATGACTGCCGCGATGCGGGCGCAGTTGACTCTGTTGTCGGAGAATTTCTTGCGCGCTCCGGCGGGATTCGCTATAGCATAGATGATAATTATGGCGGCAGCAGCTATGAGCAGATATGTCAGGATAATTTCCGCTATGTGCAGCGCGCTTATCGACTGATTGAGCGTGATGCCCTTGAGCGTTGCGCTGTGATAGTCGTCGAGAGATATCTCGAGTCTGAGGCGCGACACTTCGCCGGAGAAGTTGCAGGTCATGACATTGTCGAGCCCGTTTTCGAGCGTGAGCTTTGCGATATTCGTGCGGTAATATGAGCTCGTTGAATCGGCGAAATCGACATAGACCTTGCCGCTGTTTGCCGACTCTCCGAAGTCGACATCGAACCCTATAGAACCGACGCGCGCATCAATGCCGGTAAACTCTATCTCGGAATAGCCCTCGCCGAGGGTTATCGTGCCGTCGTCGTTATAAGTAATATTGGCTCCGTCTGCGCGGGAGAGGTCGAGCGGCTGCTCTTTGTATCCTCCGAGAAGCCTGTTTATCGGAGTGAAATTCATCACGCACAGGCTCACGACCGTTACTATAACAAACAGAACGGCAACGCATACGGAAAGCTTTTTCAGAAATTTTCTGTTTTCTCTGTCCATAGGCACCTCACAAGTTTTTTGAAGTCAGCTAATTATACCCTATTCGGGGCAATTTTTCAAGTTTGTTGTTAAATCCGAAAAAGCGGAGTTATATAAAAAGACACGGCTCACATAAGCTGTGAACCGCGCCTTTTCTATTTTGCTATTCGATTAATACTTGACGTTGGTTATCTCAAGATAGTTGTCGAGAACCGCGCTGCCGCTGAACTTGCTGCCGAGCACCTTGCCGGAGCCGGTGATGAGGACATGCATATACTGATAGAGATCTACCATATGATTGGTCTTGGGGTTGTAGGTGAGCACTGCGGTGCAGTCATAGTACTTGAGCGAATACTCAACATCCTTGACGACCTTCGTTACGTTGGGGTCGTTCTGGAGGGTGTTGTCGATATCGGCCTTCGCAAGGGGGCTGAACATCGTTCCGGTGAAGCCCTTGGAGATAACGCCCGTCTTGGGATCGCAGGGCTCGGGGTTGATATCCGCCTTGAGGACTATCGTTATCTTGTAGTTGCCGTTCGAGAGAACCTCGCACTTTGCGCTCTTTATCTTGCTGACATCGGTCAGGGTGCAGCCCTTTGTGGGATGCTGGTAGATCGGGAACCACTTCATGTCGGTGCCCTTCGGATTGTTCTCGTGCTTCTTGCCCTTTGCATCCTTTTCGCTGGTCATGAACAGCTCGGCAACGGGAAGAGCCGCGTTGATAACAAAGCCGTCAAAGTTTCTCTTGTCCTTGGGCAGGGTCTGCCACTCGGACTTCTCATAGCCGACCTTGCTGCTCTTGGCGAGATTGAGAACGTTTCTGTAAGCGGCGAGGATCTCGGCATAGCTCTCGGGCTTGCCGTTCGAGGGCTTTGCGGAATTGTCGGCGGGAGCCTTGGTCTCGATAACGGTGTGCCCCTCTTTGTCGGTCACTATCTCGGTTTCGACCGCGGTCGAGTCGGAGGCTGCTTCCGAGGAGGCCTCGGGAAGCAGATCGTCCGCAATAGCGTCGCCGTTTATGGCAATGTCGCCGGCGGCAGTTGTGTCGTTGTTATCTTTGTCCTTCTTGCAGGCCGCAAAGCTTGCAATCATGGCGATCGCGAGCAGAAGAGCCGCGATTCTCTTGAGATTCTTATTCATTGTTTTCTATCCCCCTGGAAAATCAATATTTGAAGCTGGAATAGCTTACATACGATGTTCCGGTAGCGGTGGGCTTGCCGATACCGATGTCGATGTTGACGGTGATATCAAACTTGACATCGAGCTTGACGAAATGACCGGTAGCGGCGTCGATGGTTGCGGTAACGACTGCGCCCGAGTAGCTCTCGGTGACCTTTGCGCCGCCGTAAACTTCGTCGATGGCGTCATAGATGCAGCTGGCTCTCTTGTGGTCATAGTAACCCTTGTCCTTGTCGCCGACGCAGATTCCGCTCTTGTCGAGGGGAGCGTTGCAGGTCGCGGTGCCCTTGGTTGCATAGGAGTTGCCGTTCTTGATGTTGATGGTGATTATGTAGTTCGAGCCGCTCTGCTTGCAGGAGGCTGCGGTGACGTCGCCGGTGCCGAGGGTCGAAGCTCTGAGAAAATACTTGTTTGTGTCGGTATTCCACTGACCCTTGGTGACGGTTTCATTGTAGGCGTTCTCGGCACCGATGCCCATGAACTTGTAGATAAGGCTCTTGAACTGCTTGACAACAGCGTTTGCCTCGATCTTCTCGTTCTTGGTCTCTCTGTGCTTTGTGAAGCCGACCTTGCCGGAGACGGCTGCCTTTGTGGCGGCATTGTAATAGTTGAGGATATCCGCGGTGCTCGAGGGGGCCTTGTTGCCCTTCGAGGTGACTACGGGAGCCTTGCCGCTGTCGGCGGGCTTGGTCTCGATGACTTTGCCGGAAGCGTCGGTAACGGTCTCAATTTCGGTGGACTCGGCAGAAGCGTCCTCACTTGAGGCCTCTGCGGGGGTGCTTTCGTCGGAGACGGTGTTGTTCGCGTCTGCGGAACTTTCGGAGGGAGCTGTGGAATCGCCGTTGTCCTTGTCGCTCTTGCACGCCGCGAACGAGAATATCATCGCGAGGACAAGAAGCAGGGAAGCGATCTTCATAAGATTCTTTTTCATGTCAAAAACCTTTCATAAAATATTTTCGGGTATTTCCGCCCGTTTTTTGTGCTGCACTTTACAAGGCAACACAGCGCACTATAAATTTACACTAATTAACTAATAATGTCAAGTAAATTTTGATAAAAACAAAATTAATAACGCCGTGTTTTTATGCAAGATAACATCACAGACTGCCTTTTAGTAATAGATTGTTTACATTCGCTTTTATAAAGTTATGGAAATTCGCCGAAAGTTATGATATAATATCAAGGTATATGTGCTCCGGCGCATAAGATACACCCCGAAAGGAGTCTGCGGCATGGCGGAGAAAAAGCTCATCTCATGGAATGTCAACGGAATAAGAGCGTGCATCGGCAAGGGCTTTTCCGAGGCTTTTGCGGCGCTTGATGCCGATATCCTCTGCCTGCAGGAGACGAAGGTTCAGGCGGGGCAGGTCGACTTTGCACCCGAGGGCTATCACTGCTACTGGAACTACGCCGAGAAAAAGGGCTATTCCGGCACGGCGGTCTTTTCGCGCGAAGAGCCTCTGAGCGTGTCATACGGCATCGGCATTCCCGAGCACGACCGCGAGGGGCGCGTGATAACGCTCGGATTTGAAAAATTCTATTTCGTCTGCGTCTATACCCCCAATTCGCAGGACGGGCTCGCACGGCTCGACTACAGAATGACATGGGAGAATGCGTTCAGGGACTATCTTCTCTCGCTCGACAGGGACAAGCCCGTAATAGTCTGCGGAGACATGAATGTCGCGCACAACGAGATAGATTTAAAGAACCCCAAGACGAATCGCAAGAACCCCGGCTTCACGGACGAAGAGAGAAGCAAGATGACCGAACTGCTCTCGGCGGGCTTCACTGATACATTCAGATATTTCTATCCCGACGCTGAGGGGCAGTACAGCTGGTGGAGCTACCGCTTCAAATCACGCGAGCGGAACACGGGCTGGCGCATCGACTATTTCCTCTGCTCCGAGCGGCTCAACAGCCGGCTTACCGGCGCGAAAATACATCAGGAGATATTCGGCTCCGACCATTGTCCGGTCGAGCTGACTGTCGATATATAAAAAAGCGCCGCCGAAAAGGCGACGCAGGAAAGCTTGATTTTATATTGAGTTTTCGCTGAAGTCGATAACAAGCTTGTCGCGCTTCATCTCGAGCTTCGTGTATTTCACTCCCGCGGCGTCGAACATTCTTTTCGATGCGCGCACGCTGTCGGTGTTGCGGTACTTGTCGCTGATATAAATTACCTCTTTTATCCCGCTCTGAATTATCGCCTTGGCGCATTCGTTGCAGGGGAAAAGCGCGACATAGACCTTGCATCCGCGCAGGTCGCCGCTGGCGTTCAATATCGCATTGAGCTCTGCGTGGCAGACATAGGGGTATTTCGTATCAAACGCATTTCCCTCGCGCTCCCACGGGAACTCGTCGTCGTCGCAGCCGGAGGGGAAGCCGTTATAACCGACGGACATTATCCTGTTTCTGTCATTTACGATGCAGGCGCCCACCTGGGTGTTCGGATCCTTGCTCCTGCAAGCCGAGAGCATCGCGATCCCCATAAAATACTCGTCCCACGAGATATAATCGCTTCTTTTAGGCATTTTTCACCGCTCCGTTTCCCTTATAATAGCATAATATATCAACCCGATATTAACATATCCAAGCCGTTAAGGCAAGAAGAAATTTTTGAGGTGACTTTCTATGGGTCTTTTAAAGAAAATTTTCGGAGACTACTCTTCGAGAGAAATCAAGCGTATCACGCCGATAAAGGACAAGGTGCTCGCGCTTGACGAGGAATATTCAAAACTCACCGATGAGGAGCTCAAAGCAAAAACCCCTTATTTCAAGGAGCGCCTCGCCAACGGCGAGACCCTTGACGATATCCTGCCCGAGGCGTTCGCCGCCTGCCGCGAGGCTTCGTGGCGTGTGCTCGGGATGAAGCACTTCCCCGTGCAGATCCTCGGCGGTATCGTTCTGCATCAGGGACGCATAGCGGAGATGAAGACCGGCGAAGGCAAAACGCTCGTCGCAACGCTTCCCGCTTATCTCAACGCGCTCTCCGGCAACGGAGTCCACATCGTCACGGTCAACGACTACCTCGCACGCCGCGACAGCGAGTGGATGGGCAAGGTCTACCGCTTCCTCGGGCTCAAGGTCGGTCTGATTATCCACGAAAAGTCAAACGACGAGCGCCGCGAGGCCTACGCCGCCGACATAACCTACGGCACCAACAACGAGATGGGCTTCGACTATCTGCGTGACAACATGGTGCCCTATAAAGAGCTCAAGGTTCAGCGCGGACACTCGTTCGCGATAGTCGATGAGGTCGACTCGATACTTATCGATGAGGCGAGAACGCCGCTCATCATATCCGGCCGCGGCGACCGCTCGACCGATCTCTACAAGCAGGCGAACTCCTTCGCCCGCACGCTCAATTTCGAGCGCATAAAAGAGCTTCGCTCCTCTTCGAGACTCGAAGATACCGCCGACCAGGTCAGCGAAAACTGCGATGTCATTGTCGACGAAAAGGCGAGAACCGCCGTGCTGACTCAAAAGGGTATCGCAAAGGCGGAGAAGTATTTCAATCTCGACAACCTCATGGATCCCGCGAACATGACCATCCAGCACCACATCAACCAGGCGATAAAGGCTATAGGCGTCATGCGCCGCGATGTCGACTATGTCGTGAAGGACGGCCAGGTGCTCATAGTTGACGAGTTCACCGGACGCATCATGCTCGGCAGACGCTACAATGAGGGTCTGCACCAGGCTATCGAAGCAAAAGAGGGCGTAAACGTCGAGCACGAGAGCAAGACGCTCGCGACCATTACATTCCAGAACTACTTCAGACTCTATGACAAGCTCTCCGGTATGACCGGTACCGCAATGACCGAGAGCGAGGAGTTCCAGGAGATATATTCGCTTGACGTCGTGGAGATTCCGACCAACAAGCCGATGATAAGAAAGGATATGGACGACCTCGTCTACAAGACTGAGCCCGCGAAGTTCAACGCAGTCATCGATGACATTGTCGAGCGCCACGAAAAGGGTCAGCCCGTGCTTGTCGGTACGATATCCATTGAGAAGTCCGAGACGCTCAGTAAGCTCCTCAAAAAGCGCGGCATCAAGCACGAAGTGCTCAACGCCAAGTACCATGAAAAGGAAGCGGAAATCGTCGCGCAGGCAGGTAAGCTCGGCGCGGTCACGATAGCCACGAACATGGCGGGACGCGGAACCGATATCATGCTCGGCGGTAACGCAGAGTTCCTTGCGAAGTCCGAGATGCGCCGCAAGGGCTACAGCGAAGAGCTTATAGCCGAATCGACCGGCTTCGGCGACACGGACAACGAGGATATAATCAGCGCGAGAGAGGAATTCCAGGCTCTCGAGAAGAAATATAAGAACGAAATTTCCGGCGAGGCGGAGCAGGTCAGGCAGGCAGGCGGTCTTTGCATCATCGGCACAGAGCGCCACGAGTCCCGCCGAATCGACAACCAGCTGCGCGGACGTTCCGGCCGTCAGGGCGACCCCGGCGTGAGCCGCTTCTACCTGTCGCTTGAGGACGATCTGATGCGCCTGTTCGGCGGCGAGCGCGTGACAACTATAATGAACACGCTCAGAACCCCCGAGGATATGCCGATAGAGTCGAAGATGATCTCGAATGTTATCGAGAACTCGCAGAAGCGCGTCGAGTCGCGCAACTTCTCGGTGCGTAAGAGCGTCCTGAGCTTCGACGATGTCATGAACCGCCAGCGTGAGCTTATCTACAAGCAGCGCGACCAGGTGCTCGACGGCGAGAACCTCAAGCCCGTTATACTCAAGATGCTCGACGAGTGCATCGCCGAGTCCATAGATTTCTATTGCCCGAAGGCGCTCTCCCACTCCGACTGGAACATAGCCGGACTGCGTGAGAAGTTCCTCGGCTGGCTGACCACTCCCGAAGACTTCGCAGACGGCTTTGACCGCGAGGACGCAAAGGAAGAGCTCATTGAGCGCGGACATAAGCTTTACGACGAGCGCGAAGAGCTCATGGGCGTTGACGAAAACGGCGTGCCGATAATGAGAGCGCTCGAGCGCATGGTTCTGCTCAAGATGGTCGACAGCAAGTGGATGGATCACATTGACGCCATGGAAGAGCTCAAGCGCGGCATAGGACTCCGCTCCTACGGTCAGCAGGATCCCGTCGTTGCGTTCAGACAGGAGAGCTACGATATCTTCGACGAGATGACCATGTCTATCCGCGAGGATACCGTCCGCCTGATGATGACCATCATGCCCAAGAACGAGGAGGACACCAAGCGCAAGCAGGTCGCCGAGATAACCTCGACCAGCGGCGCGTCCGACGGCAGCGAAAAGGGTCGCACCGTCCGCAAGGGCGCAAAGATAGGTCCGAACGATCCCTGCCCCTGCGGCAGCGGCAAGAAGTACAAAAAGTGCTGCGGCGCAGTGAACAAGTAAAATATATAAATGTATTCCCTCTCCGGATGAGCTTCCGGAGAGGGAATTTTTTTCGGTATCTGGTAGGGAGAAGTGAATCGGGGTTTGTAGCGGATATTATATTTTTGACACTTTTACCGATACGAATCTTTCAGAATCTTTTCCCATTCTTTGACGATGGAACGGTCTGCAAAATAATCGATTCTCATTGCCTTGAGCACGCGCTCAAGCGTCCCGTTTGTTGTTTCAACGGCGTTTGCCGTGCCCTGCAAAATAATATCGTATACGGAGTCAATGTCCTTTTCCCATTTTGCGCGCTCCGCTCTTATCGGGCTCAGCGTTTCTTCCAATACATTTATAAGAAATTTTTTGCAGGTTCCGTCGCCGAGTCCGCCCCTGCGATAATGGTCTTTCATCTCGTCAAGGTTGGCGTATTCGGGCAAAAATTCAGCAAAATGCTCGTCTGTGCAGAACGCATCAAGATAGGTGAAAACAACATTGCCCTCCGTGTGCCCCGGGTCGCTTATCTGCAAATGCTGAGGGTCGGTATACATCTTGCCGTTGATTTGCTTTTTTATAACTGCCGACGAGTCGGAAAGATAGATGCAGTTACCGAGCGATTTGCTCATTTTGGCCTTTCCGTCAACGCCGGGCAGGCGGCGCTGAGTCTCGTTTTCCGGTATCATAGCCTTGGGCATTACCAGCGTTTCGCCGTAAATTCTGTTAAATTTTTCGACTATCTCTCTCGTCTGCTCGAGCATGGGCAGCTGATCCTCTCCGACCGGTACAATGTTTGCGTTGAATGCGGTGATGTCGGCGGCTTGTGAGACGGGATAGGTGAAGAAGCCTGTGGGCAGACCCTCGTCAGCGAAACCGCGCATCTGTATTTCAGATTTTACCGTGGGGTTGCGCGACAGCCTCGCTGTCGTAACAAGATTGAGATAGTAAAAAGTCAGCGAGTGAAGCGCGGGCAGAGCGGACTGGATGCATATGTTTGACTTGCTCGGGTCAATACCGACAGAAAGATAGTCGAGAACGACATTGATAATATTTTCGCGTATTTTTCCGGGGTTGTCCGCGTTATCGGTCAGAGCCTGGTCGTCGGCGATGAGAATGTAAATCTCATCAAAATTTTCGGAATTCTGGAGCTCCACACGCCTTTTGAGCGAACCGACATAGTGACCCAGATGCAGCCGACCCGTCGGTCTGTCGCCGGTAAGAATTATATTTTTCATAAGCTTCCCCTTCATATTTTTATACAGCAAAAGGAGACACTCTTTTGAATGTCTCCCTTTTTTGTACTTTTATCGGTTGTCCGATTATTTCATAGCCTCTTCGACTGCAACAGCGCAGGCGACGGTCGCGCCGACCATCGGGTTGTTGCCCATGCCGATAAGACCCATCATTTCGACGTGCGCCGGGACGGAGGAAGAACCTGCGAACTGGGCGTCGGAATGCATACGGCCCATGGTGTCGGTCATGCCGTAGCTGGAGGGACCTGCCGCCATGTTGTCGGGATGCAGGGTACGGCCTGTGCCGCCGCCGGAAGCGACGGAGAAGTAGTTGACGCCGTTCTCGACGCACCACTTCTTGTAGGTGCCTGCGACCGGGTGCTGGAAGCGGGTCGGGTTGGTGGAGTTGCCGGTGATGGAAACGCCGACGTTCTCAAGCTTCATGATAGCCACGCCCTCGGGAACGTTGTCTGCGCCGTAGCACTTGACGTCCGCTCTCGGACCGTTGGAATAAGCCTTCTGCTCGGTGACGGTGACGGTCTCGGTGTAGGGGTCGAACTCCGTCTTGCAGTATGTGAAGCCGTTGATGCGGGAGATTATCATTGCGGCGTCCTTGCCGAGGCCGTTGAGGATAACTCTCAGGGGCTTTGTTCTGACCTTGTTTGCGTTGAGGGCTATTTTGATAGCGCCCTCAGCGGCGGCGAAGCTCTCGTGACCTGCGAGAAAGCAGAAGCACTCTGTCTCCTCGGAGAGGAGCATCTTGCCGAGGTTGCCGTGGCCGAGACCGACCTTGCGGTTTTCGGCGACGGAGCCGGGGATGCAGAAAGACTGAAGACCGATGCCGATTGCGGCAGCGGCGTCGGCAGCCTTGACAGCGCCGCTCTTTATAGCGATAGCGCAGCCGACTGTGTATGCCCAGATAGCGTTTTCAAAGCAGATGGGCTGGGTACCTCTGACGATCTTGTCGCAGTCGATGCCCTTTGCAAGAGTGATCTCTTTGCACTCCTCGATGGAGGAAATGCCGTACTGAGCGAGAACGGAGTTGATCTTGTCAACTCTTCTCTCATAGTTTTCAAATAATGCCATTGTCCGTATCCTCCTTACTCTTTGCGCGGGTCGATATACTTGGCGGCCTCGGCGAATCTGCCGTAGGTGCCTACCGACTTGTCGTATGCGGTCTGAGCGTCGTCGCCCTTCTTGATGAAGTCGGTCATCTTGCCCAGGGACACGAACTCGTAGCCTATAACCTGATCGTCCTCGTCGAGAGCCATTCTGGTGACATAGCCCTCAGCCATCTCGAGATAGCGGACGCCTTTGTATCTTGTGCCGTACATTGTGCCGACCTGCGAACGAAGTCCCTTGCCGAGATCCTCGAGGCCTGCGCCGACGTTAAGTCCGTCGTCCGAGAAAGCGGACTGGGAGCGGCCGTAGACTATCTGGAGGAACAGCTCGCGCATAGCGGTGTTGATAGCGTCGCAGACGAGGTCGGTGTTCAGAGCCTCAAGAATGGTCTTGCCGGGGAGGATCTCACTTGCCATAGCTGCGGAATGGGTCATGCCCGAGCAGCCGATGGTCTCAACGAGAGCTTCCTCGATGATGCCGTCCTTGATGTTGAGCGAGAGCTTACATGCGCCCTGCTGGGGAGCACACCAGCCCACACCGTGGGTGAAACCGGAGATGTCCTTTATCTCATAAGCCTTGACCCATTTGCCCTCTTCGGGGATGGGAGCAGGACCGTGGTTCGGACCCTTTTTGACAATACACATATTCTCTACTTCTTGAGTATAATTCATACACGTAGTCTCCTTTCGTTTTGTGTATCCTGTACAGAGCTATTATATCAAAAAAATACAAGCGTATCAATTACTTGGGACAAGGTTTTTGAATTTTTTGCATTGTTACAATCGTTGAGGGCTTTTTCGGTCAAAAATTATTTATTTTAGTCGCAAACTCGCCGCCGCGGTTGTAAAGGGCTGAGGTTTATGATATACTGAAAAGGGGAAAGGGGAGGACAAAATGAAGCTCTATATCAAGCAGAAGGTCTTTTCGCTGACTTCAAAATTTACAGTGAAGGACGAAGCGGGAAATGACAGATATTTTGTCGAGGGCGAGTTCTTCTCCCTGCGCGGCAGGCTGCATATCATGGACGCGCAAGGCGAGGAGATAGGGCAGATATACCGCCGGCTGATGACTTTTCTGCCGCATTTTATCCTCGAGATAGGCGGCGAAGAGATAGCGGAGATAGTCAAGGATTTCTCTTTCTTCCGCCCGAAATATTCGCTCGAAAACACCTCGCTCAGTGTAGAGGGCGATTTCTGGGCGCATGAATATTCGCTCTATGACGGCGACAGGAACATCATGAACATCCACAAGGAGTGGTTCACCTGGGGCGACAGCTACGAGCTCGATATCCTCGACCCGGACTATGAGTTGATATCGCTCGGCATAGTCCTCGCCATAGACACCGCCATGGCCGCGGCAAACACCGCCTCATCGGCTTCGACCTAAATCAAAGGAGAAAATATGAAGGATTATCATATATTTGCGAACCACGCCCATGTTTTCCCGGAGGAAGCAAAACCGGGCTGCGGGATAGATTCGCTCAAAAAGCTCATGGATGAGTGCTCTATAGAGCGGGCGGTCTGCTTCGCGCCGTTCCCATCGCAGTATAAAGAATATAACATGACCGGCGACTGCATAAGCTGGCTCGCGGGTGCAATAAAGAACGACGATTCTCTCGTCGGCTTCGGCACGATAGATTTTGATTCCGGCGATATCGCAGGGCAGGTCAACAGAATAGCCGATTTCGGCTTCAGGGGCATAAAGCTCCACCCGGCATATCAGGAGTTCAATATTATGGGCGACAAAGCGTGCGAGGTCTATTCTGCCGCCCAGGAGAACGGGCTGTTTCTGTCGTTTCATACGGGACTGCACTGGCACCGTATCGCGGACTATCAGCCGCTGCTCTTTGACGAAGTCGCGTGGAACTTCCCGCGCCTTAAATTCAGTATGGAGCATGTCGGCGGGTATCACTTTTTCCGCGAGGCGCTGGCTGTTATCTGCAACAACCATCACCGCGCGAGCGATCCGAGGCGCGTATACGCGGGCTTGACGAGCATTATGCCCGACGACAACGGTCTGCCGGATTATTGGACTCTCTCGGATGATGAACTGCTAACGCTCATTCATCAGGGGGACGACGACTGCGCGATATTCGGGCTCGATTTCCCGTATAAAAAAGCCGACTACGCAAAAGCGCTGATAAACAGAATAATCTCCCTCGACATCTCCGAAGAGGCAAAAGAGGGAATACTCGGAAAAAATCTTGAGCACGCGCTCGATATGGACTGAAAACGGAGAAATATATGCTTATAGTTACTGCAAACTGCAAAAATACATTTGACTCGTATCTCAAATATGTCCACTACACGGACAGCAAGCGCAGAAAGACTCGCTTTTCGGGCGCGACCGGCTGGCTTCTGCTTGCCTGCGCCGCGGCGGTCACAGTCAGCTTCGTAAAAATCGGCGGCAATATCTTTCTCTATGTCGTGAGCGCCGTTCTCGTACTCTGCGCGGCGGCGTATGTCTATATCCAATATTTAGCGCCATACAGGGCGTTCAAAAAGCTCGACAAGTCGTTTCTTGCCGAGCAGGAATTTGATTTTTACGAGGATAAGCTGGAGCTCATCGAGCACGGCGAAAAGCGCATAAAGCGCGTCATACCGTATTCAAAGATACAGAAGGTCTGCGAGACGAAGCACGCTTTTTATATCTATATCGCCGCAGACAGCGCGTTTATTCTGACGAAAACCGCACTCAGCTCATCGTCTGTAGAACGCCTGAGGAATCTGTTTAAAGATAAGGGAATAAAGATAGAGGAATAACAAAAATAAAATTCAGCTCCCTGCGAAATTTTCTGCGGGGAGCTGAACATATCTAAGAAAGATTTGAATGAAAAAGCTTTCTTTTTAGCAGGTGCTTTGTAGGGTGCGGCGACTCGACGCACCGCTGTTGACGGAGTCAGCACAAATGCACATACTTTATCGTTGCGAACGGGCAATCGGCATAACGTTGCTGTAACGAGACTCCGTAAAATATTGCTGATTGTTGCCGTGCCGCCGACGGCGGCATAGGGTCGTCGAGTTGCCGACCCCTACTTGAGTTCGGTATTTGACACATAAATATGAAGAAATAGTTTTGTATGATACAAGCTCCCCCACGGAATTCTTTCGTGGGGGAGCCTCTTTATATTTTTTACACTATTCCCTGCGCCATCATTGCATCTGCGACCTTGAGGAAGCCTGCGATGTTCGCGCCGACAACGAAGTTGTCCTCGTGTCCGTATTCCTTTGCGGCGGTTGCCATGTTGTGATAGATATTTATCATAATGTTGTTGAGCTGGTGATCGACCTTTTCAAACGGCCAGCTGACGCGCGCGCTGTTCTGGCTCATCTCAAGCGCGGAGGTCGCGACGCCGCCCGCGTTTGCCGCCTTGCCGGGGGCAAAGAGGATTTTGTTTTGCAGGAAAACTTCGGTAGCCTCCGTAGTCGAGGGCATGTTCGCACCCTCGCCGACCGCGATGCATCCGTTCTTTATAAGCTCCTTTGCGTCCTCGGCTCCGAGCTCGTTCTGCGTGGCGCACGGGAGAGCTATGTCGCAGGGCACGCCCCAGACCTTTTTGCCCTCGTAGAACGTCGCATTCGGGCGCTCCTTGGCGTATTCGCTTATCCTTGCGCGGCGGACTTCTTTTATCTGCTTGAGCGTTTCAACATCGATGCCGTCCGGGTCATAGACGAATCCGCTCGAATCGCTCGCCGTGACAACTTTGCCGCCGAGGCTCAGAGCCTTCTCTATGGCGTAGGTTGCGACGTTGCCCGAGCCGGAGACAACTATCGTCTTGCCTTCGATTGAATTGGCGTGATTCTTGAGCATCTCCTCAACGAGATAGACGAGCCCGTAGCCGGTCGCCTCGGTTCTCGCGAGCGAGCCGCCGAACGAGAGTCCCTTGCCCGTGAGCACGCCCTCGTACTGACCCGTTATTCTCTTGTACTGGCCGAACATGTAGCCGATTTCGCGCCCGCCGACCCCGATATCGCCTGCGGGAACGTCGGTGTTCGGGCCTATGACGCGGTAGAGCGCGGTCATGAAGCTCTGGCAGAAGCGCATTATCTCCATCTCGCTCTTGCCCTTGGGGTTGAAGTCCGAGCCGCCCTTGCCGCCGCCAATGGGAAGTCCGGTCAGCGAGTTTTTGAATATCTGCTCGAAGCCGAGGAATTTTATAATGCTCATGTTGACCGAGGGATGAAAGCGCAGACCGCCTTTATACGGGCCTATCGCGCTGTTGAACTGGACTCGGTAGCCGCGGTTTGTGTGAACCTTGCCCGCGTCGTCCGCCCACGAGATGCGGAAAACCGTCGCCCTCTCCGGCTCAACGAGCCTTTCGAGCAGCGCCCAATCCTGATATGTCCTGTTCGCCTCGACAACCGGACGAATGGAATCGAGAACCTCCGTCGCAGCCTGAACGAACTCCGGCTGAGTCGCGTTCTTCTGCTGAACGTGAAGTATCATGTCGTCAATATAGCTCATATTATCACTCCCAAAACGATTTGCGGCAAAAAATAAAAACAAAAAATATATCCCGCCGCCAATGCCAAATATTTTAATATACCGCGCATAAAAATGCAAGTGAATTTATAAAAGTTTCAAAAATTTAAGAAAATCAAGTGAATTTAGCTGTACTGCGGTACAGAAATGCAATTTATATAAAACTTCATTCAAATTTTGCAATGAATGGCAAATGCGGCTTTAAATAAAATTGACATATAATCATAAATATAATTGCATATTAACTATCATTGAACAATACTTCATAAACGCTCCGTTATCGTTGAAAGTTTATGTGAATTGTGCCGATTGCGCTTTTGTGTCAGAATTTTCGGCATATTCGACCTGACTTGCGGCAAAATACAGGACGGCAAATATATCGGCAGTTTTAATGAGCAATATACAAATTAAACCAAAAATTAAATCTAAAATTGTATCGCAGTTTATTTTTTGCATGACAAAAGGCGGCGCCGAAGCACCGCCCCAAAGTCTATCTTTTTATGTTTCGTCGAACATTCCGAATCCCGCGACCTCGCTCACAGGGACGGAAAACACGACTGCACCCGCATCCGTGTCCGCGCCCGCGCGGGTCATTATCGAGCGCATGATGTCCGCTTTCTGCTCCTTGCGCGCGACGATGAGAATAACCTCTTTTTCTTTTGCTATCGATACGCCGAGGAACTTTTCGCTTTCGGGCGAGGTGGTGCCCTTGCCGTGGAGCACCGTGCCGCCCATCGCGCCCGCGGCGCGCGCCGCGTTCATGACGGCGTCCGTGCGCCCCTCGTTGGCTATCGCGACAATCAGTTCATATGAAAAATTGAATTCGGGCGTGTATCGGGCATCCTGCCGCCCGTCGTTGAGATATGCCAAGATTTTTCCTCCTCCAACGCTTTTTATGGGCACAGCCCATGCGATGCCGTGACCGGGTACGCCGATATACAGCGTGCGGCGCAGCCTGTTCATATATTCTTTCGTCTTTTCTTCGCCTGCAACTGAAAAGACTATCCATTTTTCCGTCGAATCGATGCCGAGCAGATCGCGCATACTCTCTATCGCCGTCCCGCGCCCGTGCAGGGCGACGGACATCGGTATCTCAAGCTGGGCGCAGATATCCGAGAGCTTCTTGAGCGCGTCGGGGTTTATTACAGTCATTATGTAGTTCAACCTGTCGGCACCTCCCAAAGCTCGATAATCTCGTCGTCGGCGAAAGTTTCGCCTTTCTCTGCGGGCTTCCTGCGCCTTTCATATATGACGCCGACCGCCTGGATTGATATCAGCGGCATCATCGCGACTATCGCCACAACTCCGAACGCGTCGCTCAAGGGATCGCCGCCGAGCGTTTTTGACGCGCCTATCATAAACTGGAGCATGAATGTCGCCGTCATCGGACCCGACGCAACGCCGCCCGAGTCAAAGGCTATCGCCGTGTATATATCCGGCACGAAGAACGAGAGGATTATGGCGATAAGATACCCAGGCACGAGGAACCACATGACCGATATACCTGTTATAACTCTTATCATCGATATGCCCATCGCCGCGGCGATCGCGACCGAAAGGCTGTATTTTATAACTTTTCCGGGAATCGCTCCCGCGCTGACTTCTTCGATCTGCTTTTCGAGTACGGCGACCGCCGGCTCCGCGGAGATAATGAACCAGCCGAGGAGCATCGACAGCGGTATGAGCAGATATTTCATATTGCCTTCGGCGAGCTTTGCGCCGAGCACCGCGCCGAGCGAAGAGAAGCCGACGTTGACGCCCGTCAAAAACAGCACGAGCCCGACATATGTATATGCGACGCCTATTGTTATCCTCGCGACCTCGCGCTTTGAGAGGCGGAGAGAGAAAATCTGGAAGATATAGAATATCGCAATTATCGGCAGCAGAGCCACCGCCATCTCTTTCATATAAGAGGGCAGGGCGGTGAGATAGGCGCGGCCGATTTCGCCCGTGCTCGAATATGCCGCCGAGCTTATGTCAACAACGCCGTCGCCGTTCGGATAGAAGAATCCGAGCAAAAGCACCGCGAGTATCGGCCCTATTGAGCACAGGGCAACGAGACCGAAGCTGTCCGACTCCGCCTTTGCGTCGCTTCGTATTTTTGAAACACCGACGCCGAGCGCGAGAATAAACGGCACGGTCATAGGTCCTGTTGTCACGCCGCCCGAGTCAAACGCGATGCCGAGAAAATCGGGCTTTGAAAACGCCGCCAGAATAAAAACAACGGCATAGAACGCTATCAGCAGCCAGCGAAGGCGCACGCCCGTGAGTATTCTTATCATGCACACGCACAGAAAGAATCCGACTCCGACGCCGACCGTCACGAGCAAAACGGTATTATTGATATGCGGCACCGTCTGCGCGAGCACCTGGAGATCGGGCTCGGCTATCGTCACGGCAAAGCCGAGAATGAAGCTGACTATAATTATCAGCGGAAGGGAGCGGGATTTTGTCATCGCCGTGCCGAGCTTTGTGCCTATCGGCGTCATCGAGGTCTCGGCTCCGAGGGAGAAAAGACCCATGCCGACTACAACAAAAATCGCGCCGACGAGAAAGCTCAGAAATAAATCCGTGTCAATCGGCGAGACGCTGAAGCACAGCAGCACGACTATGACCAATATCGGCAGAACCGAGAGCGCGGATTCACGGACTTTTTCGAGAATCAGGTTGTGGTGATCGAAAAATTTTGTGTTTGCAATAACAGCTTGCTCCTTTCTTTTCCGGTCAATTGACAACGGCATAGGCGTTTACCGTATACGCTCTTGTCAGTTGACAGGGATATATTAGTTGATGAACATATTATATATGATTATATATAATACTATTATTATGTTAATATTATTTTAACTTAGCGGGAACTATTTGTCAATAAATATCACCAAGTGTGACCGCCGGACTTTTGACAAACATTGTCACTTCGAAAAAGTTATAAAAACGCGCGGACGGAAAATAATAAGGATGCAAACGCAAACAAAGTCTTAAAAAGTAAGGGGTGTAAAGTAAATGGCTAAGAGTTCCAGCAAGGGTGTTGTCCCCGAGGCACGCGACGCGCTTGACCGCTTCAAGATGGAGGCCGCTTCTGAGGTGGGCGTCAATCTCAAGCAGGGTTACAATGGCGATCTGACCTCCCGCGAGGCCGGTTCTGTCGGCGGACAGATGGTCAAGAAGATGATCGAAGCTTACGAGCAGGGCATGAAATAAATTGCTTAAAGCTTTCGCATTCAGCGTAGACCAACCAGCAAAATAAAAAGAGCCATAGTTCATAATCAATTCCGCTGCGGATACGATTTGAATTATGGCTTTTGTTTTGGCTGTCGAGTGATTTGGAGCGGCGACGATGAAAAGCAAGGCCGCAAAATTTGACTTCTGCCTTCGCGTCCTACCATAATCAAATGATATACACTTCCCGCGTTTCGGCATTTCTTTTCTGTCTGAGAAAAGAAACGCCTGCAAAGAAAAGGCAGACTCGGGGTTTCACCCCGAGTCCCCGGCAACGCCGCGCCGCAGTACATAGCTCGTGGCTCTCAGTCGGCAGCTCGGCACATTCGCCCGCAAACGCGCCGGAGCTTGAACGAATGCGTGCTCGTGCGTCTTGCTTCGCAAGCCGTTCCCTCGCCCCTCTTAGTTGGCTTATCAAACACTGCGGCGCGGCTATTGGAAGTTTAATTATGATAATTAATTGAGTCGCTCGCTTTTACTTTGCAAAAGTTTAAAAAAACAAGTCACGATATAATTTGCTAAAGCACATCGTCTTTACTGATATCGGACAGCCGCAAGGGCTGTCCCTTCTATTGAAATCCTGATATAAACAAAGCTCTTGAAATCAAAATCGAGGGGCTGCACATCGGTGCAGTCCCTCGAACTGTTTGTATATTTACTTCTTTCTCCTGCATTCGAAGCATCGCCAGCCGCCGTCGGCGTGGCGCACGATGATTTCAAATCCGTTTTCGGCGAATGCATCAACGACCTCCTGCTCGCGTATGTCGATTATGCCGGAGGTGATGAACACGGCGTTGTCCGCCATGAACTCGGGCACGGTCTTGCAGAACATGATTATGACATCGGCAACAATGTTTGCAACGACTATGTCGAATTTGCCGCTGACCTTGTCGGCAAGGTCGCCGTGAATAAAAGTCAGACGGTCGCTGCCGAAGCCGTTCATCTTTCCGTTTTCTTCCGCAGTCTTAACTGCGAGCTCGTCTATGTCAACGCCCGTTGCGCTATCCGCGCCGAGCAGGAGAGAGGCTATCGCGAGAATGCCGCTCCCGCAGCCGACATCGAGAACCTTTTCGCCGCCCTTGATATTTTTCTCAAGTGCCTCAAGGCAGAGACGGGTCGTCTCATGGCTGCCAGTGCCGAACGCGAGCCCGGGCTCAAGATGGAGCACCGCGCGACCTTCTGCGTCATATTCGTCCTCCCATGTCGGGCGGATGAGCAGGCGCTCGCCAATTTTTATCGGGTGAAAATACTGCTTCCAGTTGTTCTCCCAGTCGGCGTTCTTGCACTGGGTGAGGTCGATCTCATTTTCGATTCCCGCCGCCGCAAGCCGTTCCGTCAGAAAAGCGGCAGCCTCCTGCGGGTGATCCTGCGGGTCGATATATATGTGGACAATGCCCTTCGTCCTGTCCTTGGCGAGCAGATCCTCGTCAATAAGATCGATGTGGGCTATCTCCATCGCCTCGCGCTCAAGGTCGCTGTAGTCCTCGATATATATGCCGTATGGCACGACCATGTTGGCAATGTCGCCCGCGGTGTCGATATCCTTTGTGTCAACTGTTATCTTTATTTCTGTCCAGTCCATAGGCTCTCCTTATTTTATCAGCTCCGCCTTGAAATCGGCGTGGTTGCGGTCATGGTTATAGAGCTTGCGGTTGTCGAGCGCCCACTGGCGGGGAGTGAATTCGCCGGGCTGAACATTCCTGCACGCCTGCTCGATCTCATATATCTTCGCGTCGAGCGTGTCGAGCGAGGAGAGTATCTCCGCCTCGAGGAACATCGGACGCACCGCCGCGCCGAACTCCGGCTCGCCGTGGTGCGAGATTATCATGTGCTCGACGAGCATGAGCGTGTTTTCGCTGATGCCGAGCTTCCTTCCGCATCTGTCAACCGCCATCGCTCCGCGCACGAGGTGACCGATAAGATTGCCGTCGGTCGTGTAGCCTGAAGCTATGCCGGTCTGCGCGACGTCGAATTCCTCTGTCTTTGCGATATCGTGGAGTATAACGCCCGCAAAGAGCAGGTCGCTGTCTATAAACGGATATATATTTGCGACTCCCTGAGCCATGCGGAGAATTGAGAGCGTGTGGTAGAGCAGCCCGCCGCGTATCGCGTGGTGCAGCCTGAACGCCGCCGGCCAGTAGAGCAGCCTGTCTTTGTATTCGTTGAGCAGAGCGGTGACGAGCGTCTTTAACTCCTCGTCCTTGAAATTGCCCGCAACTTTCATCAGCTCGTTGAACATAGCCTCGCCCGAGAAACCCGCCGAGGGAACGAAATCTTCGATGCGCACGCCGTCCGCTTCGGTCACCTTGCGTATGCGCTCTATCCTCAGCTGCTGCGAGTCGTTGAACGGCTGAACCGTTCCACGGACTTTTATCAGATCGTTTGCGGCGAATTCGCCGTGGAGCTCCTCTTTGTAGTCCCAGAGCTTTGCGTTCATTTCGCCGTCAGGATCGGCGAGCGTGAGATCAAGATATGGCACGCCCTTTGCCGTCATTTTGCGGTCGACGGTCTTTATCAGGCAGAAGCCTTCAACGCCGCCGTTTTTATTGAATTGAGTGAAATTCATGCTGTTGCCTCCGTTTGTTTGTCGGGATTAAGTATAACATAAGGCGGCGCGAAATACAACGGAATAAAGCGCTCATCTGTCCGAGATTTTACCCACAGACTGCAAACAGTGTTCTGCAGTCCGTTTAACTGCGTCCTGATATTTGAATCAAGTGTAAACTTTTGGCGCGGCGATACTAAGTGCCGCATAGCTATTGACAAAATACCCGCGAAGTGCGACAATATATACAGCAATCTCAGGGGCGGGGTGAAATTCCCCACCGGCGGTGAAGGCGAAAGCCGAAGCCCGCGAGCCGCGAGAGCGGTTGATCCGGTGTGATTCCGGAGCCGACGGTAAAGTCCGGATGGAAGAGGATGCGAAAAATGCATTTGCGCCCCGCTTATATGGCGGGGCTTTTGCTTTTTCATCTTCCCGGTTGCAAAATAAAGAGAGGAAGATACTCATGAAGAAAAACTCAAGACAGAACCTGCGGAAAATAACGGTCATGGCGATGCTCGCGGCGGTTGCCGTGGTGTCGGTGTATTTCATCAAGTTTCCGCTTTTGCCCTCCGCGCCGTTTCTCGAATACGACATTGCGGATGTTCCAGTGCTCATCGGTACGATGCTGTTCGGACCGTCAGCGGGGCTCGTGATCCTGCTCATCACCTCGGCTATCCAGGCGTTTACCGTCAGCTCGTCTAGCCACATTATCGGCTTTCTCATGCACTTCTGCGCGTCGGGCGTGCTCGTTCTGGCGTCCGGTCTGATGTACAAAAAAATCGGCGGCAAAAAGGGCATGGCGGCGGGACTCGCGGTCGGCTCGGTGCTGATGACCCTCGTCATGATACCGCTCAACCTCATCTTTACCGGAATCTTCATGGGCACTGGTGTTGAGGCGGTCGTCAAAATGCTCATCCCCGCGATAATTCCGTTCAATCTCATAAAAGCGTGCCTCAATTCCGTGCTCACTTTTCTGCTGTTTATTCCCGTGAATAAGATATACGGAAAGATAAATATAGAGTGAAAAATCAGCACATTCAGAACGAAACATAAGAATAAAAAGGCACAAATTAAAAGTCATAAAAAGCAATAAGAACGCCGTAAAAATAATTATATACTTTTTAAAGAAATTAAGACGGTTATTTATCCTCAAAATTTACCAGTTATACAAAGTCTATTCCATTTTTTGAGAAAATGGTGTATTATGTGCTTGTATAAAACGGGGGCAGGAAGACCGTGTTTTTGCGGTAAAAAAACCGCAGTGCGGCACACGTCAAGCGGACGGGGGTTCGCTTGCGGACGCGGACTCCCGCTCCACGCCTTATGCCGGGCGCCGTCAAGGCGTCCGTACATAATCGACAACCACAAATCTCCTATATTCGGAACGACCCCGGCGGCTTGTGTACCGCAGGGGTCGTTCCGATTTCTGATTGCAAAAACACGACATGCCCTGCGGAAATTTAACCGCAGGGCACTCTCTGTTCTCATTCTCCGGTGAAAAATGGAGGTGAATTTACTTGTTGATGAAGTCTCTCTTCTGATCCTCGGGGAGGTCGAGACCGAGTGTTCCGCCCGGATTCATCAGGTTGTCGGGATCGAAGTGCTGCTTGAGCGCGCGGTAGATATCCATCTGGTTCTTGCCAATCTGCGCCTCGAGCCACGGAGCGGTCATCTTGCCTATGCCGTGGTGGTGGCTCATTGCCGCGCCGTACTTCTGGATGTTGTCCATGATGCCGCGCTGATACTCGAGATACTCGTCGAGGTCGTTCATCTTCGCTTCGAATATGAAGTAGAGATTTGCGCCCTGGGGATAGAAGTGGGACATATGGGTCATGCATATGGTATCTGGTCTGCTCTTGCAGAAGCGGCGGACATTCTCATAGACATTGGTGAAATTATCCCAGTTGACCGAGCACTCGAGGGTGTCGAGCATAAGGCCGTAGTCGCCCATGTCCTCGCGCAGGTAGGGATCGGTAAAGCGGCCCTTCTCCCAGCCCTTGGTGACGATGCTGGTGGTGTACATTGCGCCGTGCTTCTTGCAGATCTTGTCTATCTGCTTTGCGACGTTCTTGCTGAAGTGCTTCTCGCCCTCGCTCCAGCCGAGCATAAGTACGCGCTTGCCGTCCTTGTAGCCCTTTGCGGAGAGCATTTTGTCAATGACGGTGTCGGCAACGCCGTAGAGGCGGAATGCCACGGCGGTCTCCTCGGGGTCGGAGAGACGGAATACCGACGGGAAGCCGAACTCGCCCTGCATTATCTCACGCGCTGCGTTGAGACCGTTCTCCCAATCCTTGAAAACATAGGAGAACTTCTTGCGGTTCTCGGGCATATACTTGAAAACTCTGAGGGTAACGTGAGTGAGGATGCCGAAGGTTCCCTCGCTGCCCATCATTATCTGATCGATAGAGGGGCCGGTTGCATTTCTCGGGAACTCGTCGCTCTTGATGATGCCAACGGGAGTGACATATTCCTGGCTTATGACGATGTCCTCGATCTTGCCGTAATAGCTCGAGTTCTGACCTGCGCCGCGGGTGACAGCCCAGCCGCCGACGGAGGAATACTCGAAGCTCTGCGGGAAGTGGCCGCAGGTGTATGCGCGGGTTGCGCCGAGGGTCGAGACGGCGTTGTTAAGGGTCTCTTCAAGCTTCGGACCGCTCATGCCGGCTTCAACGGTTATTGTCTGATTGTGCTCGCTGAAGGAGATGACCTTGTTGAAGTTCTTTCTCATGTCGAGCGTGATGCCGCCCTTGACAGCCTCAACGCCGCGGGTAACGGAGGAGCCGCCGCCGTAGACATACATCGGAATCTTCTGCTCACAGCAGTATTTGACAAGCGCGATAATATCCTCGCGGTTCTTGGGATATACGACCGCGTCGGGGACGTTCTCGACGATGTGCTTGCGAAGTCTCATAAGGTCGACCATCGTCTTGCCGTATGCGACAGAGAGTCTGTCATAGTTGTCGGTGCTGACGTTTGCCTTGCCGACAATCGCTTCGAGAGCCGCTATCTGGTCGTCGCTCAGGCGGCAGGGGATATCGTAGTCAACTTCTTCGAGACCCATTTCCTGCTTGACCTTGAAATCGTCGTCGGTCATGTGGAAGGTCTCTTTCATCAGCTCATAGAGCTTTGTGTTCGGAGCCTTGAACGCTTCGGGATCGCCCCATTTGAGAATGGAACGGTAGGATCTTTCGGGTGCTTTCTCGTGGTACCAATCGGGTACGAACTTCTTTGATTTGCTCACGGTGTTTCCTCCTTGATAAGCTTTATGTTCAGTTCATGTCGGCTGTTGCTACTATATCCGCGCCGAAAACGTCTTTGATAACGACATCTCCGGTGTTCACGCGCTCGCTGAGCTTGAATGCGCGGATGGTTTTCATGGCGTCGAGCAGGTGCTCTTTCGGTATCTCGCAGCTCGTTTTGACGGGCAGGCGGGGCATATCGGAAAACGCGGTGTCGACTGTAGTCGTCAGGGAGCGGGTGGGATTTGTCAGCTCGGTCGTGCCGAATGCGACGCCTCTCTTGCACTTTGCGCCCTGAACATCTATCTTGTCGCCGTCGCGGCTGACCTTCAGACGGCAGCCGTTGGGGCAGACTATACAGACCATTTCGGTGACGTTCACTTTGTGTCAGTCCTTTCGGTTAAAACTCATATTCCATGGAATCGTAGGCGACGAGAAAGCCCTTCTCCGCCGCCGCGGGGACAAATTCGTCGTGGGTCGCTCTGCCGTTGTGGGAGAAGTGGTTGCAGCAGAAAACGGTCTTATCCGTCGCAAGCCCCTCTTTTATCATGCGGTCCTTTGTGTCCGCATCGGCGGAGAGCCCCATGTGACCCTGGCGGTAGTTTTCGAACATGCCCGTGCAGTCTATCGAGACAAAATTGAATACGGGCTTTTTGCGTTCGAGATAATCCCAGGTCTCGTCGGGGAAATATCCGGTGTCGTGCGCGTAGAGTATCGTCTTTTCGCCGTTTGATATTATATAGATAAACGGGTCGGTCTTTTGGTCGTGATCCGCCTTGAGCGCGGTCACTGTGTAACCCTCGACCTCAAACGGTTCAAACGCCTTTACGGGGTGCAGCGCGAGAGCATTCTTTTCTGTCAGCGCATCGCACCACTCCATGTCTCTTATCCATTGGAGCGTTGTGCCCGAACCGTAGAAGTTCAGCGGAGTCACCTCTTCGCTCATAAAGTTCGCGAAGCACTCCGGCAGGCGCATCTGAATGTCCTGCGGATAGAGGTGATCCTCGTGCGCGTGGGTGATGAGACAGGATTTTATCGAGATAAGATCGATATTGTCGCGCAGGGTGTGAATGAAAGTGTCGGGGCAAAAGTCGAGAAGCAATCTATCATCGATTATCGACTGGGAGCGGGTGCGGATGTTTCTGCCGCCCGCCGCCTTCGATTTTCTGCACACCTCACAGCGGCAGAAAATCGCGGGAACGCCCTCGGCTGCCGCCGTGCCCAGATATTTTATCTTCATTTCATGTCCTCCATGCTGACGGTTATCTTGTCTGTAATTCTATCCGAAATATTCTCGGATTTCAAGACTTCCATCTCGGAGGAGGAAAGATTTGCAAACTTCTTGTTTATCAGCGCATCGCTGCCGCTCGCGACAGTGACGGACTGCTTCTTGAACTCGCTGCGCGGTCTGAAGTACATCGTCATGCCGTCCTTTGCCGCCTTGTCGTAATACTGCGGAACAACATAGAGGAACTTCGCTCTGTCGTATTCAACAGGAACTCTGTCGGCTGCATTCTTATCGCCCTTGCAGTATTCGGCGGCGGATTCGCCCGCCTGGTCGCCCGAGAGGGAGACATAATCGACAAGGTCGTTGACGTGCAGCGCGTTGCCGCAGGAGAACACGCCGGGCACATTCGTCATCAGCGTCTGATCGACTACCGCGCCTTTCGTTGCGGGGTCGAGCCTGACTCCGAGCATCTGCGCCACTTCGTTCTCGGGCAGAAGTCCGACGGAGAGGATGAGCGCGTCGCAGGGAATGATGCGCGCGGTGGATTCTATCGGCTGCATCTTTTCGTCTACTTGGCAGACCTCGACCGCTTCAACGCGCTTGACGCCGAAAACTTTTGTGACCGTGGTCGAGAGGTGGAGCGGGATATTGAAATCATGCAGGCACTGGTGAACGTTTCGCGCAAGACCTGCGGGAGTGTCCTTTATCTCATAAACACCCTCGACGCTCGCGCCCTCAAGGGTGAGGCGGCGCGCCATTATCATGCCTATGTCTCCGCTGCCGAGAATGACGCAGCGGCGCGTGGGCATCTGACCGAGAATGTTGACGAAATACTGAGCCGTGCCGGCGGTGTATATGCCGGCGGGTCTGTCGCCATGGATGAATACCTGGCGCGAGGTGCGCTCGCGGCATCCGCACGCGATAACGACGGCTTTCGAGCGGCAGATAAGTATGCCCTGCGCGCTCTGAACGGTGAGGGTGAAGCCGTCAGCCGTTTTCTCGGCATCTGTTACAAATGCGTTTATTCTGTAGTCTATTCCGAGGGAGAGGAACTCCCTGATGAATCTTCCCGAATACTCGGGACCTGTCAGACGCTCGCCGAAGCGGATGAGTCCGAATCCGTCATGCACGCACTGCTTGAGGATGCCGCCGAGCTTGTGCTCGCGCTCTATAAGCAGCACATTTGCGCCGTTCTTGTGCGCGGATATCGCGGCCGCAAGACCTGCCGGGCCGCCGCCGAGGACTATTACATCATATCTGAGTTCAGTCATTGTCGGTGCCCTCCTTTTCAAACAGCAGGTTGCTGTCGCCGCCGCTCTTTGTGACATCGGTCATCTTCATGCCGGTCTGCTCGCAGATAATGCCCGTGACCAGCGGCATGCAGAAGCCGCCCTGGCATCTGCCCATTCCGGGACGCACGCGGCGCTTTATCGCGTCAATTGAAGTCGCGGGAACGGGGGAGTTTATCGCGTCGATTATCTCGCCGCGGCTGATGCCCTCGCAGCGGCACACGACGATGCCGTAATCGGGGTTCTTTTCTATTGCCGCCTGTCTCTCTGCGACCGAGAGCTTCGCCATGACGGGGGTCACTCTGCGGTTCGGGTTGAATTTCTCGTTGGGCACGACTTTCATGACCTTCGAGAGGCGGTCAACGGTTATCTTGCTGATATCCTCGGCTATTGCCGGGGCGCTTGCGAGTCCGGGGGACTGGATGCCGGCGGCGTGGATAAGATTCTGAAGCTTTTCGGAGCCCTCGACTATGAACTCCTCTTCATATGTCGCGGCGCGCACGCCTGCGAAATATGTTATGACATCGGCTTTCGAGAAGCCTTTTATCAGCGGGAGATGCTTGTTGAGCATTGCGTCGACATTCTCACGCTTTGTCGAGAAATCTTCTCTGTAGGGCTGCTCGAATGCGTCGGGACCGACGAGAACATTGCCGTCTATCGTGCGCATAACGCCGCCGCCCTTGGTGTCCGAAGTCGCCTGCGAGAGTCCGATGAGTCCCATCGATCTCTGGACGAGAGGACCCTGCTTCTTGTCAAGTATCGCGAGGTGTCCCTTTCTCGGGTGGATGGTGAAGAAGCGGTCGCCCGCCATCTCGGCTATCTTATCCGAGAATACGCCGGCTGCGTTTATAACAGCCTTAGGGTGAATTGTACCTCTGTTCGTATGTACTGCGACTATCCTGTCGCCCTCGGTGTCGATTGAAGTTACAATCGTGTCGAGCGAGACCTTTGCACCGTTTTCAACTGCGTTCTCCGCGAACGCAACTGTTAATTTGTAGGGCGAGAGCACGCCGGACGACGGAAACTCAAACGCTCCGATAGCTTCGTCAGTAATGTTGGGCTCGATGCGGTGGAGCTCCTCGCGGCTTATCTTTCTGCCCTCGATGCCGAGGTGCTTCTCTCGGTAGTTGAACACGAGAGGTGAGAAGAAGCCGAAAATCTTCTCACTGTAGAGTATAAGATTGCTCCAGCGCTCGAACGGAACGGAAAGCTCCTTGCACACCTGAGTGTACATTGCGTTTCCTCGCACGTTCATCTCGCCGCGCTTCGTGCCGACATGGGATGCGATGCCGGGATGGATCATGCCGTCGTTTCTCGACGACGCCTGCATTGCAACATCACTCTCTTTGTCGACGAGCAGAATATTGAGCTTGTAGCGGGTCAGCTCTCTTGCGATAGAGCAGCCGATGACGCCGCCGCCGATGATGAGAACATCGGGCTGAGCGCCCTCGAGCGAACCGTCGGTGAATTTCGGCGCGCGTATGGCGGGCTCGGTGAATCCTTTGAGTGAGATATCGTTGAGCACGCCTTTGTAGCCGAACTTTGCGGCAGCCTTGCCGGCCTTGACGATGTCGGTCCATTCGGTCATTTCGCCCTCGAGGCGGATGCACTTGCCGACTTCGGTGCATTCGATTCCGCTGTAGCCCTTTTTTTCGAGCTTGCTGCGGACTTTCTGCACTTTCTGAGCCATATTCATCTCCCCTTTGACTGCGGCGGTGCGCATTTCACGCCGAGCCTCTTCCTATATATAAAAAGTATATATGCAAAGAAAAAGCACAGCGCGTGACGGCAGAGCCGCGATTTTATGTGATTCTTGTTCGGTTGTCCGAACATCTTGACAAAATTATAGCATTATATTAGAATAGTGTCAAGTATATTAAAAAAGTTTATTTTATCTTAATTTATCGGGGAGTTTCTATGGACAGTCTGAGCAGGTTGCCGCTCTATCTGCAGGTCAAAAATTACATAACCTCTATGATAGATTCCGGCGACTATCCGGCTGATTCGAAACTGCCGACGGAAAAAGAACTGATGAAAACCCTCGGCGTGGGCAGGGCGACCGTTCGCTCCGCGCTCTCCGAGCTCGAGCATGACGGTAGGATATACAAGCGCCACGGAGTCGGCACTTTCGTCAGCTCCAACAAGTGGATGCCCGCGTTTGAGCCGATAATCTCGCTGACCTATTCGCTCGAAAGGCTCGGGATGGAGATAAGAAACGTCATCATTTCATCGGGGCTTGAATATCCGAAAGGCGAGCTTGCAAAGAACTTTCCGCAGGATAAAAAAATCGGCAGACTCAGCAGACTGCGCCTTGCCGGCGGCGAGACCGTTGCCGTTGAGGACAGTTATTTTACCGAGGAGCTCTATAACACCGTGCGATCCCTCGACCCGGACAAGTCGGTGGCGCACGCGATACTTGATAGCGACGGCGTCGATGTTGACAGAATTGATATGAAAATCGTCCTTCGTATGCCGACCGCAAAAGAGCAAAAGCAGCTGAAGCTCGCGCCCGGCGAGCGGGTGGCTCAGCTGACGCGCTGGACCTTCAGCGCAGACAAGGCGATAAACTATGTGCGCTTCGTTATGCGCGAACGCCTTGTTCAAACGCCGTTCGGCGGTTGATTTGTTTATATCGGGCACTTGGCTCGATGATATATAGGAGATCGGACGCATCGCGTCCAACGAGAGGAAAAAGAAAATGAAAGACAAACTCAAAGCGATCGCTTGTCTGGGGCTCGCGGTGTGCGTGGCTTCGGGTCTGTGGGCATGCTCAAAGGAAGATGTGCAGACCGAACCGGAGAGCAGCAACACCACTATCAACTATGTCTACAACGGCATCTACGACATCTCGAATATCCCCGAGGAGACTCTCAGCGGAGAGATGCCGGTGACGGAAATCGAGACGGACACGAACGGAGAGACCTATATCGTCGTTGAACAGCCGGTGCAGACTGTTCAGGACGGCATTGAATCTTCGCGCACGACGCTCAAAAGCGGCGGCAGAATAAGCGAAACATCGGAGCGCCGCAATGTCGAGTCGGTCAGCGTCACCCTTCCGGAGGGCGCAACGATGGCGGATATGTTCGCGATTCTCGAAGCAAAGGGGGTCGCCTCGTTCAGCGCGCTGATGAACACCGCGGTCAACACCGATTTCAGCTATTTCCCGCTCATAGGCGCGCAGGGCAAGACCGGCAGAGCGTTTGCGCTCGAGGGATATATACGCGCGGGCACATATACATTTGTTAAAAATACCGCGCCCGCCGATGTTATAAGCAGACTGCTTCGCAGCATGGAGAGCTTCGTGAGCACTCCGATGCGCCGTCAGATAGCGGCGAGAAATATGAGTGTCGATGAAGCGATAACCATCGCTTCGATAGTTGAAATAGAGAGCGGCGGCGATGTTGCGCAGATGGCGAAGATATCGTCCGTCATTCAGAACAGACTCAAGGCGGGTATGCAGCTCGAGATGAACTCGACTGGCAGATATGTCGAATCGGTCATAAAGAACTACATAAAGAGCGACGACCCGGAAACATACAGCAAATATGAGGAGTATTACAACACCTTCAAGTGCGCGGGTTTGCCCGCGGGACCGATATGCAGCCCTGGCTCGGAGGCTGTGAAGTCCGCAATAAGCCCGCTGGACACAAATTATTTGTATTTCTGCGTCGGAGAGGACGGGATCTACCGCTATGCGGCAACAGCGGAAGAGCACCGAGCCAATCTGATCGCCGCAGGTCTTGCTCCGGCTGAACCGGATATACCGTCTCAGCCGTAACAGGAATCCGATTATATATAAGGAATAAGGGCGCCCGAGAGGGCGGAAGAGGGAGATATCAATATGGACAATGACACAATTCTTACAAACATTTCGAAGCTCGGATCCATGAGCACTGCGATAGGCTGCGAGGCCATGCGCCAGCTGGAAACAGAGTCGGGCAAAAGCAAGGAGGTCTACGCTCATCTCGACAAGCTCTTCATGCTTCTCGACGACCGCAACCCCTATGCGCGCACCCGCGCCTTCGTGCTCATAGCCAAGAATGTTTCGTGGGATTCGAGAAAGAAGATCGACAGGAATATCGACCGACTTCTCAAAACCGTTGACGCGGAGCAGGCGACAACAGTCCGCCAGTGCATCCAGTCTCTGCCGCTCATAGCGGCTGCAAAGCCCGGACTCAGACAGAGGATAGCCGAGGCTCTGCGCGCGATAAACCCCGAAAAATACCCCGTGCGTATGCGCAGCATACTCACCGAGGATATCAAAATCGCCCTCGCGGCGGCCGAAAAATAAATTTTTTCAAGATTTGAGCGAAAAAACTTGACGAACGGGTATGTCTGTGCTAAACTGATTATACCTCTGTGAGAGGGCTATTTTTTTCTGCCCTCATTTTTTGGCCGGTTCAGAGGGAGGCTAATCAAATCCTAAGATATTGGAGGTGCCGTCATGAGAGTAAAGATTACTCTTGCTTGCACGGAATGCAAGCAGCGCAACTACAACACTGTTAAAAACAAGAAGAACACACCGGACAGGCTGGAGATGAACAAGTACTGCCGTTTCTGCAGGAAGCATACTCTCCACAAAGAAACAAAGTAAGTCGGGAGGTATAAGAATGGCGAAAAAAGAGAACACCTCTGCCGCCGCAAAGGTCGCCAAGGCTGAAAAGCAGGCCGCAAAAGGCACCGATGACTTCAAGCTTACTTCTGCCCAGAAGGTCGCTAAGGCTGAAAAGTCCAAAGCGAAAGCCGCAAAACCGAAGAATCCCAACGGGAATATCTTCCAGCGTTTTGCCAAGGGCTTCAAGAAGTTCTGGAAGGACTTCAGAGGCGAGATCAAAAAGATCACATGGCCCGGCACGAAAACAGTTCTCAAGAACACCGGCGTCGTGCTCGTTTCGGTCGCTGTTGTCGGCGTAGTTATCTATGCCATCGACCAGGGTCTGTCTTTCCTCGTATCCAAGCTTATTGAGCTTGCCCAGAAGACTGGCGAGAACAAGGAAACTGCCGCCGCGATCCTGAGCATGATCAATCTCGGCTTATAACGGAGGAAAACGCGATGTCTGCTGATGCCAAATGGTATGTGGTGCACACCTATTCCGGCTACGAGAATAAGGTCGCCACGAATATCGAAAAAATGGTCGAGAACCGTAAAATGCAGGATCAGATCCTTGAGGTTCAGATCCCCACCGAGATCGTCACCGAGATAAAGGACGACAAAAAGCGCGAAGTTGAGCGCAAGCTCTTCCCCGGCTATGTGCTTGTCAAGGCAGCTGTTACCTATGACGAGAACAACGTCCCCTCTATGAGCGACGACGCATGGTTCGTGATCAGGAATACCAGAGGCGTGACCGGATTCGTCGGCCCTGAGAGCAAGGCTACTCCGCTCTCCGATGATGAGGTTCTCAAGCTCGGCGTTGAAAAGAAGAGCATTGAGGTCGAATATAAGGTGGGCGATACCGTGAGGATCACGGATGAACGCCTTGAGGGCTTCTCCGGCACGGTCACGAAGATCGATATGGATAACGAGACTGTTACCGTCTCCGTTTCCGCGTTCTTCGGAAAAGAGACGTCTGTCGAGCTTGAGCTCGATCAGGTCGAACTCGAAAAGTAATTTTTTATCCCGGTAATACGGACTTTATGTCCTTATTATAGCGCTTTATGCGCGCGGAGCTTCGGCTCCCGTGGGAGGGGATGTTTCCCCGACATTTACCACATTCTTATGGAGGTGCAAGTCATGGCACAGAAAGTTGTTGGCTTAATCAAATTGCAGATTCCCGCCGGTAAGGCAACTCCGGCTCCGCCCGTCGGCCCCGCGCTCGGTCAGCACGGCGTCAACATCATGGCGTTCACAAAGGAATTCAACGAGAGAACGAAGAATGACATGGGTCTTATAATCCCCGTCGTCATCACCGTCTATGCGGATCGTTCCTTCACATTCGTAACAAAAACTCCGCCCGCCGCAGTCCTTATTAAGAAGGCTTGCGGAATCGAGAGCGGTTCAGGCGTTCCCAACAAGACAAAGGTCGCAACGATCACTACCGAGCAGATCAGAAAGATCGCCGAGCAGAAGATGCCCGACCTCACCGCTGCAAACATCGAGACCGCTATGAGCATGATAGCCGGTACCGCACGCAGCATGGGCGTCACAGTTGCTGATTGATGCTTCCTGTGGGAGGAAGAATCCGATTTAACCACACGATTGGGAGGAAACTATAATGAAACACGGTAAGAAATACAACCAGGGCGCTCAGCTTGTTGACAGAGCTGCCCTTTATGAGCCCAGCGAGGCTCTTGACATAGCCGTTAAGACTGCAACGGCAAAGTTCGATGAGACTGTCGAAGTCCACATCCGCCTGGGTGTTGACTCCCGCCACGCTGACCAGCAGGTCAGAGGCGCTGTCGTTCTTCCGAACGGCACCGGCAAGAAAGTTCGCGTAGCCGTCTTCGCTAAGGGCGCAGACGCTGAGGCTGCAACCGCCGCAGGCGCTGAGATCGTCGGCGCTGAGGATCTTGTTGCTAAGATCCAGGGCGAGGGCTTCATGGATTTCGATGTCGCTATCGCTGCTCCGAACATGATGGGTCTCGTCGGCCGTCTCGGTAAGGTTCTCGGCCCCAGAGGTCTTATGCCCAGCCCCAAGGCAGGCACGGTTACCCCCGATGTCGCCAAGGCTGTCAACGAGGCTAAGGCCGGTAAGATCGAGTACCGTCTCGACAAGACCAACATCATCCACTGCCCCATCGGCAAGGCTTCCTTCGGCGCTGAGAAGCTCGGTGAGAACTTCAACACCCTGCTCGACGCTATAGTCAAGGCTAAGCCCGCTTCGTCCAAGGGTCAGTATATCAAGTCCTGCGTCGTTGCTTCGACCATGGGCCCCGGCATCCGCATCAACCCCTCTAAGGTTCTCAACGCGGGCTCTGCCGAATAAAAAAGTTATTGACATGCGTCTGTTCGTGTGTTAATATAATAAAGCTGTTCTAACCAAAGACAGCAGGTGCAACGGGCTTTAGGCCCGGCATAAGGTGAAAACCGCCTGCCGAGGAAAGGAAGCTGCGCGCAGTACAGCTGCGTATTATGCAGATATTCAACCCTTTTCCCAGCTTGCGGAAGAGGGTTTTTCCTTTTGCCTTTGCAACCACCATTTCCGGAGGTGAAACTATGCCAAGCGAAAAAATTCTTGAACAGAAGAAGCAGATCGTGAGCGATCTTGCAGACACACTCAGCTCTTCCGTCGCAGGTGTTATCGTTGACTACAAGGGTATCACTGTTGATGACGACACAAAGCTGCGTAAGGATCTTCGTGAGGCGGGCGTCAAGTACGCAGTCGTCAAGAACACTATCCTCAAGCTTGCAGCCGAGAAGGCCGAGCTTTCCGATATCGATGATGTTCTTGAGGGCACAACCGCTATCGCAACCAGCGCGGAGGACTACACCGCCGCTGCCCGCATCCTTTGCAAATTTGCAAGCACCAGCAAGACCTTCACTGTTAAGAAGGGCTTCCTGGACGGTAAGGTCATAGGCGTCGACACTGTCGAGAGCCTTGCAAAGCTGCCTTCAAAGGACGTGCTTCTTGCTACCGTCTGCAACGCGTTCAACGCACCCATCGCCGCTTTCGCCAGAGCTATGCAGGCTCTTGTTGAAAAGGGCGGCGCAACCCCGGTTCCCGCTGAAGAGGCGGCAGCCGAAGCTTAAAGAAAAAGCTAACTTACTAATTGGAGGTAATTCAAAATGGCAAACGAGAAAATTACAAGCATTTTAGAGACTCTTGACACCCTTACCGTTATCGAGCTTTCCGAGCTCGTCTCCGCTGTTGAGGAGAGATACGGTGTTTCCGCTGCTGCTGCTGTTGCTGTTGCTGCTCCCGCTGAGGGCGGTGCTGCTGCTGCTGAGGAGCAGACCGAGTTTGACGTTATCCTTACTTCTGCCGGCGCTGCTAAGATCAACGTCATCAAGGCTGTCCGTGAGATCACCGGCCTTGGCCTGAAGGAAGCTAAGGAGCTCGTTGACGGCGCTCCCAAGGCTGTTAAGGAGAAGGTTTCTGCTGACGACGCTGAGGCTGCTAAGGCTAAGCTCGAAGAGGCAGGCGCAACTGTCGAGGTTAAGTAATTTAACTTTGAATAACAAAAACTGCTGTGGGTATCCCATGGCAGTTTTTTATTTTAATCGGACTGCGGGACACTTTGCCGAAAAGTGTTGCCCGCAGTTTTATTTTTCGGATAATTTGTATTAAATGAGCGCAGTTCTTTGCCGTTTTATATTTACTTTTTATTCGGATGTATGATATAATCACTTTATATGGCGTGCGTTCGACACGCGTTGACTCATTTGAAACTAACTCATTTTTATAAATATCAAGTGAAAATTGGAGGTTTTTTAATGAAACACGCAGATCTCATCTCGCAGATGACGCTGGAAGAAAAAGTCGCGTTCTGCTCCGGCAGCGACTATTGGCACACCGCGTCCATCGAGCGTCTGGGCATACCGTCCATACTCTGGAGCGACGGCCCTCACGGTATACGCAACAGCGTAGGCACCCATGATAAGGACGAGCCCAAGAAGAAGGATAAGAAGGGCGAAGGCATGGATGCGCTGCTCGGCGGCATTCCTGCTGTCTGCTATCCCACCGCGGCGACTACCGCCTGCTCATGGGATCCCGAGCTCATCTACGGCATGGGCGAGCTCCTCGGCGAAGAGTGCATAGCCGAGAAGGTGTCCGTCCTGCTCGGACCCGGAACCAACATGAAGCGTTCGCCCCTCTGCGGCAGAAACTTCGAGTATTTCTCGGAGGACCCGTATCTTGCCGGCAAGATGTCCGCCGCTTTTATAAACGGCGTTCAGTCCAAGGGTATCGGCACTTCGCTCAAGCATTACGCGGTCAACAGCCAGGAGACCCGCAGAATGACCGTCAGCGCAGTTGTTGACGAGAGAACTCTGCGCGAGATATATCTCACCGCTTATGAGATAGCCGTCAAGGAGTCTCAGCCCTGGACCATCATGTGCATGTATAACCGCCTCAACGGCGTCTACGGCGCAGAAAACAAGTGGCTCCTTACCGATGTCCTCCGCCATGATTTCGGCTTTGAGGGCATGATAGTCACCGACTGGGGCGCAGAGAACGACCGTGTTCTCGGTCTGCTCGCAGGTCAGAACCTCGAGATGCCCACCTCGAACGGCGACGGCAACAGAAAGATATATGACGCAGTCAAGCGCGGCGAGATCAGCGAGGACTTCCTCGATGAGATGGTCGACGGCGTTGTTGATGTTATCATGCGCGCAAAGGAAGTTCTTGCAGACGACAAGGGCTACAATGCGGGTGAGCATCACGCGGCGGCACGCAAGATTGCGCGTGAGAGCATGGTGCTTCTCAAGAACGACGACAATATCCTGCCCCTGAGCAAGAAAGCAAAGGTCGCAGTTATCGGTCAGATGGCAAAGAAGCCGCGTCATCAGGGCGCCGGCAGCTCTCTTGTCAACTCTATAAAAATCGACAGCGCATATAACACCATGTTCGAAGAGGGCATCGATGTTATCTATGCCGACGGCTACGCGATGACGAAGAAGGAGAAGAAAAATTCTCCCGAGACTTACATAGCCGATGCAGTCGAAGCTGCAAAGAAAGCGGATGTCGCAGTTCTGTTCATCGGTCTTACCGACGAGTTCGAGTCTGAGGGCTTCGACAGAACCCATCTTCGCATCCCGCCCGAGCATGTCGCTCTGCTCAGCGCTGTACGCGGAGTCACCGAGAACATCGTTGTTGTCCTTGCGGGCGGCGCGGTTGTCGAGATGCCGTGGATAGGCGAGACAAAGGCTCTGCTCAACAGCTACCTCGGCGGCGAGGCGAGCGGCAGCGCAGTCACCGATATCCTTTTCGGCGATGTCAACCCCTCCGGCAAGCTTGCGGAGACCTATCCGTTCTCGCTCGAGGACACTCCCTGCTACAACAACTTCCCCGGCCATACCGCAACTGTCGAGTATCGCGAGGGTCTGTATATCGGCTACCGCTACTATGACACCGCGAAGAAGAACGTCCTGTTCCCGTTCGGCTTCGGTCTGTCTTACACTACTTTCGAGTACAGCGACCTCAAGGTCTCTGCGGACAGCATCAAGGATACCGATACTCTCAAGGTTTCATTCAAGATAAAGAACACTGGCGACAGAGACGGCGCAGAGGTTGCCGAGCTCTATGTTGCCCAGGAAAACAGCACCATCTTCCGCCCCGAGAAGGAACTCAAGGGCTTCAAGAAAGTTTTCCTCAAGGCGGGCGAGGAGAAAGAGGTCGAAATCGAACTCAGCAAGCGCGCGTTCGCGTTCTACGATGTCGATCTCGGCGACTGGCATGTTGAGACCGATGATTATAAGATTCTCGTCGGCGCATCGAGCCGCGATATCCGCCTCGAGGGCAGCGTAAAGGTCGAGAGCACCGTTGACGCACCTGTCAAGGATCTCAGAGAGACCATGCCCGCTTATTATTCGGCGGATGTTATGAATGTCCCGGACGATCAGTTCAAGGCTCTTCTCGGCCACGAGATTCCCGAGAGCGAGATCCACGACTATCCGAATCTGACCTTTGCCAACACTCTTGAGGACTCCGCCTGCGGCAAGAACGGCGCGAAGCTCTGCAAGATGCTGCGCAAGTTCGTCGGCAGCGAGGGCATGGCGTGCTCCATCGCGCTCCAGACTCCCGTCAAGAACTTCGTCTCCATGAGCATGGGTGTGTTCAGCGAGGAACTCGGACGACAGCTTCTGGATATCCTCAACGACAAGAAGCCCATGGGACGCGGCATACTCGTCCTTATAGGCAAGGCTATCCCCGCCGTTGTCAAGGGACTTCCGAACCTGCTCAAGAACATCTGATAGACTCAAATTCAATTATCCGCTGCAATTTGTGCGGCGGATAATTTTTTGCGCTAAAAACCCTGTTGACTTTATCATGCTATAGAGAGTAAACTTTATCTATCAGTGCTTCGGAGGTCTGAACATGAAAAACAAAGACAGCGTGGAGCTTATAGAATACACAAAGGCGCAGGATGCGCTGAACTGCGCCACTCACGCGCTCGGCGCGATTTTCGGCGCGGCAGTGCTCGTTTTGCTGATAAAAAAAGCCCTGCCCTTGGGCAGTGTGAGATATATGGCAGCGGCCGTAGTCTACGGACTTTCGATTATTTTGCTCTACGGCTCGTCGGCAGTCTATCACGGCTTGCCGCAGGGCGAAGCGAAGCGGACGGCGCGTCTTATCGATCACTCCGTTATACCGATTTTGCTCGCCGGTACTGCGACCCCGTGCGCGCTTATCACGCTCTATAATCACAACAAAATCTGCTGTGTCGCCGTGCTCCTGCTCGGCTGGGGAAGCGTGCTGTTCGGGCTTGTCGTGAAGCTTTTCTTCTTCCAAAAGACGAAAGCTGTCTGCGTCGCTGTCTATATAATCGCCGGCGCGGTGATGCTCTCCTGCTCGCTCGCGGTTATAGACGAGATAAATGTCCATGCGCTGCTGCTTTTAGTGCTAGGGTGCGCGGTTTATCTCTTCGGCTCGATATTCTGCGCCGTCGGCAGAAAACACCCGTGGTTCCATGTGCCGTTTCATATATTCATGGTCGCGGGCAGCATGATACACGCCTATGTGATATACGAATACGTTTTCATGGCCGCGTGATTATTTAAATTTAAAATAAGAGCAAAAGCGGCGGTTAAAAATTTAATTGCCGCTTTAAAAATTTTGTAAGATTTTGAGTTTAGTGCAGTCTTATATATGAAAGGAGGCGGCAGAGTGACGGAGTTTGAAAAAATATACCGCGATTATTTCGACGATGTGTTTCTTTATATCAAACGACTCTCGGGTAGCGAGGATATAGCCGAGGATATCACGAGCGAAGCTTTCTATAAGGCCATGCGTTCGATAAAAGGCTTTCGCGGCGAGTGCGACATCCGTGTTTGGCTGTGTCAGATAGCAAAAAACTGCTATTATACTTATCTCAAAAAAGCCGCTCGGACGGATAGCGTCGATGATTCCGTTCTCTTCAATCTGTCCGCCTTTGAAGGAAACGCCGAAGAGCAGATATTGAAGCGCGATGAGGCAATGAGGGCGCGGAAAATCCTGCGCTCTATTCCCGACCCGTACAGAGAGGTGTTTATGTGGCGCGTATTTGCGCAGCTCAGCTATAAGCAGATAGGCGAGCTGTTCGGCAAAACCGAAAACTGGGCGTGTGTCACTTATCATCGGGCGCGCGGCATGATAAGAACAGGATTGGAGGAGAACGAAAATGAGAAATGAGTGCAATATCATTCGCGATATTCTGCCGCTGTATGCTGATAAAATGGTGAGCGCGGACACGGAATCTTTCGTTGAAGAGCATCTTATCGGGTGCGCCGAGTGCCGCGCGGAGCTCGAAAAGCTGAAAGTCGCCGATGTTATTGAGGCTGCCGTTTCGGATACGGAAAATGATGACGAAAAGCGGCTCAAAGCTTTTGCAGGGAAGATTAACAGGAAAAGACATATTGTGATATCCGCATTTGCGGCAGTTCTGTTGCTCGCCGTTTTGCTCGGCGGCAGTCTGATATCATCCGCAAAATTCGGCACGGCGAATTTTTTTGCTGCCGCCAACGGATTTGTGCAGGTGACGGCTGCCGACAGGGAATATGTTGAGATACAACGCTCGCCGAGAGTAGTCGTCGCCCGACCGGACTACGAGCTGTTCGCGGAATATATGAAAAATCGCGGCTTCAGCGAAGTCGAGCAGTTCGGTTCGCAGCATATTTTTTCTGACGGGGAGAGAACAGAGAGAGTCATTTATTATCAAAACACGTATTTTTCCAAATGGCTCTGGGATTGATACTTTTGCGGAGAATCGGAAAAAAGCTTTACTCATGGGGCTTAACTCTGATATAATATACAATGTGTAAATTTATCTCAGGAGGGACGCCGATGAAACACGATTACCACGGAAAACCGGCTTCGCTTTCAGCGCGTCTTATGCGCGTCGCGAGACGGTACAAAAGAGAAGACAGACCCGAAAAGGCGGCGGAGCTTGCGGCTCTGCCTAAGAGAGAGCTCGGCGAAAATGAAAAGAAACGCCTGCCGGAGTTTATAGCTCCCGGCGATGTCACCTGCTTTTGCGTTGACGGCAAAAATGTTTTTTGGATAGGCACGAATGAGGGACTTTGGCGCGTGGACGAGAGCGAAAAAGACGAGCTCGACCGCGTACAGTGCTTCAGAGCCAACGCCTGCATGCTTGATAATAATGTCAAAGCTGTTGAGCCTGACGGCAGCGACGGCGTATGGGTGCTGACCGAAAGCGGAGTGTCGCATATTGAGATGCGTCTGCTCTCGGTCGAGCACAAGGCGAATCTTCATTCCGCCATGGACGAGAGAATCGTTCAGCGCCGCGGAATGCTCAGCGGCACTGATTGGAGCGCCGAGAGAAACCGCTGGGTGCCCCATGAGTCCGACAACGACGGACTCTGGACTGCGCTTGTCGCCATGGGAGACATCTGCCGCTACGGCGTGATGAAGAACGACCCGAAATATACTCCCGAACAGGTCGAGCACGCACGCAAGGTCGCGACCCGCTGGACGGAGGCCGTGCTCCTGCTTGAATACATACCCTCGTGGAAGGGTAAGGTCGCGGCGTTCGTCCGCTACAACGAGCCGGGCACGAACCGAGCGTCAAAGGGCTATCTTAAGCGCGGCAGAGAGGGAAAATTGAACATCCCCGATTTCGGTCCTGCGGGCTTTGTTCACGCCGAGCTCGGTCCCGTCGATGAGGACGACTGGGCGGAGCGCGACGCGGTGCCTGAGATAGTATTCCGCAATGTCGAGGGTTATATAGCGCGCTCTTATCATGTCACCGATCCCGTCAACGACCCGATACCGTTCCATGACGGCGTTTTCTTCAAAAAAGTCTATGACCCCGACGGAAAGCTCGTCAGTGTGCGCGTGCCCACGAGCAGCGACAAGGGCGACGATCTGCCCGGGCTGCTGACGGTTGACAGCTCGCTGGAAATTCCCGAGCGCCTGCGTCGCCTCTATGCGGACGAGGTTGACCCCGCGACCGGCAAGCACTGGGGCGACGACGATATAGTCTATAAATGCGACACCTCGAACGATGAGCTTACCGGACACTATGCGATATGGCAGCTCGCCTATGACATACTCGGCGAGGACGACCCGGAGCTCCGCGAGATAATCGCGACGATAGCCGAGCGCCACGCCCGCCACTTCGCGGACAACGACTATGCCCACACAGACGCAGGCGGTCAGCCGACCTCATGGGCGCGCATGACGAGGGAATATTATCTAAACCGCGACTGCGAGGGCTACGAGGACGGACCGCTCGGCACGATGATCCTGCTCCAGCTGTTTAAAGTAGCGCACCATGTCACAGGCAACGAGCGCTGGGATAAAGAATACCGCAAGCTCGCGCTCGAAGAGCCCTATCGTTACGCCGACCTCGCCTGCGAGCACTACGAGCGATATGAAAACAAGATAAAAGAATTTTTGCACAACGAGGAGCTTGACTCCGAGACGCTGTTCCCGATGGTTGTCAAGACGATGAATTATTCCGACACGCGCATGGCGGCGATAGTCTATTACACCATGTCGCAGCTCGAGGATGATCCGATACTGCTCGAAAAGTTCAGGCGCGGCGCGGACTGCTGGTGGAGGCTCGAAAAATACGGGCGCGATATAGAATGGTCGCTCGTCTATCAGCTGATGTACCCCGACGAGGAGAAATATGACGCATTCGGCAGACCCTGCAAAGATGTTCTCGCATGGCAGGCTTCGCGCTATCCCGTCAGCTCCCGAGAGATATTTATCGACAACACCACGCGCCCCGATGCCCGCGAAGAGGACGGCATGCTCTGGTATAAAAATACCGAGAAGCCGATACCCTATGCCGTTGCAATGGATGAGCGCGGCGGCACGGGCACTGATTTCTTCCATGCCCGCCAGGGTAGATGGGACAATAGCATCGGCGTCAACGGCTCATACAATCTCATCATGCCCTATTGGATAGGCCGCTACAACGGTCTGCTCAAAGAGGAGAGCGCGGGCGGCGATATCACCGCCGACGAGCTCGAGGAGATACTCAGAACGCAGTAAAAATTATTTAAAAAAGAACGGATAAAATAACCGAGCCGCAGCAGTTCAATCTGTTGCGGCTCGGTTTATAATTTATTTGTGGGGTGGGTATATAAATTGGATTTTGTTGCAGAATCCCAATCCGACTATCTCAATTTCTTACTCAGACACCACTCTGCCCAATTTTCTGTTCTGTAGAATTTGCCGGACATCGTGTGTCCGTATTTGCCCCAGCGGGTGTATTTTATGTCTGCTCCGAGTTTTTTGAGCTCGGCGGCGTAGTAATCGTCGCTGTCTATTTTTACATTTGTGTCGTCCGACGAATGCGCCGCCCAGATCGGCGTTTTGACTAATCGCTCAATATCATATTTTTCATAGTCACGATCCAGGCACAAGCCGCCCATCACGGGCACTGCCGCCGCGAAATATTCGGGGAAAAGATAGATAAGCTGCCAGACGCAGCAGCCGCCGAATGAAGTGCCTATAATATATATGCGCTTTCTGTCGAAATCTGCGGGCAGCTCATCCACAAGCCTCTTTATCGATTTTATATAATTCTGCATCGCTTCGCCTCTGTTTGAGCCGAAAGGTGCCTGCGGCAAAAGAATATTGCAATTTGTTTTTAATAATTGCTTGTACAACGGTAAGTTGTCAAACAGCTGTTTTAAGTTGTCACTGCCCATTGCGCCCGCGCCGTGTAAGAGAACAAACAAAGGCTTGTTTTTATCCTTGCTTGCACGAAGTCGGAAAGGAAAGCATATTTTATTCTCTCGGTCGGTGTATTTATAGGCTGAAAATCTGCCGCCGTATACTTTCTTTATGCCGTCGACGCTGCGGCTGAGTTTTTTCTCAATATTCGCGGCGGCTCGGTTTTGCTTTTTCTTGTAGTGCTTATAGTATCTGTACGCCTTCGTAATCGAATTGGGCATTTTGCCCTTTTTCTCGATGAAGCCTTGCGACAGTGTATATAAATATCCGTCGCTGCCCTCGAGCTGAGTTTCGTTTAAAAGGCTTTTAATTGTATCAAGCTCGCTTTCGTCGAAAGCTATGAGAGCCAAGCCCATATCCGACGAGCCTTTTTCAATGTATGGCTCGAAAGGCGCAATATCGCAGAAATCGCTGTCAACAAGACAGCGGAATCTCAAGTTGCTCATAAAATCACCGTATATTCAAAATGTGCATTCACATGGCATGGTTATTTTTTCAGATACTCCGCATACTGCCTGTAAAGCTCCGCCGAGCTTTCATGCCCGGCGAACGAGCCGGAATCCTCGGGATTCATCAGCCCGATATACTGATATCCGATTATCTTGTCCGCATACGGCGCTACGTTCGCTATCTGCCGCTCGATGCGCTCGAAATCGGCGGGGAGCAGGGCGCTTTTGTAGACCATGCCCTCGAAATCGAACAGCTCAATGTCGGCCCAGAGCGCGGCGCGTCCCGCCTTATCATGGGCTTTTTTGAGGCGCGCAAATATTCTCTCGCTCTGCCACACGCGCGTCTTCTTGACCCCGATTTCGTCCTGATACGCTATAAAATCGACATCGAGCGAGGCGAGCGCGTCGATATATTTTGAGTTCGTGAGCGTGAGATTTGTGCCGTAGGGCGCGATAAGCGTCTTTTTATCGGGCGTTATCTCGCGGCAGCGGGCGGAGCAGAGATTGACATATTTCATGAAATTCCCCGAAAAGCGCAGGATTATACAAGTCTCGTCCGGGAAATACCAGCCGTAAAAGCTGCTGTGCCGCGCGTATTTTTCCGTCAGCTCATCCATGGCTTTAAACGAGCGGTCTATTACCTCGCTCGAGGTTATGTTGACTCCGGGCTTCGTCCAGTCGCCGTAAAAGCCGTTGCCGAGGAAAACCTTTATGCCGCATTTGTCCGCCTCGTCGAGCACCGCCTCGATAGGGTCGGCGCAGGGGATATCCGCCAGCGGAAAAACTGACGACTCAAAATAGCAGCGGTCATAGAGTGCAGTCGCCATGACGACTATATATTCCATGCCGAGCGCCGCTATCTCGCGCACCTTTTCGCGCCAGTTTTCGGCGGTAAAGGAGTCGAGAGCGGGGTTCCAGTATTTGCCCTCCGCCGTGTTGTGATGGTGAATTTCAAAAAAAGTTCCGTCAATTCCTCTTGACATAAAAGCACCTCCGTGTTCTTTCTAAATTATATCACGCCGCGACCCGTCAGGCAACGGTTTTCGGTGTCCGATATCAAACCGGGCGAAAACGCAAAATCTTCAAAAAATTCTTTACAAATTGATTGATTACTGGTATAATACCGTTGTATGCGTCCGCTACTCGGCTTATGGATTAAACCTCAAAGAGGTTTTCACCGGCCTTTTGCTGGGTTACGGAGCAAATATTAAAATGAGGTGAAAAGAAATGACTCAGGCAGAAAAAACCGCAATTATGCAGGAGTACGCTATCCATGAGGGCGACACCGGTTCTCCGGAGGTCCAGATCGCTGTTCTCACCAAGAGAATCCGCGACCTGACAGAGCATCTCAAGGAGCATCCGAAGGATCATCATTCGCGCCGCGGCCTTCTCAAGATGGTCGGTCACAGACGCAATCTCCTGGCATACCTTCAGAAGGTTGACATTGAGCGCTACCGTGCGATCATTGCCAGACTCGGTATCCGTAAATAATTGCACGACGAGCAGGCAGGAGTTTATTTCTGCCTGCTTTTCTGAACTTACAATCGACAGACTGCAACGGTTTTAGCAGTGAATCGGGGCTCCGGGAAGCCGGGGAACGGATTTATTGCTAAGTCCGGGGGTCTGTGGAAATAAATACAAAGAGGTAAAACTATGTTCGAGGATTTCAAAAAGTTTGAAACTGAAATCGCCGGCAGACCCTTCGTTGTTGAAGTCGGCAAGATGGCTCAGCTCGCAGGCGGTTCGTGCCTCGTCCGTTACGGCGAGACCGACGTGCTCTGCACCGCAACCATGGCTGCAAAGCCGAGAGAGGGCGTGGATTTCTTCCCGCTTTCAGTTGATTTTGAAGAGAAGCTCTATTCCGTTGGCAAGATTCCCGGCTCGTTCCAGCGCCGTGAGGGCAGAGCGAGCGAGAAGGCAACTCTTGCATCGAGAGTTATCGACAGACCCATCCGTCCTCTGTTCCCCAAGGATATGAGAAATGATGTCAGCGTCGTGGCTACCGTTATGTCGGTCGATCCCGACTGCCAGCCCGAAATCGCCGCTATGCTCGGCGTTTCCATCGCACTCTCCATTTCCGAGATTCCGTGGGACGGCCCGATCTCCGGCGTGAGCGTCGGCCTTATCGACGGCGAGTATGTCATCAACCCCACCGAGGCTCAGCGTGAAGTCAGCCGCATGGCTGTCACCGTCGCTTCCACCTCTGACCTCGTCGCAATGATCGAGGCAGGTGCAAAGGAAGTCACCAATGACGAGATGTTCGACGGCATCATGTTCGCCCACAAGGAGAACCAGCGCATCGTTGAGTTCATAAAGGGAATCCAGGCAGAAGTCGGCAAGAAGAAGATCGACTTCCCCTCAAACGATCCCGCGCCCGAGATGTACGAGGCTATCAAGGATTTCGCTATCGACGATATCCGCGTCGCTCTTGACACCGATGACAAGCGCATCCGTGACGAGCGCCTCAAGCCCATCTATGAGAAGGTTCATGAGAAGTTCGACGAGATTTATCCCGACGAGATAGAGAAGATCGACGACTGCCTTTACAAGACCCAGAAGTTCGTTGTGCGCCGCTGGCTGCTTGACGACGGCAAGCGCGTTGACGGCAGAGGCATCGATGAGATTCGCCCGCTTGCGGCTGAAATCGACCTGCTTGACAGAGTTCACGGCTCGGGTATGTTCACCAGAGGCCAGACTCAGGTTCTGACCGTCACCACTCTCGGACCCGTCAGCGATTCTCAGATTCTTGACGGTATCGACGGCGAGGACACCAAGCGCTATATGCATCACTACAACTTCCCCTCGTACTCGGTCGGCGAGACCAAGCCCTCGAGAGGCCCCGGACGCCGCGAGATCGGCCACGGTGCTCTTGCAGAGCGTGCTCTTCTGCCCGTTATCCCGAGCGTTGAGGAGTTCCCGTACTGCCTGCGCCTTGTTTCCGAGGTTCTTTCGTCCAACGGCTCGACTTCGCAGGCTTCCATCTGCGGCTCGACCCTTTCGCTTATGGCTGCCGGCGTGCCGATAAAGGCTCCCGTTGCCGGTATCTCCTGCGGCCTTGTTACCGAGGGCGACCGCTTCATGACCATGGTCGATATCCAGGGTCTTGAGGACTTCTTCGGCGACATGGACTTCAAGGTCGGCGGCACCAAGAAGGGTATCACAGCCATCCAGATGGATCTTAAAATACACGGTCTGACCCCCGCCATCATCCGCGAGGCTCTTGACAAGACCTACAAGGCACGCTGCTACATCCTCGATGAAGTCATGCTGCCCGTTATCTCCGAGCCCAGAAAAGAGCTCTCCAAGTATGCTCCCAAGATGCTCACCACCAAGATTGACACCGAGAAGATCGGCGATGTCATCGGCAAGCAGGGCAAGGTTATCCAGAAGATCTGCGCAGAGTGCAACTGCAAGGTCGACGTTGAAGAGGACGGAACCGTCTTCATCTCCGCTATCGACATTGACGACGCCAAGCGCGCTCTCAACATGGTTGAGACCATCGCGAACGATCCCGAGGTCGGCGCTATCTACAAGGGTGTTGTTACCCGCCTGATGGACTTCGGCGCATTCGTTGAGATCGCTCCCGGCAAAGAGGGTCTTGTCCACATCAGCCATCTTGATGTCAAGCACGTTGACCGTGTTGAGGATGTCGTTGCTGTCGGCGACGAGGTCATAGTCAAGGTTCGCGAGATAGACGACCAGGGCAGACTCAACCTCTCCCGCAGAGACGCTCTTATCGAGGTCGAGGGACTTGTTCCCGAGAACGACCTGTCCGATGAGCCCCGCAGAGCTCCCAGAAGGGACAATCGCGGCGGCAGAGACGGCGGAAGAAGAGATAACCGCGGCGGTAGGGGCGGCCACGGCGGAAAGAGATATTAATCTCTGATATAAAAATTAGCAAAGACCGCTGTATCACAAGATACGGCGGTCTTTTGATATAGCAAAAACGGAACTTCGCAATTTGTCAGTTTTATAAACAAAATTTGCCCACCACTTGAGTCTTAGTAAAATAAAGGTGGGCGACCCAACCAATTTTTATAATCATGCTTTCAATAGCCGCGCCGCAGTGTTTGAAAGCTTTCTTAGAGGAGTGAGGGAACGGCTTGCGAAGCAAGCCGCACGAGCACGCATTCGTTTAAGCTCCGGCGCGTTTGCGTGCGAATGTGCCGAGCCACTGATTGAGAGCAGCGGGCTAAGTGCTGCGGCGTGGCGTTACCGGGGTCTCGGGGTGAAACCCCGAGTTTGCTTTTCTTTTGCAGGCGTTTTCTTTTTCAAATAAAAAGAAAATGCCGAAATACGGGAAGTATAAAATATTCAATTGTAGTAGGATGCGAAGGCGGATGGTGAATTGTCATTGGTTGAGGCTTTGTATCGACTGTCCATATTCATTATTAGCTTTCAATTTGTAATTTTATCAATGGCTTTAACCAGTTCATTTTGCATTTTGCTCAGTTCATCAATGATACTTCTCAATATATTTGCACTTTGTGTTTTGTTAATAATGCTGTTCAATAATTCTTGATCATAAGGAATGTTTTCTTTGATATAATCAAGCAAAAGGCAAGCAAGCTCAGCTGGTGGTTCTTTAATATCAGAATCATCCATTAAGCCGTAATAGATTGCACCCCATGTATCTCTAATTTCTTCATTTAGTGTAACAGAGATGCATTGAAAATTTTCAGGGTCATCATTCGTCACGAAATGTACATTTGCTAGGTTGTTTATGAGAGATAAATTGTCTTTGTTTATAATGGCAATTTTAACTTTAGTATTGGTAGCTTCATCCATAATGGGTATTACTGACATAGGTGTTGGTACATTGGGAAAACGTTTCAAATCAAATGAAATATTATCCTTATATTCACTAAGACAATTATCACATTCTTGTTCTAGAACAGTTGAAAATGTATCAACACTTACTTTGTAATTTTTTAATTTTTCACGCATTGATTGAGAAAGAAATACTCTTTTAGCTGCATCCAAATATACTAATGGTTCACGTAATGAATTTATCCATTCTTTAAAATTATGCTCCACAAATAATTCGGAAGGTTCTTGATATATTTCATCTATCCGAACCATAGTCTGTTCAAGGCAAGTACAATATGGAATTAAAATTTGCTCCAATTTTTCTCTTTGTGCTTGTCTTTTGTTTTTGCGATGTTCTGACGCAGAAGTTGATATATAGGTAACAATACCACCAACTACAACAGACACTAAAGTCCAAATTTGAGCAGAGTTATCTATAATGAACTTCTTAAATCCAACCATGATAATCTCTCCTATTGTGTTGTTTACATTATTGCCCCGACAGACATTGCTGTCGAGGTTAAATATGTTTTGTGGAACACCAAGCGTTGCCACAGTTCCGCATTTTTATTTGTGATATTTTCCGCCGCTCGATATCATGAACGCGCGGTAGATCTGTTCGAGCAGCATCACGCGTGCGAGCTGATGCGGGAATGTCATTTTCGACATCGAGAGCTTGAAGTTCGCGCGGCGCTTGACCTCGTCAGTCAGCCCGTGCGAGCCGCCGATAATAAAAACAAGGTTTCCGCTCCCGCCGACTGCCGCCTGCTCAATATCGCGGCTGAGCTCCTCGGAAGAGAGCTGCTTGCCCTCGATGCACATCGCGTAAACGCGCGCCGACTGGTGAATGAGCTGCAGAATGCGCTTTCCCTCGTCCGCGAGAGCCGAGTCTATCTGCGCCTTCGACGGGTCGTCCGGGATACGCGCGGGGGTCAGTTCTGTTATTTTTAGCTTGCAGAACGCCGAAAGGCGCTTTGAATATTCGGCGCATGCGCCGCGCAGGTAGTCCTCCTTGAGCTTGCCGACGCATATAATATCTATGTTGTACATCTTGCCCTCCGTTTAAAAGCTTATCGCCTTTCCGTTGTCGCCCGCAACGCCGAGCAGATAGTCGCTGCCAGCCTTTGCGCCGTGGATGGTGAACGCCGAGTGGGTCGTCTCATACGCGAGGTCGGGCGTGTTGTTCTGCTTGCTCAGATGCCCGAGCATGAACCGCACCGTGCCAGAGTCGAGGAGTTTCACCGCCGCGTCGGAGCACGCCGTGTTTGAAAGATGCCCTATGTCCGAGAGTATGCGCTGCTTGAGCGGATAGGGGTATGGTCCGCGCCGCAGCAGGTCTATCTCGTGGTTCGATTCAAGCATTACGAGGTCGCTGCCATAAATCGCGTTCATCACTGTGTCGGTCACATGACCGAGGTCGGTCGCTATAGATATACGCCTGCCGTCCGGCGTGACCGCTGTGTAGCCGCAGCTCTGTGCGGCGTCATGCGGCGTTGCAAAGGGCTTTACATATATACCCGCCGCCTCCGCGCCGTTTTCGCTTATCTCGCGTGCGGTGAACTTGCCGTTGAGTATGCCTATGGAGTCGAGCGCCCTGAGCGTGCCCGCCGACGCATAGACATCAATATTCCTGCTGCCTGCAAAGACCCGCAGCCCGTTTATATGGTCTGAGTGCTCATGGGTGATGAAAATCGCGCTGATGCTGTCTGGCGATACGCCGATATTTTCGAGCGCGCCGGTTATTCTTTTCGCGCTGACTCCCGCGTCGATGAGTATGCCGCCGTCGGAAGTGCCTATGTATATGCAGTTGCCGCTGCTCGAAGAGAAGAGCGGACAGAATTTTGCCATATTTTTCTCCTTTAAAAAATCCTGCGCCGGCATGACCGATGCAGGATTTTTGCATTTATATTTTTAGACTGCTCTTGAAATGTCATCGGGTTCGGGTCTGTCAACGCGGCGAATGTCCGCGCCGAGCCCGGTGAGCTTTTCGACGATGTTTTCATATCCGCGGTCGATGTGCGAAATTTCTTCAATCTCGGTCGTGCCCTTGGCGATGAGTCCGGCGATTATCATTGCCGCGCCCGCGCGCAGGTCGTCTGCTCTGACGGGTGCGCCTTTGAGCTGCTCGACACCCTCGATAACAGCCATCTTGCCCTCGACCTTTATCGAAGCGCCCATGCGGGTCAGCTGCTCGACATAGCGGAAGCGGTTATCCCAAACTCCCTCGGAAACGAAGCTCGTGCCGTCCGCGATGCTCAGAAGAGCGGTCATCTGCGGCTGCATATCGGTCGGGAAGCCGGGATATGGCATAGCCTTTATCGTGCATTTGCCGGGTCTGCCGTTCGCGCAGACTCTGATGCTGTCGTCATTTTCTATAACATCGATGCCGCACTCTATAAGCTTGGCGGAGATGGATTCAAGATGCTTCGGAATAACATTCTTGATAAGAACGTTTCCGTCCGTTGCGGCGGCGGCGACCATATATGTGCCAGCCTCGATCTGGTCGGGGATTATCGAATAGTTGCAGCCGTGCATGTGTTCGACTCCGCGGATTTTAATTGTATCCGTACCTGCTCCGCGAATGTCCGCGCCCATGGAGTTGAGGAAGTTCGCGAGGTCAACTATGTGCGGCTCTTTTGCGGCGTTTTCAATAACGGTCAGCCCTTTCGCCTTGACTGCGGCGAGGATAACATTGACCGTCGCGCCGACAGAAGCCTCGTCGAAATAAACGGAGCTGCCCTCAAGCCTCTCGGCGGCGGCGTCGATTATCGCATTTTCGCCTATCGTGACTGTTGAGCCGAGCAGCTCAAAGCCCTTGATGTGGCGGTCGATCGGGCGCACGCCGAAGTTGCAGCCGCCGGGCATGGCGACTTTCGCGCGGTGGAATCTGCCGAGCAGCGCGCCGATGAAATAATAAGAAGCGCGCAGATGCTTCGTCATATCGTGCGACACGACGTAGGAGTTGACTCCCTTTGTGTCGATCTCGAGCGTGCTCTTGCTCAGGCGCTTTATGCGTGCGCCGAGCTGTTCGAGAATTTTTGTCATATAATAAACATCGCTGATGTTGGGAATGTTTTCAATAACACATACATCCTGAGCGAGGATAGTTGCGGGCAGAATAGCTACGACTGCGTTTTTAGCGCCGCTTATGCTGACCTCTCCTCTGAGGGGTATGCCGCCGTTGAGCACGAACTTTTCCAATTTGTTCACTCCTATATAGTTTTTATATCAAAAAAGCAGTAAAAATCGAATGAAATAAAATACATTTTACGACACTAAATTATATCATCTTTTTGCCCCATTGAAAAGGGTTTTTTTAAAAAATTATACTGCATTTTTCTGCGTCGGCGGCGTTGTGCAATAAAAATTTTAGATTTTGCCGGCAATGCCGCGCATTTCTGCTGTTCGGTTTTATTATTGACAGCTTCGGCACATTTAGAAGCGGAATTTTTTAATTTAACAAGGCTGAAAAACAGCACTTTATTTCTCCTTTTTAAATTGTTGACAAGCAAAAAAATATTTGATAAAATCAAATTGCAGGAAGTGTTTATATACGATAAAAATATACCGCGGCCTTTTGAGACTTTCCGCAAAAACAGGAGGACTGCAATGAAAAGCTCAAACAGTTTTTCAAAAAAAGAGATTTTGACGGCCGTCTCTATGGTGCTGTTTCGCACTGTAACGGGCATTGTGCCTGCGCTGGTGTTTTTCGACATAAAACTTCCGGATGAACTGAGAAATGCCGTCTATTCAACGGCGGGGACGGTGGTGAGTGCTGCTTTAATATTGCTGTATACCGTTACAAGCGCAGTTATGGGAAAAAAGAAATCAAACGGTTTTGCACTCGGAATGGGAGCATCACTTTTTTTAGGATTGCTGCTTCTCCCGCTTGTTTGGTGGCCGGAGTTGTTGCTGTCGCTGGCGATAACCGGCGCTGACGGTGGATTGGTCGTTCCTCTGATTGTGCTGTCGGCGATACCGATATTTGTATATATACTGTTCAGAAAATGCTTTGCAAAAACAGAAGCATAAAAATCGTCCGGCAAAGAGATTTGCCGGATTTTTTCTCGGCTGTTCGGATGTATAATGCATGATTTTTAATTTGTATATTGTTAATTTCTCTGTTTTATGGTAAAATTTTTTCATCAACCGAAGGGGGCGCCGCATTGGACAGGCTCGATAAAACAGTTGCAAAGCAGATGAATATTTCCCGCAGCGGCGCAAGGCAGCTCATAAGAAGCGGCGCGGTCGAGGTGAACGGCAAAAAAATATTCGCAGCCGACGAACAGATCGATATCAATTCCGACGAGCTTAAAATAAGCGGAAAGATTGTCACCGTGCGCCGATATCTCTATATCATGCTCAACAAGCCCTCCGGCGTGCTCAGCGCCGCAAAGGATCCCGACTGCCCGACGGTCGTCGATCTTCTGCCGCCAGAGCTCAGCAGGCGCGGACTCTTTCCCGCCGGCAGGCTCGACAAGGACACAACGGGACTTTTGATAATCACCGACGACGGTGACTTTGCCCACCGCCTTATCTCGCCCTCGCACCATGTCTATAAAACATACGAGGCGACGCTCGAAAGCGATATAAGTGAAGAACAGCTCGATATCCTGCGGCAGGGCGCGGTGCTCGGCGACGGCACGGAGTGCCTGCCCGCGAGGCTCAGAAAGATAAGCGATGAGCCGCCCACGGTACGCGTTCAGATACGCGAGGGCAAGTATCATCAGGTCAAGAGAATGTTCGCGTCCGTTGAAAACAGCGTTGTTGCGCTGCGCCGAACGGCGATAGGTGCGCTGAAGCTTGATAGTACGCTTGGCGAGGGAGAAGCACGTCTGCTGACCGACGGCGAGCGCAAGATGATATTCTCGGAGGCCGAGATTATATAAGCAAAGAAGGGCGCAGCCCGTAAAAATAAGCGAGGTTAAAAAATGTCTGACAAAAGAGCAAACGACCTGAACCTCTTCACAAAGGATCAGGACAACTACAGTATCGACACGAGCAAGAAGCTCAAGGTCGGTATAATCGGCACCGGCTGGATAGCCGAGAGCCACATCAGCGAATATCTCAAGATGCCCGATGTTGAGCTTGTCGGCGTGGCGGATCTTGTCGACGGCAAGGCGGAGGAGTTCCTCAGAAAGTGGAACGCCCCCGAGGGAGTCAGGGTCTATCATTCGCACAAGGAACTCATTGACAACGAGGAGCTCGACGCAGTCAGCGTCTGCACCTACAACATGACTCACGCGGAGTGCACAATTTATGCACTCGATCACGGCGTCAATGTCCTGCTCGAAAAGCCCATGTGCGTCACCCTTGAAGAGGCTGTCGAGATAAGAAAAGCAGAGAAGAGAAACGGCAAGATAGTCTCCGTCGGATTCCAGCCGCGCTACAACCCGAATATGCAGATGATAAAATACATAATCGAGTCCGGTGAGCTCGGCAAGGTCTATCATATCCAGATAGGCGGCGGCAGACGCAGAGGTATCCCGACCCCGTTCGGCACGACCTTTATCGAGAAAGAGACCGGCGGCATCGGTGCGCTCGGCGACATCGGCTGCTATGCGCTCGACATGGTTTTGAACGGCATGGGCTATCCCAAGCCGCTGACCGTCACGGGCTTCCTCTCCGACTATTTCGGCAAGGCCGACGACTATAAATACAAGGATGTTTTCGGCGTTGACGATTTTGCGGCGGGCTTTGTCCGCCTCGAGGGCGGTCTGACCATCGATTTCAAGACCGCATGGGCGATGAATGTTGACACTATGGGCGACACCGTCGTTCTCGGCACAAAAGCCGGACTGAAGATACCGTCGTCGGGTCACTGGGGCAGCATTGACGCTCCGCTGAAGATATACAGAAACATCGGCGAAGCAGAGGTTGAGACGGTCGTCCCCATGCTCGAAGAGCCCGAGGAGGGCGTGTTCTACTGGAAGGTCAGAAAGTTCCTCGACGCCGTCAAAGAGGGCGGCGAAGCGCCCGTCCCGACGAGCCAGGCTATCTACAACCAGGCTATCCTCGACGGACTCTACCGCTCCGCGCAGACAGGGCACGAGATAGAGATCGAAATCCCCGAGGTCTGATAGAAAAATCAGCGGCTGTGCAGATGCACGGCCGCTTTTTGTCGTTTGGCGGTATCGGTGTATGGATTCGCGTTGCCCTACAACTTTGAATTATATTGCTGAACGCAAGCAAAGTACCTATTGATACAATATTTATGAACACAAAAACTGCCCTGCTGGTGCAAGGCAGTTTCTTTTATTTTACGAACAGTCCGTGCTTGGTGCAGTAGAAGTAGTATCTGCCGCCGTAGAGAGCGGGCAGAAGAACCTCGGGGCTCTGCTCGGGATAGAGCCGCACGAGCAGGACGCGGTCGCAATTCACATATGCGATGAATGCTATGTGGTGCTCCTTTGTCATGCCGTGGTAGAATGTCAGATATATCCCGCCGTCGGCGCGCTCAATGTTTAATGTGTGTTCGCTGTCTGATTTCTGCGCTTTCAGCGGTTCAAGCTTTCTGCCGCAGCATGAGAATTCCGCGTTCCCCGTGCCCGTGAATATCGCGCCGCATTCGGGACAGACGAGGATTTTTATTCTCCTCATGTGCCCGAGTCGCACGTGTTTTCGCTCAGCTCGCCGCAGAGCAGCCCCCTTTCGCGTCCACGCCGAGAATCGAGCTCAAATCATTTATCAGCGACACGTCGGGATAACCTAAACCGCGCTCCCATTTGGACACCGCCTGAACGATGACACCGAGTTTCTCGGCGAGTGCCGATTGTGTCATATCCTTGCCGAGGCGCAGTCTGCGGATGAGTGCGCCGGATTTTTTGCAGTCCATTTTTATCACCACAAATCAGTATTACTATTTAACTTTAAAAATTTAGTTAACCTATCTTGATTTACATTATATGAAATCATATTACCTTCTTCAAAAATATAAAATGGTCTATTTCCAATAATTTCAAATTTACCATTCTCATAATAAATAGTATCTTCTTCAGGAAGAGCTATTATTTTTTTATTTTTTGATAATTTTAGCAGATAGTTTTTATTTAATTCAGTCTTTTCTTTATCTTGATTTGTAAAATGACAAAGAAAAGAAAAATGGCTTACTACATCAAAACCCATTAAATCTTTAAGGTCAACTTCATTTTTGTCTGCATATTTACATGTGTCGATACATTGCCCTAAAATTATAGCACCAGCACTACCTCCAAAAACAATGCCATTATTCTCAATAAAAACTTTTGTTTTTTCAAATGAACCACTATCTTTTAAATCTTTTAGTAATTTAAATGTATTTCCACCACCAATAAATAATGCGGAATAATTTTCTAAATTTTTATTAAATAAATCGGTACCCGAAACAACCATATCTATATTTGGAACATCAATACCTTTTAATTCATCTTTAATCCATTCATAACAGCTTGGATATCTTTCACTTGGCATAGCAAGTGGAATATATAATATAGGTTTATTATGATCTATAACTTCATTTAATTTCTTATTTGCATCAACTGTTTGTTGTCCACAACCTCCACCGCATAAAAATATTCTCATTCTATCTCATCTCCATATACATTTCTCTTGTTATTAAAAGTTGTTTTGCTATACTTTCTTTGCCAAAAACTAACTCTTTTTGCTCTGAATCAGTATGAATAAATCCAGCTTTTTTATTAATTTGAACAACCTTCTTAATTTACAAACTAGTTAATCAATAAAATTATACTATATTCAGACATATTTTTCTATAATCATATTGAAGAATCAAAAAATGCTATAATTAACACAGTTGATTTAATCAATAATGAAATGATATCATCGGCTGATAATTTGTTCAATGAACGCTTCGTTTAATGCGGTTCAGGGGCTTGAGACAGAGCACGCTTGTTATCGCGGTCAGCGGCAGGGCGGCGAGAATACCTATCGAGCCGGCGAGCGCCTGAAGAATCTCAACGGCTATCTGCTCGCGGTTGAGTATCTGGCTGACATTGCTGCTGTAAGTGACCATGAGGAGCATGCAGCAGAGCGCCGAGCCGATATAGGCGAGCACAAGCGTGTTCGCCATCGTGCCCATTATGTCGCGCCCGATGGTGAGCCCGGATTTCAGCAGCTCACGCGCCGGGAGATCGGGCGATTTTTCGTTTATCTCGCACAGCGACGAGGCTATCGACATCGCAACATCCATCACCGCGCCGACCGCGCCGACGATTATCATCGCGAAGATTATCGCCTTGAGGTCGATCGGGTTGTCCTTGCGGAGATTGTAGAGATACAGCCACTCCGAGTCGAGCACGCCGGACATTTTTATCTGATCACGCAGCAGCAGTTCGAGAGCGCCCGCGACGAGCACGCCGCCCACGCATCCGACTCCCGCGGCAAAGCACTTGACATTCAAGCCCTCAATCAGAACGAGCGTCATGACCGTGATATAGACACAGGTGACTATCGACCAAATGTAGATATTCTGTCCGTTGAGTATCGCAGGGATCAGATTAATGAACACTGCAAGACAGGTGAACACGAGCGATATTATCGTATCGAGTCCCTTCTTGCGCCCGAAAATCAGTATCAGCAGGAAGAAAAACGCGCAGAGCATCACGAGCGGCGTTATTCGCGAGAAGTCGGAGAGGTAGTAGTCCGCCGTGCCCTCGTCGTTCGGGTCATAGACGAGAATGACATTGTCACCGACCTCGACCTCGGGTTGGGGCAGACCGTAGAGCATATCCTTCTCCTGAACGGCGTAGAGGGTCTTGCCGCGCACTTTGCCGGAGGTTGCTTTCGCCTCAAAGAATATGTACTGCATGCTGATTTTTCCGCCGCTTTCCTCTTCGCTGACGGTTTCTTTTTCGTCCGTGATGCGCAGCACCTTAGCGCGCACGGAGACAACGTCCTCCTTGTCGCCGAAAACGCCGTTGCCTATGGCAATTTTGTATGCTGTGAACAGATAGACTATCGACAAAATTATCGTCGAGACATAAACTATTATTCTTTTCTTTTTCGCTTTATCCAAAATAATTACCCGCTTTATTCTCTGTGCGTCTCCGATGCTGCCGGAGCATTTTTGTCTGATATTCGTCCCCGCAATGGATTTGCGGCTTGGAATATATCTAATTATATCACACCGCCGAGCATAAATAAACCGACGAATTGAACAAAAAAACCGCCGCACTCTTTTGGAGCGCGGCGGAAAACATATTTAGTTTATTTATCAGTCAGCCTTCGGTGCATAGAGGTCCTTGAGTCTGAGCAGGTGCTCATATCTCTCGACGCTCTTGACTTCAGCTTCGCTGAACAGCTTCTCTGCGCGCTCGGGGAACGAGCGGGTCAGCGAGGAATAACGAGCCTCGTTGAGCAGGAAGTTGCGATACTCTTCGGTGATAGGCTGCTTGCTGTCGATGGTGAAGGGGTTCTTGCCCTCTGCCTTGAGCATCGGGTTGAAGCGGAACATGTTCCAGTAGCCGCACTCGACAGCTCTCTTCATTTCCTTCTGGCAGTTGACCATGCCGCCCTTGATGGAGTGCATCTCGCAGGGAGCGTAGGCGATGACGATCGACGGGCCCGGATAAGCCTCAGCCTCTTCGATTGCCTTTATCGTCTGGTTCATGTTAGCGCCCATAGCGATCTGAGCAACATAGACATAGCCGTAGCTCATTGCTATCTCGGCAAGGCTCTTCTTGGCTATCGACTTACCGGCAGCCGCGAACTGAGCGACCTGACCGATCTGAGATGCCTTGGAAGCCTGTCCGCCGGTGTTGGAATAGACCTCGGTATCGAAGACCATGATGTTGACGTTCTCGCCGGAAGCAAGGACGTGATCAACGCCGCCGAAACCGATATCGTATGCCCAACCGTCGCCGCCGAAGATCCAGACGCTCTTCTTGGAGAGGAACTCCTTGTTCTCAACGATATCCTTGCAGTCTGCGCAGTCGATATCCTTGATAGCGTCGGCAAGTGCGTCGGCAGCAGCGCCGTTGGTCTTGACATCGTCCTTCGTGTCAAGGAATGCCTTAGCAGCAGCCTTGACTTCGTCGGAAGCCTTGTCGGACTCGGCGATAGCCTCGACCTTTGCTATGAGTCTGTTGCGGACAGCATTCTGACCGAGGAGCATACCGAAGCCGTGCTCGGCGTTGTCCTCGAACAGGGAGTTAGCCCATGCGGGACCGTGGCCGGCCTTGTTGGTGGTGTAGGGGGAAGTCGCAGCGGGGCCGCCCCAGATGGACGAGCAGCCGGTGGCGTTGGAGATATACATCTTATCGCCGAACAGCTGGGTTATCAGGCGGGCATAAGCGGTCTCGGCGCAGCCTGCGCAGGAACCGGAGAACTCGAGCAGCGGAGTCTTGTACTGGCTGCCGATAACGGTGCCGTCTGCAACCTCATCCTTGACGGAGACGTTTGCGACCATGTAATCGAATACGGACTGCTTCGCATCCTGGCTCTCACGGGAGACCATCTTGAGCGAATTGGTCGGGCAGACGCCTACGCAGACGCCGCAGCCCATGCAGTCGAGGGGAGAAACAGCGAGGGTGTACTTGTAGACGCCCTTGCCCTTGCCTGCCTTCTTGTCGACGATAGCTGCGCCCTCAGGAGCGTTGGCAGCCTCTTCTTCGGTCAGAAGGTACGGGCGGATAGTTGCGTGCGGGCAGACGAAGGAGCACTGGTTGCACTGTGCGCAGGTCTCTGCGTTCCACTCGGGAACCATGACCGCGACGCCGCGCTTCTCATAGGCGGATGCGCCCTGCTCGAATGTGCCGTCTGCGTGATCAACAAAGACGGAAACCGGGAGAGAATCGCCGTTCATAAGGCCGACAGGTCTCATGATGGAGTCGACCATCTTGACGAGCTTCTCGGGGCCGTTCTCGCTGACAGCCTTGGGAGCGTCAACAGCGTCAGCCCAGTCCGCGGGAACGTCGATCTTGACGTATGCGGTAGCGCCGGCGTCGATAGCCTTCTCGTTCATCTCGACTATCTCTTTGCCCTTCTTCATGAACTTCTGGGCCTTCTCCTTCATGTAGCCGATAGCCTCTTCCTCGGGAAGAATCTTGGCAAGGGAGAAGAATGCGGACTGAAGAACGGTGTTGGTGCGCTTGCCCAGACCGATCTTTGCCGCGATATCGATAGCGTTGACGGTGTAGAGCTGGATGTTGTTCTTGGCTATGTAGCGCTTAGCCTCTGCGGGCATCTTCTCGTTGAGCTCATCAGCGTCCCACTGGCAGTTGATGAGGAAAACGCCGCCGGGCTTAACATCGTTGACCATCTTGTAGCCCTTCTCGACATAGGAGGGGTTGTGGCAGGCAACGAAGTCAGCCTTGTTGATATAGTAGGGGCTCTTTATCGGGTTGTCGCCGAAACGAAGGTGGGAGATGGTGATACCGCCCGTCTTCTTCGAGTCATACTGGAAGTAAGCCTGGATGTACTTATCGGTGTGGTCGCCGATGATCTTGATGGAGTCCTTGTTCGCGCCGACTGTGCCGTCACCGCCGAGACCCCAGAACTTGCACTCGATGGTGCCGGGAGCTGCGGTGTTGGGAGCTTCCTTCTCCTCGAGGGACAGGTGGGTAACATCATCGTTGATGCCGATAGTGAACTGGTTCTTGGGCTCGTCCTTCTTGAGCTCGTCATAGACAGCGAACACGCTTGAAGGCGGAGTGTCCTTGGAACCGAGGCCGTAACGGCCGCCGCAGACCTTTGCGGTCACGCCCTTTGTAGCAAGAGCGGTAACAACGTCAAGATAGAGGGGCTCGCCGAGAGCGCCGGGCTCCTTTGTTCTGTCGAGAACAGCGATCTTCTTGGCGGTTGCGGGGATAGCTGCGACAAGTCTGTCAGCGGAGAAGGGTCTGTAAAGACGAACCTTGACAAGACCGACCTTCTCGCCCTTAGCGGTGAGGTAGTCGATAACTTCCTCTGCAACGTCGCAGATGGAGCCCATAGCGACGATGACTCTGTCAGCGTCGGGAGCGCCGTAGTAGTTGAAGGGCTTGTAGTCAGTGCCGAGCTTGGCGTTGACCTTGTCCATATACTCCTCGACGATGCCGGGGATAGCGTCATAATACTTGTTGCAGGCCTCACGGTGCTGGAAGAAGATATCACCGTTCTCGTGAGAGCCGCGCATTACGGGACGCTCGGGGTTGAGAGCGCGCTTTCTGAACGCCTCAACAGCGTCCATGTCGCACATCTCCTTGAGGTCTTCGTAGTCCCAGACCTGGATCTTCTGTATCTCGTGAGAGGTACGGAAGCCGTCGAAGAAGTTGATGAAGGGAACGCGTCCCTTGATTGCAGCGAGGTGCGCAACAGCGCCGAGGTCCATGACCTCCTGCGGGTTGGTTTCTGCAAGCATTGCGAAACCGGTCTGACGACATGCATAGACGTCGGAATGATCGCCGAAGATGTTAAGAGCGTGAGAAGCGACGCATCTTGCGGATACGTGGAAAACTGCGGGAAGCAGCTCGCCTGCGATCTTATACATATTGGGGATCATGAGGAGCAGACCCTGAGAAGCGGTGTAGGTGGTTGTGAGAGCACCTGCGGCCAGAGAACCGTGAACGGTTCCGGCAGCGCCTGCTTCGGACTGCATCTCGGCGACCTTGACGGTCGTGCCGAAAATGTTTTTCATGCCCTTTGCCGACCACTGATCAACATAGTCAGCCATGGGGCTCGAAGGGGTTATCGGGTAGATACCGGCAACCTCTGTGAACGCGTACGACACATATGCAGCAGCATTGTTGCCGTCCATGCTCTTTGCTATTCTTGCCATTCTATGTTCCTCCCTATTTTAATAAACGTTTGAACGTATGGCATTGGTCAAATGACACCACGAATATAGTAACATTTTTGAGCTTCAATGTAAACAGATAAATAAACTAAAATAATAGAAAATATTTGTTTCGCCCTTTCTGAAATTTGTCAAAGTTCACATATTCTGCCTATATAATGTAATATAATACCCAATATGTAGCCGGGCACGGCTCCGAACGGACACAAAAGCTCCGATTTTCCGTGATTTTCGCCGAAAACAACTGAATTTGTCTTTCCCTGCCCTTCGCATCCGCGCGCGGTGCTCTCACGCGCTCCCGCTTTGAATGAGGCGGAGTTTGAATATTTGACAGAGAATATGTTTATGTGTATAATAAGACTTAACATCTCGGCGTATATGCCGACGGTGAATAATATTTAAACCGAAAGGAGCTAATCCGTTCATGGATGACCCCGACCCCGGCAATCTTATTTTTCAGATAATTTTGCTGTTCGTACTTATTCTTCTCAATGCTTTCTTTGCGATGAGCGAGATCGCGATAATCTCCCTCAACGATACGAAGATCGCGAAAATGGCCGAGGAAGGCAACAAAAAAGCAAAGCAGGTTTTGAAGCTCACCGCGGATTCGAGCGGCTTTCTTTCAACTATCCAGATAGGCGTGACCCTCGCGGGCTTTTTGACCTCCGCATCCGCATCGCAGACATTCGTCAATATGCTCTCCGGAGCTATAGGGAAGATATCCTTCCTGAGCGGCATTCCCGCAGGCGTTATCAACGGCTTCTCCGTCGTTGTCATTACGCTCATAACCTCGTATTTCTCTCTTGTCCTGGGCGAGCTTGCGCCCAAGAGAATAGCCATGCAGGCGCCCGAAAAGGTCTCGTTCAAGGTCGTCGGCATACTGCTCGGCTTCAAGAAAATAACCAAGCCTTTTGTAAAAATACTCTCCCTGTCGACCAACGGTCTTGTCCGTCTGCTGGGCTACGATCCGAACGCTTCGGAGGAGCCCGTGACCGAAGAGGAGATACGCATGATGGTCGATGTCGGCGGAGAAAAGGGCGTTATAGAGGACTCGCAGAAAGAGATGATAAACAACATCTTCGAGTTCGATGACCTCGACGCCGGAGATATAATGACCCACCGCACCGATATGACGGCGGCAGAGATAAGCGATCCGCTGAGCGAAATAGTCTCGCTCTCGATGGACAACGGCTATTCGAGAATCCCCGTCTATGACGACGACCCCGATAACATAGTCGGCATAGCTTATGTCAAGGATTTGCTCAAGTATATCGGCACCGACCTGCCCGAGGATGTGACTCTGCGCGATATTATCCGCGAGCCCGTTTTCGTCCCCGAATCGATGCCCTGCGGCGATCTGTTCAAGCAGATGACCGACAAGCACACGCAGATGGCGATAGTCGTTGACGAGTTTGGCGGCACGGCGGGAATAGTGACGCTCGAAGACGTGCTCGAATCGATAGTCGGCAATATTCAGGATGAATATGACGACGAAGAGGAAGAGATTTCTAAAATCGACGACACTACTTTCACCGTTGACGGTGTGACCTATATCGACGAGCTTGACGAGGTGTTCCATGTCTCCCTCCCCGAGGGCGATTACGACACTGTCGGCGGCTTTATTATCAGCAGACTCGGCTATCTCCCGCAGGACGGCGAGATGAACGTGGTCGAATACAAGAACCTGCGCTTCACCGTTCTCAATGTTGAGGACAGAAGAATCGGCAAGGTCAAGATTGAGATTCTCCCTGTCGAAGAGGAAAAAGAGGACGCGGAGGACGACTCAAAGCGCGAGAAAGGCGGCTGGTTCGCCGAGCGCCGTGAGGAAAAGGAAAAAGATAAAGAAAAAGCCGAATAAATTAAATGAAGGGCTGGGCAATACGCTCAGCCCTCAATTTATTGATAAACCCGGTTTTAGGTTTCGCAGGAAATAATCCCTCCTTTGTGTAAAGGGAGGGATTGTTTTGAATAAGCTGTAATTTTCCAAAATTGCCGGGTATTTTGAACTTTTACGCAACAACCCCTCAGTCACGGCTTCGCCGTGACAGCTCCCCTTACACAGGTGAGCCTTGAGACCGTGCATGACGGACTTTTTCGACAGACTGAAGGGCTGAGCAATACGCTCAGCCCTTTTTATATTGCATAAAAAACGAGCCGGAAGATTTTTCCCGGCTCGTTGTGTCGTTCTGTTACGGCATGAGACGATGGATTATCGCTATGCAGTCGTCGAGATCCATGATTCTCGGCACGGGGTAGAGGGGATTTGCCTCTTTGCATGCGCGCTTTGCGATGGTCTCGATGTCCTTCTCCTGAATTTTCTCGATCTTGTCGGGGATGTTCATTCTGGCGTTCATGTCTCTGATAGCCTGGATGAAGTCGAGAGCCTTCTGCTCGTCGGTCTGACCGGCTTTCGCAACGCCTGCGCACTCGCAGAGTCTTGCAAGGCGCTCATAGGCGGTCTCGCCGTAGAAGTCGAGGACATAGGGCAGGATAATGGCGTTAGCAAGTCCGTGTGGCACGCCGTAGAATCCGCCGAGGTTATGGGCTATAGCGTGGACGTTGCCGACATAAGCTCTCGTGAACGCGATGCCCGCATAGTGCGAAGCGAGGAGCATCTGCTCTCTTGCGTGGAGATCCTTGCCGTTCTTGTAAGCCTCTTCGAGGTTCTCGAAGATGAGCTTGGTGGCGACTTCTGCCTTCTCGGAGGTGTCCTTGGTGTTGGAGTGGCCTATGTAGGCTTCAACCGCGTGGGTCAGAGCGTCCATACCGGTGGTCGAAGTGATGTGGGGCGGAAGACCGACTGTGAGCTCGGGATCGAGAACTGCGTATTTCGGACGGAGCACGGGATCGTTGAGCGCATACTTCTCGTGGGTCTTGGTGTCGGTAACAACGGCGGCGAGAGTGGTCTCGGAGCCGGTGCCGGCGGTGGTGGGAACCGCGAAGAACGGAGGCAGCTTCTTGCGTATTTTGAGCTGTCCGCGCATCTTCTGAACAGTCTTGTTGGGGCAGACGACTCTTGCAGCCGCACCCTTGGCGCAGTCCATCGGAGAACCGCCGCCGAAAGCGATGAAGCCCTGGCAGCCGTTGTCAAGATAGAGCTTGCGGACTTCTTCGATATTGTCTATCGAGGGGTTCGGCTGAGTCTTGTCATAGACGACATAATCGATACCGTCCGCCTTGAGACCCTCATAGAGGCCGTCGAGCAGGTTGAGTCCGGTAAGACCCTTGTCGGTGACGATCATCATCTTCGACAGACCCTTCTCCTTGATGACCTGCGGCAGCTTCTTGACGGAGCCGGGGCCGGAGATTATCTTGGGCGGAGTCCAGTCAAGGAAGTTGACGGCGACCCTGAAAACGCCCTGATAAAGCCTGTAGTACATGTGCTTGATTGACATTTCTATCACCCTTTGTTTAATGATGCTATTATTTTACATTATTCCCGACGTTAAATCAATAAGCGGAGAACAAAAAACGGCTTGATTAAAGCTCAAAATCGCTCGCATCGAACTGCGGCAGCTCGACTGGCTGCTTCGGCTTGCGCTTGAGCGGGTCGTAGCGGAACGCGGAACAGCTTGAATCCTTCTGCATGACGCCCTTTTTCGGGCATAATACAGTCTTGCCGTCCGGTGCGCCGCTGCCTCTTGAGCAGTATTCGCACGCCGGCGGTATGCTCTTTTTGTTGAGCAGTTTGCTTTTCAAAATTATCATCCTAAATGCTTTTTTTATTATTCTAACACTTTTTCTCGTTTGTATCAAGCTCCAATATCAGCATCGCGCCGCTCAAAAGCATCGCAAACGCGGCGGGCGCGGAGAAAGAGAACATCTGCGGAGCGCCTACCGAACCCAGCGAAACGGTGTTTACGGGACAAGGAAACAGGCGGAGCAGTCCCTCGCAAAACAGCGCGGCGAGAGCGGCGCAGACAAGGCGCGCGCAGAAAAAATACGGCAGCGGCGTCCCGCAGGTCTTTATGTGCCGCATTATCTGGCAGTGTACGCTCACTCCGCCCCAGCCGAGCACCGCCGCTATGGCGGGGATATTGAACACCCCGGCTGCCGAGGCACATCCTCCGGTGACTTCGAGCGTGCAGCCGAGAAGCAAATTTGCCCAGTCGGGCAGGCGCAGCAGGGGAATATATTGGACGGCGCAGGCAAACATGACTATCCACGCGCATATTGAGATCATATTTTTCGTCCCCTCGGCGACCGCCTCTGTCAGCGCGCGGGAGAGCGGCAGACTCGAAATAGCCGGGGCGGCGTGCTTATTTGTCTCATCATGCGGGATGAACCGCGTCAGCACGCCGAGCGTGAGGCTCGCGAGGGTGAGCGACACAAAAATTATGACTCCCGCCCGAACGCTTCCGAGCATACCCGCGCCGACTCCGCCGATAACAAACGCCGGACCCGCGTTGACGCAGAACAGGGTCATTCTCTGCGCGTCGCTCTGTGAGATGCGCCCGTCGGAAAATAGCGCGGCAGTCATTCCCGCGCCGACGGGGTAGCCCGCGACAAAGCTCATGCACGCCGCCGCGCCCGCGCTCCCGGGCAGGGCGAAAAGAACCCGCACGGGCTTTTGGAGAAATTTTCCGAGATAGCCGCACAGCCCCGAGCGTACGAAAAAAGATGAGAGCACGCAGAACGGATAGAGCGACGGCACGGCGCTCGAAGCGCAGATAAGAAGCCCTTTTTTCACTCCCGCCGCGCTGACCGACGGCATGGCGACAATGAGCGCGGCTGCCGATAAAGTCGCCGCCAAAAGCGGCAGACGGCGCAGAGCCTTTTTAAAATACTCTCTCATGTCATCACCCCTCAGTTATATTGATATTCACCCTGCGTTCTTTTTATTGCCGGGGGAGCATACATTATTTGGGAAAAGAGGGATGCACATGCCAAAACGCAGGGAGAGCGGGAAGATGCGCTCGGCGGCGGACATGATAAAAAAGATAAACGCGCTCGACTCGTCGAGAAAATATTCGCAGGTGCATGTCGAATTTTTCGGCAGACGCGAGGCGAGCATAGACGGACTCTACGGCGTGCTCGAATATGACGGCGAGCGGATACGCCTGAGCGCCGGCAAAGAAGAGATAATTTTCTGCGGCAAAGGGCTCAGCATAGATGTTTTTGACCTCGGTCAGGCGGTCATACACGGGGAAATAATGAGCATGGAATTCTGTAAATAGGGGGCGGGAATATTTCTGATGTATTTAATTTCTTGCGCGGCTATGTCTGCATGAGGGCGAGCGGGGGATTCCCGGAACGCTTTCTGAATCTATGCTCGCGCGGGAATATTCCGTATTGGGATGTCTGCTGCACAAACGGCGTCGTTTTCGCGCGCACGACGCCCGAGGGCTACCGCATGATGCGCCCCTGCGCCAAAAAAGCGGGCATGCGCATGAAAATAGTCAAGAAGAGCGGACTGCCTTTTCTGCTGTCAAAAAACCGCGTCCATGCAGGGCTTGCAGTCGGCGCGGTGTGCTTTATATTGATAACGGCGGCGCTCTCCGGGCGAATATGGACGGTCAATGTGACGGGCTGCGAGACAGTGCCGGAAGAGGATATAAGAGAGACGGTCGAGCGCTTCGGCGTCTATCCGGGGATGAGAAAAAAACAGCTCGACACGCACACGGTCGCCGAGGAGGCGATGTCCGCTCTGCCGGATGTTTCGTGGCTGTCTGTTAATATAGTCGGCTGCTCGGTCAATGTCGATGTGCGCGAGGGAGTCGGCAAGAGTGTCAAAAAAAATGATGCGCCGTGCGATATAGTCGCCGCGGCGGACGGGCAGATACAGACTCTCGAAATTTTCAGCGGCACTGCGATGCAGGAGCGAAACGCCGCCGTTTTAAAGGGCGACACGATAATCAGCGGAATCGTCGAAAACCGCGACGGCGGCATGAGCATGCGCCACGCTGCGGGGTATATCACCGCGCTGACAAAGCACACTTTTTCGACCTCTTCGCACAGCCTGCCGTCAAGGAAAATAAGCGATGTCAAGTCGCGTTACACTCTGCTGTTCTTTTCGCTTAAAATACCCCTCGGCTCGCGTATAGACCCGGATTTTACCGAGGACAGATTCCTGACCCTCGGCGGTGAGAAGCTCCCGATAGGCATAAGAGCCGAGCGGAAATATATATTCGCGCCCGCAGACGCGACGGACGACAGCCTCTCCGATCTTATCACGCTTGAGGAGCACTTCTATAAATCTTCAAATAATCTGCGCGATATGCTCGTAATGAGCCGCACGACGACCGAGCGGCAGTCCGACGGCAGAGCAGTGTTTTTCAGCGAATACGGCTGCCTGCAAAATATCGGCGAGGAGAGAAGAATAGAGGCGGGGGAATGAATATGCATCGCCATTTTATTCGGACGATGCATATGACGAAACTTTTTTTATTCTAATGGGTTTATTGAATTCTTTAGCATATTCTATTAAAGAGGCAGTCCCGCGGCTTTGGTAATCCCAAAAACAGATAACATAATCTGCGGACATTATCATTGTTCGGTTCCTTATTGGACCGGCGGCTTTTCCGTAAAGCTGCCACTTTGCAGGATGACGCTCAACAGCATATCCGTTACTAATGGCGTACCTCTCTCCAAGTGCATCGGCACCGCGACATCCGCCGGAAACGAAAACCAGATTATACTCTTTTCTAATTCGGCATATGCAAAAGTTTATATACGATTCTGCTTCCTGATAATTGTGATAATTTCTGCTTCCAGCAACAATGATTCGCTTAATCATAGCCTCACCAAACATATTCTACTATTAAATAATAGTAAAATCAATACTATTTTTTGATAGTAGATATACTAAAAATGAGGTGAGGCTCTTGTATTATCCGCGATTAAGAGATCTGCGCGAAGATCACGATATGGTTCAAAAAGAGGTTGCCGCTTTTCTCGGAATCGATCAGCGGGTATACAGCAACTATGAGACGGGCAAGCGCGAGATACCGACTCGGTTTGTAATCTCGCTTGCGCGGCTCTACAATACCTCGACCGACTACATTCTCGGTATGACAAACGAGACAAGACCGTATAAATAACAGGCTCGATGTGCGAACACCGAGCCTGCTTTTATTTTCCCTTGATATCCGAGGGCTTTATGTTTATCGTCACATAGCCGCCGTATTTCAGCTGGGCGGTCGTGATATTTGTCGGTATCTCGAAGATGAGATATCCGTCTATCGAGAGCCCCGCCGTCACGGGTGACGAGGATATGCGCTTGTAGCCCGAGAGAAAACGGCTGTCCTGCGCTATGCCGTTGACAACAAAATCGGTCTTTTCGTTGAGACTTTCTTCTTCGCTGAGATTGTTCGTCAGCACGAGATGAACCGCAACATATCTGTAGCCCTTCTGTACCGTCCACGGGTAGCTGTCGACTTCCTTTATCTCGTCGCACAGCACGGTGTACATGGGCGTGACAGCCTTTTCACCGAAGTTTACTTCGACCTTTTCGGGCGTTATTTCCGTCTCTTCGTAGTCGGAGAATTTTTCGGTGACAACTCCCGAAAGCAGATCGTCAACGCTGCCGCCCGAAATCTGACGAATCACCGAAAAGGCGATAGATAGTATTATTATCAGCGCGATTACAACTATCGGGATGAGGCATCCCGCTTTCAGCGCGCGTGAATTTCTGATTGAATGTGCGCGCCCCGTGACATTCGTCACCGCGTCGAGTATCATCTTGCCGCGCTCGGCTTCTATCCGCTCCTGTTCGAGCTTGCGCTGCTTCTCGCGCGCCTCGCGCTCATAGGCTTCTTTTTTCTTCTGAGCCTCGCGCAGCTCTGCCTCCTTTGCCTTTCGGCTGTCCGCCAGCGGCGCGCCGCAGTTGGGGCAGGTGTCGTTCTTATCGGCGTCGACGACCGATTCGCAGTATTCGCAGGTTACCTTCATCTTTTCTCCTCAATTCTTGCTCTTTGAGTTATCGTAGCATATTGCGCCGCCGTTTTCAAGTCCCGATAAGATTATATAAAAATAACGCGGCGCACACCGTTTGATGTGCGCCGCGAATGTGTGTGGTTTTTATGCGAAGAATTATTCGCTGAAGTATCTCTTGAGAAGTCCTGCAAAAGCCTTGCCGTGTCTCGCCTCGTCGCGAGCCATCTCATGGACTGTGTCGTGGATAGCGTCGAGACCCTTTGCCTTTGCGAGCTTTGCAAGCTCGGTCTTGCCGAGGGTAGCGCCGTTCTCCGCCTCAACTCTCATCTCGAGGTTCTTCTTCGTCGAGTCGGTCACGACCTCGCCGAGGAGCTCGGCGAACTTGGCGGCGTGCTCAGCCTCTTCGTAAGCTGCCTTCTCCCAGTAGAGACCGATCTCGGGATAACCCTCTCTGTGTGCGACTCTCGCCATTGCAAGATACATGCCGACCTCGCTGCACTCGCCTGCGAAGTTGTCTCTGAGACCCTGGAGGATCTCGGGATCAACGTCCTTGGCAACGCCGACAACGTGCTCGGAGGCCCAGGTCATGCCTTCGTCCTGCTTGATAAACTTGGAGCCGTCAGCTCCGCAGAGGGGGCACTTGAAGCCCTCCGGAACAGAATCGCCTTCATAAACATAACCGCAAACGGGACATACGAATTTCATAATGATTTCTCCTTTACACTTTAAAAAATTTTATTTTTATTGTAAAACTCCGGCGTCGTCATCCTCCGCCGTGTTTTGCTGACAATCGGGACAGAGCCCGTAATAGATGATCTTCTTGTGCCGCACGAGCAGCCCGAGCTCGGAAATATCTTCGGGCAGTCCGCGTTCAACTCCAAGATCGATTATCTTCGAGCATCGCTCGCAGATGAAGTGGCTGTGAGAGTCGGTGTTGCCGTCATAGTGGATGCTCTTGTCGAGCGTCTCGAGCGTCGTTATCAGCCCCATATCACTGAGCAGGCTCAGATTGCGGTAGACGGTGCCGAGGCTTATCTTCGGCAGCTCGGCGCGCACACGCGAATATATCGTGTCCGCAGTCGGGTGATCGCGAGCCGCTTTTACGACTTTCAGAACAGTATCACGCTGTGACGAATATCTCATATTGCTTCCTCTCAGTTCATAATCAGTAATGATTACTGTTATTAGTATATCATACTTTCTCTGTTTGTCAATACTTTTTTAAAAAATTTTTTAGGGCGTAATACGATTTGTTGTGAAATATCTGATACCGAGAGAATAGAGGTGCTTCAGAGTGTCGGTGTTGTCTATCGTCCACGCGGCGAGCGGGATGCCCGCGTCAATGGCGGCGTTTATCACGCTGTCGGTGTTCTTCGCGTTGTTGCCGTTGAATGCCGCGCGCATATTGCCGTGATTTTTGCAGAAGTCAACGGCCTCGTCCGAAAGCTCGCTTGTCAGCAGCCAATAGGTCTGCTCGGGGCACTCCTTATATAATGTGTCGATTATATCCTTGTCAAACGAGATAATTATCGTGCTCCTGCCCCTCGCGGCGTAGTCTTTGAAAAACTCAACGAGCGAGTCGAGATTGTCTTTGCCGATGCTCTTTATTTCAATCATGGGCTTTACATCGGGATAGTATTCGTCGAGCAGAGCCATAGTTTCTTCGAATGTGGGGAGCTTTAGGTCGGTGTAGTTCTCTATATTCGCGCCGTTGTCGATTTTCAGCGCGCTGACTTCGTCGAGTGTATATTTGTTTATCTTGCCGTGACCGTTCGTCGTGCGCTTGAGATCGTCGTCGTGCATGACTATCCACTTGCCGTCGGAGGTCGGCTCGATATCGAACTCGACATAGTTATACTTCGCTTCGCACGCCGCCTTGAAAGCGGGGAGGGTGTTCTCCGGCTCGATTGCGCTCAGACCCCTGTGTGCCGTGAGCGTTATTTCATCGAGGTTTATCCCGCTGACGCTCTTTATCGAGACGGTCTCCTTCGGGCGAATTTTCTTCGTGTGGAACTTCGCGAACAGTCCGCCCGCAATGCCCGCTATCGCGACGGCGCAGAGCACGCAGATAAGTATCTTTGTTTTCTTTTTCATCATTTTTCTCCCTGTTTAAGTATTATTATTGTCTGCCCGGAATTGTCGCCCGGGCGAATTTCCTTTATCCTTTTTGATTCGAGCCCGCTTCGCACGAGGGACTGCAAAACCGTGCCGCCGTTGAAGCCGTGGATTATCTCAAGGCGCGTTATATCCGCCGAGCCGTTTTCGATTAGAGACTCGAGCCGGAATTTTGCTTCGCGCTCGCGCATGCCGTGGATGTCAACACAAAGCGTGGAGCTGGTTTTTCTCGTTATCTTCATTTTTGTCTCCGATTTTTTATTTTATTATATATAGTATAAATCACATAAATTTAAAAGTAAAATGAATTTTCTTCTTATTTTGTTATTCAGAGGAATTTTACGGAAAATCAGGGAAATAATATCCTCAAAAAATGGGCGGTGACAAAAAATGAAGGATTCACAGATAAGAGTGTGCGGCAGGGCGGCGCAGACGGACTCGGGAGCGGGCGGCGCCGTTATGTTCGGCTGCCTTGCGGCGGCGGCTGTCGCCGGGGGATTCATGACTGCCGGGGCGCGGCTCCTGCTCAACGCCTCCGCAGTGACCTCCGCGCTATCTTCGGTGTCAAAGCTGCTCAGCCCCGCCGTCAATGCGGCGGCGTGCATTTTGCTGACCATAGCCGTCTCGGCTCTCATTGCGCCGCTGCGGCAGGGGATGAAGCGGTATTTCCTGTTCGGTGCTCTGAGACAAAAACGCCGCGCCGCCGAATGTACCGCGGCGTTTCGCGGCAAACGCGCTTTTTCCGCGCTCCGCCTGCATATCGCGCTCGCGGCGCTGAACCTCGTTTTGTGGATATTCTTTCTCCTGCCGGGTGCGGCTCTCGCGGCGGGCGGGATATATATGCTTCTCTCGTCAACTGTCGGTATTCTGACGATAGCCGCTGTGCTCACGGGGAGCATACTCATGCTTATATCGGGCTGCATATTCTGCTCCGGCGCGCGTCAGACGTGGTCGGCGGCGGAGTATATTCTCGCCGCCGATCCGGATGTTTCAATAAAACAGGCTCTGCGCCAAAGCCGCGATATCATGCGCGGGCACTGCCGCGCTTTCGCCCGATTCAAGGCGGGATTTGCTCTCTGGTTTCTCAGCTGTGTATTAATTCTACCTGCATTTTTTGTCGTCCCGTATTACGGACAGTCCTGCGCGGTGTGGATGACGGAGACCCTGGATTTCAAAAATAAAGTTCTCCGAAAATAAACCGATTTGACAAAGATATACAAAAATATATTGATTATCCGCCATGAATTTGGTATTATATTCCGTGAAATAAATCGGGGCGCGGTAATCCGCCCCGGAACGGAGGACATACAATTGGAAAAGAAAAAGCTTGGAGGGCGGATTCTCTTCAACATCATCCTGTTCGGCTTCATCGGGCAGGTCGCGTGGGCTGTTGAGAACGTCTACTTCAACACATTCCTGTTCAACTACATCGGCGGCACAGCCGACGATATAGCAAAGATGGTCGCCGCGTCTGCGATAGCCGCAGTTGTGACCACATTCATCATGGGCACTCTCAGCGACAAGCTCGACCGCCGCAAAATCTTCATCAGCGGCGGCTACATAATCTGGGGCTTCACCGTCGCCGTGTTCGCGTTCATCTCGCGAGAGAATATCGGAAAGCTCTTCAATATCTCCGATACCTCCAAGGTCGTCGCCGCAACGGTCTGCGTCGTTATCATCATGGACTGCGTCATGACATTCTTCGGCTCGACCTCGAACGATGCCGCGTTCAACGCGTGGGTCACAGACGTTACCGTCCCCGAAAACCGCGGCACTGCCGAAGCCGTTCTGGCGCTTCTGCCCGTGTTCGCAACCGTTATAGTTACCGTCGCTTTCGGCGTCGGCGTTGAGGCGGCAGGCTATCCCGCATGCTTCATGTTCCTCGGCGCGCTCGTCACAATATGCGGAATCATCGGTCTGTTCTCGGTCAAGGATCCGCGCAAGGGCGTAAAACAGAGCACAAACTATTTCAGCGACCTTATCTACGGCTTCCGTCCGTCGGTTATAAAAAACAACGCGGCGCTCTATCTCTGCCTCGCGTCCGCCTGCATCTTCAACACCGCAGTTCAGGTGTTCATGCCCTACATATTCATCTATGTTCAGCACTATCTCAAGTTTGACCTCAACACCTTCCAGATAACCACGCCCATAATCATCGGCGGCGCGGCGGCTGTTGTCGGTCTCGTCGTTGTAACTATCCTGCTCGGCAAGCTTCTCGACAAGGTCGGCAAGAGAATATTCGTCTTCCCCGCAGTTCTCCTCTTCGTCGCGGGACTCGTTGCCGTTTTCTTTGCAAAGACTCTTCTCACTTTCGTGCTCTTTGCGCTCATTATGATCCTCGGCTACGGTCTTCTTATGATAATCCTCAACGCTACAGTGCGCGATTACACTCCCGAGGATAAGGTCGGTCAGTTCCAGGGCGTCAGACTTCTGTTCACCGTCACTCTGCCCATGATAATCGGCCCGAAGGTCGGCAGCTGGACTATTTCCGAGTTCTCCGGCAGATATGAGCTGGGCACCATGCTCAACGAATACGGCGAGAGCACCCTCGTCCCGATCCCGACGATATTCCTCGTCTCCGCGATAATCGCGGTGCTTATAATCGTGCCGCTTATCTTCCTTGCAAAAGTCACCAAGGAGAAGAAGGCATGAAGAGAATAATATCTGCCATTCTCTGCGTTGTTATGTTGCTGTGCATCCTGCCGATGTCGGTCTTCGCACAAGATAAGGCGACGCCGCTGATACTCGTTCAGGGCTATTCGGGTCCCTCGCTGTTCTATGACCTCGGCGGCGAAAACGAGCATCAGGTCTGGGGCATCAATATGGATGACCTCAAAAAGATAGTTATAGCCCGTATCCCCGAGCTCGCAGGCGGTCTTGCCGGAGCGGCGTTCGGCGATTATGAAAGGCTCGTTAAAGTCGTCGGCGAAGCGGGAGTCGAGCTGCTCGAACCCCTGCGCTGCAACCTGGACGGCACTTCTAAATATGATCTTTCAGTCTATCCCGAGGGCGCGGCGAACACCCGCGCATCCGTCCTCAAGGCAAAAGGCGAGGACAAATACATAGCCGAAAAAGAGATCTCTGCCGATCTCATCGAGCGCATCGGCGCGGAGAACCACTTTACCTTCACCGAGGACTGGCGCATGGGTCAGGTCGAAAACGCCGCCAAGCTCGACAAGTTCATCCAGGAAGTGAAGGAGCTCACCGGAAGCCGGAAAGTCAATCTCTACGGACTCAGCCACGGCGGTCAGCTGACCGCGACATATCTCTATTATTACGGCGCAAAGGGCGATGTTGACCGCGCGATAATGGACGCTCCCGCGACCTGCGGCACTCAGCTCGTCGTTGACCTGTTCGAGGGCAACATCCATTTCGATGTCGCGACTCTTATAGAATATGTCGAGATAGGCTTCCGCAAAGAGTATGAATATGAGTGGCTCGTCGAGGCATTCGGCTTCGACCGCCTCAATCAGGCGTTCAACGATATCATTCATCAGTATCTGCTCGATGTTGTTATAAACTTCGGCAGTGTTTGGGATTTCGTTCCCCCCGACAAGTACGAGGAGTTCAAGGCAAAATATCTCGACCCCGTCGAGAATGCCGAATTGATAGCCAAGAGCGACGAAATGCACTACAACGCCATGGCTCACATGAGCGAGGGCTTGAAGCGCGCTCAGGATGCCGGCACAAAGATAGCGATAGTCGCAAACACCGGGCACGATATCGGCACGAGCACCGGAGTCAACTCCGACTATATTATTGATGTTCACTCGGCGTCCGGCGCATACTGCGCCCCGTTCGGCGAGAAGTTCCCGGCAGACTACAAAAAGCAGAACACGGTCTGCAATGACCCGACTCACCGGCATATCTCACCCGAGCGCGATATCGACGCGAGTTGCGCGTATCTGCCCGAGAACACCTGGTTCGTCAACGGTCAGTTCCACGGAATGTGCCCGTGGGACAGATACACGAGGAATTTCTATCTGACATTCTTCTTCACGGACAGAATAACGGATGTCTATTCCGATCCCGAGTTCCCGCAGTTCAACCTCGGTCAGAATCCCGCGAACGGACTCTATGTCAAGTTCGACAAGTCCCCGTCGGGCTTCCACACCTCGAAGAACACCGCGCTGACTATAGAGAGCCTTTCGGAGCAGTACGACACCGAGATAATCAGCGTCAAGGCGGACGGCTTGGATGCCGACCTCTCGGCGAAGAACGGAACTGTTCTCAAAGTCGGCGAGAGCTGCAAGATAGATTTCAAAAAGCACTCCCTGCCCAAGAGCACCGAGCCGTTCACCGTAACGGTCGTCTATTCGCTCAAGAACGGTCAGGTGCCGTTTGTCAAGAGCCGCACATTTACATTTACGGCGATGAGCGACAGCGAGTATGACAACTATGTGTTCCTCTCGGGCAAGAAAAATATGCCCGGCAGCGCGGCAAACGGCGGCGGAAAAACTCCGCTGACCCCGCAGACCGGCGCGCCGATAGCGGTTTCCGCGATAACCCTCCTTGCCGGCGCGGCAATGCTGCCGATAGCCGGAAAGAAGAGAAAGAAATAATATCAAAAGCTCAGGCGCGGCATATGATTGCTGTGCCTGAGCTTGGTTGTTTTATACTGTATGAGAGATGAGTTGGGGTTTGTCTGTCACTTTAGCCATAGCAAGGTAAAAGTGAGTGATTCAAAGATTCCGTGCCGCTTACGCGGCATCGGCGCGTCGAGGTCGCCGTACACTGAAAATTGCACGCCGCTAAAATTGTGTGGAGTTTGCGGGCGGATAATATCCGCCACCGCTGCATAGATTTATTACTTTAAGCGAAATAATTCCTCAGCCTCGGCTTACTCCGAGTCGGCTCCCCTACAGGGGAGTCTAAATAGATTCTGCGATAAATCTCAATTTATCTGTCTAAGCTGACAAGCAAACATAAAAAACCGACCGCACAAGCTTGCTGCGGTCGGTTACTGTCATATAGACATCTTTTTTATTTATTTCAGCTTTCCGTGTTCATTGAGAAAATCTTCGGTCAGCTGCGCCGCGTATGCGACGAGCTCGGGACACGGGCGTTTTTTATAGTCCGCGGTGTTTCTCGGCTCGGGATCGGGGCCGGGCTGAGTTTTCACTCCCGCGAGCAGTTCGCGGCAGATTATCGAGCCCTCGCTCTCTTTGAACTTGTCCGCAAGGGCGCGGACATAGGAATAGAGCTCTTTCTTTGCCTGCGCGCCGTCGGGTTCGTCATAGCCGAAGAAGAGGCCTATCGCCATGAACATTCCGCTGACTCCGCCGCAGACTTCGCGCATTCTGCCCATTCCGCCGCCGAACGGCGCGGAGAGCCTGAGCGCGGTTTTGACATCGAGTCCCGCATCCTCCGCAAATGCGCCGAGCACCGCCTGAGAGCAGTTGTATCCCTCGTTGAAAAGCTCGCGCGCCTTGTCCGCGTGACCAGTTTTCATTTTAACGCACTTCCCTTTACTGAGGATTTTTCTCGCCCTTGTAGGTGTCGCTTATTTTCTGCCTCGCATCCCTGACTTCGTTTATGCTCGCGACAAGAGCCTTGTCCGCGCTGCGCAGGACGCTGTCGGCGAAGTTGCTCGCGGCCTCGCGGATATCCGCAGACCACTTCTTCGCCCTCGCAAGAGTCTCATTTGACTCCGCATTAGCCTTTTTGACTATATCGTCCGCCTGGCGGGTCGCGTTGGAGAGCATCTCTTCAGCTCTCGCTATCGCGGAGTTGACGCGCTCGGTTGCCTCGTTCTGCGAATTGACCTTGAGCTGAGATGCATATGCGCGCGCCTGAGCGGTTATCTCGTTCTCGTCGAGAAGCTTGTTTGCCGTCTGCTGCGCCTTTTCAACTATCGCCGCCGCGTCGGACTTTGCCTTTGCAACGGTCTCCTCGGCAAGCTTATTAGCGCTGTCGACGGTCTTCTGAGCGTTGGCATTGGCGGCTGAGATTATCTGCTCGCTCTTCGCCTCGGTCTTTTCCACAAGAGTCTGAGCTTTCTCCTGAGCGCGGGCAACGGATGCCGCCGCGTCGCTCTTCGCCTTTTCGATTATCTCGCTGCGGTTGGCGGTTATCGACTTTGCCTGGTCGACCTCCTCGGGGATTATCTCGCGCAGCTGCGCGATGCACTCGCGTATCTCCTCGGCGTTGACCGCAGTCTTTTTGGAAAGCGTTATCTTTGTGCCGCTGTCGAGAATGTTCTCTATCTGCTCCAGAAGGGAATCTATGTTCATTTTGAAGCGCTCCTCTCTCTTATTCTTTTGACAATATCATCATGTACCTCGGGCGGGACAAAGTCCGAGATGTCCCCGCCGAACTCGCAAACCTGCTTGACGACGCTCGACGAGAGGTACATGTAATCCGAATTCGCCGTTATGAAAACGGTCTCGATATTCGGATTGAGTTTCTTGTTTGTCAGTGCCTGCTGGAATTCGTAGTCGAAATCCGAGACGGCGCGCAGACCCTTGACTATCGCTACAGCTCCCTTTTCCTGGGCATATGCGGCAAGAAGTCCGTCGTGCATATCGACAACAACATTGTCGAGATCCTTGACGCATCTTGTTATGAGCCCAACGCGCTCTATCGCGCTGAAATATGAATTGGGCTTATGATAGTTGTGCATGACAACGACTATGACCCTGTCAAACATGCTCGCGGTGCGCCTGATTATATCAAGATGACCCTTGGTGACGGGGTCGAAGCTGCCGGGGCATATGGCTATTTTCATTCGTCCTCACCCTCCTTGCGGTAAACGGTGATTTTTATCTTTCCGTAGCGGTAGCTGCGATGGAATTTAAGCTCGCCGAAGCTCTCGGGCAGCTCAGAATCGACGGGAGTCTCGCATATTGCGCAGCCGCCGGCGGCAACAACATCGGAGAGCAGCTTCATCGAATCGACTACGAGTGAGCTCGCATAGGGCGGATCGAGGAATACTATATCAAACTTGTCCTTCGTCAGCTTCAAAAACGAGAGCGCGTCGGTCTGAACGACCTTTGCGTTGTCGCCGAGCTTCGTGTGTTCGAGATTATATTTGACGGCGCTCAATGAGTCTTTCGACATATCGACAAATGTTGCCGACGCAGCGCCGCGGCTGAGAGCCTCGATACCGAGCTGACCCGAGCCTGCGAACAGATCGAGCACGCGCCTGCCCTCTATCTCAAACTGTATTATGCTGAAAACGGCCTCTTTGACGCGGTCGGTAGTCGGGCGGACATCCTCGCCCTCGAGCGTTCTGAGAACTCTGCCGCGTGCCGTGCCTGTTATAACTCTCATATCATCAGTTCCTTTATACTGCATTTATCTTTTCAATCTGCGGTTTTGCCGCACTGTTATACATATTATTACATTTATACGCGCCCGTGTCAAGATTCTGGATGCAGAGCGTCGTATATAGTCTGCGCCATTGAGTCGGAGATACCCGACACATTTTTGAGCTCGTCAACACTAGCATTTTTTATGGCGGTCACGGTCTTGAAATGCCGCAGGAGTGCCTTTGCCCGCGACGGTCCGACGCCGGGGATATCCGTCAATGTACTCGAGAGCGCGGAAGCCTTGTGCTTCTGCCTGTGATAGGTCACGGCGAAGCGGTGAACTTCCTCCTGTATTTCCGCAACGAGAGTGAACGCGCGGCGTTTTGAAGTGAACGCTATCTCGCCGCCGGATTTCGCTATCGCGCGCGTGCGGTGGCTGCCGTCCTTGACCATGCCGAAAAGCGGGATGTTTTCAAGCCCGTGCTTTTTGAGTATCGGCTCGACTGCCGAAACCTGTCCCTTGCCGCCGTCGAGCAGAATAAGATCGGGCAGGCGGCCGAAGCCCTCGCCGCTCTTTTTTTCTTCCTCGTATCTCGTGAATCTTCTGTCGAGCACCTCCGCCATGGAGGCGTAATCGTCCTGACCGGCAAAGCCTTTTATCATGAATCGGCGGTAGCCGCGCCTGTAGGGCTCGCCGTTCCGGAAAACTATCATGCCCGCGACATTGTCGCTTCCGGCGGTGTGCGAGATATCATATGATTCGATGAATTCCGGCGCAGCGGGCAGTCCAAGCATACCCGCGAGCTCGTCGAGCGCGGCGGTCTTTCTGCCGGCGGTGCCTGTCAGCGGAGTCAGATACTGCGCGGCGTTCGAGCGGCACATCTCGAAAAGCTTCTTCTGCTCGCCCGCGGTGCTGTGGGATATTATGACTTTTTTGCCCTTCTTTTCGCTCAGCCACCGTTCGAGCAGCTCGCTGTCGGCAACCTCGCCGTCGACCGACACGCGGCGCGGGACAAAATCTCTTATCATATAGAAGCTGCGGATAAGCTCGGCGAGCGTCTCCGCCGTATCCTCGGGCACATCGGTTATGAAATTCTCGCTGTCATAGAGCCTGCCGTCCGCGAAGCGGAGCACGGAGAGACACGCCTTGCCGGACGACGCCGCGCCCGTGACGAGGGCAAAGACATCCTGCTCCCTGACATCGGCGGACATAACTTTCTGCTTGCCGCCGAGACGTTTTATCGCGGCTATTCTGTCGCGCAGGCGCGCCGCCTTTTCAAATTCGAGGTTTTCCGCCGCGTCCTCCATGCGCTTCTGAAGATCCGCGAGCGCGGCGGTTCCGCCCTCTTTTATAAACGCGAGAGCGTCCTCGACCGCTTCGTTATACTGCGAAAACGGCACCTTGCCGCTGCACACGCCGCTGCACTGGCCGATAAAGAAATTGAGGCACGGGCGGCTTTTCCCGAAGTCGCGCGGGAATACTTTGTTGCACTGCGGCAGGCGGAATATTTTTTTAGCCTCGTCAACGGTATTGCGCGCGGCGAACGAGCTCATATAAGGGCCGATATACTTTGCACCGTCATCTTCGCGCTGGAGCACGGCATATATGTTGCGCCACTTGCCGGGCGTGACTTTTATATATGAATAGCCCTTGTCGTCTTTTAAAAGAATATTATACTTCGGGGAATGCTGCTTTATAAGGCTGCATTCAAGCACGAGGGCTTCAAACTCGCTGTCGGTGAGAATGACATCGAAATCATCGACGTTTTCGACCATCTTGCGCACTTTTACCGTATGATTATGCTCGGAGCCGAAATACTGGCTGACTCGGTTTTTGAGTGCCTTCGCCTTGCCGACATATATTATCTCCGAGCTGCTGTTTTTCATCAGATAGACGCCGGGGGTCAACGGAAGCTGCATCGCCTTTTTGCGAAGCTCTTTGATTTTCGGGTTCATTCTCTCACCTGCCTTTTGATGCACATTTTTGACACATATATACACATATATTATACTATAAAAATGCGCCGACGAACAGGGGCGCAAAAAAATTATATTTTGGGTCATTTTTCCGCAACAATTTGTTGATATTATCAAAATGCGGGGATATATCTCCGCGGAAAGGAATATATAAAAGATGAAAACAATAGGCAACATTGTCTGGTTTATCTGCGGCGGATTTCTTGCGGCGCTGATGTGGCTGATGAGCGGTCTCATATGCTGCGTCACGGTCGTGGGCATACCGCTCGGCAAGCAGTGCTTCAAATTCGCGCGTCTGTCTGCGGCTCCGTTCGGAAAGGATATAAGATTCGGCGGCGGCGCGCCGAGCTTCATTGCCAATATTTTATGGATAATCCTGCTCGGCTGGGAGAACGCAGTCTACTGCGCCGCGATGGGCGTTGTCTGCTGCTGCACAATAATCGGCATCCCGCTCGGACTCCAGTATTTCAAATTCGCAAAGCTCGCATTCATGCCTTTCGGCTCAGAGGTGGTTGACTGCTGACATATGAAAAAACGAACGGCAAAAAGAATTCTCATCATCTGCCTTGCCATTGCCGCCGCGGCGGCTCTGACGGCGGGAATAGTTATGGACAGCATGCGCGTTGATGTCTGCCTCGACCCCGGTCACGGCGGAGACGACTCCGGCGCTCAATATGAGGGCAGGCTCGAAAAGGACGACAATCTCGAGCTCGCGCTGGCGGTCGAAAAAGAGCTGAAAGCGCGCGGAGTCAAGGTCTGCATGACGCGCGACGACGATACTTTTATCTCCCTCGCCGGGCGGTGCAGAAAGGCGAATATCCGCCGGGCGAAGCTCTTCGTTGCGCTTCACCGCAACAGCGCGGAGAATGCGCACGGCGTTGAAATATGGATTCATTCGGACTCGCCGCCCAAGGACACCGCGCTCGCGCAGAATATCTGCGACGCACTCGCCACCGCCGGGATATCCGAAAACAGGGGCGTTAAGTCCGGCTTCGCGCGCGAGGACGGAGAGAACTATTTCGTCAACAGCCGCACGAATATGCCAAGCTGCCTCGCCGAGATCGGCTTCATAACCGACGACGGCGACAACCGCCTGTTCGACGACAACCTCGATGCTTACGCCGAGGCGATAGCGGACGGGATAGCAAAGACGCTGAACGAGATATAAAACCGACCTATGAAGCTATAGGTCGGTTTAACTGTTTTATTAACTTCTCTGAATATAGGGCTGATTTTATCTCGTCAATACTCTGACCCACTTGAAGCGGTTGACTTTGACCGCCGCGACGAAGCATTTTAAAATCTGATCCGCCTTGAGCAGAGCAAAGGTGACCGCGGGCGGGAACTTGAAATAAAACGCCGAGAGCGCGGAGAGCGGGAGCACGATGCACCACATGAAGACAATATCGTTGAAAAAGACGAAATTCGTATCTCCGCCGCCCGAGACTATGCCCGTGAGGCACGGCATTTCATACGCTGTGCCTATCGCCGTGACGCAGAGGATAAGCACAAATATATTTGCAAGCTCCGCCGTCTCAACCGAGGCGTTATAGACCGAGATTATCGGCTTTCGGACTAAAAACAGCACAAATGAAGTCAGCACACCGATAATCAAGAACATCAGCTGCATGGTCTTTGCGCCGCTCTTGACCTTTTTCATGTCTCCCTCGCCGACCGCCATGCCCGTCATGACGCGCGCCGCGTCACCTGTCGCATAGGCAATGACCGAGGTACACTGGAACAGCGTCTGCGCTATGCTTGACGCCGCGATGCCGGAGGCTCCGAGCCTGCCGAGTATTGCCGCCTGAACGGACATCGCAACACCCCAAGAGACATTCGAGAGCAGAAGCGGCACGCCCGATTTCATGAAGTCGGCTATATAACTGCGCTCGAGCGCGAAGACATCTTTGATTCTGAGCTTGAGCTTCTTGTCGATGAATCTGCAATAGATTATGCTCGCGATAAACTCGACTGCCCTCGAAGTCAGCGTCGCATATGCAGCGCCCTTCACTCCAAGCTCGGGCGCGCCGAAGTGGCCGTAGATGAGAGTATAGTTGAGGCAGATATTTATAAGCAGGGTCGAGAGCGAGATGTAGAAGCCTATTCTTACCGTCTCGACGCTGCGCATGACTCCGAGCAGAGAGTTGGAAATCGAGAACATCAGATATGAAAATACCATTATTTTCAGGTATTCCACGCCAGCCGGAATGATGCTCTGCTCATTCGTCAGCAATCCCATGACCCCATAGGGCACGAACCAGACTATCGCGGACATAATCGCGCTGAGCAATAAGCTTATCCAGAAGCCGACCGCGAACACGCGCTTTATCGGCTCGGTTTGATGTTTGCCCCAGTACTGCGAGATGATAACGCCCATTCCGGACGCGGTGCCCGTGACGACCATCTGCAGAAGAAACTGCACCTGATTCGCTATCGCAACGCCGCTGAGCGCCGTCTCGCTGTAAGCTCCGAGCATGATATTATCCGCGAGATTGACGCCGTAGACGATGAGATTTTGCAGGGCTATCGTCATAGTCATTGTGAAGAAGTCGCGGTAAAATTTCTTGTCGCGTACCAACATTTTCATTCCCCCAAAAGACACATACCGCCGTATTATAGCACTTACCGCGCGGCTTGACAACACCAGACGGATATACTATAATCTTGTCGAAACCTGTATGGGAGATGTTGAAATGAAAAAGCTCAGAAATATATTCTGCGCGGCTCTTGCGCTGCTGCTCGCAATGTCCTGCGCGGCGTGCTCGAAGAATGTTGATGACGAGACTACCTCAGGCGCGGAGTCGGACACGCAGGTCACTGTTATATCCGCCGACGGCACAACGGCAAAGACCGTTATTTCAAACGACGGCGGCACGATCGCACAAAACGGCGAGACGAAAAATCAACACGCGGCGGGCGGAGACAATGCTCAGGAGCCGGAGAGCCCGGACGGCGGCTCGGGTCAGCGCGAAACCGTGCGCGTCACGATAACCGAGGGCATGACCCTGACTCAGATATTCAAAAAGCTCGAGGCTAACGGCGTGTGTTCGTTTAACGATTTGATGAAGACCGCCGAGAGCTACGACTACAGCTACTATCCGCTTATCGCCGCAAGACCGTCGAACACAAGGGCGTTCAAGCTCGAAGGATATCTCTTCCCGAACACCTACGACTTCTATAAAAACGAAAAGCCGCAGGATGCGATAGGGCGTTTCCTGCGCGTTGGCGAAAAATACATAACCTCGCAGGACAGGGCAAAGGCAAAATCCATGGGCTATTCGATGGATCAGGTGCTGACCGTCGCGTCGATAATCGAAAAAGAGGGCGCGAACCCCAACGAAGTCAGAAAGATAGCCGCCGTCATATACAACCGCCTCAAGGCGGGTATGCAGCTGCAGATGGATTCTGGCATCTACTATATCGAACGCAGCGTCAAACCCTATATCTCCGGCGATGTCAACCGCTACAACAGCCTGTATAATATGTACAAATGCAAGGGTCTGCCCGCAGGTCCGATATGCAATCCCGGCGCGCGGACGATAAATGCGGCACTCGATCCAGCGGATGTATCTTATCTTTATTTTTGCCACGACTCGAGTGCAAAATACTACTATGCTGACACATATGAGGAACATCTCGAAAATCTGAAGAAAGCCGGAATTGCATCATAAGTTGCAAAAATGTCGGATAATTCACAGAAAATTTAAGTTTTGATTCTCCTTCGGGTATAAAAATGGACTTTGGGTGATATAATTGTACTAAAGTACATTTTTGTACTCGGAGGACAGTTTTTATGAAAAGAACACAGCTGAAAGACAGGCAATTACCCGACTACACACGGGGAGAAGAGATATTCAACATGGTCACGCACATAGTCGGCGGCGGACTGGCGGTAGTCATACTCGTCGCCTGCGTGACGGTCGCGGCGCTCCACGGGAGCATATCGGGAGTCATAACCTCGATAGTCTATGGGCTGTCGATGATAATGCTCTACACCATGTCGAGCGTCTATCACGGCGTGCCGCGCGGCTACGCGAAGAAAGTCCTGCAGGTCATCGACCACTGCACGGTATATTTTCTGATAGTCGGAACATACACGCCTATCGCGGTCTGCGGACTGACAAAAGTCAACAAAGCAGTCGGCTGGACGGTGTTCGGCATCGTCTGGGCTCTCGCGGCGGTGGCGATAACGCTAACGGCGATAGATCTCAAAAAATTCCGCGTATTCTCGATGATATGCTACATGGGTATGGGCTGGTGCATAATCTTCGCCGTCGTGCCGACATATCATGCGCTGGGGCTCGGCGGATTCCTCCTGCTCGTCGCAGGCGGTCTGCTCTACACATTCGGCGCGATACTCTACGGGCTCGGGATAAAGCATAGATATATGCACTCGGTTTTCCATATCTTTGTTATCCTCGGCAGCCTCGCGCACTTCTTCTGCATAGTGCTCTATGTGCTGTGAGAAATGAAATTTGTAATTATGCAGCCGCAACAATTTAAACTGCTGCGGCTGTTTTTACGTTTATGTGATGGAGAAAGCAGGGGCGTTACAGATTCCGCCAATGACAAGTGCGCCGATGCTGTAAATCTCAATTTATAATAACCCCAAACAAAAAAGCCAAGCTGCAAAACACAGCTTGGCTTTGAATTTTTTTTGCTTTAGTTACTGCTTGGGCGAGAAATAGACTTTCCCGGGTTCGAGCGTCTTGCCGTAGATGCTGTAGAGCTCGTGGACGGTGACGAATTCAAATCCCTCGGCGTGCAGCTCGGCGGCTATCTGCTCGAATGCATCGGCGGTCATGTCGTAGAGATCGTGCATGAGGACTATCTCGCCTCCGGTCGCGTGGTCTACGACGGAGGAAATTATCTTCTGCATGTCCGCGTTGCGCTGAGCCTCGGTTCTGCCCGACCCCTGCCTGTCCTTATATTTCCAGTCCTCGGTGTCAATGCACCACTGGATGAGCGGGAGGTCGAAGTCCTTCTGAATTCCCTTGTAGTCGCCGTAGGGGACTCTGAACAGAGTCGGCTCAACGCCGATGACCTCTTTGACTATGGCGTTCGTCTTGTTTATCTCCTGCTTGCGCTCCTGCGCGCTTATCTTTCTGAGATTTGCGTGGCTCCATGAGTGGCTGCCTATTTCGCATCCCATCGAGTAGGCGCGCTTGACCTCCGCAGAGTAGCTTCCGACGCGCGTGCCGAGGACGAAGAACGTCGCCTTGCCGTTGTATTTCTGGAGCGTGTCAAGGATTCGGTTGGTCGCGATCTTGCTCGGACCGTCGTCGAATGTGAACGCGATATATTTGACCCCCGCGGGGAGATTCGGCTTTTTGTGCTTCGTTGTGCTCTCGGGCTTGGTTGAACTTTGCTGTGTGGTTTCTGTGACTGCCTCTGCGCCGAGCAGAACCTTTGCGGCTTCGGTCGAGAATATAGGCTTTATATCATTGAGCTGGAATACAGCTTCAACGCAGCCTTTGTCTTCGTCGAAGAGAACGCCGGAGTCAAAATAGAATGTTAAGCTGTCGGAGCTTATCGAGAATTTTGTGAAGTTCTTTTTGTCGGCAGAGGTGTTCTGTTTGAACTTATCCGAGCCTACGCCCGCGTTGAACAGGCGGTTGGCGGTGAAATAGGATACAACCCGCGTGCTGGCGATTTTCTCGTAGCCGTCAGAAAAAATATCGTCCGCGCTCAGCTGCTTGCCGGAGGGAATATCAAAGACGAGCGTCTCTATGCTGTCCGTCTTGATGCTCTTGTCTGGAATGTCGGTCTTTATCTCGAACACGATGCTGACATATTTGTTCTTGCCGTTGTCCGTCACAAGATAGCTCTTGTAGTCGGCGCTCAGCGTCGGCAGTTCGCCCTTGGGCTTCGAGTTCGGCACTTCTTTGACAAACCCGTCGGCTATCTCCTGCGCCGCCGCTTTTATCCGGCTGTCTATCGCCTCAACGCCTATCGTGGGGTAGTGAATGCCATAGGCGTAGTGATTTTCGTATGTTATCATCGACTGTGTCTCGCCGACCTCCCTGTCCTGGGCGGTGTGCTGGAACTTGAGACTCAGCTCCTCTTTCTGTTTATCGCTTTTGACCGCACAGCCCGCCGCGCCGAATATAAACAGCACGGTGCACATCAGAGCCGCGAGACGGCGAAATAATTTTTTCATATCGTTTTTCCTTTCCGTAAAAACTTACGAACAGCTGAGAACAGCTGATATTATAGTATAAAATGTCGAACTTTGCAACAAAAGCGCGCAAACTGTAACCTACTGTTACACTCTGTTATGGATTTGTAATTTGTGCGGGTGTCTATATCCTATTCACTTAAATGGCTGAATTGACCTCAAAACTGCAGATAAATGCCGCGAAAGCCTGCCTTTTTTTGTCTTTTGTTCCGAAATCGGCGCGGATATGGCTATTTTTCTTTTTAAGAGTAACAATTTATCGGCATTTTAGTATAATAAAGTATCTTCAATTTTAAAAGGGGAGAGCCTTATGACAAAAGTCGTCAAGTTCGGCGGAACTTCGCTCGCAGAGGCGAAGCAGTTCCTCAAGGTCGCCGACATAATCAGATCAGATCCCGACCGCCGCTATGTCGTGCCGTCTGCGCCCGGCAAGCGTTTCAGCGGAGATACAAAAGTTACCGATATGTTCTATGCCTGCTACGATTCCGCATCGAGAGGCGGCGATTTTGAAGAGATATTCCAGAAGATAAAGAACCGCTACAATGATATAATTTCCGGACTCGGGCTCGATATGTCTCTCGAAGATGATTTTGAGCATATACGCCTCAATTTCATCGGCCGCGCCGGCCGCGACTATGCCGCATCGAGAGGCGAGTATCTCAACGGCAAGATAGTCGCAAAGCTGCTCGGCTTCGCGTTTATAGATGCCGCCGATGTTATATTCTTCGACGAGAGCGGCAAATACGACGCAAAGCGCACGATACCCATTCTGCGCGAGCGCCTGAGCTATACTGAGTACGCTGTCATTCCCGGCTTCTACGGCTCGATGCCCAATGATACTATCCGCACATTTTCTCGCGGCGGTTCGGATATAACAGGCTCGATAGTCGCGGCAGCGGCTGACGCCGATCTCTATGAGAACTGGACGGATGTCTCGGGCTTCCTCATCGCCGACCCGCGCGTCGTTGATGATCCGCAGGTCATGAAGACTGTTACATACAGGGAGCTGCGCGAGCTTTCGTATATGGGCGCGACTGTTATTCACGAGGACGCGATATTCCCCGTCATGCAGAAGAAAATTCCGATCAGAATAAAGAACACCAACTCCCCGGAGGACGCCGGCACGCTTATCCTTGCCGACACTGACGAGCCCGCCGAGAACACTGTCACCGGCGTGGCGGGGCGCAAGGGCTTCTCTTCGATAAACATTGAAAAATACCGCATCCACGACGAGTGCGGAGCGGTGCGCAAGATGCTTGAGGTGCTCGAAGAGCACGGCGTGAATTTCGAGCATATCCCCTCGGGAATCGACAACTTCAGCATCGTTGTTGAGACTACGAGCCTCGGCGACGAGACGGACGATATAGTCTACGATATAAAGAAAGTCACTTCGGCGAGCAGCGTGACGGTCGAGAACGGCATCGCACTCATCGCGGTCGTCGGACGCTCGATGAAGTCCACGCGCGGCGTTGCGGGCACGATATTCTCGAGCCTCGCCAAGGAGAACATCAACATAAAGATGATCGACCAGGGCTCGAGCGAGATAAACATCGTCATCGCCGTCGCGGAGCGCGACTATGAGCGCACGATAAACACGATATATTCGGCATTCGTGAAATAAATAAAACGACCGGCGGCGGGGAAAAGTCCCTGCCGCCGGAGCTGTTATTTGAAGAATATCAGTGAAAAGTGAAGAGGTAAGAGTGAAGAAGTAAAAACGGCAAGCATTGAATGCTTGCCGTTTTTTGGCCCGCCCGGAGGGATTCGAACCCCCGGCCTTCAGAATCGGAATCTGCTGCGATATCCAGCTTCGCTACGGGCGGATGTGCGGATATTATAACACAGAAGAAAGCCGGAAGCAAGAGCGGCGGACGCGCGGCGTGAAAATATTTTTCCGACGGTCAACAAAATTGGAAAAAGCTCTTGCAAAAAAGCGAAGTCTCGCTTATAATATATGAGCTGTTGATTTTTCTGCTACTGTGGCTCAGTTGGTAGAGCAGCTGATTCGTAATCAGCAGGTCGCCGGTTCGAGTCCGGCCAGTAGCTCCAGAAAAGGCACTTGCTTTTGCAGGTGCTTTTTCTTTTTTTATTTTGCTTGTTGTACTGCGGCTTTGATAAAAATAAAAACAGCCTTTGTCAAAGACAAAGACTGTTTATGGAGCGGATGACGAGGCTCGAACTCGCTACCTCCACCTTGGCAAGGTGGCGCTCTACCGGATGAGCTACATCCGCAACTGCAAGAGAGATTATAGCAAAGAGACTCGCCTTTGTCAAGAAAAAATTGAAGTTTTTCGTATTTTTATTTTGAGCCTTTAAAAGATCCGGAGTTTCTGAATTTGAATTTGCTGAAAATCGCGGTAAATAACAATTGACAAATAAACTAACCCCCAAAAACATTTAATTTTTTGGGGATAGTTTTATGGCTGTTTCGGCTTGTTGCAGGCAATCAAATTTTCCCGGTCGCAGTAACTTTTAATATTTTCTTACTATCTTACCGTCAAACAGTTTTTCAAATTCTTCGAGAGTTCCTTGTGTGAGCAAATCTTTTTGGCAAACAAAATTACAACTTTTCTTTCCCATCGGAAATGATAAAAAGTAGAACTCCCCGTAGTCATAAGCTGTTTTTACTAATCCGACACCTCTGCTCTCGCTTTGTTTATCGGAAATACAAATGAGATTATCATCTATAACATATATTCTTTTAGGAGTTATTTCTTTTCTTCCCTTTGGGGTTTTAATGCGAACCGCTATCATGGCGTATGCAAAAACTACACAATATCCATAAAATATTGAAAATGTCTGAAAAGTTCTCATCAGCATAAAAATCAAAGGCAATACCATTACCAAACCAAAAATAAATGCGTTTTGCATATAAGTAACATACTTTTTAAAAAAGAATTTCTCTGATACTCCCGTAAGATATCCGTTGAATTCAATCATATATTTCTCCTCTTTGTACTTTGTTTTGAAAAGCAAATAACAGAATACTTGATAAGACTAACTACTAAACCGCAGAGGGCTATTGTGGCACACATTAAAGTCACAAACAGTTTTAATTACACACAGCAGATATAAATATTATATAACAAAGAAAATTATAAATAATGAAACTATCGAAAAAAGCGATAAACGCTTCATCTTTTTTCACCATCCAATCCTGCTTTGCTGTTTTACTATTTTATTTCCCATCCCTGCCGATAAGATTGCGCTCGGCGTTGACGATGAAGTCCTGGATGTTCCACAGAAGCGAAGTTATGGCATCGATCCTTTCCGTTTCCATAAATTTTCTGCTGTTATCTTTGTTGATTACACAAACCGCATTCAATACATCAATCAGTTCCATATTATCCTCCCGTTTTAAAAAATTTTTCAACTTATTACGTTATTACGGCGACATTGAACGAAAACATTTTTATACAAATTATTTTTCACAAGCTCAAAAACTCCCCGAATTTTGCATCGATATTGTGAGACTCGGGCTGCGATTTTGTATAAGACAAAATCATATCTTCCCACATTTTCTTGTATTGTTCGTATGTTGAATCCAATAACACGATAGTCTGCGGCTTCATATTGCCGGTTTCCTCGAATACATTCATTACGCTGAATGGCAGGAAGTGTTTGTTTCCCGAAAAAGCGAGACCGGAAATCTCTTTCCAATAAACTTTTCGGGGAGAATTGCGTCCCTGTTTGAAAACGAAAAAATCGTCGTGGATTTCAATATAATCTCCTGCGCCCATTATCGTATAAATCGTTATAAAAGCAAACGGGATTATTGCGCATACCAGCGCTGTCAGCAGCACTCGTATTGAATAAAACCTGATTATCACTGCGATTGCGATAAGAAGAATTGCAAGACATATCGATAGCAGCAGAGCCAAACTTTTTGAATTCCTTTTGTACTTTTTATTCATTGATATCCTTTCTAATACTTACAGCAGATAGTCCCAAAGTGCTGTGTACCCTATAAATATTATATAGAACAAAACGCCGATACATATTGTGAAAAAACACAGTATACCGTGCCATGGCTGCTTTTTAACTTTTATACTTAACAAAATCATAAATAAAACTATCAAAGATAAAGCAAACAACGACACTGCATCAAATGCTATCCTGTTTTCCAGAAGTCCCGGAATAAAGGGCGCCGTAGTAGATATAAGCATCGATATGACAGGGAGCAGTATCATAATTTTAGTAGATGTTTTTGTTTTCTTGATTTTTTCAAAAAGTTCGGCAATTTTTTTCTTGAGCAAAGTCAATCATCCTTTTTGTGATTTGTTATGTTCGGCCTTTTTGCGAAAACTGATAACCAAATATATTGCAAGTACTGCCAGCCACAACATTGAAATCAAAATTCCTATTTTAACTATGTAATCGAGAAGCGGCATTTGATATATCACTTTGCCGTCGTCTTTTACTATTCTGCTTCTGTCAAAGTTTTTTTGCATTTTGTAGGTGCTGCTGTTCAATGAGAAAGAGTCCTTGTTACTTTTGAGTTCATTGAACAGCGAGGTATCCGTATCTTTATAGCTGTTGATAACATTTCCGCTTAGATCCGTGATATAAACGGTCTCGGCAGTTGATATCAAAATTTCATCATTTTGAATAGTGAAAGCATAGGCTCTTGACGTGTGCGCGTCAACGGAATATAACAAAGAGCCTTCTTTGTATACATTGATTTTGCCGTACTCGCCCAAATATAAATTCTCGTTTGAGTCCAGCGCAAACCCCTCATATGAAGTGACTACCGTACCGGAACCTATCAATGATATTGAGATAAGCATAACAAAGAAAATTATAAATAATGAAACTATCGAAAAAAGCGATAAACGCTTCATCTTTTTTCACCATCCAATCCTGCTTTGCTGTTTTACTATTTTATTTCCCATCCCTGCCGATAAGATTGCGCTCGGCGTTGACGATGAAGTCCTGGATGTTTGTCACAACGCCCGTGATGCTCAGACTTCCTCTGTCCTTGAGCTTGTTGACGGCGAACTCCGACACATCGACAACATAGAAATATACGGGTCTGACAACGCCGTCCACCACCTGATATGACGGGGTCATGTTGCCCGTCGCTATCGTGTGCAGCTGAGTGGCGAGGGCTATTACCGTCGTCGCCTCGCTCGTGTGCTTGCGCATGGCGTCCTGAGCGTCGTATACATTCGGTATCACATCGGGAAGAGGACCGTCGTCGCGGATGGAGCCCGCGAGCACATAGGGGATATTGTTCCTGACGAGCGCCTGCATGATGCCCGTGCGGACGTTGTTCTGCTCGACATAGTTCTTTATTCCGCCCGCTTTGCGGACAAGGTTTATCGTGTGCAGGTGATGATAGTGCCCGTTCGGGACATTGTGCTTTGTGTATATGTCCTGCCCGAGCCCGGTGTGGAACAGATCGCCCTCGAGGTCGTGCGTCGCGAGAGCGTTGCCCGCAAAGAGCGCGTCGCAGTAGCCGTTGTTGATGAGCGACTCCATGGCGGCGCGGGAGTCGTGGTCAAACACGCAGGCGGGGCCCAGTACCCAGACTATCTTGCCGTGGTCTCGGTCGTGGCGCAGAATATCATAGAGGCGGTCGTAGTCGCGGGAATACGAAGTTTCGCGGCTCTGTCCCATCCTGAACGCGAACGCCTGATCGACGCTGTTCTCCGGGGCGGAGAAACCGTCCGCGTGAACGAAGATGCCGTCTCTGCCGTCGTCCGTGCGGTTGACGACTACCTCGTCGCCCTTTTTTATATTCCTCATCTCGACGGCGTAGGGCATGCCGTCTTTTATCACGACGGAGCAGTCCATGCGGCTGCCAGTGAGCATCTTCCACTCGCCGTTTATCTTGAAATATTCGGGGTATATTGTAGTCGCGTAGAAATTCTCCGGGATGTAGCCGTCCCCGGCCTTTTCGGTCGTCACATCGGGGAATGATATAAACGGCTCGCGGTCGAATTTCGGGGGAGTATATTTTTTCGGCTGGAACATAGTATCACCTGTTTTTATTTTTGTTTAGTATATAATATCATGCGCGGGGATATAAATCAATCGCGGGATTGACACAAAGCGTCACGGACTATATAATCCATATGTAGGAAATTATATATCGGAGGGTCAATATGCGCAGTATTATATTCAGATGGGTCATGCGCTTTGCCGCGGCTGCGGTGAACTCGTGCTCAAAAACGCAACCGACCCCAACACAGTCGTTTTCTATGAGATAAGCGTCAAATAACCCCAACGGAGGAATTGATATGAAATTCTGTGATATGCCATATGAGAGAATAGATGTCAAGGCGGCGACCGAAGCACTCGATGCGGCGGCGGAACGCCTCAGCGCGGCAAAGACTCTCGGAGAGGCGGAGGAAGCTTTTGCAGAGCGTGAAAAAATAATCTCCCATGTTCAGACGATGAGCACGATAGCCTATATCCGCCACACTGTCAACACCCTCGACGGGTTCTATGAGAAAGAGAACGACTTCAACGACGAAAACGCCCCGCTTATTGAGCAGAGCGAGCAGAAGTTCACCGAGGCGATGCTCGGAAGCCCGCTTCGCGCGCAGCTTGAAGAGAAATACGGCAAGCTGATGTTCGTCAATGCGGAGCTTTCGCGCAAGTGCTTCTCGCCCGAGATAATCCCGGATCTGCAGGAGGAAAACAAGCTTTCGAGCGAATATCAGAAGCTGATAGCCTCGGCGCAGATAGATTTCAACGGCGAAAAGCTGAGCCTCTCTCAGCTCGGCGCATATAAAGAGAATGCCAAACGCGATGTTCGCCGCGCGGCATACGAGGCGGAGAGCGGGTTCTATATGGCGCATGGCGACGAGCTCGACAGGATTTTTGACAGCCTTGTAAAATGTCGCACCCGCATTGCAAAAAAACTCGGCTTCAACACCTTCACCGAGCTTGCATATTGCCGCCAGACGCGCAACTGCTATGACGCAAAGGATGTTTCGGCTTTCCGCTCGCGCATCGTGCGCGACATAGTGCCGGTCGTCTGCCGCCTCAAGGATATGCAAAAAAAACGCATCGGCATAGATGACATGAAAATATACGACGACCCGTTCGCCTTTAAAGAGGGCAACCCGAAGCCCGACGGTTCGTCCGAGGATATCCTCGCTGCGGGAAAGAAAATGTATGAGCAGATGAGCCCCGAGACGGGGGAGTTCATAAACTTTATGTATGACAACGCCCTCATGGATGTCCTGAGCGCAAAGGGCAAGGCTGCGGGCGGCTACTGCACGGAGATACTCGAATACAAGTCGCCGTTCATCTTCTCGAATTTCAACGGCACTTCGGGTGATGTCGATGTGCTCACGCACGAGGCGGGTCACGCGTTCGCCTATTACAGCGTCAGAGACAAAATGGAGCTTTGCGATCAGATAAGCCCGACTATGGAGTCATGCGAAGTCCATTCGATGTCCATGGAGTTCTTTGCGTGGCCATGGCACGAGCTGTTTTACGGCTCGGATGCCGTGCGCTCGCGATTTGTCCATCTTGAAAGCGCGCTGGTCTTTTTGCCCTACGGCACGATGGTTGACGAGTTCCAGCACATTGTCTATGACTCGCCGGAGCTGACTCCCGCAGAGAGAAACGAAAAGTGGCTCGCACTCGAGCGAAAGTACCGCCCGTATATGGACTTCGGCGATGTCGATTTCTATTCAAACGGACGCGGTTGGCAGAGACAGCTGCACATCTATCTCTATCCGTTCTATTATATCGACTACTGCCTCGCGCAGACTGCGGCGCTCGAATTCTGGTCGCTGAGCCAAAAAGATTATAAAGATGCGTGGCAGAGATATCTGCGTTTTGTATCCTTCGGCGGGAAGAAGAGCTTCAAGGAGCTCTGCGCCGCCGCTGGCATAGACGATCCGTTCGGCGAGCACGCATTGAACGGCGTCGCACGGACGGCGAACGCATGGCTCGATTCAAACGGTTGAAAGAGATCGCGAAATGTGATAAAATATACAGGTAATTTTTGTATATTCTGATGTGAGGAGTATAAGATGTTTAAGTACAGGATGTCCGTCATCGTTCCCGTCTATAACTGCGAGGACTATCTCGCTTCGTGCCTTGACAGCCTTCTGCGGCAGACCATAAGCAAGGACGAACTCGAAGTTCTGCTGATAGACGACGGCTCAAAGGACGGCAGTCTCGGCATATGCAAAGAATATGCCGAAAAATATGATATCTTCAAGGTGTTCTCGCTCGAAAACGGCGGCGTTTCGGCAACGAGAAATTTCGGTATCGAGCATGCGCAGGGTCAGTATATAACCTATCTCGACTCCGACGATACGCTCACCGACAATACGCTCAAGACGGTCGCCGATTTCTTCGACAGGCATTTTGACGAGATCGATCTTGTGACCTACAAGATAGTTCCGTATTACGGCGAGCAGAAGTTCGCCCTGCACTACAGATACAAGCTCCTCAAAAAGACGGGCGTCTATGACCTCGAGGATCCCGAATATTGCTATATAACGCAGACGACGATGAACATCTGCGTCAAGAATCTCGGCGAGGGGAAGAATGTTCTTTTCGATACCTCGCTCGCATTCCATGAGGATCAGAAATACTGCTTCGATGTTCTCAGCGACAAACTCAAAATCGGCTTCTGCAGCCGCCCGGAGTATCTCTATCTGCGCCGCCCCGGCAGCACAACGGGTAAAAAAGGCTACGCCTATTATATCTTTGAAAACACCATGGCTATGTGGGAGGAGATGTTCGGCAGATACGAAGGTCATGTGCCGTCTTATCTCCAGTCGCTCTATATCAATGATATAAACTGGAAGAGCACGCAGGATATCCTGCTGCCCTACAGCTATCCGAAAGATGAGTTCGACAGAGCAGTCGGCAGGATAAATGCCCTGCTTGACAGAGTCGACGACAGCGTCATTCTCAACCACCCATATATGGATCTCTATCACAAGCATTTTCTGCTCAGGATAAAGGGCTGCGACAAGATGAGTGTCGCAGCGGACAAAAAGAACCTGCGCGTGCTCTATGACGGCGAGGAGGTTTACAGTGCCGACAAGGTGCCGATAGTCGTCAACTCGTTCAAAGTGTTCGGCGAAACTCTGCACGTGGACGCATTTTTGAAGTGCGTCATATTTGACTATGTAGAAAAGCCGCGCGTGTTTATAATAAAAGACGGCGCGCGCGAGGAGATTGAACTGACTCACTCGAACTATGAATATTACCGCGCGGGGATAAAGACTGCCACATTCTGGCGCATGCGCTTTGATATCGATGTCACAAAGACAAAGAAATTCGAGCTTGAGGTCGAGACCTGCGGCAATACTTACAAGCTCTCTTATTATTTCGGCCCCCATGTTCCGCTGACTCAGGACAAGGGGCAGAAAATATTCTTCAGAGACAACAGGCGCTATAAAGAGAAAAACGGAGTGTTCACTATCTCTTCGTCTCCGGCTCTCAACAATGCGTTTTATAAACTGCTCGTGGCGTTTTACAATATGCTCTACTTCGGCTTGAAGAACCCGAGGATAGTGTATAACCGCCTGCTTGCGCTGACTTTTAAAGGGAGCGGCCCCATATGGCTCTATCTTGACCGATACGGCGTGTTTGACAACGCATACGATCAGTTCAAGCACGATTTTTCCAAAAAAGACGGCGTTAAGCGCTATTATATCCTCAACGACTGCGACCGCGACAAGCTCGACGAGCGCTTCACTCCCGAGGAGAAAAAGAACGTTGTGATGTTCCATTCGAAGCTTCATAAGCAGCTGTATTTCAACTGCGACAAGATAATCACATCGTTCTCGAATCTCTCGAATGTCTCGCCTTTCGGAGCGGGTCCGACCCGCTGGTATGCCGACCTTGTAAAATTCGAGCTGGTCTACCTCCAGCACGGCATACTCCACGCGTCGCTCAGAAGCCTCTATGACAAGGAGCACTGCTCGATAGACAGAGTCGTCGTGTCGAGCGGCTTTGAGATAGAGAACTTCCAAAAGAACTACGGCTTTGCGGAGCGCGAGCTTATAAAGAGCTGTATGCCGCGATATGACAGCATGGAGCCCAGCGGCAAAAAGAAGAATAGAATTGTGTTCTCGCCCTCTTGGCGCAGCAATCTTATCGGTGCACTTGTCAACAACGAGCGCGAAGTGCTGCCCGAGGTGTTCATGGAGTCCGATTTCTTCAAGCAGGTCTCGGCGTTCCTCAATTCCGAGAGACTGCACGACATGCTCGAGAAAAACGATCTCTATCTCGATTTCAAGAACCATCCGATATTCAAATGCTATAACCATCTGTTTGATATAAAGAACGACAGGGTCTGCACGGACAATTTCGATACAAATATAGACGAGTACAGACTGATGATAACGGACTATTCTTCGATAGTTTTTGACTCCGTCTATCTCAACTGCCCCGTGCTCTATTTCGTGCCGGACTATGAGCTGTTTTTGGCGGGCGTGTCGCATAACTACAGGCAGCTCGACCTGCCGCTTGAAAACGGCTTCGGACCGTTCTCGCAGGATGCGGACACTCTGCTCGACCATCTTGAAGAATATATAAACAACGGCTTTGCCCCGCAGGAGCCCTATGCCTCACGCATGAAGGATTTCTTCCTTTACAGAGACGACCACTGCTGCGACAGGCTCTATGACGCAATGATAAACGACTGAAAACGGAGAAAAACATGACAGGGATTCTGCTCATTGACAAGCCCGAGGGCATGACATCGTTCGTTGCGGCGGCGCGTGTCCGCCGAATGACGGGCGTCAAAAAGACCGGGCACACCGGGACGCTCGACCCCATGGCGACAGGCGTTCTGCCCGTTCTGCTCGGCGGAGCGACCCGCTTTTGCGAGCTGCTCCCGTCGCACGACAAGGCGTATATCGCATCTTTAAGGCTCGGCACTGTTACCGACACGCTCGATATCACCGGCGAAGTGCTCGAAACGCGGGAGGTAAACGCCTCGCGCGCGGATTTTGAATCCGCATTGCAGAGCTTTTCGGGCACGATAGAGCAGGTGCCGCCGATGTATTCCGCCATCTCGCAAAACGGCGTGAGATTATATAAACTCGCGCGGCAGGGGATAGAAGTCGAGCGTGAGAGCAGAACTGTTAATATTTCTTCAATGTCACTTGTTGGCTGCGACGAAAAAAACGGCGAATATACAATATCCGTCGAGTGCTCGGCGGGCACATATATCCGCTCGCTCGTCGCCGATATCGGCGAAAAGCTTGGCTGCGGAGCCGTTATGACTGCGCTGCGCCGCACAAAGGCAAACGGGTTCCCGATAGACGGATGCATAACCCTCGATGAGCTTGCGGAACTCGCGCAGAGCGGCAAAATCGAAGAAAAAATTATCCCGATCGAGCAGGCTCTCGACTCTTACAGATTCGTGACCGTCACCGAGCCGCAGGCGCGGAGATTCAGAAACGGCGGCGAGCTGAGCCTTGAGCGGCTCTATCTCAAAGCCCCGCAGGAAAATGAGCTTGTGCGCGTCATTGCGCCGGGAAACGAATTCCTCGGCATGGGCGAAGTATCGGACAGCGAGATAAAAGTAAAGAGACTATTGATAAAATAAAGCTGAAGTTAATGCCGGTGCTGTATACACGACCGCGTTGAAAGTATTCTCCGCCGATTAAAAGCAAAATAATAAATATCGCCGCCGGAAATATAAGTCCCAGCGGCGGTTTTTTTACAGTGTTATATTTGGCGGTCAGTTGTTATTCGGCAACATTGTATTTCAGCTGAGCGGTTATTGCTATGGCGATTGCCGCGACAAAGCATACACCGAGAGCGATGAAGCCCCAAGCCGCGTGCGTGATATAATTTATTGCACCGGCGGCGAGCAGTCCGCTGCCGACAAAGAACATGACCAATGCGTAGAGCTTTGCGTAAGCACCTGAGTTTTCTTCGCTGACATTTTTGCGCTGATAGCTGTGAATGAGCGATATCCTGCCGCCACAAAGGAGCAGAGCGCAGACATAGAATACCGCCGCAAGGGCGCAGAGCAGAATGAGTTCGAAAATATCCATAACTGTTACCTCCCTGTTGGTTTTCGTGCTTATTATATCACCACGCCCGGAAAAGTCAACAGCCTGCAAAAACAGCCGCTCGGAGTATCTCTCCGGGCGGCTGATTCGATTAAAAATCCGGGTGGGGTTCGCCGTGGCGGTACTTGTCCATAATGTCTTTGAACACATCGCCGTTTGACGGGGGAGTCCAGGTTATTGCATTCGCTCCCGCTTCGACGGTGGCGATTATGCTCTCCTCCGTCGGACCGCCTGTCGCGATTATCGGGATATCCGGGAAACGCTCCCTGATGCTGCGCACGACCTGCGGCGTTCTGCCGGCTGCGGATATGTTCAGGATGCTGACGCCCGCGTCGATGCGTCCCTGAATGTCCTCGTCCTCGCTGAGCACGGTGACAACTATCGGCACGTCTATAGTTCTGTGCAGCTCTTTTATCGTCTCGTTTCTCGTCGGCGCGTTGACGACAACGCCTATCGCGCCCTGAAACTCAGCGTGCAGGGCGAGGTTGACGACTCTGTGACCCTGCGTCAGTCCTCCGCCGACTCCGACAAAGACCGGCACGTCCGCCGCCACCATGACAGCCTGGGTTATCACGGGCTGAGGGGTGAACGGATAGACTGCGATGACCGCGTCCGCGTTAGTGTTTCTGATGATGCTCGCGTCGGTTGAAAAAAGCACCGACTTAATTCGTCTACCGAGTATTTTGATTCCGCTGCAGCGATAAATCGGCTCGGGAACTTTGAGCATGAAGTCTCTGAGACTTCCTTTGATCTCAGGTATGTTCTGCTCCGGCATAACATCAATTCCTTTCTCTTTCATCCGGCGCCGCAAAGAAAAATCTTGCATTGCGCAAAAAGCGGCATATAATATATGTGTGGGAACCGCAGACTTTTCTGAACGCGCCGTTTATGTTAATTGAATTTCTATTATTTGTAATTATAACATAAGTATAACATATTTCTAAACTTCGGTCAATTACAGAGAAGAATCAAGCGAGAAAAGGGGTATTTGCATGAGCTTTGAAAAAATAGATATCTGCGATATAAAAGACAGTTTTACGCGCCTTGTAAGAGATGACTGGGCGCTGCTGACCGCCGGCAAAGCGGGTGATTATAATACCATGACCGTCAGCTGGGGCATGACAGGCGAGCTGTGGGGCAAGGATGTTGTCGCGGTTTTCGTACGCCCGCAGAGATACACATATGAATTCATGGAGAAGTACGGAGATTTTACGCTCTCGTTTTTCGGCGGCGAAAAAAAGGCGCTCTCTTTCTGCGGCGCGAAGAGCGGGCGCGACTATGACAAGGCTAAAGAGTGCAGTTTGAATGCAGTAGAACTCGGCGGGAGTGTGGCGTTCGAAGAGGCAAATTTAATTATAGCCTGCAAAAAGATAGCTTTCACCGATATGGATCCGTCAAAGTTTTTGGTGCCCGAGATAGAGAAAAACTACCATAACGGCGACTATCACCGCGTTTATATCGGCGAGATAACAGAGGTGTGCAGAAAAGTTTAAGATTTTTTAAAAAAGTTTGAAAAAAGCCCTTGACTTTTGTCGTGGTATGTTGTATTATAGTCGAGCACTTGAGAGAGCGGTCATACAAAAATCGCTCCGAAGTCGGTGCCTATAACGATGAGGGTCCACCCGTTCCCATTCCGAACACGGTAGTTAAGCTCACTCGTGCTGACAATACTCGGAGGGCAGCCTCCCGGGAAGATAAGTCGACGCCGACATTTGTGAATTCAGCTTTCCAATAGGAAGGCTGTTTTCTTTTCAGAGGCGGTAACAGCTTTTGCTGTCATCGTCTTTTTTTTATTGCATTTCAGCCGTAGAATAAGTTAAAATAATTTTGGGTGATTGAGATGAAAACCACATTCGAATTGATATACGATGTTGTACGAAAAATCCCGCGCGGCTGCGTTGCGACTTACGGGCAGATAGCGACTCTCGCCGGCAATCCGCGCTGGTCGCGCGTCGTCGGCTATGCTCTGCATGTCAACCCCGAGCCGGGCGTTATCCCGTGCCACAGGGTGGTAAACCGCCTGGGCGAGACGTCCTCCGCGTTCGCGTTCGGCGGCGAGGATATGCAAAAGACCCTCCTCGAAGAGGAGGGCGTGGAATTTGATGAATCCGGCAGAGTCGATCTTCAAAAATATCAGTGGCGCACCTGATTATTTGAACACCGTCTGCACAAGCAGCATATAGAGCGCCGTGCCGCCGCCGATGCTCAGCAGCGTGTTCTTCTTCCATTTATGCAGTACAATTATCAGCAGCACCGACAGAATTTCCGGTATGCCGTAGGCTCCGCTTGAGGCGACGTCTTTGAAGCAATAAATGACCAGCAGACCGATGGCGGCGCGGGTGTTCCGTTCGTCCATTCGCACAAGAGCAACGAAGAGATATACGGCGTTATTTCCGGCAAGGGCAAAGCCGTTATCGACGGCGAGAAAGTGGCTCTCGCCGAGGGCGACTGACTGAGGGTTGCGCCGAAAGCCAAAAGACAGTTTTCTGCCGCGGCGGATTCCGGGATAACTTTTGTGTGTATCCAGGTGAAAGAAAATTCGCTCGGCGGCTTTACCGCCGACGATGCGGTCGTGCATTAAATAAAAAGCTAAAAGTGCAGCTGCGGGATAACCGGGCTGCACTTTTTTTTTAATGTTCGGCTTTTTATTTATCCCTCTTCAACCGGCGCATAGCTGCGGATGAAGGCATTGATGAACAGTGGGCCCATGTCTATCGCGTGGAACACTGCGCCGTCCGCAGTTTCGAGAACCGTGATGCCCTCGCCCTCGCTGCCTTTGGTCAGGTTGCGGTCGAAATATTTTGAAACCTCGCCGCTGACAGGATCGATTTTATATATTGCCTGAGTGTCGTCGTTTGTCGCGGCGTAGAGCATGCCTTTGTACATCTCCGCGCCCTGAATGCGCCTGACCGTCTCGCTGAGCTTTACTGTCTTGACATATTTCATGTTGTCCGCTATGTCATAGAAAATCAGCTCGTTCGCGTTCTTCGAGTGGTCGAGGGCGATGAGCAGACCGTTGTCGTTGTCGACCGCAACCCACGGCAGTCCGCGCGTGTGGCGGGTGTTGTCGAGAATATAATATCTGCCGGTGAATTTCAGCGTGTCCGCGTCATAGACCGCGACGACGGGATATTTCCAGACCTTGCTGTCTTCGAGTCCGGCGTAGATGCAGTTGTCGGCTTTCGAGTAGCTGATGCCGCCGATGTGTGCGAGGCCGTAGTCGTCCTTGAGCTGCTGCGGAATGGCGAGCGGGTTCGATTTGACGCGGGTCTTGCGGTCAAGCTCGGATTTTGTCAGCCCCCATTTCGAGCTGAAATAATAATATTTCCCGTCCGTCGTGATGCCCTGCGAGCGCTCCGCCGCGCCTATGAGCAATACATTGACCTTTGACACCTCGGGATGCCTCTTGCCCGCGGAGAGCGCGTCGATCCCGAGAGTCAGGACGGAGAGAAAAGTCATGAACGCCGCGAGCGTGAGAGCTGCAAGACGGCGCATTAATAATATAGCCTTTTTAAAAATTTCGATATACTGCATAAACGACCTCCGTTTGCGTTTTGTCACATCATAAATTATCAGAACCTGAGTGATATGTCAATCTTTTCTCAGCAAGTATCAATAAATATTTATCAGCTAAAGACTTATTTCTATTGAAATTTACCCAAATGTATGCTATCATATTCTGTACCTAATGAGAACGGCGGAAACTCACATGAACTCAGAATCAGCGCGCGGATACCGTCCGTGCATAATAATACCGGGCATAGGACAGTCGAAGGTCATAGAGACTGACGAAAACGGCGAAAAGATCCGCAATCTCTGGCCGTTCGATCCCGATATAGACGCACTCGTCAAGTCGGTCGCCCCGTCCGCCGCGCGGATGATGCTTCTTCGGCGCGACTGCGGCTTTACTGCGGCGCTCGACAAGGCTGTGCGCGTGATGCTCGAACCGCTCAGCTGCACGCCCGACTCCATGAGAAAAGTCAGAGCCGAGGTTGTCGGCTATTATCGTCCCGTCGGCGAATGCACCGCAGGCGAGAAGAGATACATATATAAGATGGTGCCCCTCAATGCGCTCGCCGATATTATCGGCGAAGAGAATCTTTATTTCTTTGCATATGATATTTTCGGCAGGGCGGACGAAAATGCCCGTCTGCTGCGCGAATTTATCGCGATGGTCAAAGAACAGAGCCAGTGCGAAAAGGTCGATCTGATTCCCGTGAGCATGGGCGCGACCGTAGCGGAGATGTACTTCGAGCTGTACGGCGCGGATCAGGATGTCAAGCGCGTTATCGGCGTTGTCCCGGCGTATGACGGCTCGGATATCGCCGCCGATCTCGTCGCAGGGGATATCAATACGGACGACTGCGACGCGCTGCTCGAAATGCTTCTGAGTCGGCGCGAGGCGGAAAAAATATCTAAACTGATGCATATGATGCCAAAGAAAGTCGCGGACGACGCGGTCAGAGCACTGGTTCAGGCGGCGTGCGAGAGCGTTGTTGTCAACAGCTCTGCGATGTGGGGAATAATCCCCTCGGAGCGCTATCCCGCGCTTCGTGATAAGTATCTCGGCGACTCCGCGCATGATGCGATGCGCGCCGTGACCGACCGCCACTGGCGGGTCAGGCGGAATATAAAAGAGCTTGTCCGGCGTGAGCAGGAGCGCTCGGTTGAATTTTATAATATCTGCGGCTGCGGCAAGCGGTTAGCGCCGATAGCGGCATCCGACAGTCTGACTTCAGATACAATAGTCCCGACATATTCGGCGTCGATGGGCGCGCAGTGTGCGCCGCCCGGACGGACGCTCAGCCCGGGGCGCGGCGAACCCGTTGATTTCATATCCCCGCGCTCGGATATCAACGCGGCGTCTGCCGCCGTGCCGGACAGAACATGGTTCTATTATAATATGGAGCACGAACAGGCCGCCGAGAATAAAAATCTGCTCGATCTCGTTGCGAAGATAGCCTCTTCCGATGAGCCGATAGACGTGTTCACCATGCCCGAACACCCTCAGTTTGCCGATTATAAGAAATAAGACAATACATATCAAGAACAGGAGAAAAACTATGAAAAAGATGAAATCGACCGTAGCCCTTGTGCTCGCGCTCATCATGGCTTTCTCGGCGTTTACCTGCGCCTCCGCAGCCCCCGCATCCGCATCGTCCGATGCGTCGATAGCAAAGGCCGTTGATACGCTTGCCGATGCCGAGAATGAGGGCGGAACACACGCCGACTGCCATAACGGCGACTGCGGACATGCGCCCGTCGTGGTGGTTCCCGGCATCAACCACTCGCCCACCTATCTCTATGACGAGAACGACGAGCCCGTGCTCAACAAGGACGGCAAACGCATAGGCGGAACGCTGCTTATCCTTGATACGGATAACCTTGTCACCGTCATCCTCAAAAAGCTCGCGTGGCCTCTTGTAAAAATGCTCGCCACCCAGACGGACAGCGGCTTCCCCAAGGCAGTCTATGAGACCGTCTGCGATCTCTTCTCCATTCAGAAGTGCGACAATGAGGGCAACCCGATAAACAACCTCAAGACCGAGAAATACGGTTCTCTCGCCGATATGGATAAGGACACGAGAGACTGGGCATACAGAATGATCCCTATGCAGAAGCTGACCAATATCATCGGCGAGGATCATGTCTATTTCTTCACATTCAACCTCGTCGGCAGCCCCATGGACTCCGCCGCGAACCTCAACGAATATATCCAGCAGGTCAAGAAGGCGACCGGACACGACAAGGTAAATCTCCTCAACGTCAGCCTCGGCGGAACTATCTTCACCGCATATCTTGACGCTTACGGCTACAAGGATATCAACCAGGTCGTCAACGCCGTTGCCGCGACCGACGGCTCCGAGATAATCGCCGACTTCCTCACCAGAGGCGAAGCAGGCTTCAGAATCGACGACGAGTTCCTCTATCATGAGTATATCCCGAGAATAATCGCGGAGGGCAGCGACACCGCCTCCCTCGGCTATCTTCTCAATCTTGTTATCAGAATAATCCCGCGTCAGGTGTTCAGAGACACCCTGACCGCCGCTATGGACGGTCTTTCCGAGACTCTGCTTGTAAACTGCCCACAGTTCTGGGCGCTTGTCCCGTCCGACAGATATGACGCTCTCTGCGAAAAGTATCTGACCGACAAGGATCACGCAGTCCTCAAGGCGAAGACCGACCGCTATCATCAGGCTCAGCTCAACCTCAGAAAGAATGTCCTCGCGGCTCACGCGGCGGGCGTTAAGATAGACTCAATAGCCGGCGCGAACCTCGCTTTCGGCGATATCGAATACAGCTACTTCAGCATTATCAAGAGTGCGCTTGACACCAACTCCGACGGTATCATCCAGCTCTCATCGACCACCATGGGCGCAACAGGCGCCGCCCCCGGACAGAAGCTGCCCGACAGCTACAAGCCCGCAAAGAGAGGCTATATGTCCGTTGACGGCTCGATAGACGCCTCCACGGCAGTCCTCCCGGACAACACATGGATATTCATCGGTCAGCACCACGAGGCGGGCAACAACGACGTTGTTCTGACTCTCGCCTGTGCGCTGTTTACCGATTCCGGGCTCAAGGATGTCCACTCCAAGCCCGATGTCTGGCCGCAGTATAACGGCACCTGCCGCACGAAGGAAATAAGACGCTGGCTCCTGCCCGATGCAAAGGCTTACAGAGCGAAAATCGACGAAATGCCCGCAGAGGAGCGTCCGAGTGCCGAGCAGATAGCCGAGCTTGACGCCGCTATCGCGCAGGGCGAAGATGCACTCAATATGACTATAGCCGATCCCGCAAAGGCAGACGCCGCGAAAGAGAGACTGACGAATATCCTCGTCGAACTCGGTCAGCGCGAGCCCGCAAAGGAGACTTCCGAGGCGGCATATGCGCTCGAGAAGGTCTGCTGTGTGCTCAGCCTCATCGCCCTCAAGACGATAGGCAGCCAGGGCTATTCCGATGTTGCCCGCGTGGTTATCAAGTTCCTTATCAAATTCATAGCTTCCGTTATCTGATCTGAAGTTTTATTTACGGCGAACCCCATCTTCGGAGTTCGCCGTATCTTTTTAAAGGACGGTGTTTTAAAATGAAGTCAGTCAGGAGAATAGCCGCGCTGATACTATGCGCGGCTCTTGTTTTCTCGACCGGCATATCCGCCGCATCTTACGGCGGCGCAAAGCATGAAAACGTATCGTCCGCCGACGAATCGGGACTCGCTGCGGCGCTCACTCAGAAAAGCGAAAAAACAGAGCCCGCGAAGGCGAAAAAGCCCGGCACCCTGACCGAATGCGGCGGAACCTGCGAATACAGCCCGACGGTCGTTATCCACGGCATAGGCCAGTCAAAGACCTATCTCTATGAGAACGACGAGATAGCAGTCGACGAGGACGGCAAGCAGATAACCGGCTGGCCGATATACGCGAATACTAAATATATTATAAAAAATCTTCTCTGGCCGCTCGTCAAGATGCTCGTCACCCAGCGCGACGACGGCTTTGTCGAGTCATTCAGAAAGACGCTCGAGGGTACTCTCTATGTCAACGCTTTTGACTCGAATGGCAAGAATATCTATGATGTCAGGGTCAAGAAATATCCGCAGAGCGTTGCAAAATGTTCCGACGAAGATAAAGAGGAGATATACGGCAACGTGCCGATAGACGGCTTCTCGAAAGTCGCAGGCGAGGATCATCTCTATTATTTCGCCTACAATTCGTTCGGCAACAACAGCGAGATAACCGACGAGCTCTATAATTTCATCGGTCAGATAAAGCGTGAGACGGGTCACGACAAGATAAATGTCGTGGCAATAAGCCTTGGCGGCACTATCGCAAACAGTCTGTTCGACCGCTATCCGGAGCTCTATCCTAGCCTCGACCGCGTGGTTTATATCGTCCCCGCGCTCGACGGATCGAATATAGTCGGCGATATCTATCTCGGCAGGCTCAGCACCTCGGACGAGATGCTCTACAAGAACCTGCTGCCGAATCTTGTCGGCGGAGCGGAGGGCTATCTGCTCAACGCCGTTATAAGAATGATGCCCAAGCAGATTTTGCTCGATACGCTCGACGCGACGGTTGACGGGCTGACGAATGTTATTCTTCGCAACTGCACCACGATGTGGTCGCTCGTGCCCGAGGCATACTATGACGAAGCCGTATCGCGCGTCCTGCCAGGAGAAGAGAATGCGGAGATGCGCAGGCAGGTTGAAGTATATCACCGCGCGCAGGTCAACAGATTTGCGAATATCGAAAAGATGCGCGCCGCCGGAGCGGAAGTCTTTGATATAGTTGACTATGACTATCAGCTCTATTGCCTTGTGCCCTCATACGACAAGAGCAACGCGGACGGGATAATCCACGCGGAGTCTACCTCCATGGGCGCGAAGTTCGCGAAGATAGGCGAGACCCTCGGCGAGGGCTATGTCCAGCAGGGTACTCACTGCAAGAACACGGCGCACAATCATCTCTCGCCCGACGGCGTTGTTGATGCGTCGGTCGGTCTGCTTCCCGACCACACCTTCTATTTCAAGGGACAGGATCACGAAAAGACCGGCTCCAACGATGTTATAATGAAGCTTGCGACCGAGCTGCTGACTAATCGCGAGTTCAAGGATGTCTATTCCATGCCCGACAGGTTCCCGCAGTTCAATATCGGCAGGAATACGAAAGATTTAGTGAACAATCTGATGAAACCGGCGCAGGAGATAGACAGGAGCACGCTCTCGCCCGAGGATGCGGCGGAGCTTGACGCGGCGCTCGAAGAGTGCAATGCGATGCTCGACAACACCGTAGTCGACCCCGCGGCAACCGAGCACGCACAGAAGAGGCTCGAAAATATACTGATAAAAATCGGCGAGCGCGAGGCTCCGAGCGAGAATAAAGAGAAGCTGAGCGCAGTCGGCGAGGCGATAAGCAAATTTATAAGCGATGCGCTCTATGAGTGTGTCGGCGCTCAGGGGTACTACGATGCGTTCCAACAGCTGCTGGAGCTTATCGGAAAATACTTCCCTCAGCCCGCATAAACAGCAAAAATAACAGCAGACCGGGGAGACCCGGCCTGTTTTTGTGTGTATTCATTGAAATCAGAATCAATCGGAAATCTGCTTGAACTACGCTGTCTCCATTATCTCCGTAAGTAATCAAGTCTGTTTGCCCTTTCATAAGCCAATTCCAAAAACTGACAAATATTCAAATGAGAATAATCCCAATTCATTGGTTCCAAAGTTGTTGCTCCACGGTATCCTGTACGGGCAATTTTCTCCATAACTGTATCCCAGTTAATATTGCCGTCGAACGGTAATTGATGTTGATTGTGGCTGCCGCCGTTATCATGTAAATGAATTGCCATCAGCCGGTTTCCATACATTCCCAACAAATCTTCATCCGGTGCATAATTTATATGATGACAACTGTCATAACAATAGCCTACATTATTTGAAGTAAATTTATTTAAAGCTGTTTTTAAATTTTTAATGTTGCTTAAATTTTCAAAAGCAATATGAATATTCTTTTGCTCTGCCTTGTTTATAAGTTCTGCCAGCCGTCTGATTCCTATTTGATTCAAAGGATTATTGTCATTTGGCAAATGTATCACCACGGTTGGTATATCATATTCACAGCAATCCGCTACACATTGCAGATAACTTTGAAATACGCTTTCTCCGCTCAGATTATCCAGTGACAGATTATTCTGTTCATGCACAGGCGCATGGATATTTTCTACGAATAAACCTGCACTTCGAGCCAGTCTTACATCCTCCCGATAACCGTCTCCTCTGCCAAACTGATTGCTCCACCATAACATTACACAATCAAATCCCGCTTTTCTGATCAATTTGTACCTTTCTTCAAAAGAGATATCATATCCCGGACCATACCCGAAGCAATCATATATTCCCGTCATTTTGTATCTCCCCTCACAAATGCTCAAAGTTACCTGATTTGATTATAACAATAACACTCCCTGATATCAACCGGAGAGTGCTTTTGTTTCAGTTTTATTCAATTCTCCATATTAGTTTGTTGTTGCATCGTTCTATATTCTTACGATCGTATGAAATAAGAGCTTGAATCAGCGGCACAAAAGCAAAACAGCCGGAGAGAGAAACTCCGGCTGTTGATTTAATTTTTACATTCCGCGCCTTGTTACGCAGTTTTCGAGGTTTATCGCATCGTACACGCCCTCGTCGAAAAGTGGGCAGATGCTTTTGTATTCGTCTATCGGCAGTTCCTCGAGCGTCGTGCCTTTTTTGATGCAAAGTGCAACGAGCTCGCCCGTCGCTTTGTAGGCATCGCGGAATGGCAGCCCCTTTGAAACGAGGAAGTCGGCGCAGTCGGTCGCGTTTATGAAGCCGCCGGCGGCAGCCTTTCTCATGTTCTCGGGAATCATCTTCATCGTCGCTATCATCGGAGTCAGCGCCGTCAGGCACATCTTGACCGTGTCCATGCCGTCAAAAATTGCGTCCTTGTCCTCCTGCATATCTTTGTTATATGCAAGCGGCAGACCTTTCATCGTCGTGAGCAGTCCGCAGAGGTCGCCTATCACGCGCCCCGCCTTGCCGCGCGCGAGCTCCGCGAGATCGGGGTTCTTCTTCTGCGGCATGATGCTCGAACCGGTCGAAAAAGCATCGTCAAGCTCAGCAAATTTGAACTCCCACGAGCACCACATGATTATCTCTTCGCACAGGCGCGAGATGTGAACCATGAGTATCGAGCACGCGCTGAGCAGCTCGAGACAGAAGTCTCTGTCCGATACGCCGTCAAGGGTGTTGGGCATATAATCGTCGAACCCGAGTGCCTTTGCGGTCATGGCGCGGTCGATGGGATATGTCGTTCCTGCAAGCGCACCCGATCCGAGCGGGGAGAGGTTCATTCTTTCGGCGGCGTCCTCAAAGCGTCCGAGGTCGCGGCGGAGCATCTCGATATATGCGCCGATGTGCGCCGCAAAGGTTATCGGCTGAGCGCGCTGAAGATGCGTGTAGCCCGGCATGATGCAGTGGGCGTATTCTTTAGCCTTGCCGTCGAGAGCGTCAATAAGTCCGTTTATGAGCCCCGTGACCTGCGGCACATCCTTTTTGAGATAGAGCCTTATGTCAACGGCAACCTGGTCGTTTCTGCTGCGCCCGGTGTGGAGTCTCTTGCCTGCATCGCCGATTCTCGAGGTAAGCTCGCCTTCGATAAAGGTGTGGATATCCTCGGCGTCGGGGTCTATCATCAGCTCGCCCGAGATAATGTCGTTTCGGATGTCCGAGAGTCCCGCAAGAATTTTCTTGCAGTCCTCCTCGGAGATTATCCCTTTTGCGGCGAGCATCGATGCGTGGGCGATGCTGCCGTCGATATCCTCGTTGAACATGCGGCTGTCCGTTTTTATCGAGGAGTTGAAATCGTTGGTCTTTTTATCGGCTTCTTTGCTGAAGCGTCCCGCCCAGAGCTTCATGCCTTTGCCTCTCTCTCGGCGTCGAGAATGGCCTTGACCTTTATCGGCAGACCGAAGAGGTTGATGAAGCCTGCGGAGTCCTTCTGATCGTAGACATCGTCCTCGTCAAAGGTTGCGAAAGCTTCGCTGTAGAGCGAATAGGGCGAGGTGGTGCCCGCGTTTATTATGTTGCCCTTGTAGAGCTTGAGCTTGACGTCACCCGTGACGCGCTCCTGAGTCTTGTCAACGAAAGCGGCGAGAGCCTCCCTGAGGGGAGTGAACCACTGGCCGAAGTAGACAAGCTCGGCGTAGCGCAGAGCGACCTGCTCTTTGTAGTGCATGGTGTCCCTGTCGAGGGTCAGAGTCTCGAGGACTTCGTGAGCCCTGTAGAGAATTGAGCCTGCGGGATTCTCATAAACGCCCCTTGACTTCATGCCGACAAGGCGGTTCTCGACGATATCCGCAAGTCCGACGCCGTTTTCGCCGCCGATCTTGTTGAGCTTCTCGATCATGGTAACGCCGTCCATCTTTTCGCCGTCAACGGCAACGGGAACGCCCTTTTCGAAGCTTATTGTGATATAGGTCGGCTTGTCGGGAGCCTGTTCGGGTGACTGACCGATCTCAAGGAAGCCGGGCTTGTTGTACTGCGGCTCGTTTGCGGGATCTTCAAGGTCGAGACCCTCGTGCGAAAGGTGCCAGAGGTTCTTGTCCTTTGAATAGTTCGTCTCACGGTTTATCTTGAGCGGGATATTGTGAGCCTCGGCGTATTCTATCTCCTCCTCACGGGATTTGATGTTCCAGATACGCCAGGGAGCGATTATCTGCATATCTGGCGCGAAAGCCTTTATCGCAAGCTCGAAACGCACCTGATCGTTGCCCTTGCCTGTGCAGCCGTGGCAGATAGCGTCTGCGCCCTCGGCTTTGGCTATCTCAACGAGTCTCTTCGCGATTATCGGGCGGGCAAACGAGGTGCCGAGCAGATAGTCACGCTCGTATACGGCGCCGGCTTTCAGTGTCGGGAAGATGTAGTCCTCAACGAACTCTTTTTTGAGATCCTCAATATAGAGCTTGGAAGCGCCGGTCTTGAGAGCCTTCTCCTCGAGTCCGTCGAGCTCCGTGCCCTGGCCGACGTCGGCTGAAACGGCAACGACCTCGCAGTTGTTGTAGTTCTCTTTGAGCCACGGGATTATTATCGATGTGTCAAGTCCGCCGGAATAGGCGAGCACAACTTTTTTTATCTCTTTCATGTTAAATACCTCCGTATTCATCGTATGCACATATTATACAACGATTATTCAGAAAATCAAGAGTTATATTCAAAAAATATGCAACTTCTTGGAAAGTAACAAAAGAAGCGCCCCGAAGGACGCTCTTTTTGGTGGAATTTGTTTACTTGAGCAGAAAACCGACCTTTTTCATGACCTTGTTGAGCGTGCGCTCGGAGATGCGCTGCGCAGTCTCGGCGCCCTTTGCCATGCATTCGGTGAGATATGCCTTGTCGTTTACGATGCGGTTGAAGTTCTCGCGCACGGGGGTGAGCTCTTCTATAACGGCTTCGCCGACTTTTGTTTTGAAGTCACCGTAGCCCTTGCCCTCGAACTCGCGCTCGATCTCGTCGAACGAAGCTCCGGTGCAGCAGGAATAAATGGACATCAGGTTGTTGATGCCGTCCTTGCCCTCGCCGTATCTGACAACGGCTTCGGAGTCCGTGACCGCGCTCTTGAACTTCTTCATAATAACCGAGGGCTCGTCGAGAATGGAGACGGAAGCCTTCGGGTTCGGGTCGGATTTCGACATCTTCTGATTCGGGTTCTGTAGCGACATTATTCTCGCACCGACCTTGCCTATAAACGGTTCGGGAATGGTAAATGTGTTGCCGTATATGCCGTTGAAGCGCTCGGCTATGTTGCGGGTTATCTCAAGATGCTGCTTCTGATCCTCGCCGATGGGCACATAGTTTGCCTGATAGAGCAGAATATCCGCAGCCATGAGCACGGGGTAGGCGAAGAGGCCGACATTGACATTGTCCGCGTGCTTCTGGGATTTGTCTTTGAACTGGGTCATTCTCGAGGCCTCGCCGAACTGGGTGTAGCAGTCGAGAATCCACGCGAGCTGGGCGTGGGTGTTGACATGGCTCTGGACGAACACGACGTTCTTATCCGGGTCGAGTCCTATCGAGAGCAGGAGAGCAAAAGCCTCCATTGTCTGGCGCCTGAGAGTCGCGGGATCCTGTCTGACGGTTATCGCGTGCAGGTCGGCAACGGCGTAGACGCAGTCATAGTCGTCGCTCATCGCTTTCCAGTTGCGCAGAGCGCCGAGATAGTTGCCGAGAGTCGGAATGGCAGTCGGCTGGATTGCGCTGAGAACGCGCTGGCGGCGTTCGGGAGTCTGATTTTCCATATATGTTATTCTCCTCTCATTTCTTTGAGCACCCTGCCGAGGATCTTCATGCCCTCGACAATTTTATCGTCCGCTGGAGTCGAGAAATTGAATCTGACGGCGTTGCTCTTTCCGTCGACATCGGTCAAAAATGCAGTGCCGGGGACGAGCGCGACCATGTTCTCGGCGGATTTCTTGACAAATTCGAGCGCGTCAACATCCTCGGGCAGCTCGCACCAGATGAACAGACCGCCCTCGGGACGGACATAGCTGACCGCGTCGCCGAGCTCGCTGTCTATCATATCGCACATGAGATTGAGCTTTCTGCGGTATATCTTTCTTATCTTCTCGATGTGCTCGTCAACATCGTATCTCTTCATCCACTCGGCGACTATCATCTGCATCAGCTGGGTCGTATGAACATCGACCGCCTGCTTGCCGACGGTCATCTTCGCGACTACAGGCGCAGGAGCGACCGTGAAGCCGATACGGATGCCGGGCGCGAGGATCTTCGAGAACGAGCCGGAATAAATGACGATTCCGTCCTCGTCGAAGCTCTTTATATTCGGAACATCTTCGCCTGCAACGCGCAGATCGCCGTAGGGGTTATCCTCGAGAATCATAACATTGTGCGCCTTGGCGAGCTCATAGAGCTTGCGGCGCTTCTCGAGCGACATCGTAACGCCCGCGGGATTCTGGAAGTTCGGAATAGTATATATCATTTTTGCGTTCGGGTTCTCGTCAAGAGCCTTTTCGAGAGCCTCGATATTCATGCCGTCCGCATCGACGGGCACGCCGACGAGCTTCGCGTTATATGAGCGGAAACAGTTGAGCGAGCCGATGAACGACGGGCTCTCGCAGATAACGACATCGCCCTCGTTGCAGAGGACTTTGGTCGAAAGATCCATGACCTGCTGCGCGCCGCTCGTGATTATAATCGAATCAAAGTCGCGGCCGATGCCGTATTTTGATTTCATTCTTGTTTTTATCAGGCTGATAAGCTCGGGGTAGCCCTCGGTCACACCGTACTGGAGCGCGTCTATCGGGCGGTTCTTGAGTATATCTGCGGCTATCTCCTGAACCTCGGCGACGGGGAATGCGTCGGGAGCGGGGTTGCCTGCGGCGAACGGTATCATGCCCGGCACGCTTGTTGCCTTGAGCACCTCTCTGATAGCGGAGGGCTTGAGCGACGCTATTTTATCGGAAAAACGGTATTCCATATTTTTTCTGCTTCCTTTCCGGAGACGGATTATAAGTATATATAACCTTTATAACTTAAAATTATATCACACGCTAACTCGGTTGTAAATCAAAATGTTTTATGTTATCATAGCTCTATCAAACCGAAAGAGGTAGAACCATGTTCCGTTATGCAATTTTTGATTTTGACGGCACGCTTGCCGATACGGGTGCGGGCGTGTTTGCCTCCGTGCAGTATGCCCTGCGCAGCATGGGCGAGCCGGAGCTTGACAGCGAGACGCTGAAATATTTTATAGGGCCTCCGCTCGAGACGAGCTTTTCCGTCAAGTGCGGACTCGACAGCGAACGCTGTCACGAGGCGGTCGAAAAATACCGCGAATACTATTCGACAAAGGGTATATATGAACTCGAATTCTTCCCGAGCACGCTTTCGACCCTGCGCGAATTGAAAGCGGCGGGAGTGAAAACGGCTGTCGGCTCTTCAAAGCCGGAGCTTTTTATAAATCGTATTCTCGAGCATTTCGGGATATCCGACCTGTTCGACTTCGTCTCCGGCGCAACATTCGGCGAGCCGCACGCGGACAAAACAGTTATAATCTCCCGCGCGGTCAACGGACTCGGAGTAGATAATCTCGCGGATGTCGTTATGGTCGGTGACAGGAGCTTTGATATCGACGGCGCGCACGGCGTCGGACTCAAATGCATCGGCGTGCTCGAGGGCGGCTACGGTGACGAGAATGAATTCAAAACGGCAGGAGCCGACTGGATAGTCGATACTCTTGCCGATGTGAAAGATATAATATTAAAATGATTCAAAGACCGAGCAGTCTTTCGGCGTTTTTGCCGAGGATGAGCTCGGTTTCTTCTTCTGACAAACCGAGCAAGTGGACAAAGGCGAGCTCGCGCCCGGTCGCGCTCCACGGATTGTCCGAGCCGAAGAGGACATGATCCGCGCCGAACGCCGCAATGCTCTCCTTTGCCCACGGCGGCGGCACCGAACCGGACGAAAACGCGGTGTCGATATATATTCCCGTTCCGCCGAGCAGCTCCGCCGCCTCACGCCAGAGTAGAAATCCGCCCATGTGCGCGGCTATGACGGGCGCGCCGCCGAATCGCGGAAGTATCTTTTTGAGCATCTGCGGAGTGCAGTGAACGGGGTCGGGAACTCCGATGTCGACCCCTGCGTGAAATACCGTTATCATGCCGAGCGAGCCTATCTTTTCATATATCGGGAACATCCTCTCGTCGTCCGCGAAGAAGCCCTGATAGTCAGGGTGCAGCTTGATTCCCTTTATGCCCGCGTCGTGCAGTCTGTCGAGCTCGCTCAGCGCATCCGGGCTCTCGAAATGCACGCTGCCGAACGGGATTAGAACATCGTCGCCGAGCAGCGAGATGGCGAAGTCGTTGACCTTCGTCTGCTGATGCGCGTTTGTTGCAATGTTGAGCACCGCCGCCCTGTCCGCGCCGCCAGAGAGCACGCTCTCTTTCAGCCCCGAAGCCGTGCCGTCGAATGCCGGATAGGGGTTGCCCGAGCGTAGGGCGAGCATCGGCATAGCCTTTTTCGCGAGCGGGTCGGGGAAACAGTGGGTGTGCATATCTATAATCATAGCTGAAGCCTCCTTGCTGGCTTTACATTATATTATAGCACTCCGGCGCGCCTTGACAATAGCAAAAAAGCTGATATAATGAAAATTAGCTGCGGTACCTGCCGCAACATTAAAATGCCCGAAAGGCGGTCGCTTATGAAATACACAAAGGAAGATATATTGAGGATAGCGGACGAAGAAAATGTCAGCTTTATCCGCCTGCAGTTTACCGATATTCTCGGCTCGCTCAAGAATGTCGCGATAACCCGCAGCCAGCTCGAAAAAGCACTCAACAACAAGTGCATGTTTGACGGCTCTTCGATTGAGGGCTTCGTGCGTATAGAGGAATCGGACATGTATCTGCATCCCGATCTCGATACATTTGTTATCTTCCCGTGGCGCACATCCGAGGATCACAAGGTCGCGCGCCTTATATGCGACGTCTATTGCTCGGACGGCACTCCCTTTGAGGGCGACCCGCGCTATGTCCTGCGCCGCGCGATAAAGAAAGCGGCAGATATGGGCTATTCGTGCAATGTCGGTCCGGAGTGCGAATTCTTCCTGTTCCATATCGACGAAAACGGCAAGCCCACCACCCAGACTCACGACCAGGGCGGTTATTTCGACCTCGGCCCCGTTGACCGCGGCGAGAACTGCCGCCGCGACATCTGCCTCGCACTCGAGGAGATGGGCTTTGAAATAGAAGCGTCCCACCATGAGGTCGCCGAGGCTCAGCATGAGATAGATTTCAAATACGACGAGGTTCTGACCGCCGCGGACAATGTCATGACTTTCAAATACGTCGTCAAGAGCATCGCCCAGTCGCACGGACTTCATGCGACGTTCATGCCCAAACCCATTTACGGCATCAGCGGCTCGGGCATGCACACCAACATCTCGCTGTTCAAGGCGGGCGAAAACGCTTTCTGCGACGAGAGCGACAGCCTCAATCTCAGCAAGACCGCATATAGCTTCATCGCCGGTGTGCTCGAGCATATCCGCCCGATGACCCTCGTGCTCAATCCCCTTGTCAATTCGTATAAACGCCTCGTGCCCGGCTATGAGGCTCCCGTATATGTCGCCTGGTCGGCTCAGAACCGCAGCCCGCTTATCAGAATTCCTTCGGCACGCGGCTTCGGCACCCGTATTGAGATACGCAGCCCCGACCCGGCGTGCAACCCCTATCTTGAGATGGCTTCCTGCCTCGCCGCCGGTCTTGACGGCATCGAGCGCGACCTGCCTGTTCCCGCACCGACTGATGCCAATGTCTATGACATGACTGCGGATGAGCGCGCCGCGGCGGGAATACACTCCCTGCCCAAGTCCCTCGAAGAGGCGACAAAGCTCTTCGCCGCAAGCCCGTTCATGAGAGAAGTGCTCGGCGACCATGTTTTCAACAAATATCTTGAAGCCAAGCGCGAGGAGTGGAGAAGCTACCGCGCAAGAGTCTCTCAGTGGGAGATCGACAGATACCTTGTCAAATATTGATCCGCGTTTATGCAAAGCGTAAATATTTGAAAAAAGCCTTGATATTGCGGGGCTTATGTGTTAGAATATTTATTGTAGGAATGTAAACTTGACGAAAGAGTGGGGTGACCCGCTCTTTCCTTTATGTTAGGGACTTTTTGAAAAAGGAGATGTGTCTGTGGCAGGCAAAGGCAAGGGCGGCAACACCGTAGCCGCCGTGTGGGAGATAGCTGCTCCCGTCGCTGAACAGCTGGGGCTTTCAATCTGGGATATCCGATTCCAGAAAGAGGGAGTTTCCTGGTATCTCAGAATATATATAGACAAGGAGGGCGGCGTCGGTATAACCGACTGCGAGAATTTCAGCCGCGCCGTTGACGGCCCTCTCGACGAAGCCGACCCGATAGAGCAGAGCTATTATCTCGAGGTCTCGTCCCCCGGAGTCGAGCGCCAGCTCACCCGCGACGAGCATTTCAAAAAATATATCGGCTCGCCCGTTATGGTTCGCCTCATCCGTCCCCGCGACGGCGAGCGCGATTTCAAAGGCACCCTCGAAAGCTACGACAACGGCATGATAACCGTCACCCGCGAAGACGGCAGCGGAATATGCTTTGAAAAGAAGGAAGTCAGTTCGGTAAAGCTCGACGACTTCTATGCCGATGACGAGTAATTTTGCGCGATACTGCGTTGCACGAACCTGTGAATTCAGTCACGTACAAGAGTACGCTCCTTCATTCACAGAACCGTGCGCCTTGTCTCACACAAAATTCTTTCGTCATCTACCCTGATTAAATTTGATGACGGATAAAATCGCGCATAGCTGCGTTGTGAGAACCGTGCCCGTTCGGTGACCGCTGTAGGGCGGATATCATCCGCTCGCGAATCAGATGTGGCTGACTGTTACAGTCGGTTTGCTATCCCTGGCGCGCCGTGCGCCGTTTGAAATAAAAAATTCACTTAAAAGGATTGATTTGGAAAATGAATAAAAAAGAAAGAAACGAGGAAAGCAAGAAGAACAAGGAGTTCTTCGAAGCCGTGAAACTGCTCAGCAAGGACACCGGCGTCACCGTTGACGCGATGTGCGAGAGCATCCAGAATGTCCTCATCGGCGCGCTGAAAAAGGAATATAACAACAAGGACATCGTCTTCTGCGATGTCGACGCCGACAAGGGCGAGTTCCGCGTTTATCTGCGCAAGACCGTAGTGTCCGAGATATCCGATCCCGACACCGATCTGCTCGTCGAGCAGGCTCAGCAGTATAAGAAGGGCGCAATGCCCGGCGATATCGTTGAGATTCCCGTCGAGACCGCAAAGGTCAGCAGAATAACCGCCGAAAAGGGCAAACATATGCTTCGCCAGGCTATCCGCGAGGCAGAGCAGGGTCAGCTTCGCAGCGAGCTTGAGAGCCACAATCAGGAGATTATCACCGTCACCGTCCAGCGCGTTATCCCCGAGTCGGGCGATGCGGTCGTCAGCCTCGGCAAGACCGAAGCCGTGCTCTACAAGAGCGAGCAGCTTCCCGACGAGGTGCTTCAGCCCAATGATATTATCAAAGTCTATGTCGCCGGCGTTCGCAGCACAGATAAGAACACCCGCGCAACTATTTCGAGAACTCATCCCGGTCTTGTCAGAAGACTGTTTGAAGAGGAAGTTCCCGAGATATTCGACGGCACCGTTGAGATAAAGGCGGTCGCCAGAGAGGCAGGCTCCAGAACAAAGATGGCAGTTTACAGCGCAGACCCGGATGTCGATCCCGTCGGCGCATGCATCGGTCCGCGCGGCGCGCGTGTCGGCAAGATAGTCGACCTGCTCGGCGGCGAGAAGATCGATATAGTCAAATACAGCGATGTGCCCGAGGAGTTTATCGCAGCCGCACTCGCTCCCGCCGATGTCGTTGACGTCACGGTCGAAGAGGGCGAAGAGAAGGTCTGCCGCGTCAGAGTGCCGGACAGCCAGCTCTCCCTCGCTATCGGCAACAAGGGTCAGAATGCCCGCCTTGCCGCCAAGCTCACCGGCTGGAAGATCGACATAAAGCCCGAGAGCGGCATTGAAGAGCCGACGATAAACTTCGATATATAACGACTTATTACTTTTGAAAGGCAGGTGAGCGGTGTGAAGCAGAAGAAGATACCGCTGCGCAGATGCAACGGCTGCAACGAGATGAAGCCGAAAAAAGAGCTCGTCAGAGTGGTTCGCAGCCCGGAGGGCGAAGTTTCGCTCGATCTTACGGGAAGAAAGCCCGGCAGGGGCGCTTATGTCTGCCGCAGCGCAGACTGCCTTAAAAAGGCGATAAAGTCCCACCGCTTTGAGCGCGAGTTCAACTGCGAGATTCCTCAGGAGGTCTACGACCTGATGGAAAAGGAGATGGACGAAAGTGGAGAATGACAAGGCTCTTTCCATGCTCGGCATCTGCCGCAGGGCGGGAAAGCTCAGCTGCGGACACGACGCAGCGCAGACGGCGATAAAGCACGGTCATGCAAGATTGTGTCTGCTCTCGTCCGATGCGTCCGAGCGGCTCTGCGAAGAGTTTGAACGCGCGTGCAGCAGCGAGGGACGCTCAGTTCCGCTTATAAAGACCGGATACACCATGCAGGAGATAGGGCATGCAACTTCGCTGCGCTCCGCCGTGCTTACGGTCGACGACCGGGGACTCGCGTCCCGCATACAAACAATACTTAACATCGCCTATGGGGAGGATAATGTATGATAAATGCCAAATATCGCGTCCGTGACGTTGCAAAGGATCTGGACGTCAAGACAAATTACGTCACCGAGCTCATCGAAAAGAACTTCGGCGGCGCGAAAAAATCCTCGATGACGGCTCTTGAATCCGACGAGCTTGATCTGCTATTCGACACCGTGACCAAGGAGAACGCGGTCGACAGCTTCGATGAATATTTTGCTCTCAAGAGTAAGAAAGAAGCCCCCGCAAAGAAGGAGGCTCCGGCAGCCGAGCAGAAGAGCGAGCAGAAAGAAGCTGCGGCGAAGCCCGCACAGAAGTCTGCTCCCGCAAAGGATGCAAAGCCCGCCGCCAAGACCGAGAAACCCGCCGCAAAGGCGCAGGAACAGGCGGCGAAGCCGGCAGAGGACAGACCCAAAAAGAAGAATGATAACAAGCCGATGCAGTCGCGCACAAAGGGCGAGCGCAGAACCGTTGACACGAGAGCCGGCAATGTCGAGCTCGACAAGTATAACGAGCGCTATGAGAATATCGCCCCCGCCAACAACGGCATGCAGAGCGACAAGTCGGTTCACAAGCAGAAGCTCAAGCAGCGCTCCACGCAGTACCGCAAGCAGGGCATGCGTTCCTCGCGCCGCGAGACCGAGGCTCAGCGCCTTGCCCGTATAGCGGCAGAACGCGCGAAGAAGCCGCAGATAGTCGTAAAAATACCCGATGAGATAGTTGTCTCCGACCTCGCCGCCATGCTCAAAATGACTGCGGCCGAAGTTGTCAAGAAGCTGTTCTCACTCGGCGTTATGGCTACTGTCAACCAGGTTATCGACTACGACACCGCCGCGATAGTCGCGACCGAGCTCGGAGCAAAGGCCGAAAAGGAAGTCGTTGTCACTATAGAGGACAGAATAATCGACGATTCCGACGACTCCGCGGAGGATCTTTCTCCGAGAGACCCGGTCGTTGTTGTCATGGGTCACGTTGACCACGGCAAGACCTCGCTTCTTGACGCTATACGCCATACCGATGTCACCGCGACAGAGGCGGGCGGCATCACCCAGCATATCGGCGCATACAGAGTTGACCTCAACGGTCAGAAGATAACTTTCCTCGATACCCCCGGCCATGCAGCGTTCACCTCGATGAGAGCGCGCGGCGCGCAGGCTACGGATATCGCAGTTCTCGTTGTTGCGGCGGATGACGGAATCATGCCGCAGACCATCGAGGCTATTAACCACGCAAAGGCAGCCGGAGTTGACATAATCGTCGCTATAAACAAGATGGATAAACCCGGCGTGACCACCGACCGCATCATGCAGCAGCTGACCGAATATGACCTCATTCCCGAGGAGTGGGGCGGCGACACAATATGCGTGCCCGTTTCGGCTGTTACAAAGATGAATATAGATAAGCTTCTCGAAGCAATACTTCTTGTTGCCGAGATGAAGGAACTCAAGGCGAACCCGAACCGCGCGGCAAAGGGTATAGTTATAGAGGCTCGCCTCGACAAGAACAGAGGCCCCATAGCTACCCTCCTTGTTCAGAACGGTACGCTCCATTCCGGCGATATCATAGTTGCCGGCACGTCCGTCGGACGCGTCAGAGTCATGGTTGACGACAAGGGCAGAAAGGTCAATGAGGCGGGTCCGTCCGTCCCCGTTGAGATAATGGGCCTTGCTGAGGCTCCGCAGGCGGGCGACGCATTCGACGCAGTCAGCGACGAGCGCCTTGCAAGAGAGCTTGTTGAGCAGAGAAAACAGAAGCAGAAAGAGGAGCAGTTCAAGTCCTTTGAAAAAGTTACTCTTGAGAACCTCTTCTCATCCCTCAAGGAGGGCGAGCTTAAGGAACTCAACATCATCGTCAAGGCGGATGTCCAGGGCTCGGTCGAGGCTGTCAAGCAGAGCCTTGAAAAGCTCTCAAACGAGGAAGTCAGAGTTAAAATCATTCACGGCGGCGTCGGCGCTATCAACGAGTCCGATGTCATGCTTGCAAACGCATCGAACGCGATAATCGTCGGCTTCAATGTCAGACCCGATCCGGTTGCGGCGCAGAACGCCGAGCGCGACGGAGTTGACATCCGCTGCTACAGAATAATCTATGACTGCATCGACGAGATTCAGGCGGCTATCAAGGGCATGCTCGCTCCGAAGTTCCGCGAGGTTCAGCAGGGCAGAGCGGAAGTCCGCCAGATAGTCAAGATTTCCTCCGTCGGCAACATCGCCGGCTGCTATGTCCTCAGCGGCAAGGTTACGAGGAACTCGAAGATTCGCGTGGTGCGCGACGGCGTCGTCATCACCGAGGACGAGATTTCTTCCCTGCGCCGTTTCAAGGACGATGTCAAGGAGGTCGCGCAGAACTTTGAGTGCGGCATAGGACTTGCAAAGTTCAACGATATTAAGGAGGGCGATATCTTCGAGGCGTTCACCATCGAGGAGTATCGCGACTGATATGGCAGGATACAGAATTGACAGAATATCCGAGGATATAAAAAGAGAGATAGTTGCCGTCATGCGCGAGCTCAAGGACCCGCGCGTGCAGGGCAAGCTGCTCACCGTCGTCAAGGTCGAGGTCAGCTCCGACGCTTCGTTTGCCAAGGTTTTCGTAAGCTCGATGAGCGGCATCGACGACGCCAAAACAGCCGTCAAGGGACTTGACAGCGCCATGGGCTATATCCGCCGCGAGGTCGGGCACAGATTAGGTCTGCGCAAGACCCCGGAGCTCAAGTTTGTCGCCGACGACTCGATAGAGCACGGCATGAATATCGCTCGTATGCTCGATGATCTGAAGGAAGATGAAGATGCGAATTGACATTGCCCGCGCGGCAGAACTGCTGCGTGAAAACGATGATATACTCGTGCTGTGCCACGCCCATCCGGACGGCGACACGCTCGGCTGCGGCTATGCGCTGATGCATATGCTGCAGTCGCTCGGCAAACGCTGCCGACTCGAATGTGCGGATGAAATAGCCCCGAAATACAGCTTTATGGCGGATGGGCTTGAGAATTTCGGCGATTTTGAGCCGAAGTTTATAACCGCAGTCGATGTGGCGGATATAAAGCTGCTCTCCGACGAATCGGCGGAGAAGTACAGCGGCAGAGTCGATCTTTGCATCGATCACCACGGCTCGAACACCGAATACGCGAAGGAGTTCTGCGTCGACTCCACCGCTGCGGCTTGCGCGGAGATACTCTGTCCGCTCGCCGATGAGCTCGGAGTCGGGATAACCCCCGCGATAGCGAACTGCCTCTATACTGGCATTTCAACGGACACGGGCTGCTTCAAATTCTCGAACACGACTGCCCGCACGCATATTCTGGCCGCGAGGCTCATGGAGTGCGGTGCGGAGATATCCGAGATAAACCGTGTGTTCTTCGAGACGAAGAGCCTGAGCTATGTTCAGCTCGAACGCCTTGCGCTCGATTCGCTGAAGATGTATTTCGGCGGCCGCTGCGCGGTGATTACAATAACGCAGGATATGTTCGCAAAGAGCGGCGCGGACGACAGCGAGACTGACGCCATCCCAGGGCTTTCGCGCCAGATAGAGGGCGTGGAAGCGGGAATCACTCTAAAAGAGGGCAAGGACGGCACATTCAAGATTTCCGTCCGCACTCACGCGCCGATAGACGCTTCGGCAATATGCAAGGCACTCGGCGGCGGCGGACACGTCAGAGCCGCGGGCTGCCGCATCAGAGGCAGCCGCGACGAAGCGGAAAGACTTGTACTTGAGCAGGTCGAGAAAGCGCTCAGCGTAAATGAATAAAAAATACCGGCTGTTTGATACAGCCGGATTTTTTACTTTTCAATATCAAGTTTTGCCTTGGCGAGCGACACTTCCCACGGGTCGTGGGTGATGAGTATGACGGGCTTCGTCTTTGCAAAGTCTTCTACAAGCTTCACTATCCGCCCGCGCAGCTCGGTGTCCAGCCCTTTGAACGGCTCGTCGAGCAGGAGGATATCCGCGTCGAACGCCAGCGCACGCGCCAACGCCACCCTGCGGCACATTCCGCCGCTGAGCTCGGCGGGCTTTTTGTTCAACGCATCCGAAAGCTCAACTTTTTCGAGCATCTCTTTTGCGCGTTCCTTTGAGCACACGGCGGCAACATTGTCGAGCGCGCTCAGCCACGGGAGCAGACGGTCATTTTGAAAAACAACGGCTGTTTTTTTGCCCTCGAGCCCGGAAATATTGCCGGAATCCAGCTGTTCGAGCCCGAGAATTATGCGCATCAGCGTTGTCTTTCCGCTTCCCGATGCGCCGCATATTGCAAAAATTTCGCTGTCGGGAATCCCAGTACTTATATTATCGAGCACCGAAACGCCGTCAAACGATTTCGAGATGTTCTGAAGCTCTATCATTTCTCCCACCCCGCAGTCTTTTTGAGTATCAGGCGCAGAACGAATTCGAGCGCAACGCTCAACAGAATAACAACGAGCGTCACCGCGAAGAGCGTCGGGGTCTCGAGATATATCTTTGAATAATACAGCTCACTGCCGAGAGCGTGCTTCGGCAGGCTCAGCACCTCCGCCGCGACTCCGGCTTTCCATGAGAGACCGAGCGCTGTCGAGCATCCGGCGAAGAAATACGGGCGGACGCTCGGAAGATATATCTTTTTGAGCATGTCTTTCTTAGAAAAGCGGAATATGTGCGCCATCTCAATTAAATCGCGGTCGCACTCTGTTATCCCGCGGCTCACATTGCCCCAGAGTATCGGCAGAACCATGAGAAAAGCTATGAAAACAGCCACGTTGTCCCGCTTTATCCACACGAGGGCGAGGATAATGAACGAGGCGACGGGTGTTGAGCGCACGACAGTCAGCAGCGGCGTGAACAGCTCATAGAGCACGCGCGACATGGCGGTCAGCACGCCGAGTATTGACCCCGTAGCTATGCCGAGCGCGCAGCCTGCGATGATTCGCAGCAGCGATTGCAGCACGGCGAGCCAGAAACTGCCCTTGAGTGCAAGCTCCCAAAGGCGCGCGAGCGTCACGGCGGGCGAGGGGAGCAGAAGCTCCGATCCGACGGCGCGCGACGCTATGAACCATATAAATATCCAGAAGAGTGCCGCCGCGATTTTCAAGACCGCGGTCGGCACTTTTTGCGTTTTTTTATTTGCCTGTGTAGTAGAGATCATCACCGGGCATTGCTCCTCCGACTGATGTGGGGTCTGCTTTGAAGAGAACATCAAAGTTCGCCTTTGCGGTCTTTATCATCTCGTCGCCGGTCATATAGACGATGTTGCAGTTGGGCAGAGCCTTTGCGGCAATCTGCGCGTTGGGGACTATACCCGCGTCGGCTATCATCTGCGCCGCCTTTTCGGTGTTGCCGTTGACGAAGTCGACGGATTCTTTATATGCCGCGAGGAAAGCTTTGACGGCGTTGGGGTGAGCCTCAAGGAACTCGGTGCGGACTATCAGGCAGCCCTGCGCGAGCGAGGTCTTTTCGCCCTTTGCGGCGGTCGCCTTCTCCCACTCTTCTGTCAGGTCAAGCGCCTTGCGAACGGAGCTGTTTTTCGCCATGACGGTCGTGACATTGGGCTCGGGGAGCATCGCGATGTCGATTTTGCCGGTCGCCATGAGCGTTGCAAGCTCGGCGTGGTCGGTGTAGTAGGTTATCTCAACATCCTTTTTCGGGTCGATGCCGTTTGCTTCGAGGATGTAGTTGAGGACATATTCGGGCGTTGCGCTCTGTCCGGTCGCGCCTATCTTTTTGCCCTTGAGGTCGGCGACGCTCTTGATGCTTTCGCCGTTTTCGAGAATCGAAAGCACGCCGAGGGTGTTGATTGCTATCATCTTAACTTTTCCGCCGGTCTTTTTGTATATCGCGGCGGCGAGGTTCAGCGGGCAGGCGGCGATATCCGCTTCGCCCTTGATTATGAGGGGCGCTATCTCGGTCGCGGCGGTGGCTATCGAGATGTTGTACTGCGCGTTTTTGTCGCTGATGAGCTTAGCCATGCCCATGCCGGTCGGACCCTTGAGGGTCGTGATATTTATCGGCGTTGTGTCCGCCGGAACAGTCTCTTCCGTGGTCGTTGCGCTGTCGTCGGGCTTTCCGGTGCATGCCGCGAAGCTGAAAATCATCGCGAGGCACAGCAGCAGGGAAAGAATCTTTGTGAATTTTTTCATTGTGCATTGCTCCTTCGAATTTATATATATCTGAAACCGGGCTTCGCGCCGCCGCCGGAAGCTGCGCTTCCGGCGCGCGCCCTGCGGGCGCGCCTGAGCCGCTTCGCGGCTCGGCGGCGCTTAACCCCGATCCTTGACCGTGATAAAAATTTTTTTGCCCTCGCGGCGTATGTCGCCGCTCGTCTCGAGGCTGTCCAGTGCGCGGTAGAGCGACGCGCGCCCGACATCGAGCCTGCGCGCAAGCTCCGCGCAGCTCTGAATGTCAACCTCGCCGTCCTGCTCGCGTTCGAGCAGATAAGAGAGCAGCTTGCTCGCGCTGTCCCCGGCGGTCAGAGCCTCGATTCTGCGCGTCAGAAAGCGTATCCGCGCCGAAAGATAGGCGGCGAACCCGATTGCGGCGCCCGGCTCGCTCTCTATGAGCTCCGCTATCACGTCTTTTTCAAAGAATACCGCGCTGCATTCGACCCGAGCCGTAACGGTCGTCGCGGGGGACGGCTCGTCAGAGAAGAGAGTTACCGCGCCGAAAATGTCGCCGGGCACGAGCGTATTTATGACCGCGCGCCCTTTGTTGACCGCGGCGCTGCCCATGATTATCATGCCCATTATGCGCCCGCCGCGCGATGGAGAGAGAATCTCGTCGCCCCTGCGAAAGGTCTGCATGTCCGCATTTTCAACGAGCCGTTCGAGCCTGTCCTCGCCGACGCTTTGAAATATTCTGTTGTTTCTGAGCATCAAAGCACATTCGCACGCCGTCATTGAATCACCTTTAACTGTATCATTTGAAACACTTTTATTATAATTGCAACCGCCTGCTCTGTCAATAGTATTGGTCGTTTTATTGCCTTGAAAAAGGCGGATTTTAATGCTATACTTTCCGTGGAAAGAAAAACGGAGGCAAAATAATGGCAAGCAACTTTTTCGCAATGATATCGAGGCTCAAATATATCGACCGCTGGGCGCTTATGCGCAACACCCATGAGGAGAACCTGAGCGAGCACTGCATGGAGACCGCGTGCATCGCCCATGCGTTGGCGGTCATCGGCAACAGACGCTTCGGCAAGTATTACAATGCCGAGCGAGCCGCCCTGCTCGGACTCTATCACGACGCGCCCGAGACGCTGACCGGCGATATGCCAACGCCCGTCAAATATTACAGCCCGCATATCCGCGAGGCATATGCACAGGTGGAACAGAGCGCATGCGAGCACCTTGTTTCAATGCTCCCCGAGGATCTGCGCGCCGACTTTGCGCCGTTCTTTTTCAAAGACGAAACCGACGAAGAACTCTGGAAACTGGTCAAGGCTGCGGACAAAATATGCGCCTATATAAAATGTATAGAGGAGAAGAAGGCGGGCAACACCGAATTCGACCGCGCCGCCGAATCGACCCTCGAATCGATAAATGCATTGGATATTCCGGAGGCGGAGGAGTTCATGAAAGAATTTTTGGACGGCTACCGCCTGACGCTTGATGAGATAAAGGAATAATCAGCGAAGCATTTTCCACAAATGAATCTTGACTTTTTTGTAACATTCTGCCAAACAATTGTAAATTTACCGTAAATCTTGACTATGAACGCCCTCTTTGATATAATAACGGAAGAAATGCCGTGCAAAAAAGAAGTGCGCGGTGTTTAAAAAACCAGATAGAACTTTCTTAGGAGGAAAGAAAATGAAGAGAATTTTAGCACTGCTTCTTGTCTTTGCTACCATCTTCGCTTTTGCGGCCTGCAAAAAGACCGACAAGGACGATAACGGTACAACGACCGGCGGCAGCCAGGATGCGGTTGTGGACGTCAGTGCAGACGACACTTCCGACGGCTCCGAGTCTTCGCTCGACAGCACCGACGGTACCAAGGCTTCGACCACGGGCACAAAGAGAACCCCCGGTAAGAAGAGCAACATTGGCACCAACACTGTCGTCAAGCCCAGCCACAATCCCACAATCAGACCTACAAAGCATAAGTATGTTATCACTGTTCAGAAGGGCAGCAACGGCATGGCTGAGATAGTCACCGTCGACGGAACTTCTTACAACCTCAAGAACTCCAATGATGTCGCGGCTCTCAAGAAGAGAATCTCCGACGAGAGCGAGAACGACCTTCTCGGTCAGCTCTATGATGTCGATGCGACTATCGCTGCTCAGCTCGGTCTGAGCGCGCTCGATGACGGCGCTCTGCTTTCTTACAAGTATGATCCCGAGGGCGAGTTCTTCTATGTTGACGACCTCAACTCCTGGCAGCAGCAGTTCGGTTTCAACCCGCTGTACGATTTCGCAGCAGGCTTCACCGTAATGTACTATGACACTGTCAGAATCTATTTCGACTATCAGAACCGCGGCTATCTGCTCCAGCTCTGGAAGGGTCAGTACGGCCTTATGTTCATCGGTTCCGAGATCGGCTTCTATGAGAAGGACGACAAGAAGCCCACTTCTTCCAGCGCTGCGCTCAACCACTATGAGTGCGCCACCGATCACCTTCTTCCCATGGAGATGGTCTGCTATCGTATGGATTCCACCGGAACACTCAATCCGCTCTTCAAGCGTAAGTATGAGCGCCATTGGTGGTCGACCGGTTTCGTTCCGGGCGTTCTCAAGAACTTCCGCGACCGTTCCGAGCTTGTTATGGAAGCAAGAGTTACCTTCGATACTCCCGAGATGGCTAAGATCGTCGGCGATACCTTCAAGGCTAACAAGTTCAAGGAGATCGATCCCTCTCAGCACAACATCTATAATCCCGATACTTACTATGTAAACGGCTGCGATGTTGTCTTCACCTGGAGAAAGATTCAGAGCAAGAAGGATGTTATAATCCTCAAGCCCACCACCACGACCACCACCGCTCCCTCGACTTCCGCTCCGGCTACCGAGTCCACAGGCGCATAAAAACAGGTCGTTATCGAAATATCATTGCTCTTAATGATGATTTTATAATAATTACAAATTGTTAAAAATCAGTTAATACGCTTGACAAAATCAGAAAACGTGATATAATCTGAAAGTGTAATGATATTTCTTCAATTTCATTGCCAATTAAGTCTTGACGGACTTAAAAATTTATTAAAATCAGAAAGGGTTGTAGAAAAATGAAGAAAATCGTAAGTCTTCTCCTGGCTCTTGTCATGGTTCTCTCCCTCGGCGTTGCAGCTTTCGCTGTTGATGCAGAGGGTGCTAACACCACCACGACTGAAGAAGCCACTCCCACAGTTACCCTCGACCAGATCCTTGAGTGGATTAAGGGAACCATCATGCCTGAGATTAACATGGATCTCATGAAGGAAGTCATCAAGCAGACTAAGGCTACCATCGAAAATATCGTTGAGCTGCTCAAGCCTTTCTTCGACAAGAATCAGAACCCCAATCTTCCTGATGCTTCTGAGATTCCCGCAGCTATGATGAACGCTTTCATCGATCTCCTTGCTAAGGCATTCAAGACCGACAGAGACGCCATCATCAACAAGCTCCTTGAGATCCCGCTGGTAAAGAAGATCATGGGTTGGTACGGCTATAAGCCCGCTACCACCACTGAGGCTCCTGCAACTTCTGCTCCCGAGACCACTGAGGCTCCCGCTGAGACTGAGGTTCCCAACACCGGCGCTGCTGCTGCTGTTGCTGCTGTTGCTTCTCTCTCCGTCGCTGCTGCTGCTGCTTTTGTCTCCAAGAAGAAGGCTGCTTAACAGTTCGGTAATTGAACAAATGAAAGTCCGGACGGTCTTTGACCGCCCGGATTTTTTTATATTTTTGAAGATTTTATATTGCATGGACAACGGCACAAGCTGTACAAAACACGCCATCAATAGGCTCCCCTTGCACAGGGAGCCTTGAGACCGCGCAATGACAGACTTTTTTGACGGACTGAACCGGACGATTAAATCGCCCGGTCTTTTTCATATCTGCTCTTCTTCGCAAAATACGCTTTCTATCACTTTCTCGCACCCCTCCGGCGAATAGACCCACGAATCTATATGTCGGCTGTCTGTGAAATATCTTATCGGCGCGGGCGGGTAGTCTGCGCTGAACGAATCGACTATGACGAGCTTTATTTTCATACGCTGCGGCAGTATGCTCTTTATATATACGCTCGCGTGGTCGCCGTCTTTCACTCCGTCGCAGTATTCCGCAAGTCCCGCGAGGTTCGGCGTCAGCTCAACGAATATGCCGTATTTCTCGACCGAGCGGACGATTCCGGGAACCGTTTCGCCGGCTTTGAACGCGGCGGAGTTCTCTTCCCATGTGCCGAGCAGTTCGCGGTGCGAGAGCGTAATGCGCCCCAATTCGTCGCAGCTTTTGACTATTGCGCGGATGTTCTGTCCCGTCGAAAACCGCGCGTTCGGGTGCGGAATGCGCGAGACGGAGATGCTGTCGATGGGCAGCAGCGCGCTTATCCCAGCGCCGATGTCGCAGAATGCGCCGAACGGCTCCATGTGCGTGACGCAGGCGTCGATAACATCGCCGCAGACGAGCGACGAGAGATATTCCCTACGGCAGTCCTCCTGCACGCTGCGGCGGCTGAGGATGGCATATGTTTCGCCCTTCTGATCCGTGTCGAACCCGGTTATGCGGAAAATAACCGCCTTGTTCACCCGCGAAAGCAGCGCGATATCGCGCACGCTCCCGTCCTCGATTCCGAGCGCACCCTCGTTTTTCGGTATTATGCCGCGCATGCAGCCGAGGTCAACATGGAGATTGTGCTCGCCGTCGCACAGCACGGCTCTGCCCTCGAGCGGAGTCCCGCTTTTGCATGCCTCCCTGAGCAGTGTCGGAGAGCTGAGGATCCGGGCGTTCTGCGCCGTCGGCAGCAGTGTTCCCTCGGGTTTGAAGCAGGTCATTGTCTGTTCAGTCCTTTCGCGGCGCCGCGCTTTGGCGGCGAGCCGATCGTTTTGAAAATATGCGGAATTTTGCGCCCGCAGTGTACAAAATGTGAAAATAATGTTATAATAATTTACAGTCCGATAAAGGAGGAAGAACGATGGATGTCAGAGTGGGCGACAAGCTCATCATGAAGAAGAACCACCCGTGCGGCAGCAACGAGTTTGCGGTGCTTCGCATCGGTATGGATTTTCGCATCCGCTGTCTCGGCTGCGGCCGCGAGGTCATGGTTCCGCGCGTCAAGGCGGAGAAGAACATAAAACGTATCGAGCGCACCGAGAAGGATTAGCATATTTTGCCTCACGCCGCGTTGGCGGTCAAGAATAGTTTTTACACTCGGAGGAAAATATGCTCGAAAAACTCAAAAAGGTTGAAGAAAAGTTTGATTTTATAAGCGCGGAGCTCTGCAAGAGCGAGGTCGTCTCCGATATGGAGCTGTACAAAAAATATATGCAGGAGCTCAAGCACTTATCACCCATAGTTGAAAAATACCGCGAGCACAAGGCGGCTCTGCAAAACGCAGAAGAAGCAAAAGCTCTGCTCGACGAGAGCGGCGCCGATGCCGAATTAAAGGAGCTTGCGCGTGCTGAGCTTGAAGAAGCAAAGGAGAATATCGAGCGCACCCGGCAGGAGCTTAAAGTCATGCTTCTCCCGCGTGACCCGAACGACGACCGCAACGTCATAGTCGAGATACGCGGCGGCGCGGGCGGCGAGGAGGCTGCACTTTTTGCGGGCGTGCTGTTCAGAATGTATTCTATGTACGGCGACACAAAGGGCTTCAAAACCGAAGTCCTCAGCGCTAACGCCACCGAGCTCGGCGGCTACAAAGAAATAAGCTTCATGATAAGCGGCGAGGGTGCGTATTCCCGCCTCAAATTCGAGAGCGGCGTCCACCGCGTCCAGCGCGTGCCCGAGACCGAGAACATGGGGCGCATCCATACATCGACAGTTACCGTCGCCGTTCTGCCCGAGGCGCAGGAGGTCGATGTTGAAATAAATCCGTCCGACCTGCAGATAGACACCTTTCGCTCGAGCGGCGCAGGCGGTCAGCATGTCAACAAGACCGAGTCCGCCATCAGAATCACGCATATCCCGACGGGCACCGTCGTCGAGTGCCAGGACGAGCGGAGCCAATATAAAAATAAAGACAGGGCGATGAAAATACTTCGCTCGAGGATACTCGAAGCGGAGCGCAGAAAGCAGAGCGAGGCTATCGCGGGCGAGCGCCGCGCACAGGTCGGCACAGGCGACCGCAGCGAGCGCATCAGAACATATAATTACCCGCAGGGGCGCGTCACGGATCACCGCATCGGGCTGACGCTCTATCGCCTTGAAGCGATACTCAACGGCGACCTCGATGAGCTGATTGACGCGCTCATCACGGCGGACACTGCCGAAAAGCTCAGGTCTACTGACGATTAAACGAAAGAAGAATCTCTATGATAACAAAGCTTATAACAGAAAAGGACGGCGAAAAGGGTCTCGACGAGGCGGCGCGCCTGCTAAAAGACGGCGAGCTTGTCGCCATACCGACCGAGACGGTCTACGGTCTTGCGGCGAACGCGCTCGACGGAAATGCCGTCAAAAACATATTTGTCGCCAAAGGCCGCCCGCAGGATAACCCGCTGATAGTTCACATAGCGGAGATCGATGAAATTTTACCGCTTGTCAAAAACTTCGATGAGCGCGCCCGTGCGCTCGCCGAGGTTTATTGGCCGGGACCGCTTACAATGATACTCCCGAAGAGCGATATTATCCCGAACGAAGTCTGCGCCGGGCTTGACACGGTGGCGATAAGAATGCCGTCCCACCCGATAGCGCACGAGATAATCAAAAAATGCGGCTTCCCGCTTGCGGCGCCGAGCGCGAACACATCTGGCAAGCCGAGTCCCACGACCGCCGCACATGTTATGAACGACATGGACGGCAAAATCGCCGCGGTTGTTGACGGCGGCAGCTGCTCGGTCGGCGTCGAGTCGACCGTTGTCACCCTTGCCTGCCCCGTTCCGCGCGTCCTGCGCCCCGGCGGAGTGACCCCGGATCAGCTTCGCGCAGTGCTCGGCGAGGTCGAGATAGACAAGGCTGTTTTCAAGGCGCTCGAGAGCGGCGAAAAAGTTCTCTCGCCCGGCATGAAATATAAACATTATTCGCCGAACGCCCATGTTATAATCGTAAAGGGCGATTTTGACAAATTCGCTTCGCTCGTCGCCGAGCCGCGCAGCGAAAGAACCTGCGCCGTATGCTTCGACGGCGAGGAGGATAAAATTTCCGTTCCCGCATATCCCTACGGTCACGCAGACAGCCCAGAGGAGCAGGCGCGCGAGCTGTTCGATGTGCTCAGACACGTTGATGACGAAAAAATGGAGCTTGCCTTTGTGCGTTTCCCGTCGCTCGACGGCGTGGGAATGGCTGTCTACAACCGTCTGCTCAGAGCGGCAGGCTTTGAGGTGATTGAGCTGTGAGTATCTATGTTGCCGGACTCACCGGTCAGACGGGCTCGGGCAAAAGCACCGTCGCCGATATCTTCCGCGCGCACGGCGTCTGCGTTATCGACTGCGACAAGCTGGCTCGCGAAATAGTCGAACCCGGTTCGCCTGTGCTTATTGATCTCGCCCGCCTTTTCGGCGACGATCTGATTTTCCCGGACGGCTCTCTTGACCGTCGCAAGCTCGCCAGGCGTGCGTTTGCAAGTGAAGAAAAGACAAATCTGCTCAACTCCGTGACCCACCCGGCGATAACCGCGCTCGCTCGAAAGCGCGTAGCCGAAGCCGAAAAAAACGGATATAAAATCGCTATGCTCGACGCGCCCGTGCTCTTTGCGAGCGAGCTCCTCGGCGACTGCCGCGCTGTGATATGCGTCTGCGCGCCGAAAGATCAGCGCATGGCACGGCTCATGAGCCGCGACGAAATCGCCTCCGACGAAATAGAAAGAAGAATGTCCGCTCAGCCCGATGAGAAATATTACAGGGACAATTCAGATATAATAATAGAGAATCCCGACGGCTGCGACCCGACGGAGCAGTGCATAAAGGCACTGGAAAGCCTGAAAATCGGAGGCTGAAAATGAAAAAGAGGGCGGGATACAAGCTTATAGCCCTGCTGCTGTGCTTCGTGCTGGCGGTGTGCGGGATAACGGCGGCGCTGACTATCGGCGCAATAAGATTCGCCTATCCCATGAAGTACGAGAACTATATTGAAAAATATTCGGCTCAGTACGATGTTCCGAAAACGCTTCTGCTCGCGGTCATAAAGACCGAGAGCTCATTCGATCCGAAAGCCGAATCCTCGGCGGGGGCGTTGGGGCTGACTCAGATAACGCCCGAGACTTTTCACTGGCTTCAGACAAAGACAGGCGAAAGTTTAAACGACGATGCGCTCTCCGACCCGGAGACTGCGATAAGATACGGCGCACTTTTCCTCGGGCTTTTGCTCGATGAATTCAACTCTGCCGAGACTGCCGTCGCCGCCTATCATGCGGGGCGCGGCAGGGTCAATTCGTGGCTCAAGGACGAGAATATATCGCCCGACGGCGTGAATCTTAAAGATATACCGATTCCCGAAACGGCTCACTATGTGCGCAAAGTGATGCGCGCTGTGAATATATATAATTCCCTTTACAAATCAAGATAGGAGGAATATAAAATGAAGGACGAAAAAAATCCGGCGCAGGAGCTCAGAGAAAAGCTGTTTGCTCAGCCTAAGCATGCCGCGCTGAGAATGAGCGACGATGAAATTTCCGCGGCGTTTGAGTGGTGCGAGGGATACAAAACCTTCCTCAGCGACAACAGAACCGAGCGCGAGATAACCGCGTTTTCGCAGAAGCTCGCCGAGGCGCGCGGCTTCGAGAAGTTCGACTCGTCGAAGAAGTATTCGGCGGGCGACAAGGTCTGGTTCAATGTAAAAGAAAAGGCGATTATCCTCGCCGTTTTCGGCACACGCCCGCTGAGCGACGGAGTCAAGATCGCGGCGGCGCATATCGACTCGCCCCGTCTCGATGTCAAACCCAATCCCATGTATGAGGATTGCGAGATTGCGCTCTTCAAGACCCACTACTACGGCGGTATAAAGAAATATCAGTGGCCGACAGTCCCGCTTTCGCTCCACGGCGTTATTGTCAAGGCGGACGGCGAGAAGATAACTGTTTCTATCGGCGACAAAGAGGGCGAGCCGCAGTTCGTTATCAGCGACCTGCTCCCGCATCTTGACAGCACCATGGGCGAGCGCAAGGCCTCCCAGGTCATAAAGGGTGAAGAACTCAATGTTCTTATCGGCAGCATGCCTTTCAGAAGCGACGAGGGCAGCGACCTCGTGAAGCTCAATATTCTGAAGCTTCTCAACGAGAAATACGGCATCACCGAATCCGACTTCCTCTCCGCAGAGCTGGAGCTCGTTCCCGCATCGAGAGTTTCGGATATCGGCTTTGACCGCAGCCTCATCGGCGGCTACGGCCACGACGACAGGGTCTGCGCATATCCCGCGCTCATGGCGGCTCTCGACTGCCCGAACCCGAGCTATACTACGGTCACTGTGCTGACCGACAAAGAAGAAATAGGCTCCGTCGGCAACACCGGACTCTCTTCCGCTTATCTTCAGTTCTTCATTGAAGATCTCGCCAAGACTCAGGGGCTCGAGGGCAGAGATGTTCTCAGAGCGTCCGAGTGCCTCTCGGCGGATGTCAATGCTGGTGTCGATCCCACATTCCAGTCTGTCCACGACAAGCTCAACGCTTCGTTCATAAACAGAGGTATCGTTGTCACAAAGTACACCGGCGCGCGCGGCAAGTCCGACACATCGGACGCCAATGCGGAGTTCGTCGGCAAGCTCAGAAAGCTCTTCGATGAGAACAACATCGTCTGGCAGATAGGCGAGCTCGGCAAGGTTGACGAGGGCGGCGGCGGAACGGTCGCGAAGTATGTTGCGCATCTCGGCGTCGATGTTGTCGATGTCGGCGTGCCCGTGCTCTCGATGCACGCGCCGTTCGAGCAGATAGCGAAGCTTGATATTTATATGGCGTACAAGGCGTTCTGCACATTCTACAATCAGAAATAACAGAAGCTCCCCTGTCTTTTATCGGCAGGGGAGCGATGCTTTATTCGTTTTCCGGGTACGGCTCGAACTCGTCGGTTCTGCCGAGCAGCCAGTCGACGCTCGTGTGATATATATCGGCTATTTTGCAGAGTGTCTCGGGGGTCATGGAGTTGATTCCGTTTTCGTATGCGGCGTAGGTTCTTCGGTTTATATAGAGCATGTCCGCTATTTGCTGCTGAGTCAAGTCATTGTCCTCGCGCAGGTTCCTTATTCTCGGGTACTTCAATTAAACCACCTCAAAAAAATTATAAATGCCACAAATCCTGCCATTGACTTTTGGCAGAATTTATGGCATAATGTAGTTGCTTCAATTCCGTATGCGTATAATCCGCCGCAATATGCTTTAAGTTTGTGCAGCACGAGGCTAAGTATGCGCGAAGAAAAGGCACCTTACAATCTCCTATATAAAAGACACCCGGCAGTGAAAACTGTCGGGCGTCTGCTTGAAAAAAGTTTTACTGTACAATAAAATGCCCAGTAGAAAATTATTGCTTGACAAATTGCAACTCTTGGGCTATTATTTTATCTGCAATGAGGCGCGCCCTCGGCGCAAAAAAACGACAACCACGAAACTCCTATATATCACGCGAAGCGGCGGCAGAGATTTTTCTGCCGCCGTTTCGCATTAGATTCTTTCGTATTATTGTGGTGATTATAAGAAGTGAATTGGTGATTTATATATTATTTTGGCCATAGCAAAGTAAAAGCGAGCGACTCAACCAATTTTTATAATCAGACTTTCAATAGCCGCGCCGTAGTGTTTGAAGTCTATCTTAGAAAGGCGAGGGAACGGCTTGCGAAGCAAGACGCACGAGCCTGTATTGTTTGAGCGAAGCGAATTTACGGGCGAATGTGCCGAGCTGCCGGCTGAGAGCTGCAAGCTATGTGCTGCGGCGCGGCGTTGTCGGGGTCTCGGGGTGAAACCCCGCGTTTGCTTTTCTTTTGCAGGCGTTTTCTTTTTCAAACAAAAAGAAAATGCCGAAACGCGGGTAGTGCATATCGTTTGATTATGGTAGGGCGAGAAGGTCGGGTATAAATCCTACAAATTCACATCGTGCCGCTGTCGCGGCAGCGGTGCGTCGAGTCGCCGCACCCTACAAGTTGCACGACAATAAGATTGTGCGGAGTTCGCCGTCGGATGATATCCGCCCTACTGCATAATTGTGCTGATTTGTAATATTGCGCAATTATTTATCGCCGCTATTTACATCCGCAACCCCAGCTTATATGTGTCCATCTCGCAAACGCAATTACAAAACCGACCGCAACGGAAATTAGCTGCGGTCGGTCGCTGTTTTTTTGTTTTATTCTGCTATTTTCGTGCCCTCTTTTATCGTCACCGTGCCGATGAGCGGAATCTTTGCGCTTCCGCTGACGGAGGTGTCGGTGAAATCGAGCTCAATCTGGGCGTCTCTGCCGCGCAGTTCACGCGCCGTGACGGTCGCGGACAGGTGGTTGCCGGCAGTCGAAAGTCTCTTTATTTCAACTTCCGGCGCGGTCATCTTCGGCTCGATTATCTCGAAGCCGTATTTGCCGCCGTCGTCAAAAACGCGAAGCGTGATGTCGCCGTTATAAAACATGTTGCCGATTTTTAAATGCCATGTGCCTGTTCCGAGCATATGCTGTCTCCTTTCGGGTCTGTCGCCTTGAGTCAGGCGGAAATTACAAATATTGTTGACGCGAGCAGAAACTGCGCCGTGAAATATGTTACGATGCAGGTTATCTTGTAGCCGTATGACGGGCGTGGCTTACGCAGGGAGTTGACGGCGAGCATCATATCCGACAGCGCGAATAAGAACGCGCCGCCGACGAGCAGGATACACATGGCAACTGCGTTGTCGAGCCCGGCGTTGACTGCCTTGATGCCGAGCGATCCCGCCTTGACGAGCATGAACGCGAGCATCGCGACATACGGCACGCCGATTATATAAAGCGGGCTGAACTTGACTCCGAGCAGGCGAATGGCCGCAACGCCGATAACTATAATTATCGCGCAGGCTATCAGTTCGCGCTTATCCCAGAACGGCGCGTCGGGGAAATATCGCTTCATCGCAAGGCAGTAAGCGTATATATAAAACACATGCCCCGCAAGGAACGCGAGTCCGCCGCTCAGCGTGAACGGCATCTTCGGCGGCAGATGCAGAAGAAAATCGCCGCACCAGCCGAGCAGAAGCCCTATCAGAATATAGTGCGCGTAGTCGCTGCGGTTCTGAGCTATCACGCTCGCGAGAACTCCCGCCGCGACGAAAAGAGTCGCGCATATGGTTTTGAGTATCTGCGATTTTGTGCAGCGCCCGTTTCTTGAGACCTTGAGGAACCACGGGACGAAAATGAATTCGAGTCCCGCCGCGATTCCGAAGCATATTTTGAACAAGGTTGACATTTATCTCATCTCCAGGCGGCCGAACAGCTTTGGCTCGAGCAGAGTGTAGTGCCTGCGCAGAATGTTGCCGCAGATGTCGGCTATTGTTTCGTTTTCTATCATATCGCCCGTGCCCTGCGCGATGGATTCGGCGATGTTGCACAGATCCGGGCAGGAGGTCGGGATGACGGTGACTTTGTTGCCGTTGAAGCGGAAAGAGAAGCGGCGCTCGGATATGGATTCGTTGGCGCGGATCCATATTGTGAATGTGTCGCTGTCCTCCCATCTCGCCGACGAGACGGCGGTGAAATCAAGCCCCGCCAGGTGCATCTTCGATTTGCGGTATTTGCCGTCGAGTCCGCTGACTATCGTGTTCCTGACTTTTCCCTCGCTCCATGTGAAGCGGCACTCATTCTCGGAGAAGTCGAGGTTTATCTTGTCTATATTGCCCGCGCGGTCAGCCGACATATATACGACCGCCGTCGGCAGGACGCTCACGGGGAAGCCCGCAACATCGAGCACGGGATTATAGAGCATATGTATCGTCGAATATGACAGCTTCTTTTCGAGCACGGGGTTGCGCCTGCCGGCGGTGAGCACGGGCAGGGGAGTGAGCGTCATGGGCAGGGTGGTCTGCTCCGGCTCATCCTTCGGCTCGATAAAGCCCTCGGGAAAGTGCCTCCACAGGCAGTCGCGCGTCTTTTGCTCAAAGACCTCGCTGCAGGTGGTGATGATATTTGCGTCGTATTCCGGCAGGACGATGCCGAACTGCGAGAACATTCCGTCTGCGCGGTAAGAGCCGGGGAAGTGGCAGCACCAGAAGTTGAATCCGTAGCCGACGCAGGAGTCGATCTGATTCGAGCTCTTGCTTGAGTTGTCTGCCTGAGCCTTGCCCGCTTCGCGCGCCCAGAACTCGGGAATGACCTGCTTGCCCTGATATTTTCCGCCGTGGCTCATGCAGTCGATGACCTTGGCGAGCTCTTCTGTTGTTATGAACAGACCCCAGCCGCCCGCTTCAAGACCGTTCGGGTCGGTCTCCCATGCGGGATTCTCTCTGATGCCTAGAGGCTTGAAGAGGCGCGGGGCGAGATATTTGCGCACGGTCATGCCGGTCAGCTTCTGAATTATTGCAGCCATGACATAGCAGTTTTCGCTGATATACTTCCAGTCCTCGCCCGGGGCAAACGCCCAGCGCGCGCCGAAAAAACTCTTGAGCCATGAGACCTTCGCCTTGTTTTCGAGGACGCTTACATCCTTTCCGGCGGTCATGGTCAGCAGGTGAAATACGGTCAGCTTTTCAAGGTTCTCGTCATATTTCTGCGGTCTGTACTCGGGGAAGATATCAATTACCTTTGTGTCGAGCGTCAGCAGCCCCTCGTCAATGGCGAAGCCGATGGCTATCGAGGTGAAGCTTTTGCTGACCGAATACATGGTGTGCGGAATGTCGGGCGCATAGGGGTCTCGCCAGGTCTCGAAGGCGACTTTTCCGTGGCGCAGGATCATGATGCTGTGAAGCTCTATCCCGCTGCGCTCGAAGTCATCGAGCAGTTCGGATATCGCCTTTGAGGACACGCCGACCTGTTCCGGGAAGTCGGCTCTCGGGAGCGCCTTGCTCTTTGTTCTTGCGGTTGGCATAAGATATACATCTCCTGTAAAAATAATGTTCACTTAAAGATTCTGCCAAACGAATGGTTATTACATAAATTATACTACAACGCAAAACTAAAATACAACAAAAATGTGTAAAAATACCAAATTTTGAGCCGAAAACCGCGCAAAAAATTTATAAAAATTTCAGCAAACAAATGTTTGCAATTTCAAAAACTATGTGTTATAATAAAGCAGGTAAGTTATGCAGACATCTTGAAAGGGTGACGTGCTTTGAAAGACATAAGCAAAACTCAGAAAAGAATATACGAATATCTCCTCGAACGCTCGCAGGACGGAGTTCCGCCTTCGGTGCGTGAGATTGGCGCGGCAGTGGGACTGAGCTCCACTTCATCCGTGCAGGCGAACCTCGACGCGCTTGAACAGGCGGGCTATATCCAGCGCGATCCGCTCAAGAAGCGCACTATCCGCATTCTGGGCAGGGAAGATAATGTTGTTACCAATGTCCCGATCGTCGGTACTGTTACCGCCGGTGCGCCGATACTTGCGTTTGAGCAGATCGAGGGCAGCGTTGCCTATTCGGGTCACACCTCGAGTGACAAAACTCTTTTTGCCCTGAAAGTCAGGGGAGAGAGTATGGTTCAGGCGGGCATACTCGACGGCGACCTTGTTATTGCCGAAAAGACTCCCGTCGCGCGAAACGGCGAAATAGTCGTTGCGATGATCGAGGACGAGGCTACGGTCAAGACTTTCTATAAAGAAAACGGTCATTTCCGTCTCCAGCCCGAGAACGATACCTATGAGCCGATAATCGTTAACGAGGTTTCGATTTTAGGCAAGGTTGTCGCGGTTATAAGATACTATTGATTTGTGCACAGCCGGTGCAGGCGTTTTATGTCCGCACCGGTTTGTGTTTTTTTGGTGTGTATTATGTCTGACAGATTTATCGATATCACGTCCGAGAATATCGACAGCGAGCATCTTTGCTGCATCATCCGCACGAAGAAGCCGCACTCGGGCGTCGAGACAAAGCGCGCGTGGCTCAGAGACCGCCTTGGTGAGGGTCATGTTTTCAGAAAGCTCGACAAAAAGGCGTGCGTGTTCATTGAATATGCACCGCTCGAGAGCGCGTGAGTGCCGATAGTCGGCGACAATTACATCTATATATACTGCCTTTGGGTTCTGAGCGAGAACAAGGGCAAGGGCTACGGCAGACGGCTGATGGAATCCTGCATTACCGACGCAAAGGCGCAGGGCAAATCCGGAGTCTGTATGCTCGGCGCGAAGAAGCAGAAAGCGTGGCTCTCCGACCAGTCGTTTGCGAAGAAGTTCGGATTCGAGACGGTCGATGAGACTGAGAACGGCTATGAGCTGCTGGCGCTATCTTTTGACGGAACAAAGCCGCGCTTTGCCGAAAATGCGAAGAAAGAGACAATAGACAGCAAAAAACTGACCGTCTATTATGACGCCCAGTGCCCGTTTATCCCCGGGCGCATCGAGTCGAACCGTAAAATCTGCGAAGAAAACGGAATAGACGCCGATTTTATCGAGGTCGATTCGCTCGAAAAGGCGAAGAATCTGCCCTGCGTTTTCAATAACTGGGCGGTGTTCTGCGGCGGAGAATTCGTCACGGTGAATCTCCTCGACGAGCGGGCGCTGAAAAAGCTTTCGGACGGCGCGAAATAATTTTATGTGTTTCTAACATAATTTTTCGATTAAATATTGAAAGCAGCGCCGTTTTATGCTAATATTTCTGTGGCTTTAAAAAATAACACAGGAAGTGAAACAATGACAAAACGCAACATCTTTAAACGCGCGGCAAGCCTGCTGCTCGCTCTGGTTCTCGTTTTCAGCGCGGGCGTTTCCCTTGCATTTGCCGACGCAAAGGCCGATTCTTACAAATATCCCTGCATCTTCGTCCACGGCATCCTCGGCTACGGAGACAACGACAAGCTCAACTCCGTCACGCCATACTGGGGTATGCAGTATAAAGAGGATCTGATGAAGTCGCTCAATGCCCGCGGATACGACTGCCACGCGGCCTCCGTCGGTCCGCTCAGCAGCGCATGGGACAGAGCCTGTGAGCTCTATGCTCAGCTTGCGGGAACCGTCGTCGATTACGGTGCAGCCCACTCTGCGGAGCATCATCATGAGCGCTACGGCCGTTCGTTTGTCGGCAAAGCTCTTATCGACACCTTCGGCAAGACCGACAAGAACGGAAATATCATCAAGATAAATCTCTTCGGTCACTCGTTCGGCGGCGCAACGACGAGACTCTTCACCTATATTCTCGCAAACGGCGCGCCCGAAGAGGTCGCGGCGGGCGGCGACGTCTCCGAGTTCTTCAAAGGCGGAAAGGGCGATTATGTAAACTCCGTTATCTCGATAGCGGCGCCGCATAACGGCACAGTCAGCGCGAATGTCGGCATTGCCGTTTATCACGGCGAGTATATCGCCGCTATGATTGCCAATGTCGCGGGTATGGCGGGCAGCAACTACCTTGACCTCAAGCTCGATCAGTTCGGTCTGACCCGCGCTCCCGGCGAGGGCAAGGCGAGCTTCAATCTCTGTGGCATTCTGAACTATGCCCTCTCGAACGATAACTGCCTCTATGACCTCACGCTTCACGGCGCGCAGGAGCTCAACGCCAAGATAGGCGCTGTTGAGAACGTATATTATTTCTCCTACGCCTGCTGCGGCACGGAGCCTTCGGCGGACGGCAGATTCCAGAACCCGACCGATGCGCTCGGCAGCATGGCGGGCACGGGCTGGCTTATAGGCCACATAGCCGGAATAACGGTTGACGGCGTCAAGCTCGAGGGCGATTGGCTCAGAAACGACGGCGCGGTGCCCGTCAAGAGCGCACTCTATCCCGAGGGCGAGAAGCACGAATTTATCGTTGACCACAAGGGCGCATATGAGCGCGGCGTGTGGTATGTCTATCCCGTTGTGGAGAACGCGAACCACAGCACTTTGCTCGGCTCGAAGACAGAGAGCTATATCGACCTCTATATGAACCAGATCGATATCGTCAACGCGAAGTAAAACAGAAAAAGTATACAAAAGCAGTCGGCTTTCCCGGCTGCTTTTCTTTGTTTTGTCGGTTGCCCGAGCGGCTGAACTTGCGGTATAATATTTCAAAACGTAGCATTTAGGGGGAGAAAACATGCCTGAACTTTCCGGCAGAACAGAAAATTTCACCGATTCGGTCATCCGCAGAATGACGCGCGTCTCGCTGCAGTACGGCGCGGTCAATCTGTCGCAGGGATTCCCGGATTTTAATCCGCCCCAAGAAATCCTCGACCGCCTTGCCGAGGTCGCGCACGAGGATTATCATCAGTATTCGATAACCTGGGGCGCACAGAATTTCAGAGAGGCGCTCGCCGAGAAGCAGTCGAAGTTCATGGGCAGGAGCATCGACCCCAATTCGGAAATAGTCGTCACCTGCGGCAGCACCGAGGCGATGATGGCGGCGATGATGACCGTGACCGACCCGGGCGACAAGGTGATTGTTTTCTCGCCGTTCTATGAAAACTACGGTGCGGACGCGATTCTTTCGGGCGCCGAGCCTATATATGTGCCGCTCTATCCGCCGGAGTTTGATTTTAATCCCGACGAGCTGGAGGCAGCGTTCAAACAGCACCCCAAGGCGCTTATACTCTGCAATCCATCGAATCCGTGCGGCAAGGTCTTTACATATAATGAACTGAAATTTATAGCCGATTTAGCCGAAAAATATGATACTTTTGTCATCACGGACGAGGTCTACGAGCACGTAGTCTATGCGCCGAACAGGCATGTGTATTTTGCCACTCTCCCCGGAATGTGGGAGCGTACGATTTCCTGCTCGTCGCTGTCAAAGACATATTCGATAACCGGCTGGCGGCTGGGCTATATTATCGCGCCGTCGAATATCATTGAAGTCGCGAAGAAAGTGCATGACTTCCTGACCGTCGGCGCGGCAGCTCCGCTTCAGGAGGCGGCGGTCACGGGGCTTCGGTTCGGGGACGAATATTACGATGATCTCAGAGAGAAGTACACCGCAAAGCGCGATTTATTTATAAAAGGACTCAATGATATCGGGATAAAACACACCGTGCCGCAGGGCGCGTATTATGTGATGCTCGACATTTCGGAGTTCGGCTTCGAGTCGGATTTAGAGTTCTGCGATGTCCTCGCGCGTGATGTCGGAGTCGGTGCAGTGCCGGGTTCGAGCTTCTTCCGCGAGCCCGTGAACAATCTTATCCGCCTGCATTTCGCAAAGAAAGACGAGACGCTGTATGAAGCGCTCAACCGCCTGAGCGATATCAGAAAAAAGATACCCAAAAGATAAACATGCCGCCGCGAAGCGCAGAAAAGTGCCCGCGGCGGTTTAAATTTTCAGATATTTTTCATTATGTTTACAACTTCGGCAAACAGGTATACTATAATTATAATTGCAGAAGAAACTTTCGGGAGGCTTATTATGTGTACGGCAGCAACTTATCAAACCAATGATTTTTATATGGGCAGGACGCTCGACTATGAGTTCTCTTACGGCGAGGAGATAACCGTGATGCCGCGCAGATTCCCGCTCGAGTTCCGCCACGGCGGCAGAACAGACGAACACTATGCTATGATCGGCACGGCTCATGTCTCGGACGGATATCCGATGTACTACGATGCCGTAAACGAAAAGGGACTCGGCATGGCGGGGCTTAACTTCGCCGTCAGCGCGCACTACGCCGAGCCGCAGGACGGCAAGCAGAACATTGCGCAGTTTGAGTTCATCCCGTGGGTGCTCAGTCAATACGCGACCATTGAGCAGGCTCGCAGCGCGATAGAGAAAATAAATCTTGTCGGCACAACGTTCGACAGCCGCTATCCTGCGGCGAAAATGCACTGGATAATCGCGGATAAGAGCGGCGCGATAACGGTCGAGCCTACCGAGAGCGGGCTTAAAATATACGACAACGCCCCGGGAGTTCTCACGAACGAGCCGCCGTTCGATATGCAGATGTTCAATCTCAACAACTATATGAATCTCTCGCCGAAGCAGCCCCAAAACAGCTTTTCAAATAATCTCGGCCTCACCGCATACAGCCGCGGAATGGGCGGACTCGGTCTGCCGGGCGACTTGTCTTCAATGTCGAGATTCGTCAGAGCCGCATTCACAAAGCTCAATTCGCTCTCCGGAAGCACGGAAGAGGAGAGCGTCGGTCAGTTCTTCCATATCCTCGACGCGGTCGAACAGGTGCGCGGCTGCTGCGAGGTCGCGGAGGGGAAATATGAGATAACTATATACACCTCCTGCTTCAACGCGGACAAGGGCGTGTATTATTACACGACTTATAACAACCGCCGCATCACCGCAGTTGATATGCACCGCGAAAACCTCGATTCGGCGTCACTTGTCAAATACCCGATGCTCGATAAAGAAGACATTTTGCAGCAAAATTAAAAAAATTCCGCCGGCTGTGCAAAATAAGCCGGCGGGATTTTTATGTGATTATTATTTGTGTTTACGCCTGCTTCAACACCTATTTACTTTTTCCTGATTTCAATGATATATTATCCATAGCTTGTGCTGACAGCTTTGGGATTTGCAGAATATCTTTAAATAGTGACAAAAGCATACCGAGAAAAGTTATAACGGATATTTTGCCTGTTGTTTTAGTTATTGTAGCAGGAGTGATTTTGATTGCCTTGTTCTTTTGATGATAAAGTCATTATAGAGAAAGCAGAATTTAAAAGGTTTACTGCGGGCGGAGATATTTTTAGAGCAGGTATTATCTCCGACACTCAGCTGCCGCCGAACGAAAAAAGCTTGAAGAAAACGATCTATATGTCCGCCATCTCAGAACCGCGCTTGAAGAACTGAAAAATAACGGCAGAGGACATACCTCTGCCCGCTGTGCGACATTACGGAGCGGGAGATAAATATATTTCGACAGGATATTCACCTGCAATCGGCGGCATTTAGTTTCAAATGATGAAAAACAGTTGACGATATAATTGCAGCATGGTATGATAATTTTGAAAGTAGGTTAGAGAAATTTTTATATGTGCAAATTTGACGCAGAGGATGTGGTTCCAATGGGCTGAAAATTTTCGCGGAACAAAAATCAATCGTGCGGTATGAAAGGGATTAAAATATGGATAAACATAAAAATGCGGACAGACATAAAATATATCCCAGCTTTAGGGAGTTTGGGTTTTGTAAATTAAAAGCAGACATTACACTTAAAGAAGAATACCAATGCTCGAAATGCGGCAGAAAAATAAAGATAGACAACTATGAAAAAATGAAAAAGAGGAGTAATCTTATACAGTGGCTTATAACTATACTGCTGTGTTTTTCCATGATTATATTTGGTAACAAAGCCGCGAATGCTTTTTCGAAAATAGTTTTGAATTATTATGAAGTCCCGGAATTCTTGCTTCAGGTTTTGAGCGTACTTTTTGGAGCTGTTGTTATAGGGATTCCACTTTTTATGGTACTGGAGGTAGCTGTTTGGCTGGAACGAGTAATTTTCCTTAAACGGTATTGTGCAAAACTGCAGAAAAGCGGAACAGACCCTTGTCCCGGCGAAAAGACGGAGTAAAAGTGTTGCGACTATATTCTCCGCGCAGCGGCAGAGGATAGACTATCGAGCTTTATGCAAAGAGGAGATTTAATAATGAAAAAGACAAGAGTCGCAACAAAATTGATGTTTGCGGCGATAATCATTTCACTTCTGTGCGTTTCTTTAGGACTGTTATCAGCTTGTAAGTCGTCAGAGTCAAGTTCCTCGCCGAGTGAAACAGTTGATGAAAATACGACATCAGAGGAGACCGATGCAGAAAGCACAACGGAGTTCTCCGAAGCGGTCAGTGCCTTACTGGAAACGACGGACGAGAACACGAAATGGATTATAGCTAAGACAAGAGAAGATTATTATCCAAGGGAAAGCGAAACAATGCCCGGCGATGATAACGACAAATTGTTAACAGAAAAGCAGGCTATAGCAATACTTAATGCGAGAATCGCTCCAGACAATGACAAGATGATAAGGGAAATTGACCATAAAGTAGTTATAAATGGTAAGCCGTATTTCTTAGCTCATGCATATACAGTCGGAAGAGATTTTACGTTTACACATGGCTGGTATATCGTAGACCGTGAAACGGGGGATTTGTATAAAGCATATGCCGCCGCGGATTTATATTACTATGTCGAAAAGGATTGAGCCGAAAGCGATGCTAATGGCAGACGAGAACAATCATAATACTAACCCCCGGAATTTAACTTTTTGGGGGTTAGTATTATTATGACGTAAATTTATAATCCGACTGCGGCACGAAAAAATGAATCTCCTATTGCAATAGTGGTCACGGCATCATTTTGCTTTTTTTATATCTGACACCGCGAAAAAGTTAAATCTTGATAATAATCGGAAGTTTTTATATAATAAAATCAGAAGCGGCATCCGAAAAATACGGTTATGATTTGTATTTCTGCCGGATGCGCCGCAAAGTCGGTATACATAAAACAAATGATTTTTGTGCGAGGTCATGATTATGTACAGTGTGCTTGTAGTTGACGATGAGATACGCCAGAGAGAGGCGGTTATAGGCAATGTCGATTGGCAGAGAGCGGGTTTTGAGGTTGTCGGCGGTGCTGAAAACGGAATAGAGGCGCTCGATCTTCTCGAAAAGCTTGAACCCGATCTTGTTCTGACCGATATCAAAATGCCGCTTATGACCGGACTTGAGCTTGCAAAAAGGACCCGCGAAATAAGGCCGGCAACGAAATTTGTTATTCTGAGCGGGTACGACGACTTTGAATACGCTCAGGAGGCGTTCAAATACAATGTCATAAGGTATCTTCTCAAGCCTGTTTCCGCATCCGAGCTCACCGAAGAGTTTGAAAAAATCGGAGCCGAGATGGACAGGGAGTTTGAACTGCTCAAAAGCGGCGGGTCAAACGAAGATATCTCTCTGCGGCTTGAAAAGGCGGAATTTCTGCTTCCGCTCCTACTCGGTACGGGCGAGGATGTCCATGCATCGGACGACTTAACTGAGAATGCCAAAAAGCTCGGAATAATCAAAAGCGACGGCGACTGCTACAGCGTCATTGCTTCAAAATTCAAGGCAAACACGGGCAAGACCTGCACCTCTCAGCAGCATATCGATTTTGTCAACAGTATTTTCAATAAATATGCTCTGTGCGAAAGCTTCTTTGTCAACGGCAGAATAATTACTCTTGTAACAAGCGAGCCGGAAGAGATGTCAACAAAACTGAGACTCCCCGTTATCGAACTTGTGCAGAGCGCAAAAAAGCTGTTGAATCAGAATTGTACTATCGGCATCAGCGAGACCGTTCAGGATCCGTCTCTTTTGGCGCTCGCCTGCACTCAGGCTATGACGGCGCGGCGCTATACCTCCGACGGCACGGGCAACATCCGATATATCAATGACCAGGAGCGCAAGAGCACACACGAGTTTGAAAATGCCGAAAAATCCGTCTATAAGCTCGAACAGCTTCTGAAGATAGGGAGCAAGGATGAGATAAAGTCGTTCCTTGACGAGATACTTTCCGGAAAGACGCGCGAGGGCATTGATTATATTATCATTCAGATTCTTGCTACCGCGCACAGATGCGTCAGCGTTCTGCCCGACGGCAACGCCGCTGCGGAGCTGTTTACCTCCAACAATTCGTTCATGTCCCGCCTGTCCTTCGACTTTAACGAGCAGTATAAAAACGAGCTTGTTTCTCTCTGCCTTGACGCGAGGGATATTATCTCGCGCTCGCAGAGGCATGAGAGCGAGGCTCTCTGCGACCATGCGCTGCAGATAATCAACGAGGAATATATGAACGAAGATCTGTCCCTGACGGACGCGAGCGACAAGCTGGGCGTCAGCCCGAACTATCTGAGCGCGCTGATAAAAAAGAAAAAGTCAAAGAATTTTGTTGCCCTTGTGACCGAAAGGCGGATGAAAGCGGCGAGCGATCTGCTTTTGTGCACCTCGATGAAGATATTTGAAATATCGCAGAAGTGCGGTTACAGCGATCAGCACTATTTCAGCTATTGCTTCAAAAAATATTACGGGGTCTCGCCGAACAAATACAGAGAGGAGCGTTTGGGTGGGAAAGATATTTAAACGCGCCGGAATAAAACTGTCAACGCTCATAATTGCAATTGTTGTGTTCGGCGTGATGTTTTCGACTGTAGGCGCTACGCTCCTTTTCGGTGTATTCTACGAAAGGACGATGTTCAATTCGGCGTATGTCTCGTCAAAGCAGTCGGTGTCGCAGGCGAACGGCACGGTTTCAAATTACATCTCGTCAATCAAAAACAAGCTGGACAACCTCTGCGACGAGGCAGACAGCTGCGACAGCCTGCAGTCGCTTGAAAAAGTTGTTTCAACTGCGGCGAGGCTTGAGGACGATATCTATTGCGTAACGATTTATGACACCGACGGCAATATTCTTCTGACCGAAAACGACAGCGGCGACATTGCAAAGAAAAATGCGACCGATCTGTCCTTTGACAAATCGATTTTTTCGAGCCTCAAGGACGGCTATGCGATAACCCAGCCCCATGTTGACACGCTCTATGAGAACAAGTACCCGTGGGTCGTGACCATTGCAAAGAAAAAATATTCAGATCTTTTTCAAAAGCAGGTCTTTGTTGCCGTCAATTTCGAGTTTATTTCAATTGCGAAATATATTGACAAGATAAGCATAGGCCAGAGGGGATACTGCTATATTGTTGATTCAAAGGGCGGGATAGTCTACCATCCGCAGCAGCAGATGCTTTTTTCCGGCATCAAAAAAGAGAATACCGACGAAGTTTCAGAAATGACGGACGGCGTCCACAGGGGAGAAGACAATATTTACACGGTTTCGTCCCTTAATTCATGCAACTGGAAGATAGTCGGAGTCAGCTTTACCGATGAAGTGGCTCAGTCCGTCAAAAGGCAGATAGCGGTCGGGATGGCTGTTGCGCTGCTGTTCAGTCTTATCATCTCCGTCACGGTATATTTCCTGCTTTCGCGGACGGTCACGAGACCCGTAAGACGCCTCGTCTCGTCAATGCAGAGCTTTGAAAAGCAGGCGGAAACATATAAATATAAAGCGGACAAGGCGAATGTAGTTGAGTTCAGCACCCTCTCCGCGTCGTTTGAGCACATGGTGCATATGATACAGTCGCTCATGGAAAAGGTGCATAATGAGGAGATAGTTCTCAGAAAGACCGAACTCAAGGCTCTTCAGGCGCAGATAAATCCCCACTTCCTTTATAACACACTCGACTCCATTCAATGGATGTGCGAGCAGGATAACAGCAAAGAAGCGGTTGAGATGGTCGGCGCCCTCGCAAAGCTGTTCAGAATAAGCATCAGCCACGGAAACGAGTTTATCACTATCCGCGACGAGCTGCGCCACGCCGAGAGCTACTTGATAATCCAGAGCTACAGATACAAAAATCAGTTCACTTATTCTTTCGATGTGGATGAGAGTCTGCTCGAATATATGTGCAACAAGATAACTATTCAGCCCTTTATTGAGAACGCCATCTATCACGGGCTCGACAGAATGGTGGACGAGGGCGAGATACGCATCTGCGTTCACGGCGACGGAAAGGATATTGTGATAACCGTTTCCGATAACGGACTCGGAATGACTAAAGAGCAGTGCGAGACTATCCTGAAAAAAGACAGGAGCGATTCAAAGGGCATCGGCGTTAAAAATGTCAACGACAGGCTCAAAATTTATTTCGGCGATGAATACGGAATCTCTATTGACAGCGAACTCGATGTCGGCACAACCGTCACTATAAGGATTCCGAAGATCGAGAAAGGACGGGAAAATGAATATTAAGAGAAGTGCAGCTCTGATTATGATTGCCGTCCTTTTGCTCTGCGGCTTATCCGGATGCAAGGACGGGCGGGGCTTTGATTCCGACACCCCGAGCGTCGCCATAATAATAAAGGGGAGCGAATCGGATTTTTGGAACGATGTGAAAAAAGGCGCTCTCTCCGCCGCGACCGAGTTCAATATCGATATCACTTTCGAGGGACCGGATAACGAGGAAGACTACGAAACCCAGAACAAAATGATAGAAAATGCCGTTTCGCGAAATGTCGGCGCCATTATCCTGTCTGCGATAGACTATGAAAAAAATGCCCCGGCTGTTCGCAAGGCGGCGGAGAAGGGTATAAAAATAATAACCGTGGACAGCGATGTTGATGCGGCGGACAAAGAGCTGTTTATCGCAACCGACAATTACTCAGCAGGACTGAAAACCGCTCAGGTCGCGCAGAAGCTCTGCGGAGAGCAGGAAAGCATCAATATCGGAATAGTAAACTACGGCGAGAACACCGAAAACGGCAGCAAGAGATTGCAGGGCTTTCAGGACGAAATTAAAAACGTTAAAAACGCCGAGATAGTCGCTATGGTCAGCGTTTCGTCCAACGCCCAGAGCGCGACCGCGGGCGCAAGAAAGCTTCTTGAAGAGAATCCGCAGATCAATGTTCTTGTCGGATTCAACGAATGGTCAACCCTCGGCGTTGGAATGGCGATAAAGGAGCTCGGGCTAAAAGACCGCGTCTGCGCGATAGGCTTCGACAACAACACGGAATGTGTCGGTATGCTCGAAACGGGGGAACTCGATACGCTCATTGTACAGAACCCGTTTTCCATGGGTTATCTCGCCGTTATGAACGCGGCGAACATACTCTCGGGCAAGAAGACCGAGAGCGTGATAAAAACAGATGTCTATGTCGTTGACCGAAGCAATATGTTCTCGGCTGATGTTCAGAAGATCCTTTTCGGCTTCGATAAATATGATTAATAAAACCGCCCGGATGTGAGAAATAAGCATCCGGGCGGTTTCTTCTCGCTAAAGCGGCAAAGTATATATATTGATTCGACAACATCGTAAAATTTTATACATTTTAGATAGAAAATCTCATTCTGTTTTTTGAATCCCGAAGCTATAATGAAGATGCTGATAACGAAGAAATTCTTTTAAGGAGGTAATCTTATGAAAAAGTTGTTAGCATTATTATTGGCAGTGCTCATGGTAGCCAGCTTTGCCGCCTGTTCGTCCGGCGGCGGCTCCGGAGACAAGGGCTCAACAAAAGGTGAGATTTCCGTATTTTATTATACCTTCAGCGACGCGTATATTTCCACCGTTCGCTCGTCGATGGACAAGATCCTGAGCGACAGCGGATATACCTACAATGACTATGACGCCAACGGCAACCAGACCACGCAGACCGAGCAGGTTCAGACCGCTCTTGCAAAGGGCTCTTCGCTGCTTATCGTCAATGTCGTTGACACCGGTTCAAACGACGCGGCGCAGAACATCATCAATCTCGCCAAGGCGAAGAACGTTCCTGTTATATTCTTCAACCGCTCCGTTGAGCAGTCCGTTATCGAGAGCTATGACAAGTGCATATTCGTCGGCACTGACTATGAGCAGGCAGGTCATATGCAGGGCAAGATGATAGGCGAATATGTTCTGAAGAACTACGGCAAGCTCGACCTCAACAACGACGGCGTCATCAGCTACGTTATGTTCAAGGGTCAGGAAGGCAACATGGAAGCCATCGCGCGTACAAAGTACGGCGTTGAGGACGCAAACGCGATTCTCAAGGCTGCCGGAAAGCCCGAGCTCAAGTTCTACGATTCTGCAAACAAGAACAAGTACCTCGTTGACCAGGACGGACTGTGGTCGTCTGCCGCCGCGACAAACTATATGAGCACGGCTCTCGCACAGTACACCGAGTCCAACAAGAATATGATCGAGCTCGTTATCGCGAATAACGACGAGATGGCGCTCGGCGCAATATCCGCTCTTCAGACCGCGGGCTACAACAAGGACGGCAAGACTGTTATCCCCGTGTTCGGCGTTGACGCAACAGATGCTGCAAAGTCGGCTATCAAGTCCGGCTCAATGATAGGCACGATAAAGCAGGATGCCGAGGGTATGGCAACCGCTATAACCACCGTCATGAAGAATCTGCTCAACGGCACAAATGCGCTCGAAGGCATCGATTCCGCAAACACGGTCGGCACTTGGAGAGTCAATATACCCTATTCTGCTTACACTTCTGAGAGCGAATAATCAAACGGTTTCAATTTGCGGTTGGGGCGTTATGCCCCAACCGTAAAACTCAGATGCAGACAGGAGTGAAACATATGCAGACCAATATAAATAAGCCGGACTCCGATAAAGATGTATTGCTCAAAATGGTGGATATAGAAAAGTCGTTCCCCGGCGTCAAGGCGCTCGACCATGCGCAGCTGACGGTCAGAAGGGGAACGGTGCACGCGCTTATGGGCGAAAACGGCGCGGGCAAGTCAACTCTTATGAAATGCCTCTTCGGCGTTTACAGCAAGGACGGCGGACATATATATGTCGACGGTCAAGAGGTGAATTACAAAAACTCCAAGGAAGCCCTTGAAAACGGAGTCGCGATGGTTCACCAGGAGCTCAACCAGGCTCTCAAACGCAATGTCATGGATAATATGTGGCTCGGAAGATTCCCGACTGTTTCAAAATTTCTTCCGTTTACAAGCGAAAAGAAAATGTATGACGAAACGGCGAGAATATTCAAAGAGCTTGAAATAAATGTTGACCCCAAAACAATAATGAGCACTATGCCGGTTTCGCAGAGACAGATGGTTGAGATCGCGAAAGCGGTTTCTTATAATTCAAAAATAATCGTCTTTGACGAACCAACATCATCGCTTACCGAGGAAGAGGCGGAGCATCTGTTCCGCATAATCAATATGCTCCGCGACCGCGGATGCGCGATTATCTATATCTCGCACAAAATGGAAGAGATACTGCGTATCAGCGACGAGGTCACAATAATGTGCGACGGCAGATGGGTCGCGACGAAGCCCGCGAGCGAGCTTACCATGAACGAGATAATCAGACTCATGGTCGGACGCGAGCTGACGAACCGCTATCCGAAAAAGGATAACGAGATCGGCGATGTGCTCCTGAAAGTCGAAAACCTCGGCAGCGAATATACAAATCTCAGAGATGTGTCTTTCGAGGCAAACAGGGGAGAGATACTCGGTGTCGCCGGACTTGACGGATCGGGCAGAACAGAGCTTCTTGAACAGATCTTCGGCATAACGACGCGCCGCTCCGGAAAGATTTTTCTTGACGGCAAGGAGGTAAAAAACAAAACTCCTCACGAGTCGATAAAAAACGGATTTGCGCTTCTGACCGAAGAACGGCGCGCGACGGGAATCTTCGGCATTCTCAACATCAGAGAGAATGCGACTGTTGCAAGCCTGAAGAAGTATATGACGGGTCCGTTCGTCAGCAAGAAGAAAATGAAGGTAACTACCGACAAGTACATAAACTCCCTGAAAATAAAGACTCCCAGCCAGGAGACGAAGATAAGCTCTCTTTCGGGCGGCAATCAGCAGAAGGTCATTTTTGCAAGGTGGCTTCTGACCGACCCCACGGTGCTCCTGCTCGACGAGCCCACAAGAGGTATTGATGTCGGCGCGAAATATGAGATATATCAGCTTATTCTCGATCTCGCCAAAAAGGGAAAAACCGTTATCATGGTCTCCTCCGAAATGCCGGAGCTCTTGGGCGTCTGCGACAAGATACTCGTTATGTCGGGCGGCAGGCTCGCGGGCGAAGTGGACGCAGGAACGACGAACCAGGAAGAAATAATGACCCTTGCGGCGAAATATGTCTAAGGAGGAATCATCATGGCTGATACAAGTGCAAAAAAAGTAAAGCGCTCGCGCGTTTCGCTCTGGCTCCAAAAATTCAAAGCGGCAGACCGCGGCGATAAAAAAAGACTTGTGACGGATCTGCTGTTCAACAACGCGATGTATATAATAATTGCGATTTCCGTGATTTTTATTGCGGTCAAGGTGCCGGCGTTCCTGAGCATTTCATCAATAGTGAACATAATCTCGCTCACGGCGGCAAAACTGCCGATCGCTTTGGGCATTGCGGGATGCATAGTGCTGACCGGTACCGATATTTCCGCCGGACGCTGCGTCGGACTCACGGCTTGCGTCGCCGCTTCTCTGCTCCAGATGAGCGATTATGCGAACAAGATGTTCAAGGGTCTTGACACGATGCCGCTGATCGTCGTACTCCTCGCGGTTATAGCCATAGGCGCCGCAGTCGGTCTTGTGAACGGATTCTTCGTTGCCAAGTTCAAGCTTCATCCGTTTATAGTCACTCTTTCGACCCAGCTTATCGTTTTCGGTACGGTTCTTATGTATCTTATGATAGGCGGAAACAACGGACAGACGCTCTCCGGTCTCGATCCGTCTTACACTAAATTTATCACCGGCACGCTGTTCTCGATTGACGGCGTTGCGATCCCGAAATATGTTCTCTATTCAATTATTCTGACCGCTGTTATGTGGGTCGTCTGGAATAAGACGAAGTTCGGCAAAAATATGTTTGCAGTCGGCTCAAACGAAGAGGCGGCAAGAGTCTCGGGCGTAAATGTCTTTGTGACTATTCTCATTGTGTTTATTCTTGCAGGCGTTATGTACGGCATAACGGGATTCATCGAGGGTGCGCGTATCGCTTCCTGCTCCGCAAACACGGGACTCAACTATGAATGCGACGCCATCGCGGCCTGCGTTATAGGCGGCGTGTCGTTCGTCGGCGGTACAGGAAAGATAAGCGGAATAGTTGTCGGCGTTCTGCTTTTACAGATAATTTTTGCAGGACTCAACTTCCTCTCCGTGTCCGCCAATATGCTTTATATCATCAAGGGTATGATAATCCTTATTGCCTGCGCTATCGATATGCGTAAATATCTCGCGCGCAGATAATGAATGCTGAAACCGAAAGGCTGTGAAACCATGGATAACGAAAAAAGCACAATGGGTCTTACGACAGAGAGAAAGCCGGGAGGGCTTTACAGAAATGTCAAAATATCTGTAAGAACCGCCGATAGGCTTATACTCGTGGGCATTGTTGTTCTTATTGCCTGTGTAGTTTTTGCAATAAGCCATGCGGGTTTTACGGTCACCTTCGACACGAACGGCGGCTCTCAGATAGAGAATCAGAAGGTTATGCACGGTCAGCTTGTCAATGTTGAAAACGACCCCGTCAAAGAGGGCTATGTGTTTACCGGTTGGTACAGCGACAGAGACTGCACAAAAGCATTTGACATCAGCAAGGATACGGTCAACGAAAGCATAACCCTCTATTCCGGCTGGGATAAGGCAGAGTGACACGGATATATAGGAGAATCAATATGTATGTTGCAAACGAAAAGAGATATGAGAAAATGCAGTATAACCGCTTGGAAAAAAGCGGACTGAAGCTGCCGGCGGTGTCGCTCGGATTTTGGCATAACTTCGGCGATAACGCGCAGTATTCAAACATGAAAGAGCTCTGCTTCACCGCATTCGACAACGGCATCACGCATTTTGACCTGGCAAATAATTACGGTCCGGCGCCAGGCAGCGCCGAAGAGAATTTCGGCAAAATTTTTGCCAACGAGATGAGGGCATACCGCGATGAAATGATAATTAGCACGAAGGCGGGCTATGAGATGTGGCCGGGACCCTACGGCTGCAGAAACGGAAGCCGCAAATATCTTCTCGCGAGCCTTGATCAGAGCCTCAAACGCATGGGACTTGAATATGTTGATATTTTCTATCACCACTGCCTCGATCCTGAGACTCCGCTCGAGGAGACGATGGGTGCGCTCGCGCAGGCGGTTCGCAGCGGAAAGGCTCTCTATGCGGGTGTTTCCAACTATGACGGCGAAAATCTCGAAAAGGCGTGCAGCATTCTCGAAGACCTCAAATGCCCGTTTGTGATAAATCAGAACAGGTATTCGATATTTGACAGAACAATCGAGAACAACGGTCTGAAAAGCACCGCCGCAAGGCTGAACAAGGGCATTATCGCCTTCAGTCCGCTTGCACAGGGTCTGCTGACCGACAGATACCTAAACGGCATTCCGAGCGACAGCAGGGTTATGACCGACGGCAGATTCCTCTCCGTCAACGCGATAACCGAAGAGAAGCTCAAAAAAGTCCGCGCGCTTTCGGAAATTGCAAAGGAGAGAAACCAGACCCTTGCAGAAATGGCACTTGCATGGGTGCTGAAAGACGGAATTGTCAACTCCGTTTTGATAGGCGCGTCAAAGCCGTCGCAAATCCTCGATAATATAAAAGCAATCGAAAACACATCTTTTACGAGCGACGAGCTCGAACGAATAGACAAAATCAGTCTGACCTGATCTTTTCTGTAATCCCCCGTAAATGTGAATCGCACCCCGCTTGTCAAGCTGCAATGCCTGATAAACGGGGTGCGGTTTTGAACGGCGACAGTCCGCCTGAGATGCATTGCAGGTTTTTTATTTGTCTTCCCGCTGTTCCGAATCTGATGGCGAATTTGAGCTGTTTAATTTACGGTAGGCTTTGGGCGTTTGTCCCGTTTCGTTCTTGAAAACGCGGTTAAAGTTTCGTATGGTGGAGAATCCGCATTTCATTGCGATTTGGGTCACATCGTCGTTGGTGTCTTTCAACAGCTCGCAGGCGAATTGAATGCGGTATTTGTTGACGAATGAGGCGAAATCCATGTCAAAAATTTTGTTGAAGAAGGAAGACAGATAGCTGTAATCGTAGCCGAATTGTTTTGCTATATCCTGAAGCCGCAGCTTTTTGGTGAAGTTATTTTGAATATACATTGAGAGAGAATTGGTGAGTGCAAAATAGGACTCATCAATTTTTTCTATTTTGCTTTGTTCAAACACGGCGGCGCAAAGCCTGTAAAGGACAGCCTGCTTTGCAAAAATACTTCTGTTCTCGTCCGTCAGAATATCGATGTCATTTCTGTTGTCAAACGAGAACCTCGTGTCGGAAAGTGATTTCATCTTTGTTTTTTCATAAAATAGGGAGACAAGATCGGTTGAAAAAACGCAAAGATAATCCTCGCTTTCTTCGGGTGTGCAGAAAGAATGAATATATCCGGGAAGGATAAGCATTCCCTCGCCGCTGTGCAGCTCGTATTTTTTGTTTCCCACTTCACACACCAGACAACCGCCCAGGCAGAACACAATTTCATAGTTGCAATGTGTGTGCTTTTGAAAGTTCAGATTTTTGTCTACCTGATTATAAAGATACTCGCCTTTTACGCTTCTGTGTCCTTCATAAACGACCATAATTTAATCACCGTGCAAACATATTTCCATTATTATAAAACATATTTCTTTTATAATCAAGATTAATTTTATATAATGAACATGGGATAAAACAAAAATATGTCTGTAAAGGAGCGCGATTATGAATTATAATGATGCGGTAGCGGTATACCAAAAATCTCCGACAAGTGAGACATTGAAGGAGGTTTGCAAACAGCTGTGCAGCGAAATGACATTAAGAGAGAAGCTGAAAATGCTTTCAGGCAGGCAGTTTGCTATGCGAAATTGCTATGACTTGCTTACAAAGGGCAGAAAGTACAACTACCGACCGTGCATTGCGGGCGGGATTAAGCGTTTGGGGATCCCGACGGTTGCCTTTTCGGACGGTCCGCGCGGTGTTGTTATGGGTAAAAGTACCTGCTTCCCCGTTTCAATGGCGAGAGGCGCTTCATTTAACGATGAGCTTGAATATGAGGTCGGCACAGCCATTGCAAAAGAAGTGATTGCAGGAGGCGCCAACTATTTTGCCGGTATATGTATTAACCTTTTGCGCAATCCCCGCTGGGGCAGAGCGCAGGAAACATATGGCGAGGATCCGTTTCTGCTCGGAAAAATGGGCGTTGCACTGACAAAAGCGGTGCAGGATAACGGTGTTATCGCCTGCCCAAAGCATTTTGCCTGCAACAGCATTGAAAACATCAGATTTTCGGTGGATGTCCATGCAGATGAAAAGACTTTGCAGGAGGTATATTTCCCCCATTTCAAGAAGTGCATTGACGCCGGCGCGATGTCCATTATGGGTGCCTATAATCTTCTTAGAGGGGAGCATTGCTGCGAAAGCAAGTATTTATTTACGGATGTCTTGCGCGATCAGTGGCATTTTGAGGGCTTTGCAATTACCGACTTCCTGTTTGCCCTGAGAAACGGGGAAAGAGCTGTTAAGGCAGGAATGGATGTCGAGATGCCGATGAAGATACTGTATACCATGCTGCCAATATATTTAAGAAACGGGAAAATATCGCAAGATGATATCGACAAGGCAGTTCGGAATGTTTTGACGGGCTTAATAAAGATAACACCAAAAATTAAACATCAGTCCAAGGATGTTATCGCCTGTAAGTCCCATGCCATGCTTGCAAAAAAAGTTGCGTGCGAGGGTACTGTCCTGCTTAAAAACAACGGAATACTTCCGCTTAGCGATGTCAAGAAAATAGCCGTCGTCGGGCGGTATGCCAACAAAATCAATGTCGGCGATCATGGTTCGAGCAGCGTTGCGAGTCCGTATACGGTTACTCCGTATAAAGGCCTCTGCAATGCATTCGGAAAAGAAAATGTTGTCCTTTGCGAAAGCCTTGATATATCGTCAAAGCTTGATGAAATCAAGTCGTGCTCCTGCGTTTTGATTTGCGTAGGCAGCGATTATAAGCAGGAGGGCGAAAATCTCGCGAACTTCTCAAGCAAGGATGGTACGGCAGAAAAGGCGCACGGCGGCGACAGATATTCGCTGCGTATTCCGTCAAACGAGGTGGAGCTTATTCACCGCATCTGCGCAGATTGTGAGAACACAATCGTTGATATCGTCGGAGGAAGTGCGTATGTCATTGAAGAATGGAAAGACGAAGCGTCCGCTATACTTCATTCTTTCTACAGCGGAATGGAGGGCGGAAACGCGCTTGCGGATATATTGACGGGCAAGAAAGTCCCGAGCGGTCATTTGCCGTTTACAATTGCCAAGGATGAAAATGATTATCCGAAGTTTCTGTTCCCCGGAGAAAAAACAAGGGTTATCGACTACGGCTACTACCACGGCTATACATTGCTCGACAAAGAAGGCAAAGAGGCTGCGTTCCCGTTTGGCTTCGGTCTTTCCTATACCGAGTTTGAGTATTCCGATATACATGCCGAAAATAAAGACGGTAGCATAGAAGTGTCGCTGAAAATCAAGAATATCGGCAGCTTCGACGGAAAGACGGTCGTTCAGGTCTATGCGGGAGCAAACGGAGATCATCCCGTGAAGCTGCTCAAAGGCTTCAAAAAAGTCAATGTCCCGGCGGGAAAAGAGATCGAAGAGACTGTGACTGTTTATAAGGATGACCTTAAATTTTATGACGAAAAGGCCGGAGAATGGTATTTGGAGAATGAATACACATTCTACGTCGGTCAGGACAGCGCGGACGCAATGAACAATAAGCTTACGGTCAGCGTTTGATTGAACAAATTTATTATATAAGAAAGGCAGACTGATATTATGGAATATTTTGATTTTGTAAAGAAGGTAAATTATGAGGGCGAGCAAAGTTCAAATCCGTTTGCTTTCAAGTTCTATGATCCCGACAGAGTGATTTTTGGCAAAAAGATGAGCGAGCATTTGCCGTTCGCCATGGCATGGTGGCACAATCTGGGCGCGGCAGGCGCGGATATGTTCGGCGTCGGCACGGCGGATAAGTCGTTCGGAGCAGCTCCCGGCACCATGGAGCACGCAAAGGCAAAGGTGGACGCGGGCTTTGAGTTCATGCAAAAGCTCGGAATCAAATATTTCTGCTTCCACGATGTCGATTTAGTCCCCGAGGACAAGGACATAAATGTTACAAACGCGCGCCTTGATGAAATTTCGGACTATATTCTTGGAAAAATGAACGGGACGGATATCAGGTGCCTTTGGGGAACGGCAAATATGTTCGGCAATCCGAGGTTTATGAACGGCGCCGGCAGCACCAACGATGTCAATGTTTATTGCTTTGCTGCGGCGCAAATAAAAAAGGCGCTTGATATTACCGTTAAGCTCGGCGGCAGAGGCTATGTGTTCTGGGGCGGAAGAGAGGGCTACGAAACTCTGCTGAACACCGATGTTAAGTTTGAGCAGGAAAACATAGCTTCTCTTATGCGCATGGCTGTGGAATACGGCAGAAGCATCGGATTTGACGGCGACTTCTATATTGAGCCCAAGCCGAAGGAGCCGATGACGCATCAGTACGATTTCGATGCCGCAACGGCAATAGGCTTTTTGAGACAGTACGGACTCGACAAGGATTTCAAGCTGAACATCGAAGCCAATCACGCGACGCTTGCCGGTCACACCTTCCAGCATGAATTAAGAATTTCTGCCGTAAACGGTATGCTCGGCTCCATTGACGCAAACCAGGGAAATCTGCTTTTGGGCTGGGATACCGATGAGTTCCCATTTGACGCATACAGCGCAACGATGTGTATGTATGAGGTGCTCAAGAACGGCGGACTTACCGGCGGATTCAATTTTGACGCTAAAAACCGCAGAACGAGCAACACCGCAGAGGATATGTTCTATGGCTATATTCTTGGCATGGACACATTTGCTCTCGGTCTTATCAAGGCTGCCGAAATTATAGAAAGCAAAACAATCGATGAATTTATTGAGAAAAAATATTCTTCGTTCAGCTCTGAATTAGGCCGAAAAATCAGAAACGGCAATATTACCCTCTCGCAGTTGTCCGAGATAGCCTGCGAAAAGAAGATCTGTGAAATTCCGGAATCCGGCAGACAGGAAAAGATTCAAAGTGAAATAAATCAAATTCTGTTTAAATGAGGTGCGGCAAATGGACTGCTTCATAGGGCTTGATATAGGAACCTCATCGGTAAAGGGAATGCTGCTGAGCGAAAAGGCGATTGTCAAAACTGCGTCAAGAGAGTATCCCCTCTATTATCCAAAAGACGGTTGGAGCGAGCAAAATCCGCAGGACTGGTATGATGGCAGCATCTCAGTAATAAAAGAGCTTGTATCTGATATTGATAAAAACAGTGTTGTTTCAATCAGCTTTTCGGGACAGATGCACGGCCTTGTCGTGCTCGACGAAAACGACAATGTGATCCGCCCCGCCATTTTGTGGAATGACAGCCGAAGCTCGTGTGAAACCGAATATCTTAACAATATTATCGGCAAGAAGACGCTTCAGCAAAATACCGGCAATATCGCATTTTCCGGCTTTACCGCGCCGAAAATACTTTGGCTGAAAAACAATGAACCGGAGAATTTCAAGAAAATAAAAAAGATAATGCTGCCGAAGGACTATGTGGCGTACAGGCTCAGCGGCGTATTTGCGACCGACTGCTCAGACGCTGCGGGCACATTGTATTTCGACACGAAAAATCGCCGTTGGTCCGGGACTATGCTGTCGGTGCTCGGCATAGGTGAAAAGAATCTGCCAAAAGTATATGAGAGCTACCAGGCGGTAGGAACGCTCAAAAAGTCCGCTGCCGATAAACTCGGATTGAATGAAAATGTTAAAATCGTTATTGGCGCGGGCGACAATGCGGCGTCCGCCGTAGGAACGGATACAATTAAAAGCGGAGACTGCAGTATTTCACTCGGCACATCGGGCACAATTTTTGTTGCAAGCGACGAGTTCGATTATGTGCCGAACGGCGCCATACATACATTTTGCTCCGCGACGGGCGAATATCATTATCTCGCATGTATTTTGTCGGCGGCAAGCTGCCAAAAATGGTGGATTGAAGGCATAACAAAATCATCATATGACGGAGGCTTCACGGAATATATTGGCAAAAGTCAGGTTATGTTTTTGCCGTATCTTATGGGCGAGCGGTCACCGATTAACGATTCAAGCATTCGCGGGGCCTTTTTCGGCTTGTCTCTCAATACGACAAAAGACGAAATGACGCTTGCGGTGTTAGAGGGGGTCGCTTTTGCGATAAAACAAAATCTCGATATTATCCGGGATCTCGGAATACATATCGAGACTTCAAAAATCTGCGGAGGCGGCACGCGAAATAAAGAGTGGGTAAAAATTATAGCGTCCGTTCTGAACATTGAGCTTTTGCTTCCCGAGGTTGAACACGGAGCTGTTTTGGGCGCCGCGCTCTTAGGTGCGAGAGCTTGCCTTCCGGATGACAGATATGAGCAGCTCAAAGACAGCGTTAAATCGAGCTATACCCGCATTTTGCCGGATGAAAAGCTCGTGAAATACTACAGCGAAAAATACTCAAAATGGTCGGAACTGTATCCCAAAATCAAAGAGTGATGGTAAGCAAATAAGAATAAAAAATCAAGGCAGATGTATAATTTCTGCCTTGATTTTTTTAGAATTGATAAAAGCTTGCTCGGTTTATTAAGCGCTGAATGTCCGCGAGTTTGGATGTCGCTTATATTATTCCAAGCTCAACAAAATCACATCGTTTGTCTCAATGGTCAATTTTACAATTGTTGAACCGCCGCTTGCCGAAAACGGAATCTCTTCCGCTTTCAGGGCAGTTTTTGCTTTTATTTCCGCCACCTGACTCTTTGTCAGGATATCCGGGCTGCCGAGAGTCTCCCACTCGGCTTTTGGGTTGCAGTGATTGTTGTCTATAATTTGCGCCGTTACCGATTTTGCGGAAATGTTTACTTCAACTTCAATTTCCGTTTTCTCGGATTGACCGTAATCATTATCCTGCGCATATATCAGCACCTGAACCTTTTTTCCGTCGGTAAAAGCGGCGTATTCTATGTCGGAATTGCGGCTTTCGGGCAGGACGAGCCTGCTTTTGTGTAATCGAGAAAGAATTTTAAATGCCCAGAAGTTCGGTTTAGGTATGCCGCAGTTGCTGACAAGTCCGAATCCGCCGTGAAACGGCGTGCCGAGCATGAACTGCTCTTCGTAGATACTTCGAAATACCAGCTTTCAATCTCTTCGCTGCCGTAATATTCCGACAGGAATTTAATGAATTTCTTTATGAAATCCACCCATTTGTCCATTGATTTCGGGCGGGTTATGTTGTTGAGATAGCGTATTCCGGTTTTCTTTCCGCTTGCGAGTGCGCCGGGCATAAACGAGAGCTCAACAAACGGTTTCATTCCGCAGGCGAGAACATTGTCAAAAACATCGGCAATTTGTTTGAAATTTATCTCATCTATCTTGTCTGAAAACGGCACGGCGGCAAAAGGCTTGTAATCCGAGAGCCGCTGAAAGCAGAGCATATCATCATCAAATATGCCGTGAAAGCGAATATATTTCATGCCGAGCTCATCGTGAACGAGCTTTACATGGTCGCAAACATCCTTTCTGTGCAGCTGGAAGGCATGATCGTTGCCGACTCCGAACTGCCAGGAAAAATTAGTAGGAATGGTTTTTGCGTTTTTATTTACTGTGATTTTCATATGCACCTCACAAGAACTTTCACTATCTGCTTGACGCTGTGCTGAAGTGCGGCTTTTGATATTTCGTTGCGTTTGACAGCTTTTAATATCATACGGAAGTGTTTTTTGCTGCCGGGGGTGAGCAGATTCGTGCCGGCACAGACGCTTCTTATGCTGTCAGCGGTGTCATAGGATCCCCAGTCTGTCATAACAAAGCCGTCAAAGCCCCACTCGCCGCGTAAAAGGTCATTTAGCAGTGCGGAGTTTTCGCATGGATAGATACCGTTTACCGGGTTGTATGATGTCATGACACAGCCTGGCTTATACAGAGAGAAAGCTTTGTCAAACACCCGCAGATAAAGGTCGCGCAGGGTGTTCTCGTCAATTATCCCGTGCGCCGATTTGCGCTCGAACTCCATGTTGTTGGCGATAAGATGTTTGTATGTCGCTATAACTCCGTTTTCCTCTAGCCCTCTCGCCTGATATGCCATTAAAGTTCCCGTCAGTATCGGATCCTCCGAGTAATATTCCGGATGGCGTCCGCAGAGAATGTTGCGGTGAAGGTTTCCACCGGGACCGAGATTTATTGAGATGCCGTTCTCTTTTGACTCGTCCGCAAGTACTTTGCCCACTTTATATGCGAGGCTTTTATTGAATGTCCCGGCGAGCAGATTGCTTGACGGAAATCCGGTCGTAGGACGGTTGAGATTGACGCAGCAGTTGCCGTCGCTCATGTACAGCGTCGGCACGCCCAGACGCTTGCTTGAAGCGAGTTTTCCGGCGGCTCCGTTTTTGCCGGGACCCCAACAGGAGCCGTTGCAGACGGTAAAATCTGTCAGCTCTTTGAGCGAAAACTGTGAGACGAGGTCGTCAAGTTTAGTCAAATCATTCTTGACATCGGAAAGTGTTATGGTACAGCCTCTGTATCGGGGCAGCTCATTGTAAGAGGGACTTGTATATTCGGCGTGAACTGCTATGGCTTTTTTAGCCTCAGTGATTTTTGTTTTGTCCGTGCGGACATTGCCGTTTTCGTCAACACCCGTTATTTTCTCTGCCTCACGGCAGACGGATACGGTTTTTTCACAGACTACATCGTCTTCAAGGACGAAAGAACAAACTGTTCTGACATTGTCCGCTTCGCTGCCGACCATAACATCGTACTGTCCTTTGGAGAGAATGAACGCGTGAAGGTTTTTGTCATAGTGCGAAAAATCCTTTTGCGGTATGTCGATCGTCAGCGTTTGGCATTCGCCTTTTTTCAAAAGCACCGTCTTTTCAAAGCCGCAGAACAGCTTTTCGGGTCTCGACTCATTCCCGCGCGGTGCTTTGACATAGACGAGAACAGAGTCCTTTCCGGGAACATCGGAGTCGTTCGTGACTTCTGCGCTGACGCGGAGTATGCCGCCTTCAAATGATGCGGAGGAGCGGACGGAAAAGTCGGAATAAGACAGTCCGCGGCCGAAGTAATAGGCGGCGTCCTTTTTGAATGAGTCAAAGTAGCGGTATCCGACAAATTCCTGTTCCTCGTAATATACGCTTGCGCCGAAGCGCTTTCCGTCGTCGGAGTAGAGCGGAGAGTTGTCATCGAGATTGATGAAGTTTTTTGCGGACGGCGAGTCGTAATAGTCTATCGGCCATGTGTCGGCAAGCCTGCCGGAGGGGTTGACTTTTCCGCAGAGAATATCAATAAGGCTTTCGCTGCCACGCTGGCCGCTGAAGCCTGTCCATATAACAGCCGACGCACCGAGACCGCGGATGAACTTCATCTCGATGGGATATCCGGTATTCAGAATGATTATAAGATTTTTATACTTTGCGGCGGCTTCGCTGAGTGCCGCTTTTTCTTCGTCTGTCAGATAATATTCGCCCTTTATCGGTCGGTTATCCTTGTTTTCACCCGAGCCGCGGGAAATAAAGAACAGAGCCGTCTCGGCGTTATCACGTATGCTGAGTGCCCCTGAACGTTCGACGGCTTCGGGAACGGTCAGCGTCCAGCGCGGCTTTATGAGGCTTGCACCGATTGCCGTTATACGAAAATCATTGTAAGCCCCCAGCAGTTTTATTGAGCTGCCGCTGCCAAGCGGGAGAATGCCGTTGTTTTCGAGCAGGACGATGCCCTCATCGGAAACCTCTTTTGCCGCTTGCTCATTTTCTTTGTGCAGACCGTCATCAATCGGCTTGGGCGGGGTTTTGAATCTGAAGGTGCAGTCGGGAAAACGTCTGCCGTCAATATCTCTATAGCCGCTGAGCTTTACGGTGTAGGTCTTGTCAAAGTCCTGAGCCGCTTCGCCGACGGGCAGGAGATATATGGGCAGGGGTGAGAAATCAAATTTGACGCACTTGCCCTTTGAAACGGGCTTGCCGTTTACCGTGGCTGTTCCGTAGCCGTCGTCGGCTATCATTTTTGTACAGACTATGGGCAGGCTGCGGGGCGCTGCACAGTTCATTGCAAATATCCCGTTGTCAATGTCATAAGGATTATATTTTTTTGCCAGTACAGTGAAGAACAGTGGCATTTTATTTCAACTCCATTTTCAAAAAATCTGCTTTTCTTTTGCCTCGATATACTAAATACAGGGCATCAGTTTTTTCTCCGGGATCTATTTTGACGGAAAATGTTTTCCATTCTGTCGATTGAGAAAGAGGAATAATTCCAACAGTTTTGTCTCCGATTTTTATATCCATCCTGCCGTTTGCATTTCTGACAGTAACAGAAATGCAGACGGGCTTTTTGAAATTAAAATATTTGAAACCGATGACGGTGCCATTGGTAATTGCCGTTACAAAGCTTTCGCCGTTTCGCGACGCGATGTTGGGCTGTCTGTCTCCTTTGCCGTTTCCCTGAACATTTTTAGTGCGGCGGTTATACAGATTGCAGCACAGAGCGGCGGGATATTCGCCCGCTGCGGGCAGGGGAGCACCGACACCCTGTGTGGTTATCTCAACCTGATTTATTGTTCCGTCTGCGTTTATTGTTACGGGCTCCGCGCAGGCCTGGCGGGAGAAATCCGTATTGTTCGTGCAGCGGTGATAGAAAACATAATATTTTCCGTTTATCTGTTCTATCGAGCCGTGTATCGTCCCTGCGGGGGCTTTTCGCTGCTTGTTGCCGCGATAGCCGAGGTCGCTGTTTGAAATAATAACGCCGCGATATTGAAAACCTTTGTCCGGAAAATTGCTTGTCGCGTAGGCAAGCTCGTTGTTCTCGCCGGATGAGTATATCAGATAATACAAATCGTTTATTTTTCGTATGCATGGAGCTTCATAAAACGGGTGGCGATAAAGCTCGCTCGATTTATCCGCAGTAGTCTTGCTGTCGAGAACCGCCTTCGGTTCGCTCTTTACCGTGCACATATCATTTTCAAGCTCGACAACTGCGCAGGAAAGTATGCTTGGTTTTGTTTCCGTCACCTCGCGATACGAGCGGTTGGTCAGTTTGCTGAGCACAAAGCGGTAGAGCGGAGAAAACACTTTACTTCTGAAATCTCTGCCGAGCCCCCATCCGTAATAGAGCCATATTCTGCCGTTGTCGTTTATGACTGCGGGGTCGTTTGTAAGAAACTTCAAAACCGGAGCACCGTTTTTATATTTTATATCGCTGAGATATTCAAACGGACCGTCGGGACTTTCCGAAACGGCGACAGACATCGGACCGAATGCAGATGTGTTCGGCCCCGCAGCGAAATAGTAGAGATAATATCTCCCGTCATTTCCCCTTACGCAATCTGGTGCATAGTAATCTGCAAGGCGACCGTCGCGGCTTCTCGGATCCTGAGATTTCAGGTAGGCTTTTTCTTTGCAGCTCCAAGACGAAAGGTCTGAGACGGGAGCCGACCAGACGGAGTAATCCTGCACACAGAATCGGTTCGAGTTTTCGGCATCGTGACTGCCGTATAGATATACTCTGTCACCGAAAACATGAGCTTCGCCGTCGGGAATATATTCATTTAATGAAAAAAGCGGATTCATGGTATTATCTCTCCGTTTGTTTCGATAATCTTTTTATAATGGTACGCGGAATTTTTAGGTGTGCGCTTGAGCGTTTTATAATCAACATATATGAGCCCGAACCTCGGTTCGTACCCCTCTGCCCACTCAAAGTTGTCCATAAGTGACCAATGCTGATATCCGAAAACCTTGACTCCGTCATCGATGGCTCTTCTGACATTTGAAAGGTAGTCATTCATAAAGCCGATGCGCACATCGTCCCTGACTTCTCCGTCCGTTATGCTGTCGTTGTTTGCCATGCCGTTTTCGGTTATGATTATCGGCAGGCGATATCTGCGATAAAGGAACTTCAAGGTCCAGTAAATCGAGCGTCCGTCTATTACCCAGCCGAGCGAGGTGGTGTTGAGCTTTGATTTGTCAATGCTTTTGTCGCCGCCCCAGGCGGAATAATTGAATGCCTCATAGTGGTTGACGGCAAGAAAATCAAAATCTGTTTTAAAGCGGGGCATATCTTTTTTGTGCGTCGCGTAAATTCCGTATGCGGTGACGGGTTTGCCCAGAAGAATGGGATCCATCCACCAGCGGTTGTTCATCGTGCCCATAGTCACATTGAACGATTTGTTGTACGCTTCTTCTACGCTCTTCGGGTCTGATTCATCATTCGGGATAAACGCGCCCGACGCGAAAGAGAGACCTATAAGCGGCTTCTTTTTCGCGTATTTTCTGATGGTTTCGACCGCCCGACGATTTGTGAGCATAAATATCTTCGTGAACTTCGGCAGGGCAAGATAGCGGTGCTTGAACGGCGCATGAACTCCCTGCATATAGCCGTTCATGAGAAAACAGGACGGCTCGTTGAAGGTTATCCAGTATGTTACTCTGTCGGACAGAGCCTCGACGACTGCTTTTACATAGAAATCAAAATCGTCTATAATATTTTTTTTCAGCCAGCCGCCCTTTTTATATTGCCAGAGCGGCAGATCCCAGTGGTAGAGCGTAACAAGCGGCTCGATTCCGTTTTTAATGAGCTCATCAACGAGATTGCTGTAAAATTCAAGTCCCTTGGGATTGACCTTGCCGTCTTGGGAGATAACTCTCGGCCAGGATACGGAGAACCTGTATGATTTCAGCCCCAGCTCCTTCATCAGAGCGATATCTTCCTTGTACCTGTGATAATGATCGCAGGCGACATGGCAGTTGTCGCCGTTTTTTATTTTTTCTTTCGGAGCTTCATCCCATATGCTGGGCGTTCGGCCGTCCGAATCATATCCGCCCTCGATCTGCGGTGCGGCTGTCGCGGCTCCCCAGAGAAAGCCGTCGGGAAAAGCATTTTTGCTCACGAGTTATCCTCCTTGCTTGTTGTAACGGTGAAGTTCAGCAGATTCAATTTGCCGGAGCCTTCGAAACGAAAATACAAGGCCGACTCGGCAAGAGAGAAACGAATACCTGTCTTTGCCCGCCGTGTATTTGGACGAATATCTATTTCTCCGATACAATCGCCGTCGATCTGTGTGAACTCGCCGTCGATCTGTGTGAACAGGCGAAGTTTACCGCGTGCTCTGCCGCTGACAGAAGCAATGATGCCGGCGGCATCGGACAAATCAAGATATTTATAACCGGTAACAGTTTTGTCTTTTATATTTGCAATATATTGGCAGGGATTGCATTCACGGTATTCTCCTTTTTGGGTTATGTACGGATAAGAGCGCTTGTTGGTCTTTGTTGTTTTGCACGCGCCCTGTTTTCCGTACAGCACGCAGGCAATCCCCGCTTCATAATTCACACCCGTCCTCGTCGGAGCGGAGAGAAAAAGACAGTACCGGTTGAGTGTTGTCGGTGACTACATCCTTTTTTGAGTGTTCTATTTTTATTTCATCAATTTCAAACATAGTGTTTTCTCAAAACTCGTTTATCGAACCTTTGGTTATTCCGCTTTCGTTGAATGAATCAACTGCAAAATAATACTTTTCTGTTTCTTTATTTAAAAATGTTACCGTATAGTCATTTTGACCATACAAAAGAATGCTGTTATAAAGTTTATCGGGGGCGATTCCGAGACGGATGCAATATCCCATAGCATCGTTTTGACTGTTCCATGAGAGCCTTGCTTCGGTGGCGCTTGTTCTCTCGACATTTTCGCCGGAAACAGCCGAGGGCTTTTTATTATTGTCGAGACCGAATACTCTGAGCCCGGATATCGAAAAATTCTGCCCGTATGGAGCACCTGCAAAGACTATGCGGATATAACGCGCCCTTGCGCGGCGAGGGATGAGCTTGTGCGGAAAAACCGTGTTCTGCGTTTCTTCGTAAGGAGCCCAATCGGTGCCGTTTGAACTGTATTCTATTCTGTATTCATAGCGGACAAGTTCTTCTTCGATATATCTCTCCTGGGTGAACGTTCCGCCGTATTCTTTTATCGGGGCGCGCTTCTTTTTTGTGAAGCAGTCGGCAAAATTTACCTGTACCGCTTCAACATTATATTCTTTCCCGAGATCGACGCTCAGCCATTCTCCGCTGTTTCCGCTGGTTGCCGACCAAGCGCTTTTTATGCTTTCGTCAAAGGCGTTCTGCGGGTCAAATCCGCTGCGGCTTGAGGAGGCGCACGCCGCCTTGTGATAAGACAAAAGCATCCATTCCGGCTCAACGGTCAGCGGGTCAAATTTTCCGTCAGGGATGTTCTTTGGATAGTCCGCAAAATACTGGTTGCAGAACAGTAATCCGTCTTTGTCAACTCCCGCAGGCCAAAGACCGAGACGGCGTTCAAAATTATGGTTGACACCCACGCAGACCGTGGAGGCGTGCCAAAGATTTCCGGATTTGTCGCTGAATGTGCTGCCGTGACCGGCTCCGCAGGTGAATCCGGACGGAACAATGGAATACGGATTGTGCTTCTGCCATTCGAATTTGCCAAGCTGGTTATCTGAAATCAGAACCGCATCGCCGTAAGTCGGAAACTCCGTGCCGGGAGTTGCATACTGAAAATAGTATCTGCCGTTTATTTTGTTGAGAAATGCGCCCTCGATAAACGCGCCGTCTCCGACAAACAGATTGATATATTTTTGCCACAGACTGATTTTTTTGTCGGCATAGATATCCTTGTTGTCTATGCCGTGGTTCTCTTTGTCGCCGGACACTATCGGTACCTTTTTGCCGATGGGAGTCATCGTCTTTATATCCATCTCAATCGCGTAGATAGGCTCTTTTGAAGAACAGCCCCAATAGAGATACGCTTTGTTGTCTTCAAAATGAAGGTGCGGATCCCAGAATGCAAACGGCGCCGAGACAAGCTCAAAGCCCTTAAAGGGATCGCGTGTGCGCAGTATCCTGCTCTTTTTTGAATAAGAAGAGGCGCAAAAATACAGCCATCCGTCGTGCTCACTCACATCGGGAGCATAGCCGTGTATTTCAAGCTTTCTGTCCTCGTGAAAGTCCCAGTGGAACAGGTCGTCCGAATAATAGAAGCCTCCGCACTTTGAGGTAAAAAGAAAATATTTGTTATTGAAGAGAATTACAGTCGGATCGGCCGCTTCCTTGTAGGCATATTTCCCGAACAGCGGATGCTGATATTTATATGCTATTTCGAGCGGATTGCAGTATAATTGCGCCATGTTGTTATTCCTCTTTTCCGCCCGTCACTTCTATGGAGAACGAGACAGGCTCTGTATTTTCGGAAGATACCGTGACGGTTGATTTGCCGTCGGCTTTCCCTGCGCGGAACACAGCGAGCGCTCTTCCGCGGTATGTATTATGATGAAGGTGGATAAAAACTTCGTCGGTTTTTGTCAGCGCGCTGCCGAATCCCTGCAGAGTGACTGCATTGCCGTCAATTTTTATGTCAACGCGCTGTTCCATATACGGAAGAAGGGTTCCGCTTTTGTCGGTGAACTCAATTTCCGCAAAGCACAGAGCCTGCCCGTCGGGGGGCAGAACCGAGCGGTCGGGCCTGACTGTCAGAATCGGATCTTTTTCGCCGCTGATGAGTCGAGTGCGCCCCGTCTCGTTCTCGCTTCTGTCCAAGGCTATCGCAGTGAGCGTGCCGGGAGCGTATTTCACGGAGAACAGAGCTTTGTTTTTGCGGACTTTTTTTGTTCCTATAACCTTACCGTTGAGCTCCAGTCTGACGCTGTCGGCTGTTGTATAAACCTCTGCGACGGTCGGCTTTCCTTCAAAGCCGTGCCATGTCCAGCTGTCGAGCGCATTTGTGAACTGCCATGCGCCCTTGCTCGGCGTTTCTCCGCTATGGTTGAGCGGCCTGACTGCGAGAAACGGCTCGGTTTCCGTTCCCCATACGGTTCGGAGAAATGCCATTTGCGCCAAAGGCAGACCGGTAATGTCAATCATTCCCTGCCCGGAGAGGAGCGGAAGCCCCTTGTAGGACTGATATGTCCATCCCATGCAGGTCTCGCCTATGTAGTCCCATGCCGACCATACGAAGTCGCCTATCAGCTGCTTGTGCCTGAGAACGCGGTTCCAGTTATACGGCAAATCGGCGGACATAGTCTCTGTGCCTATCATCAGCCGGTCGGGATATTTTTCGGCATCCTTGTCATAGCGCGAGGATGCGTAATTAAGTCCGACAATGTCAAGGGCGGGGGATATGTCACGCACTGCTTTTTCTGCCAGTCGGGTATCGCTCAGCACAAAAAATAACTTGCCGAGCTTTTCCGCCCAATAATTAAAAAATGCCGAACCGGATTTCTTTTCTTTGTAGCCTTTGCCTTCCGGCAGAGGTTCTTTTTTATATTCCTTTTTGTCGCTGTAAACGCCGATGCCCAGACGAGCATAGACATCAAGCAGGACGTTTATTCCGCAAGTGACGGGACGGGTGTCGTCGAGCGAGTGAACTGTATCGCGCATTTCGGCGCACAGTTCGACTCCACGCTTAGAAGCCGTTTCCGTGACCTCATTGCCGAGAGAATATATTATAACGCTCGGGTGGTTGTAATCATTTTCAACCATTGCAGCGAGAACGGATTTGTAATCGGAGAGAAAATCACGCGAATAGTCATGATATTCCTTCGGTATATACCATCCGTCAAATGCCTCGTCCATGACATACATGCCTATTCTGTCGCAGGCATCGAGCAGTGAGCGGGAAGCGGGGTTATGCGCCATGCGCAGAGCATTGAAACCCTGGTTTTTCAGTATTCTTACGCGGCGTTCCTCGGCGTCGGCAAAAGAACAGGCGCCGAGAACTCCGTTGTCATGGTGAATACATCCGCCGCGAAGCAGGGTCTCTTTTCCGTTGACAAGAAGCCCGGTTTTTCCGCTCCATTCGAGAGTGCGTATGCCGAATTTTTCTGTCAATTCTTCGCCGCCTCGCGAAACCTTGCAGGTATAGAGGTACGGCGCTTCTGCGGACCACAAGTGTGCCCCGCTAATCTCAAACCGACCTTTTTGACCGCTTGCGGCAAGATTGCCCTCGGCATCGAAAACCTGTACTTGTGCACCGTCGTCGGTATCGACTTCGATAACGGCGGGTGAGATGCCTACAGTTTTTATCTTCAGAAAGGTCGGGGCATCTTTTCTTGAAATTTCAAGATATACAGGGCGGTATATTCCGCTGCCCGAATACCAGCGGCAGTTCGGAACAAGACTGTTGTCGGCGAGAACCTCAACGGTGTTTTTGCCGCTCGTGACTTTTTCGGTGAGGTCGGCGGTAAACGGCGAATAACCGTATTTGTTTTCTTTAGCGGCTTCGCCGTTTACGCTCACAACTGCATTGCGGTATACACCGCCGAAGTGCAGCCGGATGTTTTTGCCGAGATCACTTTCGTTGATTTGAAATGTTTTTGTGTATCTGTACTTTCCGCCCGGAAAGTATCCGCTCTGAACCGCGTTTCTGCACGAAGCATATCTCTTTTCGCCGAGCATCGCATCGTGCGGAAGACAAACGGAGAAGCTTTCGCCGTTTTCTTTTGTCAGCGTCCAGCCGTCGTTAAAATCGAATATCATTTGGATTCACCATGTTTTTTGGCGAGCTTCGCCGCCTTTTTCTGTTCTTTCTTTGCCTTTGCGGCGAGATATTTGGCATTTTCTGCCTCAAAGTCAAGTCCCTCCTTTTCACAGAGGGCTTTGAGGTCCTTTATTCTGTTCTCTTCGTATTCGCGCTCGTCGCGTTCTGCCTCCAGTCTGTCCAGCTCTTCCGGTTCGATCCACTCTTCACCTTTGGCAAGGACAGCTTCTCTCTTTCTGCGGAGCAGTTCGGCGGAAATTTCGGGCATCTTCTTTTCTACATCCACGAATGGAAGCAGAATTATGAACGCTGTAGAAAGAATAATATCGAATAGATAGAATGAGAGGGTCATGAATGCTCTGACTTTTTCGTTTGGCATAACTCCGGCAATATCAACGAAGCCGAGGCGGAGAATAGCCGATTCGTATCCGCCGGCAAACGGTGCATATATAAGAGTCATAACAGCAGTGACAATACCTGTGCCGAGAAGTCCCTCAAGGCGGATATGCGACTTGTATTCGATGCTGTCAAATGCAAAGCAGGTAAGCGTTGCAAATATATATGCGTTGGGAAGCCAGCCGAGGTTTCTTAAAAGTCCCGCTATCAGAGCAGGAATCATTTTATCCGGGAATATCCAGCCGATGATGCTGCCGATAAGCACGAGCGAATATCCGCCGACGGTCAGATTCTTTATTCCGACTTTTTTGGATATCGGGTATATCAGGAATGCACCGATACCGAGAGGAACTCCTGTTACGATCTGATAGATCATCTGCATGAAATCGTTGTTGATGCCGCCGAGCATATATTGAATATAGAAATATTGAACGTTTCCGCCCTTGTAGTTGTCAACAATTCCTCCCAGAAGCCCAAGAAAAGTCAGAATGACCCAGTATTTGTTGGTGAACAGTGCTTTCATCTGTTCTTTAAGAGGAATATTGTTTTCTCTGTCAATTCCCTGTTCGAGTGCGATATCTTCGATAATACGCTCTCTGGTGAAATAGTACTCCATGAGCACAAGCGGAACGGCGACTATCGAAAGGATTATCATAAGTATAGCATATCCTTTGATATCATACTGGAGCCATAACGGGATAATGACCGAAGAGACAAGCATTCCGATGAGTATGCCGGAAATGAGAGTCCACGACATTTTGCGTATAAAAGTCAGCTGAGCTTTCTCTTTGGCGTTGTGAGTTGAAAGAGATACTATGTTGTCGCGGAACAGGTAAAAGTAGGAGGTTCCGATTGTATGATAGCATATGAGCAGGGTGAAGAAATAGTACCAGTAGTTATCACCCAGAGTATTTCCCGAAAACAGGAAGATGGTCGCCGCTATTGCAACGGAACAGAATCCGAAGATCAGATACCACGGACGGAGTCTACCCTGCTTTGACTTTGTGTGCGAAATGAGCCACGACACCAAGAGACCTGTAGCGACGGCAAGAATCTTTGCAACAGTCATTACCATCTCATATTTTTTGCCCATTGCGGATATCATCGCGGCGTTGCCTTCGCCGTACATTGCGCCGACCTGCTGAGTGAAAAACTTTTCAACGAGCGCGGCGACAGTGTTGACAACGAGGATGAGTCCGAGGGGACCGATGAGGTGCCCAAGGTATTTTTCTTTCCATGACACCGAGCAGGTTCTTATTTTTGAATCAAAAAATTTTGAATTTATTATGCTTTTCTCAAGCAGGGATATTTCTTTCATAAGTTCACCTTTTTTTATCAATAATGTGCCGTCGAAATGTTATTTCGATACTTTGTTGAAATCTATTTTGATAGTTGTTTTTCCGCCCTGTTCAAATGTTACCGGAACGGAGAAAACGCCGTTTTGACCCTTGAATGTCTTGCTTTTTCCGGCGGCAACGCCTATGTTCCCGTTTTCGCTCTGGTTTTTGGGTGTGAGGGTCAGCTCTGTCCCATCATCATTGAGTTCCCAGTAGCCGTCGCTCCACATGGAATATTTTCCCGCAAACTGGGCGCAGTGAAGCTCGTAGATTCTGCCTTTTTCACCCCACTCGTTTGCGTCAGAGGTGTTTCTGAGCAGTATGTATGCATCGCCGACGACTCCCGCCCATATCTTGCTTTCGGAATCGGATCGCAGAATGTCGCCCTTTTTATCCTTTATGAAGGCAAACTTGCCGACAGAAACAGACGGCTGTTTTGCCGGGATGGCTGTTGTTCCGTTCGAAGGCGCATCTGCCTTTGTTTCTTCAACTGATGCGGATTCGGAATCTGTTTGCGGTGCAGTGGAGTCCTGCGGAGCCGCAGACGTGTCCTCAACTTGAGCTTCAACGCTTCCCGAGGATGCGTCGGTGGTATCGGTTTCGATGTTCTTCTGGTCGCGGCAGCCTGCAAATAAAGCAAGCATCGCCAGTGAAAGAAGCGCGCAGATAAATTTTTTCATATATGATCCTCCTGTTTTTGCTTTTGCTCTTTTGCTGTGATTTTAGACGCGGCAAACACACAATGCCCAAAATCAGTCAACAAAGTCTGCAAAAAATAATCATTATACATTGATTTTAATCAAAAACAGTTGAACGGTATTTCACTATCGGGTATAATATTATAAAATAAGGTTCACGGGGGCGTTCTTTGTGGATGACAGAATAAATAATATATGCAGTTTATTTTACGCTTCACATTATATACCGCTGGCGGTGTATGAAGAAAGGACTATAGTACATATTTTTTCGTCGGCGGGCAGCAGTCTCGATTTGTTTTCTTTGTTTGAGGCTCAGTCGTTTTCCGCCGAGCAGACTATGTATATCCTGACTTTGCCTGAACAGGGGACATATGGGCAGATAAGAATAAAAAACAGCCCGATGAGAGTACTTCTCGGTCCGGTTTTTCCGACGCCTATCACGGAAGATACGGTTATGACTGTTGCGCGAAGAAATTTAACGGATAAAAAAGATATGGATGCGTTGGCGGAATTTCTGTATTCCATTCCAAATTGCTCATATAATCAGTTTGTGAACCTTACCGCGCTTCTGAATTTTATTATCAACGGGGAGATGTTTGACATTGCGGAGCAGTTTCTCGAAGAATCGTCGGATGTAGGAAACAAGCTTGCGGTTACATATACCGAGGACTTGTACAAATCGCAGGACGAGCAGGTTCTGCACGGAACATATCAGTTTGAAAATATGCTCCTCTCATTTGTAAGGGACGGCGAGACAGACAAACTGAATGCGTTTTTGACCTCCACCGCGAAAACAACGCACCTGCGGGAGGGAAAACTGGCAGAGGCGCCCCTGCGCCAGGCAAAAAATCTTTTGATAGGCGTAGCAACCATGGTCGGCAAGGTCGGCGCTATCGGCGGCGGACTCGGAGTTGAAGAGACTTATCGCCTTATCGATCTGTATATCCAGGAGTGTGAAAAGACCTCCTCAACAGAGGAGGTTAAAGTGCTGCAGTACAACATGCTCCTTGATTTCACGGACAGGGTTGCACAAGTGAAGGCCCCGCGGAATGCGTCGAAAGAGATATATGCCTGCATGCAGTATATTCAAAATCACACAAACTGTCAGATAGGAATAGATGATGTTGCGGGATTCATCGGAAAGAGCAGGACATATGTAACAAAAAAATTCAGGCAGGAAACCGGAGAAAGCATTACAGATTTCATTATAAAAAGTAAAATAAGAGACGCCAAAAGGCTTCTCAGATACTCTAACCGAAGTCTGTCGGAGATCAGCACCCATCTTTGCTTTTCAAGTCAGGCGTATTTCCAAACCGTGTTTAAAAAGTCTACGGGTATGACGCCGAATGAATACAGGAATGTTCACAACGAAAAGTGATTGGAACTTGAGGAAAATCGAAATTTCAAAGGAAAAATGCGATTCTTAGCAGTTAATCAAAAAATACAGAAAATAATAAAGATGCAGTGCCGAACGCGCAGAATGGCTTCATCATCAAACAGACGGTCGATAGGATAACCGTCTGCGATAAATATATGCAAATAGAATTCAAATGCGGGGTGATATTCGCCCGGCAATATGTAGAATAAAAAGAATGAGCAGCGCCTCGAAATGTCTTATACAGCATTTCGAGGCGCTGATTGCGATTTTCATTTCGGATATTTCTTCAGAAAGTGGTGGAAATAATCACAACGATATGTTACAATTCCGATGAAGAGGGAAGATGAATCATGATTTTTGCCGCCTTTTTCTTTTTATTGAGAAGATGCGTTGTTGAATAGAGGAGTAATAATGTAATTTGTGCTTGAAAGAGCAGCTGATACACACAACAATGCGGTTCAGTTTTCGCTGTGCCCACTCATATCCACGTACTCTGCAATGAATATAAATTCTCAAGCATGTCTCAACACAGATTTTTAATGCTGTGTTACGGTGCAAGGCTTTTCGAGCCTTTTGTGTCTTACACGCAGCGGAAAGGAACGGTCATAACAATGAAAGAAAACCAAGAAAAGAAATCAAGGCTTTCCGGATTGGGTGCAACGCTTCAGCTCGGGAATAAGCCGCTTTGGAAGGAACGCGTGTCATATTTCTTCGTGAACCTCGGAAACATCCCTATAATGACCATGGTCAACGCATACCTTTCGATTTTCTATACCGATACACTCGGTATGGACGCAAAGGTCGTCGGAACAATGTTTTTGATAGCAAGAGTTTTTGACGGAGTGAATGACCCGTTCATCGGTTATTTCATTGACAGAGCGCCAAACTCAAAGTTCGGAAAATTCAGACGGATTCTTATTGTCGGAACGATCATCTGCACCTTGAACTATGCCGTGGTATGGATGGGTCCGGCATATGTTTCGGACTCGATGAAGGTTATGGTTGCCTATATTTCATATATGCTTCTCGGTGTGACCTTCCCCGTTATGGACATTTCACTCAACAGTATGCTTCCTGTAATGACAAACGATATGGAGGAGCGAAATTTCCTTGCAATGCTAAAAAATTTTGCTTACGGTCTCGGCGGTGGACTCAACCTCATAGCTCCTATTGTTTTCGCAAAGTTCAACTCTTCCGTCAAGGGCTATAATATTATGAATCTGCTTGCTATGGGAATCATCCTTTCGTGCTCGCTCGGCGGAATCACGGGTATTCATCAGCGAGTCGAACCGCTCAAGGATGCCGGATATAAAGCAAAGGATGTTTTAAGAATCATTAAATTGAAGCCGATTGTCGCTTTCTTTATCGGAGGACTCATTGTTCAGACGGGACTTGCGTTCGTTGCAACGTCGAATCCATATTATGCAACGCACGCTCTCGGCTCGATCGGAAAGCTCACGATTATGAATACGGTCGCAATTGTCGGCGGCCCCGTCTCATTGCTTGCCGTTCCGCTCGCGAAGAAGATTGGAAAGCGCAGGATTTATGTTTGCGGAATGATCGTCACGGCGATCGGTTGTCTCGTTCGCCTTGTTGCGGTCAACGACAAAACGAGCGGTCTTGTCGCCGCCTGCATCTCAAGCGTAATTTGCAGCTGCGGAACAAGCTTTGCACAGCTTTTGTATTATTCGATTCAGGCGGATAATATCGACTATGTGGACTACAAGCTCGGCCTGCGTGCTGAGGGCGTGATTGCCGCAGCGACCTCAATGATTACAAAAATCAGCAACGGAATAGGCGCAGCTTTTTCGCTTTACGTTCTTTCATGGACAGCAAACGGCGACGGCTCATACACAAAGTTAGGCCTCAGCCTTGCTGACGGCTTGATTCCGGGTATAGTGGTTTTTGTTGGAGCGATTGTATTCTTGTTGCTTTACAGAATCAACAATGAAGAAGCCGAAAAAATTCAGGCGGTGCTTTCGGAAAGACGGGAGACGGCGGAAAATGAAACTTAAAAATATCCGAATCGATGATCTGTGCGGTTTTGCCGTGACAGACAGTGAAAATCCGCGCTTCACTCTTGAAACCGAAAACGAGCTTGAAAACGCTTTTATTTCTTCATATTCCCTTAAGGTCAAAAGTGACGAAGCTGTCCTTTGGCAGACAGAAGAGCAAAGCTCTACTGTCGACAATATCGTTTATGGCGGAAGAGCTCTTCTCCCGTGCACGGTTTATACGGTAGAAGCGACGGTTTGTGACAATTACGGAAACAAAGCCGAAAAAACGGCGGAGTTTGAAACGGGCTTTCTTTCCGGTGATTTTCCTGCGGGGTGGATAACGAAGCCGAACTATCACGTCGGTTTCAGAAAAAGCCCCATTCCGCTCGTCTTCAAACGTCAATTTTTGCTTTCGGGTAAGGTGAAAAAAGCGCGGCTTTATTCAACCGCGTTCGGAATTTATTCTTTCACGCTTTGCGGAAAAGAGATTTCCGACGACCGCTTTGCTCCCGGTTTCACGAGTTTTGAAGACCGACTTCAATATCAGGTTTATGACATTGCGCCGTTTCTCGAAGAGAAAAACGAATTGGTTTTCACCGTTGCGGGCGGTTGGGCGGTCGGGATTTTCGGCCTGAATAGAAGTAATAAGCTCGGCGCCGACAGGCTCGCGCTCAAAGCGCTTGTTCAAATCGAATATGACGATGGGCGAAAAGACGAAATTAAAACCGACGAAAGCTGGCTCGTTACCGCTGACGGGCCTGTCAGAGACGTGTCGTTTTATAACGGAGAGATATTCGACGCAACGAAAACCTTGAGCAAGGCGATCTTTGAAAATGCCGAAAAAGAGAAGCCCCGTATTTCTCCGCGCCTCGTCGCATCATACGGAAAATTTGCAAAAATAATCGAAACGCTCGAACCGAAAGAGATTCAAAAAAGCCAAAACGGCTATATCTATGATTTTGGTCAAAACTGCGCCGGAGTTCTTGAACTTGAAATTAAAGGGAGAAAAGGGCAGAGGATAACCGCTCGACATGCGGAGGTTCTTTTGAACGGCGAGCTTTTTACAAAGCCGCTGCGTTCGGCGAAAGCAAAGCTTGAATATGTTTGCGGCGGAGAAGAAGAGACCTACTGCCCGAAATTTACCTTTATGGGTTTCCGTTATGCCGAGCTTTGCGGAATTGAGCCTGAAAACGTCAAGGTCAGAATGAAGGTTATTTCCTCGATTGACGAGGAAACAGGAGACTTTTTCTGCTCCAACGAAAGCATTAACCGCCTTCAAAAGAATATAAGATACAGCGGTTTTTCAAACTTCCTTGAGATCCCGACCGACTGTCCTCAGCGCGACGAAAGACTCGGCTGGACGGGCGACATCTCCGTTTTTGCTTCGACGGCGTGTTTCAACTTCAATATGAACCGCTTTCTTAGAAAGTGGCTTATTGATGTGAAGGCACAGCAGACAAAAGACGGAGGAATCCCCGTTGTTGTTCCTCAGGTCAAACATTTCGGCGGAACAAAGATTACGGCCGGCTGGTCCGACTGTGTTTTCCTTGTCCCGTGGGCGCTTTATCAAAACAGCGGGGACAAAACCATTCTTGAAAAGTTTTATCCGATGATGAAAAGATATCTTTCGGGAGTCGAAAAGAAAGCGGCGGCGTTTTCATCGAGGGAAGATAGATACATTTGGTCGCACGGATTTTCTTACGGCGATTGGTGCGCTCCGAACGAAAATCAAAAGCAATGGATGGCAAAAAAGAAGTGGATTTCAACCGCATATTATGCCAACGATTGCGCCCTCGCATCAAAAATTGCGACCATTCTCGGTTTTGAAGAGGAGGCTAAGGCGTTTCAAGAAAAGCGAAAGTGCATCGAAAACGCATATCGGAACGTTTTTACCGACAAAAAAGGAACGCTCAAAAACGAGTTTCAAACGGCCTATGTTTGCCCGCTGTATTTTGGAATGGTGAGCGGAGAGGAAAGAAAAAAATATGCTGAAAACCTTTTAAGACTCGTGAAAGAAGCCGATAATCATCTTTCCACCGGCTTCCTCGGAACACCATATCTCCTTTTCGCCCTTTCGGACAACGGATATATAAATGAAGCATATGACCTTTTACTTCAGGATACCGTCCCATCGTGGTTGTATGAAGTCAAAGCCGGAGGAACGTCAATTTGGGAGCGTTGGGACGCGCTTCGACCCGATGGAACCGTCAATCTCGGAAAAGATCCGGGAAGCGGTCTGATAAACGCTGTCGGCGGAGGAATGGTTTCTTTCAATCATTATGCGAACGGTGCAGTCGGCGATTGGTTATATAGGCGCGTCGCGGGACTCGAAGCGATTGAGCCGGGCTACAAAAAATTTAAGGTTGCACCCCTTGTCGGAGGCGGACTCACGAGCGTGTCATGTTTCAAAAAGCTTTCAAGCGGAACTATCAAAATCAATTGGATTTTTGAAAACGGCGTTTTTGTCCTCTCGATTAATGTTCCGTTTAACACGAGCGCTGTCATCACGCTGCCCGACGGCGAAATGCACGAGGTTCAAAGCGGAAAGTACAGCTTTAAAACAGATTTAAAAATATAAGATAACCAAACTGCTTAATGCCGCCTCAATCGGTTCTTCGACTGAGACGGCATTGCTTTTGTTATATGCCGGCGTTTTGGGAAGTATTGCGTGTTATCGGGCGCAAGCAACCGGCAGGTGCTTAAAATTTCGAACTATCACTGCGCGTCATTCATATTGAAGCAGAATTGAAAATGCATTTTACGAAAGACTATTTATCTTTTGTCGCAATATTTCCTTTTCACCGCTTCCGTTTGTCGCGAATCTGATATAAGGTATTCCGTATTTGTCCAGGATATCATTTTTCATTTTGTCGCGCTCAAACTGTTTTGTGCCATGTCGGTGAAATGAATAACCGTCAACTTCGACTGCTAAAAACGCTTGCTTTGAGATTTTGTTGAATATCAGAAAGTCAAGGTGCGTTGAGCTGTTCATTGCATATCGACATTCGTCATCATTTAGCAACCGAGGGTCTCTTATGAGCATCTTCAGCGGCTGATGACAGATAACAGCGAGATCATTTCTTTCGCTTTCGGTCAGAACTTCTGTTATGAGTGCATACATGAGATTTTCAGAATCATAAGAGGAAACTCTTTTGTGCTTCTTTAGGTAATCCTGCCGTGCCTGCGTGTATTGACTGTAGAGATAATCAAATACTGAATACAATGCGCTGTTGCTGACTGAACAGTTTTGGTATTCAATGTATTCGATAAGATCGCGGATGTTCTGCCCGTCTCCTTGGTAATTACCGGATGTTATCAGCACAAGCTGCTTTTTAGCTCTTGATACCGCAACATTGAGAAGATAGGGATTGTCCGTGAAGTCGGTTATTTTATCATCTACGGTAGTCATTATTATTGTATCTTTTTCGCGTCCTTGAAACTTATGAACCGTAGCTACCGTGATGTCGCTGCTTGGAAGCTGTTCTTTTATCGTGTTGATTTGATCGTTATACGGCGCGATTATTCCTATTTTGTTTGGCTCCGAGTTGATTTTCGGTAATATTTCTTTAGTCAGAATATCTATCTGCCGTTGGTTCATATGTCCCCTTGAGTGATTGCCGACGGAGGTTTTCACAACGGAAAGAACATTTGATTCTCCGCAATCGTTTGTCATAATTATTAAATTGCCGTTATAGAACTTCTGGTTGCAGAAATTTATTATTTTCGGGTGACACCTGTAGTGCTCACGAAGAAGAGTTCTCGGAATATCAGGAATAACTTTGCAAAGCGATGAAAGAAAACTGTTATTTGCAAAATTATAACTGAGGGAGAGATCAAAAGAGCGGAATATTGCATCTGCAATTTTTCGGTCGCCATCGGTTATGACATTTGGCAGTTGCTTGGAATCCCCAACTATTACTGCGTGTCCTGCGTTTGAAAGCGCCAATGCGCCCGTGGGAATATCGACCTGAGAAGCTTCGTCCATTATTGCATAATCAAATTTAGCCTTGCGGTACAAACTGTTTCTGGATGAAAATGTAGTGCTGAGTACCACCGGATATTCAAATTGAAATTCACAAGACCTTTTCCAAAGATCTTCTTCGGTGAAAATCGGACGACTTTCATTTTTTGAATATTTAATGTACAGCCGATGCTTAAAGTATTGCATTGATTTTGCTTGCATATCGTTCAAAAGCTGCTGCGCATTTATGCTTTTTAATGAGCTTTTTGCAAAACTGATTTTTCTTTGCAGCTCTTCTTCTTTGGCTCTGTAAAAAAGTGCATGAAGTGCTGATATTATATGCTCGGGCTTGTTTTTATAAAAATCCCACTTGCACATTCCGTACTTGAATCTGCTTTTCAGCTTGAAAAAGAAAGAAACACTTTTTTCGCTGTCTGCATACCTTTGACATCTTTCCCATAGTTTGAGGATATCGGAGGAATTGACGGTTTTGCGCATTATTATTTTTGTGCGATCCGGCAGATCTGTTTCCGTAATGTATTTCTCAAAGTGGCGTTGCTCAAGAATAATCTGATTGAGTTCCTGCTTTGTTTTTGCAAGCTCCGACTGTAAATCAAAAACACGAACAAGCTGTTCGGAAAGTGTCTTTATTTCTTCAACAAATTCCGGACTTTCCGCCTCGGCAGAAAACCAGCTACTGAAGTCGGGATATAAATCTGTTTGGGAGGTCAGAAATTTAGTTTTATTTGATGATCTGCCGAGTGATGCTATAATAAAATCAAGTCCGTATTCAGAAAACTTTTCGTATATATTCTGTATTGCCGAATTGTTATTGGATACGACTTGTACTGTTTTGCCGGCGATGACGATGTTAGCGATAATATTCAGAATCGTTTGAGTCTTTCCGGTTCCGGGAGGACCTTCAATAACACTGAGCTTATTCTCTAAAGCATTTTTTACGGCATTGAATTGGCTCGCGTTGCAACCAAACGGAAAAATAAGATATGGAAGTTTTACCGAAATTTCGCCATAAAGATCGGGATTTAAGTAAACTGCCAATGCGGATGTTTCGTCGATAAAATCTATTCCTTCATATTGCAACGGTAAAAGTTTTTCACCGTTTTCTGTTTTCAGATTACAGAGTTCTGCCGATCTTTGCAGATAGTTGAAAACATTTTTTGCAGCCTCATTATCAAAAACAGACTTTTCTATTTGCAGATCCTCTTCCGCATAGTCACGCGCGGAGCCGTTTTCGAAGCATATGTGCCAATAGCGTCGGTTGATGTCCGCAAAAACATAGATAGCGCGTATATTCCAAAGCGCAGTTCCGTTATGCGATAAATGGTAGTTAGATGGATCGAGAACAACAGGTTCTTTCAGCCAATGAACATTTTTCGGGTTATATGAATATGTCTTTTGATTCTTGAATGTTATTTCGTATTTTTGGGTTGTGGCATTGTACTTCAGCTCGATAATATCTTCCGTAATTATCCGCCCGTTGGCGATTATCATTTGCCTGTTTGAGTTCACGCGTTTCACCACCTGTATTTAAATATCTGCGAAATAATTATATATCAATCTTGTTGAATTTGAAATAACTTTTGTTAATAAAATGAAGAAAAGCCTTCACGATTATCAAAACCGTGAAGGCTTTTTTGGCGGACAGGGTGGGATTCGAACCCACGAGCCGCTTGCGCGACTACCTGATTTCGAGTCAGGGCCGTTATGACCACTTCGATACCTGTCCGTATTTTTAACGGCTATGATATTTTAGCAAATGTGCCGGGCTTTGTCAAGCGGATTTGCAATTTGCCGTGAATTTTATTTGCGCATTTGCGGTATGATGCTTGCGCTGCGATGAAATGACCCCACCCGTTTTGGCGGGTGGGGCTTTGTGCTGTGGGTTTTAGAATGTGACTTTTACGGTCTTTATCTCGAAGGGCTTGAATCTGAGCGAGACTGTGTTGCCGCTGACTTCGAGCTGCTCTTCGTTTTCTTCGAGCAGGTTGCAGACATATACGCTCTTCGGAGCGCGGTCGAAGGTGTAGACGCAGTCGGTCGTCTTGTTCCATGTCTCATATGCGCGGATGACGACATCGTCGCTGTCCTCAGCTTTCTTGACGGTCTCGATGATGACATTGTCCTTGTCGGTGCTCACGAGCGAGTAGCTGTCGTGAGCCGCCTTGCCGCTGACGCAGTAGAGCGGCAGGTTGAGCGAATAACCCTGGTTGACAACATCGGAGGTGTCGGCCGAGCCCGCGTGCGGGTAGATGGAGTAGGTGAAGCGGTGAACTTCTCTGTCCTGCTCGCTGTTCGGGTTGACCGCGCAGCGCAGGAGGCTCGTTCTGATGTGACCGTCCTTTATGTCGTGACCGTACTTGCAGTCGTTGAGGACGGAGAGACCGAAGCTGTTGTCGCTGAGATCGACCCACTTGTGACCGACGACTTCAAACTGCGCGAAATCCCAGAGCGTGTTGCGGTGGGTCGGGCGCTTGTAGTTGCCGAACTGGATATCATAAGTGGCCTCGGTGGCGTTGACATCAACGGGGAAGTCTGCCTTGAGAAGTATCTTCTTCTCTTTCCAGTCGACCGTGTAGTCAACGTCGATGCGCGGCAGGTCTGCGTAGAAGATGAAGCTCTGGTCGATGGTCGAGGAGAGGAACTTGCGAGTGACCTTTATGACCGTGCGGACGGGTCCGCTTTCTGTCACATCGACTGCGCTGACATCGTTTATCTCGGTGTACTTCTGATCGAAATAGACCTTGATATCCCATGCCTCGTGGTTGAACGGTCTGTCGTCATAGGCATAAATTTTATTGAGAACTTCGCCCTCGGGCGCGACGGCTCTGCCGGTTGCCTTGTGGATGAGAGATGCGATGTTCATATCCTTGTCGAACTTGACGGTGAAGAACTTGTTCTCTATAGTCTTGTTCTCGACTTTAACGGTGTTCTCGCCGGACTCGCCGCCGTGAACAATACTGAAGGTTTTGTATCCCTTTGCGGGCACGCCCTTTGCAAAGAACACAAGGCGTCCGTCGGCGGATTTCTGCCACGGCATGACGTTACCGTCGGCGTCGACTATCGAGAAATGCTCGTCAGCGGGCATATCGGTGATAACGACATCGTCGCGCTCTGCGCCGAAAGTGTTGAAAACGGTCAGGGCGCTGCCGTCCGGAGTGCAGACTATCTTGCCGAGAGTGTCGGCTATCTCAGCTTTGCCCTCGGAGATGAGCTTGTCGTACTGCTCCTTGGAATCCTCGTAGACTTCTTTTATCGAAGAGCCGGGGATTATATCATGAAACTGGTTGAGGAGTATTATCTTCCATCCGTCATTGATGAACTGACGGGGATAGGACGCGATGCCGTTTGAATCGGCGATGGCGCAGATAGTCTCCATATCGTGATAGAGCAGCTCGCTCTTTCTGTTGTAGCGCTTGTTTCTGCCCTGCGAGGTCAGGGTGCCGCGGTGGAACTCGAGATAGAGCTCGCCCGCCCATTTGGGCAGCCTGCGCGAACCCTTGACTTCCTTTTCGAGGTCGTGATAGAAGTCTATTGCAAACTCCTGCTTGACCTTCGGGCAGCCGGGGATGCCCTTTGCCATGCGGTGACCCATTTCGAGCATATCGCGGGTCGGTCCACCGCCGCCGTCTCCGTGGCCGAAGGTGCAGAGATACTCTTTGTTGAGATCCTTCTGCGAGTACCTGTGCCAGCCGCCGAGGATGTGCTCGGGGTTGAGATAGGCGTTGTATGTTGTCTGCCAGCAGTCTCCCTCGTCGAAGCAGTCGGTGCTCGGCGAGAAGTGGGAGAGAATCTCCGTGCCGTCTATGCCCTTCCACATGAATGTGTCATAGGGCACTTTGTTGAACTCGTTCCAGGATATCTTTGTGGTCATGAAATAGTCAATTCCGGCTTTCTTCATGATCTGCGGGAGAGCCGCACTGTAGCCGAAAACATCGGGGAGCCACATTATCTTGTTGTCAACGCCGAACTCGTCCTTGAAGAAACGCTTGCCGACCAGGAACTGGCGGACAAGGGATTCGCCGGAGGTGACGTTGGTGTCCGATTCGACCCACATGCTGCCCTCGACCTCCCAGCGGCCTGCGGCGATCATCTTCTTGATGCCCTCATAGACCTCGGGATAGTCCTCCTTGACAAAGGCATAGAGCTGAGCCTGCGAGGACATGAACTTGTATTCGGGATATTCCTCCATGAGCTTGAGGACGGTCGCAAAGGAGCGGCCGGCCTTCTCTCTTGTCTGGCGGAGTCTCCAGAGCCATGCGACATCTATATGTGTGTGACCGATGCAGCAGGCGGTCGCGTCCATGGCGTCCTTTGAATATATCTCCCTGTCGAGCAGGTCGATTGCCGCCTCAGCTGAGGCAGCGAATGTATCGTAATCAGCGGTGTTGAAATCGATAAGGTTGACGGCATCGTTGAGCGCCTTGACTATATCGATGCGCGGAAGATCGTCCGCGTCATAGAGGGACGCGACTTTGAGCGGAGTTTTGAGATCGAAGATGAGGCGGTTGACAAGGTCATCGACTACCTTGAGGCGCGCGCCCATTCTCAGCTTGCCCTTGAATTCCCATGCGTCAGAATACGCGTTGAGGCAGCAGTCGAATTCCTCGCCGCCCTTGGCGCAGTCGAGCAGGCGAATCTCGCTGTGGTTCGAGTCGCCGCCTTGGCGGAGCTCGCCGTTAAAGTACATGATGAACTGCGGGTTGCTGCGATTCCACGGGCCGCTTGCGGAGGGGGTCAGCTGATAGACCACGGGTCTGCCGGCAAAACGCTCGGGAACTGTGAAGCTGTGGCGGAACCACGCGTAGTCCTCTTTATAGCCCCAGTAATCGTTCTCCGAGTCGAAATCCGTCCATTCGCCCTCGTCGATCTGTGAAAATTTGTACTGCCCGTCGCGGAATTTGAAGCCGCCGAGCGTCTCGCTGTCGGGGTAGAGATATTCATTCTCAAGGTCCTCAATGACCTTGTAGACCCTTCTGGCGAGCATGAAGCGCTCGGAGTTCTTGTCCGTGAAGCGGATGTCTACATGACTCATTTGATTGCTCCTTTCGGAAAATTCTTTGATTTATCCGTCAAAATAATTTTAACTTGCGGTACATGACAATTATATATTATTGCCGCGGGGGTTACAATAGATTTTTAGTTATTTTGCCAAAAGATTTGAGCCGCAAAACAAAAAAAGCCCCGCAGACGAGTGCGGAGCTTTCTCTATATTATTTATGCCTGGTTGTTGCGAATCATGTTGAGGATATTGCCGAGATTCGTCGTGCCCTTGAAGAACTGCCTGAGCTCCTTGAGGGACTGCAGGAAGTTGGGGTTCCAATCCGAGCGGGGAGCGGGTTTTATTCCCATCTCTTCGAGCATCGGGCGCAGAGCCTCAAAACGCTCCTCGAAGCTGTTGTAATCCATATTGGCTCTCTTCGTCCAGTCCGCCTCGGCGACAGCCCAGAAGCGCGGGAAGCACATATATGAAAGCTTGTCGAAGTCGCGGACATACTCCGCCCAAATCGGGCACTCGACGCCGTAGACATTCTTCTTGCCCGCCTCGGTCAGTCCCTTTATATACGGGTCGAGGCTGTAGGTCTTTTTGAGCGAGGTCATGCCGTAGGGGTAGTCGCAGTAGTAATAATAGAACTCGGAGACTATCATCTTTCCGCCCTTGTTCGCGAACTCGACGGAGCGATCCTTTTTGTCCATCCAGCGCTGAACGATAATGTCGTTGGGCATCATGCCGCTGTTGAGACTCTCGTTCCAGACTATAGCCGTCTTGCCGTGCTTTTTGAGGAAGTCAACGGCCTGAAGCACGAACCAGCCCTGAAGCTCCTCTTCGTCCTTGAGACCCAGTTCTTTCATGCGCGCCTGGCACTTCGGGCAGTTCTTCCAGCGAACCTTGGGCGCTTCGTCGCCGCCGATGTGGAAATATCTGCCGGGGAAGAGCTCAATCATCTCGCCGAGCACGTCAAAGACGAGCTTCAGCGAATCGTCGTTTCCGGCGCAGAGGATATCATCAAAGATGCCCTGCTTCGTGCCGACCTCTAGGGGCTTGCCCTTGCAGGAGAGCTCGGGATAGGCGGCGAGCACGGAGAGCGTGTGGCCGGGCATATCGAACTCGGGGATTACTTCAATATAGTTGTCGTCGGCATATGCGACTACTTCGCGGATCTCATCCTTTGTGAAATATCCGGAATATTCCTCTGCGAAGTGGTACTGGCCGAAATCCGAGCTGCGGCGGCGGGAGCCGACTGTGATGAGCTCGGGGTGGCTGTCAATTTCAACGCGCCAGCCCTGGTCGTCGGTCAGATGCCAGTGCATGGTGTTCATTTTGACGAGTGCGGCGGCGTCGATGAGCTTTTTGATGTTCTCGACCGTCGTCATGTGGCGCGCGCAGTCGAGCATGAATGCGCGGTATTCAAACGCGGGCGCGTCCTCGATTCTCACGCACGGGCAGATATCGAGCTGCTTTAGCTGCTTCAATGTCTGGCTCGCATAGAAGGCTCCGCGCTCGCCGCCGGCGGTGGCTTCGACACCGTTTTCGGTCACTTCGAGCACATAGCCCTCTTCGGGCAGTTTGTCTGTCAGACGCGCGGAAAAGCTTTCGGAATCGATGTTTTCCATCTTGACGCTTCCGCCGAGATAGTCGATTTTGTTGGGATTGGGAATAATATTGAGCTGCTTCATTTTCTTTTCCTCCGAAGGGCTTTTATCAAGGGTCAGTATACAATAAACGTGATTCAAAAGCAAGGCGAAATTCAGCTTTCGGGCTTTTCTTCGGGTTCTTTATGCTCGCTGTGCTCGCTTTTGCTCTTCTCGGCTCTGCACGCCTCGGCGCACATCTCCTCCTGCTTTTCGAGCGTTATCTGCTTCATCGTGTTTTCGTCTATCTTCATCAGCTTCATCAGTATTGCCTGACGGGCGAGTATACGGTTCATCTTGCCGTGGATATCTTCGATCATTATCTCGGTTTTGAGATTGACTTTGTAGTCGTTCTCGGCGCGGCGGCGGTCTTTTTCCTCCTGGCGGTTCTGGCTCATCATTATCAGCGGAGCCTGCAGCGCGGCAACGCACGAGAGCACTAAGTTGAGCAGTATGAACGGATAGGGGTCGAACGCGCGTTTTGCGAGTATGACATTGCCGACCATCCAGAGTATCAGCAGGGCGGAGAACGAGAATATGAATGCCCAGCTGCCGGCGAACTTCGCGATTTTATCTGCGGCGCGCTGACCGAATGTGTATTTCTCCTTGTCGGGGTTTGCCGATATCCTGCTGTCGGCGAGCAGGGATATGATATCCTCGTTGCTCATGTCGTGCTTGACATCGCTGATTATTTCGTTGACAAGTTTCTTATTCTCTTTCATCTGGCACACTCCCTTGAAATTATCCGTATACTATTTTAACATAAGACGCAAGGATTTTCTATAGCTATATTTGCGTTTGCCAAGCGGCGGTGGTATACTGTGTTCAGACATAATTCAGTCTTATGTGCGGATAATATATAAAAAGGGGAGAAGAAAATGAAAGAGCTCATGAAAAATATTTCAAAATCAGAGGTCCTGACCCTGAGAGATCAGGTGCTCTGCCAGCCGGGGCAGGTGGTCAGCAAGACCCTCGCCCAGAATGATGCGCTGAGCATAACGCTCTTCGCTTTTGACAAGGACGAGGAGATAAGCACCCACGCCTCCGGCGGCGACGCATTTGTCACCTGCCTCGAGGGAGTCGGAAAAATAACGATAGACGGCGTTGACTACGAGCTGCACGAGGGCGAGAGCATAGTCATGCCCGCCGGACACCCGCATGCGGTCTACGGCGAGGAGCAGTTCAAGATGCTTCTTGTTGTGGTGTTTTGAAGATAAAATAAAAATGTCCGCCGTATTAGATATAAATGCGGCGGACGAATTTATATAATTTTACCCCTGCTTCGAAAACTCGCATCCGCAGTAGTTCTGTCTGTATAGATCATACTGCTTCGAAAGTTCTATCGAGCGCTTGTAGCCCTCGCGCTTCTTGAAATCTGCGGGCAGATGACGCACTCCGTATTTTTCGCCCATCTCCTCGCCGATGCGGTTGAGTATCTGCGAATTCTTGTGCGGGCTTACGGAAAGAGTGGTCGTGAAATAGTCAAAGCTGTGCTTCTTTGCCTCCTGAGCCGTGCGCTCGAGCCGCAGATAAAAGCACTTTTCGCACCGCGAACCACCCTCGCGCTCCTGCTCATATCCCTTTGCCGCGTCGGTGAACTGCGTATGATTATATTCACATTCGAGCATTTTTACATTGTGCTCCGCGGGCAGGAGAGATATTATCCTGCGCTGTTCGCTGAGCCGGTGTTCGTATTCCTCGGCGGGGTAGATGTTCGGATTGAAGTAGAGCACGGTGACATCAAAATACTTTGTCAGATATTCGAGCACATAACTGCTGCACGGTCCGCAGCAGCTGTGCAGCAGCAGGGACGGCACGCGCCCCTGCTTTTTTATTTCATCAATTTCGTGGTCGAGTTCGAGCTGATAGTTGGTTTTGTTCATCTCAACGCCTCCGCAGTATATGATACCGCAAAGGGGCAAATAAATCAACCGCTCAGTCGAGGATGCGCCCGTCGGTCGATATCGTCACGACCTGCCACGGGATGAATTTGCCGCTGTTCTGCAATGCTGTTTTTGCGGCGTGTTCGAGCCCGCCGCAGCAGGGGACTTCCATTCTGACGACCGTCACGGACTGTATATTGTTGTTCGCGATTATCTCCGTCAGCTTCTCGGAATAGTCGACGCTGTCGAGCTTCGGGCAGCCGACAAGGGTTATGTGGCTTTTGATGAATTTTTCGTGAAACGCCGCATAGGCGTAGGCGGTGCAGTCGGCGGCGATGAGCAGCTTTGCGCCGTCAAAATAGGGAGCGTTCACCGGCACGAGCTTTATCTGAACCGGCCACTGGCGCAGTCGGCTCTGCATTTCGGCGGTCTGAGCCGACGGGACGTTTTCTTCGCGGCTCATCGTCATGAGCCTTGAACCCGGACATCCGCCGTGATGTCCGCCGAGCTTTTTCTTCATCATGTTTTCTTTGACCGCTTCGGCGTTGTAGGCGGCTGCCTCGCGCTCGACAAAGGTTATCGCGCCTGTGGGGCACGCGGGCAGGCAGTCGCCGAGCCCGTCGCAGTAGTCGTCGCGCATGAGCTTGGCTTTGCCGTTGACCATGGCTATCGCGCCCTCATGGCAGGCGGCGGCGCAAGCTCCGCAGCCGTTGCATTTTTCTTCGTCAATATGGATTATTCTGCGCTTCATAAAAATTCCTCCGAGCGTAAAATTTGTTTTTTTCTTGACCTGACGCGTTTATTATAGTAGAATCAGGACAAAAATACTGTTGTAAAAACAACGGAGTGATAAAAATATGTCGGAAAATTTTGAAAAAATAAAAGCGGCGCCGCTCTTTTGGGACATAGAAGAAGCCGAGCTGCCCGAACTGCTCGAAGCCCTCGATGCGCGCAGCCGCAGATATCAAAAGGGCGAAATAATAATGTCCGAGGGCGAAAAGACGGACTCGCTCGGACTCGTGATGAGCGGCAGCGTTCTGATAGTGCAGGACGATTTCTGGGGCAACCGCAATATCATGGCGCGGATAACTCAGGGCGGAATCTTCGCCGAGTCGTTCGCCTGCACGGGCGAAAGGCTGACCGTCGGCGCGGAGGCGGAGAGCGAATGCGAGATAATGCGGCTGAAAGTCGGGCGTGTGCTCGGCTCGTGCCCGAAGTCGTGTGCCGGGCACGCAAAGCTCGTCGGCAATCTGATATCCGAGCTTGCGCGCAAAAATCTGAATTTCAACTCGAAGCTCGGGCACATGGGCAAGCGCACGACGCGCGAAAAGCTGCTGTCATATCTTTCGGCGCAGGCGATGAAGAGCGGAAAAAATGAATTTGACATTTCGTTCGACCGCCAGCAGCTTGCCGACTATCTGTGCGTCGACCGCAGCGCGATGTCCGCTCAGCTCTGCGCACTCAGGGATGACGGAATATTGAAGTTCAAGAAGAATCATTTTATACTCAACAGAATATGAAAAAACGACCGCCCGAATAAACGGACGGTCATTTCAATTATCGGTTAAGATTATTTCTTCTTTCCGGTGCCTTCGTATTCCTTTATCCATGCGACCATGTCGGTGAAGGACTGCTTTGCGCCCATGGGGGCGTAGCCGAGCTCTTCCTTCGCCTTCTCGCAGCTGAAGTTGCAGTTCGAGGTCAGCTTGCGGATGGAGTAGCGGGTGAAGAGCGGAGTCTTCTTCGCGGCGTTGTAATAGACCTCCATGAGAGGAGCAAACGCATTTGCAAGGCCAAGAGAAATCTTGAGGCTCGGAGCCTTGAAGCCGCAGATGTCTGCGAGCATATGTATCAGCTGGTCGACGGTGACGACCTCATCGGTGAGGATATAGCCCTCGCCGGGTCTGCCTTTTTCAGCAGCACCGATCATGCCCTTTGCAACATCGCGCACGTCAACGAAGTTATATGCGCCGAAGGAGAGCGATACGGGGAACTTGCCCTTGAGGAACATTCTGACCATCTCGCCGACGGAAGAGACCTTGAAGTCATAGGGGCCGCAGCACGCGCCGGGATAGCAGACAACTGTCTCAAGCTTGTCGTCGTTATTCTCAAACACATAGTTTGTGGCGGTAGCCTTAGTCTTTGCATAGGTGCCGTCAAGAATCTCGGGATTGAAGTGAGAAATCTCACGCATAACCTGATTATCGGGGAGCGGGGGGTAAGCGTCAACGGAGGAAGCGTAGACAAGGCGTTTTACGCCGCACTTTTTGCACGCCTCAACGACGTTCTTTGTGCCGTCGACATTGACCTTCCAGGTCATGTCCTCGTTGCCCTTGTTTATCTCGATAACGCCTGCAAGGTGATAGACGACGTCCGCACCTTCAAAAGCCTTTTCGAGAGAAGCGGGATCGGTGACATCGCCGAATACGCGCTCGCAATTGATGCCGTCAAAAATCTTGCTGTCTTTTCTGATGAGTATTCTGAAGTTTTCGCCGCGTGCCTCGAGTTCTTTAACGAGTGCATAGCCGACGTGACCCGTAGCGCCCGTGACGACTGAAAGCTTGTCTCCCATGATTAATTAACACTCCTTTAATTTTTAAGCTTACGGAGCTTATTATATATCAGAAAAGCTTTTTAATATTTACGGTAAAGAACTATTTGACAGTAAAAAGATAATTATTTATTTTTTTAGTCAAAGTGCCGAAGTGTTTCGTCAATAACATTGACTTTTTGTATGTTTGGCGCTATTATTTTATAGTGGTATTTTGCTCTGCACGGCGGCGTATAACTTGAACGGACGCCCGCGCAGAGAACGGACATATATATTTGAAAGGAAGGATACAAGTGGCAAAATACGTCCTTGCACTCGATCAGGGAACGACGAGCTCACGCGCCATCGTTTTCGACAAAAAGGGCAATATCGTAGCCAAGGCGCAGAAGGAGTTCGATCAGATCTATCCCGCCGCAGGCTGGGTCGAGCATGACCCGATGGAGATACTTTTCAGCCAGTTCCAGGCGGTGACTTCCGTCTTTGCTTCGGGCGGGATAAAGCCTGAGGATATAGCCGCTATCGGCATAACGAATCAGCGCGAGACCACCATTATGTGGGACAGGGAAACGGGCAAGCCCGTCTACAACGCCATTGTCTGGCAGTGCCGCCGCACAGCGGAGCTCTGCGAGCAGATAAAGGCGGACGGCATGGAGGAATACATAAAGGATAAGACCGGTCTTGTTATAGACGCGTATTTCTCCGGCACAAAGATAAAGTGGATCCTTGACAACGTTCCGGGCGCACGCGCGCTCGCCGAGGCGGATCAGCTGCTCTTCGGCACGGTCGAGACATGGCTCATATGGAATCTCACCGGCGGCAGAGTGCATATAACCGACTACTCCAATGCGTCGAGAACGATGCTCTTCGATGTCGACAATCTCTGCTGGGACGAGAAGATGTGCGAATATCTCAACATCCCGATGTCCATTCTGCCCGAGGTCAAGCCTTCGAGCATGGTATACGGCAAGGTCGCTGGCGGCATAATCGGTCTTGAGGATCTCGAGGGTATCCCGATCGCGGGCGCTATAGGCGATCAGCCGGCGGCTCTGTTCGGTCAGGCATGCTTCGAGCCCGGTCAGGCGAAGAACACCTACGGTACCGGCTGCTTCCTGCTGATGAACACGGGCGAAAAGCGCGTTAAATCAAAGAACAACCTGCTCACGGGCGTCGCATGGGGTATCGGTGACAAGGTAGAATACGCCATTGAGGGCTCTGCATTCAACGCTGGCTCGGTCATAAAATGGCTTCGCGACGAGCTGCATATGATAGACAACGCAAAGCGCTGCGACGAGCTCGCCGAGAGCGTGCCCGACGCAAACGGCATATATTTTGTCCCCGCATTCACGGGACTCGGCGCGCCCTACTGGGATATGTATGCGCGCGGCTGCATAGTCGGACTCACGCGCGGAGTCAACCGCGCTCATATCGCGAGAAGCGTCCTCGAGGCTATCGCCTATCAGATGACCGACCTTCTTGAGGCGATGGAGGACGACTCCGGAATAACATTCACCGAGCTTCGTGTCGACGGCGGCGCGAGCGTCAGCGATATCCTGCTCCAGATTCAGTCGGATATGATACGCACGATAGTCGACAGACCCAAGACCGTCGAGACGACCGCTCTTGGCGCGGCATACCTTGCGGGTCTTGCCGTCGGCTACTGGAAGGACAGGGACGAGATCGCGCAGAACCGCGAGATCGAGAAGATTTTCACTCCCAAGATGGAGAAGTCGCACCGCGACGAGCTCTACAAGGGCTGGAAGCGTGCAGTCGAGCGTTCGCGCGACTGGGCGAAGGACTGATATTATCTGGCCGCCGACCGGTTTTCTGATCGGCGGCCGTAAAAATAACCGGGTATTCTTGAACACGAAAGGAAAACGAAAATGGATTATCTGAGCGAATCACTCAAACTGCACTATGAACTGCGCGGCAAGCTGGAGATACAGCCGAGAGCCGGGGTCAGCAACAAGGACGAGCTGTCCCTTGCCTACACCCCCGGAGTCGCGGCGGCGTGCCTCGAAATAAAGGACGATGTCAGCAAGAGCTATGACCTGACCCGCCGCTGGAACACCGTTGCCGTCGTCACGGACGGCACCGCGGTGCTTGGTCTCGGGGATATAGGTCCCGAGGCTGGCATGCCCGTCATGGAGGGCAAATGCGTGCTCTTCAAGGCGTTCGGCGGAGTCGACGCGATACCGCTTTGCGTGCGTTCAAAGGACGTTGACGATATAGTCAACACCGTCGCCCTGCTCGCAGGTTCGTTCGGCGGAGTGAATCTCGAGGATATCGCGGCTCCGCGTTGCTTTGAAATCGAGCGCAAGCTCAAGGAGCGCACGGATATACCGATTTTCCACGACGATCAGCACGGCACTGCGGTCGTCTGCCTTGCGGCGGTTGTCAATGCATTAAAGATAGTCAAAAAGCAGCTCTCCGACTGCACCGTTGTTTTCAGCGGCTCGGGCGCTGCGGGCGTTGCGATAGCGAGACTCTTCGACTCTATGGGTGCAGGCGAGATTATCATGTGCGACCGCAAGGGCATAATCTGCGAGGGTGGGGATCTGACTCCCGCAAAGGCGGAAATTGCCGCATTCACAAACAAAAATCACCGCACCGGCACGCTTGCCGACGCGATGAAGGGCGCTGATATATTTGTCGGCGTCTCCGCTCCCGGAATCGTCACAGAGGAGATGGCGGCGTCGATGGCTGAAAATGCAATAATCATGGCTATGGCGAACCCCGTACCCGAGATAATGCCCGACCTTGCAAAGGCGGCAGGCGCGGCGGTAGTCGGCACGGGCAGAAGCGACTTCCCGAACCAGATAAACAACGTTCTCGCGTTCCCCGGAATTTTCCGCGGCGCGCTCGATGTCCGCGCGAGCGACATAAACGAAGAGATGAAGATAGCCGCCGCCAAGGCGATAGCTTCGCTCGTCAGCGACGATGAGCTGAACCCCGATTATATCCTGCCTGCGGCGTTCGATGAGCGCGTCGGCAAGGCGGTTGCCGATGCGGTTGCGCAGGCGGCGAGGGACAGCGGCGTTGCGAGAATATAACTAAATTTTCGTGGTGTAGCCGCCGTCGAGCTTTATTCCACTTTTTTCGCAGCGGGATTCAACAAAGCTCTGCGTCCGGTCGATGACTGTTCTGAAGCTCATCGGCATTTTTGCGGGAGCGCGGCGCGGCGAGTGGCTGCCCTGCGTTATCAGCTCGCTTTCGATGCAGTCGAGAATATGCAGATAGGCGGGGTCGTTGAGAATATCTGCGTTGGGCACCCAATCGCTCGGGAGATTGCCCTTGGCGGTCTCCGCGATTATGATTCGGTACATCATGAGGCTGTATATCCTGTGCAGGGAGTCGACGGTTGAGTCATTACTCTCCTGCGGGAAAGTCAGGAATTTGCGCAGCTTTCCGGCGACGCGGAATATAGTCAGGGTGTTGAGCTCCGAGTCGGAGGGCAGGTCGCCTTTGATACCGAATGCGCCTTCAAATCCGCGCTTCGATTCGCTCAGCCCCAGCAGGTAGTCCGTGGTGACATTGTAGTAATCCGCCGCGCGGCAGAGAAAATCGAGCCCGCATTCGCGTATGCCGTTTTCGTAGTGGGAGAGTAGCGCCTGCGAGACTCCGAGTCCTGCGGCGGCTTCCTTTTGGCTCAGCCCCTTTTCTTTTCTGAGTGAAGACAGGCGCGCGGTTATATTTGTTGCCATAACGATACCTCTTTTATACAGTCTGTATAATCATTATATCAGAAATTCAAGAATTTTCAATCATACAGTTCAACAAAATACTCAACGTATTTTTGGAGGAAACATGAAAAGCTATATAGTCTATATCATAAGAAGCGGCGCGACAAAGGAGGAGACTGAGGGAAAATATATCGGTCACACTGACGTTGAGCTCAGCGAAGAGGGCAGAAAACAGCTCGAGAATATGCGCTCGGAGCTTGTCTATCCGCCCGTCGGCGCGGTCATATCGAGTCCGCTCAAGCGCTGCACCGACACCGCGGCGATACTCTATCCCGACAACAAGTGCATTACTATAGATTCGCTTATAGAGTGCAACTTCGGCGAGTTCGAGGGCAAGGATGCGGAGGAGCTCAAGGACTATCCGATGTTCCCGCGCTGGCTCGCCGGCGAGCAGGGCGTTGAGCCGCCGTTCGGCGAGAGCAACGAGGCGTTCGCAAAGCGCGTGTGCGAGGGATTCATAAAAATAATCGACGGTCTGATAAAGACCGAAACAGACCGCGCGGCGATAGTCACACACGGCGGCGTGATGATGGCACTGCTCACAAATTTCGGTCTGCCCCAGCTGCCGATGCACGAGTGGATAACCCCGAACGGCTGCGGCTACACTCTGCGCATAACCCCGTCGCTGTGGATGCGCGGACACAAGCTGGAGGTCGTCTACGAGTTCCCGTATGAGAAGAACGACGGGGACGGCGAAGAAGAATAAAATTTGACGGGAGGCGGCAATATGCAGTACAGAACCATAAGAGCGGCGGCGAGCGCCGAGTTCGTTGAAAAGCGTTCGCGGTTCATCGGCTATATATCGCCCGTCACGACTCAGCAGGACGCGATAGCGTTTATTGATTCGATAAAGTCGAAGCACTGGGACGCGACGCACAATGTCCCGGCATATATAATCAGAAATGGCAACATCTGCCGCTTTTCGGATGACGGCGAGCCACAGGGCACGGCGGGAATGCCGGCACTCAATGTCCTGCAAAAAGAAGAGCTGACCGACTGCGTTCTGGTTGTCACCCGATATTTCGGCGGAATACTTTTAGGCGGCGGGGGACTCGTCAGAGCCTATTCGCACGCGGCGAAAATCGCAGTCGATGCGGGCGGCATAGTGACCCGCGCGGAGTGCAGCATAGTGAAAATCCGCTGTGACTATACATTCTACGGGCGGCTCGCCTCGCTTATCCCGGAGCAGGGCGGCATAGTTGAGGATACGGCGTTCGAGGACGTGGTGACGGTGAAAATGAGAATACCGCAGGAGCTTGAGCCTGCGTTTGAGGCGCGGCTCGTTGACCTTAGCAACGGCACTTGCCGCGGAGAAATAACAGACACGGTTTTTGCGGATATAGACTGAGGAGGAGAAAAATGAAGATACTTTTTCAGGGCGATTCGATAACGGACGGCAACAGATACAAAGAGCCCGAACGCCGCCACGATCTCAACCATCAGATAGGGCACAGCTACGCATTTATTGTCAGCGGTATGCTCGGCGCGGAATATCCGGATGCCGGACTGAAATTTGTAAACCGAGGCATTTCCGGCGACACGACGCGCGGACTGCTCCGCCGCTGGCGCGAGGATGCGCTCGATATAGAGCCGGATGTTTTGAGCCTGCTCATCGGCACGAACGACTGCTTCCTTGAGGGCGAAAATCATGTTGAGCCAGAGGAATACGAAAAGAATCTCGAAAGCATACTCTCGCAGTCGTTTGAAACGAACGGGGAGCTGAAAGTGTTTCTCATGGAGCCGTTCTTCCTGCCGACAAAGGACAGATTCAAGGCGGAAGAGAATACTTGCCGCGAAGAGATAGGCAGATATTCGCAAATCTGCCGCCGCATTGCCGAAAAGGACGGCAGGATATTTTTTATCCAGCTTCAGCATCTGTTCGACGAAGCAGCAGAGGGACGTGACTGCGCCTACTGGATTTGGGACGGCATCCACCCGACGGAGAGCGGGCACGCGCTGATAGCGCGCGAGTGGATAAAAGCATTCAAGGCGATGTTTGAATAAAAATCTAAACCAAACAAAAAATCCTCCGTATGAATCCATACGGAGGATTTTTTTGCTTTGATTATTTCTCGGCGGCTGCGACGGTTCTTCTTGCCTGGAGCGCGTCGGATATCTCCTGCTTCTTCTTGCCGACGATATCGTATTTGAATATCGGGATAGCGGAGAGCAGGGAGAGAATACCGGGGACAACGGCGTAGGCGAAGAACACGATGTCCTTTGTCTTTGTCGCGAATCCGGCGGCGGTGCCTGCGGCGATTTCGCGCACGGTGTCCGAATAGCCGGAGACCTGAACGAACACAAGACCGAGCGCCGTGCCGAGCGCAAGGCAGATTTTGATAGTCAGCGTGAGCACCGAATACGCTGTGCCCTCCATGCGCTTGCCGGTCTCGTACTCATAGTAGTCAACGCAGTCGGCGGTCATTATCATGGGCATGAGGTTGACGGACGCAAACTGGAGACCCATGAGAAACAGCGAGAAGTAGAAGAGGATGGTGAGCACCATGTTGTCGGGGTTCGTGAACCAGAAGTGGGCTATCACGAACGAGAGCACGGATGCGATGAAGCCGTATACCGAAAGACCGATAAAGACCTTTTTCTCGTCGAGCTTCTTTATAAGGAACGGGCAGGCCGCCATGCTTATCATCGTGCCTATCGCGGTCGAGATGCCGAGGACTGCGACGAGGTTCTGCGAGCCGAGAAGAATATTCGCCGCCTGAACCTGAATGCCCATTGCCATCTGGCGTCCGAAGCCGAGGAAATACGAGATTATGACGAGCATGAACGGCTTATTCGATTTGAGCGCGCCCATCATGTCCTTGAAAGATATCTTGTTGCCCGCAGTGTAGGGTACGCGCTCTTTGTTGAGAAGCGGGATAAGCCCGAACAGCACGCAGCCGAAAACGGCGGTGAGCACGGCGGTGAACAGATACTCATTCGCTATCATGGGCAGGTCGGTTTCGCCGCTCTTGACGAGCACCTTGGAGCCGCCCGGGATTATAAGGCAGGCGATGGGCACTATCACGACGCAGGCGGAGAAGCCTATCTGCTTGAACGTGTTTGAGATGGAGACGACATTCGTGCGCTCCGTCGGGTCGGGAGTGAGGACGGATGCGATGCCCTGCGAGGGCACGTCACCGAGGGTCATCGCGAAGCTCCAGAGAAGATAGGTCGCGAAGATCCATATGTAAGTTGCCGCTTTGTTCGTCTTGAACGGCACGTCGATGAACACAACCGCGGACATGACGAGCAGGGGCAGGATCGACTTTGCAATCATCGATTTGAACTTGCCGTTTTTGCTCTTCGAGCGGTCGATCATGTTGCCGACGAACGGGTCGAAAACTGCGGAGAGAATCTTCGCCACGAGCACGAGAATACCGACGACTGCGATGTCCGCGCCGAGAATCGAAGCGTCAAACTCCGCCTGATATGAATTCAGGAGTCCGACTATCGCCTGGAAGCCGAAAAGGCCGAGCGAATAGGCGGCAATTTCCTTGAAGTTCATATACTTTCCTTTTGATGAACTCATTGTTATTCCCCTTTCAGCAAGCCCCGAATCGTTCTTTGCCTCAGATTTAAGGCTTTACTGTACTAAATTGATTTTATTATAAACTGTGAATTTGCCCGTGTCAATATGGATGCTGTAATTTTTGCCGACAGATTTGACTCTTCTGTTGCACGTCGGTGCGCCGTTCGGCTTGACACTTGTCTTTATTAAATGTATAATTTACCATGAGTTAATATAACAGCAGGAGGATGAAATCAATGATTTCAAAGAAACTTTTCGGCACTCTTTCCGACGGCAGAGAGGTCGATATATACGAGCTCAAGAACGCAAACGGCGTCAGTGCGTCCGTCATTACATACGGCGCAACCTGGCAGTCGCTTTTTGCACCCGACAGAAACGGAAATTTCGAGGATGTTCTCATCGGCTTTGACGATCTCAAGGGTCATGTCGAGCGCTCGGACTATCAGGGTCAAATTGTCGGCAGATATGCTAATCGCATCTGCGGCGGACATTTTACCGTTAACGGCAAAGAAATTGATGTTGTAAAGAACGAGAACGGCAAGACATGCCTGCATGGCGGCGGCGAGTTTTCGCACGCTGTCTGGGCGGCAAAAGTCGAGGGCGAGAGCCTCGTTCTCGAATATAAGAGCGACGAGGGCTCGAACGGATTCCCCGGCGAGATGAGCGCAAAGGTGACTTATACTCTTGATGACAGCAACGAGCTTTCGATTGCATATGAGGCTGTCTGCACAGAGGATACGCCGATAAACATGACGAATCACGCGTATTTCAATCTTGGCTCGTATAAGCGTCCGAACGTGCTCTCTCAGGAGCTTCGCCTGTCCGCGTCGCGCTACACTCCCATTGATGAGGACAGCATACCGACCGGCGAGATAAGAGATGTCACCGGCACGGCATTCGATTTCAGACAGATGAAAGCAATCGGCAGGGATATAGATCAGGACGACGATCAGCTCATCATCGGATGCAACGGCTACGACCACAATTTCTGCATCGATAAGGGCACGCAGGGCGCGTTTGCGACTGCATATGACCCGGAGAGCGGGCGCGTTATGAAAGTTACTACGGATATGCCCGGCGTTCAGCTCTACACCGGCAACTTCCTCGACAAGATACCCGGCAAGGGCGGCACGCTGATGAATAAATATGCCGGCTTCTGCCTTGAGACCCAGTTCTATCCCGACTCTCCGAATCAGCCGAACTTCCCGTCCTGCATTTTCAAGGCGGGTGAAAAGTTCAGAAGCCGCACAAGCTTCAAATTCTCGGTAAAATAAATTTTTTCAGAGGCGTGTTTATGAATTCAACGGGTGCGCGGGCGCTGATAGATGTGCTGCTCGAACAGGGAGTCGATACGGTTTTCGGCTATCCCGGCAGCGCGGTGCTCGATATCTACGATGAACTTTACAAATGCGATAAAATTCGCCATATACTCACCTGCCACGAGCAGGCGGCGGCTCACGCGGCGGACGGATACGCCCGCGCGACGGGCAGAACGGGAGTCGTTATTGCAACCTCGGGACCCGGTGCCACCAATCTCGTGACGGGCATCGCCGCAGCATACATGGACTCAAGCCCCGTTGTTGCGATAACGGGGAACGTCAAGACCTCGCTCCTCGGCAGCGACTCGTTTCAGGAGGTCGATATCGCGGGCGTTACGATGCCGGTGACGAAATATTCGTTCATCGCGTCGGGCGAGCGCGGAGTGGCGCAGGATGTCCGCGAGGCATTCTCGATAGCGCAGTCCGGCAGAAAAGGACCGGTTTTAGTAGACATCCCGGCGGATATCGCGGCTCAGAGCGAGGAATATGAACGCGCACCGAAGAGCGAGCCCGCCCCGGCAAAAGAGCCGGAGAAAGCCGAGCTCGAACGCGCGGCGCAGATGATAGAAAAAGCCAAAAGACCGCTTATCTATGTCGGCGGCGGGGCGATAAGCTCCGGCGCGTCGGATGCGCTGAAAACATTTGCTCAAAAACTGCATATCCCCGTCGCGTGTTCTATGATGGGGCTCGGCGCTTATCCGTGCTCGGCGGAGCTGTTTCTGGGGCTCGTCGGCATGCACGGAAACCCGGTCGCCAATATGGCGGCGTTGAACTGCGATTTACTCATTGCCGCGGGCGCGAGATTTTCAAACCGCGTCGCCGCGAGCAAAGAGAGCTTCGCCCCGAAGGCGAAGATAATACATATTGATATAGACGCGGCGGAGTTCGACAAAAATATAATTTCCGACGCCCACATTCTCGGCGACCTCGGAAAGACGCTCGAAAAGCTAAGTATTATGCTGCCGCCCGGTGAGAACTCCGAGTGGCTCGACGAGATAGCCGAGTTCAAAAGGCAGATCCCGCGCCCGAAGCCCTATGCTCCGTACACGGTTCTGCACACTCTGAGCGAGCTGACGAAGGGCGAAGCGAATATAGTGACCGATGTCGGTCAGAATCAGATGTGGACGGCGCAGTACTATGATTTTGAACGCCCGCGTTCGCTGATAACCTCGGGCGGACTGGGCGCGATGGGCTTTGGCATGGGTGCGGCGATAGGCGCGGCACTCGGCAAACCGGAGCGAAAGACCGTTCTGATAACAGGGGACGGCGGATTCCATATGAGCCTGAGCGAGCTTGCAACGCTCAGCAGATATAATATCCCAGTTGTTGTTGTCGTGATGAACAACGGCGTGCTCGGCATGGTGCGCCAGTGGCAGAAGGTGTTCTATGACGGACGCTTTTCCGCGACCCAGCCGGAGCGCGGGACGGATATAGCCGCCGTCGCAAAGGCGTTCGGCGTCAAGGGCATGAGAATAAAGAATCCGTCGCAGGCGAAGCGCATTTTCAAAAAGGCGCTCTCGATGGACAAGCCCGTAGTTATAGACTGCCGCATCGACCCAGACTGCGCGGTGCTCCCGATGATACCGCCCGGCGGCGATATCACGACGGCTATCTACAAATAAGGAGAAATTATTATGACTCAGAAGCTGACCGTTTCGGCGCTTGTCCGAAACCGCTCGGGCGTTCTGCTCAGAGTGGCGGGACTTTTTGCGCGCCGCGGATATAATATACGAAGCCTCACGGTTTCCGAGACCGAGCATCCCGAGTTCTCGCGAATGACGGTTGTCTCCGAGGTTGAGCCGGAGCAGGTAAAACAGGTCGAGGCTCAGCTGTTGAAGCTCGAGGATGTCATAAAAGTGGCGCATCTCGAAGAGGGGAAGCTCGTTTCGAGCGAACTTCTGCTGATAAAAGTCCACTGCCTCAACAAAGACAGACCGCAGGTCCTAAAGACCGTCATAGCCTACGGCGCGAGGGTCAAGGACATCGGTCACACGATGCTCACGGCAGAGCTGACGGGCGAGCCGGAGCGAATAGACGCGTTTATCGCGGACATGAGCGTCCACGGAATAGCCGAGCTTTCGCGCTCGGGCATAACCGCTCTTGAGAGCGGCGACACGGTAATAAACGACTGACACGGGAGGGAGAGAGTTGAAAAAAATCGAATTGCTCGATTCGACCCTGCGCGATGGCGCTCAGGGTGAGGGAATATCCTTTTCCGTCAACGACAGGCTGGAGATAGTCCGTGTGCTGGACGATCTCGGCATACCGATAATCGAGGCGGGCAACCCGACCTCCAATCCGCGCGAGCTTGAGTTTTTCGAGCGGGCGAGCAGGCTGTGGCTCAAAAATTCCCGCCTGTGTGCATTCGGTTCAACGCGGAGAAAGGGCGAGAGAGTCGAAGAGGACGCGGCGTGTGCCGCTCTGCTCAAGGCGGGAACCCCGTGCGTTTCAATAGTCGGCAAGAGCAGAAAAATCCAGGTCGAGGGCGTTTTGCAGACGAGCCTCGAAGAAAATCTGTCTATGATAGAGGAGACCTGCCGCTTTTTCAAAAGCCACGGCAAATATGTCGTTTTCGACGCCGAGCACTTCTTTGACGGTATGTCGGACAATGACGGCTACGCGCTCGAAAGCCTGCGCGCGGCTCTGCGCGGCGGCGCGGACTGCCTTGCTCTGTGCGACACAAACGGCGGCTCGTTCCCGGATTACATAGAAAAAGTTACCGGCGATGTTGTAAAAGCTTTCCCCGGTACAGATATAGGAATCCACACCCACAACGATTCGGACATGGCGTGCGCGGGCGCACTCATGGCGGTCAGAGCGGGCGCGAAGCAGGTGCAGGGCACATTTATCGGCTTCGGCGAGCGCTGCGGAAACGCGAGCCTAACTTCAATAATCCCGAATTTGCAGATAAAATCCGACTATGAGTGCATCCCGCAGGAGAATCTCAAAAATCTGACATCTTCGGCGATAAAAATAGCGTCGATAGCCAATGTAACTTTGCACAGGGATGTGCCGTTTGTCGGGCGCAGCGCATTCGCCCATAAAGCGGGAATGCACGCCGACGGCGTTTTGAAATTCAGCGAATCGTTCGAGCATATCGACCCCGAATCCGTCGGCAACCGCAGGCGCTTCCTGCTTTCTGAAGTGACCGGCAAGGCGGCGGTGCTTAAGAAGATACAGAAGCTCTATCCCGATTTCGACAAAGATTCGCCGCAGGTCGCGGAGCTGCTCGATATTCTCAAGCAGAAGGAGTACGAGGGCTATCAGTATGAGGGCGCTGATTCGTCGTTCGAGCTGATAGTTCACCGCCTCGTCAGAAAATATAAGCCGTTCTTCGATCTCATCAGCTACAAGGTGCTCGACGAGCTGCCCTATGACAATGACCACAGCGCAACCGCCACGATAAAGCTGAGCGTTGACGGCAGAGTCAGAATAGCGGCGTCGGACGGCGACGGCCCCGTCAATGCGCTCGACCGCGCTCTGCGTGAAGCACTCGAGGTGTTCTACCCGTGCCTTAGAAAATTGAGGCTCATCGACTACAAGGTTCGCGTCATGGAGCCCAAAGACGCCACGGCGGCAAGCGTCCGCGTTCTTATAACTTCGTCCGACGGCGAGGATATCTGGACAACGGTCGGCGTGTCGCAGGACGTTATCAATGCGAGCTGGATAGCGCTCGTCGACTCCATCGAGCATAAGCTCGTGAGCATGGGCGAGAATCTGCACAGGTAAATATACGAAATTTTGTAACAAAATGTTATTTTGCCATTCACACAAACTTTTGCGAATGGTTTATAATAATTACAATGGGTTCGTTTAAAACAAAGGAGAGGTACTTATGGCTAACGAAAAAATACTTGTCGTTGACGACGACGTTAATATCTGCGAACTGCTGCGCCTCTATCTTGAAAAAGAGGGCTATACAGTCAGCATAGTAAACGACGGCGAGAGCGCCGTGAAGAGCTTCGGCGAGATTCAGCCGGATCTGATGCTGCTTGATATAATGCTGCCCCGTCTCGACGGCTGGCAGGTCTGCCGCGAGATCAGAAAATTCTCGGACAAGCCGATAATCATGCTCACCGCAAAGGGCGAGACTTTTGATAAAGTTCTCGGTCTTGAACTCGGCGCGGATGACTATGTCGTCAAGCCCTTCGATGCAAAGGAAGTTGTGGCGCGCGTCAAGGCAGTCCTCAGACGCAGCGCGGGCGCTCCGGCGGCGGATATAAAGCAGGTCGAATACGACAAGCTCAAGATAAACCTGACGAACTACGAGCTTTGGGTCGACGGCAAGCGTATCGACACTCCGCCCAAAGAGTTGGAGCTTATCTATCACCTTGCGAGCAACCCGAACAGGGTGTTCACCCGTGACCAGCTGCTCGACGAAGTCTGGGGCTTCGACTATTACGGCGATTCGAGAACGGTCGATGTCCATGTCAAGAGGCTCAGAGAGAAGCTCGAGGGCGTGTCCGACAAGTGGGAGCTCAAGACCGTCTGGAGCGTAGGCTACAAGTTTGAGACCAAGGATTGATGTGCATGAAAAAAGCACGCAAAAAGTTTGAAATAAAAGATGTAAAGAACGCAGGCTCGAGAACAAAACGCTCGGGTCTGTTTCACCGTTACTTCTATGTGACGGTGCTGATACTGTTCATTGGCTTCACCATTCTCGGCTCGTCGTTGTTGATATTCATCGCGCGCTACCAGTCTGAAGAGAAGACGGCGCTTTTAAAGCAGAACGCGCAGACCGTCTCGCAGACTGCCGCGGCGCTTATTCAAAAAGGCTACTCGCTTGAAGAGAGCAACAAGAATTCTACTCTGCTCATGAGCGTTTCGACCGCCCAGCTCTCGCAGGCGATAGATGCGGACATTTATATATGCGACACCGACGGCAAGATAATCTGCTGTAAGGATATATGGCAGTCCAATCTCGTGATGTACATGGGCGAGTGCATAGTCCACAGCAAATATACAGTCCCCGAAACAGCTCTGTCGAAGCTCAGCAGCGGCGGATATACCGAAACGGGCACGCTCGGTGGAATGTACAAGAGCTCGCATTTTATAAGCGTTGAGCCGATAGTGGCCTCCGGCAAGCTTTGCGGCGCGGTTATCGCTTTGCAGGATACGGATTCGCTGCACGAGCCTGTCAGGGCGATGCTCAAGATGTTCCTGTTCTCGGCAATTCTCGCGCTCGCGATAGCATTCGTTGCAACATATGTTATGACCTATCAGATGACAAAGCCCCTGCGCGAGATGTCGGCGGCGGCAAAGCAGTATGCAAAGGGCGATTTCAGCAACCGAATCTCGGTGCCCTATCATAAAGTATTGGGCGGCGACGAGGACGAGGTCGCGGAGCTTGTGACGGCGTTCAACTCGATGGCGAACGCGCTTTCGGCTATCGAGACTTCGAGACGCAATTTCGTCGCGAATGTCTCTCATGAGTTAAAGACCCCGATGACCACTATCGGCGGATTCATAGACGGAATACTCGACGGCACGATAGATTCGTCGAAGAGCACATATTATCTCAGAATAGTCTCCGACGAGGTCAAGCGCCTTTCTCGCCTTGTCACGGGTATGCTCAATATGTCGAAGATAGAGGCGGGTCAGCTCAAGATCCAGCCCAAGGAGTTCGACATTTCGGCAATGACCTTCAAAACGATGCTCGGCTTCGAGCGCGCGATAGATGAAAAGAAGATAGAGATACGCGGCCTTGATAAGGTCGAGCCGCTCAACATCTGCGCCGACGAGGATATGATAAATCAGGTCGTATATAATCTTATCGACAACGCCGTGAAGTTCACGAACGAGGGCGGCTATATCGAAGTCGCGATAAAATCGGACAGCGAAAAGATGATATTCTCCGTCAAGAACAGCGGCAAGGGAATCTCGCGCGAAGAGGCGGGCAAAGTCTTTGAGCGCTTCTATAAAACGGACAAATCGCGCAGCTACGATGTCAAGGGAGCGGGTCTCGGACTGTATATAGTCAAGACCATAATCGATATGCACGGCGGCCAGATAACCGTCAACAGCGATCCGGGCGAATATACGCAGTTCGTGTTTTGGCTTCCGCTGAGATGAATTTTTGCGGAAAAAAGTTGAATAAAAATCCAAAGGTTATTTACCCGACGTTCAAGAAATCGTAATATTGAAAGTCCATAATAGTGTCAAAAGATGAAGGATATCCCGAAGGCAATGGATGGAGGTAAATTCAGTTTATGTACAATGATGATTATGTGAACAACTTCGGCAGTTCCGGCGAGACGCCGCCCGAAGACAACTCGGCAGACACCGCACAGCAGTCTGCACCGCTTGAGCCGGATCAGGTTTATTCTGCTCCGCAGCAGCCCGGACAGGGCAGCTATAACAGCCAGAATTCATATAATTCCGGCAGCTACACGCCGCCTCAGCCCGAGAAAAAGAAGAAAAAGATGAGCGCGAAGAAGAAAGGCGTTGCGGTTTTCGCCGCGATTCTCGCAGTTGTTATCGCGGTCTCTGCGACAGTTACCGTGCTCGCAAAGAGAAATAATAACAGCAGCTCCGGCGGCGGCACTTCTGTGACCGGCACTTCCGAGGGCGACGCTCAGCTGAACATTGCCGAGACCCCGAAGGCGACAACGACTTCAAAGGGCAACGGCGTGCTCACCTCGGCTCAGATATATGAAAAAGTTTCGCCGAGCAATGTCGGCATAGTCGTATACAGCCAGTCGTCAAGCTCGGCTTCCGGCGAAGGCTCCGGCATAGTCATGGGCGAGAATAAAGATCACACTTATACCTATATTATCACCTGCGCCCATGTTATCAGCGGAGAGGGCGTCAAAGCCGTCGTTCAGCTGCATGACGGCACTCAGTATGACGCCGAGATAGTCGGCTACGATTCGCGCACCGATATCGGCGTGCTGAAAATAAAGGCTACGGGCTTCACTGCCGCAGAGTTCGGCGATTCAACGAAGCTTTCGGTCGGCGAGACAGTCTATGCAATAGGCAACCCCGGCGGCACCGAGTTCTTCGGCTCGTTTACCAACGGCATGGTCTCCGCGATTTCGAGAACCGTCAGCAGCCAGATAGGCTACTCCATGGAGTGCATCCAGCATACGGCGGCTATCAGCCCCGGCAACTCCGGCGGCGCGCTGATAAACGAATACGGCCAGGTGGTCGGCATCAACTCGCTTAAAATCAGCGACAGCAGCTATGAGCTCATGGGCTTCTCTATCCCGATCTCGTCCGCAAAAGAGATAATCGACGATCTTATCGCCTACGGCAGAGTGCCGAACCGCCCGAAGCTCGGCATCAGCTACTTCTCCAATACATCGAATCAGCAGTATAACATGATAGTGCAGATAAAGGGTCTGCCGGCAGGCTCGCTCATAATCGCGGACATCAACGAGGACAGCGACCTTGCAAACAGCAGCGCCCAGGTCGGCGACCTCATAACTGCGGTCAACGGCAAGGAGCTGAGTACTTCGGAAGTCCTGCTCGAAGCGATTGAAAACGCCAAAGTCGGCGATACGCTGACCCTGACCCTGTGCAGGATATCGAGCAACTATCAGACAAAGGAATTCAATGTCAAGGTAAAGCTCGTCGAGGATACCGGAAACACCACTTCCTCTTCCTCCCAACAGCAGCAGGAGCAGACAACTCAGCAGGATAACAGATCATTCTACTACAACCCCTTTAATTGATACATCACCTTTCTAACGAAAACGCGGGTGCAGCGAAAACTGCGCCCGCGCTTTTTTTGTTGCAAGGATAGGAATGCTGTGATATAATTGTCTCAAATATTGCGGAGGATAATTAAATATGATCTATGTTCTGGCAGCTGCGCTGTTTGTGTTTTTGTGTGGCGCAAAGTTCGTCAAATCGGGTGAGTTCAATTCCGATTATATGTCAAAAGATACGACCGGCGCCATAAACGGAATCTTCGTGCTGCTCGTTTTCATGTGCCACATCAGCGGGTATATGAAGCTCGGCGGCTCGTCTGATACGATATGGCTCGACCTGAAAAGCTGGCTCGGCCAGCTCGTCGTTGTGACCTTCCTGTTCTATTCGGGCTACGGCATGATGTGCTCTATAATGAAAAAAGGCACGCCGTATGTCAAGGGTATTTTCAGGCGCAGGTTCCTGAGCCTTTTTGCGCATTTTGATATCGCGGTTCTCCTGTTCCTGCTGATGAACCTCGCACTCGGAATAAAGACGAAGACGAGGACGACTCTGCTCGCGTTCACTACATGGGAGAGCATAGGCAACTCGAACTGGTATATTACCGCGGTTCTTTGCCTCTATCTGATACTTATAGTGTCGTTTCTTATCTTCCGCAAGCACCATATCCCGGGGCTTATCGCGATGACCGTACTCACCTGCGGACTCGCTTTTGCGCTTATAAAAGTCGGAAAGCCCGCGAGGTACTACAACACGCTGATCCTCTTCCCGCTGGGTATGTGGTATGCGTATCTCAAGAAGTATATAGACAAATTCGTGATGAAAAACAACTATATCTATATGCTCTGCATTACGGTCGCGGTTGCTGCCTTTGTTGTCGGACATAAATATCGCTCGGCGGGGCTCCCGGTATACTGGGCGTGGGCGAGCGCGTTCATGCTTATCGTTGTGCTCGCATCAATGAAGATAAAAATCGGCAATCCCGCACTTTCGATGCTCGGCAAGCATGTTTTCAGCGTCTATATTCTCCAACGCATCCCGATGACGATATTCAAGAGACTCGGACTGGTCAACAACAATCTGAACTATTTCATTCTCTGCTTCGCCGCTACGCTGCTTATGGCGATAGTGTTCGACGCGCTGATGAAAAAGCTTGACGCAAAGGTTTTCACCCCGAAAGCGAAGGCGTAAAATAAATACAGCAAAGCACCCGGCAGGGATTTCTCCCGACCGGGTGCTTTTTATATGTGCTTAATTATTTCTTGAGTCTCTTGTCTGTCTTTGTTGCAAGGTGGGTGCCGACACTCTGGAAAATCTGAACGAGCGCTATGAGCAGGATAACCGCAAAGATCATGACGAGATATTTGTAGCGGTAGTAGCCGTAGTTTATGGCTATCTTGCCGAGTCCGCCGCCGCCGATTATTCCGCTCATTGCGGAGTAGCCGAGGATGGTGGTTATCGCTATCGTGAAGTTCGAGAGCAGCGAGGGCACGCTCTCGGGAATCATGACTTTGATAATTATCTGCATGGGCGAAGCTCCCATGCTCTGCGCGGCTTCAATTATATTCGGGTTGACCTCGCGCAGGCTGCTTTCAACAAGGCGCGCCACAAACGGAAACGACGCGATGACGAGCGGGACTATCGAGGCGACTGTGCCGACCGCCGTGCCGACGATAAGACGGGTCAGTGGGAAGACGAGAATCATCAGAATCAAAAACGGCACCGAACGCAGAAGATTTATAATAACATTGAGAACCTTCATCAGAGCCTTCGGCAGGGGGAGAACGCCGCCCTTTTCGCCCGCGACGAGCAGCACGCCGAGCGGCAGGCCGATAATTATCGCGAATAGCGTGGAGAGCAGGGTGACATATATCGTCTCCCAGATAGCCAGCGGGAAATCATTTTTTAATATATCGAGGGCTTCCGTCAGCGCCTCGGAAGTGAATGCATTGTCAAACATCTTTTAAACCTCCTCAACAAGAATATCCGGCATACTCTGCAGATATTTCGACGCTCGTTCAAGCTCGTTGTCCCCTCCGGGGATGCCGAGGAGCATGTTGCCGTAGACCTTGTCGCCGATGCAGCGCGTGGAGGCAGCTAAAATATTCGCCGCGATTCCCTCGTCCATAGCCATCTTGGTTATCAGCGGGGTGTTGGTCGCGAACGCACCGTTGAAGACGACTCTTATCCTGTGCTCGTCCGAAGCGGGAGCAAAAATCTCATCCGAAGCGTCGGGGAACACGAGGCGTTTTGCTGCCGCCGACTGCGGATGGGCAAAGACGGTGCTGACTTCGCCCTGTTCAACGACCGTGCCGTTGTCAAGAATGGCGACTCGGTTGCAGGTCTCTTCGACAACGCTCATCTGGTGGGTTATTATAATAACCGTTATGCCGAGCTTTTTATTTATGTCTCTTATGAGGTTGAGGATCGAATGTGTGGTGTTCGGGTCGAGCGCGCTTGTCGCCTCGTCGCAGAGCAGAACTTTCGGATTTGTAGCGAGTGCGCGGGCTATCGCGATTCTTTGCTGCTGACCGCCGGAGAGCTGAGCGGGGTAAGCCTTCGCTTTGTCGGGCAGACCGACTATCTCGAGCAGTTCGAGCGCGCGTTTCTTCGCGTCCTCTTTCTTCATGCCCTCAAGCTCGAGCGGAAAGCAGATGTTTTTCAGGCAGTTGCGCTGCATGAGCAGGTTGAAGCCCTGGAATATCATGGTTATATTGCGGCGGGCGTCCCTGAGCTGCTTGCTCGAAAGCGAACCCATATCGACCCCGTCTATGAGTATCTGACCCTCAGTCGGGCGTTCGAGCATATTTATGCACCGCACGAGCGTGCTCTTGCCCGCGCCGCTCATGCCGATGATGCCGTAAATATCGCCGTCGTTTATCGTCAGAGAAACATTCTTGAGCGCGTCGAGCGAGCTGTCGGCGGTCTTGAAAGTTTTTGACAGATTTTTAATCTCGATCATTTTATGCCTCCGAACTTCTGGATAAAAAGATAATGCCGGCAAGCAGCCCGATTAAGAGCAACTTAGCCCGGCATTATATTTTATAACATTTACTTCACTGCGTCAAGAGTGGTCTGCTTGCCGCCGTAGAGAGCCATGGGCTCGACGTGGACATAGCAAACGGTGACGATGTTCGTGTTGTTCTGCTTGTTGAAATCATCGAGGTAGGGCTCGTGCTGGAAGTAGTTTGCGTCGATCTCGCCGGACTCAACAACATTGTTGGGCTGGACATAATCTTCGAACTCTTTGATGTCAAGGGTGACGCCCTTAGCGGCAAGGATCTCCTTGGCAACGGCGAGAATCTCGGCGTGCGGTGTGGGGGATGCAGCGACGGTTATGGTCTGACCCTTGAGTGCGTCGTAGTTGACGGAGGGATCGTAGCCGTCACCGGGGTTTGAAACAACGCTGATAACTGCGCCGTTATACTTGGAAGCGATGAAATCGGCGACCTTCTTGCTCTGGAGAGCGGCGGAAAGAGCCTTTATTTTGTCGGAATTCTCGTTGCCCTTCTTGGCGGCGAGGATGTTCGAATATGCGCTCGAGGAGCCCTCAATGGCGAGATTGTCCTTTACGGGGTTAAGACCCGCGGATATAGCGTAGTTCGAGTTGATAACAGCATAGTCAACATCCTTGAGAACGTTGGGGAGCTGAGCGGCTTCAACCTCTTTGAAGGTGATGTTCTTGGGGTTGTCCTCAATGTCTCTTACGGTTGCGGTGATGCCGGCGCCGTCTTTGAGCTTGATGATGCCCTGCTCCTGAAGAAGAAGGAGCGCACGGGCTTCGTTGGTCGCGTCGTTGGGAACGGCAATGGTGATGCCCTTGCTGCCCGAAGAGCAGGCGGCGAAGCCGAAGATGCAGCCCAGCGCGAGGACCGCTGCGAGAATGATAGATATTGTCTTTTTCATGTTGGTTGTCTCCTTTGTATTTTAATTTATAAGGTATCGGTTAAGACGGACTTTTTAATCATGCGCCTTGCGGCACATTCGCCAATGCCTTATATCAAAGGGCGAGAATAATTTCAGATACTGCACTTTTCTTCCTCCTCAATGCAAATAAAAAACGGGAAACTCCTCACGAAGCTCCCCGAATCTCTGCATATATCAGATTTATTCGTTTGACGGAAGCTCGTTAGAAAAAGGCATGCACATGCACATGCGCATGGAGAACATGCACATTTCCATCATCATAATGTTGCTGTCAAACTTTTTCATGATGCTTCCTCCCTGTTCAGTATCTATGAGCGTATTATAGTCTCTTATACCTACGCTGTCAATAGGCTTTTACAAAAAATTCCCGATTTGTCCCGATGCACAAAAAAGCAGGCGAAAATGCGCCTGCTTTTGAACCGGTTGACTTAAAATTTGCTGTTATATATCGCGGCTGCGTCTGAAATTGCGCTCCGCCTTGCGGCGCGCCGCGGTCTTTCGCTCTTCGGCGAGCTTTTTTTCGTGCACTTTTTTGCGCACAGACGGGCGGTTCGGATTCTTCGTACCGGTTATCTTTTTCTTTTTATCTTTCGGCTCGTGCAGCTCCGGATTCTCCTTGAAGAATATCAGACTGCCACCGACGACCTGAACGACCTCGGACTGCGTCTTTGCCGCTATCTCCTCGGCGATCTCGCGAGGGGGCTTGGGTGCTGTCTCGAGCAGGACCTTGAGCTTGAGCAGTTCGCGGGAGCGGAATGCGTCGAGCGTCTGGGCTATCAGTGCGTCATTGACGCCGCCCTTGCCGACCTGAAAAAGCGGCTCGAGCGAATTTGCCTGCGCGCGAAGCGCGGCTCTCTCTTTGCTTGTCATATAATTTCCTCCAGTTTTTTTGCAAGGAGTCTTAACGCCTTGCCTCTGTGGCTGATGCTGTCTTTTTCTTCTGCGGTTAGCTGCGCCATCGTTTTGCCGGGGAACTCGTCGGGCAAAAACAGCGGATCGTAGCCGAAGCCGCCCTCGCCTGCGGGTTCAAAGGCAATCTTGCCCTCGCACTCGCCGCGCACGGTCATGTGCCAGCCGTCCGGGAAACAGCAGCAGACGGTCGAAACGAACCGCGCGGTGCGCTTGTCCATAGGAATATCGGACAGATTCTTGAGCAGAAGCTCGTTGTTCTTCTCGTCGTTACCGTGCTCGCCCGCGTATCTCGCGGAATAAACTCCCGGCGCGCCGTCGAGTGCGTCAACGGCAAGTCCCGAGTCGTCGGCGATGCAGGGCATGCCGCTCTCTTTGCAGCCGCTGTCGGCTTTTAAGAATGCGTTCTCTTCAAAGGTGACGCCCGTCTCCTCGACATCGGTAAGCTCGACTCCCGCTTCTTCCGCGAGCAGAACGCGCACGTCGATGGGTTTCAATATGCGCTCAAGCTCGGCGCGTTTTTTCATGTTATGTGTAGCTATGAGAAAATCCATTATTCGTCCTCTTTTTCCTCTTCCTCGTCTTCAATCGGCTCTGCGTCAAACAGACCCTCGGCGAATGCGCGGGCGTTGAACGGGCGGAGGTCGTCCACCTTTTCGCCGACGCCGATGAACTTGACGGGTACGCCGAGCTCATTTTTGATGTTTAATACAACGCCGCCCTTTGCGGTGCCGTCAAGCTTTGTCAGGATTATTCCCGTTATCTCGGCGACGTTTTTAAACTCCTTCGCCTGATTGACTGCGTTCTGTCCTGTAGTCGCGTCAAGCACAAGCAGGCTCTCGCGGTCGCTGTAGGGCAGCTCGCGGTCGATGACGCGGTATATCTTCGCCAGCTCCTCCATTAGGTTCTTCTTGTTGTGGAGTCTGCCGGCGGTGTCGCAGATGATTATGTCGGCGTTTCTTGCCTTGCCCGCCTGAATTGTGTCGTATATAACAGCCGCCGGGTCTGCGCCCTCGCGGTGCTTGACTATCTCGACTCCCGCGCGGTCAGCCCACTCTTCAAGCTGCTCGATTGCAGCGGCTCTGAAAGTGTCCGCCGCGGCGAGGATAACTTTTTTGCCCTCGTTTTTGTACATTGCGGCGAGCTTGCCTATGGAAGTGGTCTTGCCCACGCCGTTGACGCCGATGACGAGAATGACGGAGGGGAGAGTGATAAGGCTCATTTCCTCGCCGCCCTCAAGCATCTCGGCGACTATCTCTTTTATCTCGTTCTTGACGGCTTCAGGCTTGCGCAGATGCTTTTTCATAACGCGCTCGCGCAGCTTCTCGACTATCTCCGATGCGGTCATGCAGCCGACATCGCCCATGATGAGTATCTCTTCGAGCTCGTCATAGAAATCGTCGTCAATTTCAGTCTTGCCGTGGAGCATCGAGTCGATGGCTCCCGACATATTCTCGCGGGTTTTTTTGAGTCCCTTGTTTATTCTTGAAAAAATGCCCATTTTTATCCTCCGTGCGGTCTTATTTCAGACCGTTTTTTATTCTTTCAACTGCTTCGAGCGTGCGCTTCGGTTCCGCGAATGCGGTCAGGCGAAAATATCCCTCGCCCATCGTGCCGAAGCCCGAGCCCGGCGTGCCGACCACCTGAACGGTGTTCAGAAGCCTGTCGAACATCTGCCATGAGGTCAGCCCGTTCGGCACTTCAAACCAGATATACGGCGAATTTCTGCCGCCGAAACAGCGGATATTAATACTTTCGAGTCCGTCCGTTATCTTCTTTGCGTTGCCGAGATAGCAGTTTATATTTTCTTTTATCTGCCGCCTGCCCTCGTCGGAATAGACGGCTTCGGCGGCGCGCTGGGTTATATATGACACGCCGTTGAACCGCGTTGCCTGCCTGCGCGCCCACAGCGAGTTGAGGCTGACTCCGCCGCGTGAAAGCTCGCGCGGTATAATTGTATATGCGCAGCGAACGCCGGTAAAGCCCGCAGTCTTTGAAAAGCTTCTGAACTCAATGGCGCATTTCTTTGCGCCGTCAAGCTCGAAAATGCTGTGCGGAATGTCGCTCTCTGTAATAAACGCCTCATATGCGGCGTCGAAGAGAATGACGCTGCCGTGCTCGTTAGCCCAGTCGACCCACTGTCGGAGCTGCTCTTTATTCATCGCCGTTCCCGTGGGATTGTTGGGGGAGCAGAGATATATTATATCGACATTTTGCTCCGGCAGGGGAGGGATAAATCCGTTCTCCGCGGTGCAGTCGAGATAAGCAATATTTGAAAATCTGCCGTTTTCGAGCGGCTTGCCGCCCCTGCCCGCCATGATATTTGTGTCTATATAGACCGGGTAGACGGGGTCGCAGACGGCGACTTTGCACTCGGGCGAAAAGATATCGCCGATGCTGCCGGTGTCGCTCTTTGCGCCGTCGCTTATAAAAATCTCGTCTCTTTCGAGCGTTATTCCACGCGCGGCGAAATCATATTTCAATATCTTGTCGATAAGAAAATCATATCCGTGTTCGGGCGGGTAGCCTCTGAATGTGGCGGCGTCCGCCATTTCGTTTACCGCCGAGTGCATGGCCTTTATGCACGCCACAGGCAGGGGACGCGAGACATCGCCGATGCCGAGGTCGATTATATCCGCCTCGGGGTGAGCGATTTTGTAATCTTTAATTTTTCGGCTCATCGTCGAAAAAAGATAGTTGCTGCGGAGAAGCGAAAAGTTTTCGTTTATTTTCATCTTGCGCCTCCGCCGTAGGCAATTTCGCCTGTAAAGACGGTCTGTGCCGAACCGGTCAGGTACACATTTCCATCGGCGCTCCATTTTACTGAAAGCTCGCCGCCGCGAAGCGAGATTTTGATATCCGTATCGCGCTTGCAATAGCCGTTCAATATGCAGGCGACCGCCGCCGCGCACGCGCCCGTGCCGCAGGAGAGGGTCTCGCCCGCGCCGCGCTCCCAAACGCGCATTTTGATGCGTGAAGCCGAAATCGGCTGAACGAATTCCGTATTTATCCTGTCCGGAAACGCCGGGTGATTTTCAAACTCGACGCCGATTTTTTGAATATTTACAGAATCAATATTTTCAGAGAAAACCACGCAGTGCGGGTTGCCCATCGAGAGGCAGGTAACGGAATAAACTTTTTCGCCGACTTCGAGCGGCCGGGAAATCACGGTGTCCGATTCAATAAGCGCGGGAATATCCCTGCTTTTCAGCATTGGTGACCCCATGTTTACCTGCGCCGAGGTGACCTTTCCGTCCGTCTTATATATATTAATGTATTTTATTCCGCTGAGAGTCTCCAAAGATATCATATCTTTGTCGGTCATTTTGCTGTCGCAGACATATTTTGCGACGCAGCGCGCGGCGTTGCCGCACATCTTCGCCTGTGACCCGTCGGAATTGTAGATATCCATTCTGAAATCCGCCCTGTCGGACGGAAAGATCAGCACAAGCCCGTCTGAGCCGATACCGAAATGGCGGTCGCTCAAAAATTTCGCCGCAGCGGGAGGGTCGTCGATCGATTCATCAAAACAGTTGACATATATGTAGTCGTTGCCCGTGCCCTGCATTTTGGCGAATTTCATTCACAAGACCCTTTTCATTTATATATTAGCGAGCTCGCTGAGCAGATGCCGCGCGGTCGCGGTTATAGAACTGCTCTCGTTCATGCTCCTTCTTCTAATATATGCGTATGCGTCCTCTTCAGACACACCGTTTACTTTCATATACAAATGTTTTGCCTTGTCGATTATCTCCTGATCCGCCGTGTTGCGCTGACCGCCCGAGCGTATGCGCGACTCGGACGAGGAGCGGAGCAGCTTTTCTATTGCGCTGCGAAATTCAGGACGTGAGAGCGGCAGGGTCATGCACTGCACGTTGCTCATGCCGAACAGCGGGGACTGGGCGGAGGATATAAGCAATATCATATCGGCGCCCGGCGGGAGCAGACGGAGCATGGCGGCGGGCGCCATGTCGGTCAGACGGTGGCAGATTATTATAGCCGAGGGGAGACGCTGAGCGAAATCGAGGGTCTGCGAAGCAGAGCGGCACTCGATGACGCCCATTATTCCCATTTCCGCAACGAAGCCGCGCAGCTGCGCGCGCACCTTGTCGGATGACGATGCTATAATAATATCGCGCACCATTTATCCCTCCCTCGCGGTGCGTCAGTCTGTTAGAAAAATCAGCTCTCCTGCACGTTCTTTATGATATCGTTGATAGTCGTTCTGAGCGCCGAGTCGGTGTCGCTCTCTTTCTTTATCTCGTCAAGGGCGTAGAGCACCGTTGAATAGTGCCTGCCGCCGAACTCCGCGCCGATAGCCTTGGCGGAAAGTCCTGTGACCTCGCGCACGATGTACATCGATATCTGGCGGTATTTTGAAGTCTGTGCGTCCTTCTTCTTCGAGCGCAGATCCTCGGGATTTGCGCCGTAGGTGCGCGCGACCTCGGTTATTATCTTGTCCACAACGACAGGAATAGGCTTGTTGTCGCTGAGAATATCCCTTATCGCCTGCTGAGCGGTGGCGGTGTTGACATGCGCGCCCTGTATCTGGACATAAGCCTGCATCTTCTTGACCGCGCTCTCAAGCTGGCGGATGTTGTTCTTGAGCTTCTGCGCTATGTATTCAACGACATCGTCGCTGATATCGAAGTTGAGTGCGTCCGCCTTGCGCTTGACTATGAGCATACGGGTCTCGAGATCCGGCGGCTGAACGTCCGCGAGCAGACCCCACTCAAAGCGGGTGCGCATTCTGTCCTCAAGCTGAGGCATATCCTTCGGCGGGCGGTCGGATGACAGAACGATCTGCTTGCCGTCCTGCGTCAGGGCGTTGAAGGTATGGAAAAATTCCTCCTGCGTGCGCTCCTTGCTCGCGATGAACTGAACGTCGTCCATCAGAAGAACGTCGACCTTGCGGTATTTGTTCTGGAATTCCGTTGTTGTGCGGTGGTTGAGCGCCTCGATAAACTCGTTGGTGAATTCCTCGCCGTCGGTGAGGACTATCTTCATCGACGGGTCGTTTCTTTTTATCTCGTGGCATATGGCGTTGAGCAGATGCGTCTTGCCGAGTCCCGAGTTGCCGTAGATGAACAGCGGGTTATACGCCTTGCCGGGGTTCGCCGCGACCGCCTGCGCCGCCGCATGGGCGAATTTGTTTGACGCGCCGACAACGAATGTGTCGAATGTGTTTTCAAAATAGTTTGAGGCGCGCGTGCTGCCGTCTATCTCCGATGAGCCCGCCGCAGAGCCAGAGGAGTCAGACTGCGAATATCCCTCGCCAGGCGCTATGAACTCGACATCGACATCGAGACCGAGCGCGTTCAAAAATGCGCTGTGAAGCGTGCCGCCGAACTTCTGCGCGAGGATGCGGCGCTTGAATTCCGCCGTTGTCATGAGCACGGCGCGGCTGCCGTCAAAGCTTATCGGCTCAAGCTCGCTGAACCAGACGTTGTAGATAGATTCGGAGTTTGTCTGCCTGAGATAGTCGGAGACTACCTGCCACAGCTCGTTGAATGAATCCATTAGTGAACTTCCCCCATCATAATACTTTATAATAGGATAGAGTATATCATAAAACCCCCTTTTTTTCAACAAGCAGTTTGCACAAGGACGCAAAAAAATGATTGACATTGATGTGAAGTATGATATATAATAGTAGCTTGCAAGGGTAGGCGAAAGCGTTATACCCATATCTGCACATAAGATCACGGCGGTACGAGTGCCACCAAAGCGCCCGCCGGTGACTAATATCCTGTGAAACGGAGGTTACCGCAAATGAAAAGAACTTACCAGCCCAAGAAGCTGCACCGTAAGAAGGAGCACGGCTTCCGCAAGAGAATGTCCGACAGAAACGGACGCAAGGTTCTTTCCCGCCGCAGAGCGAAGGGAAGAAAGCAGCTCACCTATTGATCGGCCTTTTTAACGGTCTTTTAACAGGTCGAGCGGATTATTGCCACGGATGGATTGATTGCTTTGGCAGAATATCAGACGCTCAAGCTTAACAGCGATTTTCGCAGGACTTACGGGCGCGGCAAATCAGCCGCTGACCCGGTGCTTGTCACATATGCGCTCAGGAACCGTTACGGTGTCATGCGCATCGGGATAACCACCGGTAAAAAGCTCGGAAATGCGGTGGAGCGCAACCGGTGCCGCCGGATAATTCGCGCGGCTTTCCGGCAGCTCGAAGGCGAGTGCTGCGGGGGATGGGATATTGTATTTGTCGCCCGTCATAAGACGGTCTCCCGCAAGAGCACCGACATCGAGCGGTCAATGCGCAGACAGCTGGGAGCCTTGGGTGTTATCGGTATATCTGCAGGAGTGAAAGTTGTGAAGTGAAAATGAAGGACATACTGATAAAACTTATTCAGTTTTACAGAAAGCATATCTCACCGCAGCTGCCCGATATGTGCAGGTACTATCCGACCTGCTCTCAGTATGCGATAGAGGCTCTTGAAATACACGGAGCGTTCAAAGGCTCTCTGCTGACTGTTGCCAGACTTCTTCGCTGCAATATCCTATTCCCCGGCGGTTATGATCCCGTCCCTCCCAAGAGGGACAAAAAATCCAACCGGAGGACTCACAAATAATGGACGCCATTTACACGACATTGGGTATCCCGTTCGGATATGTTCTCAGGTTCATATTCGAAGCCGTTGACAATTACGGTCTTGCACTCATCCTCTTCACCCTCTTCGCAAGACTTCTTATGATTCCCACTTCTATCTACCAGACTAAGGGTACCGTCAAGACGCAGCGCCTTCAGCCCAAGATCCGCAGAATAAACGCCAAATACAAGGGCGATCAGAAAAAGATTCAGGAAGAGACTCAGGCTCTCTACCAGCGCGAAGGACACAATCCCATGAATATGGGCTGCCTGCCGCTCGCCATCCAGTTCATCATCATCTTCGGTCTTATCGGCGTTATCTATCACCCCCTCAAGTGGGCGCTCGCGATCGATGATACAACAATCAATTCGCTGACAGAAATAGCAAAAGGACTCGCTGAATATAACGCAAAGACAGGTAAGCAGACTATCGAGCTTTTTGTTATCAACCATATCAATGAGATAAGACCCATCGCGCTCTCAAAGGGCATCAGCTCGGGAGTTATCGACAGCATCGCGAACTTCAATTTCACCTTCCTCGGCATACCGCTGGGCGAGATTCCGTCGATAAAAGAGCCCGGAATCCTCTGGGTCATCCCTATTCTCTCGGGCCTTACTTCTCTCGCAACGAGCCTCTTCTCGATGCTCCAGCAGCGCAAGAACAACCCTGAAATGGCGAAGAACCCGACCATGGGCTGCATGACTTTCGGTATGCCCCTGTTCTCGCTCTATTTCACCTTCCAGTTCCCCGCCGGTATCGGTATCTACTGGATTGCGTCGAACGTTTTCGCGCTCATTCAGACAGTTATCCTTTCGTTCACCCACAGCCCGAAGAAGATGATTGCAAAGGCTATGGTCGATGAGACTGTCGAGCGCCGTTCAAGGGAAGAGAATCTCAAGCGCGCACTTGCGCAGAAAAAAGAAGAAAAATAAATTTTCCAGGTGGTGGAAACAGAGATGTTAAAAGAAGCTATCGGAACCGGCGCAACAGTCGATCTTGCAAAAGCTGACGCTATCGCGCAGCTCGGCATATCCGCCGATTCGGATTTTGAAATTGAAGTTCTCGAGATGCCGACAAAGAAGATGTTTGGTCTGCTCGGAACAACTCCCGCAAAGGTCAAGGTGAGCTATGATGCTCCGTCCGAAGCCGGCGCGAAGGAATATCTTGAAAAAATTCTTGCAAGCCTCGGCATTGAGGGCGCAGAGATAAAGATCGAAGAGACTGACGAAGAAGTCAGCATCGCGGTCGAATATGACGGCGACTACGGCGCGGCTATCGGCCGCAGGGGAGAGACGCTCGACGCTATCCAGTATCTCGTCCGCCTTGTCGTCAACAGGGGCGCGGACAAGTCGAGAAGAGTCTCGCTCAACATCGGCAACTACCGCGAGAAGCGCGAGGCAACCCTGCGCGCACTCGCTCAGAAGAGCGCAGCAAAGGTCAGAAAGTACGGCAGAAATGTTGTGCTTGATCCCATGAATCCCTATGAGAGACGCATCATTCACACGGCTCTCCAGGATGTTGAGGGCGTGACCTCCCACTCTGTCGGCTCCGAGAATGACCGCAAGGTCGTTATCACTCTCGAAGAGGGCGTGAAGCCCCTCAACGGTGGATCCAGACCGCCCCGCGGAAACGGACGCGGCGGATATCAGAACCGCGACAGAGGCGGCAGAGGCAGAAATGACCGCCCGCGCAGCGACCGTCCCGCAGCTCCCTCTCGTCCGCCCAGATCCGATGCGGCTTCCGCTTCGAGATACGGCAGGATCGAGCCCATCGCTAAGCAGAACAGCGAAGACTGATAAAAAACAAAAGCACGGTGTGTCAAAAGATGCACCGTGCTTTTTGCTTTGGCAGCTCTCAAAATGCGGGCAAAGCTGCGAGCGGATGAGATATGCGATTTTGTTGTAATACAATTGTGTAAGGAAAGCTTGCTCGGTGTAAGCCGAGACCGAGGGTTAATTTGTTAAGCGATAATCAAAATATAAGACAGTAGTGGCGGATATTATCCGCTCGCAAAACTATCGCAATTTTATTGATTCGCGTCTTGTAGGGTGCGGCGACTCGACGCACCGCTGCCGCGACAGTGGCACGAAATTCTTACAAAAGTTTATTTTACAGACTGTAGGGGTGAACTTTGTTTGCCTGCTTTTAAAATCTATAATAGTGGCAAGTCTCCAAAACCGGTAGGTAAGCTTCGCGCATCCTGCAAAGATTGAAAATGGACTTGAAAAAGCACCCCACAGACTTGAGCCTGCGGGGTGCTTAACTATCTTGATTTTATTCCTTGCCGAACATCGCTTTGACATTCGAGCCTTTGCAGATGAATATCTCTCTAAAGATTATCATGCTCACGAAAGCTATCGTGCCGCCCATGAGGACATCGCTGAAGAAGTGCGCGCCGACGATTATGCGGCTGACCGCGACCATGCCGGTGTAGGTGATGGCGGCGATCCAGCTGACAGCTCTCTTGCCCTTGCTCTTGACGTTGAAAACATCGAGGAGCATAAGCAGGCAGTAGACCGTGCCGGCGGAGCAGGTGTGTCCGCTCGGGAATGATTTAAGAGCGTCGGTCGTGCCGAAGAGTGCTCTCATCTCTTCCTTGGGGATGTGCTGACCGTTGGCGACATACCAGCGGGTGAAGTTGTCGAATCCGCCGATCGACTGGCCGCCCTCGCAGTTCATTGCGCGATAACGCATGCGGCCGACAGGCTCTTTGACTGCGGCGACAAGACCGTTTGAAAGCGCGGCGACGCAGAGCACCGCGACTGCGAACATAACCATCTTGTTGACCGATTCCTCGGAATAGTTTCTGATGGCGAAGGTCGCAAAGAAAGTCATAAGACCCGCGAAGAACAGCGATATGCCCTTGAGGAATGCTGCCTTGCGGAACAGCTCGGCCTCGGGACCTATATGCTGGAGTGCATATTTTACGGCGTCGTCAAACAGTACGAAATAGGCTATTGTGCCCGCGACGAGAAGAAGTATCGCGAGAATTTCTTTCCACGGATGCTTTTTCATCTTGCGCATGACCTGCCAGAAGAGAATCTGGAAGCTGAATGCGAGCATGAGATAGACGGGCGACGAGCCGACGGCCTCGAGCACAACGCCGTATACGGTCTCGTTTGTGTAGTAGGTGTGGGCGGCGAGCGCCTTTGCCGTGAGGATGTTGCTGACCTGGAGGTCAGTGAACGTTGCGGTCACGAGCAGAGCGCCGAACACTGCGATGAAAAGCAGCAGGGCGACCCACGATTTTGTTCGTTTTGTCAATGTCAACTCTCCTTTATGTAATGGGTTTCATTTGCAGTTTAATTATAGCAAATTGCATATTTTTGTCAATCTTTATTTGCTGTCCTTGTTGCACTTTATATCATATAATGTAGCGGGCGGGCGTTTTATGCGCAGACAGGAAAAAACTTGCCGCGCGCAGTATCGCCGCAATCCGCTCAAATATATTGCAAGTCCGGTGAATATGTTGTATAATATAGAATATATAAGTATAATTGGGAATCGTGCGGTTTGGAGTGATTTTTCTTATGACGGCGTATCTTGACAACAGCGCCACGACCCCCGTGTGCAGTGAAGCTGTTGAAGCGATGAAAACCGCTGTGACGGAGCTTTGGGGCAACCCATCGTCCCTGCATCAAAAGGGGATAGAGGCGGACGAAATGCTCGAAAACGCGCGCTCGAATGTGGCGCGCAGGCTCTTCTGCCGGGATGACGAGGTGTATTTCACCTCCGGCGGAACGGAGAGCAACAATCTTGCCGTTCAGGGCGCGGCTCATGCCATGCGCCGGCGCGGCAGACGAATAGTGACGACGGGCGTCGAGCATCCGAGTATAGATGAGACGGTCAAGCATCTCGAAAACGAGGGCTTTGAAGTCATACGCCTCGGCGTTGACAAAAACGGACGTATCAGCGAGCGCGAGCTTTTTGAAGCCGTGACTCCCGATACGATACTCGTGAGCATCATGGCGGTCAACAACGAGACGGGCACTATTCAGCCGGTCGAAGCGGCGAGAACTGCGGTAACGCGTGCGAAGTCGCCCGCACTTGTTCATTGCGACGCGGTGCAGGCTTTCGGAAAACTGCCGCTCAAGCCCGCGGCGATGGGCGTTGACCTGATGACGGTCAGCTCCCACAAGATACACGGACCCAAGGGCGTCGGCGCGCTCTATGTCAAAAAGGGCGTGCGCCTGTCGCCGATAGTTTTCGGCGGCTCGCAGGAGGAAAAACTTCGCCCCGGCACTCAGCCCATGCCTGCGATAGCGGGCTTCGGCGCAGCGGCCGCGGCTCTGCCGAATCTTGCGGCTGAGCTCAAAGAAGTTACTGAGCTTCGTGACTATATGCGGGACAGACTTCTGGCTCTCGGCGGAGTTGTTATAAACTCGCCCGAGGACGCGCTGCCGTATGTGACCAATATTTCGGTGCTCGGCATAAACTCCGAGCCGATGCTCAATTTTCTCTCCTCACGCGGCGTCTATGTCTCGAGCGGCTCGGCGTGCTCAAAGGGACATCAGAGCTCGGTGCTCAAAAATATGGGGCTGAGCGACGAAGTGCGGAAGAGCCCGCTCAGAATCAGCTTCTCGCGTTTTACCACAAAAGAAGAGATAGATATGCTCATCGACGGCATTGCCGAGGGGCAGAAAACAATAAGAAAAAATAAGTAAAATAAATAAAAAAGGAATCACAATATGAAGGAAGTTATTCTCATCAAAAACGGTGAGCTTGCACTCAAGGGACTCAACAGGCGCACTTTTGAAGATATGCTCATGGCGAATATCCGCCGCAGACTCGCGTCGCTCGGCAAATTCACCTGCATCCCCGCGCAGTCGACGATAATAGTCGAAGGACCCGAGGATGCCGATCTCGACGAAGCGACCGAAAGACTTCTCAAGGTCTTCGGCATAGCCGGACTTTCGCGTGCCGCCGCAGTCGAAAAGGATATGGACGTTATTCTCAACACCTGCGTTGAATATACGGCTCCCCTGCTCAACGCCGCATCGACTTTCAAGGTCGAGGCAAAGCGCGCGGACAAGAAGTTTCCGCTCAATTCTCCAGCGATATGCAGAGAAGTCGGCGGAAAGATACTCTCGAAATTCCACCATCTGAAAGTCGATGTTCATAACCCCGATGTTATAATAAACGTCGAGGTGCGCGATAAGTGCGCGTTTATACACGGCAACCAGCTCAAAGGCGCGGGCGGTATGCCCTCGGGCTCCGCAGGAAAGGCGGCTCTGCTCGTCTCCGGCGGAATAGACAGCCCCGTTGCAGGCTGGATGATGGCAAAGCGCGGCGTGGAGCTGATAGCTATTCACTTTGCTTCTCCGCCCTATACGAGCCAGCGCGCCGAGCAGAAAGTTCACTCGCTTCTGCGCCAGGTCGCAAAATACAGCGGACGCATTATGCTCTTCGTTGTCCCGTTTACCGAGATTCAGGAGCTTATAAAAGACAACTGCCCCGAAGAGGTGTTCACGCTTATCATGCGCCGCATGATGATGCGCATCTCGCAGGAGATTGCGGTAAAAGAGGGCTGCCAGGCGCTGATAACAGGCGAGAGCGTCGGTCAGGTCGCGAGCCAGACCATGCCCGCAATAGCCTGCACAGACGCTGTGACCTCGATGCCCGTATTCCGTCCGCTTATCGGCATGGACAAGGACGAAGTCATCGCGATATCTAGAAAGATTGAGACATTTGATATATCCATCCAGCCCTATGAGGACTGCTGCACGGTGTTCACTCCGAAGCATCCGCGCACCCATCCGACAATAGCCGGAGTTGAAAAGGCGGAGCGCGGCACCGAATGGGACGAGCCCATAAAGCGCGCGGTCGAGGGCACAAAAGTTACGGTTATAAAAGCTTTTTCAAAAGGTGAGTAACAATGGCAGTGTGTGAAATTCTCTGTGTCGGAACCGAGCTTCTACTCGGCGATATCCTCAATACCAACGAGCAGTTTCTCTCGAAAGAGCTTGCGGCGATGGGCATATCCGTCATGCACCGCAGCTCAGTTGGGGACAATCCCGAGCGCCTCGCGCAGGAGCTGAAAACGGCTCTCGGTCGCAGTGATATTGTTATTACTTCCGGCGGACTCGGCCCCACGGACGACGATCTGACAAAAGAGGTTTGCTGTGAGGTCATGGGTTTTGAACTCAGGGAGGACGAAGACACGGCGGAGCGCATACGCTCATATTTCAAATCAAAGGGCGGCAATATGCCCAAAAACAACCTCAAGCAGGCGATGCTGCCCGTCGGCGGCACCGTGTTTGAGAATAACCACGGCACGGCACCCGGCGCGGCGCTCGAAAAGAACGGCAAGTGCGTTATTATCCTGCCCGGCCCTCCCGGCGAGCTCGTCCCGATGTTCAATGAGAGCGTGCGCGGATTTTTGAAAAAATATTCCGACGGCGCGATAGTCTCACACACGGTCAATATAATCGGCATGGGCGAGAGCTCGGTCGCCGAAGAGATAGAGGATATGTTCGACGCAAAGAACCCGACCGTCGCACCGTATGCAAAAAGCGGCGAGGTGCGGCTGAGAATAACCGCGAAGGCGGAAACCGCCGACGAGGCGGACAGAATGTGCGCGCCTGTAGTTGATGAGATATGCAGCAGGCTCGGCGATGTCGTATACGGCACCGACATGAACAGCATCGAAGAGCGCGTTGTCGCTCTGCTCAAAGAAAAGGGCAAAAAGATAGCGACTGCCGAATCCTGCACGGCGGGATATATCCCCAAAAGGCTGACTGATATCCCCGGCGCGTCCGAGGTTTTCGAGTGCGGAATAGTCAGCTATTCGAATGATATAAAAACAAAGCTCCTCGGCGTTTCGCCAAAGACGCTTGAGACCTACGGCGCTGTCAGCGAACAGACGGCGCGCGAGATGGCGTTCGGCGCAAAGCACGTGAGCGGCGCGGATATAGCGATATCCACAACCGGTCTTGCAGGACCGGGAGGCGACGGTGTTCTGCCCGGCGGACTGAGCTTTGCGGCGGTCACGGACGGCGAGCGCACAGTCGTCGAAAAGATAGTCACCGGTCATGAAAATGACCGTGAATATAACAGATATGTCACGGCGTCGCGGGCGCTTAACCTTGCACGCCTGATGCTGGAAGAGAAAATAAAGTAAACCTGTATCGGAGGAAAGAGTATGTCTGACAAAAACAGAAAAGACGGCGAGTTTTCGCTGCCCGATATGAGGGAGATGTTTGAGCACTACACATCGGTTGAGGACGACGAACCCGCGGCACAGCGCAGCGAAATGGAAGATCTCGCGCGCAGATATCTTGACAGCGGCGACGATGAAACCGGGGTGGAGTCACGGCAGGAAAGCGGCGCCGTGACCGAAGAAAAGGAGCCGGTATCCGAGCCGGAGTCCGAACTCGAGCCCATAATCGAGTCCGAGCCGGAGAAACCCGCCGAGCCGAAAAAGGACAATTTATATAAGTTTATCCCGCCCGACGATCTGAGCGGTGAGGATATTCCGAAAGTGACCGAACCGGAATACCCGACCGAGCAGGCGCTCGACGATTTCGATATGCCGACAGATTCTACCTTTGCCGTCAACCTCAGCGAGCGCGACCGCGGCTCACTGCGCGAATATGAGCGCGAGGTCAGCGAGAACGAGAAGAATAACGGAAACGAAAAGGGCTTCAAAAAATTTATAAAGGGCATCATCCCGATGAAGGGCGACGCTGTCTCCGAGATAGTCCGCAAGATAGTCTTTATGGCGGCTATAATCACGGTGTTCGTCAGCGCGGGAATGCTGATAAACACATATCTTGTTCAGCCCAACATCGTTGACAACGACATAAAAGATATCAAGCCCAGCGAGGAGCTGACCTGGGACGAGATAAAGGAGAAATACCCGAATGTCAAGTTCCCCGAGGGTATGCAGCTAAAATACGCCGAGGCGTATGCACAGAACACCGACCTCGTCGGCTGGCTGAAGATAGACAAGCTCAAGATGGACTTCCCGATCCTCCAGACCGACAACGATTCGTATTATCTCAAGCGCAGCTTCACCCACAGGTACACGGATCTCGGAAACCCGTTCCTGGCTCATGCGAACTCAATCGAGCCGCTTGACCGTAACAGCATAATCTACGGTCACAGCACCCGCAGCTCGGACAAGATATTCAGCAAGCTCTTCGATTACCGCACCACGCGCGGATTCATAAACAATCCGATAATCGAGTTCAACACCATCTATCACGACTACAAGTGGAAGGTCTATGCGGTGTTTATCACAAATGCGACCACCACTGAGGACAACGGATATTTCTTCAACTATGTCTGGACGAATATAAGCGAGGCGAGCTTCGAGCAGTATATAGCCGAGCTTGATTCGAGAAAGCTCTACACAACGGGCGTCGATATCAAGCCGACCGACAAGATTCTCACTCTTTCGACCTGCCTGTATGAGTTCGACAACGCACGCCTTGTCGTTGTGGCACGAATGGTGCGCGACGGCGAGAGTGAAGAAGTTGATACTTCGCTCGTCAAGACCAACCCCAACCCGAGATATCCTCAGGCTTGGTATGATAAAGACAAGAAACAGAACCCCTACAAAAACGCAAACAGATGGTATCCCAACTAATGAGGTGATATTTTGAAAAATAAGATCTCGCTTCTGGCTTTTGTCAATCAGCCTCTCCCGCGCAGGGCGATAGCGGAATATGAGTCCGTCTTTGCCGCAGCCTACGGGGAGTGCCGCTTTGAGCAGTTCACGGACAGCCGCGAGCTGTTTTCTGCCCTTGCCGGAGCGTTCGGAGATTCGGAGACTGTGGTTCTCGCGGCTGCCGAGCGACATTATATCGAGATAAAGAAGCTGCTTTTCGACGCGCTCAGAACAAAAACCGCGTCCTCCGACAGAATAGCCGAAGTGCTTGAAAAGGCGGATGAGGATCAGTGCCTGATGCCTGCCGACGCACAGATACTTGTGACCGACGACGGCAAATACAGCGGCTTTATAGAGAAAAGCGGCAGCCAGACGCTGGTTTTTCTGCCCCTTTCCGACGGCAGATGCGCCAAGGTCGCCGAAGAACTGAAATTGGTGTTCCTGCCCGTTGAAAAAGCTGCCGAAAGTGCAAACACTACCGAACCGGATGCAAACGGCGCCGGCGAGCCGAGTGCTGAAGAAAAGTGCGATCCGGAAGAGGTCGTTGCGCTCTTGAAAGAGCGCGGACTTTCCGTCGCGGTTGCTTCAAGCAAAAACAGCCCGTTCGTGTTCTCTGTCCTGCCCTATGACGATGAATCGGATTTCGGCGATGCTATATTCGCCCAGTCGGTCGATATCGAGCGGCAGGAGGACGAGAGTCACGGCGAATACATAGCCGCCATGGCGGGGCGCGCCAGAGCAAAGAGCGGCGCGTCGGTCGGCGCGGCGATATCGAATGTGTTCCGCAACGACGATGAAAACAGCAAGCATTTCATGCTCATCTGCATAGCGGACGAGAATAAAGCGCGCGTGTTCAAGGTCTTCAGCCGCAAGGGCGAGACCACGCAGGAGTTTATCTACGCCTGCGTTCACAGGCTCTATTCCGCGCTCGCAGACTATGCGCGCAACGGCTTTGTCATGCACGATGTCAGCGACGATGCGTCAATAATAATCACGGACGGCGAACATCACTCTCACCATAAATCGGCTCTGGTGCGCTCGGGCAAAAAGACCGCGCTCATAGTCGCGTCGGTCATTCTGCTCGCCGTGCTTATCGGCACTGCCGTCACATTCCTTGTCAAGGGCTACGGCTCGCAGGCGGGCACGTCGCTCATCAGCGCACGCACTCAAGACACCACCGAGAGCGGGACGGGCGACATAATCGGCGTTATAGATGATATTATCATTGCTGATGTCGAAGATCCAAACGGTGATGCAAGCAATGAGCAGAGCTCGGACAGCACCGCAGCGCAGAGCACTGACTCCGGAAAAACAACGGGGGAGCAGACAAATGGCACTGTGCCCGGCTCGATAGCCGAGGGCTCAACCGTCCTGACGACGGTTATCTCGACAAAGCCCACGACTCGGCCGAACACGACTGGAAAACCGACCACTAAGCCCACCCAGAAACCGACCGAGACCACGACAAGGCACAGCTCTTCAAAGACGGGTACTTTTGTTTTCACCGTCTACGGTTACGGCCACGGAGTCGGCATGAGCCAGAACGGTGCGTCAGAATATGCGCGCCGCGGCTGGACATACAAGCAGATTTTGCTCCATTATTATAACAACCCCGGCATCAGCCTCGTCAAAGATTCTAATTTGCCGAGCACGGTTACATATAACGGCAAGAGATATTCGCTCGCCGAATATCTCGGCAAGACTGCATATGCCGAGGTCGGCCCGTCCGCGCCACTTGAGTCGATAAAGTCGCAGATGGTAGCGATTTACACCTACGCAAAGCGCCAGAATTTTAAGATGACTACCTCAAACCACGCGTTCCGCGAGAGCTACGCCGGTACAAGCTCATCTATCGAAAACGCGATAAAAGCGACGCTCGGCGAATATCTTGCATATTACGGCTCGCCTGCGTTCACTCCGTATTTTTCAACGGCGGCGGGGAAGACGGCTTCGAGCGCGAATGTCTGGGGCGGCAGTCAAAGCAGCTATCCTTATCTCGCGGGCGGCAGGACAAGCCCCGAGGGCAATGTCAAACGCACGCTGACCATTTCGAGCGAGGAGCTTCGCAAGAAGGTCGAAGCGTATAATGCAAAGGTTGATTCATCAAAGCGCATAACGCTCCAGAGCAACCCTGCGCAGTGGATAAAAATACTCGAGCATGACAGCGCGCGCGGCAGCAGCTGCGGCTATATTTCAAGCATGAGAATAGGCAATCAGACAATGCGCGGCAACGCATTCAGGCTCAACATAATGGGCGCGGCGACGCTCCGCTCGCATTGCTTCACCTTCACTTATACGCCGGACTGATATAAAAGCAAGAGGGCTGCCCGATGCGGCAGCCCTCTTTAAATAGAGGATGAAATTATGAATAAGCAGGAAGTATATGATTTCCTGACAAGCAGGGGAATAGAATACGAAGTGACCGAGCACGGCTCGGTGTTCAATATGGAAGAGATGTCGCATGTTGAGCTGCCGCACCCGGAGGCGGACGCGAAGAACTTATTTGTCAGAGACGACAAGAAGCGCAATTATTATCTCATAACTGTAAGGGGCGACAAGCGCGTTGACCTGAAAAAATTCAGGGAGGAGCACGGCACACGCCCGCTGAGCTTTGCATCGGAAAACGATCTGATGAACCTGCTCGGTCTGATACCCGGCGCAGTGACGCCGCTCGGTATACTCAACGACAGCGAGAAAAAAGTGAAGCTTTTCCTCGACGAGGAACTCGTAAACGGCGGACTCATCGGAGTCCACCCGAATGACAACACCGCAACGGTGTGGCTGAAAACAACCGATCTTATAGATATAATAACGGAACACGGAAACGAGGTTGAAGCAGTCAGAATATGACTGCAAAAATAAAAATCAAGCCGGGAGAGTAGTAAAGAACTTTCCCGGCTTGTGTTGTTTACTGCCTATTTAGAAAATCAGCGATAGATTTTAATATTTACAGAATTATATTTTCCATTCAATGCTTAAAATTTCTTTTGACAATTCTTTTAGGTCTTTTTGATATTTTTTTATTAAGTTGAAATCTCTGTCAGAAACGACAAAACCATATCTTATTGTTTTTATGGCGTTTTTTAAAATATCTGATAGGTCGTTTGTGGCTGACACAAATTCATCTATTGTACTTTTTGCTATATCTATTTCTTCCTTATTTTCGCTGATGAATATATCTTCATTATCATTTTCGACTATTCTGTTAAATGACACCTTAAAGTGATATGAATCTAACAACATATCACATACTTTTTCTAAATAGTCCATGATAACCTTGATATTAAAACAATCGCTCGAGATACTTTCACACATTGTTTCTTCTTTTGAGTTTATATATTCTGATAACCTGTAAATGTTCTCACATAAAATTGATATATGTTGAATTTCTAAATTTTTATCATAAGGAATAGAATCATAATCAATTAATTCCCTCGTGAGTGAAAAATTTTCTTTGCTCAATTGCAGGTCATAACAAGCGATTTGCTTTTTTTTACAAATGTCTAATAATATTCTTTTAATATCATCAGAAATATTGGTACCAAAAGTAATGGATTTTATAAATGGAAAGTCGATAAAAATTGGTGTGTTTTCTTGACCAACATTTATAATTCGCCACTCTTTTTCGTATGACCAACATTTATTTTTAAAGAGTATATAGTTCATTATTGGCACAATATTGGCTTCTTCTTGAATAACATTACATTTTCCATTAGTAACATTAAATTTAATACCTAAATCAGACGGTGATATGGTTGGTCTCTCTTCAGTATATTGAACCGGGTACATAAGTCCAAAAAATTCTTCCATTTTTGTCAAATCATATTCTACACATATACCAGAATATGAATTGGCATAATGTGACCACATTAATTGATTGTTCCAACCACTTGATGTAAAACAAGTTATAGTTAATTGTGAAAGAAATTTTTTAAATAATGGTGGGTATATATTGTTTTTTATATCCTCAATTTTTTCGATAAATTGATCTACACATGATTGTAAATCAAGTGCGCTTATTAATAGCTCCTCTGTTATAATATCTGATTCCAAAGAGGTCACTATGATTCCCAACACTAAAAATGTCTCTCGCGAAAAAGTGTCTTTAATCTCCCGAGGAGCCTTCCCATATAAGTTCTTTATATTGTCGTTTATAAATTGACTATCTGATAGTCGCATCAAATGTTTATCTCTTTTTGATGAGACAAGATATTGTTTTAATTTATTTAGCTTGTCAACAAATTCTATTAGATTTCCTAACAATTTATACTTTAATATCATAAATAAAATTGTCTTTATGTTTTTATCGATGCCCATAGGGTCTAACATCATGTTTATACATTCTTCATAGAACTTTTCACTACAAAATCCAATCTTAGAATCAAAGGGGTCATTCATGTTTAAGGGTGTTTGGGCATATAAAACATTATGCTTGATGTTTTCTATATCATAAATGGTGGATGCATTATTGCTGCAGGCTCTATACTGATAAAAGAGCCCGCCGGCGTCAATGATGTTTTTTTTCATGTCTTCCATATTTGGCTCGCGTTTAATAATCATATTTTTCATTTTATAATGCACACCTATTCTTTTATGTTTTAGATTTAGTATACTACTAATCTAAACTTTTTTTCAATACTGATTATAAGCTATACTTACGGACAATTATGTTTAGTGTCTTGTTAAAAAAGAAAATCGGACACTGCTGTTATTAGTGATAAGTTCCAAATCCATTTCATTGAAAAAAGCACTTGCAACAGCAAGTGCTTTTTCTGGTGGAGATGGCGGTAATCGAAACCGCGTCCGAAAAGGGCTCCCCACAGCTTTCTACGGGCGTAGCCTGTCTTTTAAGATTCCCTCGCCGGAGCGCCGTCAGGCAGGCTCACCGGTTCGGTAGTTCCGTTGTTCATGACGGGTTACGGAGCGCTCACCCATGCACGTTCACTGCTAATCGACGCCTTGTACCGGGCCGCAGTACTCCCGGCAAAGACGGCTGCTATTTAAGCAGCTTGTAAAACTGTTTTGTTGTCGTTTATTATTTAAACGTATGGGTTTTATAGCGGCCCCACACCGCTGCCCGCTTACCGAAGTTCAACCTCCCCGTCGAAATCCTTTCATCCCCATATATCAAACGGCTTTTGCCGATTGAATCAGAAGTTTTTCATGCTGCGCTCGATATTGCGCGCGGCGTCTTTCTTCGCTGCCGTTTCGCGCTTGTCATAGAGCTTTTTGCCCTTGCACAGCCCAACCTCAACCTTGGCGCGCCCTTTGACAAAATATACACTCAGCGGCACGAGGGTCAAGCCCTCCTGCTTCGTCTGACCGAGCAGGCGCATTATCTCGCGCTTGTGCATCAGCAGGCGGCGCACCCTCAGCGGGTCGCGGTTGAAGATATTGCCGTGCTCATAGGGGCTGATGTGCATTCCGTTGACGAACAATTCGCCGTCGACTATCGAGCACCATGAGTCCTTGAGATTGAGCTTGCCCTGGCGGATGGATTTGACCTCCGTGCCGCAAAGCTCGATTCCCGCTTCGTATCTGTCGAGCACGAAATAGTCGTGAAAAGCCTTCTTGTTCTGGGCGGCAATCTTTTTCTGTTCTGTGCCCATGGCTTTCACTTCCTTTCCGCACGGGCAGTTTTCGGGAGAATATTATAACGCCCGGCAGAAATTTTGTCAAGGCAATCGACTCTCTTCGACTTATATCCTGCTCTTGAGCCTCACTGCGTCAACGAGCAGTGAGTATTTTTTATTTCTCAGCAGCGAAAATTTAAGATTCTCCGGCTTTGAAGAATATTTGTCCGCTCTGCGATCGGTGCACAGCTTATAGATGCCGAGAGATTCGCTCTTTTTTATCAGCTCAACAGTCTCTTTTTTAGATAGAGAGACGGCGTTGGGATAGAGAAAATTGCGGTAGATCATCCTCGCGAGAGAGCATATGAGCGCTTCGCACTCGCCGTCGAGGCAGCCGTCGGCCGAGATCATTTGGCGAATTTCCTCTGTAGCGCGGGAGGACATGACGAGATTCTCAAACGAATATGTCCGCGTCAGAGAGGAAGCCGAGGTGCGGTAGTTATAAAGTGCCTCGGGCAGGTAACAAAAAGTGTTGAGCCGGCTCAGCATATGCGCCGAGACGAGCCTGTCCTCGCCGCGGCTGTAGCCTTTGTAATGAGCCGCGTCTATATCATAGTCGAATTTATCGCGCCTTATGCACTTGCAGCAAAGTGAGTTGAACTTCGAGCGCAGCAGCAGCTCCCAAAGCTCTTTTTTGCTGTCTTTATTAAAAGTGCGCTCGCCGTCGAATGTCTTTTCATGCGTGATATTTTCGCCGTTTATTTTATTATAGTCAAAGAATATCATGTCCGGCGCGCACTGCTCGATTTTTTCGCTCAATCTCGAAAACAGCTCGGGCGAGACGGTGTCGTCCGAATCAAAGACGATGAAATAGTCCCCGCGCGCGTTTTCAAATGCAGTCTTTCGCGCGAGTAATACACCCTGATTCTCCGTGTGAATGACGCGCACACGGCTGTCTTTTTCTGCGTATTCGTCGCAGATGCAGCCGCTTTTGTCCGTCGAGCCGTCGTCAACTATGAGCAGTTCAAAATTTTTGTAGCTCTGATTGAGAACGGAATCCAGACATTCGCGAAGATATTTTTCCGTGTTGTATACGCACACCGCGGCGGTAAAAAATACAGACATATTATCCTCCGTCAGATGTCTGCGCAGCAGCATTTAGAGCGGCGCTTCTGCTTGCTGTGCTCGTCGCGCAGGGTGCTGTCTATGGCTATTCTGCGGATGATATCCTTGACGGTTATGTCAAGCTCACTGTTTTCTGAGTAGTCTGCCGCGAAGGCGAAGTCAACGCGGTTGTGATAGAGCAGATCACTCACGCCCTCGAGCTGGCGCGGTTCGTTGTTGTGGACGGCTATAGAATATCCGCCGTATGCCTTGACCATCTTCATGCACGGGACATCGGAGAGCCCGTCGCCGATATAGAGCATATTGGAAAACGGAACGCGGCGCTTGTTATCGGGTGTAGAACGGTTGAGATCTTTGTCGTTAGATACATCGAGCACGCCTTTGTTTATGCGGTAGACAAACTGGGTCTTTGAAGTATAATTGACGGCGGTCTTCGGCCAGACTGCCTCGCCGTTCTCGCCGTAAAGGAACTCACAGGCAAAAATCTCTTTGAAGCATTTGCCTATTTCGGATCCCTCGATTATCTCTTTAAGACCGGAGGAGAGGACATAGTGCTCGACGGTCACGCCGTTTTCGCTGCCGAAGCGGTTGAGGCGGTCGAACCAGCCGGGCAAACCTTTATACAGTTCTATCGCGCGTCCGCACTCCATGACGCTCTTGCGCGTCAGCGGAATCCCGCACTCCTGCGATTTTTTTATCATGATGTACATATATGACAGGATTTTGTCCATATGCTCTTCCTCGGCGTAGCTGTTGGCGAGCCCCCAGAAATCCGCGGGCTCCATGCCGACGCTCGGAATGAACTGATATTCCTGCATATCCTTTGTGCAAAGTGTGCGGTCGAAGTCATAGAGTATCGCCGCAACAGGTCTTTTTCCAGCCAATTAAGACACCTCCGCAGTTATACATATATATTGGGGTTATATTATACTATGAGTGTATCAAATTTTCGCAGAAAATGCAACATATATGTATCGCGGCGATAATATGCACATTATTTTGTGGTAATCTTTGTGCAATTTTTCAAGATGTTTTTGGTGACAAGAGCGCTTTCGTGGTATATAATAGATTTTGCCGGGACGGAAAGACCGATTTTCTCCGTCTCGATTTTTATGGCTTGAAAAGGGGTATCGGTATGCGCGTCAGAGGTCTGCAAAAACTTACATTGCTCGATTTTCCCGGCAAGATGGGATGCACTGTGTTCCTCGGCGGATGCAACTTCCGCTGCCCGTTCTGCCAGAATTCGGAGCTGATTCTCCCCGGCGGGGACGAATATGAGATTCCGGAGGAAGAATTTTTTGCGTTTCTCAAAAAACGTCAGGGTATGCTCGACGGCGTGTGCATAACAGGCGGCGAGCCGCTTGTCAATAAAAACGTCGATGACTTCGCAAGGCGTATAAAAGACATGGGCTATCTCGTAAAGCTCGACACCAACGGAACTTTCCCGGACAAGATGCAGTCGCTTATAGACGCTGGGCTCGTTGACTATGTGGCGATGGATATCAAAAATTCGCCCGAAAAATATGCCGAGACGGTCGGACTCGAAAAATTCGATATGGAGCCGATATATGAGAGCGTGCGCCTGCTCATGGGCGGAAAGACCGATTTTGAGTTCCGCACGACCGTTGTGCGCGAGCTGCACAGCGCGGAGGACTTCGAGAAAATAGGCGAGTGGCTCAAGGGCGACGAGAAATATTTTCTCCAGAACTTCACCGATTCCGAGTTCGTTTTGCAGAAGGGTCTCGGCTCGCACAGCCGCGAAACACTGCGCTCTTTCGCGGATATAGTCCGCAAAAATGTCCCGAATGTCGAGATAAGGGGAATATAACGGACACTGAAACTCGGAACATCTTGGGGTAGAAAAATAAATTCTACACAATATCTTGTATTTTGCTGTTGACATTTGCCACGGTTGCATCTATAATTGTAGGCAGACAGCGCGAATGAAGCGTAATATAATTTTGACATATATTTGGAAAAGAAAATGGAGGCATGATGATGTACAAGGTTATCAAAAGAGATGGCGCAGTCGCCGATTTTGATATAGCAAAGATATCTTCGGCTATATCAAAGGCTTTCGACGCGCTCAACAAGGAAACTCATCCGACGGTCATCGACCTGCTCGCACTCAAGGTCACTTCGGACTTCGAGGGCAAGATCAAGGACGGACTTATCGCCGTTGAGGACATTCAGGACAGCGTCGAGTCGGTGCTCAGCCAGGCGGGCTACGCCGATGTCGCAAAGGCCTATATTCTCTACAGAAAGCAGCGCGAAAAAGTCAGAAACATGAAGTCGACCATCCTCGACTACAAGGAGCTGGTTGACAGCTACGTCAAGGTTTCCGACTGGCGCGTTAAAGAGAATTCGACCGTCACATACTCCGTCGGCGGACTGATTCTCAGCAACTCCGGTGCAATCACCGCGAACTACTGGCTCTCCGAGGTCTATGACGAAGAGATAGCAAACGCCCACAGAAACGGCGACATCCACCTCCATGACCTCTCCATGCTCACCGGTTACTGCGCGGGCTGGTCTTTGAAGCAGCTCATTCAGGAAGGTCTCGGCGGCGTCCCCGGAAAGATAACCTCTTCTCCTGCAAGCCACCTTGCGACCCTCTGCAACCAGATGGTCAACTTCCTCGGTATCATGCAGAACGAGTGGGCGGGCGCTCAGGCGTTCTCCTCGTTCGATACCTATCTCGCCCCGTTTGTTAAGGTGGACAACCTCTCTTACCGCGAGGTCAAGAAGTGCATCGAGTCGTTCATCTTCGGCGTCAACACCCCCAGCCGCTGGGGCACTCAGGCTCCGTTCTCGAATATAACCCTTGACTGGACCGTTCCCAACGACCTTGCCGAGCTCAACGCCATTGTCGGCGGCAAGGAGATGCCCTTCAAGTACAAGGACTGCAAGAAAGAGATGGATATGGTCAACAAGGCGTTCATCGAGACCATGATAGAGGGCGACGCCAACGGACGCGGCTTCCAGTATCCCATCCCGACCTATTCCATAACCCGCGACTTTGACTGGTCGGATACTGAGAACAACAGACTTCTCTTCGAGATGACCGCAAAGTACGGCACACCTTATTTCTCTAACTACATCAACAGCGATATGGAGCCGAGCGATGTCCGCTCCATGTGCTGCAGACTGCGCCTCGACCTGCGCGAGCTTCGCAAGAAGTCCGGCGGCTTCTTCGGCAGCGGCGAGAGCACCGGTTCTATAGGCGTTGTTACGATAAATATGCCGAGAATCGCATATCTTGCAGAGGATGAGGCGGACTTCTACCGCAGACTCGACAAGCTTATGGATATCTCCGCCCGTTCGCTCAGCGTTAAGCGTACGGTTATCACGAAGCTTCTCAATGAGGGTCTCTATCCCTACACCAGACGCTACCTCGGCACTTTCGAGAACCACTTCTCGACTATCGGCCTTATCGGCATGAACGAGGTCGGTCTCAACGCCAAGTGGCTCAGAGCGGACATGACCCACGAGAAGACCCAGCAGTTCACCAAGGAAGTCCTCGACCATATGCGTGAGCGCCTCTCCGACTATCAGGAGAAGTACGGCGATCTCTACAACCTTGAGGCAACTCCCGCCGAGTCCACCACTTATCGTTTCGCAAAGCACGATGTCGCTCAGTTCCCGGATATCATCACCGCAGCGAAGGACGGCGGCACTCCCTATTACACCAACAGCTCGCATCTTCCTGTTTCGTTCTCGGAGGATATCTTTGAGGCGCTCGACATTCAGGATGATCTTCAGACGAGATACACCTCCGGCACAGTCTTCCACGCCTTCCTCGGCGAGAAGCTGCCCGACTGGACCTCGACTGCTTCTCTCGTGCGCAAGATAGCCGAGAACTATAAGCTGCCCTATTACACGATCTCCCCGACCTACTCCGTGTGCAAGGATCACGGTTACATCGCGGGCGAGCACTTTACCTGCCCCGAGTGCGGCGGTCAGACCGAGGTCTACAGCCGTATCACCGGCTACTATCGCCCCGTCCAGAACTGGAACGACGGCAAGGCGCAGGAGTTCAAGGACAGAACCGTCTATAACCTCGGCGCGTCTCATCTCAAGAATGAGCGCACCGTCAGCCACACCGTGGAGGACGGCAAGCACGAGGATGCTCCCAAGGCATCAAGCGGCGCAAAGGTCATGCTCTTCACCACAAAGACCTGCCCCAACTGCAAGATAGCCTATACGCTGCTTGACAAGGCGAATATCGGCTACGAGAAGATCGACGCAGAGGCTCAGGAGGATCTGACGATGAAATACGGCATCAGACAGGCTCCGACTCTCATCGTCACCGACGGAGACGGATATGAGAGCTTCGTCAATCTTTCAAACATCAAAAAGTTCATTGAGCAGTGCTGATGCACTGATAAACGCTGGAAGATCGGGTGGAGCGCGGCTTCACCCGGTTTTCGGCGCATTAAAGAAAAATTTTGCCATATTCAGAGGGAAAAGAAATGCAGCAATTTGATATCGTTATCGTCGGCGCCGGCACAGCTGGACTCACGGCGGCAATCTATGCGCTCAGAGCGGGAAAAACCGTGCTCGTGACCGAGGGCGAGTCTTTCGGCGGTCAGATAACCTCTTCGCCGAGAGTTGAAAACTATCCGGGAATATCGCAGATAAGCGGCAGCGAATTTGCGGATAACCTCGTTTCGCAGGCGATGGAGCTCGGCGCGGATGTTGAGCTTGAGCGGGTAATAAAAATAGTCGACGGAAAGATAAAAACCGTCATAACCGATTCAAACAGCTACCAGTGCAAGTGCGTTATAATCGCCACCGGAGCGCGCCACAGACCGCTCGGAGCGGACGGCGAGAACGACCTCGCGGGCAGGGGAGTGTCCTACTGCGCGGTGTGCGACGGAGCTTTTTATAAGGGCAAGAATGTCGCCGTTGTCGGCGGCGGAGACAGCGCTCTCCAGTCCGCGCTCTTCCTCGCGTCTTACTGCAAGAGCGTCACGCTTATACACAGACGCGGTGAGTTCAGGGGCGAAAAGGCTCTTGTCAAGAAGCTCGGCGAGAAAGATAACATAAAGGTTCTCATGAACACGAAGGTAGTCAAACTCATCGGCAGCGACGAGCTCGACGGCATAAAGATAGCGACGGGCGACGAGGAACCCCGTTCCATTCCGATGGACGGCATTTTTATTGCGGTCGGTCAGATGCCGAACAACGAGAGCTTCAAGGATGTTGCAGACCTCGATGACTACGGCTATATCATCGCGGACGAGAGCTGCAGAACAAAGACCCCCGGCGTCTTCACCGCGGGCGACTGCCGCACAAAGGAAGTGCGTCAGCTGACCACCGCAGCGGCGGACGGCTCCGTAGCCGCACTCGCAGCCTGCAGCTATATAGACAATATGGAATAAGAAAAGTGCCCGGAACATAAACGGGTGCCGTAAAACAGTAACCGACCGCAGCATATCTGCTGCGGTCGGTTTTGTGATTGATGAATTGGGATTTGTCTATCACTTGAGCTATAGCAAAGTAAAAGCGCGCGACTCAACCAATTTTTATAATCAAACTTTCAATAGCCGCGCCGCAGTGTTTGACAGCTAACAGAGAAGAGCGAGGGAACGGCTTGCGAAGCAAGACGCACAAGCACGCACTCGTTCAAGCTCCGGCGCGTTTGCGTGCGAATGTGCCGAGCAACTAATTGAGATTCGCAGGCTAAGTACTGCGGCGTGGCGTTGCGGGGTACAGTTTGCTTTTCTTTTGCAGGCGTTTTCTTTTTCAAATAAAAAGAAAATGCCGAAACGCGGTAAGTATCAAATATTCGATTATGGTAGGACGCGAAGGTAGGAGCCAATTATAAACAAATCAAATTTGTTGTATCGACTGTGCCGATAGCGGACAGCCGTGAGGGCAACGGTCGGCAATAAACATTTCGGGAATTTCGTGCCGCTCGCGCGGCAGCGGTGCGTCGAGGACGCCGCACCCTACAAGTTGCACGCCGCTAAAATTGCGCGGAGTTCGCGGGCGGATATTATCCGCCCCTGCACGATTGTGACGATTTGTAATATTGTGATGGTCGTTTATCATCAGCATTTACATCTGCAAATCCCAATGCCAATCACACACCACAACACGAAACAACGCTGCCCATGTATTTCAATGGACAGCGTTCTTTTATTTGAGAATTCTGCAAATCGGGAATCCGATTTGATATGGACTTTACACTCCCGAATAAGCGGAGAAGCCGCCGTCGACGGGGAGAATAACGCCGGTTATGAAGCCGGACTGGCTCTCGTCGCAGAGAAACAGCAGAGCACCCGTCAGATCCTCGGGCACGCCGAAGCGACGCAGGGGAGTGTGGGTGATTATCTTGTTCGAGCGCGCGGTGAGCGAGCCGTCCTCGTTGAAGAGTAGAGTCTTGTTCTGGTTCGTCGAGAAGAAGCCGGGAGCTATCGCGTTGACTCTGATGCCGACATCGGCAAAATGAACCGCCATGAACTGGGTGAAGTTCGAAACAGCCGCCTTCGCCGCAGAATATGCGGGGATTCTCGTGAGCGGTCTGTAGGCGTTCATGGAGGAGATGTTGAGAATCGTCGCGTTCTCCTTGCCTATCATGTCCTTTGCAAAGCACTGCGTGGTGAGCAGCGTGCCGAGGAAGTTGAGATTGAAAACAAACTCAATGCCCTTGGGGTCGAGGTCAAAGAAAGTCTTGACTCCCTCTGCCTTGTGGGCTATGTCCTCGAGCTCGAGTGTGTCTTTGGTAGTCGTGCCGAGCGGAGAGTTGCCGCCCGCACCGTTGACGAGGATATCACATGAGCCGAGCGCTGCGTTTATCTTCTCGCGCGCCGCCTCAAGGCTCTCGCTCTCGAGCACGTTGCAGCCGACTGCAAGAGCCTCGCCGCCCGCCGCTTTAATCTCGTCCGCGACCTTCTGAGCCGCCTCTTCGCGCAGGTCGAGTATCGCGACCTTTACTCCCTGAGCCGCAAGATCCTTTGCAAATCCGCTGCAGAGAACTCCGCCGCCGCCGGTTATGACCGCAACGCGGCCGTTAAGATTTTCGTGTACCATGGTTATCTTCCTTCCCTTTCGGACTTTGAAACAGCTTCCCAGAGTCCGTTTATATATGCCGCTCCGAGCGCACGGTCGTACAGACCGTAGCCGGGACGGGCTTTTTCGCCCCACAGCATTCTGCCGTGATCTGGGCGGATATAGCCATCAAATCCGCTTTCATAGAGAGCCTTGACTATCTCGTACATGTCGAGCGAGCCGTCCGAGGACAGGTGGGAGGTCTCGTTGAACCAGCCGTCGCGCCTGAGGACGTTTCTTAGATGTGCGAAATATATCCTGTCGCCGAATTTCCTTATCATCGCAGGCAGGTCGTTGCCTTTCGACGCGCCGAGCGAGCCGGTGCAGAAGGTGATGCCGTTTATGTCGCTGTCAACGAGCGAGAGCAGGCGTTCGAGATCTGCAGTGTTCTTGATTATCCTCGGCAGACCGAAGATGCCCCATGGCGGATCGTCCGGATGAATAGCCATTTTGATTCCGCAGTCCTCGCATACGGGAGCTATACGGCGCAGGAAGTGGCGGAGATTCTCAACGAGATCGTCTTCGGTCACGCCTTTGTACTTTTGGAACAGCTCCTTTATCTCGCCCATGCGCTCGGTTTCCCAGCCGGGCATCGCGTAGCCGTTCGAGTTCTCGTCGATCTCGCGGAACATGTCCTCGGGGCTCTTGCCCTCGATCTGCGCGCCGTTATATGACAGGCAGGTCGCGCCGTTGCCCATATCCATGGCGAGATCGGTGCGCGTCCAGTCGAAAACGGGCATGAAGTTGTAGCATATCACCCTGACGCCCGCCTTGCCGAGATTGCGGATGGATTCGATATAGTTGTCGATATATTTGTCTGCGTTTTCGTTGCCGAGCTTGATATCCTCATGGACGTTGACGCTCTCGATGCACTCCATCGTAAGACCTGCCGCCTCGATCTCGTGCTTCATGTCCATGACCATATCGAGCGGCCACACTTCGCCTGCGGGCAGGGTGTGCAGCGCGGGGACAATGCCCTTGACGCCGGGGATCTGCCTTATCTGTTCGAGCGATACCGTGTCCTTGGTGTCGCCGAACCAGCGAAAAGTCATCTGCATTTCAATCTTCCCTTTCTTCTTTATAACTCTATGCGTTCGCCTGTTTCAGCGCTCTTGTATACGGCGAGCAGGAGCTCGACCGCTTTGCCGCCCTCGGCTGCATCTATTGCAAACGGGCGGTTATTTCTGACCGCGTCGTAGAAATCGCGTATCAGCGCGCTGTGTCCGCTGCCCCAGCAGAGCTTGCCGTGGTTGTCGAACTTGTCCGCAGCGAGCACCGGGGTGAGCTTGCCGTCCCTGAGTTCAAACACGCTGTCGCCCTCGATGCGTACCGAACGGTCGGCGAAGTTTGCTTCGAGCATTATTGGCGAGGTGACGGCGTTTGCGGTTGTTGCGAAGAACACTCCGCGAAAGCCCTGCGAAAATTCGGCAAATACGCTCACCGTGTCCTCAACTTCTATTATGCCCTTGAGATGGTCGTTTGAAGCATGTGCGGTCACGGCTTTTACATTTCCGCCGAGCATATTCATCAGATCGAGCGTGTGCAGAGCCTGATTTATCAGCACTCCGCCGCCCTCGGTCGCTTTTTTGCCGCGCCAGTCACCGCTCGCGTAATAGTCTGCGTCGCGCTTCCAGGTGACAAAAGCCCTCATGCCGATAAGCTCGCCGTATGTTTTTGAATCAATGATATTTTTGAGATACTGCACCGAGCGGTTATATCTGTTCTGAAAACAGACTACGAACTGCCGCCCCGTTCTGCGCTGACATTCGCGCAGCTCATTGAGCTGGTTTTCCGTCATGGCGCACGGCTTCTCGCACAGCACATCGACTCCGCGCTCCATCGCGTAGACCGCCATCGGAACATGGAGATAGTGCGGGGTGCAGATATGTAAAACATCCGGCTTTTCGCCCGCGAGCATGTCTTCAAGGCTCGTGTATGCCTTCGCGCCGCACTGCTTTGCCGCCGCCTCGGCGCGCTCGGGAATGCAGTCCGCAACGCTGATTATCCGTGCGTACGGTATATCGCGGACGGCTCCGATGTGGGTGCGGCTTATTCCGCCGCAGCCCACGATAGATATCTTCATATTCTACCTCTGTTTTCTTTCGATTATGAGCCGTAGGTCGAGGACATATCCTCAACGACAACTTCCTTCACGGGCTCTTTCTTGCCGGAAGACGAGGCAATTTTCTTCTGGAGTTCGGCATAGAACAGATCCTCGTCTATCGGGAGGGTAACTTTCTTGCCGAGCCATGAGGACAGGTGCGCCGCGTTCGAGATAGTCAGACCGTTGATGCCCTCTTCGCCGCGCGCGATGAGCGGAGTGCCGTGCAGGATGTGCGCCGCAAATGCGTTTGTGACTGCGACATGCTGCTCGGTGTCCGTGTCGACATAGTCGATATCCTCCCAGTGACCGTTGGGCTTCGCGAAGCCCTCTTCAGCTGTTTTGCTGAACTCGGTCATGGACTGGTCGAGGACATAGGCTCTTATCCTGTCGTTCTCGCAGACTATCTTTGCGCGGTCGAGCGTTATTTCAAGTCTGTTCGTGCCGGGTGCGTCGCCGGTCGTCGTGATGAACACGCCGGTCGCGCCGTTGGGATATTCGGCGTATATGGTCACATCGTCCTCAACTTCAATGTTGTGCCACTTGCCGATGGAGCACTGCGCCTGAATGGATGCGGGCATGCCGGTTATCCACTGCCACAGGTCGAGCTGATGCGGGCACTGGTTGAGCAGGACGCCGCCGCCCTCGCCGCTCCAGGTTGCGCGCCATCCGCCGGAATTATAATATGCCTGCGTGCGGTACCAGTCAGTGATGAGCCAGTTGAAGCGGTGTAGCTCGCCGTATTCGCCGCTCTGCACGACTTCGCGCAGCTTGATATACATGGGATTCGTCCTCTGATTGAACATCAGCGCAAACACTTTGTCGCTCTTCGAGGCGACTTCGTTCATTTCGCGAACCTGCTTTGTATAGACGCCTGCGGGCTTTTCGCTGAGCACATGGACGCCGTGAGTCAGACCGTATTCGACTATCGGCGGGTGAGAATAGTGCGGCGTTGCGACTATAACAGCGTCGACCTCGCCCGAGTCAATGAGAGCCTCGGCGGAGTCAAAGCATTTTATCTCGCAGCTTCTGTCATGGCATTTCTTCTCGGCGCGCTCAAGCTTTGCGGGGTCGATATCGGCTATCGCCGTAAGAACCATCTCGGGGATGAGACCGTCGAGATAATAGCCGAGGTGAGCGGAACCCATGTTGCCAACGCCGATTATGCCGTAGCGCAGGGTCTTGACTCTTGCGACAACTTCCTTTATTCCGCCGACCGCGGCGGCAAAGGAAGCGGTATTGTCGGGATAGGTGAACTTATCCATTTTCAGCGAGAGGCTGTCGTCGCGCTCAATGGTCTTGAGTGCATCAAACACCTTGAGGTGCGGCTCGACGGAGAGGAATCTCTCGCCCTCTTTTTTGTTGAAGCGGCGGATGAGCTCATCAAAATGAGCATCGCCATGACCTGCGGGGACAACAGTCTCCTCGGCACCTATCGCGTCTTTTACATGCATATAGGTGATGTAGGGCTCGAGCAGCTCATATGCGGGGAGAATGTCAACGCCGTTGAGAATATAGTTCGCGGGGTCGAAAATTCCGCCGATGACATCGCCGAGCTCCTTGTGGAGATCGAGGCATCTCTCGGGGATATCGCCGTAAATACCGCGCTCGTTCTCGTGGCAGCAGAGGACTCCGCGCTCCTTTGAATATTCAGCCATGGCTCTGACTCTGCGCATGACCTCCGGGCGGTACTCTTCGTAGCTCTCGCCCTTTGTGAAATAGAAGCTGAACAGGCGGATATACTTCGCTTCGAGTATCTTCGCCACTTCAACTGTGTTCTTGAAGCCCTCGAAATGGGGCTCAAAATCGTCGGTTATCTCGATCTTTCCATAGTAAGAGCCTATGGAAGAGACCTTCATGCCGTTTGCGTCAAGCTTTTCCTTGAGTGCCTTTGCCTCGTCAACGGTGAACTCGGAGATGTTCTTGCCGTCGACGCCGCGCAGTTCCATGTGTGTCACGCCGTTTGCCTTGCAGGCGGCTATCTGGCCGTCGATGCTGTCGGCGGCTTCGTCGGAAAAGGCGGAGTAGAGAAATCTTGCCATCTTTGCACGACCTTTCTTGTTGTGCCCTATAAAAAGCAGCACTTGATTTACAGTCTTATTTTATACATTATTTACTCCCATTTCAAGCCCGAAGAAGTAGGATTTACAAATATTTAACCGTTAAATAAAGAACAAACAGCCGACAGCGAAACATATGGCCGTCGGCTGTTGCATTTTTCTGTTATGAGCGTTTGCGCCGCCTTGAAACAACTACGGCGGGCAGGGCGAATAAGAGTGGGATAACAGCCGCAAAGGAGGCCGAACCGGTCTGCGGGGTCAGAGGTTCTTTCGAGCTGCCCGAACCGCCGTTTGATGCAGCGGGTCTTGCCTGAGTGCCTATGGGGGTGAGCGTCTTTGCGTTTACGTCATTTTGTAAAAACTGCGGATATTTTTCATTCGACCAGACATCTGTTACAGAGTCAGAATAGAAGAACAGATTGTACATCTCCTTGTGCCCGTCGTGTATCTTGCAGTGGAGCATATCCTTTATGAACCAGGTGTTCTCGGGCAGGAGGCAGGTCGATGCGTCTATCACGCCGTCCTTCGAGAGGTGGTCGTGAACGCCCGCCTCGTTCTTCTGAACATAGCCTTCGGGGAGAGCGGAGCCGAGGTCTGCCACAGTCGCGCCGACGGAGGCGTATTTCGTGTCAACCGTCGCGTCGCTGTTTGACATATAGGACTCGACGAGCGGCGTGCGCTGCTTGTTGTAGCCCGCGACTATCATTATTTTCACGCCGTTGTTTTTAGCTCTGTTCAGTATCTCGCCCGCCTTGCGCTGGACGTTGTAGTGATACTCGTCGAGGCGGGAGATTAAACGCTTCGAGGTGTTTTCGTCGAACGCCATCTTTTTCGCCTGCTCGTATTCGTCGTCCGTCACGAAGCTCCATATTCCGGGCATCGAGCCGAACACGGGGTACATGAGCTCTTCAAACACCCTGTCCGTCAGATTTTCGAGCAGCTTATCCGCGACGCCGACGAGGGCTTTGAAAACACCCGCGTAATTTAACATATCAAGCACTATGCAGAGCAGATCGGACTGCCACTGCTCGTCTGTCGGCAACTGCGAGGCGTAGCGGACGAGGGCTTCTGGGTCAATGACGATTTTCTTTGTGAACAGGTCGCCCGCCACCTGCGTGCCGAGTATGGGGCAGCACTGGAATATGCAGGCGTCTATGCCGTCGGTGCCGTATTTGTAGAAATACGCCATGGTCATAACGCCGCCCATGGACGAGGCACGAAGAAGCACGGTGTCATGTCCGGTCAGCTTCTTTACGCAGGCGATGTACTCGTGCAGCTTGTCTGCGACCGTGAGCGGGTCCTCACGGAAATCGTAGGCGAAATAGTAGCTCTTGTCAACGCCGTGGTCGGGGTTGTCGGGCAGCTTGGCGTCCGAGGTCACGCGGTCTGTGGAGTCACCGTTTTCGTCCATCTGCAAATCGCCGAAGACGCCGCGGACTCCGTCGATGAGCGCGTCGCCGAAAGCGTCATAGTTCTTGTCTATGGCGAGGCGCGCTATTGCCGGGGCGAGACGTGCGGCAAGGCGCAGATAAGCGGCGGTGTCGGGTCTGAACAGCAGACGCTCGTTCTCCGTGCCCTTGTCAAGATAGAGCTTCGCGCTGCCCAAGGCCGCGACGTAGATTACGGGCGGCGTGCCGCAGGAGCATTTTTCGCTCTTTGCGAAAACGGGCAGGCTCGCGCAGAGCAGCAGTATCGCCGCAAGAATGATGCTGAAGATTCGCCGGATGTTTTTGCGCATGGGGTTTCCCTCCGTTGTATTTTATTTTTATCGGAGACTTTTGACAAGCTCTCCGAAAGCTTCGGTTACAGTCGACCCCGCGCGCCTTCCCGCCGAGACCGCCTCCTCGTAGTGGTCCTTCGCTATGACGCTGCCGTAGTCGTTGTCGGGAATTATATATCCCGTCGCGTCGTTGCAAAGACCTATAACGCTGAGCTCTCTGCCCTCGGGGATCATGTCGCGCATGGGCGGATACTCCCAGGCTGTGCGGTTGAAGCTCTCGTCCGCGCCGTAGGCTCCGCCGAGCAAAATCTCGGGCGCGAGCTCGCCGGGGATGAGTGCGAGGGACAGCTCCTTGCCTATCTCCGCATAGCCGACCTCGCTGACGAAGCAGTAGCCGGATTTTTCGCTCGGGTCGTGCAGAACGGTGTTGTCAACGAGTCCCGCCTTTGCGGCGGCGATGAGTATAGGATTGTCTGCCGGGATGAATATTTCGCGGTTTTTAATATTTATAAAAGTCGCGACGCGCCTCTCGTCCTCTTCGGGGATAGAGAGCAGGAAGCGTCCGAGAGTCTTGCCGTATTCCTGCCAGCCCTCCGAGCCGTCATGCTCGGTTATGCAGTCGCGCTGCTGAGCTATCGCAAGCTCCGCGCCCTGGAAGAATATAAAATTCTTGCCCGCCTTGTTTATCTCCTGCTCCATAGCGGAGATGTAGTCGGAGCTGAGCAGGGTGTTCTTTGCGCCGAGCGCGGTCGGGTGAGCCGCCATGAACGCAGCTACAGTCTCTTCCGAGCCGTTGTCGGGGATGAAGCGCAGGCGGACTATATCTTTGTCCCATACATAAGGCGGGCGCTTGTCGCGCGCGAAGTCGATAGCGTCGGTGCGCACATAGGTGAGCTTTCCGCGCTGCATGGAATCAAACGCCTCTTTTATCGCGTCTGCGGTCTTTTCGAACAGATTCTCCATGAACTCGGGGTCGCGCCCTGAAATTATATCGTCATATCGTCCGTCCTTGATAGCCTTGACATTGTTCTTGAGCATCTTCGGCAGATCGCCCCAAAGACCCTGCGTGTCAATCGCGCTGTGGCAGTGGATGGAGGAAATATTGATGGAAACTATATTATTTTCTTTTGCGAAGTCCGCCAGTCTCTCGCGTATGCGGCGTATGTCCGTGCCGGATATTCCGACGCAGTCAATGACGGCAAAAACTACGCTCCCGCGTCCGCTCGAATCGTCGAGGCAGATAACGCGCACTGCTTGATCGTCGATAACCCCGCTCATTATATTAGGCGGATAGGAGAGATAGCCCGCTATGTAGTACTCCTTCTGATTGTAGTCGTCGGGGACAAGGCTGCGGCGGGCGTAGCCGAGACGCCATCTTGAACCGCGCTTGCCCGATGATGCAAATTCGCTGTGACCGGGATAGAAATCACGGCTTTGATAGTTCGAGACATCGCCGAAATTCGGCTCGGGGAGCTTGTCGGCAATCTTGCCGACGGCGGCGAGGATACCTTTTCCGACAGCGTCGTCAAAGTCGCGGCGGAAAGCCTTGTCGGTCTTTAATTTTCTGCCGACCGCCGCGCCTGCGCCCGCTGCTGCGGCGAGGACGGCAAAGGGGATGAGACTGCATTTTTTCATGCTTTTTCCTGCCTCCGAAATGTGAAATAAGTTACAGTATAATATTACCATTTCAGCAAGATTTGTCAACCGTGATAAAGCGGGAGAAATGAGCATATATATCAACTATCTTTATAAGCGCGAAGGGGCGGAGAAAAGTGTTTGTGTTTTCAATCAAATCCTCAAAGCTGAAAATTGCCTTGACTGCGTTCGCGGCGGTGCTCGCCGTGGCGGCGGTGGTGCTTCTGATAAACCGCGGCAAGCCCGCGGTCAGCGACAACGCGATAAGCCTCAAGGCGTCGAACGCCTCGGAGCGCACGGCGTTTCTGTCGCAGTTCGGCTGGGAGATAGAGGAGGACCCGGTCGAGGTCGCAGAGGTTATAATCCCCGCCGAGTTCGACAGGGGATATGAAAAATACAATGAGATTCAGAAAGCGCAGAACCTCGACCTGACCCCGTATGCGGGCAAGCGCGCAAAGCGCTGGACATACAACATAAAAAATTACCCCGGCTATGAGGGCGACAGCGGAACGGTGCAGGCGAATATTTTGGTTTACGAGGGTGCGGTGATAGGCGGCGACATCTGCTCGACCGAGCTCGACGGCTTTATGCAGGGCTTCGATTTCCCGACAAAGACCGCTGCGCAGAGCGAGAGCACGACGGGATAAAAACAGCCGGACGGATATCCACCCGGCTGATATTTTATTGAATTTTTTGTGTTTCAACTCACATCTTTATGCTCTTGTAAAAATCCAGTGTTCTCAGCTTATGCCCGAGCTGGAGAAGCAGGTATTGCTCGGTGATATCGCCGAGAATTTTCAGCGAGCTGTCCGGCATACGAAACGCAAAAAGCGCGCGGTCATCGCAGGTGCAGATATGGCGCATCGCGGTTATCACGCCGGGCGTCACGGGTATTCCCTCGCCGTCGGGTGCGCAGACGCGGCAGAAAAATCCCGCATGGCGCAGGCTGAAAACAGGCTCGTCGGGCAGCTCGTTCCCGCAGGATTGGCATCCGGCGAGGTCGGGCATATAGCCCGCGAGCGCGAGCATATGAAGCTCACCGACGGGTTTTAAGAAATCCGCGCTCCGCTTGTCCTCGGACAGCAGGTGCAGTAAATTCAGCGTCAGGCTCAAGAATTCGTGAGCCTCGGTGTTCTCGGGCGAAAACTCGCCCGCAAGCTCGCAAAAATAATTTGCAAGCGATAATTTTTCAATGTCCTCGCGCAGCCCGAAAAACACGTCTATCGCCTTTGCGTCGTCAACTATGTAGCTCTCGCGCCCGCGGTAGAGGGTCAGGCGGGAGTATGTCATCGGCGAAACGGCGGCGCTCGCGGTTCGGCTCTTCACTTTCTTCGTGCCGTTTGCAAAGGCGGAGATGAGCCCGAGGTCGCCTGTCAGAATTTTGACGACTGTATCGTTTTCATTGATATCGCGGGACTTGATTATCAGCCCCTCTGTCTGCGTCTGCACCTGCCGTTTCACCTCCCGCGCGGATATTCGTCTTTGCATAGCGGAGATAGTCCTCGACCCTGCCGCTCATTTCAAAGGCGTTCCATGCATTCTGAACCGTGTTTTTGTCCGTATTTTTCATCTATGATAAACGCGCGATGTGCGCTCCTCCATGCAGTGTAAAAATATTTTTTTCACTGCGCGGCGCATTTATGATAGGAAAAATTTTATTCGTTGTCGAGCCCAAAATTGTGGATGAGTCCCTCTCTGTTGCGCCAGCCCTCTTTGACTTTTACCCAGCAGTGGAGGTTGATTTTGCACATGAAGAAGCACTCCATATCCTCGCGCGCCTTTGTCGAAACTTTTTTGAGCATCTCGCCCTTTTTGCCGATTATTATGCCCTTGTGGCTCTCGCGCTCGCAGTAAATCGTGGCGTCGATATCGGTTATATTCGAGTCCTCGCGCTCATGCATTCTCTCTATGCATACCGCAACGCCGTGCGGCACTTCGTCGTCGAGAAGATTCAAAAGCTTCTCTCTGATTATCTCGGCGGCGAGCACGCGCTCGGGCTGGTCGGTCAGGGTGTCGTCGGGGAAGAAATGCGGCGAAGGCTGAGCCTGCTTGAACAGCTCGTCTTTTAGATCGCCGAATCCGTCACCCTTGAGCGCGGAGCAGGGGACTATCGCCTCGAAATCATAGAGCGCGGAGAACTGCGCCATGCGCTCGATAAGCAATTCTTTCTGCTTGACTGAATCTATTTTGTTTATGGCGAGAATGACGGGCATTTTCTCGTCCTTGAACTTCTTGAGAAGGTCTTTTTCCGCGTCGCGCAGCTCGCCCGAGGGCTCAACAACAAATAGACATGCGTCAACGCCCGAGATGCTGTCGCTGACCGCCTTTATCATTTTTTCGCCGAGCTTTGTGCGCGGGCGGTGGAAGCCGGGGGTGTCGGTGAAAACGAGCTGAACCTCGTCCTCGGTCAGCACGCCCATTATTTTTGTGCGCGTGGTCTGCGGCTTTGGCGACACGACGGCGACCTTCTGGCCGAGCAGACGGTTGAGTATCGACGACTTGCCTACATTCGGGCAGCCGACTATTGCGATGAAAGCGGTTCTTGTCTGAGTCATAACTTCTCCTCATATAGATGACCGCTGATATGACAGTCAGCGGTCATTGATTTTTTATATATTATTTGTCTTTTTTCTTGAAATTGAAGCCCGTGAATATGAAAGTGAAGCTCAGCACAAGGCTGGCGATCAAAACGGCTATCATATACGGCTTCTCTGCGTAGTAGGCGAACATCGCCCTGAACGCATCGGGCTGAGCGAGAATCGCAATGCCCGTGCAAACGGCGAATATCGCGCCGACGAGCACGGCTCCCGCCGCGGTATCTTTCGATATTTTAGCAAGGCGGTTGTATTTCTCGCTGAACTTCTCCTCCGCCATGTCAACGACCGCTTCTATAGCGGTGTTGAACAGCTCGCCCATGACAACTATCGCGTTCGCGATAAAAATTATCGCAAACTGGGTGCGCGAGACCTCGAAGAAGTCATAGATCAGGAGATATGAATACATATATATCATGCACACGAGGTGCACGCGCATATTTCTCTCCTGCCTGATGCAGGTGATGATGCCCGACCCCGCATAGACAAAGCTCTTGAGCAGACCTTTCATTTATTCGTCACCCATATAGTAGCTTCCGCTTCTGGGCAGACCGAGCTGAGTCAAGACGGTCTCCTCCTTTTCGCGCATACGCACGCTCTCGATTCCACCGCCCTCGTGGTCATAGCCGAGCAGGTGGAGCATCGAATGTACGGTAAGGAATGCTATCTCGCGCTGGAGCGTGTGGCCGAAACGCTCGGCCTGGCTGACTGCGTGGGGGATAGAAATGACTATGTCGCCGAGCATCTTTGCGCCCGTGTCAAGATTTGTGTCATACACTCCGTTTTCACCAAGGGGGAACGAGAGCACGTCGGTGCTCCTGTCCACGTTGCGATATTCGCGGTTGAGTCTGTGTATCTCTTTGTCGTCCACAAAGCGGACGCTTATCTCGGCAGGATCGTTAAATTCCTCGAGTGTCAGAACCGCGGTGCATGCGCGGCGCACGAGCATTCTTACTCCTGTCGGTATTTTGACCTCATGCTGGTCGTTTGTGATAATTACCTTAACTTTGCCTCTCATTTTCTTTTTTTCACATCCTCGTGTTTTTCGTAGGCTTTGATTATATCCTGAACGAGCTTGTGTCTGACCACATCGCGCTCGTTGAACCTGACAATTTGAATATCGTCGACATCTTTGAGAATCTTCACCGCGTCGACGAGACCGCTTCGCCTGCCGTCAGGCAGGTCAATCTGGGTGATATCGCCCGTGACGACCATCTTCGAGTTGAAGCCGAGACGGGTCAGGAACATCTTCATCTGCTCGACCGAGGTGTTCTGCGCCTCGTCGAGGATAATGAAGCTGTCGTCAAGCGTGCGTCCGCGCATATATGCAAGGGGCGCGACTTCTATATTTCCGCGCTCGAGCTGCTTTTGGAAGCTCTCCGCGCCGAGCATATCGAACAGCGCGTCGTAGAGCGGGCGCAGATAGGGGTCGACCTTCTGCTGAAGATCTCCGGGTAGGAATCCGAGCTTCTCGCCCGCTTCAACTGCTGGGCGGGTGAGGATTATACGGTTGACTTCCTTTGCGCGAAAAGCCGTCACCGCCATGGCGACCGCGAGATAAGTTTTACCTGTGCCGGCGGGTCCGACGCCGAGAGTGACCGTATTTTTGCGGATGGCTTCGATATATTTCTTCTGACCGAGCGTTTTCGGCTTGACCGGTCTGCCCTTTGAAGTGATGCAGATGCAGTCCGCAGTCATCTGCGGAAGCTGATCCTCGTTGCCCTCGTTGACGAGCGAGATGACATAGCGGACATTCTGGTCGCTGAGCGCCTCGCCGCGGTTGATGAGCATCAGAAGTCCGTTTATCGCGCGCACACCCTTTGAGACGTTCTCCGCCTCGCCCGTGACTTTTATCTCCGAGCCGCGGCTGACGACGCCGACATCGAACTCTTTTTCTATCATTTTAATATTTTCGTCGAAACTGCCGAACAGGCTGACCGCCTGCTCCATCCTGTCGACGCTGATTGACTGTTCAAACATAGATTATCTCCGAATTTTGCTTTATATTAGCGTTACGGCAAAATGAACTTTCGTCATAACTGATAATATTATCGAAATATTTTGTTAGATTATACCATATTTTCTTAGTTCTGTCACCATAAAAAGGACGAAATTTTATTAAGTTTTAATAAAATTTTTGTATTTTTTTGTACATCAAGCTTAAAAAGCAATTTTTGTATCGATAAAGAAATATTTCTATATTTTTTCGCCGTCGAAAATGACAATTTTAAGTCCTTGAAGTTTGAAGAAAAACAATGTAAAATATATATGTTATAGGTATATGAAGTCTTGACTGCGGAGGGAGACCGATGAAAAAAAGCTCGAAAAAGCTGATTGTCGCGCTTTTGTGCGCGGCGGCTGCCGTTTTGATCGGTCTCGTGGCATACGACGGCATAAAGCAGAGCCGTGAGTTCTCGTCTTCGTCTGCGATGATGAACACCGCCGTCAGCGCGGACATCGAGGGAAAAGACGCGAAAAAGGTCGGCAAGGCGGTTTTTGACTGCATATCGGAGCTCGAAAACAAGCTCCTCTCGCGCCATATCGAAACATCCGCCGTCAGCGAGATAAACGACGCGGCGGGACAGAGCGTTAAGATAACTCTCTTTTCGTCTTCTGCGAACGGGAAGATAAACGACCCCGAAAAGAAGATGGAGGATATACTCTCGAAGTGCGAAGAGCTGAGAAAGTCGAGCGGCGGCGCGTTCGACCCTCTGCTCGGCAGACTCAGCGACCTTTGGGGATTCGGCACGGGCAATGAGAGAGTGCCCGACAAGGATGAAATAAACTCGGCGCTCAACGGCACCGGTTCCGCCATAGAGATAAACGAGAACGGCATAAAAATACCGTCGGGTACGGTGCTCGACCTCGGCTCGGTCGGCAAGGGAATCGCCTGCGATGAGGTGCGCGGAGTGCTCGAAAATTCAAAAATAAAGCGCGCGGTCGTCTCCGTCGGCGGGAGCATACTTCTCTACGGCGAGGGAGAAAAATTCACTGTCGGGATAAGAGATCCTTTTTCTGAGAGTTCGACCGAGAGCTTTGCGGTTTTGACTCTGCCCGCGACCTGTGTTTCTACTTCCGGCAGCTACGAGCGGTATTTTGACCGCGACGGCGTGCGATATCATCATATACTCGATCCGAAAACGGGTTATCCCGCAGAGAGCGGACTTATCAGCGTGACGGTCGTTTGCAGCGACGGGTTTATGTCCGACGCGCTTTCGACTGCGTGCTTCGTGCTCGGCTACGGGAAATCGCTGCCGCTGCTTGAAAAATACGGCGCGCAGGCTGTGTTCGTGTTCAATGACAGGAACGTCAGGGTCACGGGCTCTCTCGCGGACAGCTTCAAACTTGAAAAGGACGGATTCAAACTTTTATAACGGGGGAGACAGATGCAGCGCAGATTCATAAAAAAAGCCGATATCGCATTGATAGCGGTCGTACTCTGCGTCGGCGCGGCTCTTCTGATATGGCGATTTTTGCCGTCGAACGGAAAGACCGAGGCGGTCATCTATGCGGGCGGCGAAGTATATCGCCGCGTAACGCTCGACAAGAGCGCTGATATGACAATAACACCCGACACCGACCCCAAGGTTGTGATAAAAATAAAGGACGGCGCTGTCTGGTTCGAAGACGCGGACTGCCGCGATAAATTGTGCGTAAAATCGGGTAAACTCACCCGCCCGGGCGACACCGCTGCGTGCCTGCCCGCAGGAATCGTGATAAGGCTCGAGGGCTCGGAGAAGCGGCACGACGCCCTGACCGGGAGGATATGCCCATGAAAGCGAGAAAGACCGCTCTTTTAGGTATCCTTTGCGCCCAGGCAATCGCGCTCTCGTTTCTTGAAAATCTGATTCCCTCTCTGCCGTTTCTGCCGCCGGGAGCGAAGCCGGGGTTTTCAAATATAGTGACGATGTTCACTGTTCTCACTCTCGGACTGCCGCAGGCGATGTGCATAACCGTGTTCAAGGCGCTCTTTGCGCTGATGACACGCGGCGCGACGGCGTTTTTTATGAGTCTCGCGGGAGGAGTGCTCAGCACCCTCGCGATGTGGGCGGCAACAAAAATAAAATCCGATCCCTTCGGTCTGCTCGGCGCGTCGATAATCGCCGCCGTATGCCATAACGCAGGTCAGCTCGCCGCCGCGGCGGTGCTCACGGGGACGGGAGCCGTGCTCGGCTATGCGCCGGCACTGCTGATATTTTCGCTTATAACCGGAGCTGTTACTGGAACGGTGCTGCGCATAGTCATGCCGGCGCTCGAAAAACAGACGCGGTTTATAATAAAGAAGTAATAATTAATCATAAGGAGTTGAAGAAATGAGCTCGGTTAAACTCGACGGTGTTCTCAAAGCTGTCAAGCAGGTACGCGGCGGCGTGCATGTCAACCACAACAAGAACACCGCAGACTGTGAAGTCGTAAGAATTCCAGTCCCCGAAAAAGTGCTCCTGCCCATGCAGCAGCATATCGGTGTACCGTGCACACCCACTGTAAAAGCGGGCGACAAAGTTTCGGTCGGACAGATAGTGGGCGACAGCGACAAATTCCTCAGCGCGCCGATCCACGCATCGATATCCGGCACTGTCAGCGCAGTCAAGCAGGCGACGCTTGCAAACGGCGTTATCACTCAGGCGGTGGAGATAGAGTCCGACGGCGAGATGCGCCTTTTCGACGGCCTTGAGCCGCCGAAGGTGACGGGCAAGGAGAGCTTCCTTCGCGCCGTCAGGGATTCCGGCCTTGTCGGACTCGGCGGAGCGGGCTTCCCCACGCATGTCAAGCTGCGTATCCCGCCCGACAAGAATGTTGACACACTCATAGTCAACGCCGCGGAGTGCGAACCCTACATAACCGTTGACTACCGCGAGTGCCTTGAAAATTCGTGGGACATCCTCTCGAGCATCTATACTTTGAAAGAGATACTCGGCTTCAAGCGCGTCGTTATCGCCGCAGAGGACAACAAGCCCGAAGCTTTCAAAGTGCTCAAGGCTATAGCGGACAGAGACGTTGCGGAGGATAACGTGGTGCGCCTCATGACGCTCAAGTCGAAGTATCCCCAGGGCGCAGAGAAGATGATGGTGCTCTCCGCCACGGGCAGAAAGGTTCCGCCCGGAAAGCTGCCCGCCGATGTCGGCTGCGTTGTTATGAACGTTGCCTCCGTCGCATTTATAGCAAGATATCTCAAGAGCGGCAAGCCGCTCGTCAGCCGCTCGCTGACCGTTGACGGCTCCGCGATAGCCGACCCGAAGAACGTCCGCGTGCCAATCGGCATGAACGTCGGCGAGATAATCGACTTCTGCGGCGGCTTCAAAGCCGAACCCGGTAAGATAATAACCGGCGGCCCGATGATGGGACTTGCCGTTGTCAACACGGATATTCCCGTTCTCAAGCAGAACAACGCCATTCTCGCCTTTGCCGACGATGCGTCAAAGGTCAAGAAAGAGCGCGACTGCATCCGCTGCGGCAGATGTGCGGCGGCATGTCCGCTGAGCCTTATGCCTACGCTTGTTGAACGCTATATAAAGGCAAAGGACATAGACAGGCTTGAAAAATCCGGTGCCATGGTCTGCATGGAGTGCGGCTCATGCGCTTATTCATGTCCCGCGGCAAAGCCGCTTGTCCAGTATATGCGCCTTGCAAAACAGATGCTGAGAGAGGAGAAGAGCAAAAATGCCTGAAATGCCTGAAAAGAAACTTACAGTCAGCGCATCTCCCCATGTGCGCTCGGCTCAGACGGTCAGCGGAATAATGCTCAATGTTATTATCGCGCTGATTCCCGCCCTTGCGGCGTCCGTCTGGCTCTTCGGTCCGCGCGTCCTGCTCATCTGCCTCGTAACGATAGGCACGTGCATGCTCTCCGAGTATCTGTCGCGCAAAATCATGAAGCGCAGCAACACGCTCGGTGATCTGAGCGCGGTCGTCACCGGACTTCTGCTCGCCTTTAACCTGCCCGTGTCTATTCCGCTGTGGCAGGCGGCGATAGGTTCCGTTATCGCAATAGTTGTTGTAAAACAGCTCTTCGGCGGAATCGGCCAAAACTTCGTCAACCCCGCAATAACCGGAAGAATCATTCTCATGGTCTCGTTCCCGACCGCCATGACAACATGGATAAAGCCCCTCTCGTGGCTCGACAAGGGCGCCGAAGCGGTCACCACCGCAACGCCTTTAACCATGATGACAAAGGGCGGCGAGCTCTCCGACGAGCTGCCGAGCCTCGTTGATATGCTCATAGGCATCCGCGGCGGCAGCCTCGGCGAGACCTGCGCAGTGGCGCTGATAATCGGCGGAGTTTATCTGATGATAAGAAAGATAATCTCTCCCGCCATTCCGCTGTCGTTTATCGGCACTGTAGCCGTTATAATGCTCATAGCCGGCAAGGGAAGTTTCACTTTTGTCGCCTATCAGCTGCTCAGCGGCGGACTTATGCTCGGCGCGTTCTTCATGGCTACCGACTACACCACCTCGCCCATCAATCTCAAGGGCAGGATAATCTTCGGCATCGGCTGCGGTCTGCTGACCTCGTTCATCAGACTCTTCGGCTCGCTGCCCGAGGGCGTCTCGTTCTCAATAATCCTTATGAACATACTCGTTCCCCATATAGAGCATCTGACCACCCCGAAGCCTTTCGGCACGGTCAAGGAAAAAAAGAAGAAAGGGGCTGAGAAGGCATGAAGAATTTCAAGGAATTTGCCATCCCGACTGTAGCGCTCTTTCTGATATGCCTCGTCGCCACGACTCTTCTCGCCGTTACAAATAAAGTCACGGCTCCGAAGATAGCGGAGCTCTCGGCGCAGACCGAGGTCGAAACAAGGCAGAAAGTCCTGCCCGCCGCGACTCAGTTCGGCGAAACGCAGGAGATGAAGGGCGGCAGCGGCACTTACGCTGTCGGCAAGGATGCAAGCGGCAACGAAGTCGGCTATGTCTTTGTCACCGTTTCCAAGGGCTACGGCGGAGATGTGAAGATAATGACCGGCATCGACAAAAACGGCGCAGTCACCGGCATTTCGCCGCTCGAACTCAACGAGACCGCCGGTCTCGGTATGAAAGCCCAGAATGCCAGCTTCCTCGACCAGTTCAAGGGAAAGGTCAAGGATATTGCAGTCAACAAAAACAGTGCCTCCGGCAACGAGATCCAGGCGCTCACCGGCGCTACGATAACCTCGAAAGCCGTCACGGCGGCAGTCAATGAGGCGCTGAGCTACTATGATTCCAATTTAAAGGGGGCGGAGTAAAAAATGGCAAAGAAAAAGAGTCTTTTTCAGGAGTTTACCAAGGGCATTCTCGTTGAGAACCCAGTTCTCCGTCTGGTGCTCGGCACCTGCCCGACGCTCGCCGTCTCTACCTCGGTCGAGAGTGCTCTGGGCATGGGCGTTGCGGCTTCGATAGTCCTTGTGTGCTCGAACATCGCTATTGCGGCGCTCAAAAAAGTGATTCCGCAGAAGGTCAGAATTCCCGCTTATATTGTTATAATCGCTTCGTTTGTTACAATAGTCCAGATGCTCGTCAAGGCGTTCGTCCCGCAGATCGACGCTCAGCTCGGCGTTTACCTGCCGCTGATAGTCGTCAACTGCATCATCCTCGGCAGAGCCGAGGCGTTCGCCTGCAAGAACTCCGTTGCGGCTTCCGCCGTTGACGGTCTCGGCATGGGCGTCGGCTTCACCGCGGCGCTGCTCCTCATGGGCGCAGTCAGAGAGCTGCTCGGCACTGGCGCTATCGCCGGACTTCAGATAATCCCGGCTTCCGTCAGCCCCATGCTGATATTCATCCTGCCTCCCGGAGGCTTCTTTGTGTTCGGTCTGCTCATGGCTTGCGCCAACAAGCTTGCCGACAAGAAGGGTCTTTCAAAGGCGGAGCTCAAGGGTTGCGAGGCTTGCCCGATGGCGGCTTCCTGCTCCCTTCGCGGCGAAGTTGAAAACAAAAAGGACGGAAAGGAGGCGGCAGGCAAATGAAAATAATGCTTTCAATACTGCTTACCGGTATCCTTACAGAGAACTTCATTCTCGCAAAGTTCCTCGGCATCTGCCCGTTCCTCGGCGTGTCGAAGAAGCTCAACACCGCAGTCGGAATGAGTGCCGCCGTTATATTCGTCATGCTGCTCTCGACTGCCGTTACATATCCCATCAACGCGAAGCTGCTCGTGCCCAATGATCTCGAATATCTCCAGACGATAGTATTTATTCTTGTCATAGCGGCTCTCGTTCAGCTCGTCGAGATAATCCTCAAGAAGTATATGCCTGCGCTTTATAACGCGCTTGGCATCTATCTTCCGCTGATAACAACGAACTGCGCGGTGCTCGGCGTCGTGCTTATAAACGTTGAGAATAACTACAATTTCGGCCAGTCGATGATGCGTTCGCTCGGCGGCGGTCTCGGCTTCATGCTCGCCATGGTCATGTTCGCGGGTGTCAGAGAGCGCCTCGAGAGCTGCGACGTGCCGAAATTCCTTCAGGGTCTGCCCATAACGCTCATTGCCGCATCACTCACCTCGGTCTCCTTCCTCGGATTCTCGGGCGTTGTCGACGGCATATTCGGTTGAGAAAGGACGGGATAATATGCATCTTATTATAATTGCGGTTGTCATCGTCTCCGTCATCGGACTTATAGCCGGTCTCGGTCTCGCCGTTGCGTCAAAGGTCATGGCTGTCCCGGTCGACGAAAAGGCCGAGGAGATTCAGGCGACGCTGCCCGGCGCAAACTGCGGCGCGTGCGGCTTCTCCGGCTGCTCAGGCTATGCGGCAGCCCTCTCTCAGGGCAAGACCACCGACACCGGACGCTGCATGCCCGGCGGCGCGGAGGTCAGCAAAGCTATTGCAAAGATAACCGGACTCGCGGCGGGGGATGTCGTTCCCATGACTGCCGTTGTCCTCTGCCAGGGCAATATTCACAACACGGACACGAAGCTCAACTATGTCGGAGTCAAGAGCTGCAAAATGGCAACTCAGCTTTTCGGCGGACCGAAAGAGTGCGTCTACGGCTGCATCGGCTTCGGCGACTGCGTTGAGGTATGTCCCTATGACGCGATTCATATTTGTGAGGGCGTTGCGAGAATAAATCCGCTCGCGTGCCACGCCTGCAAGATGTGCGTCAACACCTGCCCCAAGGGCATTATCGATCTGATGCCCCTGCACGAGGCAAAGGCCGCCGTCATGTGCAAGAACCATGACAAGGGCGCCCAGACCAGAAAAGAATGCAAGGCGGGCTGCATTGGCTGCATGAAGTGCGTCAAGACCTGCGAATACGGCGCGGTCACGGTCGAGAACTTCTGCGCGAAGGTCGATTACGACAAGTGTGTCGGCTGCGGCAAGTGCCACGAGGCGTGCCCGGTCAAGTGCATCGATGTTATCGAGCCCGGAGTGAAGATAACTGAGACGAAAGTCAACTAAATGAATACGCGAGAGCACCCGGAGTTGTGAAAACAGCTTCGGGTGTTTTTATAGTTAAATTTTATTTGCAAAAAAGATTGACGATGCTTGTGACATTTGTTATTATTTGGTTGTAGGAAAATCTTTCAATTAAAAAGCAGGCGGTGATACCGATGGTTAGTTAAACTCGATAATCGGGGGAAAACAGGGCGGAAAAAATAAATGCCCGGAGGCGAAAGCTATATGAAAAAAGCAATAATTATATTAATATCGGTTCTGCTCATAACGAGCTTTGCGGCGTGCCGAAACGGAGACGCGGAGACAGCGGGAACGACAGTTCCGGAGGACACTTCGGCAGAAAGTGCCGTCGAAATAAGTTCAGCTCCGCAGACAATCGAAAAAACTCTCGACGGAGTGACGCTGAAAGTTTATATCGAAAATCCGAAAGTCAAATCGGGCGGCGAAGTGCATATCACGGCGACCGTCACGAACAACAGCGGAAAAGATATAATTTCAACGCTCCCGATATATAATCAGCAGCACTATGAGATACGCACAAAAATTCTGACGCAGGACGGAAAAGCGTTCTACGACAAAGATTATCCCGTAGAAATGACCGAGGACGCCACGCGCCGATTTATCGTCAAGAGCGGGGAGAGCTATGTTCAGGATATGTATCTCGTCGCCGCCGAGATGAACTCCGGCATGAGCAGCACCGCCGACGCAGTGCCCTACGGCGCGGGAAAATGCGCGGGAACCTCGACTTTCAAATGGGACGGCAGCAACGGCGCGGAGAAGTCGCTGACGGTTTCGTTTGAGATAGAGATAGCCTGAATTTTATAATGAAAACCGACCCGAAGATATAATTTTTCGGATCGGTTTTGTGATTCTTTGTTGTAAAGTGATATGGCTTTACACGGAGCTCAACGGTTGAATACACTTTTTGGATCAACATCGCAGAACACTTGATATTACTGCGATTCGACGGCAATTTTATATAAAATTTCGCTGATATAACAAAAATCCATATGTAAAGTTAAATCACTTTACATATGGATTTTTCTCTTAATCAAACTTTGTCTCCCAATGTTCGCTCTCGTTCGCATCGAAGCACATCAGTATCTGCTCGCGCGAGGTCTTTTCGCCCGCGAGATTCTCCGGCAGTTCGTCTCTTCCGAAATATTTTGTTTCGGTCGTTTCGATATTCGGAATGAATTCGCCGCCGACAACGGAGCAGAGGACGAAAACTTTTACGACCCCGTAAGCGTATATTGGCTTATTGTGCTTGTTCCTGTCCTGAACGGCGATGAGCCTGTCCGCGGTGACGCGCAAGCCTGCCTCTTCAAAAGTCTCTTTTACGGTGTTCTCCGCGACCGACTGATTTACATCGCACCAGCCGCCGGGGAGCGACCATGTGCCGTTCGATTCGTGGACGAGCAAAATCTTTCCGTCATTGAAAATCGCGGCGCGGGTATCGACCTTCGGTGTCTGATATCCGGTCTCGTTGCAGAAAAGCTCTTTGACCTTTTCTGCCGGGATGTCGCTTTTGTGGGCTACCATCTCGGCGGATATCTCTCTTATCCGCTTGTATCTCTCGAGGTCATAGGGGTCGTGTCCATATGTCAGCCCCGCCTGCGCGAGACTCTGGAGCTCAATAGCCCAGCTGAGCCAACTGTTCTGTTTGTCCATATTATCTCCTTTTTTAAAGGCTCCGTCAAATCCACTCCTTGATAACTTCCGGGTGCTTGAAAGTCTCATCTATAGACTTCAGGAAGGGGACTACGTCGCCCATGTCGAGCGCGCGGTGGTCGAAAACGACGGTGAAAACGAGCTTCTTGCCGACCGTTACCGTGCCGTCGGGATTTGCAATAGCCGTGTCGCGCGGAGCGCCTACGCCTATCGCGGCGACCTGCGGCGGTATTATCTCAAGCAGTGCGCATATGCCGTCCCAGTCCTTGTAGAGCGAACCGAGGTTCGACACGGTTATCGTGCCCTGTTCTATGTCGTGCTTCGTGAGCCTGTCGCGCTCGGGAATGTCGTAATATTCCTTCTTCTGCTTTCCGGAGAGCGTCTTGACTCTGTATTTTCCCGTCTTTGAGCCGATGAGGCGCGAGACGGTCTGAATGAGCTTGCCCTTTGCCAGCCCCTGAAGAGTGTCGTTCAGGGATACGTCGTACATGACCTGCGACATGTTTGAATTTTTCGCTCTGCGTTGAACATCAGCGAGCGTATCTCTGATATCCCTGAGGTTCTTGTCCTGCATGTTGTGCAGATTTACTGTCATCATCTCACCTGAGTCGAGAAGCATGGGCATCGAGATATTTATTTCGTCGAACTCCGTCACGCATCCGCGGACAAGGCGGGGTTTGAAATCGATATGTGCATTCATCGCGGGGCACTTCTTGAGCGCCTCTGTTATTACTTTTAATATAACTGCGTTGAGCGTGATCTTATCTTCTTTTGCGCGCCCTTCGTTGATTTCTTTGAAAACTTTCAGAAATTCGGACGCCTCAGGCTCGTTTGTAACAACGACATGGGGAATGTCGTGCCAGCTCTGCGCGGTCATGTTTGCGATTATCTTCCTGTTTATGCCGAAGTGCTCGGCTCTTCTGACTGTGAGCGACTGTCTCATTCTGAGGACTCCTTTCATTTTAGCGGTTATGCCGCATTAATAAAAGTATATATTGTCCTCAAACTTAAAAACAAGGAACAGTATCTGGAAGCATGTGCAAAAAGCGACACAAAAAGTGATTTGTGTCGCCAAAAATTATAAACAGTTTAGAAATATTTTCTGAAGCCGTTAAAATATATGCTTGTGGTGAAAGAGACGATAGTCGATGGATCTTCGCGGAAGTCGGAGTTTATCCACTCTGCAATAACGCTGACGATGCCGTTGAAGAACATTATATACATCCAGCGGAACTGCTTATCCGTGATCTCGGGGAAAAACTTCTTCCACTTTATCTGTGTCCTGTCGTAGTTCTTTACGAACAATGAATTGATGAAGCCCTTTCGCGGGCCGCATCTCATCATGTAGCAGCACAGGTCGGAATTATCCCTGACAATATCAAACAGACCGACCAATACTGCATCGAAAACCTCGGGATCCATTCTCTCAATCTGATTATCGATATCGGAGACGAACTCAGCCTCGATGCTCTTCATCAGCGCGTTGATGTCGTCATAGTGGCGGTAGAAGGTGCTTCTGTTGATGTCTGCGCGCTGACATATCTCTCGCACGCTGATCTTGTCGAAGTCCTTTTCTTCAAGCAGTTCGAAGAAGGTGCGGCGTATTGCCGTTTTTGTGTATGCCGTGCGCCTGTTGTGCGCGGGTCTTCCGGTTGCCGGGCTTGTCATGAAAATCACCTGCGTTCGTTTCTGATTCATATAAATATTACCACTAATATGCCTGATTGACAAGAGTTAGCGCGATTTTACTCATGTAAAAAAATATGTTGACAAAAGTGCTAAACACTGTTAAAATAACTAATTGCCGCAGGAAAAAGGCGGCTAATCCTTGCTGCGGACGAACCGCAGCCAAAAGACCAGAAGGAGGTGCTTTAAGAATGTCAGCAAACAACAGCTATGAAGCAATGATGGTTTTCTCCGTCAAGAACGGTGAGGAGGGCGTTCCCGCTCTCATCGAGAAGTTCAAGGCTCTCATCGAGCAGAACGGCACTCTGGACAGCATTGATGAGTGGGGCAAGCGCAAGCTCGCTTACGCTATCGACGATGAGCCCGAAGGATTCTACGCTCTGTTCAATTTCAGCGCTGCACCTGAGTTCCCCGAGGAGTTCTACCGTATCGCCGGTATAACCGACGGCGTTCTCCGCTCACTCGTTGTCAGAAAGTGAGGAAACAAAGATGCTTAACGTTGCAATAATTATGGGCAGACTCACTGCCGATCCCGAGCTGCGTACCACCGCTTCCGGCGTCGCAGTCACCACTTTCTCCGTTGCGGTCGATCGCCGCTTCCAGAGACAGGGTGAAGAGAAGCAGACCGATTTCATCAACGTTGTCGCCTGGAGACAGACTGCAGAGTTCGTTTCCCGCTACTTCCACAGAGGATCGATGATCGCTGTTCGCGGAAGTATCCAGCAGCGCAACTACGAGGACAAGAACGGCAACAAGCGTACTGCGTTTGAGATAGTTGCCGAGGAAGTCAGCTTCTGCGGATCAAAGGCAGAGACCGGCACGGGTGCCCGTCAGAACGAGCAGCCCGCGCGCGTTCAGCCCGCAGCGTCCTTCGCCACAGGCGGAGTGGACGATTTTGAGGAGATCCCGATAAGCGACGATCTCCCGTTCTGAGAAAAACTTGAACACGGCGTCTGACGCCGAACGAATAGCCCCGAGCCGCAAAACGGCTTTCGGCTTCCACCTTAGCCAAAGAGGAGGTTAACATCATGGCATATGAGAAAAACGACAGAAGACCCAACCGCAAGGGCCGCAAGAAGGTTTGCGCTTTCTGCGTCGACAAGGTTGAGTGCATAGATTACAAGGACACAGCCAAACTTCATAAGTATATCTCTGACAGAGCGAAGATTCTTCCCAGAAGAGTCACCGGCAACTGCGCCGCTCACCAGAGAGAGCTTACCACCGCTATCAAGCGTGCCCGTCACGTTGCTCTTCTTCCTTACACGAGCGACTGATAAAGCTGTCTACGGCTGCCGCATTCAGCGCAGACCAAAGAGCAAAAATGTTGAAGGTCACAGTTTGCGTCCGAAAACGCAGATTGTGGCCTTTTTATTTTTTTGCCGCAAATGCGTCGGCCTTATTTTTTTCTTTTTGCTTTACATGGCGGCACAGATGTGATAACTTTATATTTATAAGCAGTAATTTAAACGAGAGGAATAACAATGTCTCAGAATATGAACCGCCATTTAACGGCTTTGGAATTTGATAAAATATTGGAGCGCCTCGCGCAGTTCACGGCGTGCCCCGACGCGCGCGAGCTTGCGCTGAGCCTCCGCCCGGAGAGCGATATTGATCTCGCGCAGGCGCAGATGAATCAGACGCGCGACGCGCATATGCTCCTTGCTCGCTTCGGCGGTCCGTCTTTCGGCGGGCTTCGCAATGTCAATAACGCCGCAGCGCGAGCCGGCGCGGGCAGCACGCTCTCCATGCGCGAACTGCTCGATGTTGCCGAGGTGCTCAGAACCGTGCGTGCTCTCGCCCAGTGGCGCAGCACGAACGCGGGAGTCGAGACCGTTCTCGACCCGCTTTTCTCGGCGCTTCAGCCGAACAAATATCTCGAAACGAAGATAACCTCCGCCATAATCTCCGAGGAGGAGATTGCGGACAGCGCCTCGCCCGAGCTCTTTGAAATAAGGCGCAAGATTCGCGTGCAGGAGTCTAAAGTTCGCGACCAGCTCGACAAGATGACCCACTCCGCGCACTACTCGAAGTTCATGCAGGAGAATATCATAACCCAGCGAAACGGGCGTTATGTCGTGCCCGTCAAGGCGGAATACCGCGGCGAGGTGCAGGGACTTGTCCATGACACGTCTTCATCGGGTGCCACTGTGTTTGTCGAGCCGATGCCGGTCGTCGAAGCGAACAACGAGATAAAAGTCCTGCGCTCTAAAGAGCAGGACGAGATTGAACGCATACTTACAGCGCTCTCCGCGATGGTCGGCGAGTTTGAGCAGGGGATAAAAAACAGCTATGAGTGCGCCGTTGAGCTCAATGTTATCTTCGCAAAGGCGCAGTATGCCTATTCGATAGGCGCGACGGTGCCGCTACTCAACTCCGACGGCGAGATTGAGCTGCGCGCCGCCCGACATCCGCTCATTGACAAAAACAAAGTAGTCCCCGTTGATATAAGGCTCGGCACGGACTTTGACACGCTCGTTATAACCGGCCCGAATACGGGCGGCAAGACCGTCTCGATAAAGACTGTCGGTCTTTTCACGCTCATGGCGATGTGCGGACTTATGATTCCCGCAGGCGACAGAAGCAGACTCTCCGTATTCGGTGAAGTCCTCGCGGACATCGGCGACGAGCAGTCGATAGAGCAGTCGCTCTCGACTTTCTCGGCGCATATGACAAATATTATAGATATCATGGGTCAGGCGGGCGACCGCAGCCTTGTGCTCATAGACGAGCTCGGAGCGGGCACAGACCCCGTCGAGGGCGCGGCTCTTGCAATGGCGGTGCTCGAAGACCTGCATTTCAAGGGCGCGAAAATAGCCGCGACGACGCACTACGCCGAGCTCAAGGCTTATGCCCTCGAGACTCCGCGCGTCGAAAACGGCTGCTGCGAGTTCAATGTTGCAACTTTAAGCCCGACCTACCGACTGCTTATCGGCGTTCCCGGGCGTTCGAACGCGCTTGCGATTTGCGAGCGTCTCGGCATGGATATGCGCGTTGTGGACAGGGCGAAAGAGCTCGTCAACAACGAGAATGTTCGATTTGAAGATGTTGTCGACAAGCTCGAGGAAAACCGCCGACGCATGGAGGAGGAGCACGAGCGTGCCAAGGAGCTGACCGCAAAGGCGCGCGCCGAGCTGGAGAAAGCCGAAAAGCGGCTCGCCGAAGTCGATTCTCTGCGCGAGGCGGAGATAGAGAAAGCCAAGGCGCAGGCGGCGAAGCTGACCCAGCAGGCGAAGCGCGAGAGCTACGCTCTGCTCGACGAGCTCGACAGGCTCAAAAAAGAAAAAGAGAAGACAAAAGATGCCGCAGACCTTGCGCGCCGCGCACGCGCCGCAGTCAGAAAGGGTCTCGGCGCGATAGACGAGGCGGTCGACCCCGTGGTCTCCATGGGCGTTGAGAACGACGGTTATGTCCTCCCGCGCGAGCTCAAAAAGGGCGACACTGTTCTGATAGCCGATCTCGGCAAGGAGGCGACAGTGCTTTCGCCCGTTGACAGAAACGGAAATGTCGAAGTCCTCGCAGGCGCGGCAAAGACGCGTGTAAAGCTCAAAAACCTGCGCCTTATCGAGAACGCGCCGAAAAAGCGCAGCCCGAACTCCGGCGCCCGCCGCACGGGAGTTGAGAGCAAGATGAACATGGATGCCTCCGCGCGGCTCGATGTTCGCGGGCTGACCGTTGACGACTGCATCATGGAGCTCGACAGATATATTGACTATATGCTCCGTATGGGTCTCGGCGAGTTCACCATTGTCCACGGCAAGGGCACCGGCGCGCTCAGGAGCGCCGTCAACCAATATCTGCGCAAGTCGCCGTATGTCAAGAGCTTCAGGCTCGGAGTCTACGGCGAGGGCGAGGACGGCGTGACAATAGTCGTGCTCAAGTGACGCGAAAAAAGTTTTCCACACGGTTTTCCACATGCCTGCGGGCGCATAACGGCACATTTTGTTGTCTTTTGCCGCTCGAAACACAAGCGGTTGATGATAAAAAAACAATCTTGTTTTTCCGCCGCTTTTCCACATCCGGAATGTTGAAAAAAGTTCGGTTCCGGCGAAAAAATGTGCTTGACAGCCGACGATATTTTTAGTATAATAACCCCCTGTAAAGCGTTTCGACTTTACAGAGGGGTTTAACCTTTACGCGATCATGATGAAAAGGAGGAGAAAATAAAGTGGCAAAGAATCTGGAAATAGCTGTTTTGCTTGACCTTTACGGCGATATGCTGACAGAAAAACAGCGCGACTTTCTGGGCTATTACTACAACGACGACCTGTCGCTCTCCGAGATCGCGGAAAACGAGGGGATAACCCGCCAGGGCGTGCGCGATGCGATAAAGCGCGCCGAAGCCCAGCTTTTCGATATGGAGTCGAAGCTCAAGCTCGCCTCGAAATTTGACGAGATACGCAGCGGACTCACTGAAATCATCGACTGCGCCGGCGAGATAGGGGACTACAATCTCAACCACAGCCTGTCGCGCGAAGTGAATGATTATACCGTTAAGATAAAAGCCATCGCCATGTCTCTCATGGAATAGGGCGGACTGCGGAAAAATCGCCCATGACCGCGTTGCAGGAACCCGTTCGCTCGGTTGCGTACACAAAGTACGCGCCCTCACGCCCGGAACCCTGCGCCTTGTCCTGAACAATTTTTCTCAGTCCTCGATTGAGTGATGTGATGCGAAAAAAGTTTGCCATAGCTGCGTTGTGAGAACCTGTGAATTCAGTCACGCACACAAAGTGCGCTCCTTCATTCACAGAACCCCACGCCTTGCTCCGACAAATTTTTCTCAGTCCTCGATTGTGCGGATATGATTGCGGAAAAATTGCCCAGTACTGCGTTGCAGGAACCCGTTCGCTCGGTTGCTGCTGTAGGGGCGGATATCATCCGCCCGCGAAATCAGCACAGTCCTCGATTGTGCGATGTGATGCGGAAAAATCGCTCGGTACAATTCGGCTTGAAACGGTAACATAAAAACTACTTACTTTTTATACAGAGGTGAAAACATTGGCATTTGAAGGTCTTTCGGAACGCCTTGAAGCGGCGTTCAAGCGTCTTAAAAGCAAGGGCAGCCTCAACGAGGCGGATGTCCGCGCGGCGATGCGCGACGTGCGCATGGCTCTGCTTGAGGCGGACGTCAGCTACAAGGTAGCCAAGGATTTCACCGCCAAGGTCACCGAGAGAGCTATCGGTGCGGATGTTATGGAGAGTCTCACTCCCGCGCAGATGGTCATAAAGATAGTCAACGAAGAGCTTATCGACCTCATGGGCGGCACGAAGACCCGCCTTGCCACTGCTCCGCATCCGCCGACAGTGATAATGCTCTGCGGTCTTCAGGGCGCAGGTAAAACGACGCACTGCGCAAAGCTTGCGCTCATGCTCAAGAACCGCAGCAGCAGACCGATGCTCGTCGCGTGCGATATCTATCGCCCCGCGGCTATCAAACAGCTTCAGGTGCTCGGCGAAAAGGTCGGCGTACCGGTCTTTGAAAAGGGTACGCAGGATCCGGTTGAAACAGCCAAACAGGCGGTCGCGCTTGCAAGGGACGAGGGCAACGACTATGTCATCATCGATACCGCAGGCCGCTTGCATATAGATGAACAGCTCATGGATGAGCTCAAGCGCATCAAGTCGGAAGTCCGCCCGCACGAGATCCTTCTCGTGGTCGACGCGATGACCGGTCAGGATGCGGTCAATGTCGCCTCGACTTTCAACGAGACGCTCGGCATTGACGGACTTATCCTGACAAAGCTCGACGGCGACACCAGAGGCGGTGCTGCACTCTCCGCGCGCGCTGTCACGGGCAAGCCGATAAAGTTCGTCGGCGTCGGCGAAAAGCTCGGCGATCTCGACACCTTCCACCCCGACCGCATGGCTTCGAGAATCCTCGGCATGGGCGATGTCCTCTCGCTTATCGAAAAGGCGGAGACCGCTATTGATGAGAAAAAGGCGGCGGAGCTCGAGGAGAAGATAAGAAAGAACAAGTTCGACCTCAACGACCTGCTCGATCAGATAACACAGCTTCGCAAGATGGGCTCGATTCAGGACACGCTCGCAATGCTCCCGGGTATGGGCAAGAAGCTCCAGGGCGTGGACGTTGACGAGAAGCAGTTCGACCGTCTCCAGGCGCTCATCCGCTCGATGACCCCGAAGGAGCGCGAGAATCCCGACATAATCAACCCCTCCCGCAAGAGGCGTATCGCCGCGGGCAGCGGCCAAAAGGTCGAGGATGTCAACAGGCTTCTCAACCAGCACAAGCAGATGCAGAAGCTCTTCAAGCAGTTCAACGGCAAAGGCTCAAAGAAAAAGATGCGCCGTATGGGCTTCGACCCGAGTAAGCTCGGAATGTAAAAACGGATGTTATCCTATAGGTCAGCCTTAGGGTTTACATTATATATTAATTTTGTATTATTTTTCGGAGGTACAATTATTATGGCAGTTAAAATCAGACTTCGCCGCATGGGCGCAAAGAAGAACCCCTTCTACAGAATAGTCGTTGCAGATTCGAGATATCCCCGTGACGGCAGATTCATCGAGGAGATCGGCACCTATGATCCGCTCAAGACTCCCGCTGATGTGAAGATCGACGCAGACAAGGCAAAGCAGTGGATCGCCAACGGCGCTCAGCCCACCGATACCGTTAAGGATATCCTCAAGAAGAGCGGCGTCATCGACTGATAACGCTCAGCGTAAAACATGGCTCTCGGCAGTCTGCGGGGAGTTTTGTTTTTCTATGAAAGGAACATCGAAATGAAGGATTTACTTATATCCATCGCTCAGGGTCTCGTTGAAGAGCCCGATGCAGTTACCGTCACCGTTGACGAGCCGGATGATGAGGGCGTTACAGTCTATCATCTCCACGTCAGCGAGAATGACATGGGCAGAGTTATCGGCAAGCAGGGCAGAATAGCCAAGGCTATCCGCACTGTTATGCGCGCTGCCGCAACGCGCTGCGATGAGAAGGTCGCAGTTGAGATAGACTGATGATAAAGGACTATCTTGAAATAGGGCAGATAGTCGGCACCCACGGCGTGCGCGGGGAACTGCGCGTTCAGCCGTGGTGCGATTCGCCCGAATTCTTCAAAAAGTTCAAAACGCTCTACTACGACGCACACGGTGAAAAAAGCGTGGGCGTTGTTTGCGCTCGCCCCCACGGGAATATTGCGCTGCTGCGCCTCGACGGCTGCGACACGGTCGAAAAGGCGGCCTCGCTCAGAGGCAAGGTGCTCTATATGCGCCGCAGCGACGCGCATCTCAAGAAAGGCGACTGGTTCATAGCCGAGCTCATCGGCTGCCGCGCCGAGGACGCAAACAGCGGAAAAGTCTACGGAACCGTTACCGATGTCAGCCAGACCGGCGCAAACGATGTCTGGCACATAACGGATGACAACGGCACCGAGACTCTTATCCCCGCAATTCCCGATGTTGTCTCGAGCGTCGATGTAGAGAACGGAATTGTCCTGATAACACCGCTGAAAGGGCTGTTTTCAGATGAGGATTGATATTCTTACCCTCTTCCCGGAGATGTGCTGTGAGGTGCTCAGGGAGAGCGTCATAGGCAGAGCGCGCGAGCGCGGCTGCGTTGAAATAAACTGCCGCAACATCCGCGACTATACGCTCGACAAGCACAACCGCGTCGACGATTCGCCCTACGGCGGCGGGACGGGCATGATAATGCAGGTGCAGCCGATATATGACTGCTACGAGTCCCTTTGCCGCGACACGGGCACGCGCCCGCATCTCATATATCTGACCCCGCAGGGAAAGACGCTGACCCAAAAGCGCGTGGTCGAGCTGTCGAAGCTCGACAATATCGCTCTGCTGTGCGGTCACTATGAGGGAATTGACGAACGCGTTATAGAAGAGATAGTCGACGAGGAAATTTCGATTGGCGATTTCGTGGTGACGGGCGGCGAGCTGCCCGCGCTTATGCTTGCGGATGCCGTCGCGCGTATGCTCCCCGGTGTGCTCGCTAACGAAGATGCATTCGAGCTCGAGAGCCATTTTTCGTCCCTGCTCGAATATCCTCAGTACACCCGCCCTGTTGAATGGCACGGCAAAGAGGTGCCGCCCGTTCTGCTCTCGGGTCATCATGCGAACATCGAGAAGTGGCGCAGGGAACAGAGCCTTGAGCGCACCTACAGGCGCAGACCCGATATGCTCGAAAAGGCGGAGCTGAGCCGAAAAGACCGAGCGTTTCTCTCGTCTTTGAAGAGTGAGGACTGATTTCCGAGGCAATAATTTAATGTGCAACCTGCATTAAAAAGATGTGCCTTGTATGGTCAAAATACACAACAAAGCCCCCGCCCGAATTTTTAACTTTGGAACAGGCAACGAATTATCGCCTTTGAGGGCGAAAGTCGCAAGTAAATTGTTGACGGGGACAAGTTTTATGATATAATATATAAGCAGTAGAATAAAATTTGAATTTGTGTGTGGGAGATTATATATTATGTATGTTAAAGATGTTATGGTACAGAATCAGGTAGGACTTCATGCACGTCCGGCAACTTTTTTCATTCAGAAGGCTAACGAGTTCAAGTCTTCCATCTGGGTGGAAAAGGACGAGCGCAGAGTCAACGCCAAGAGCCTTCTCGGCGTGCTTTCCCTCGGCATCATGGGCAACACCCAGATCCGCATCATCGCAGGTGGTCCCGACGAGGAGCAGGCTGTTGATGAGCTTGTGAAGCTTGTTGAGTCCGGCTTCGCCGAGTAATATCATTTTAATACAGATAAGCAGGCTTAGGCCTGCTTTTTCTTTTTGTCTATTTTCATCGCTTCGCGGCATATAATATCTTTGAGAAGGATATTTTCGGCGGTGATAGTATGTTTTCGGTTCTCGTTATTGCTGACGATGCCGGCTTTTTCAGGCGAAGGCGGCTGTTCAGGGCTCCGCAGGTGCGCGATGTGCGCGTATACGGCGGTCTGCCGTTTCGCGAGATAATTTCAGCCAGGCGGCGCGGAAAAATAAACCGCGCGGCGATATGCGAAGCGGCTGGCAGATGTTCGGGCACAATGCTTCTGCCTGAAGATATAGCGCCCGGCGGCGGGATAGACGAGCCCGATCTCTCCGATTACAGAAAGCTCGTTTTCTTCAACACTGCGTGCTCTATATTGCGCTCGTCCTGCGGGTGCGGAGTGCGCGGCGAGCTGCTGATAAAAGACAAAAACGCCTCCGTTGCCCAGAGGCTCGGCATTGCAGTGCCGCTGTTTTCGGATATCCGCGTCGCGACTTCGTGCCCGGACGGGTATTCGCGCCCGATAGAAAACGCCATGGACGAATTCGGCGCGGCGGTTCTCGACGGAATCAGCGACAGCGCGGATGCAGTCATCGACCTCGATTCATCGCCCGAAAAGTTTGTCTGCGGCGGCGAAGTTTTTACGGCGGGAAAAATAACGCTCCCGAGCGCATATGCGCGTCTCATGCCGACGGGCGCGGACTCGCTTGAATTCGCGGGTGCGCTTTATCTTATAAGCCGAATCCACTCGCTCGCACAGCTTTGTTTTTCCGAAATATATCACGGCGGAAAACCGCTTTCTCTGCGCGCCGCGTCGGAGCTTATAAGGCTCTCGGCGGCGCCGTAAACTATTGACAACAGGCGATAAAATGAATATAATAACAATATTGTGGATAAGTGCCTGAAAAGGCCTTAGTGTATCAATTTTTAAAATTTAAGGAAGAAGGATGGCCTTAAAATGGAAAAGCAGATCGTATTGACAAGAGAGAGCTACGATGCCAAGGTCAAGGAGCTCGAACAGCTCAAAACCACCGGCAGAGATGAGATAGCCGAGCGCATCAAAGTTGCGCGTTCTTTCGGCGACCTTTCCGAAAACTCCGAGTATGATGAGGCGATGAACGAGCAGGCGAAGCTCGAAGCTAAAATCGCCCGCCTTGAAAACGACATCCGCAACGCGAATATCCTCGATGAGGACAATCTGAATGCGGGCGTGGTTCATCCCGGCTCAAAGGTCAAGGTCGAGAATGTCGAGACCGGCAAGAAGAGCGAGTATACTATCCTCGGACCCAGCGAGTCGAACCCCTCTCAGGGCATAATCTCCGACCAGTCGCCCATAGGCAAGTCGCTTATCGGCAACCGCAAGGGTGATGTAGTCGATGTTCCGCTGCCGACCGGAAAGATTCTTCAGCTCAAGATTCTCAGCATTGCAAAGTCAAAGTAAAAAAAGCACAGTTCACATAAATCCAAGGAGTGAAAAAAATGCCGGATGAGATAAACACCAACCCCGTCTCCGCCGAGAGCGAAGAGGCTCAGGAGGACATAAACGCCCTGCGTCAGATCCGCCTGGACAAGCTCAACGAGCTTTGCGCCACAGGGGAGGATCCGTTCAAGATAACAACAGCGGATCAGTCCGCCCATGCACAGGAGATAGTTGACAATTTCGAAGCGATGGAGGGCAAAGAGGTCTCCATATGCGGACGAATGATGTCAAGACGCGATATGGGCAAGGCGAACTTCATCGATATCCGTGACCGCTCGGGCCGTATTCAGGTCTATGTGCGCATAAACGATGTCGGCGAGGATACATTTGCAAAGTTCAAGAAGTGGGATATCGGCGATATCCTCGAAGTGCGCGGCACGGTGTTCAAGACCCGCAGGGGCGAGATATCCATCCACGCAACCGCGCTTCGTCTGCTGACGAAGTCGCTGCTCCCGCTGCCCGAAAAGTTTCACGGTCTGCGCGATACGGACACCCGCTACCGCCGCCGCTACCTTGACCTCATAGTCAACCCCGATGTCAAGGATACATTTATAAAGAGAAGCCTGATAATCCGCGAGATAAGAAACTATCTCGATTCCAAGGATTTCATCGAGGTCGAGACGCCCATTCTTGTTCAGAATGCGGGCGGCGCTGCCGCGCGTCCGTTTGTGACCCATCACAACGCCCTCAACGAGGATCTCAACCTGCGCATTTCCCTTGAACTCTATCTCAAGCGCCTTATAGTCGGCGGACTTGAGCGAGTCTACGAGATGGGCAGAGTTTTCCGCAACGAGGGTCTCGACGTGCGCCACAATCCCGAGTTCACGCTCCTTGAGATATATCAGGCGTATACCGATTTCCACGGCATGATGGATCTTGTCGAAGAGCTCTACAGAACCGTTGCTCTCAAGGTTCTCGGCACTGCCGTTGTCACATATGACGGCGTGGAAATTGACCTCTCCAAGCCCTTTGCCCGCATGACGATGGTCGAGGCGGTCAAGAAATATGCAGGCGTCGATTTCGCTGAAATCGATCTTGAAACTGCCCGTTCGCTCGCTAAGGAGCGCGGCATCGAGTTCGAGGAGAGGCACAAGAAGGGCGACCTGCTCAACCTCTTCTTCGAGGAATATGTTGAGGACAAGCTCGTTCAGCCGACCTTCATCACGGAGCACCCGGTCGAGATTTCCCCGCTCGCAAAGAGAAAGCCCGACGATCCGAACTACACGGAGCGTTTCGAGCTGTTCATAACCTGCCGCGAGATGGCGAACGCCTTCTCCGAGCTCAACGATCCTATCGACCAGCGCGGTCGCTTTGAGGCTCAGGAAGAGCTGTTTGCCGCCGGCGACGATGAGGCGAACCACACCGATGAGGACTTCCTCATGGCTCTCGAATACGGTATGCCCCCGACAGGCGGCATCGGCATCGGTATCGACCGCTTTGCCATGCTCCTGACAGACAGCTACTCAATCCGCGACGTTCTGCTCTTCCCGACGATGAAGTCGCTTGACGGCGATGCGTCCAAGAAGACCGCGGTTGTCGAAGAGGAAAAAGAGGAGGAGACTCCCGAGACCATAGACTTCTCGAAGGTCGAGATAGAGCCTCTCTTCAAGAATTTTGTCGATTTTGAGACTTTCAGCAAGTCTGATTTCAGAGCCGTCAAGGTCAAAGAATGCACCGCAGTGCCCAAGAGCAAGAAGCTGCTCAAGTTCGTCCTCGACGACGGCACGGGCACCGACCGCATTATTTTAAGCGGTATTCATGCCTATTATGAGCCCGAAGAGCTTGTCGGCAAGACGCTCATAGCCATAACCAACCTGCCGCCCAGAGCGATGATGGGCATCGATTCGTGCGGAATGCTCCTGAGCGCCGTACATTCGGAGGAGGGCGAAGAGAAGCTCAATCTTCTTATGGTCTCCGGCCGCATCCCTGCGGGCGCAAAGCTCTATTGATATATGAAAATATCGGTTGCTCTTGCCGCATATAACGGCGAGAAATATATAGGAGAACAGATCGAATCCATACTCCCTCAGCTTGGCAGGGACGACGAGATAGTCGTCAGCGACGATAACCCCGCGGGCAAGACCCGCGCGGCGGTCGAATTCTATTCGGCATACGACGGGCGCGTCAGATATGTCGAGGGCACGGGCGAGGGCGTATGCAGAAATTTTGAAAACGCTATTCTCAACTGTTCGGGGGATGTAATCTTCCTGTGCGATCAGGACGATGTCTGGCTCCCGAACAAGGTTGAGCGCGTCATGAAAGCGATTGAAAACGGCGCAGACGTCGTGCTGCATGACGCAATGATGACGGACGGGGAACTGAACGTCACCGACGAATCTTTCTTCAGCCTCAACGGCTCGAAGAGGGGATTTGTCAGAAACTTTCTGAAGAATTCATATATGGGCTGCTGCATGGCGTTCAGGCGCGATTTCGAGCCTGCGTTTATGCCGTTCCCCAAAGATCTCGCCATGCATGACTGGTGGATAGGACTCAACGCCGAGCTAAAAGGCAAGGTCGAGTTCATATACGAGCCTCTTATCAAGCATCGCTGCCACGGCGGCAATGCGACAGGAGGCAAGACCACCGCCGCGCAGAAGATATCCTGGCGCATTCAGATGGCGGGAGATATACTGCGATACAAAAACGCAGACTGACGCTGACCGTGATAAGTCAGCACTTTAAAGAGGTGTGAAATTGGGAAGATATAAGGTCACGGGGTGCATAGTGACGCACAACAATATGCATTCCATCAAAAAGACCCTTGATTCTCTGCTCGAGTTCACCCGTGCCGATTTCAAGCTCTATGTTGTGGACAATTCCTCAACCGACGGCACTCCGGAATTTATCGAGCAGAACTACCCGCAGCTTGAGCTTATCCGCAACGCCGGAAACACCGGCTTCGGAGCGGGTCATAATCTGGTGATGGACAGGCTTGATTCAAAATATCATGTCGTCATAAATCCGGATATCACCGTAAAGGACGACGCGATATCCGCCCTTGCGGATTATCTCGAAGAGCATGAGGATATAGGTATGCTCGCCCCGAAAATCTGCTTCCCCGACGGGCGTATGCAGATCCTCGGCAAGCGCGACCCGAAGATAAAATATCTTTTTGCCAGCCGCCTGCGCAACGAAGAGAAGCCGGGCAGGCTCCTGCGCGAATACGCAATGCTCGACGAGGACTACACAAAGCCCTTTGACATTGAGAACGCCTCCGGATGCTTTTTCATGATAAGAACGGAGCTGTTTCGCAAAATCGGCGGCTTTGACGAGGGTTATTTCCTCTATTTTGAAGACAGCGATATAACCCGCACCGTGCGCAAATATGCCCGCGTCGTGTTTGATCCGTCGGTTGTCGTCTATCACGAATGGGAGAGGGAGTCGAAACATAACGTCAAGCTCCTGCTCGTCCATATCCGCTCGATGTTCTACTATATGAAAAAGTGGAGGTGATCCGGATGAAGAAATACTTCAAGAATTTTTATAAGTACCGTTTCCTTTTCACCGAGATCGTTCGCAAGAACATTAAGCTCCAGTACAGGAACTCGGTTCTCGGTATGTTCTGGACATTTCTTCAGCCGCTTCTGACGATGATCGTGCTCGCGTTCATCTTCGGAAATATCTTCGGACGCGATGAGTCGAAGGTTCTCAACTATCCCGTATATTTGCTCTGCGGTCGTCTGCTCTATGAGTTCTATTCCCAAGCGACCAAGCGCGCCATGCGCTCGATAAGAAACAGCGCATCGGTCATAAAGAAGGTGTATGTGCCCAAGTACATATACCCCATGGCGAATGTCGCGTCGAACTTCATAACGTTTTTGATTTCGCTTCTTGTGCTTGCGGTCGTTATGGCGTATTACATGATATTCACCGACACCGCCATGCGCCTGACTCCGTATATCCTGCTCTCCTTCGTGCCGATACTCATCCTCTTCGTGCTGTGCGTCGGCGTCGGAATGATACTTTGCACCATGGAGGTTTTCTTCAAGGATGTCGAGTATATGTACGAAGTTTTCTGCATGCTGCTGTTCTATGCGACTCCCATATTCTACAATGTCGAGACCCTGCATATAACCAACAGGTATGCACAGTATGCGCTCATGGCGAACCCGCTCTATTCGATAGTTTCGATGTTCAGGGACTGCGTGCTTTTCGGCAGGGCGATGAATCCGAATCATATAATCTACTCCGCCGTCTTCAGCGTTGCGATGCTGCTCATAGGCGTGCTGGTGTTCTACAAGAAGCAGGATGATTTCATCCTGCACATCTGATGGGAGGGCGTAATTATGGGCAACGTAATGGTTGATGTAAATCACGTCAGCATCAGATTCATTCAGAATCAGGAAAAGGTAGACAATCTAAAAGAATATTTCATAAAGCTCGTCACCCGCAAGCTCAAGTATGACGATTTCTGGGCGCTGACCGATGTCAATTTCCAGATCGAAAAGGGCGAACGCCTCGGTGTTCTCGGCTTCAATGGAGCCGGCAAGAGTACACTGCTCAAGACTGTCGCAGGCGTTCTCAAGCCCACCAAGGGCACGGTCACGACAAAGGGCGTTATTGCCCCTCTGCTTGAACTCGGCGCGGGCTTTGACATGAACTACACCGGCAAGGAGAATGTCTATCTCTACGGCGCAACGATGGGCTATTCGAGAAAATACATCGAGGAGCGCTATGATGAGATAGTCGAATTCGCCGAGCTCAAAGACTTCATGCATGTCCCGGTCAAGAACTATTCCTCCGGTATGCGTGCGCGTCTTGGCTTCGCGATAGCTACTGCGGTCGATCCGCAGGTGCTTATTCTCGACGAGGTGCTCTCTGTCGGCGACGCCCGTTTCAGAGCCAAGAGCGAGAAACGCGTCATGTCGATGTTTGAAAACAATGTAACGGTGCTCTTCGTCTCGCACTCGACAGAACAGGTGCGCAGACTCTGCAACAAGGCCATAATCCTCGATCACGGCAAGATGATAGCTTCCGGAACGAGCCAGGAGGTCTGTGATATCTACGACCGTATGGTCAAGGGAATAAAATAAGAAAGGGTGTTTTTCAGATGGTCATAGGAGCGATTTTTGCCGGCGGTATCGGCAGCAGAATGGGCAGCGCAGATATGCCCAAGCAGTATCTCCAGCTCGGCTCAAAGCCGATAATAGTCCACACGATAGAGAAGTTTGTCGTCAATCCCGGAATCGACCGCATAATAGTCCTCTGCCCCAAGGCATGGATAGCCCACACGAAGGATCTCGTGAAGAAATATCTCGGCGAGGCTATCGCAGAGAAGATAAATGTCGTTGAGGGCGGCTCAACAAGAAACGGCACGCTCGAAAACGCGCTCAAGTTCATCAACGAGAATTTCGCCATTGACGATGACAGCGTTATTGTTACCCACGACGCAGTCCGTCCGTTTGTCACCCACAGAATAATTGACGAAAATATCGAGGCTGCGAAGAAATACGGCGCGTGCGACACTGTTATTCCCGCAACGGATACAATAGTCCGCAGCGAGGACAGCGAAAATGTCAGCAGCATTCCGACCAGAAGCGAGCTGTATCAGGGTCAGACTCCGCAGTCCTTCAGAATAAAGGAGCTTGAGAGCGTTCTCAACAGCCTCACCGAGGACGAGAAGAACACGCTGACCGATGCGTGCAAGATCTATACAATAAAGAACAAGCCCGTCCGCATCGTCGACGGCGAAGTGTTCAACATCAAGATAACCTACACCTATGATCTCAAAGTTGCAAACGCACTTCTGGGGGTTGTGAACAATGATAAATGAAGTATATCAGCTTATAGCGCCCAAGCTCATTGACACGGCGTACAAGGAGATAGACCTCTCGAAGAACGAGGTTATTCTCCGCCCCGTCAAGATGTCGATATGCAAGGCGGATCAGCGCTACTATCAGGGTCTGCGCAACCGCGCCGTGCTCATGAAGAAGCTGCCCATGGCTCTTATCCATGAGTGTGTCGCCGAAGTAATATATGACCCGAGCGGCGTGTTTTCGGTCGGCGAAATGCTCATACCGATACCCAATACACCCACCGAGACCGACCCGGTCATCGCCGAGAACTATCTGCGTTCGAGCCACTTCTGCTCGAGCGGATATGACGGCTTCATGCGCGATTATATCCAGATGCCCCACGACCGCCTTGTCAAGGTGCCAGAGGGCTTCGATATGCGCGTCGCTTCGTTCTCGGAGCTTGTCAGCGTCAGCGTGCAGTCCATCTCGCGCTTCGAGAAGTTCGCGAATTCCAACCGCCGCAGAATCGGTATCTGGGGCGACGGAAATGTCGGATTTATAACCGCATTGATGCTGCACTATCTCTATCCGAACGCCGAGCTCTATATCTTCGGCACGGTTGAGGACAAGCTCAATTTCTTCACCTTTGCAAAAGAGACATTCCATGTTGACGCGGTGCCTGAGGGAGTCAGCATCGACCACGCGTTCGAGTGCGTCGGCGGCCCCGGCTCAAGACCCGCGATAAATCAGATGATAGACCTCATTGAGCCCGAGGGCAGCATTTCGCTCATGGGCGTCAGCGAGAACTTCGTCGATATCAACACGAGAATGGTGCTTGAAAAAGGTCTCAATCTCTTCGGCTCTTCGCGCAGCGGCAGGAAAGATTTCCTGCGCACGATGCAGATTTTCGCAGAGCATCCGGAGGTCGGACACTACCTTGAGAATCTTATCGGCGATGAGTTCAAGGTTCGCGATATCCCGGATATCCACAAGGCGTTCAACGCCGACTATATGAGAAACTTCGGCAAGACCGTCATCGATTGGGATAAATAATGAAAAAGCTGTTTTATACTATTTACGCAGTGATATTCAGAATATGCCGCCTTTTCCCTGTCAAAAGGGGAAGGGTGGCTTTGGTATCTCCGCACAACGCGGATTTCAACGATTCGCTCGGCGCGGTCAAGGCGGAGCTTGAGAGGCGCGGAGGCTATGATATAAAGCTCATCACCCGCCGCGACATCGAGCTTTCAAAGAACCCGGCGAAGCTCATAAAAGGCGCGTTCAGGTTCTTTTTCGTCAGCTCATACCGCCTTGCAACAGCGCAATATGTCTTTTTGAACGACAATTTTATGCCCCTCGCCTATATAAATTTCAGCCCGGAGACGGAAGTTGTTCAGCTCTGGCACGCCGAGGGCGTGTTCAAGCGATTCGGACTCTGCTCGGCGCTTCCGCCGGAGATTGAGGAGCTTGAAAAGCGCTGCTGCAAGCGCTATACCCATGCGGTCTGCTCGTCAAAAAATGTCGTGCCGTATTATGCCAAGGCGTTCGGCCTGCCCGAGGAGAGCGTACTGCCGCTCGGGAGCGCGCGCACGGACAGATTCTTCTTGCCCTTTGACACCGAAAAGCTCAGAGCGGAGTTTGACGAAAAATATCCGCAGTGCAGGGGCAAAAAACTCGCACTCTATGCTCCGACATTCCGCGATGACCCGAAGCGCGACGGCGAGATAATGAAAAACTTCGACGCGAAGAAATTTGCGGAGCGTTTTTCTGATGAATATGTTCTGCTCATCCGCCTGCATCCGCAGGTTCACACGGGCGAAGTGGACGCGGGCGAGAGCGCGATAGACATGACGGGATATCCGGATGTCGGCGAGCTCGTCCAGATATGTGATTTGCTGATAACCGACTACTCTTCAATATGCATGGATTTCGTTCTGCTCGGAAAGCCTTGTCTTTTCTATGCATTCGACCTCGAGGAATATGAGCGCGAGCGCTCGTTCTTCTTTAATTATGAAGACTATGTGCCCGGCAGAACGGCGAAAACTTTCGATGAACTGCTCGATGTGATATCAGGCGGCGATTTCGGAAAAGACAGGCAGGAGAAGTTCAAAAGCTTCAATTTTGACGCCCTCGACGGCAAAAGCGCCGAGAGGATAGTCGATGCGATAGTCAAATAAAGGCGCAGCACTTGACAGACTGCGAGCTTTTATTGTATAATTAACCGTTAGAAACAAGCTTTATCAGATAGTCAAAGGAGGGACGCGCCCGGGGCGCGGCTTATATGTCAGGACATTCAAAATGGAGCACGATCAAGAGAAAGAAAGAAAAAACGGATAACCAGCGCGCGAAGATCTTCACGAAGATCGGCCGCGAGATAGCCGTTGCGGTGCGTGAGGGCGGCCCCGATCCGGCGTCGAACTCGAAGCTCAAGGATATCATTTCCAAGGCTAAGGCGAACAACGTTCCCAACGACAACATAGACCGTATTATTAAGAAAGCTGCCGGCGACGGTAATGCGGACAACTACGAGGAGATCATGTACGAGGGCTACGGCCCGTCGGGCATCGCCGTTATAGTTGAGACCCTTACCGACAACCGCAACAGAACTGCGGGCGATATGCGCCACTATTTCGACAAGTTCGGCGGCAACATGGGTCAGAGCGGCTGCGTCTCGTTCATGTTCTCGAAGCAGGGCGTTATCGTTATCGAAAAGGACGACGATATCGACGAGGAGAAGCTGATGGAAGATGCGCTTGAGGCAGGAGCTATCGACTTCCTGACCGACGACGGCGTTTTTGATATCCGCACCGAGCCCAACGATTTCTCCGCAATATGCGAGGATCTCGAGAAGAAGGGCTACACCTTCCTCTCCGCAGAGGTCGAGTATGTTCCCTCGAGCTACACCAGACTCGAAAATGAGGACGATATCAAGAACATGAGCAAGATGCTCGAGATGTTCGAGGATAACGACGACGTTCAGAACGTCTGGCACAACTGGGAAAACGCCGACGACGCAGAGTAAAATCAAAAAAGACGAGAGCTGCCAATATGGCGGCTCTTTTTGTGTTAACTAAAATGGACTTTTGCCTTCGCTACGTACTATAATCAAAAGATATATACTACCCGCGTTTCGGCATTTTCTTTTTGTTTGAAAAAGAAAACGCCTGCAAAAGAAAAGCAAAACAGGGGGAATCCCCCTGTACCCCCGACAACGCCGCGCCGCAGTACATAGTTTGCGGCTCTCAGTTAGTTGCTCGGCACATTCGCACGCAAACGCGCCGGAGCTTGAACGAGTGCGTGCTCGTGCGTCTTGCTTCGCAAGCCGTTCCCTCGCCTGTCTCAATTGGCTTATCAAACACTGCGGCGCGGCTATTGAAAGCAGGATTAAATAGGGCGGATAGTATTTATATTTTAGCATGAGCGGGGAACGGTATATTCGTGTAAATAAATTCGGGGTCACGAAGCATGAGTTATATCGTAGAGACTAATATTCTTTTCAGCCGTTTTATAACGAGTTACGACTGTGTTGTTTTGATGACGTAAAATTTAGTTTAAAATGGGAAACCCCCAGAGCACCGGAAGCTCTGGGGGTGATGGGGAACTGATTTGCCGTCGCCCGCACAAGCGGCGGCAATCGAGAAGTTGTTTTGTTTTTTATCCGTTCAGAACACTTTTACGGTTCGGTTCTGCCGGAGGTCGAACTGCCTACTGCCGCCACTGACATGACGACTGCCAATACCAAGATGATTCCTAATGCCTGTAATACCATTTTGTTGTCCTCCTTAACCGTTTCGTAGTTTCTCTTTCCTACGATACATAGTATATACCGAACAGGGGGCTAAAGCCACCACAAAACGATTACAGTTGAATACAAAATGGTTACAAAGAAAGATTAAATTGTAACATTTCTGTAACAATTTCAGGCGAATTTGTCAACTTGTCAGCTCGATGAGGTCTTTTATGCTCAGCTCCGGCTGCAAAGCGCGGTTTACGGCGAGCGAGAGCAGTCCCGAACAGCGCTCGATAAGCAGGTCTATCTCTTTCGGTGTGACCATCATTTTTGCGTCCTCGGCAGGTTCATTTGTGTTATTACCCGACACATCGCGGGCGAGCGTGTGCGCATCAACGACCGTCGGAACGCCCACGGATATGACCGGGACGCCGAGCGTTTTTCGGCTTATCTCGGCGCGGGAATTGCCGACACCCGAGCCGGGGATTATTCCGCTGTCAGATATCTGAACTGTGCTCCCGAGCCTGCCGAGCTTGCGCGCGGCGAGTGCATCGACGACTATCACGGCGCAGGGCTTTATCACATTCACCGCGCCGAGCAGCAGCTCGCCTGTTTCGACTCCTGTCTGACCGAGCACTCCGGGTGCTATCGCCGCGACCGGGCGCAGCCTGCCGAGACCCAGCTGCTCGCATAGCTCGCGCTTTAGGTGTCTTGTGACAAACACGCCGCCGATAAATTTGGGGCCGAGCGCATCAGGGGTTATATTCGTGTTGCCGAGTCCCGCGGCGAGCACCGTGCCCTCGGACGGGAGCAGGCGAGAGAGCTCCTGCGCCACGGCATCTATAAGCTCGTCGCTTATGCGCGAGGAGCGCGCGAACGACTGCGACTGCACGGTTATATATTCTCCGCGCGGCTTGCCCAATATTTCTTCGCCGCGCCTGTCCGTGACTCGCAAGCGGGTTATTTCCGCGCCCGCGCTTTCAAAGCTCGTGCATTCCACGCCGTCGATTCTGCTGCCCTCGAGATTTTCGCGCACTTCGAGCGCAAGGTCTGTTCTGAAGTTCATTTTTTCGTCTCCGTTTCGCTTTCGCAGGGGTGCGAAAGGCAAAAATTTTTTCTTTTTCTCTTGCATTTTGGCAAAGTCTATGATAAGATTATTAACTGTATGATGAAGGAGGTGCAAAAATGCCTAATATCAAGTCAGCTAAGAAGCGTGTCATCGTCAACAAGACAAAGGCCGCCCGCAACAAGTCCCGCAATTCAGCCCTTAAGACTGCCATAAAGAAGGCTCACACTGCTGCTGAGACCAACGCGGCAGATAAGAAGGAAGTTGTCACCGCAGCTATAAAGAAGGTCGATCAGGCAGCCGCCAAGGGCCTTATTCATAAGAACAATGCTGCTCGCAAGAAGTCCGCTCTTGCAAAGCTTCTCAACGAGGCGTAAGATTGCAAACAAACGATTAACGGTTCTGGCTTTTGCCATGACCGTTAATTTTTTTATTTTACTCTTTTCGCGATTTTTCTTTTTGATGCGGCATAATATCCGTTTGTAAATTTTTATCGTATGGTTTGACTTTTGCCTGCGTTTGGCGTATAATCATAATCGATAAGAATCAAACAGGAGGTGAGACCATGGACAAAGCTAAGAAGATAATCAAGATCGTCGCTATCATCATCGCTGTTGCCGCCGCTGTTGTCGGTATAGCGTTTGCCGTCAAGAAGATCATAGACAAGAAGAAGGCTGCTGCCGACGAGCCGGAGAATTATGTCTCCTGCTCCTGCTGCGATACCTGCGCACCCGCAGCCAACTGATTTTTTGAAAAAATTTCACCTGCTATACGCTATTGTGTATGGCAGGTGACTTTTTCTTATTTTTCCTTTGGTCTCGCAACAAATGACGCGATAAGACCGCAGAGCACCGCCGCGGTTATCCCCGCGCTCGATGCGGTCAGAGGACCCGTCAGGATGCCGAGCGCGCCCTTTTCGGCGATAGCCTCCTTGACACCTTTTACCATGGCGAAGCCAAAGCCCGTCAGCGGAACCGTTGCCCCCGCGCCCGCCCATTTTGCGAGCGGAGCATAGATTCCGACCGCACCGAGCACGACTCCCGCCACGACGAAGCAGACGAGTATGCGCCCGGGTGTCAGCTTTGTCAGATCCATTATTATCTGACCCACCGCGCATATCGCGCCGCCGACCGCGAACGCCTTGAGAAAGCTGAGAAATATATCCATATCATCACCTGAAAGTATTTTTTTCAAATCTATTTTTTCCCCGCGGCGCGGCTATATTCACGCCTTTTGTATCGGGGAAAAATACACACTGTGAAATTAATAAAATTTTTACAGATAAAGTATTGACAAACGGCGATAATATTAATAATATCTATACTATAAGAGGCACGGAAATTAATTCCGCTTTCCTCGAAAACAAAAGGTTGATTTTAAAATTATAGTATAAGGAGAAATAAAAATGTCAACTTTTGAAAGAGTCCAGAAAATCATTTGCGAGCAGCTCGAGATAGACAGCCATCTTGTTACTGAGGATGCATCTATTTCCGGAGATCTCGGCGCAGACAGCCTTGATCTTGTCGATCTCTCTATGTCCATCGAAGAGGAATTCAACCTCGAAGTTCCCGACGATGTTCTCGATCATGTCAGAACTGTCGGCGATATCGTTAAGTTCATCGAGGACAACGCGTAAATATAATCAATAACAAAGGGGCTGTTTTGTATTGGATTCAATATGAAACAGCCCCTTTTGCCGCAACGGAGGGATATAAAATGATACTGAAGAATGCGGATATTTTCGATTCCGAGTTTGCTCTGCGCCGCGCGGATGTGCGCGTTGAGGACGGCAAAATAGCTGAAATAGAAGAAAATTTAAACGGCGGGGAGGAGCATGATCTTTCCGGATGCGTTATCCTGCCCGGCTTTATCGACATACATATCCACGGCTGCGGGGGAGCGGATTTCTCCGACGCTCAGACGGATACGCTCGAAACCATGTCGCGGACTCTCGCGAGTTTCGGCGTAACTTCGTTCTGCCCCGCGTCGATGACTCTGCCATATGACAGGATAGAAAAGGCGTTTGAGAATGCGGCGGGATATCTCGGCAAGGAGTGCGGCGCATATATCCACGGCATCAATATGGAGGGACCGTTCCTCTCATATGCAAAGCGCGGCGCGCAGAATCCCGAATATCTGCATGAGCCGGACATAGACGAGCTCAAAAAGCTCGATAAAATCTGCAAAATAAGACTTGTGTCGCTGGCGCCCGAGCTTCCGGGAGCTATAGAATTCGCGCGCGAGGCGTCGAAGATATGCACGGTGTCCGCCGCGCACACCGCCGCGACATTTGAGCAGGCGGAGCTCGGCTACAAAAACGGAATAACCCACACGACGCATCTCTTAAACGGCATGGATCCGATATATAACCGCAAGCCCGGCGCGGCAGTCGCGGCGCTCAGAGCCGAAAACGCCACGGCGGAGCTGATAAGCGACGGGATGCATATCCACCCGGCGTATCTCGCCCTGCTCTATAAAATACTCGGCGAGGATAGGAGCGTCGCGGTCAGCGACTCCATGTGTGCCTCGGGTCTCGGCGACGGCGAATATGAGCTCGGCGGCACGACAGTGTATGTAAAAGACGGCAAGGCTCTGCTCGCCGACGGTACGATAGCCGCGAGCACGACGAATATTTTTGCTGAGTTCAGGAATATAATCAGCTTCGGCGTGCCCGTCCGCCAGGCGGTGAAATCCTGCACGATAAATCCCGCCCGCGCGATAGGCGTCGACGATGTGACGGGCAGTATAGCAGTCGGCAAGCGCGCCGATTTCACTGTTCTTTCGTCCGATTTGAAAGAGCTCGAGTGCGTCTATATAAAGGGAAAAAGGATATAAAAAAGTATGCAAATTGCCGCTTGTGTGGTATAATATAGTATCTTAGACTCAAAGCTCGGAGGCTGAACATGAACTTTCTTGTTATTGACGGCAACAGCATATTGAACCGCGCGTTTTACGGCATAAAGGTGCTCACGACGAAGGACGGCAGATTCACCAACGCCATCTATGGCTTTATGAATATTTTTCTGCGCCTCAAAGACGAGTGCCAGCCGCAGGCGGTGGCGGTCGCTTTTGATGTCAAGCAGCCGACTTTCCGCCATGAGATGTACGGCGGCTACAAAGCGACAAGAAAGGGTATGCCCGACGAGCTCGCGCAGCAGATGCCCGTGCTCAAGGAGCTGCTTGAGGCGATGGGCGTGCCGATAGTTGAAAAGCCCGGATATGAGGCGGACGATATTCTCGGCACTCTCGCGCGCCACAGCGGCGACGCCGTCTGCACGATAGCCACGGGCGACAGAGACAGCCTGCAATTAGTCTCCGACAGCGTCAATGTTCTGCTCGCCGCGACGAAGATGGGCAGACCTGTGACCGACAGATACACGCCCGAGGCAGTGCGCGAAAAATACGGCGTTGAGCCAATAAAGCTCATTGACATAAAAGCCCTTATGGGCGACAGCTCGGACAATATCCCCGGCGTTGCGGGAATCGGCGAAAAGACCGCCGGCGATTTAATAGCCCGCTTCGGCTCGATAGAATATATCTACGACAATATTGACACAATAGACATCAAACCCGGAGTGCGGGACAAGCTGAAAAAAGACAGGGACATGGCGTTCCTGAGCAAAAAGCTCGGCACGATAAACTGCGATATCCCGATCGACAATAACCCGCAGAGCTATATTCTCAGAGTGCCCGACAATTTCAAGGTTACGAGAATGCTTGCGGATCTCGAGATGTTCAAGCTCATCGACCGCCTCGGACTTGAGATATCAAACACCGCCTCCGAGCTGCAGAAAGAGGAGAAGCCTGTCCCGGTCTGCGCCGAGGATGATTTCGGCCAGCTGATGACGCGCCTTAAATCTGACGGCGAGAGCTATTTTCTCTGGGACGGCGAAAAGTGCCGTTTCGATCTCGGGGACAAAGTGCTTGTGTGCGACTGCGAAAACGAGAATTTTTATCCGTTTTTTATAAAGCTGTTCGAAGATAAAAATATAAAAAAATACACGGCGGACATAAAGTCGCTCTATTCATTCGCGCAGGGCTGTTCGGTTCAGTGCAGGAATATGTGCGGCGACCTGGAGCTTGAGGGCTATGTCCTCAACCCATCCGCCTCGTCCTATGACGCGCTGCGCCTTGCGGGCGAATATTCGGCGGCAGTGCCGGTTGAAAACGGCGACGAAAACGACTGCGCCGCCGCGTCGCTGAGAAGATTATTTGCGGCGATGGACAAAAAAATTGATGAAAACGGACAGCAGCAGCTGCTTCATGATATAGAGCTTCCGCTCGCGCATGTGCTCTCTTCAATGGAGCAGACGGGCTTTGCCGTTGACCGCGACGGAATCGCGAAATTTGGCAAACAGCTCGGCGAGAGGATAGCCGAAATCGAGCAGGAGATATACGATCTAGTTGGCTACGAGTTCAATCTGAACTCGCCCAAGCAGCTCGGCGAAGCGCTGTTTGAAAAGCTCAAGCTGCCCGCGAGAAAAAAGACAAAAAGCGGATATTCGACCGACGCGCAGGTGCTCGAATCGCTCGAAAACAAGCACCCCGCTGTGCGCGATATCCTCGAATACAGAACGCTTTCAAAGCTCAGGTCGACCTACTGCGACGGTCTGCTCAAGGTTATCGGCGAGGACGGGCGTATCCGCTCGACTCTGAATCAGACCGAGACGAGAACCGGCAGAATCTCATCGACCGAACCGAATCTTCAGAATATCCCCGTGCGCTCTCCGCTCGGGCGCGAGATGCGGAAATTCTTCGTCGCGCGGGACGGATATGTGCTCGTTGACGCGGACTATTCGCAGATTGAGCTTCGCGTTCTCGCCCATATTTCGGGCGACCGAAACATGATAAAGGCGTTCAACGATAACACTGATATCCACACTGTGACCGCGTCCGAGGTCTTTGATATGCCGCCGCAGCTTGTCACTCCGATAATGAGAAGCCGCGCGAAAGCGGTCAATTTCGGCATAGTATACGGCATCGGCGCGTTCTCGCTCGCCAAAGATATCGGAGTCAGCCGCAGCGAGGCGGATGAATATATAAAAGGCTATCTCAGGCACTATTCAGGCGTTGACAAATATATGCACGATGTGGTCGAAAAGGCGAAGAAAGACGGCTACGCCGAGACGATGTTTGCGCGGCGCAGATATCTGCCGGAGCTCACCGCATCGAACGCCAACACCCGCGCGTTCGGCGAGCGCGTGGCGCGCAATATGCCCATTCAGGGCACGGCGGCGGATATAATCAAGATAGCGATGATAAGAGTTTACGAACGCCTTGAACGCGAGAATCTGGCGGCAAAGCTGATAATGCAGGTGCACGATGAGCTGATAGTCGAAGCGCCGGAGAACGAAAAAGAGCGCGTGAGCGCCCTGCTCAAAGAGGAAATGGAAAACGCTGTTAAGCTCTCTGTGACGCTCACTGCGGATGTCCATTCCGGGCGCACATGGTATGACGCGAAAGGCTGATAAAACGGAGGAAACATGAATCTGGTTTTTGTTTGCACGGGCAACATCTGCCGCAGTCCGATGGCGGAGGGGATGTTCAAAAAACTGCTCGAAGAAAAAGGGGAGAGCGGTATAGACTGCTCGAGCGCGGGACTTGCGACCTTTGACGGACGCCCCGCGAGCGACAACGCGCAGGCGGTCGCCCTCGAATACGGAGTCGATATCTCGGAGCATAAATCTCGTATGCTGACCCGCAGCATCGCGCGCAAGGCAGACCTGATAGTCTGCATGACCGATGAGCAGTATGAGATACTCAACCGCATGATTCCCGACGAGAGACTCTATGTGCTCGCCGGCGGAGTTGACGACCCCTACGGATGCGATATCGAAGTTTACCGCGAGTGCGCAAAGAAGATAAACGGCGCGCTGCCGGAGCTTTACGAAAAGATAAAGAGCGGGAGCTGATCGGTATTTTTGAAGTTGAAACGGTCCCGATGACGGAAGAATATATAGGCGGCGTCGTGTCGCTCGAGCGCGAATGTTTTTCGCATCCGTGGAGCGAGAAGTCGCTTCGGGAAGAGCTTGATAACGATCAGGCTCATTTTCTCTGCGCGGTTGCCGACGGATGCGTCGTCGGATATATCGGCGTGCAGGAGATAGTGGGCGAGGCGTATATAACCAATGTTGCCGTGTCCGAAAAATTCCGCCGCCGCGGGATAGCGGAAAAGCTGCTCGAAGAGGCGGAGTGCGGCGCAATAAAACGCGGCTGCGTGCTGATAACGCTCGAGGTCAGGGCTTCAAACGCCCCGGCGAAGGCGCTCTATAAAAAACGCGGCTTCAAAGAAGTCGGAACAAGAAAGAATTTTTATTCCGATCCGCGCGAGGATGCGGAGATAATGACAAAGTTTTTTGACAGATGAGGGTGAACGAAATGAAGATACTTGCAATCGAATCCTCCTGCGACGAGACCGCTGCGGCGGTCGTCGAGGACGGCAGGCGTGTTATTTCAAGCGTCATAGCGTCACAGGTTAAGGAACATATACTCTACGGCGGAGTCGTGCCGGAGATAGCGTCAAGGCGCCATGCGGAGGCGATATCCGGCGTTGTCGGCGAGGCGCTCGACAGAGCGGAGATGAATGTCGGTGACGTTGACGCGATAGCCGTCACATATGCGCCCGGGCTTATTGGCGCGCTGTTAGTCGGCGTGAATTTTGCAAAGGGACTCGCGTTTTCCGCGAACAAACCGCTCGTGCCCGTGCATCATCTGCGCTCGCATATCGCGGCGAACTATATAACTCACCCCGACCTTGAACCGCCATTTCTCGCGCTCGTCGTCTCAGGCGGTCACAGCCACATAATCGAGGTGCGCGACTACACGGATTTTCATATTATCGGCAGAACGCGCGACGACGCGGCAGGCGAGGCGATGGACAAGGCGGCGCGCGCCATGGGGCTCGATTATCCAGGCGGCGTGAACCTCGACAGGGTGTCGAAGGACGGCGACCCGAAGAGCTACAAGCTTCCGCGCCCGCATGTTGACGGGAGCGAATACGATTTCAGCTTCTCCGGACTCAAGACTGCTGCCGTCAATATTATCCACAACGCAAAGCAAAAGGGCGAGGAGATAAGCGTGCCCGATCTCGGCGCGTCGTATATCGAGGCGGTCGTAAGATGCCTGCGCGAAAACACCGAAAAAGCGGCACTGAACTTCGGTTTCAACAAGATAGTCCTGGCAGGCGGCGTGTCCGCAAACTCGCGCCTGAGAGCGGAAATGACCGATATCTGCAAGGCTCATTCATGGTCGCTGTTCATGCCCGAACTGTCGCTTTGCGGCGACAATGCGGCAATGGTCGGCGCCCAGGGCTACTATGAATTCAAGGCGGGAAACATCGCCCCGCTGACCCTCAATGCACGAGCTTCGATGCCTATTGATGAAATTGATAAATTTTTATCAAAAAAGGTCTGAAAGTTAACAGTTTCGTCATTGAAAAACCGAGTTTATTGGGGTATAATACATACTGGGTAAAGATGGTACCTTTCTTAATAGATTAGACGAAAGGAGTCAAATATCATGAAACATTTGACACAGAACAAGACAGTGATCGACTGGATCGAAGAGAAGATAGCTCTTGTATCTCCCGACGAAGTTATGTGGATCGACGGCAGCGAGGAGCAGCTTGACGCTCTGCGCGCCAAGGCATGCGAGACTGGCGAGATGACCAAGCTCAACGAGGATCTCCTCCCCGGATGCCTGCTTCACAGAACCAAGCCCAACGATGTTGCGCGTGTTGAGAACCGCACATTCATCTGCGCCGAGAGCGCGGATCAGGCAGGTCCGACCAACAACTGGATGGATCCCGCTGAGGCCTATAAGATGCTCTACGATATAGCCAGAGACAGCTATAAGGGCAGAACAATGTATATTATCCCTTATTCGATGGGTCCTGTCGGCTCTCCGTTCTCGAAGATCGGCGTTGAGCTGACTGACTCCATCTATGTCGTTCTCAACATGGCTATCATGACGAGAATCGGCAAGAAGGTTATGGATACTCTGGGCGACAGCAACGACTGGGTTCGCGGACTGCACTGCAGCTGCGACATCGACCCCGAGAAGCGTTATATCTGCCAGTTCCCGCAGGATAACACCATCATCTCCGTCAACTCCGCTTACGGCGGAAACGTCCTCCTCGGCAAGAAGTGCTTTGCTCTTCGTATAGCCTCTTATCAGGGCTGGAAAGAGAGCTGGCAGGCTGAGCATATGCTTATCCTCGGCCTCGAGAATCCGAAGGGCGAAGTCAAATATATCTGCGCGGCATTCCCGTCCGCCTGCGGCAAGACCAACCTTGCCATGCTTATCCCGCCCGAGGGATACAGAAACAAGGGCTACAAGATCTGGTGCGTCGGCGACGATATCTCCTGGATCAGGAAGGGTCCCGACGGCAGACTTTATGCTATTAACCCCGAGAACGGTTTCTTCGGCGTTGCCCCCGGCACGAACGAGAAGTCCAATCCCAACGCGCTTGCCGCGACAAGAAAGAATACCATTTTCACAAACGTTGCGCTTAACCTTGACAATAACACCGTCTGGTGGGAAGGTCTCGACAAGAATCCGCCCGAGAACGCCATCGACTGGCAGGGCAGACCGTGGAACGGTAAGACGAGCGAGGAAAAAGGCGCTCATCCGAACAGCCGCTTCACCGCTCCCGCTGTCAACTGCCCGTGCATCAGCTCCGAGTTTGAGAATCCGGCAGGCGTTCCGATCTCCGCTATCGTCTTCGGCGGCAGAAGAGCTAAGCTCGCTCCGCTGGTCTATCAGTCAAGAAGCTGGAATCACGGCGTGTTCGTCGGCTCGATAATGGCTTCCGAGACCACCGCAGCAGCAGCCGGCGCAGTCGGCGTTGTCCGCCGCGATCCTATGGCTATGCTTCCGTTCTGCGGCTACAACATGGCTGATTACTGGCAGCACTGGATTGACATCGGCGCAGGCCTCGACGAGGATAAGGCTCCGAAGATATTCAACGTCAACTGGTTCCGTAAGGACGACGACGGCAACTTCCTGTGGCCCGGCTTCGGCGACAACATGCGCGTGCTTGAGTGGATCATCAAGCGCTGCGAGGGCAAGGTCGACGCAGAGGAGACCGCTATCGGCTTCGTGCCCAAGGCTGAGGACATCAACCTTGAGGGCATCGAGGACGAGGTCAGCGAGGATCAGCTCAAGGAGATACTGAGCGTTGATAACTCCCTCTGGGAGGACGAGGCAAAGGGCATCGAGGAGTTCTACGCTAAGTTCGGCGACAGACTTCCCAAGGCTCTGAGTGACGAGCTCAACACCCTCAAGGCTAATCTTGAGAAATAATTAAATAAAATTGCGGCAGACAGGTGTGCTTGTCTGCCGCTTTTTTATTTCGAACCGCGCTTTTGCTCGCGAATTGCAGCGCGAATCGTAGGGACAGCCCTTGCGGCTGTCCGATATCGGCGCAGCCGATACGAAGCCGCGATAACTCAAGTCGCTGAATGTCAGATAATTTTTTGTGCGCTGTCGGCGTAGTTTGTTATATTTATTTACTTCAATATTTTAATTTATCGCAAAAAACAACAGCCGTGATTCTCAACGAACCACGGCTGCTGATATTTAATTTTGCTTACAGTGTCTCAAATCTCTTTACGCCCTTGCGCTTGAGCCTTGAAAAGGATATCATGGTTATTATTGCTATGACCGCCGTCGCGATCATCAGCGCGAATACATTCGGCAGCACCTGCACCGCGAACAGATAGACAGCAACGAGCACGATGATATACGCCCAGCCGAGGCACATCGCGAGCATGATGCCGAGACTCTGCTTGACCGCTCCGCTCTCACTGCTCCAGGTGAGATTAGGCATCCTGATGTTCACTCTGAGCCCCGAAACGGCGCATAGGAGCGTGAATATCTGCGGCAGGATAATCATGACCGCCGCCGTGAGAAGCTCCGGCTTGAGGGCAATACAGAAGCATATGCTGCATATCAGCGCGGGGACGGCGGTGAAGAGCATGTGAAGCTTCAGCTTTGCCCCGAGAATCTGCCACGAGGTGACGGGGAGCGAGCGGGCTATCCAGAGACTCTTGCCCTCGAGGGATATCGAGGGCGCGGTGAGTATATTCATAGAAGAGAGCAGGCATAAAAGTAAGCACGCAAATGTCGGGGCGTATTCCAGCAAATCCTCATCCATTCGGGTGACAACGCCGATAAACCAGTCGCTTTTTATCAGCGAGAAAACAGCGACGGCTATCATAAACAGCGCCCCGAGCGAGCAGTTGAGCATATAAGACGGGCTCGAGAGGAAGTGGTTTATCTCGCGGCGCAGAAGCGCGCGGTCGGTGCCCTGCTGTTTGATCGTCTTCTCTTTGTAGACTGTCTTTGCGGTCTTTCCGCTGCTCGTGACGAGCTTTAAGAATGTGCGCGACATTATGAGCCACGTCGCGACGAGCAGAGCGAGAATGATGAGTGAAATTATAATCGTCGGGAGAACATCGCCCGCGAACGCCTTGCCGAAAATATAGAGCAGATAGGCGGACGTGCGCACCTTTGCGGCAACAGCCGCGCTGTTCGCAACGATGCCGGTGATTATCTCGTTCGCTCTGAAGTAGACATAGTAGTAGCCGCCGAGAAACGCTATTGAAACTATAACTGTTATAATGCTCTTGTTTTTTAATTTAACTGCGATTTTTGCAACGACCCAGCCGAGTATGCACGACAGTATAAGCACGAGAACAGTCACCATAACGGCCATTATAACGGCGGTTATGCCAGATATTCCGGGATGCGCGGTTATGAAATACACGCCGACGGCGGGGATTACCACAACGCCGGAATACATCAGCCCCATGAGATAGACTCCGATGAGGCGCGCTGCCATGATATCGCGCACTGGAATGGGCATCGAGAGCAGAAGGTCGTTGTCCTTTGCGTCATAGAGGCTCGAATATGTGTTGAACACGCTGCCGAAAACGCCGAAAAGCGCAGCGGTAGCGCCCATAATGGCAAAGTAGAGCCAGCTCATGCCGTAGGTTATCAGCGGGCGCATCGAATATGACATATAGCAGAACATTCCGCCGATGGCAAAAATCATGAGCAATATGAACAGCACTATCGAGAATGTCGCCGAGCGGGGAGATTTGCCCTTGCCCGTCTTGCGGTCAACGAAGAAACTTTTATTGAGTTCGAGAAGCTGTTTCTTTATCAGTGTTTTCAGCATTCTTCTCCCTCCAGTTCGAGGAACACATTCTCAAGGCTGGAGTCGCCCTTGACCTCTTCCATTGTGCCGGAGCGGATGAGCTTTCCGCTTTTTATTATCGCGACCTTGTCGCAGAGCTTTTCGGCAACTTCGAGCACATGGGTCGAGAAGAATATTGCGCCGCCGGAGTTGCAGACCTCGCGCATCATGCCTTTTAACAGATGCGATGCGGCGGGATCGAGACCGACGAAAGGCTCGTCCATGATAATTAACTTAGGCTCGTGGATCCATGCGGAGATTATCGCGAGTTTCTGCTTCATGCCGTGGGAATATGCCGAGATGGGCTGCGCGAGGTCGGCGGTCAGCCCGAACATATCGGCATATTTATGTATGCGCTCGCGGCGGTCGTCGGCGCTGACGCCGAAAATATCAGCGATGAAGTTCAGATATTTTATTCCCGTCATGTATTCGTAGAGGTCGGGATTGTCGGGGATATAGGCTATGATTTTTTTGCAGGCGAGCGGGTCATCTTTTATCGAGATGCCGTTTATCGTTATCTCGCCCTCGTCGAACTGCAAAATGCCGACAACGGATTTTAGCGTTGTGGTCTTGCCCGCGCCGTTGTGGCCGATGAAGCCGTATATCTCGCCGGGCGCGATATGCAGCGTCAGGTCGTCAACAGCCTTTTTCTCGCCGTAGGTTTTGGTCAGGTTTTTGATGTTAAGCATAATGTCTCCTTTTCGTCCACCGGGGCGGACAGATATCTTTTCCCTTTTCTATATTAGTATATTTTACGCTGCCGGTCAATCCGGCGGTGTTTTATTTTACGAACTCTTCACAAATCGCCGCGAATTTCTTTTCGCTCGGAATCTCGTGCGTTATGAACTTTCCGTTATAGAACAGCGAAAATGCGGTGTAGGCGCAGGGTGCGTTTTGAGCCTGCTCGCGCGATGAGATATGCACGGCGCTCAGCGGAAGATTCATATCGTTTGCCATGTTTTCAATTAGCGGAACATATTTCACCGTAAACGGGCACTGGCTTGTATAAAATATCTCGAACCCGCTGCCGTCAGTCTGAGCGCTCTTTGCCTGCTCACGAAAGCGCGGAGCGGGCGCGGACGGGTCAAACGGCAGATACATCAGCTCGAAATACGGCTCTGCCGAATCGGTTTTTATGAAGCCCTTATATTTCAGATACTTCGGGTCGGCAAGAAAACCGCGCTTCTTCGCCGATGAGAGTATACACAGCCCCGATTTGCCCTTTTTGCGGCTGTCGCGGATACATTCGTTGAGCAGGTCGTTTGAATATCCGTGTCCTTTGAAAGAGCCGGAGACCCAGAGACAGTCGATGAACATATAGCCTGGCGCGTCTATCGGAGCCCATGCGTTTTCGGCGGGGATATATTCAATAAAACACTTCCCGCGCGCGTCGGCTTTTAAAAACATCAGACCCTCGCCGAGCCTTTCGGCGAGCCACTGCTTTTTTGCAATGACCTGCGGATCCTTGGCGTTTGATATTGCACAGCATATGTGCTCGCTCTCAAGATTTTCGGGTGACAGGCGAATGTAGTTCATGGCTTCCTCCAATAACAATTATAAAACACTCGTTTTATAACAGATGTTATAATTATATCATACTTTTTGCCGATGTCAACAATGCAGATTAAAAATGATATTTGTCGAATTGGGCTTTATATTTTCGCCCTGAGCCGCCATTTTACACTGAATAAAAAATAACCGCCGCGAACTTTCAAATGAAAGATACTGCGACGGTTATTCGGCTGTTTTTCAATCCTGATGCAATTCGTCCTCAGCCCATTTGATCGGGTTGTCGTCAATATATTGCCATTTGATTTGATAATCGTATTCGTCACGGATTATATGGTCATAAAAACCTTTTTGCCAAATTGATTTTTTGACTTGCTTGGTTACGGAACCTTTGAACTGTTGTGTTATGCGGTCGCCCCTACGGCAATGCGTGACAATATGGGCTTTCTGTCATCTATGCAAATTGTGATAAAATATGCTCCGTTTTGCGAATAGTCGTAATCTTTCAGCCTGTTAGGCTTTCTTCTCTGCTGTTCCATGGCATATATTTCACTGCGCAAACTGGCTGTTGTAGAGTCTCGTATAGAATCCGTTCTTTGCGAGCAGCTCCTCGTGCGTGCCCTGCTCGGCGACCTTGCCGTCCTTCATGACGAGAATGCAGTCGGCGTGGCGGATGGTCGAGAGCCTGTGCGCCACGACGAACGAGGTGCGCCCCTGCATGAGCGTGTTGAACGCATCCTGAACTTTCAATTCCGTTCTGGTGTCTATCGATGAAGTTGCCTCGTCGAGGATTAGCATCGGCGGCTTCATGAGCATGACGCGCGCGATGCAGAGCAGCTGTCTTTCACCCTCGGAGAGTCCGTCGTCATCGCCGATGACGGTGTCGTAGCCGTTTTTGAGGCGCTTTATAAAGCTGTGAGCGCGTGCTGCCTTGGCGGCGGCGATTATCTCTTCATCCGTGGCGTCGGGCTTGCCGAACGCTATATTCTCGCGGACGGTGCCGTTCTTTATCCAGGTATCCTGGAGCACCATGCCGAAATGGTGCCTGAGGCTGTGGCGTGTGATGTCATTTATATTCTCGCCGTCAACCTTTATGCTGCCGCCGTCAACGTCGTAGAAGCGGAGCAGGAGATTGATAAGCGTAGTCTTGCCGCAGCCTGTCGGACCGACAACGGCTATTGTCTTGCCGGACGGGGCAAAGAAATCGAAGCCGTCGATGAGCTTCTTGCTCTTGTCATATGAGAAGCGGACATTGTCGAACTCCACGCTTCCCTCGGGGTCGTCGAGTGTCGAGCAATTTTCGTCCGACTCCTCGGGCTTTTCGTCTATGAGCTCGAATATTCTTGCCGCGCAGGCAAGCGCATTTTGAAGCTCGGTAACAACGCCGGAGATTTCGTTGAACGGCTTTGTGTACTGGTTCGAGTAGGCGAGGAAGCTGACAAATCCGCCGACGGTCACCATGCCGCCGATGGCGAATATTCCGCCCATGAGCCCGACTACGGCGTAGATAAGATTGTTGATAAATCTGGTGGTCGGGTTTGTAAGCGACGAGAAGAATATAGATTTGAGCGAATATTTGCGCAATTTTTCATTGCTCTCGTCAAATCTTTCAACTGCTCTGTCTTCATAAGAAAACGCCTGAACGGTCTTTTGATTCTGTATCATCTCGTTGATGAGTGCGGTCTGCTCGCCGCGGGTCTCGGACTGCTTTTTGAACATTGAATAAGTGCGGCGGGCTATAAAACGCGCCGTGAACAGTGATATCGGGGTCAGCACGACGACCGCGAGAGTGATGAGCGGCGATATAGTGAGCATGAAAACGAGCGTCACGGCTATCGTGACAACGCCCGTGAACAGCTGGGAGAAGCCGAGAATCAGTCCGTCGGCAAACTGCTCCGCGTCCGCCGTTATGCGGCTGACGATATCGCCGTAGGGGTGGGAGTCGGCGAACGCCACGGGCAGGGTCTGCATATGAGAAAATGCCTTTGAGCGTATATCGCGCACGGTGTTATAGGCTATGCGGTTGTTGATGATGTTCATCACCCACTGGAGCACTCCGCCGACTATGGCGCAGATCAGAATGCCGAAAAGACATTTCTTTATGACTTCAAAATCAACGTTGCCGTGCAGCTTTATTCCGTCTATCGCGCGTCCGGCGAGGACGGGGATATACAGCGAGAGAATGACGCTTGCAACGGAGAGGATGAGCGAAAGGAATAGCAGAAGCTTCGAGCGGCCGATGACCGCGATAACGCGCTTGAAAACGGTTTTGTTCTTCACGGTTACGCATCCTCCTTTTCAAGCTGGGAATCGAAAATTTCTTTGTAGACTTCGCACGAGCGCAGAAGCTCGTCGTTCGTGCCCATGCCGACTATCTCGCCCTCGTCGAGAACTACTATGGTATCGGCGTTTCTTATCGCCGCAACGCGCTGGGACACAGTGATGACAGTCGGGGCAAAGTCGGTGTTTCTCAGTGCCTTGTTCAGCGCCGCACCGGTGGCGTAGTCGAGCGCGCTCGCTGCGTCGTCGAGGATGAGCACCTCGGGCTTTCTGACAAGGGCGCGGGCTATAGTCATTCTTTGGCGCTGACCGCCCGAGAGGTTCTTGCCCTCCTGTTCGAGGACAAAGTCGAGCTGCCCGCTCTTGTCCTCTATCATCTGCTTTGCCTGCGCCGTTTCGAGCGCCTGCCAGATTTCTTCATCTGTGGCGTCCTGCTTGCCGAAGCGGATATTATCCCTGACAGTGCCGGCGAACAGGGCTTTTTTCTGCGAGACGACGCCTATTTTCGAGCGCAGAGCCTTTGTGTCGTAGTCGCGCACGTCAACGCCGTCAACGAGCACGCACCCGCCGGTGACATCGTAGAATCGCGGAATAAGATTGACGAGCGAGGTTTTGCCCGAGCCGGTCGAGCCGATAACACCTATCGAGCTGCCGTGCTTTATTTTGAGGTCGATATTGTGCAGCGATTCTTCGCTGCCGTTATATGACAGGCACGCCTTGTCAAACTCGACTGAATATTCGCTGTTTTCGTTGCCGTCGGTGACAGTGCCGGGGACGGTGCCGGGCTCGATATCGAGCACCGATTGAATTCGGTTGCCGCAGGCTATCGCCTTTGTGACGCTGATTATGAGATTCGCGAGCTTTATCAGCTCAACGAGGATCTGTGACATGTAGTTATAGAGCGCAACGACCGCGCCGCGCGAAATGGCGCCGGAATCAACGCGTATTGCGCCGACATATATCAGCGCGATTATCGCGAGGTTTATGAGCACGAAGGTTGCGGGGTTCATGAAAGCGGATATCCTGCCGACCGCCGTCTGCATCTCGGTCAGGGCGCTGTTCTTCGCGTCAAAGTCCGCAATTTCCTCTTCCTCTTTGCAGAACGCCCTGACAACGCGGGTGCCGAGCAGGTTTTCGCGCGTCTTGCTCAGCAGTCCGTCCAGTTTCTGCTGAACCTTGCGGTACATCGGTATGCACACGAGCATTATCGCGAACACGACCGCAGCGAGAGCGGGCACCGCAACGACAAACACGAGCGACGATTTTACATCGACCGTGAACGCCATTATCACCGCGCCGAATACGACGAACGGCGAGCGCAGGACGAGACGCAGGGTCAGGTTTGTTCCGGTCTGAACCTGATTTATGTCGCCCGTCAGGCGGGTTATGAGCGTCGGCGCGCCGAGCGAATCGAGCTGGGAATAAGAGAGCTTGCCGATATGCTGGAAGAGCGCGTGGCGGATATCGGTAGCGAAGCCGACTGACGCTTTCGCCGAGAAATACTGCGCCACAAGCGTACTGCAAAGACCCAGTATGCCGAGCAGACCGAGCAGCAGGCAGCGTTTGATAATATAAACCTTGTCGCCGTTCTCTATGCCAACATCGATTATAGTTGAGACTATCAGCGGAACAGTCAGCTCGAACGCCACTTCAATGAGCTTGAAAAACGGCGCGAGAATACTTTCAATTTTGTATTTTTTCAAATACTTCAAAAGCTTTGACATGCTATTCTCCTCTTTTATATATTGCATTCTATAATGGTATATAATACCCTAAATAATACCATGAAAACGGCTTTTTTTCAAGATGCTGCGGCTATTTCCCGTTCCTTGACAGAGACGGGGAGCAGTGATAAACTTATGCGTTGTAGAAAAGAAACGGTGTGGTGAACGATGAAAGAAAAGGCTCTCAAAAAAGAGGAAGAGCTTCTCGAATGCGAAAAGCTCTGGATTTTTGCCGTCATGATAGCGGTCGGCGGATTTTTCGGCGCATATACTTATGTTCAAAAGGGCGGCGTGTTCTGCAACGCGCAGACGGCGAACTTCGTGCTCATGGCGGTTCAGCTCGGGCGCGGGAACTGGCGCAAGGCGCTGTATTATCTCCTGCCCGCTTCGGCTTATCTGCTCGGCACGGTCATTTCGGAATTCCTGCCCAAGCATATAAACCGCCGCAAGATAGTCCGCTGGGACACGGCGTTCGTGGCGTTTGAAATGGCGTGGATATTTGCGCTCGGCTTCGTCCCGGACGATGCGCCGCCGCAGATCTGCCAGGTGGCTGTGAATTTTATCGCTTCGATGCAGTTCAATACATTCCGCCAGGCGAAAAAGATTCCGATGGCGACTACCTTCTGCACCAACCATGTCCGCCAGGTCGGCTCGAACCTCGTCAAGTGGCTTCGCAGCGGAAATAAAGAGGCGCGCGGCAAGATGTTCGCGCATCTGCTGATGATAGGCTCGTTTGTCGTGGGCGCGGTCGCTTCAACTTTTCTCTGCGGCTATCTCGGCGGCAAGACCATCTGGTGCGCCGAAATATTGCTCGCGATAGTGTTCTTTGCGCTACTGCGCGCCGATCTCGGCGAGGAACATGATAAACTCGATGTCGTTCCGCACGGTCATTGATGACAAGCTGTTAAGCTTTACATGATTTATAAATAAAAAAACAAAAGCTCCCATGCGTCCCCGAATGTGTTGATATATCGGGAAAGTCGCACGGGAGCTTTGATTTTTGCGCTAAAAAATAAGCGTGTAAATTGTAAAGCAAATCGCTTTACAATTTATTTTAGCCCATTATGGGTATCTCAAGGAATGTGTAGGTGAAACAATTGATAATATAGAAAATAAATGCGGCTGTCGGGACTGCATATCCCGCGAATTTTTTCGCTTTGCTATCGGAAAGTGAAGAATACATCGCTGCGCAGGCGATGAGCGTGAACATCTCGGTGTAGTAAAACACGCGCTGACCGGAGGCGTAGACGGACGAAGAGAATCCGAGCACTGCGGCGCAGCAGACAGCGGCGCTGAACAGTACGCCGACGGTGAACCCGAGCTTTTTGTTCTTTTTGATGAGCGCCGCTATAAGAATGAAAAGACTAAATAGAAAGACAAAACAGAGCGCGATAACCGCGAGCTCGAGCGGAAGATAATTGCCGTTCTTGAACATCTCTTCAAAGCCCTTGTCCGGGGTGGTGCGGCGGATAATAATATATGCGGCATTGACTCCGACGCACAGCACCGAGGCGAATATTGAAAAGATTGATGTAATTTTCTTTATTTTCCGCGAGCCGCCGAACGCTTCATATACCGATGCGCCGAGCAGAACGAGAAAAACAGCTGCTGTTATCAGCGAGAAGAAAAATGAAAATGCGAAATAATTTGAAAATCCGCAGAGCAGTCTTTCAAATATATTCATTTTAGAGAATCTTTCAAAACCCGACGCTGCTTCCATCGCTCCGCGCCCGCGAAGCCCGGGCGAGAAAACCAGAACAGCGGCGGAAACCGCGCTCGGTAGGAGCGGAATGAATTGACGGAATCTGAGCCTGTGTTGATATGCCGAAAAAATCAGCAGAATCACCTGCAGCGCGAGCACTGCGGCACATGACTGCTCCTGAGATGCCGCGACGACAGAAGCAATCGCGGCGGCGACATATGCCATGGGATTCACGCGCCCGCCGAACACCTCGAATGTGAGCGGAGTTACCGTGATAAGCAAGGCGGCGAACGGAACGAGGAATGTGAACGAACCCGCAAACCAGAACACCGACGGGTTGAGGCATGGCAGGAATACTGCCAACGGCACCGAGCAGGCGAAGATATATCTCTGTTTTGCATCTGTCTTTTCGCCGAAAAAGTCCGACAGGCGGCAGAGAAAATACATTATATATATTATCAGCGCGGCGATGAACAGCTTCCAGAAAATGAGCGGCAGGCGCAGAAAATTTATCATCAGCCATTCGCCGACTATCCGCCCGGACACGGTCGTGTACCGCTCGTGCAGCCAGCTTGTTACCGTGAATCCGTTTCGGTGGAGTATGCCGAGAAAGTGACCGTCGTCGGTTTTTAGTATCAGCCGCGTGAATACTGTGCAGAAAAACAGCACGGCGGCGGAGAATGCGGCGATTATCGAGCGCGGAGAGTTTTGAAATTCTTTCAGCTTTTCTCTCATCTTTCGCCACCTCCCGCCAACGCATACGGATTTTCGGCGGTTCCGCTTCCGCAAAGAACGAGAATACCGCTGCGAAGATACATCGCCGGGCATACGCCGCACAGCTCGTCCGCCGCGAGCGTTTTATAGAATCCGCCGGTCGTGGTGACCGCCGTAACGCTGCTCTGATTTGTCGAAACCGGGGAGCTTGTCCAATACCAGCAGTATTTGCGCAGAGTTAAATAGCGCGAAGTATCATTTTTGATGCACTGCTCGGTCGGGCTTCTGCGGCGGTCGGCGGTGCTTATATTTTTGAGCATATCTTTTGACGGCAGGAATATCAAATCGCCGTTTCGGTCGGGAGATATGAGCGAAAGGTCATTATCTGAAAAATTCTCCGGATTTAAAAATCCGCTCTCCGAATTGAGCCATGCGCGCAGGGGAGAGGCGAGATAATCGGAACTGCCGATGCCGTCCTCAGACGGGTCGAGCGCCCTGAAGCACAGCACTTTTTCGCTCATGAGCAGAGTTTTGTCGCCAGTTTCGATGACTCTCCATACAATAGGCTCGCCGAGATATGAGCCGATGGCTATCCTGTCGCCGCTCTTGAGCGTGACTTCCCGCGATTCATTTCCACCGACGCTGACGGACGAAGAAAACAGCAGGTGAGCCGATGTGCTTTTGATTTTTGCGCTCCCGATAAATGTCAGCGCAAACAGCAGAATTGCCGCAATTGCAGCCGCTCTGAAAGCCTTTTTCATCGTCTCACCCCTTCTGTTTTATTTTACATATACTATGTCGAGTTCGTTGCAAGGTCCGCCCAGCTTCTGCTTCCCGGCGGAGTTGAGCCCGAGCATGCCGTTTGCCGCGAAAAATTCGCTCTCGATAACGCACGGCTTGTTGAGATTCTTGAGCTGAGTCGCTTTTGTGCCGGTCGTGTTGCCGATGCCCTTGACATACATCGACGAGCAGTTGCCGCCGTTTAGCAAAAACGCATTTCTCGCGCCGTATGCTATGAGGACTTTCATCATATTGTCGAGCGGCATGAATTCGCCGACAGCCATGATATACTTGTTCTCCGATATCTGCGCGAACACCGTGCGGTTGTGATAATAAGTGTCGTGCTCGTTGGTCGCCTTGCCGTTTGCTATGACCTGCCACTGATAGCGCAGGGAATTGTAAACGCCCTGCGAGATGTACGATTTGCAGTTTTCGTTTGTGAGCGTTTCGACTTTCCATGTGCCGTTTCTGTAGATCAACAGTCGCTTTTGCCCGCTGCCGTCGGCCGAAACTACCGAGCCGCTGCGAATTGTCGGAGCGCCTTTTTTATATGTTGAGCCTGCCTCGCCGTTTATCGCTATGAGCGCGCCGCTCTTTCTGCCCATATCTTCGACCTTGCCGACATTCGTGCCGAGCAGCTGTTGGCTCGATGCAACGCCGATGTGCTCGGGCGAGCAGGTGATTATCGCTATATTGACTACCGGCTGATAAGTGACCGTCTTGTCGTAGTCGATAGCGCCGTCCGCGTTCGCTTTTTTGAAAGCCTGAGTTATCTGCGACCCATAGGCTATTCGGTGGATTTCTATATTCACTCCGTTTGAATTGAGCTTCCACGCCCTGAGCACTTTTGCGCCGGCGATGCTTTTTACGCTTCCTGCGCTGACTTCAAGCTTGCCTTTTGAAGCTGAGCCGGAATTATTTGATTTTGCAGTTGCTGCGGGCTTTGATGCCGGCTTGTCTGCCGTCGGTTTCTGCGTGTTCTGAGCAGTGCTCTCCTCTGCGGATTCGGATACCGCTTCGGAGTTCGTCTCTTCTGCGCTCGTCTGCGCGTTGACTTCTGCCGCAGTTGTGTTTTCTGCCGCAGTTGTGTCCGCTTCGGGCGTTTTGCTGCCGCATGCCGTGAAGCTTATAAGAATGAGCAGGCACGCGAGCAAAAGCGCGAATAATTTTCTCGTCATATGTATCCTCCTTTTGAATATTTCTTCCAAATCGATTATATCATTGTGCCTCGCTCAATTATATGCTGCAAGTGCATTTTGACAAATAATTTTTCGTCATTTTGCACTCTTTTTTATATAGTATATATGTATATTCTCTCTTAATTTTTGCTTTAATGCGCTGATACTTTATGATATAATTAAATCAGCGGCGGGCAAGTATGCATATGCTAACCGAACTTGCCGCGCCCGATATGCATCGTTTGTGTATAAATTCTCTGAAAGGGTGAAGATATATGAAATATGCTGTAGTTCTCTGCGACGGCATGGCGGATTATCCCGTTGAGGCTCTCGGCGGCAAGACGCCGATGGAAGTTGCAAAGAAGCCCAATATCGATGCGCTCGCGTCGAAGGGTGAAGTCGGACTTGTCAGAACCGTTGCCGCCGGACTCAAACCCGGCAGCGATGTTGCAAATATGAGCGTGCTCGGATTCGATCCGAAGAAGTGCTACACAGGACGCTCGCCCCTTGAGGCGGTCAGCATCGGAGTCAAGATGAGCGAAACGGATATCGCTCTGCGTTGCAACCTTGTCACCTTGAGCGACGAGGCGGATTACGGCGCAAAGACCATGCTCGACTACTCCGGCGGCGATATCTCGACCGAAGAGGCGGCGCAGATAATCGAGACCGTGCAGGAGCATTTCGGCAGCAGCGAATTTGATTTTTACAGCGGCGTGGCTTATCGCCATTGCCTTATCGTACATAACGGCACGACGGATCTCGGCAAGATGACTCCTCCGCATGATATCTCCGGCAGAGTTATCGGCGAGTATCTTTCAACTTCGCCGAACGCCGAAAAGCTCATTGCCATGATGCGCGAGAGCTACGATCTTCTTAAAGATCACCCCGTGAACAAGAAGAGAATCGCCGAGGGCAAGCTCCCCGCAAATTCAATCTGGCTCTGGGGCGAGGGAAGCCGTCCTGCTCTGCCATCCTTTGAAGAGAAGTTCGGCGTGAAAGGCAGCATCGTCTCGGCAGTCGACCTGCTCAAGGGCATCGGCATCTGCGCCGGCATGAACACCCCCGAAGTCGAGGGCGCAACCGGCTATATCGACACGAATTTCGAGGGCAAAGCGAACGCTGCAATCGACGAATGGCGTAAAGGTCAGGACCTTGTCTATATCCATGTCGAGGCTCCCGACGAGTGCGGCCACAGAAACGAGCCCGAAAATAAAGTCAAAGCAATCGAGCTTATTGACAGCCGTATAATGCCTATAATCCTTGACTATCTCAACACTCAGGACGATTATAAAGTCATGGTTCTGCCGGATCATCCGACCCCGATATCGACCCGCACCCACGCATCCGACCCCGTGCCGTATCTTATTTACCGTAAAGGCAAAGAGCTTGACAGCGGCGTTGCGAGCATAAATGAAAAATCAGCATCCGAGACCGGCAATTTTGTTGATCCCGGCTTCGACCTTATGGGTCATTTTCTCAAAGACTGACAAAAAGGAGGAGACAAAATGAGCTTTAATATAGAAACAAAGTGCGTGCAGTCCGGCTATACGCCGAAAAACGGCGAGCCGCGTGTTGTACCGATAGTACAGAGCACTACCTACAAATACGAGTCGAGCGAGCAGATGGGCAGGCTCTTTGACCTTCAGGAATCGGGCTATTTCTACACCCGCCTCCAGAATCCCACAAACGACTGCGTCGCCGCAAAGATTGCCGACCTTGAGGGCGGCGTCGGCGCCATGCTCACCTCGTCCGGCCAGGCGGCGTCGTTCTTCTCCGTTTTCAATATCTGCTCCGCGGGCGACCATGTCGTTGCCGCGTCCGCGATATACGGCGGAACGTTCAATCTTTTCAATGTCACGATGAGAAAGCTCGGCATCGATTTCACCTTCGTTCGCCCCGACGCGACGGAGGAGGAGCTCAACGCGGCATTTAAAGATAACACCAAGGCAGTGTTCGCCGAGACTATCTCGAACCCCTCACTTGTTGTACTCGATATTGAAAAGTATGCGCGAGCGGCTCATTCCCACGGCGTGCCGCTGATAGTCGACAACACTTTCCCGACCCCGATAAACTGCCGCCCGTTTGAGTTCGGCGCGGATATAGTTACCCATTCGACCACAAAATATATGGACGGCCACGCGACAAGCGTAGGCGGAGTTATAGTTGACAGCGGCAACTTCGACTGGACTCAGAACGACAAGTTCCCGGGACTTACAACTCCCGACGAGTCGTACCACGGTGTTGTATACACCGAGCAGTTCGGCAAGGCTGCATATATAACAAAGTGCACGACTCAGCTCATGCGCGACCTTGGCTCAATTCAGTCCCCGATGAACGCATTCCTGCTCAACCTCGGGCTTGAGACTCTGCATCTGCGTATGCCGCGCCACTGCTCAAACGCTCTCGCCGTTGCAAGGTTCCTGAAGGCTCATCCGAAGATCGAGTCCGTCCGCTATCCCGGCCTCGAGGGCGACGAATACTATGACCTTGCGCAGAAGTATATGCCCAACGGCACCTGCGGCGTCATTTCGCTGAGAATAAAAGGCGGCAGAGAGGACGCGGTCAGATTCATGGACAGCCTCAAGCTCGCGGCGATAGTCACCCATGTTGCGGACAGCCGCACCTGCTGCCTGCACCCGGCGAGCACGACTCATCGCCAGCTCACCGCACAGGAGCTCGACGACTGCGGAGTCTATGAAAATCTTGTCAGACTCTCCGTCGGAACAGAGAATGTCGATGATATAATCTCCGATCTCGACGCGGCTCTCGCGAACGTCTGATATTGGCAAAATAGACAAAAATCACGCGTAAAATTTTATGCATAAAACCCGGCTGCAAGTTTTCCTGCAACCGGGTTAACTTTTTTGTTACTGCATATGCGACTTATGCAGAATATTTCCATATGGTTATTAAAATCAAACTGTAAAGTTTTTTGCTTTACGCATATATTCTAAATAGTCATCAAAACATAAAAGTTATCCACATTATCCACATAGTTATCCACATCAGCAAGGAGGAAAGCTTTACCGCTTGCGGAAAAGAATCAATGAATAATTGCTGAATATTTAATGAATATCAATGAATAAATTCAAAATTGCGCAAAAAATACCGCCCGAATTTCTGAAGGAAAAAACACGGGCGGTTTCAATATTTTTATGTTGCTCAGTCGATGAACGGGAGACTTCTGACGAGATCGTTTATCCCGCCGAGCGAACCGTGGAAGAAGCTGCGTATCATTTCAAACACAGTCATCGACGCGGTTATCGCAAACAGCACTCCGACGATTATCGCAATAATAACTGCGAGTCCCGCGCCGACCGCGAGACCTATCAGCGTAAACTGACCGATGCCATTGGCGACCTTCGGCTTGTCGCTCTTCCATATTAGATAGAGCACGAGGCTGACGAGCGGCAGGAACCACAGCAGCGGACCGAAGAAGCCGAGAAAAAATCCGAGAACTTTCCATCCGCCGGTGCTTTCGCTTTCCTGCTCGGGCTTCTTGTTCGCTTTCGGCTGAACAGGTGCGGGAGCAGGCAGGGGAGCCGGCTCTTTCGGAATATCATTATGTACGGGCTGAGTATCTTCTGAGGCGGTCTGCTCCTGCGCCGCGCGTCTGGCGTCGCTCTCCGCGAGGCTCACCGGTTCGCCGCAATATGGGCAGACCTTGAATCCGTCTTCGAGCTGTTTTCCGCAATTTCTGCAAAACATAATATCACTCTTTCGTTTTTGTGTCCGCGCAGATTACTTGTCGCCCGACTTCTTTTCGAGCTTGCGCTTGTTGCCTTTGTCGTCTATTACATATGTATTGTCGAGTTGGGCTGTAAGGCTCGCCTTGAAATCGGCGACATACTGCTTCTTGAGACCCTCCCATTCGGCGAATTCCTCTTCGCTCAGATCCCTCTCCTGCGACAGGTGATAGAGATCGTTCATGCGCTTTATCTCTTCTTTTTTCATGTCTGCCTCCGTGAGCTTATATAATACATTTATTATATACTATGCCGGGGATAAAGTCAATTTGAGCGGTAGATTGTCGATTTTATCGCGCTATCGGCAAAATTTTTCGTAAATCATAAGCGAGCAAATGGTATGAAAAAACGAGAAAACTTGAGAAAAACGGAGATAGCAAAACATAAATTAAAATTTAAAGAAAAAGTGCTTGACAAGCATAGAGCGATGTGGTAATATATCGTAGCATTAAGAAATCGGAGGTAACAAGTATGTCAACTTATATGCCCAAAGCGGGCGACATCACCCGTAAGTGGTATGTCATCGATGCTGCCGGTAAGCCTCTCGGCAAGGTAGCAGTTCAGGCTGCCGTCCTTCTTCGCGGCAAGCATAAGCCCACATTCGCTCCTCACGCCGACTGCGGCGATCATGTAATCATCATCAACGCTGAGAAGGCTGTCCTCACCGGCAACAAGCTCAACCAGAAGATGTATTATCATCACACCGGCTATATCGGCAACATGAAAGAGGTCAAGTACAGCACCCTCATGAAGACAAAGCCCGAGTTCGCTGTCGAGCTTGCAGTCAAGGGTATGCTGCCCGATTCTACTCTGGGCCGCACCGCTCTGACCAGACTCCGCGTTTACAGAGGCGCTGAGCACAAGCACGAAGCACAGAAGCCCGAAGAGTGGGCTCTTTAATGAAGGGAGGCAATAAATAATGTACGATTCAGTTCCTTACTTCTACGGCACAGGCCGCAGAAAGAAATCAGTCGCCAGAGTCCGTCTTTATGCCGGCACCGGCAAGATCATCATCAACGACAGAGAGATTGACAATTATTTCGGCCTTGAGACCCTCAAGCTCATCGTCCGCCAGCCTCTCGCTCTTACAGGCACCAGCGAAAAGCTCGATGTCATCTGCCGCGTCAACGGCGGTGGCGTGACCGGCCAGGCAGGTGCTATCCGCCATGGTATCTCCAGAGCACTCCTTCAGTATGATGCAGAGCTTCGCCCCGCACTCAAGAAGGCAGGCTTCCTGACCAGAGACCCGAGAATGACCGAAAGAAAGAAATACGGTCTCAAGGGCGCTCGCCGTGCACCCCAGTTCTCGAAGCGCTGAATTTTTACCGCTTACAAGACGAATATCAGCTCCCGGGCAGCATTGCTGTTCGGGAGTTTTTCTGCATTTTTGAAGGGCTTTTTGCACCCGGCAGCTTTTTTTGGAGGCAAACTCCCGAGTTTTCGGTTATTTCTTGAAAAATCAATGCGTTGTGATATAATTAATATTGAGAAATGAGCTTATAAAGGAGTGACTTGTTCGGAACGAAAATACAACGGACATAAGAGAACCGAAGCCCTTGCTCTTTTGGCGCAGTGCGGCATATCAAGGAAAGGTAACAGGAAAATGAAAAGGCGCTTTATTTCTTTTGTACTCGTGTGCATTCTCTTGCTGATTTTTCCCGCGTGCTCATCGAAACAGAACAATGACTACGGAGGCGATCCTATGGAATTTAAAAGCTTTAAGCTGACGGAGAACAACTGCTCGGCACAGAACGCCGTGTATGAGGGATGCAAAACAGAGGACGGAGTACATCTTGAGTATTATATGAGCTCGAACGACTGGGATAACGAGCTGTCCTGCTTTGTCGAATCCCGCGATGTCATCCGCTCGGTTGACGGGGACGAGAATCTCTACCGCGAGGTGTGCGCCCTGTTCGGAAATTGCAGAATAGATGAATGGGCGGGCTTCCGAGGCGCAAATCCCCCCGATGTTCTCGACGGAAGCTCGATGAGCTTTTCTGCTGTCTTGGCGGACGGAACGGAGATTGAGGCGAGCGGGAGCAATAACTTCCCGAAAAATTACCAAACATTAAGAGCCGGGATTAACAGGCTGATAACCTCGAATAAAATAAGAAGCACCGAGTTTTCCGAAGGAAGCTATGCGATTTCGCTGCCCAAAAGTTGGGTAGGCGTAGTCAGCGTCGGTTTTTCGGAGGGCATGGTGACGTTTTCCGTCGATAAAACGGACGGCGATGAGCTCACGTTCTTTATAATCGATACCGGCAACGGCTATTCCTCGGACTCCTACAAGGGTAGAGTGGAAGTGGGGCGGCTTGTTTCGGACGAAAACACCCTGTTTGTTACGGCGCGCGACCATTATCGGATAAACGCATACTCGGAAAAAGTTTCCGATGCCGCGCTTGCGCTTTGGGAGACCTATGAGAGCGACAAGCGAGCAATAATCGAAAGCCTGCACGGCATAAACGGGTATGAGCTTTATCCCGAGGACGGGTCTATTCTGCATGAGACCGACGCGCGGGATTTGGCGGATAGGGCGCGAAGCCTCTGGCTGACTCTGAATTTTGCGGGCGAGTATTCCGCCGGGGAGAAGCCCGTGACAATAAGATTCAGAAAGTATATTCCAATGTTCCCCCAATACCGGTATGTGACCACGATGGAAGAGGTCCGTAAAAAATTTTTAGAGGTCTTTTCCGAGGAGTTTACAGATAAAATACTGAGCCAAGCTGTCGCCGACAGGGATTTGATAGAGCATAACGACAACATATATGTAGCATATAAGAAAAACGACGGCGAAGTCTCCTATAACAGCTGGATGCATCACGTCGAGGATGACGGCAACGGGAATTTCACGGTTGTTATGGCCGTAAGAAAACGCTCGGTTGACGATATCATCTATGTCAAGCTGCCGACAGGGAAAAATGCGGAGGGAAAGTTCGTGTTTACCGATTACCCCTATTGGGATAAATCAAAATAATTCTCGCGGACATACTCCGCAGGGGACGAAAAGTTTTCTTGTAAATCGCCGCTCTGCGTGATATAATCATATCGATAAAATTTTATCAAAGAGGGGATTCCTATGAAAACCGCAATTTACGGCGCGGGGTCGCTCGGCACCGTGCTCGGCGCATATCTCGCGAAGGCGGGCGTGGATGTCGATCTTATCACGCGCAACCGCGAGCATGTCGACGCGCTCAACAAAGATGGCGCGAAGATAATTGGCACTGTCAATATGACCGTGCCCGTCCACGCGCTGACTCCCGACGAGATGATCGAAAAATACGAGCTGATAATCCTGCTGACAAAGCAGCTCGACAACGTAAATGTTCTGAAAAATCTTCAGAAGAACATGACCGACGACTGCATCGTCTGCACGCTTCAGAACGGACTGCCGGAGCTCTCGGTCTCCGAGGTCGTTGGCGAGGACAGAACGATGGGCTGCACCGTCGCTTGGGGCGCAACGCTCCACGGCAAGGGCGTTTCGGAGCTTACGAGTGAGCCCGACAGCATGAGCTTCGGTCTGGGCAGGATGAACGGTCAGAAGGACGACAAACTCATGCAGGTCAAGGCTCTGCTTGAGAAGATGTGCCCCGTCGAGGTTGAGGATAACTTCATGGGCGTCCGCTGGTCGAAGCTGCTCATCAACGCCGCGTTCAGTGGCATGTCCGCCGTTATCGGCGGCACTTTCGGCGACGCCGCGGAGAACAAGACCTCCCGTGTCTGCTGTCAGAACCTTATAAAAGAGTGCATCGATGTTGCCGCGGCGGCGGGAATAAAAATCGAGCCGGTTCAGGGCAAGGATATAGTGAAGCTCCTCGACTACAAGGGCAACGGCATAAAGAAGAAGATATCCTTTGCGCTCATCCCGATTTGCATCAAGAAGCACAGGCTTCTCAAGGCGAGCATGCTCCAGGATCTCGAAAAGGGCAAGAAGTGCGAAGTCGACGCGATAAACGGTGTTGTCTGCGCCTACGGCAGAAAGTACGGTGTGCCGACTCCGTATAACGACAAGGTCTGCGAGATAATCCATGGCATTGAGGACGGCAAGTATACATACACATTCGACAATGTAAAGCTGTTCGCCAACCTGCCGAAATAAGAGGCATATTCGGCATAAACCAAATAACAAACCCCGACTATGATTTGTAGTCGGGGTTTATGCTGTTCTGCCACGCAGAATTGCAGATGGTATGGGACGCCGAAATGTGCGTAGAAGCACGTTATTTGTCGAAGAATCTATTTTGGCTCCCCTGCAGGGGGAGCTGGATTGGCGAAGCCAAGACTGAGGGGTTATTTCGCTTCGCCCAAAGTTGTGCAGTAGGGGCGGATATTATCCATCTGCGAAATCTGCGGTGATTTATTGTCGTGCATCTTGTAGGGTGCGGCGATCTCGACGCACCGCTGCCGCGATAGCGGCACGGAATCTTTGATTTTACCGACCGTAGGGACAGCCCTTGCGGCTGTCCGCTATCGGCGCAGCCGATACAGGGTTATAGTAATTTAATTTATTGATAATTAGCTTCTACCTTCGCTACGCACTCTAATCAAAGGATGTATACTACCCGCGTTTCGGCATTTTCTTTTTATTTGAAAAAGAAAACGCCTGCAAAAGAAAAGCAAAACAGGGGGAATCCCCCTGTACCCCCCGTAACGCCGCGCCGCAGTACATAGCTTGCGGCTCCCAATCAGTTGCTCGGCACATTCGCACGCAAACGCGCCGGAGCTTGAACGAATGCGTGCTCGTGCGTCTTGCTTCGCAAGCCGTTCCCTCGCTCGTCTCCGTTGGCTTATCGAGCACTGCGGCGCGGCTATGGGAAGCCTGATTATAAAAATCAGCCGGTCACTTACTTTTACTTTGCTACAACTCGAGTGATAAACAAATAATTATATATACAAAAGATATCACTGTCGGGACTGAAATTGTTTATGAACACTTGCTTGGTACAATACGGGTTTTTCAGTTCATTCCTGCGCTTCCGACTGCGTCGAAAAGCCGCTGAATCTCGTTTTTCAGAGCCGCGCTCTCGGGCGATGAAAGCTCCGAGTCGCGTGCCATGATTTCCTTTGCCGCTCTCTGCGTCTCTTCGAGCGTGCTTCTGTCTTCGAGCATGTCGGCGATTTTCATCTCGGGCAGTCCGTGCTGGCGCGAGCCGAAAAATTCGCCCGGGCCGCGCAGCTTGAGATCCTCGTCCGCAATTTTGAATCCGTCTGTCGTCGTCTCCATGACCTTCATGCGCCGCTGCGCCGTGTCGTTTTTGGCGTCCGTGATGAGGATGCAGGTGGATTTATATTGCCCACGCCCGATTCTCCCTCGGAGCTGGTGCAGCTGAGAGAGCCCGAACCGCTCGGCGTTTTCTATAACCATTATCACGGCGTTGGGCACATCGACTCCGACCTCGATGACCGTCGTCGAGACGAGCAGCTGTGTTTCGCCATTTGAGAACGACTCCATAACTTTTTTCTTGTCCGCGCTCCTCATCTTGCCGTGCATCAGCCCGACCGTGTAGCCGCGAAAATCGCCGCGCTGCAGTTCGTCTGCATATTTCACGGCGGAGGCGAGTTCCGTGTCGCTCTCGCCCTCGTCAACGAGCGGGCAGATTATATACCCTTGCCGTCCCGCGTCGAGGTGTTTTTTAACATAATTATATGCTCTTTGCCGCAGCTCCGAGGTGACGGCGTAAGTCTCGATTTTTTGTCTGCCGGGCGGCAGCTCGTCGAGAATTGATATGTCCAGTTCGCCGTAGATTATCAGAGCCAGCGTGCGCGGAATGGGCGTTGCCGACATGACATAGAGATGCGGATTCTCGCCCTTTTCGCCGAGTGCGTTTCTTTGCTCGACGCCGAAACGGTGCTGCTCGTCGGTTATGACGAGCGCGAGGGACTTGAACTCAACATCCGACTGGATTATTGCATGGGTGCCGATGAGCAGGTCGATTTCGCCCGCCTTGAGGGCTTCTTTTTTTCGCCTTTTCTGCGCGGCTGTGTCCGAACCTGTGAGCAGTTCGACATTTATTGAGCAGCCCTCGAAGAGCTTCAAAAAAGTTTTGTAGTGCTGTTCGGCGAGCACCTCCGTGGGTGCCATGAGAGCCGACTGCATCGAATTTTTTGCCGCCGAATAGACGAGCGCGGCGGCGACCGCAGTCTTGCCCGAGCCGACATCTCCCTGGAGCAGACGGTTCATCTGCCTGCCGCTCATCATGTCCCGCATGGCCTCTTTTACCGCTCTGCGCTGTGCGCCGGTCGGGGAGAAGGGGAGATGCGAAAAATATTCTTCGCTGAAATCGCGCTCTATTATCGCGCCCGCGTTCTTCTGAGTCTGCGAGCGCATTTTTTCAAGCCCGAGCTGTAATATTAACAGCTCTTCGAATATCAGCCTGCGCCGCGCCTCTTCGAGATAATCGGGGCTCTTCGGAAAATGAATGTTCCAAAGTGAATCCGGCAGATTCATCAGGCAGTATTTTTCGCGCAGCCAGAGCGGAATCGGGTCAACAAGCTCGTCCCGGCACTCAGTCAGCGCCGTGCGGACAAGCTTCTCTATCATCTTTGAGTTGAGCCCATGCGTCTGCGGATATATCGGTCTTATTCTGTCCGCACCCTCGGCGGGCTCTATTTCCGGCGAGTTCATCTCCTTGCGGTAAAGGTTGCCGCCGACTCGACCGAAGAACAGAAACTCGTCGCCCTCGGTGAGCTTTTCTGCCGCAAAGCGGCTGTTGAAAATGGTGATGCCCATTATTCCGCTGCCGTCGGTGATCTCCGTCTTGTAAAGTGTCAAGCCTTTACGAATAAGACTTTTGCGCACTGGCGAGCCTACAATGCCTTTTATGCAGCATATCTCGCCTATCTGCGCCTCGTTTATGCTTTTTATCCGGCTCCAATCCTCGTAGACGCGCGGATAGAGACGCACGAGGGCGTTGACATCAGAGACGCCAAGCCGCGACAGCATCGCGGCGCGCCTCTCGCCAACGCCCTTTAAGTATTTTATATCAGTATCGAGCTTCATCTTATTCGACCGAAATTATGAAATAATAGACGGGCTGACCGCCGTTTATAACAGAGACCTCGATATCCGAGCCGAACTTCGCGGTCAGCAGGGAGGCGAGCTCCTCGGCTTCCTCTTCGGTGGTGCCGTTGCCGTAGATCAGCGTGACGAGCGAGGAAGTTCCGCGCTTGAACAGGTGCTTTGTGACCTTGTATGCCGCCTGAATGACATTCGACTCGACGGTGGTTATCTTGCCGTTTTCCATGCCGAGAATCTGACCCTCTTTGACGGACTGACCATCTATCGAGCTGTCGCGCGCGGCAAAGGTGACAAGGCCGGTTGAAATCTTCTCGGCGGCTTTCATCATCGCGAGATGATTCTCCTCTGCGGAGAGTGTGTCGTCAACGTTGAGCAGCGCGGCGATGCCCTGCGGAATGGTCTTTGTGTGCAGTACGCGCACGTCGCGGTCGGTCAGGGGATCGACCTGTTCTGCCGCCATGATAATATTTTTATTGTTGGGGAGAATATAGACATGCTCTGCGGGGGTCGCAAGGACCGCCTTGAGCAGATCGTCGGTGCTTGGGTTCATCGTCTGTCCACCGCTGACTATCTGATCCGCGCCGAGCTCGGTGAACAGCTCGCACAGACCCTCGCCGGACGCGACCGCGACATAGCCGAACGGCTTTGTCGGCTCGACCGCCTTCATCGGCTCGGGCTGATCCTCGGGCGCAGAACCCCATGAGGCGTTCTGATGCTCCTGATGCATATTCTCAACTTTTATATTGGTCAGCTGACCATATTCAATGCCCTTCTGAATCGCCTTTCCGGGCGCGTTCGTGTGGACATGGACGGTTATATTCTTTCCGTCATCCGTGACGGAGACGCACTCGCCGATAGCTTCGAGATAAGCGCGCAGCTCGCGGATATCCTTGTCGCTCTCGCGGCGGGAGATGAACTCCGCGCAGTAGGTGTAGCGGCTGTCTGCGGAGTGTTCGTCCGCTTTCTCTTCGCTTTTTGCTTCCTCCGCCTCGTCGGCGTCAAGGTTCACTTCCTTGCCGTGGAACACATCGGACATCGCGGTGAAAATGCAGACAAGTCCGCTGCCGCCTGCGTCAACGACGCCTGCTTTTTTGAGCACGGGGAGGATATTCGGCGTGTCGGCAAGGGCGGCTTTCGCGCCCTCGAGACCGATGTCAAACACCTTGACCGCGTCCGTCTCGCCGTCGTTCACTGCCTTGCGGGCATACTCGGACGCCGTGCGGATAACGGTGAGAATTGTGCCCTCGGTGGGCTTCATGACTGCTTTATATGCCGAGGAACTGCCGTGTTCGAGCGCGGAGGCTATCGCTGCACCGTCAGCCTCGTCAAGACCCTTGAGCCCCTTGGAAATTCCGCGGAATATGAGCGAGAGGATAACGCCGGAGTTGCCTCTTGCGCCGCGCAGCAGACCTGAAGCCACACAGCTTGCAACAGCCGAGACGCTCTCGCTGTCATCCTTGACCCTGACCTCGCGCGAGGCGTTGGTTATGGTCATGGACATATTTGTGCCGGTGTCGCCGTCAGGCACGGGAAAGACGTTGAGCGCGTCTATCTCCTGGCGGTGAGAAGTGATTAATTGCGCCGCGTAGATAACTGCGTTGCGCAGAATTGCTCCTGTGATTGTCATTTATTTTCCTCCCCGGACAGCCGTTGTCGTGCGGCCGTAAATCGGTTTTATTCGTTCTTCATTCCGTCAACATAGACATTGACTGCGTGAACCTCAAGTCCCGTAGCCTCTTCGACTGTGTATCTGACTTTGTTGACGATGCTTTGGCATATGGCGGATATGTTGACTCCGTAGGACACGATTATGTGCAGGTCAACAATAAGACCCTCGCCGTCCTTGCGCACGGAGATGCCCTGGTCGGCGAAATGACCGTTCTTTTTAAAGACGGAACGCAGACCCTGGCGCATATTGCTGTTGGCCATGCCCGCAACTCCGAAGCAAGAGGAGGCGGCATTGCCGATGAGGGACGCGAAATAGGGCTGAGATATCTCAATAACGCCGAGATGATTTTCAAGTCTTATCAAGGAAAGTCCTCCCTTCAAAAATAAGAAGTCAAACTGGTTGTCCATCAATTTATTATACTAAAAACATCATGCTAAATCAAGCTCTTTGAGAAATCTTGCGAGCGCATCCTGCCACGGCGGCAGGCGGTCAAAGCCCGCATCGTCAAGGCATTTTTTAGAAAGACGCGAGTTCTCCGGACGCTTTGCCTTCGCGGGATATTCGGCGGTGGTGCAGGGGACTATTTCAGTCGCTTTCCCCGCCTGACGCATTATCTCCTTTGCGAACTCCGCCCATGTGCAGTAGCCCTCGTTCGAGGCGTGATATGTGCCGTATTTTTCGGTTTTTATCATGTCGCAGATAAGCCTTGCGAGGTCTGGTGTATAAGTCGGCGAACCGGTCTGGTCGTCAACGACTGTCAGCTTCTCGTGCGAGTCGGCGAGCCGGAGCATAGTCTTTACGAAGTTGCCGCCGTTTATTCCGAACACCCACGAGGTGCGCACAATGAAGTGCTTTTGGCATTTCTTAGCCTCTTCCTCGCCGCCGAGCTTTGTTATTCCGTAGATATTCTGCGGGTCTTTCGGCGCGTCGATTTCAAGCGGCTGAGTGCCACTGCCGCCGAAAACATAGTCAGAGCTGATATAGACGAGCTTTGCGCCGATTTTTTCGCAGGCGAGGGCAATGTTTCTCGTGCCGTCGACGTTGACTTTGCGGCAGGTGTCGCGGTCGTCCTCTGCTTTGTCGACTGCGGTATAGGCGGCGCAGTGTACGATGGCGTCGGGGCGCAGGGCTGTGATATAATCCTCCGTTGCCTTGCCGTCCGTGATGTCGAACTCTTCTCTGTCCGCGCCGACGGGTTCATCCCCGAGGGCGTTCAGGCGTTTTATAACATCGTAGCCGAGCTGTCCGTTGGCGCCTGTGACGAGTACCTTCATTGAAAAACTTCCTTTTTAATCAGTTTTTGAGGCTCTGGAGCGGAGCGGGTATGCGTCCGCCGCGCGAGATCATCTTTGCGGGAGATGCGGTGTTGAGCGGCATTATCGGACCCGAGCCGAGCAGTCCGCCGAAGTTCAGCTCCTCGCCGGCATTCTTGCCGATGGCGGGAATGAGCCTGACCGCAGTCGTCTTGGAGTTCACCATGCCGATAGCCGCCTCGTCCGCGATAACCGCCGAGAGAACTTCTGCGGTTGTGTCGCCGGGAACGACTATCATATCGAGACCGACGGAGCAGACCGCCGTCATCGCTTCGAGCTTCTCTATCTTCAGTGTGCCCGCGCGTGCAGCGTCTATCATTCCGGCGTCCTCGGTGACGGGGATAAACGCGCCGGAGAGACCGCCGACATGCGACGATGCCATCGTGCCGCCCTTTTTGACTGCGTCGTTGAGCAGGGCGAGCGCCGCTGTTGTGCCGTGAGCGCCGCACTGTTCGAGACCTATCTCTTCGAGTATATGCGCCACGGAGTCGCCGACTGCGGGCGTGGGCGCGAGTGAGAGGTCGACTATGCCGAAAGGCACATCGAGCCTGCGCGAAGCCTCGCTCGCGATGAGCTGACCGAGGCGGGTTATTTTAAATGCAGTCTTTTTTATCGTGTCGGCAACGTCTGTGAGGTTGCCGTCGGGAATCTTCTTGAGGGCGCAGCGGACAACGCCGGGACCCGATACGCCGACATTTATCACGCTCTCAGGTTCGCCGGGGCCGTGAAATGCGCCAGCCATGAATGGGTTATCCTCGGGTGCGTTGCAGAAAACAACGAGCTTTGCCGCGCCGATGCAGTTGTCGTCGGCGGTGAGCTCGGCGGTCTTTCTGATAATCTTGCCCATGAGCGCGACCGCGTCCATGTTTATGCCCGCCTTTGTCGAGCCTATATTTATGCTCGAGCAGACATGCTCGGTTCTCGCGAGCGCCTCGGGTATGCTGTTTATGAGTGCCTCGTCTCCGGGGGCGAAGCCCTTTTGAACGAGTGCGGAATAGCCGCCGATGAAGTTGACTCCGACAGCCTGCGCCGCCTTTTCGAGCGTGAGTGCGTATTTCACCGGGTCGCCGCCCGATGCGGCGGCAAGCATGGCGATGGGGGTGACTGCGACGCGCTTGTTGATTATCGGCACGCCGTACTCTTTTTCAATCTCGCAGCCGACCCTGACAAGATTTTCCGCCTTGCGCGCTATCTTGTCGTAGACTCTGCGGCAGGAGTCATCGATATCCTGCGAGCAGCAGTCGAGCAGGGAGATGCCCATGGTTATTGTGCGTATATCTAAGTTTTCATCCTCGATCATATGTATCGTTTCGAGAATGTCTCTTGTGTTTATCATAGTAAGGATCCTCTCAGGTGCGTAGATCAGACGTGATACATCGAGTCGAACACGTCCTCGTGCATAACATGGATATCGAGCCCGTGCTCGCGGCCGAGGCGGCTCATTATATCGGAAAATTCGGACAGCGGCACGGAGCATTTCTCCGTGTCAACGAGCATTATCATGCAGAAAAGATCCTGCAGGACGCTCTGCGTCACTTCGGTTATGTTTACATTGAGTTCCGAACATTTTCCGGACACCTCTGCGAGGATACCGATTATGTCCTTGCCCGTAACAGTCATGACAGCTCTCATTTTTATTCTTCCTTTCCTGTGCACTTATCAGAATTACTTATATACATCTGATATCAAGATATTCTACCATATTTTATGCCCATTCTCAATAGCGGTTGAACAATTTGAACTTTTTTGTGTTTAATACTGTTACTGGGCGGAAAAATATGTTATCATATTGTATACTTTACCGTCAGTATCATGGAGGAAGCGCGATGCCGCAAAGAATTATCGACACTCATGTTCATACCGACAACTCACCCGACGGACATCATTCGGCGATGTATATGTGCGAATGCGCCGAAATGGCGGGGCTTCGGGCGATAGCTTTTACCGACCATGTCGAGGCGGATTTCTACAGGCGGGATCACTATGACCGCGTGGCGCTCCAGTCGTTTATCGATGTCACAAAGGCGCGCTCGGCGTTTCGCGGGAAGCTGCTCGTCTGCGCGGGCGTGGAGCTCGGTCAGCCGATGTACGATGTCGCGACCTCGGAGGAGATACTCGCGAATCTGCCCTATGATATGGTCATAGGCTCGGTGCATAATTTTCAGAATGAGCAGGATTTTATGTATCTTGATTATTCCCAGTGGGATATAACCGACCTGATGAATAAATATTTTGACGAGCTTACAAAGCTCGCGCGCTGGGCGAAGTTCGATACCCTGGCGCATATGACATATCCGCTTCGGTATATCGTCGGCGAGCACGGCATACCCGTTGATATGTCGAAGTTTTCGGACAAAGTCGATGAGATTCTTTCTCTGCTCGTCAAAAACGAAAAGGCGCTCGAAATAAACACCTCGGGGCTCAGGCAGAAGCTCGGCAAAACTATGCCCGAAGAGGATGTTGTCCGGCGCTTTAAACAGCTCGGCGGTGAGTTTGTGACCGTCGGCTCGGACGCCCACTATGCAAAAGATATCGGCGCGGGAGTCGATGTCGGCATGGAGATAGCGCAGCGCAGCGGATTCGACTGCGTGACGCTGTTCCAGAACCGCCAGCCCGTGCAGATTCCGATAGAGTAAAAAGAGAGGTGCAGTCATGAAGATCGAACTCAGGGCAAACGCAAAAATAAATCTCTTTCTCGACATTCTGGCAAAACTGCCGAACGGCTATCACTCGCTGTTCATGGTCATGCAGTCGGTCTCGCTTGCGGACACGGTGACTGTGCAGGAGAACGGCGAGGGTATCATCCGCCTTACCTGCTCCGAGCCGGCTCTGCCGACCGACAGCAAGAACATAGCCTACCGCGCGGCGCAGGCTTTTCTCGCAGAAGCCAGGCTCAGCGGCAGGGGAGTTGACATACACATTGAAAAAAATATTCCGTTTGAAGCGGGTCTTGCCGGCGGAAGCGCGGACGGCGCGGGAGTTATAGTCGGACTCGACAGGCTTTTCGGGACGGATATGGGCACGCAGAGGCTCTGCGATATCGGGCTGAAGATCGGCAGCGATGTGCCCTTCTGCATCGCGGGCGGCACTATGCTCTCACAGCACACGGGCGGTATACTTTCGCATCTTCCGCCGCTCAAAAGCTGCTTCGTCGTGCTCGCAAAGCCCGCAACGGGCGTCTCGACCGCACGCGCCTACGGCGATTTTGATTCCGCGAGCTTCATATATCATCCGAACAAGGTCGGCATGCTCGACGCTGCGGCGAACGCCGATTTCGAGGGTATTTGCCGTCAGGCGGGCAATGTTTTTGAACAGACTATAGAAGTGCCGGAGCGCGTGAGAATAAAGAGCATCATGCGCCGCCACGGCAGTTCGCTCGCGCAGATGAGCGGAAGCGGTCCGACCGTTTTCGGACTGTTCGAGTCGGAGAGCGATGCCGAAAAATGCCGCGACGAGCTCGAAAAGAGCGGGCTCGTCAAGAGCGTCCACCTGTGCAAAACCGCCGATAAAGGCGTTGAAACAGTAAATGAGGAGTAAAGCTTATCGGCTTTACATGGGTTCTTCAGATAAAAAGCCAAGACAGCGGACAGATTGCTCTGTTCGCTGTCTTGGCTTTTGGAGAATAACAATGAAAAAACCGGAAAAGTTTGTGGTTGTCTTGTTTATACGCCCTGAGCGCCGACCATTTCATAGTGCGGCTGGGCTTCCTGAGGGATCATGCGATAGATTTTGCCGTTGTCGTCAACATCAACCATGCTTATCTGGATATCCGGCACAAGTGTGTGCAGGGCGGAGACGAAATGCGTGCTTCTCTCTTTCGGGAATCCGGTGACGATGTCAACGGCGCCTTTCTTTTTGGCGATGACTGCGGCGAGGATAGCCGGACTGTCGTTAAAATATACGCTCATCTGCGCGTTTTCGTTTTTTGCGCATTCGTACAGATCTTCAAGCACTGCGGGATCGGGGCTGAATCCGTCCCTCTCGTGGAACACGCTGAGAACTTCGAGCGGCACTCCGTACTGCTGCGCTATCAGCGACCCGGAACGGATCAGCTGTTCACATTTGCTCTGCGGAGTTACACAGACGAGAACGCAGTTTTTGCTTTTCATCTTGCTGATGTCCTTTCGTAGTTGGTAGCCGTCTGGCTTTTCTTCCCTCTCACTACACTGACATAATAACATCCGATTGTGTACTGAATAGTAAAAATTCATTAAATCAAAGTAAAGAAAATTTGTACGAACCGTGAATAAACCGGGGTTGCGATATTCTTCTAAACATTGTATTATAGAGAAAGAAGAGAAGCGGGCACAGGAATAATATGCCGCATACGGCACGGACAATGACAAAAAGGCATGCGTCGGAATAATTTATAATGTAAAGGCAATTAGCTTTACTTGCTCGCGAGGTGAGATATGTATACTTTTGATGAGAAATTCAAAAAAGGCGCCGCCCGCGCATTCAGGGCGCAGCAGGGACTGACGGCTTTTTTGAGCGGGCTGAATAGAATTCTGCCCGAGCCGCCCGGATTCAAAACGGAAAAACCGAAAGATAAGCGCGAAGATACAATACGCATCGCTGACACTGCCGGCGACAGCTGGTATCTCGGCTTCTCTGAGCGGAGCATAACGCCGCCGGATATTGATGCGAAAAATTATTATATCGGCGGCAACCTGTCTGTTCCGCCGCGCAGGGTTCGCGGCGTGCTCGATGATATAAAAGTGCGGGCGATAGCCATAAGTGACGGCGAGGAAAGGGCGGCTGAGGTGTTCTGCGCCGTTGACTGCATCGGGATTACTAACATGGTCGTTCGCCGCATACGAAGCGAGCTTGATTCGTTCTGCCGCACGAACAATGTCGGATATATCAATATTTTTTCTACCCACGCCCACAGCTCGATAGACACCATGGGCATATGGAGCGTGACAGGGAAGAAGTTTTTTGAAAATATATCAAGGCTGATAACTCATTCGCAGCCCTCGCCGAGCGTTGACGGAGCGTTTATTGATCTTATAGTCGAAAAGACGAAAAAAGCCGTCGCCGAGGCGGTGAGAAATATGGAACCGGGGCGGCTTTTTGCGGCGCAGATAGGCGAAAACAGCGTCGAAAAGCTCGAAAAATATTCGGCAAAAAAGCCGTATGGCGACATGACTCTGAGCGAGTACGGGATAAAAGATTTTATCTTCGCCAAGCGTCCGCCGCGCGAATATTCGCCGCGCCTCAACCGCCTGCGCTTCGTGCCCGACAACGGCGCGAGCCGCCCGACAGTTTTGGTCAACTTCGGCGCGCATCCATACGCAAACGGACTGCGGATAAAAAACAACCGCGGCGATATGCTCTCCGCCGATTTTCCGTTCTATATGGAGCGTGAGATAAACTCGGCGGGCGAAAACTTCATTTTTATCAACGATGCGGTCAACGGAATATACCCGAACAGGGGAGCGGGCGGAGTAAAGAAAGAGAACTTTACACGCCAGACTGAGGCTCTCGGGCGCGATCTTGGAAAGCTCGTTCTCGCGATGACGAAAGAGCGCGAAGAAATAGAACAAAATTCTCTGCTCTCGCCGAAAAACAGCGGCGAGGCGTATAAAAGTGCCGTCGAAAGAATAGGCAAATGCGCTGTCAAAGAGCGCGAGCTGGAGCCGAAGCTTATTTCAATACACAAAGAAACGGCGCTCAGGGTCGATAATCCGCTCGAAAAGATGATCGGCAAGCTCGGCTTCGCGTGCTTTGATATGACAAGACCCGCAAAGGGAATATATGAACTTGAAACGGAGACGGGATATCTCGAACTCGGCGGCGAGTTCAAAGCCCTGCTTGTGCCTGGTGAGATAACACCCGGTCTCGTCAGCGGCACAGGAGATATGCTCGCGGAAAACAGCATTACAAACAGGGCGAGCGGCTTCAAAAGCCTCTGTGATATCGTCGGCGGGGACACGGCGGTTTTCGGGCTCGCGAACGACGCGCTCGGATATATCATCCCGGACAATGACTACTGCATGTTCTTCGCGGGCTACGGCAAGCTCGCTGAAAAGCTGTTTTTCAAAGACTACGCTCATTATCAGGAGATATTTTCCATCGGTGCGCACACCGCGTCCGCGTTTGCCGCAGGCGTCGAGGACATGATGAAAAGCTTTAAAGCGCGGTTGAATAAATAATTATTCCCCGGTCATATTGTGCTGACCGGGGAAAATTTTAGATATCTTTAATATAGTATTTATCTTCAATCCATTTTGCGGGGTTATTTTCTATATATTGGGCTTTTGTCAGATAATCGTCTTCGTCTCGTATTATATGGTCATAAAATTTGTTTTGCCACAGAGAACCCATTACGATGCCTCTGGATTTGCATAGGCTTAAGTAATCGACAGCTATGATTGATTTATATGAGCCAACTATTTTGGATAGCGTAGGGACGGGGCTTGCCCCCGTCCGTCCTTTAGGGATAAAGATAATCAGGTGAATGTGATTAGGCATGATTGAGCAGTCGCTGATTGTTACTTTGTATTTGTTCTCAATTGTAGATACAGCTTCATCCGCAACTTTTCCGAGTTCCGTAAGCTCAATGCGCGGACGACCGCAAGGGTCGTCCCTACGGATGCGGGAAAGGGTGCATTTTTTGTCATGAGTGCAGATTGTTACGAAATATGCGCCCTCGCTGCCGTAGTCATATCCTTTTAGTCGTATGGATTTTCTTTTCGGTAATGTATTCATGCCACAATACTAATATAAAAAATCAAAACAGTCAATAGAAAGCAATATGAAAAGGACAAAAGGGAGCAGAATTTCTGCTCCCTTTTGCCAAACCTGTCTCCTATATATCGGACGAGCCGAGCTCGTCCTTTATCCGCTGTGCGGTCAACACAGGGGATAAATCATTGTTAATTGCCGCGTCCGCGCAATTTGAATATATCGGGTCGCGCGCCTCGAACATTTTATCAAGCGTTTCGCGGCTCTTCGAGAGCGGTCTGCCGTCGAGCGAGAGCAGATCGAGGTCTCGCTTGAGATAATATATGCGCCCGTTGCCCTTGAGCGCGCGGACATTTCCGGGGTCGAGCACCGCGCCGCCGCCCGTTGCGATTATCAGCCCTTTTTCTTTTGCCGCGCTGCGGACAGCCTGCGCTTCAAGCTCCCTGAAGCGTTTCTCGCCGTATTGCGAGAATATTTCCGGTACGCTCATGCCCGCTGATTCTTCGACGAGCGAATCCGTGTCGACCGCCTTTCGCCCGGTGAGCTTCGAGAGCTCCCCGGCGACGGTCGTCTTGCCGCATCCGGGCATACCGACGAGGACTATATTCTGAACATCGAGCGCGAGCGAACGGAATACACGCTCGATTTCTTCTTTGCCTATCTCGGCGGAGCAGAAATATTTTGCGCTCTGCGCCGCCTGTGCGACGAGCATATAGAGCCCGCCCGAGCATTTTATCCCGCGTTCGAGCGCCTGCATGATAAGCTGAGTGCGCAGCGGGTTATATATCACATCGAGCACCGCCTCGCAGTGCGGAAATTTGTCGAGGCTCGCCGCCGAGCTGCCGTTGTTCGGATACATTCCGACAGGCGTCGTGTTTATCAATACTTCGCAGTCGGCGAGCTTTTCGAGATTATCGTAGTTGTATTCGCCGGAGCGGGAGACTACGGTTATTCTCTCTGCGCCGCCGTCCGATGCCACGGCTCTCGCGGTCAGCGAGGTGCCGCCGCTGCCGAGAATGACGACCTTTTTGCCCGCAAAATCTATTCCCGCGCGCTCCGCCATGGATTTGAAGCCGAAATAGTCGGTGTTGAATCCGTGAAGCCCATCGGGCGTTATGACAACGGTGTTGACGCTGCCTATTTTTTTTGCCTCGGGGCTGATGTACGAGCAGTAGGGCATGACCGTGCGCTTATATGGAATAGTCACATTGAATGCGTCAAATTCTTCATTCTCCATGAACTCGCCGACCTTGTCCTTCGGCAGGCTGACCAGTTCATATGAATACAGTCCGAACGCCTCGTGAATGAGCTTCGAGTAGCTGTGACCGAGCCTTTCGCCGATGAGTGCGCACTTCATGTCAGACCTCCGAGTAGCTGCCGAGGAACACGAACAGCTCAGGGCTGTCCGAAAGTTCGTCGAGCAGGGCAAGAACTGCGGGGGAATATACGGACGCTTCGATGTCGAAATAGAACATGAATTCAAAGTCACTGCCGGCTATCGGGCGGCTCTCAAGCTTTGTGAGGTTGAGCCCGAGGACGGAGAACTTCGAGATGAGCGAATAGAGCGAGCCGGGTCTGTGCGGCAGGGAGAGCATGAGGCTTATTCTGTCTGCGCCGGGGAAGATCATGGCTTTCTTTGAGATGCAGATAAAACGGGTGAAGTTGCCGTCCGTGTTCTGAACGCGGGTGTCGAGCTTTTTCAGACCGTAGAGATTCGCGCAGCCCGCCGACGAAATAGACGCGGCGTCGTGCCTGCCGCTCTCGTGGAGCATCTTTGCTGCTGCGGCGGTGTTGTCGCACACGGTGACCTTTATGCCGGGGTGTGCCTTGAGAAACTCAGAGCACTGGCCGATTGCCTGCTCGTGAGAGAATATCTCCTTGACATCTTTGAGCTCGGTGCCGGGCAGGACGAGCAGGGAGTGGTCAACTTTGAGTTTGATGCTTCTTACAATATGGAAACGGTAATTTTTCATCAGGTCATAGACCTCGTTTACCGTGCCGTAGGTGCTGTTTTCAATCGGGAGAATACCGTATTCGCACAGCCCCTGTTCAACGGCGGCGAACACGCCCTCGAAATTCTTGAAATATGAGATGGACGGAGCAGTAAAGAGTTTGTCGCAGGCGAGCTGGGAATATGCGCCCTCAACGCCCTGGCAGGCGACGGTGCCGTGCTTCGGGAATATCGGCGGAGTGTTTTTGAGCGCATCGGTTATAGTTTCCGAGATAACGCCGCCTTTTGCTGTCAGTCTCTCCTGATAAGAGCGGCTGACATCCATGAGGGTCGCGAAAAATGTGCGGGCGTAGTCTTCGAGCTCTTCGCCTGCTCCCGCCGCCGCAGCGGCAAGAATCTCGCGCTCCCTGCCCTGCTGGAGGACGGGCAGCTTGTTTTCTTTTTTATATTCCGCAACGCCGCGCACGGTGTTCATCCTCTGCTTGAAAAGCTCAAGCATCTGCGCGTCAATTGAGTCAAGTTCTTTTCTGTAGTCTGAAAGTTCCATTTTACCATCTCCGTATGAATTTACTTGCCGAGCACCATATCAAGGACGGTCACTGCCGCTGCCGCTTCGACGCAGGGGACTGCGCGCACCGCGATGCACGGGTCGTGCCTGCCTCTGACTTCGAGTCGAGTCTCTTCGAGCGAGTCAAGATTGACGCTCCTCTGAGGCAGACCTATCGACGGGGTCGGCTTGAACGCCGCTCTGAATATTATCGGCATTCCGCTCGTGAGTCCGCCGATGACGCCGCCGTGGTTGTTCGTGACCGTTTTTATCTTGTCGTCAATGAGACAGTAGGGGTCATTGTGGACACTTCCGGTCATGTCCGCCGCAGAGAATCCCGCGCCGAACTCGATTCCGCGCACGCCGCCGATGCCGAATATCATTGAAGATATCCTGCTCTCGACCGAGCCGAATATCGGGTCGCCGAGCCCCGCGCCGAGCCCCGTGACCGCACATTCGACTATTCCTCCGACGGAGTCGAGCGACTCTTTTGCCTCGATTATTTTCTTCGTCATCTCTTCGCCCGCCTTGTCGTCAATGGTGGGGAAGAGCTTTGTTTTGAGCTTGTCAAAAATCCCGTTGTCCGGGTTGCAGGGGTCAAACGGCGTGTCGTCGATGCCCGCCGCACGCGAGAGATGCGCGGAAACTTTTATGCCCTTTCGCGCGAGTATCTGTTCGCTTATCGCGCCTGCGACGCACAGTGGAGCCGTCAGCCTGCCGGAAAACTGCCCGCCGCCGCTTCGGTCGTTCGCGCCGCCGTATTTGACGAACGCGGGGTAGTCCGCATGGGACGGACGCGGGATATTTTTTATGTTTTCGTAGTCCGCGGGACGGATGTTGCTGTTGCGTATTATCGCGCAGAGCGCCGCGCCCGTTGTTCTGCCGCCGAGCAGACCGCACAGAAATTCAGGCCTGTCCTCCTCTTTTCGCGGAGTGCTCCACGCCTTGCCGCCCATTCTGCGGCGCATGAACTGCATTATCTGCTCCTCGTCTATCGCTTCGCCCGCGGGCAGTCCCTCAATAACAACTCCGACTGCGCTCGCGTGCGATTCGCCGAACACCGTGAGCTTTATGTTCTGTCCGTTTTCAGATGACATCCGCTTTGCCTCCCAGTTTTCTGTAGTCTTCAAAGAAGTTCGGATATGATTTGTTCACCGCCTGCGCGTCGTGTATAATAACAGGATTTTCGCATATGCACGCCGCGATTGCCGCCGCCATGACGATGCGGTGATCGTTGAACGAATCGACCTCGCCGCCGGGGAGTGTGCCCGTGCCGTGGACGGTCAGGGAATCCTCCGTGCTTTCGGCGAAACCGCCGAGTGAATTTATCATCTTTTCGACCGCCTCGATGCGGTCGCTCTCTTTTATTCTTAGCCGCGCGGCGTTTGTAAATATCGTATCTCCCAAAGCCGCACATGCGGTTGCCGCGAGGGTCGGGAAGAGATCGGGACACTGCGAAATATCTATTTTAATGCCGCAAAGTCCGTTTCCTCGGACTGAAATCATATCGCCGCATTTTACATCCGCGCCGAAGTCTTTCAGTATATTCACAATCGCGCGGTCGCTCTGTCGGCTGTCGAGTGACAGCCCCGTGATATCCGTCTCTCCGCCGAGCGCGCCTGCGCAAAGGAAGAACGCGGCGTTCGACCAGTCGCCCTGAACGCGCGGGGAGTCGGGCTCGATATATTTCTGCGGACCCTTTATTTTGTATCCGCTAGGGGTTTCTTCTATATTAATAGAAAAGCTTCTGAGCGTATCGAGCGTCATGTCGATATATCCGACCGATTCGCGTTTGCCCTCTATTACTATTTCGCTGTCGCCGTCAAGCAGCGGCAGGGCGAAAAGCAGACCCGATATGAACTGCGAGCTGATGTTGCCGGGGACTCTGAATACGCCCGGATGAAGCTGCCCCGAGACTTTTATCGGCAGATTATCAGCAGAAATCACTGCGCCGTTTTCTCTGAGCGCATTGTTGAGTGCCGACATCGGGCGCTCCGGCAGTCTGCCGTGGCCGATGAATTCTGCATTTATTCCGAGCGCCGAGGCGACGGGGAGCAGGAAGCGCAGAGTCGTTCCGCTTTCGCCGCAGTCGAGGATGCCGCCGTCATGCAGCTCATTGAGACAGCGAAAGGTTGCGCGCGTGTCCTCGGAGGTGCAGAGCGATTCGGAATTTTTTTTGCCTGCGAGCGCCACGGCTGTCATCAGCCTGTGCGCGTGCGACTTCGACGGCGGAGCTTCGAGAGTGCCCCGAAGCATGCCCGGTGTTATTATGATATCCATTGCGCCCTCCGTCAAAGAGAATATATGCTTTCGAGCTCGTCCGGGCTTGTTTTATATAGGATGCACTCGCCGATTTTAGTCGGCAGAATGAGATTTATTCCCGCCGAGCTGCATTTTTTGTCGCGGTGCATGACTCCCGCGAGCTCATGAACGGGAATATCGGTCGAGACGGGGAGCCCGTTTCGTGCCATAACTTTTTTCACGCGCTCCGATATATTATCTTTGCACACGCCGAGCTTCTGCGCCGCGATGCAGGCGCGAACCGTGCCTATCGCCACCGCGTGACCGTGCGAAACAGCGAAATCGCTGCACCGCTCTATCGCGTGGCCGAGCGTATGCCCGAGATTGAGCTTCTGACGCTCGCCCGTGTCAAATTCATCGCGCGAGACTATGTCGCTTTTTATCTCGACGCAGCGGCGCACGATGTTCTCTATATTGCCTTTTATGTCGCCTGACTCGAAATTCTCAAAGAGACTTTCGTCCGCGATTATTCCGTATTTTATGCTCTCCGCCGCGCCGTCGGCAAAGAGCGAATCGCTCAGCGTGTCGAAGCAATCGGGGTCGCAGAGCACGAGCGACGGCTGGTGAAATGCCCCGGCGAGGTTCTTGCCTCCGGGGAGATTGACTCCCGTCTTGCCGCCGACCGAGGAATCGACCGCTGCCAAAAGCGTCGTCGGTATCTGGACGAATCTGACTCCGCGCAGATACGCGCTCGCCGCAAAGCCGGTTACATCGCCGACTATTCCGCCGCCGAGGGCTATGAATATATCGCTTCGGTTGAGGCTGAGCTGCGTCGCGAACGAGAGAATGTCGCCGACTGTTTTAAGGCTCTTGTGCTCCTCGCCGTCCTCGAAGACGAACTTCTCGCAGTTTATCCCCGCGCTTTTCAGCGATTCGAGCGCGGCTTTTGAATATAGCCCGTCCACCGTGCGGTCGGTTATCAGCAAAGCTCTGCCGGCGCCCGTGTATTCTTTTATAAGCTCTCCGGCTCTTTTTAATATCCCGCGCTCAATGAGCACATCGTATTCGGTCGATGCCCTGACTTTTACGGTCTGCATGGTCTTCACCCCTGTTTTTTATCCGCAGATGGCTTTTCTCTTCGTGCCGTCCTCGAGCAGGGCTTCGAGCTTCGCCCTGTCGTTTGACGCTATCGCGTCGCGGTATTCGGTCAGATTATTTATAATGTTATCTATTTCGTTCAAAAGATTGTCGCCGTTTTCGAGGAACAGCTCGCTCCACATATTGGAGTTGAGCGACGCGACGCGCGTCATGTCCCTGTAGCTGCCGGCGCTCATGCCCGTGTGCTCGAGTGCGGTCGGGCTCTTGATATATGCGCTTGCAACGACGTGCGCGAGCTGAGAAGTGTAGGCGATGATCCTGTCGTGCTGTTCGGGAGAAACAACGGTGATGCTGCCGAAGCCTATCGAGAGGAACATCTGCTTTATCTCGTGCAGCAGTGCTATATCCGTGCCGCCGTCGGGGGTCAGGATCATCGAAGCGTTGTTGAACAGCATGCCGAACGAGCTGTCAAACCCCCATCTCTCAACGCCCGCCATCGGGTGTCCGCCGATGAATTCAAAGCCGTGGGCTTTTGCAAGCTCGTGAGCGGGTGTAAAGACATATCGCTTTACACCGGAGCAGTCTATGACGACCGCGCCTTTTTTGATTATGTCCGCCTTGCTCTGAAGAAATTCGACCGTTGATTCGGGATAGAGCGCGATTATAACTCTGTCGCACTGCGCGAGGATATCGTCCGTCAGTTCGCCGTCTATCGCGCCGACGAGCTTCGCCTTGAGCATGACGCTCTCGTTTATATCAAGACCGTAAACCTCGCTGTCCGTGTTGTCTTTGAACGCTTTTGCCATTGAACCGCCTATGAGTCCGAGGCCTATAACTGCTGTTTTCATAATTATTATATCCTTTCGACAGACTGTTGGCAACCTTACATTTTATATGCGAACGGGCGGATGCTGTTGACGCCCTTGACCACATCGTCGAACGCTTCGGGTGTCAGCGACTGCGGACCGTCGCAGAGTGCGTGCTCGGGGTCATTGTGGACTTCAATAATAAGTCCGTCCGCTCCGGCGGCGGTGGCTGCAAAGGCCATGGGCTTTACAAGCTTCGAGATGCCGGTCGCGTGGCTGGGGTCGACGATTATCGGCAGATGCGAGAGGGTTTTGATAGCGGGAACAGCGGAAACATCGAGGGTGTTTCTGGTGTAAGTCTCGAATGTTCTGATTCCGCGCTCGCAGAGGATAACATTCATGTTGCCGCCTGCCATGATGTATTCGGCGCTCATGAGAAGCTCCTGCAGGGTGTTAGCAAGTCCGCGCTTGAGAAGTATGGGCTTGTTGATATGACCGAGCTGCTTTAAGAGCTCGAAGTTCTGCATGTTTCGCGCGCCGACCTGAATGACATCGACATCGTCGAACAGCGGCAGCTGAGACAGATCCATGATTTCAGTGACTATCGGCATGCCGGTCAGCTTCTTTGCCTCGAGCAGGAGCTTGAGACCCTCTGCGCGCAGTCCCTGGAAAGCGTAGGGCGAGGTGCGGGGCTTGAACGCGCCGCCGCGAAGCAGAGTTGCGCCGGACTTCTGAACCGCCTGCGCGATACCGCATACCTGCTCTTCTGATTCAACGGAGCAGGGACCCGCGATGATCTGAAAGTTGCCGCCGCCGATCTTGATATCTTTTTCTTTGTCGATGACGACTACCGTATCTTCTGGATGAAACTTTCTGTTCGCGTTCTTGTACGGCTCCTGGATTCTCTTGACATCCTCGACGATATCGAGAGCTTTGATAAGATCGATGTCGATACCCGATGTGTCGCCGACGAGTCCGAGCACGGTGTTGTGCTCGCCGAGGCTGCTGTGAACCGTGATGCCGAGGCTTTCAAGCCAGTTCACAAGATTGTCGCGCTGCTCTTCGTTGTAATTTTCTCTAAGAATAACTACCATTGTTTTTCCCTCCGGTGAAAATTTGTAAAATAAAAAATCCCCGCAGCGTTCAACTGCGGGGGAGATTACCAAGTTTTGTGCGCCTTAAGCGCGGCTCGGTGCTGTCATTTCCCTGTCTGCGGTCAAACGCAAATAAGCCTTACCGTAAAAGTAGGTAAAGCTAAAGTAATAGGGAAAATATTTAGCTGTCAGTTTTGCTGAAAGCTTCATAATGATGACCTCACTGTCTTGTTGTCCCTATGATAACAGCATGAAAAGCGTTTGTAAATAGAAAATCTCAAAAAAATCCCGAAAAAGCCGAAGTTTGTTGAATCTCTATAAAAACATTGCGGATTTTTCGAGCCGCATCTGTAAAAAATATTTTGATTTCGTGCGAAAAATGGTATAATTATCTTCGACAGAAACGGAGTGATACAGATGAAAAACGAACTTTCGCAGATAATATCGCAGTCCCGTTCGCTCGTATTTTTCGGCGGAGCGGGCGTCTCAACGGAGAGCGGTATACCTGATTTCAGGAGCGTTGACGGGCTGTATAATCAGAAATATGACTACCCGCCTGAGCAGATGCTCAGCCACACTTTTTTCGAGCGCAAGACGGAGGATTTCTACAGATTCTATCGCGATAAAATACTTTCATATGCCGTCTCGGCAAAGCCGAACGCCGCGCACAAAAAGCTCGCCGAGCTTGAAGAGAGGGGCATACTCTCGGCGGTCGTGACCCAGAACATAGACGGTCTGCATCAGGCAGCGGGGAGCAAAAATGTGTTTGAACTGCACGGCAGCGTGCTCAGAAATTACTGCACGCGATGCGGCAGGAGCTTCGACGTTAATTATATGATAAAAAGCGAGGGCGTGCCGCACTGCTCCTGCGGCGGGGTGATAAAGCCCGATGTCGTGCTCTATGAAGAGGCTCTTGACGACGATACGGTGCGCGGCGCGGTCAGCGCAATAGCCTCCGCCGACACGCTGATAATCGCGGGGACGAGCATGGTTGTCTACCCTGCGGCGGGGCTTGTGAACTACTTCAACGGCAAGCATCTTGTAGTTATCAATATGAGCCCGACTTCGGCGGATTCGCGAGCCGATCTGCTGATTTGCGGCAAGGTCGGCGAAGTGCTCGGAGGGGTAGAAATATGAAAAACAATTTCAAAAGCGGGCTGCAAAAGGCGCTCGATGAGCTTGAAAATATAACCCCGCTCAAGCCTTTTAATTGCGGAAAGCTCTGCTCTGCACGCTGCTGCTCCGGCGGGGACAATGACGGCATGGGTCTGTTCCCGGGCGAAAAAGAGCTGCTCGAAAACTGCAAAGATTTTGAAATAAATGATTCCGAGGGCAACTTCGGCGAGCCTGTTGTCGTCTGCCGCGGCGGCTGCGACAGGCGCAAAAGACCGCTTGCGTGCAGAATATTCCCGCTGTTTCCGCTCGCGGTCGAGCGCGAAAACGAAATTGTTATAGTGCCCGTGCCCGACCCGCGCGCGGGTATGTGTCCGCTGCTCCGCTGCCCGGAGAAAATCGACCGGCGTTTTTACAGAGCCGTGCGCTGCGCCGGCGAATACCTCCTGCGCGATGAAGATTCACGAAAATATCTCCTTGAACTCAGCTCCGAGATAACCGATATCGCCGAGCTTGCGGAGAGGCTGTAAAACATGGCTTAAAATTAATTCTTATTTTTTGACCGAGCGGTTGACCCCTCAGTCTTGGCTTCGCCAATCCGGCTCCCCTGCAGGGGAGCCACGCGGGCAGTGTATATCATTTGATTATAGTAGGATGCGAAGGCATAGGGTGAATTATACAATTTCATATCGTGCCGCTGTCGCGGTAGCGGTGCGTATCAATAAAATCGTGTGATTTCGCGGGTGGATGATATCCGCCCATACTTACTTTGAACGAAGTGACTGAGGGGCTCGAACGAAAGCCGGATTCGATATCAATTCAGTTCGGAAACGGCGGCTTTTTATTTGCTCGGCAGCGATGTGTCACCATCTTGCCTTCAACTTTAAAATTAGCCGATAATATCATGATTTAAAAAATATCGTCCTGCGCTATTGACTCTTATTTTGCTTGTGCTATAATAAAAATGTCACAAGGTGACCGACGGTCAGCAAAAGTGTGGAGGCGCGGAATGAAAAGCAACGACGAACGCATCAAAACTCTTGAAAAATTCAATATAATCGGACGGAAAAAACGACCTGTCGCGGCGGTGCTGCTTTTACTGTTGACGGCTGTGTTTATTGTGCTCGGCATAGTCGTTCCGTCGTTTGCAATAGTTGTCGTGATAGTGCCGATAACCTCGGCGATATTCTTCTATCTCGCCGCCGCCGTGTTTCTTTCCTTGTCTATAGCTATGTTCAAGGGTGTGGATACGGTGCGCTGCCCGTACTGCGGCGCGGAATATTATCTCACGCCGGACAAGAGTCATCTGCATTGCAAAAAATGCGGCAAGGACAGCTGCAGGGGATAAAGCAAAATAAAAATCAACCGCCGCAAGGATTTTTCCTTGCGGCGGTTTGCTATACAATAATATATTTTAAATATATCTTATTTTATGCCTGCGGCTCCCTTGAGGGCGTTTACTTTGTCGGTGTGCTCCCAGGGCAGGTCGATATCGGTTCTGCCGACATGGCCGAGAGCGGCTACCTGACGATAAATCGGGCGGCGGAGGTCGAGCTCCTTGATTATCGAAGCCGGGCGGAGATCAAAGACCTCGTTCGCGGCGGCGGCTATCTCGGAGTCGGGGATAATGCCGGTGCCGAAGCTGTCAACAAAAACGGAGACGGGCTCGTCAACGCCGATGGCGTAGGCGATTTCAACTTCGCACTTGTCTGCAAGACCTGCGGCGACGATGTTCTTCGCCATGTATCTTGCGGCATATGCTGCGGAGCGGTCGACCTTTGTCGGGTCCTTGCCGGAGAATGCGCCGCCGCCGTGGCGTGAATATCCGCCGTAGGTGTCAACGATTATCTTTCTGCCGGTGAGACCGCTGTCGCCCTGAGGACCGCCGGTGACAAAGCGTCCGGTGGGGTTGATGAATATCTTCGTCTTGTCGTCCATCATATCTGCGGGGATGATCTCGCGGATAACATTCTTTTCGATGTCGCGGCGAAGCGTCTCGGTCTCGATATATGCGGCGTGCTGAGAGGATACGACAACAGCGTCGATTCTTACGGGAGTGCCGTCCTCGGCATACTCGACCGTGACCTGAGTTTTTCCGTCGGGTCTGAGATAGGGGAGAGTGCCGTCTGCGCGGACTTTCGTCAGCTGAGCGGCGAGCTTGTGGGCGAGCGAGATGGGCAGGGGCATAAGCTCCGGAGTCTCGCGGCACGCATAGCCGAACATCATTCCCTGGTCGCCCGCGCCCTGACGGTCAACGCCGAGGGCGATGTCGGGGGACTGCTTGTCTATAGTTGTAAGTATAGCGCAGGTGTGGCCGTCGAAGCCCTTTTCGGGGCTGTCATAGCCGATGTCGCAGATGACCTGGCGCGCTATCGAGGGGATGTCTATCTTCGCGCTCGTGGTTATCTCGCCCATTATCATGACCATGCCGGTCGTGCAGCAGCACTCGCAGGCAACTCTGCCGTTCTTGTCCTCGGCGAGGATAGCGTCGAGGACTGCGTCGGAGATCTGGTCGCAGATCTTATCGGGATGTCCGCCCGTTACGGATTCGGATGTGAAAAAGTAGTTTGCCATGTTTTTGTCCTCCTTCTGACAAATAAAAAAAGCGCTCGGCGAAACCGCTAAGCACTTCTGGGCGATACGGATTTCTCCGCCGCCGGCCTTATCTTCCGGTCTGCACCGCAGGATTTAGCACCTTGAATAATCAGGTTGCCGGGCTTCACAGGGCCTGTTCCCTCAGCCGCTCTCAATAAGGAAATATTAAATTTCGACAGCTATTCTACTCTTTCGTATGCACTTTGTCAATAGCCTTTAAAAAACATTCGGTTTGAAAATATTGTAAGTATTGCTATCGGTTTGATTTTTGCCGATATATGCGGTATAATATGAGCCTGTCATAAACTGACGAAACGCAGACTATACTTTTATATATAATATTGCCTGCGCTGAGAAAAATAAAATCAAAAAACCCTTGCATTATCCGGCACTTTGTGCTAAAATATCTAAGCATTTGTTATCCGTCACAGCTTCGGTGACGGGGTTTAATGCCGAAGCGGCATGGCCGCACCACATTAAAGCGGGCGCTCCTCTTTCATCTAATTTGTTACGAACGTCTGAAAATCAACGGAGGAATATAAAATGGACGCACTCAAAGTTATTGCACAGGATTCGCTTAAGACAGGCGACGAGATCCCCCAGATCAAGATCGGCGACACCGTAAAGGTTTCCGTTAAGATCCGCGAGGGCGAGAGAGAAAGAATTCAGGCTTTTGAAGGAACCGTTATTGCCCGCAAGGGTTCGGGCGTTTCCGAGACCTTCACCGTTCGCAGAGTTTCCTACGGTGTCGGCGTCGAGAGAGTCTTCCCGGTACATTCACCCAACGTTGCTAAGGTTGAGCTCATCAGAAGCGGTAAGGTTCGCAGAAGCAAGCTCTATTACCTCAGAGACAGAGTCGGTAAGGCCGCGAGAGTCAAGAGCCAGGTCAAATAATTGTGCGAATGAGGGTGTAACATTTATTTGTTACACCTTTTTCACTTAAAACGGGGTTTACGCGATGCGCAGAGTCGAGGAATATTGGTTCAAATTTGAATATCCTGCCGCACTCTCGCAGGAGGCGGACAGCGAAGACGAGCTGCCGGAGCGCTGCCGAAAGCAGTGGAAAATCGTCTATGACGCAGTTGCCACGCTTGAGTCGGCTGTTATTATACTCATACTGTTGTTCTCGCTCGTGTTGAGATCTGCCGCGGTTATCGGCAATTCAATGCTCCCGAATTTCAGCGGCGGCGACAGGGTCACGTGCGTACATAGCTTTTCCGGCTACGAGCGCGGTGATGTTATAATAATATCCCACGCCACGCGCAAGGATGAGTCGATAATAAAGCGCGTTATCGCGGTCGGCGGCGACACGGTGGATATAGATTTCTATAAAGGCACCGTCAGCGTCAACGGTCAGGTGCTCGACGAGCCGTATGTGAATACCCCGACGAATCTGAGCTATGATATGACTTTCCCCGTGACCGTTCCCGAGGGCAAGCTCTTTGTTCTCGGCGACAACAGAAACTATTCCCTCGATTCGCGTTCGACTGATATCGGCTTTATAAACGAGAACAAGGTTCTCGGCAAAGTCGTTTTCAGGTTCTACCCGTTTGATAGAATCAAAATGATCAAAAACTGAGCCGCAAGGCTTGAGATTTGAAGGCGGACTGTTATGCAGGAAAATAATGAACTTCAAATGAATACGGAAGAGCAGGCTGACTTTAAAAAGCAGCCGAAGAATTCAAAGACGGTCAGCAATATCTATGATATAGTCTCCGTCGTTGTGTCGGCGGTCGCGGTGATAGCTATTGTCTTTACCTTCGTTACCCGCGTGCTCGTCGTCTCCGGCGCGTCCATGAACCCGACGCTCAATAACGGCGATACCGTTGCGATAAGCTCGCTCAAGCGCTCGTTTGACTACGGCGACATAGTTATCGTTGCCCAGCCCAACGCCATGCACAAGACGCTGATAAAGCGCGTTATCGCGGTCGGCGGTCAGACGGTGGATATCGACACGGAAAAAGGCGTTGTCTATGTCGACGGCAAGGCGCTCGACGAAAAATATACGCTCGAGCCTACATATTCCCGCGGCAATATAGAATTTCCCGCAACCGTGCCCGAGGGTATGCTCTTTGTTATGGGCGACAACAGAAATGACTCGACGGACAGCCGCATGAGAGTTGTCGGATTTATCGACGAGAAGTACATCATGGGCAAGGTCATCGGCAGGATCATGCCGCTCGGTCAGTGGGATGTCTACTATAATTTCAATCCGGATTCGGACAAATAACCTGTCCGCGCTATAATATGCAATCAAGACGCAGCCTCGGCTGCGTCTTTTGCTTGTAAAGACAAAGTTTTTTTGCTATACTCATTTAGTAAAGCCGAAAAGCATTTTTTATATACGGCGCGCAAAATATTGGCGCATATAGTCCTAAGGAGGAAGAATTTTGGAAAACGGAGATCTTTATGTCCAGTGGTTCCCGGGTCATATGGCTCGGACGCGCAGACAGATAAAAGAGAGCCTGCCGCTCGTTGACGCGGTGGTCGAGATAGTTGACGCGCGCGTGCCCGTGAGCAGCCGAAATCCCGAATTGCCGGAGCTTATCGGACAAAAGCCGCTCATGGTCATTCTCAACAAATGCGACCTCGCCGACGAAAACGCGACGCGCCGCAGGATATCCGAACTCGGCAAGCAGGGCGTGACGGCGATAGCCGTTGACTGCCGCTCGGGCAAGGGCTTAAACGCCTTTGCGCCGACAGTCCGCCGTGTGCTCAGCGATAAAATCGAGGCGAACGCCCAGAAGGGCATGGCTGGCAAGCCGCTTCGCTTGATGGTAGTCGGTATACCTAACACAGGCAAGTCCTCGTTTATTAACCGCATGGCGGGCAAGAACAAGGCAAAAGTTGCGGACAAGCCCGGAGTTACGCGCCAGAACCAGTGGTTCAGCATCGGGAGCGGCATCGAGCTGCTCGACACGCCCGGCGTGCTCTGGCCGAAGTTCGACGACCCGGACGTGGGTCTGCGCCTCGCGTTCATCGGCTCTGTCAAGGATACCATACTCGACATCGAGCTTATCGCGGCGCGCTTCCTGACGATAATGAACGAGAACTATCCCGAGAGGATAAAAGAGAGATATAAGCTCGAATTTCCGCCGGAGAGCGAGGAATTTGAACGCCTTGAAATGCTCGCGAGAAAGCGCGGTATGTTGATAAGCGGCGGCGAGCCGGATACGGAGCGCGCGGCGGTCATGCTCCTCGACGAGTACCGCGCGGGCAAATTAGGCAGAATAACGCTCGACTGATTATATAAAAAGAGAGGGATATCATGAAAAAGAAATCAATTCTCAGAGTAACAGCTCTTATTGCGGCTCTGCTCATGCTCTGCGCCTGCCAAAAGGCGGTGCCCGCCGGCGGAGAGGCGGAAAACACCTCCGAGAGCACGACTGCCGACTCCCGCGAGCCCGTCAGCGTGAATATCCTCGCCGTGGGCGATAATCTTATTCACGGGGTCATATACAATCAGGCGCACGCCCGCTCGGCGACCGGCGGCTACGACTTCACCTATGCCTATAAAAATGTCGCTTCCACCGTCGCAAGCGCCGATATAAGCATAATCAATCAGGAGACTATAATCGACCCCGAGAAGGCTCCGAGCACCTATCCCTGCTTCAACTCTCCGACGGAGCTCGGTGACGAGATGGTGAAGATAGGCTTTGATGTGTTCAATCTTGCCAACAACCATTCGCTCGATAAGGGCGAGAGCGGGCTGAGAAACGCCATAAAGTTCTGGAAGAGCAAAAATGTTGTTTTCTGCGGGGCTTATCTCGACGAAGAGGACTACAAAACAATTCCGACTAACACCGTCAAGGGTATAAAGTTCGCCTATGTCGGACTTACGGAGCCCACGAACGGACTAAGCTTGCCCGAGGGCAGCAAGACGATACTTATGCTCGGCGCGGACGAGGACAGGATAGAAAAACGCGTCAAGGCGGCGTCCGAGATAAGCGACATGACTATAGTCAATGTCCACTGGGGTGAGGAATATACCCACACGCCGACGGATCGTCAGCATGAGCTGGCGCAGAAGCTTGCTGACTGGGGTGCGGATATAATCATCGGCACTCATCCCCATGTCATTCAGCCCGTTGAATACATAACCGCCGCAGACGGCAGAAAAGTTCTCGTTATCTATTCGCTCGGCAACTTTATTTCCGCGCAGGACAGAGGCCCGAGAATGCTCGGCGGCATGATGCACATAACCGTCACCAAGGACTATCAAAAGAACACGACCGAGGTCACAAAGGCTAAGTTCACGGGCACTGTCACCCACTATGACTCGGGATTTTCGAATGTCAGAGTGTATAACCTCGCGGACTACACCGACGCGCTCGCATCGCGCCACGGAGTGCGCTCGACAACGCCGTCGTTCAGCCTCAATTATCTCAACTCGCTGCTCCACGATGTCGTCAGCGACGAATTTTTGGAGGGCTGAGATGGCTGAAGAGATAGACCGCTATTATTATGAAAGAACCGCCGCGGAGCACGGATTTATGTGTGTCTGCGGAATAGACGAGGCGGGGCGCGGACCTCTTGCGGGTCCCGTCTTTGCCGCCGCCGTGATACTGCCCAAGGATTATATTATCGAGGGCTTGAACGATTCCAAAAAGCTCAGCGAGAAAAAGCGCGACCTGCTCTTTGACGAGATAAAAGAGCACGCCGTCTATGCCGTCGCGAGCGCGAGCGTCGAGGAGATAGACGAGATAAATATCCTCAATGCGACCTTTCTTGCCATGCGCCGCGCCTTCGAGGCTCTGCCCGAGCGTCCGCAGGCGGCGTTTGTGGACGGCAACCGCCTGCCGGGTCTGCCCGTGCCGTCAAAGGCTATTATAGAGGGCGACTCTCTGAGCGCGTCGATAGCCGCCGCGTCGATAATGGCGAAGGTCAGCAGGGACAGATATATGCTCTCTCTCGACGAGCAGTATCCGGAATATTGCTTCAAAAAGCACAAGGGCTACGGCACGAAGCTGCACTATGAAAAAATACGCGAATTCGGCATATCTCCCGTCCACAGAAAGACGTTTTTGAAGAAACTGCCGGAGGGATGGTAATATGCTCAGCGAAAAGGAAAAGCCCGGACTCTGGGGCGAGATATATGCCGCGCGCTTCATGCGCGAAAACGGCTATGAGATAATAACCGCGAACTACCGCTGCCGCCTCGGCGAGATAGACATAATAGCTAAAAAGGACGGCTTTTTGGTGTTCACCGAGGTCAAGACCCGCTCCTTGGGCGCGATAGCTCCGGGTCGCGAAGCGGTAGGCAGCGCAAAGCAGGAGCGGATAATCGAAACCGCTTCGCTTTTCATGCAGAAAAATAACTACGATCTTCAGCCGCGCTTCGATGTGGCAGAAGTTACTCTCGGAAAGGAGAACGAGCCGATTTCTTGCGAATATATAGAAAATGCGTTTGACAGCAGCTTCTGAGTAATATTCGACGTCGGCGGAAATATTATTCTATGGGTGATTTTATGGATTTTTTTGATTTGCACTGCGATACTCTGACCGAGTGCATGGACGACGGAGACAGCCTTTTGAAAAACAAGCGCGACATAGATTTTGAGCGCGGAAAAATCTTCGGACGGTGGAACCAGGTTTTTGCCGTCTTTGTCCCCGACAGTATGGACGATTCGCTCGTCGAGGGGTATTTCGACTCGGCATGTGATTTCTATTTGAGCGAGCTAAAAAAGAAAGGGGATTTCTTCCCGATTCTGTCGGCGGAGGATGTCCGCGGACATTCGCGCGGAGTCATGCTCGCCATGGAGAGCTCGCGCGGAGTCGGCAGCCTCGAGCGTCTCGAAAAGCTCTATGAGCGCGGACTGCGGCTCATAACCCTCACTTGGAATCACAAAAATCGAGCCGCGGGCGGCTGCGATGAGGGCGGAGGCCTTACCGATTGGGGCAGGGAGCTTGTCTCGAAAATGGAGAAGTTGGGCATAGTCACTGACGTGTCGCATTTGAGCGACAGGAGCTTCTATGACCTGTGCGAATTCAGCGACGCGCCGTTTATCGCAAGCCATTCGGACGCGCGCGCCGTTCATAACGAGGTGCGCTCGCTGACCGACGAGCAGATAAAAATTATCATTGAACGCGGCGGACTGATAGGACTCAATTTCTATGACCGCTTCCTCGGCGGAAACGGCGGTAGAGAGGAGCTCCTGCGCCATACGGAGCATATGCTCTCGCTGGGCGCCGAGGACGTTATCAGCATAGGCTCGGACTATGACGGCTGCAGAATAAAGCCGGAGCTTCGCGGAATAGAGAAGATACCGAGCATCTGCGTCTATCTCGAGGAGCACGGCATACCCGAGGAGATATGCAAAAAAATATTTTTTGAAAACGCCGCGCACTTTTTTGAAAAGGTTTTACAACCAAGGCGCGTTATGCTATAATAAAATGTAATTTAACGCGAAGGATGGTCTCTATGCGATACACAAGTACAAGAGATAAAAATGTAGACGTCAGCTCATCCTGGGCGATTGCTCAGGGCATCTCTGCCGACGGCGGACTGTTTGTCCCCGTTGAGATTCCGAAGGTGAGCCTTGATGATATCGCCGCCATGGCGAATATGTCCTATGTTGAGCGCGCAAAGCGTGTGCTCAGCCTGTATCTTACCGATTTCACCGCCGAGGAGCTTGCCTACTGCGTCGAGGGCGCATACGGCGACAACAAGTTCTCCTCCGAGGATATCGCTCCGATACACGAACTCAAAGCGGGCGAAGAGATTCTTGAACTCTGGCGCGGCCCCACCTGCGCATTTAAAGACATGGCGCTCCAGATGCTCCCGAGACTTATGACCGTCTCGGTCAAAAAGGCAGTCGGAACGCGCGAGACCGTTATTCTTGTCGCCACATCGGGTGACACGGGCAAGGCGGCTCTTGAGGGCTTCAAGGACGTTGAGGGCACGAAGATTCTCGTGTTCTATCCCGACGAGGGAGTCAGCCCCATGCAGAAGCTCCAGATGACCACGCAGGAGGGCTCAAACGTTGCCGTCTGCGCGATAAAGGGCAACTTCGACGACGCACAGACAGGAGTCAAGACGATATTCACCGACAAAGAGATAGGCAAGAAGCTCGCCGAGCACGGCATGGCTTTCTCCTCCGCGAACTCCATCAACTGGGGACGCCTCGTGCCGCAGATCGTCTATTATTTCTCCGCCTACTGCGACATGATAAGAAACGGCAGAATCAAGGCGGGCGATAAGATTAACTTCGTCGTCCCGACCGGAAACTTCGGCAATATCCTCGCCGCCTACTATGCGCGCGAGATGGGTCTGCCGGTTGACCGCCTTATCTGCGCGTCGAACAAAAACCGCGTGCTCACCGATTTCTTTGACACCGGCGTTTACGACATCAACCGCAGCTTCTATACGACCTCGTCGCCGTCGATGGATATTCTCATTTCGAGCAACCTCGAGCGCCTGCTCTTCATTGCGAGCGGCTATTCCGATGAGTTCGTGCGCGAGATGATGGGCGACCTCAAGCAGAAGGGCAAGTACACCATGCCCGAAAACGTCATGAGCGCGATAAACTCCGTTTTCTGCGCCGGCTGCTGCGACGATGAGGGCACGAAAGAGACAATTAAAAAGACATTTGAAGACTACGGCTATCTGTGCGACACGCACACGGCTGTCGGCATCAATGTCTATGAAAAATATGCAGAAAAAACGGGGGACAAGACTCCCACCGTTATCGACTCGACCGCAAATCCGTTCAAGTTCAGCCGCAGCGTGCTCGACGCAGTCGAACCCGGCACATCTGAGGGGCTTGACGAGTTCAGCATGGTCGGCGAGCTCGCCCGCGTGACAAAGACAAGCTGCCCCCCGCAGCTCGCCGATCTCAGGGACAAGCCCGTGAGATTCAGGGACGTCTGCGACAGGGACAGCATGGAGAAGGCTGTTTTCAGACTGCTCGGTATATGACGCGGGGCGTTCCCCGTGTTCAGCAGCCGCAGTGCTTCTTCGAGTTGTCGAGCTCAAATGTTGCGCACAGCGTGTCCTGGCATGAGCAGGCGCTCGTGTTGCCTATTTCAATGTGACCTGCGGTGCACTTGTAATCGTCCGCGTGATGGACGCAGTTGCAGGCGTTGCAGCGGATATCCTTGATGACCTTATCCATTTTCGATTACCTCCGAATGTTTTTGCGGCTCATGCCGCTGAAAGTATTTTGCCCGGTTCGAAGCCCGATTATTAAAAAGAAAAGGAGAGCACGATGTCACTTTTTGCAATTGCGGATACGCATCTTTCCCTGTCCGCGGACAAGCCTATGGATATATTCAACGGCTGGAGCGACTATGTGCAGCGCCTCGAAAAAAATTGGCGGGCTGTTGCCTCGGACGGCGACACGGTAGTTATTCCCGGCGATGTGTCGTGGGCGATGTCGCTCGAGGGTGCTCAGAAAGATTTTGCTTTTCTCGACTCGCTCCCCGGCAAGAAAATACTCATGAAAGGCAATCATGACTACTGGTGGAACACCGCTAGGAAAATGGAAAATTTTTTCAAAGAAAAGGGCTTTGAAACGCTCTCTATAGTCCACAACAGCGCGGTGCTCGTCGGAAATATCTCCGTCTGCGGCACGCGCGGCTGGTTCTTCGACGCAGAGGAGGACGCGGACAAAAAAGTTCTTCTGCGCGAGGCGGGACGGCTCCGCACATCGATAGAAAGCGGAATCGCGCTCGGCGGCGAGCCGGTCGTGTTTCTCCACTATCCGCCGATAACGCAGGATAGAATATGCCCCGAAATATATGATGTCCTCGTCGAGTACAAAATAAAACGGTGCTTCTACGGGCATCTCCATTCTTTTGCAACAAAAAGCGCTTTCGAGGGCGAGCGCGACGGGATAAAGTTTTCTCTTATCTCCGGCGATCACCTCGAATTTTTGCCCAAACTTATTGAAAAACAGCCGTAATTTCTGCCCGTCGGCGGATTTTGCGGCTAAAACGAAGAAAAAATCCCTGTTTTGGCAGAAAATCTGAAAAATAGTGTAGAAATTTTAACATATCTCTGCTATAATCTTAGAGTTACCTGTATAATGGGAGGAAAAACGAATGAGTTTAAAATCATCAAACAAAACGGACACCAACGTCTATACGCTGGAGATCGAGATCGGCGCAGAGCCGTTCAAGGCTGCTGTTCTCAAGGCTTATAACAAGGCCAAGAACAAGATCGCACTTCCCGGTTTCCGCAAGGGCAAAGCTCCTCTTGCCATGATCGAGAGATTCTACGGCAAGGATGTCTTCTATGAAGATGCACTTGAGATAGCTTTCCCCGAGGCTGTTTCCGACGCTTATAAGGAAGCGGGCATCGAGCCTGTTGACAGCCCGAAGGACGTCAATGTTAAGTCGATCGGCGAGGACGGCGTTCTCTTCGAGATGAAAGTTACCGTCAAGCCCGAGGATATCAAGGTCAAGGCTTACAAGGGCCTCGAGGCCGAGAAGGCTGAAGTTGCCGTCACCCCCGAAGAGGTTGATGCACGCATCGAGGCTATGAGAGAGCGCAACGCAAGAACCATCACCGTTGAGGATCGCGCAGCCGCCAAGGGCGACATCGCAGTCATCGACTTCGAGGGCTTTGTCGACGGCAAGGCTTTTGAGGGCGGCAAGGGTTCCAACTATGAGCTTGAGCTCGGTTCGGGTCAGTTCATCCCCGGCTTTGAGGATCAGGTCATCGGCCACAACGCAGGCGAGAGCTTCGACGTCAACGTCAAGTTCCCCGAGGAGTACACTCCCGAGCTTGCAGGCAAGGATGCCACTTTCAAGGTCACTCTTCACGAGATAAAGGTCAAGGAGCTTCCCGAGCTCGACGATGAGTTCGCGAAGGATCTTGATTACGATAACGTCGACGAGCTCAAGAAGGGCGTCGAGGCTGATATGCTTGAGCACAGACAGTCCGATGTCGAGAAGGAGTTCGAGGCAAAGCTCATGGAAGAGCTTGTTGCCAATGTCGAGGCTGATATCCCCGAAGTCATGTTCGACACCCAGAAAGAGGAGAACATCAACAACTTCGCTCAGAGACTCGCTCAGCAGGGCATCGATGTTGACACCTATCTTTCATACATGGGCACCGACAAGGAAGCTTTCGAGAGCTCCATGCGCGAGCAGGCTGTTTCTCAGGTCAAGCTCGGTCTTGCTCTCGACAAGATAGCAGAGGACGAGAAGATCGAAGTCAGCGCCGAGGATATCGAGGAGGAGTTCAAGAAGCTCGCCGAGATGTACGGTATGGAAGTTGAGAAAATCAAGAGCCTTATAGCCGAGGATCTGCTCAAGGCTGACCTGCTCAAGGAGAAGGTTGTCAAGTTCGTCGTTGACAACGCAAAGGCTCTCAAGCCCGGCAAGAAGGCTGCGGCTAAGAAGGCTCCGGCAAAGAAAGCCGCCGCGAAGAAGACCGACGACGCTGAGGCTGCCGAGAAGAAGCCCGCAGCTAAGAAGGCTCCCGCGAAGAAAGCCGCTGCAAAGAAGGACGAGGGCGAAGCCGAGAAGAAGGCTCCCGCCAAGAAGCCCGCGGCGAAGAAGACTGCCGCAAAGAAGGCCGACGATGCCGAGGCTGCTGAGAAGAAGCCCGCAAAGAAGGCTCCCGCGAAGAAGAAAGCGGAAGACGCTGAATAATCTTCGCCAAACGATACTATAATTAATCCGTACTGCTCCCGTCCGGCTTTTTCGCCGGGCGGGCGCAAGCATACGGCACCTGCATCGGACAACAAAGGAGGAAAAAGTAATGGCATTAGTACCTTACGTTATCGAACAGACCAGCAGAGGCGAGCGTTCATACGATATCTATTCCCGCCTGCTCAGCGACAGGATAATCGTCCTCTCCGACGAGATAAACGACGCAACGGCGAGCGTAGTGGTTGCGCAGCTTCTCTTCCTTGAGGGTCAGGACGCCGAAAAAGATATTAGCCTTTATATCAACAGCCCCGGCGGTTCAGTCACCGCAGGCTTCGCGATATACGACACCATGCAGTTCATCAAGTGCGATGTTTCGACCATCTGCATGGGCATAGCGGCATCGATGGGTGCGTTCCTGTTTGCCGCGGGCGCAAAGGGCAAACGCCTTGTGCTGCCCAACAGTGAAGTTATGATCCACCAGCCTCTCGGCGGTGCTCAGGGTCAGGCGACGGAGATAAAGATTGCCGCCGATCATATCCTCAAGACCAGAGAGAGAATCAATAGAATTTTAGCTGAGAATATGGGCAAACCGATTGAGTTTGTTGAGCGCGAGACCGAGCGCGACAATTTCCTCACAGCGGAGGAAGCCGTCGAATACGGACTTGCAGATAAAATAATTTACAACAGATAAATCCGGAGGGCTGTTATGCCGCGTGATGATGATAAGAGGGAAAGGACAGTCCGCTGTTCTTTCTGCCAGAAAACACAGGATCAGGTCGAGAAGCTTATCGCCGGTCCGGGGGTATATATCTGCAACGAGTGTGTGGAGCAGTGCCTCAATATAATTGAGGCGGACGAAAAGCGTTCCCGCCGCAAGGGCGGTCAGCGCACGAGTGATAAGCCGCTCCCAAAGCCCCATGAGATCAAAGAGAAGCTCGACGAGTATGTTATAGGTCAGGACGAGGCGAAGAAAACGCTGAGCGTCGCGGTCTATAACCACTATAAGAGAATAAACAGCGCGAAGAACAGCGATGTTGAGATTCAGAAGAGCAATATCATTCTTCTCGGACCCACGGGTGTCGGCAAGACGATGCTTGCGCAGACCCTCGCGAAGATACTCGATGTTCCGTTCGCCATAGCTGACGCGACCACGCTCACCGAAGCCGGTTATGTCGGCGAGGATGTTGAAAATATCCTGCTCAGAATAATCCAGGCTGCGGACTACGACATAGAGCGCGCCGAGCGCGGCATAATCTATGTCGATGAGATTGATAAAATAGCGAGAAAGTCGGAGAATCCGTCGATAACAAGAGATGTCAGCGGCGAAGGCGTTCAGCAGGCGCTGCTCAAGATAATCGAGGGCACGGTTGCCAATGTTCCCCCGCAGGGCGGCAGAAAGCATCCCCAGCAGGAGTTCATCCAGGTTGACACCTCGAATATCCTCTTCATCTGCGGCGGCGCATTCGACGGCATCGAGAAGATAATCGAGAAGAGAATGGGCGGCTCTGCGCTCGGCTTCAACGCCGATGTCAAGAGCAAGAGCGACCTCAAGAAGAGAGATCTGCTCTCGCAGATCGTGCATCAGGATCTCGTCAAGTTCGGTATAATCCCCGAGCTTGTCGGCAGACTTCCGGTGCTCACTTCTCTTGACGAGCTCGACAAGACCGCTCTCGTGCGCATTCTCACCGAGCCGAAGAACGCCATAACCAAGCAGTACAAGGCGCTGTTCGAGCTTGACGGAGTCGAACTCGACTTCGACATGGGCGCTCTTGAGGCGATAGCCGACAAGACGCTCGAAAAGGGCACGGGCGCGCGCGGACTTCGTTCGATAATCGAAGCCGTGCTTCAGCCGGTCATGTACGATGTGCCGTCAGACCCGACGATTGAGCGCGTTGCGATAACCTCGGGCTGCGTTGCAAACGGGGTTCCTCCGCTTATCGAGCGCAATCCCTCGCACCGCAAGCGTGCCGTCGGAGCAGAATAAAATTTAAGCTGCAAAATGCGGGCTCAACCTGCACTTTGCAGTTTTTGCTTTTATAAAAATAACCGACCGTAAAGCTTGTCACTTTACAGTCGGTATGTTTTTTATTGCTTTATTCCTGCTTTGATTCCTGTGCCGCGCCTTCGCTTTCTTCATGCTTCTTGTGGAAGGGGAGGCTGACTTTGAATTTCTCGTTGCCGTAGTTCATTAAGTGCTTGAGGATGACCGTGGCGGAGACAATCAGCGAGCCAATGACAAACGATGTGATGTCGTGGAAGAAGAAATTGCTGACGGCAAAGATGAACATAGAGATAATAACTCTGAGCGAATCGGGCTTGACAATGATTATCAGGCTGAATATGGCGGTTATGATAGCCATTCTGAGAACCATGAAGCTGTCCGGAATCAGCGCGAGCAGAACGCCGTATGATGTGGCGATCGCCTTGCCGCCCTTGAATTTGAGTATTGGCGTGAAAGCGTGACCGAGCACGGGCGCCGCTATAACGAGCGCAAAGAGCATATTTTTGAAGTCGGGGACATAGAGCTTTGCAAGAAATACCGGAGCGAAGCCTTTTGCGACATCAAGCAGGAGGCAGAGCACGCCGAGCTTGACGCTGACGCAGCGCATAACATTGGTCATGCCGGGGTTGTGATCCTCGCCCTCTTTGACGATATCGACTCCGCAGAACAGCTTTGGAATAAGGTAGCTGTACATGATGCTTCCCGAAACATAACCTGCAAGAGCGAAAAGCAAATATTTCAGTATACCATTTCCCACAGTTTACACCTCTCCTTGGATATTTGTGAGAATAAGCAAAAACCATTCTCGCGATCAACACTGCTATTGTAGCATTTTTAGTCTTAAAAGTTGTTCTTTTCTACAATTATATGCGCTGTATTGCAAATAATTTTTAAAAATATCCCAATGTTTTTGTTTAATAATTATATATTCATCGGGAATTTTCTTCGTTCCCGATGCAGTTTGTACCGTTAAAAGTGCCGCTCGTACCCGTCCTATTTACAAGCCGATAAACTTGTGATATAATCCGCCCGTATAAAACGGGGAGCGAAGAAAATTAATATTGATAACCTCTTATCTCCTATATATGTGCTGCACCTATCGGGTGCAGCATAAACTAAAGCGGACAGGGTATGTACTCTGTCCGCTTTGGTTTTTGTTAATAGATGAATTCGATATCGCTGTCCTTGAGCAGGGGAGCTTTCATATCCTTGTCCGAGAGAATAGGCACCTTTACGCCCCAGTCAACTCCGATATCCGGGTCGTCGAACTTTACGCTTCTGTCGTTTGCGGGTGCGTAGTATTCGTCGACTTTGTATGAGACTTCAACGTCGGGGGTCAGCGTCACGAAGCCGTGCAGGAAGCCCTTGGGGATGAAGAACATCTTCTTGTTCTCTCCGCTGAGCTCGACCGCCGTCCACTGCATGTATGTCGGCGAACCGCGTCTTATGTCAACCGCGACATCCATTATTCTGCCGCGCAGGCAGGTCAGAAGCTTCGTCTGCGCCATGGGCGAAGTCTGGCAGTGCAGACCTCTGAGCGTGCCCTGCTGAGCCGAAAAAGAACGGTTGTCCTGAACAAATTCAACGTCTATGCCGATGTCGTGCATCTTCTGCTTCGAGTAGCTCTCGTAGAACCAGCCGCGTACATCGCCGAAAACCTGCGGCTCGATAATAAACGCGCCGTCAAGCGGAGTTTCAATTTTTTTCATATATCGTCATTACCTTTCATAACAATGCTACTGGCGGTCAGTGCTTCTCCTGCTCGCTCTCGATGCCCCAGCGCGGGCGCTCGCCGATGCCGCTTATATCGTTGCTCGTGTAGAGTATCCTGCCCTCGGCAACGCTGAGCAGATGCTGACCGTAGGAGGATTTGCCGTATTTCTCCGCCGATTCGAGCAGAGCGCGCTTGCTTATCCAGCGCATGTTATAGGCTATCTCCTCCGGCGCAGAGATTTTTATACCCTGCAGGCGTTCAACGGTCTTGATGAAGTTCGCAGCGTCGAGCAGTGCGTCAACGGTGCCCGTGTCGAGCCACGCGAAGCCCCTGCCCATAAGGCGGATATCTAGATCGCCGTTTTCGAGATATATCTTGTTTATGTCGGTTATCTCAAGCTCGCCGCGCTTGGAGGGCTTGAGCGATTTTGCGTATTCGACGACCCTGTTGTCGTAGAAATAGAGTCCCGTTACAGCGTAGTTCGACTTCGGATGCTTGGGCTTTTCGACTATCGATATCGGCACGCCGTCGTCGTCAAATTCGACAACGCCGAAGCTCTGCGGATTCTCGACATAGTAGCCGAAAATAGTCGCTCTGTTCTGCTGCTTCGCTGCCTCTCTGAGCAGATGGCCGAGACCGTTGCCGTAGAACAGATTGTCGCCGAGCACCATGGCAACGCTGTCGTCGCCGATGAAGTCCTCGCCGATTATAAAAGCCTGGGCGAGTCCCTCGGGCTTGGGCTGGACGGCGTAGGAGAGCTTCAGACCGAACTGGCTTCCGTCGCCGAGCAGACGCTCGAACTTGGGCGTATCGTCTATGGTGGAGATTATGAGTATTTCGCGTATGCCCGCGAGCATGAGCGTCGACAGCGGATAGTATATCATCGGCTTGTCATATACGGGCAATAACTGCTTGCTCGTAACCATGGTCAGAGGATAGAGCCTCGTGCCGGATCCGCCGGCGAGAATGATACCCTTCAAACAAATTCACTCCCTGAAAAAGTCGTTTTTTATATTTATGTCAACTTCGGGGCGGCGTTTTATAAAATAAAAAACCTGTCCGATACAATAGAATTATTGCACGGATATCTAAAAAAACGCCCATCATTTTCACTTTCTCTCAGCCTAATAATACCACTTGCGGCGTGATAAGTCAATTATTATTCGCGTCACGGCGTTGATGTTGACAAGCGGGGCGCGTGGGAATATAATTTTACCGTTACGGCGGTGGAACGGAGAGCATATGACAACTACTGCCGACAGGCTCGCTCCCGGCGAGAGCGGGTATATCGAATCGCTTCTTATTTCCGGCGCGCGGCGCAGCCGGCTGCTCGATCTGGGGCTGACTCCCGGGACTCTGCTGACCGCCGGCATCTCGTCGCCGTTCGGCGACCCGGTGACGGTTACGGTGCGCGGCTGCGAGCTCGGACTCAGACGCTCGCAGGCGAAGTGCATAAGGCTGACGGTGCTGCGATGAGCATGCGCATTGCACTCGCAGGCAACCCGAACTGCGGCAAGACAACGCTCTTTAATCTTCTGACAGGCTCGGACTGCCATGTCGGCAACTGGCCGGGCGTGACGGTCGAGAAGCGCTCGGGAATAATAAAAAGCCTTCACGGCGCGGAGCTTGTTGATCTGCCGGGGATATATTCTCTGCGCACGCTCTCGGACGAAGAGGGCGCAGCGCTCGGCTTTCTTATAAACGAAAAGCCTGATTTGATAATCAATGTCATCAACGCAAACGACCTTGAGCGCAGCTTATATTTAACTGTTCAGCTTGAGCTTCTCGGCGTGCCGACGGTTGCGGCGCTGAATATGACCGATGTACTCAAAAAGCGCGGCGATAAGCTCGATTATAATCTCTTAGGCGCGCTGCTCGGCATCCGTGCGGTGCCCGTCAGCGCGGCGGAAAATACGGGGATTGACGAACTGCTCACGGCGTGCGAAAACGCGCTCCGAGAGAAAATATCAAGTCCGCGATATGATTTTTTGCCCGACGGCGCGAAGCTGATAGCAGAACTGATATCGCCCGTATGCAAAGATAAGAGTATTCCGACAGGGATCGAAACTCTGCGGCTCATGCGTGGGGACATAAGTGCCTGCGATCTGCTCTCTCAAAGAGAAGCGCAGGTAATTGAAAATCTGATTTCATCGAACGAGACGGAGAACTCCGGCCGCGAACTGCTGACCGTCTCGCATATATATAGGTTTACCGACGACGTCTGCAAAAAGACGCTCAGAAAAAGCAAACGGAGCGGGAAAAATTTTTCCCGCCGCGCGGATAAAATCCTGCTCAACCGCTTTGCTGCCGTGCCGCTGTTTCTGGCGGCGGTATTGACTGTGTTTTATCTCACATTCGGCTCGCTCGGCACGAGACTCGGCGAGCTGGCGGATTCGCTTATAAACGGCACTCTTGCCGATGCCCTGATGCGCCTGCTCGGTTCGCTCGGAGCTTCCGAATGGGTAAAAGATCTCGTCTGCGGGGGAATCCTCGCGGGCCTCGGCTCGGTGTGCTCGTTTTTGCCGCAGATAGCCCTGCTGTTCTTCTTTTTGGGTCTGCTCGAGGACTGCGGATATATGGCGCGCGGTGCGTTTATCGCGGATTATCCGCTGCGCTTGCTTGGCCTCGGCGGCAAGTCGTTTGTCCCGCTGTTCATGGGCTTCGGCTGCTCCGTGCCTGCGCTGATGAGCACGCGCACTCTGCACGCGGGGCGCGAAAAGAAAATCTGCGCGGCGGTTATACCGTTCATGTCGTGCAGCGCGAAAATGCCCGTCTATGCCATGCTCATCTCGGCGTTCTTCCCGGATGTGCGCTGGGTCGCCGTGATTTTGATTTATTCGCTCGGCATAGCCTGCGCCTGCGCGGGTTCGCTGATACTCAAAAAATGGGTTTTCAAGGGCGACGAACCGCCGTTTATCTTTGAACTGCCCGAATACCGTATGCCGTCCGCGCGCTCGGCGCTTCGCTATGTGCGCGACAGGCTGCGCGAATTCTTGAAAAAAGCGGGCGCGGTGCTATTCCCGGCGAGCGTCGTTATCTGGGCGCTCGGTTATTTTGATTTCTCCATGCATCATGCCGCCGACGCAAAATTCAGCATGCTCGGCAGGATAGGCGGTGCGATCTCGTTTATATTCTCTCCGCTCGGACTCAGCGACTGGCGGTGCTGCGTGGCTCTTATCAGCGGGCTTGTCGCGAGGGAGACGACGGTCAGCACACTCGGTATTTTAATAGGCTCGGCGCAGAGCGTGAGAGATATAATTTCTCCGCAGGCGGCGTGCGCGTTTATGAGCTTCTCTCTGCTTAGTATGCCGTGCGTTGCGGCGGTCGCGGCTCTTCGACGTGAGCTTGGGACAAAGAGCACTTTAAAAGTTTTGATTTTTGAATTTATAACAGCGTGGACAGTGAGCTTTGCGGTGTATCGCATCGCTCTTCTGATATGAAGCAAAGGAAATTGATATGAAAGAGAGCTTTGACATATTGATAGTCGGCGCGGGAGCGTCGGGGCTTGCGGCGGCGATAAGCGCAAAACGCACACTGCCGCGGCTTCGAGTCGCCATGCTCGAGCGTCTGCCTCGTGTCGGCAAGAAAATACTCGCCACAGGAAACGGCAGATGCAATCTGACGAATCTCAACGCCCGGTCGCACGGCTACACCAACCGCGAATTTGCCGATTCAGTGTTCGAGAAATACGACGAGCAGCGGGTTCTGCAATTTTTTAAAAGCATCGGACTTTTGACCTACAGCGACAGCTGCGGTAGAGTCTATCCGATGAGCAACACCGCGTCAGGCGTGCTCGACTGCCTGCGCTTTGAGGCGGAACGTCTCGGGGTGAAAAGCATATGCGAGGACAAGTGCGAGGGTATAAAGAAAACCGCCGATGGCTTTTTGATAAACGGACGGTACAGAGCGCGGGAGATTATAATCTGCGCGGGCGGCTGTGCGTCGCCGTCGCAGGGCTCGGACGGGAGCGGGTATAAGCTCCTCTCGTCGCTTGGACATACTGTTACCGAGCTTTACCCCTCGCTCGTCCAACTGACCTCGCCGGACAAGCAGCTGAGGCAGCTCAAGGGTATGCGCGTCCACGATGCGGTGATAAACGCCGCGGGGCGAACCTCGCGCGGGGAGCTGCTCTTTACTGATTACGGGCTTTCCGGCATAGCCGCGATGGAGATAAGCGCGGACATAGCAAAGGCGGCGAAGCGTTCGCCCGTCAGCGCGTCGCTCGACTTAATTCCGTCGATGGGTGAGCGGGAGATAGCTGATTTCTTGTCGGGACTCGGCGGGAAATGCGAGGATATGCTGATAGGCATTCTGCCGCGCGCCGTCGGAGCGGCGGTTATAAAGACGGCGGGTGTTGATTCAAAGTCGGACACGCAGTCGCTCGGCAGAAATGCGCTGCTGAATCTCGCGCGCACGGCGAAAAACTTCAAAGTAACATTTGACGGCACCAAAGGCTTCCAAAATGCGCAGGTCACACGCGGCGGAGTCAATATAAATGAGTTCGACCGCGAAACGCTTGAGTCGAAGAAAGTGCCCGGACTTTTCTGCGCCGGGGAGCTTCTCGATGTTGACGGCGGCTGCGGCGGCTTCAATCTCCAATGGGCGTGGGCTTCCGGTCTGCTCGCAGGGGAGAGCGCGGCAAAATCTATTTAACGGAGAAAAAGTATGCTTAAAATAAATCAGATAAAGCTTCCGCTGACTGCGGACGAACACGATCTCAGGCGCGCGGCGGGTAAAGCTCTTCGCCTTGACGAAAACAGAATACGCACACTGAGAGTGACGAAAAAAGCGGTCGATTCGCGCAAAAAGGACAACATTTTCTTTGTGTATAATGTAGAAGTTGATGTTGACGGCGACGAAAACGCGATTCTCAAGCGTTGCGGCTCTGGTGTTGAAACGGTAAAGAAAGTTGACTTTACCCCCCCGGAGGTAAAGCGCACGAGCGAACTGCGCCCTGTTATAGTCGGATTCGGCCCCGCAGGCATGTTTTCGGGGCTTGCTCTCGCCCGGGCGGGCTTCAAGCCGCTCATTCTCGAGCGCGGTTCGCATATCGAAGACAGGCAGAAAGATGTTCAGACCTTCTGGCGCGAGCGCAGACTCAATCCCGAGTCGAACGTTCAGTTCGGCGAGGGCGGCGCAGGAACTTTTTCGGACGGCAAGCTCACAACGGGCATAAAAGACCCGCTCTGCCGCTTTGTTATAGACGAGCTTGCGAACCACGGCGCGCCCGAGGAGATACGCTGGTCGGCAAAGCCGCATATCGGCACCGACCGCCTTGCCGAGGTTGTCCGCAATATCAGAAAAGAGATAATCTCGCTCGGCGGCGAAATCAGATTCAACTGCAAAATGACGGATATAATAGTTGCAAACGGCTATATCCACGGCGTGAAGACCGAGCATGACGGACATTTTGAGGATATCGAGACCGATACCGTCCTGCTCTGTACCGGACATTCGGCGCGCGACACCGTGAGAACGCTCTATGCCCACGGGGTCAGGATGATGCAGAAGCCGTTTTCGGTCGGCGCGCGAATAGAGCATCCGCGCGAGTTCATCGACCGCGCACAGTACGGCGACTTTGCCGGGCATCCCGCGCTCGGCGCGGCGGACTATAAGCTCGCCTGCCACCCGGAGCATGGGCGCGGGGCTTATACATTTTGTATGTGTCCCGGCGGCACGGTGGTCAACGCGGCGAGCGAAGAGGGCGGAATAGTCGTCAACGGCATGAGCGAATACGGGCGCGACGCTGAAAACTCTAACAGCGCGCTGCTCGTCGGTATCGAGCCGGAGAATTTCGGCAGCGACCATCCGCTCGCAGGAATGGATATGCAGAGAAAGATCGAACACGCGGCGTTTCTTGCGGGCGGCAGCGATTACACCGCCCCGGCGCAGCTTGTCGGCGATTTCCTTGCGGACAGACCCTCGACCCGCCTCGGCGCGGTTCATCCGAGCTGCCCGACGGGTGTTGTGATGAGCGATCTGAGAAAGATACTGCCTAAGAAAGTGACGGATACATATGCAGACGCACTTTTGAAGATGGACAGAATGCTCAAGGGCTTCGCCATGCCCGAAGCCGTGTTCACGGCGCCCGAGACCCGCTCGTCTTCGCCCGTGCGTATTCTGCGCGACGAGATATATCAGTCGAACATCCGCGGGCTTTACCCCTGCGGCGAGGGCGCGGGATATGCGGGCGGAATAGTGTCCGCCGGAGTCGACGGTGTGCGCTGCGCCTATGCCGTGCTCGCCGACGAAAACGACGAGTGGTAAAAAGATTTTACACATCGCGTTTTGTGTGGTATAATGTATAAAGATTTGCAAGGAGTGGATAATAATGAAAAAATTTCTTTTCTATTTAGTCCAGTTCACCTGGGCTCTGCCGCAGAACCTTGTCGGCGGAATTGGCTTTCTCGCGCTGAGAAAAAAGTATAAGCACGAGCGCTTCAACAACGCGTTTGTTACATATGTCCCGCACGATAATTTCGGCGGCGTGTCGCTCGGAATATTTATATTTATGAATCCCGACCGCCCGGCGGACAGAGTCCACGACACCCGCATGCACGAGTACGGCCACACCATTCAGTCGCTTCTGCTCGGACCTCTCTGGGCTTTTGTGATAGCGATACCGTCGTTTATCTGGTGCAACGTCCCCAAATTCGTCAGAATGCGCAAAGAGGACGGTGTATCATATTATAAACTCTACTGCGAAGGCTGGGCGAACATCTGGGGCAGAGCGTGGAGCCGCGAGAACTTCATCAGCGATGAGTTCAAGACGACCGGCTATTACGGCAAGCCCATTGCCCCGATAGATTTCAGCAAGAAGAAGTAAGAGAATCTCAAACGAAACAGGAGACCCTATGGACGGATACGATGCATTTTCCGCGGGCGTTGAGCCGGGCGGACTGCGCAACCGTAATGAAATAAAAGTGCTGATAGCTTTCCTGCTCAAGAACACCGAGCGGGGACTGTCGCGCCGTCAGCTGATGGAGGTCATTCAGCGCGAGGGACTGGCGAACTACTTTGAAGCGAGTCAGGCGCTCGAAAGCCTTATCGAGGGCGGAAGCGTTGAAGCTGACGAGAGCGATAACGACGAACTGCTGAGCCTCACCGCAGCGGGAAAGACGGCGGCGAATATCGAGGACGAACTGCCGCGTGCCGTGCGCGACAAGGCGCTCGCGACCGCGGAAGAGCTTCTCAAACAGGAACGCCGCATGAAAGAGACGCCGGTCGAGATAATCCCGCTCGAAAACGGGTGCAATGTCAGATTCACTTTCAACGACCTTATGACGCTGACCCTCTATGTCGCGGACATGGAGCAGGCGCAGAGCGTCCGGGATAAAATCCTCGCCGACCCCGAGAGCCTCTATTCGGCGGTTATAGAACAGTTGATGTAAAAAAACGCGCTCCGAATAATTTGTCTTCGGGGCGTTTTTATATTGAAAAGCAAATAATATATATGATATACTTGAAAAAACAGAGGAGAGGAGCTGCAAAATGAAACGGTTTTTATCAGCATTGGCGGCGGTTGTTATGGTCATGAGTATTATTGTCCCGAGCGCATACGCGCAGGAAAACAGAAGCACCGACGACCTGAGGGCTCTCGGGATAGATACATCGCACAGCGTCAATGTCCGCGATGTCGTTATCCGCGACCCGTTTGTTCTGGTCAGCGGCGGCATATATTATATGTACGGCACGAGCGCATCGACCGTTGAGGGCTACGGCTGCTATATCAGTCTCGACCTTGAGACATGGTACGGTCCTGTCAATGTCTTTGAGGCGAAGGACGGCTTCGACGGAGTGAACTGCTTTTGGGCGCCCGAATGTCATTATTATAACGGCAGCTACTATCTTCTGGCGTCATATGGCAGCGCCTCGACCGGGCACAGAGGAACATCTGTGTTTCGCTCGTCAAGCCCGTTGGGACCTTTCGAAGAGATAAGCGACGGACACATCACTCCGCACGATTGGGACAGCATCGACGGCACGCTCTATGTTGAGGATGGAGTGCCGTATATGATTTTTGTCCATGAGTGGACGAGTATGCCCGACGGGGTGGGGGATATATCATTTGCCCGTCTCAGCCCAGATCTGACGCATTTTGTCACCGAGCCGGAGACCCTGTTCCGCGCCGACGACTGCGTTTGGGCGAGTAACATAACTGACGGACCGTTTCTGTATAAAACGCAGCAGGGGACGCTCATAATGCTCTGGTCGAGCGGATCGAAGCTCGGCTATTCGGTCGGCTCGCTCTTCTCCTTGAGCGGTCAGCTCCGCGGTAGCTGGCACTTCAACAGCATCCCGCTCTATCAGAGGCGCAAAAGTGCTGACCTTGACGGCGGCCACGGGATGATATTCACTGCAAACGACGGCAGGCTTCTTATGGCGATACATTCGCCCAACAGCGGCTCTCCGGCGCACCCGGTGTTCATTGAGATGGTCGAGAAAGACGGAACGCTCGTAAAGAAAGACAAATTCTCATCGCACGCGCAGGCGTCGCAGAAGATAGATCAATTTTTCTGGCGCGCGGTCGAGAGGTTTAAAATAATGCTGTTCCCAAAGATGCCGCTTGATTGATAAAAACAAGACCTGCTTTCTGTATAGAGAATAGAAAGCAGGTCTTTTGTGCTGATATTTTATTCGAGATTTACAGAGTAGTCCTCTTTGACGGTCGAGAGAACGACGAGCGTCTTTGTCAGCGAAACGCCGCCCGCGCTCTTTATCTCATTGAGCAGAGATTCAAGTCCGCCGGTCGATTCGGTGTTGACCTTGAGAAGAAAGTCGAAGTCGCCGGTGATGTAGTGACATTCGGTTATCTGCTTGTGGGTCTTGACGAATTCGTTGAAATTGTTGTTGTACTTCGGATGCTCCATGCTCACCGAGATGAACGCGGTGATGTCCATGCCGAGCTTCTTGCTGTCGAGCACGACGGTGTACTGCTTGATTATGCCGTTGGCTTCGAGCTTCTTTATGCGCTCTATAACGGCCGAGACGGACATGTTGACCTGCGAGCCGATTACCGAAGCGTTTTCTCTTGCGTTTTTCTTGAGACATTCGATTATCTTAACATCTATCTTGTCCAAGATATCATCCCCTGTGCCGCGGTCTGCGCCGCGTGAATTTTCTCTATTTTAACACCGTTGCCGCTAAAAAGTAAAGTTTTTTCTGGAATTTCTGAATTTTTTATCTTTTGATGCTTTTACGGCACAGCAAACCGAAACTTTTATCAAATCTGTGAAATGCAATCCTTGCGTTGCGCGTCATATTGAATCCGTGTGTTGCGTTATCGGACACAGCACGAAAAAATAAAGGTCATAATCCGCGTTGTCAGCCGTGAATTATGACCTTTTTATCTTTTGCTCTTTGGTCTGCGCTAAATGCGGCAGAATTTATTATGCGGTTTTTTCGCCGGGAGATTTTATCTCGCTGAGGTGCTCGTCCGCGCAGCGGCGACCCTCTTCGTAGAGCTTTTCGAGGGCGGTGGGCTCGCGGGTCAGCGTGTTCACGCCGTAGCAGTCCTGCGGAGCTAAGATAATCACTTTGCCCTGCTCCTGAAGCTTTATTGCCTCTTCGAGCTGGCGGTTGTATACCTCGTGCCTTACGGCGAGGCGGTCAAAGACTTTCGGATATTTTTTCAGCGCGGCTTTGATTATCGGCATATGCTTCTGCGGCGATTTGCGGTAATCAATGGGCTTTGAGATGACAACTATAACTTTGTCGCAGCCCATGTCAAACGCCTTCTGAAAGGGGATAGGGTCGGAGATCCCGCCGTCGAAGCAGTCTTTGCCGTCGATAACTATCGGCTTGCACACCGCAGGCAGGCAGCATGAGGCTTTTATGACCGTCAGGTCGTCGCGCTTTATGCTGTTTTTAGGGAAGTATATCGGCTCTCCCGTCTCGCCGTCGGTGACTACGGTTATGAAATCCGTGTGGTTCGCTGTAAAAGCATCATAGTTCAGCGGATCTTCGCCGTCGGAGTTTGAGATGGTGGAGTAAATATAATCAAGCCCGATATATGAGCCGCTGTGTATGAAATTATCGAAGCTCATATACTGCTTGCGCTGAGCGTAGTTCACATAAAAACGCTTGACTCGGTCATGGTGTCCGGCGGCATAAGAGATGAGATTCGCGCTGCCCGCCGAAACGCCTATGCACAGGTCAAAATTTATTCCCTCTTCAATAAAACGGTCATAAATGCCTGCGGAAAAAACTCCGCGCATTCCGCCGCCGACATCAACAATACCGGTCATGCTCTTCCTCCGACAAACTGAAAATTGCAGATATTATATCACACATCGGCTTTTAAGTCAAAAACGATATGCGAAATCATGGAATATTATCGGTATTTTAATTTGTAATATTCAGCCCCACCGATTTTTGCTTATATAATACCTTATACTTAGCCTGCGGGCGGTCAAAATTGCAGAAATTCCGCGCCGATAAGAGCCAAGAGAGCGGGATTGTGACGGATATTGTAAAAAGTTTGAATTTGCTCTGAAAAAAGCCGTATCTCCTCTTGACAAAATGTGGTTAGCAGTGTAAAATGTAAAACTGCACAATTATAATGGAGCGTTGTGTGCCCGGCCTTTTCGGCTAAGGGCTTGTTACAGCTTTCCCGAAACGCGGAAAACCGCTTCATTATTGCATTTCAACGCTCTTCAAAAGAGCTTGCGCGAGCCGTCAATTGACAAAAGTGTATAGCCCCGAAAAAAAATGGGATATCTGCTTCTGTCAATTGATGGTGATAACACGAAACGGATGAAAAAAGAACGGAGTGAATTGGCCTATGCTGAATGTTAAGCCCGTCAAAAAAGGAACGACCACGCGCATGAGCTTCGGCAAGATCGAAGAAGTCATGGAGATGCCCAATCTCATCGAGGTTCAGAAGAACTCGTACAAATGGTTTCTCGACACCGGACTCAAGGAGGTGTTCCGCGACATAGCGGAAATCACCGACTACACCGGCAACTGGGTGCTGACCTTTATAGACTATCGCATTGACGAGAAGACTAAACACACCGTGCAGGAGTGCAAGGAGCGCGACGCTACCTATGCAGCACCCATGCGCGTCACTGTGCGTCTGCTCAACAAGGAGACGGGTGCAATAAAGGAGTCCGAGGTCTTTATGGGTGAGTTCCCCATCATGACCGACAGCGGCACCTTTGTTATCAACGGCGCAGAGAGAGTCATCGTCTCCCAGCTCGTCCGTTCGCCGGGTGTATATTTCGATATGACCCACGACAAGACCGGTATCGAGCTGTTCTCAAGCACAATCAACCCCAACCGCGGCGCATGGCTTGAGTATGAGACGGACATAAACGACGTCTATTATGTAAGAATAGACAAGAACAGAAAGATATTCATCACCACTTTCATCAGAGCACTCGGACTCGGTACGGACGATGAGATCCGCGAGTTCTTCGGCAACGATGAGAGAATCGAAGCCACCATCGAGAGAGACGAGACGAAGAACCAGGGCGAAGCGCTCATGGAAGTCTTCAAGCGTCTGCGTCCCGGCGAGCCCGTGACCCTTGAGTCCGCCCAGCAGCTGCTCGACAATCTCTTCTTCGATCCGCGCAGATACGATATCTCGCGCGTCGGCAGATACAAATATAATAAGAAGCTCGCCATTGCCGCCCGCCTTGCAGGCTGTAAGCTTGCCGAGCCCGTTATCGCTCCGCTGACCGGCGAGATTCTTGCCGAGGCAGGCGAGGTTGTTACCAAGGCGAAGGCTAAGGAGATCGAGCGCGCAGGCGTTATGGTCGCCGTCGCCGATGTTGAGGGCAAGAAGGTCAAGATCATCTCCAACGGCATGGTCGATCCCATGGACTATGTGCCCGAGGGCGTGACCAAGGAAGAGCTTCTTGAAGCCGGCATCAACGAGAAGGTTCGCTTCCAGATAGTCACCGAGATAGTCGACGAGTGCGGCGACGACAAAGAGGCTCTTCTCGAGCAGCTCAGACTCCGCCACGACGACCTTATCCCGAACCACATTATAATCGACGATATCTTCTCTTCGATAAACTATATCAACTGCCTTGCGAACAAGATAGGCACCACGGACGACATTGACCACCTCGGCAACAGACGTATCCGCTGCGTGGGCGAGCTGCTCCAGAATCAGTTCAGAATCGGTCTGTCGAGAATGGAGAGAGTTGTCCGCGAGAGAATGACTCTTCAGGCTCAGGAGAAGGAGGAGAACATCACTCCTCAGGCTCTTATCAACATCCGTCCTGTCATGATGGCGATAAAGGAGTTCTTCGGTTCTTCCCCGCTGTCGCAGTTCATGGATCAGATCAACCCCCTTGCAGAACTGACTCATAAGCGCCGTCTTTCCGCCCTCGGTCCCGGCGGTCTTTCGAGAGACCGTGCAGGATTCGAAGTCCGAGACGTTCACTACTCGCATTACGGCAGAATGTGCCCCATCGAGACTCCCGAAGGTTCCAACGTCGGACTTATCTCCTACCTTGCAACTTTCGCACGCATAAATGAATACGGTTTCATCGAGGCTCCGTTCAGAAAGGTCGACAAGACCACCGGACGTGTCACTGACGAAGTTGAGTATATGACAGCCGATGTCGAGGACGATTACATTGTCGCCCAGGCGAACGAGCCGCTCGACGAGAACGGAATGTTCGTCCATGAGAGAGTCAACGCAAGACACAGGGACGGCTTCCTTGAGATCGACCGCATGAAGGTCGACTATATGGACGTCTCTCCGAAGATGGTCGTCTCCGTCGCAACTTCGATGATTCCGTTCCTCGAGAACGACGACGCAAACCGTGCCCTCATGGGCTCGAACATGCAGAAGCAGGCGGTTCCGCTGCTCAAGACCGAGAGCCCGATAGTCGGCACCGGTATGGAATATAAAGCGGCTGTCGACTCCGGCGTTGTCGTGCTTGCAAAGCACTCCGGCCGCGTCACAAAGGTCGATGCCGAGCAGATCGAGATTCTCAGCGACGAGAACATTCTCGACCATTACGATATAATCAAGTTCATGCGCTCCAACCAGGGCACATGCGTCAACCAGCGCCCGATAGTCACCCTCAACCAGCGCGTTGAAAAGGGCGACGTCATAGCTGACGGTCCCGCAACGGATCACGGCGAGATATCCCTCGGCAAGAACGCCCTTGTCGGCTTCATGACCTGGGAAGGCTACAACTACGAGGACGCGGTTCTCATCAACGAAAAGATGGTTCGCAACGATGTCTACACCTCGATTCATATCGAGAAACACGAGATCGAAGCGAGAGATACAAAGCTCGGACCCGAGGAGATCACAAGGGACATCCCGAACGTCTCCGACGATCTTCTGAGCAACCTTGACGAGCGCGGCATAATCCGCGTCGGCGCCGAAGTTCACTCCGGCGACATCCTTGTCGGTAAGGTAACGCCCAAGGGCGAGACCGAGCTGACCGCAGAGGAGAGACTGCTCCGCGCCATATTCGGCGAGAAGGCGAAAGAGGTCAGAGACACCTCCCTCAAGGTCTCCCACGGCGAATACGGCATCGTCGTCAAGGTCGAAGAGTTCACCCGCGAGAACAGCGATGAGCTCGCGCCCGGCGTAAACAAGGTCGTCCGCTGCTATATCGCCCAGAAGCGTAAGCTTTCCGTCGGCGATAAGATGGCAGGCCGCCACGGTAACAAGGGTGTTGTTTCAAGAATACTTTCTCAGGAGGATATGCCCTTCCTTCCGGACGGCACGCCGCTCGATATCGTGCTCAACCCCCTGGGCGTTCCCTCCCGAATGAATATCGGTCAGGTGCTCGAAGTGCATCTCGGCTTTGCCGCGAAGCATCTGGGCTACAAGGTCGAGACTCCCGTCTTCGACGGCGCGCACGAGGAAGATATCCGCGAAGCGCTCAAGCAGGCGGGACTCAGAGAGGACGGCAAGACGATACTCTACGACGGACGTACCGGCAGACAGTTCGATAACCCCGTCACCGTCGGCGTCATGTATTACCTCAAGCTGTTCCACCTTGTTGACGATAAGATTCACGCACGTTCCACCGGCCCGTACTCGCTCGTTACGCAGCAGCCCCTCGGCGGTAAAGCCCAGTTCGGCGGCCAGCGTTTCGGTGAGATGGAAGTCTGGGCTCTCGAGGCTTACGGTGCTGCCTACACCCTCCAGGAGATACTGACAGTCAAGTCCGACGATGTTGTCGGCCGTGTCAAGACCTACGAGGCAATAGTCAAGGGCAACAACGTTCCCAAGCCCGGCATTCCCGAGTCGTTCAAGGTTCTCGTCAAAGAGCTTCAGTCCCTCTGCCTTGATGTCAGCGTTCTTGACGCGGACGGCGAGGAGATAGACCTCAAGCAGACCGACGAGGAACTCGGATTTGCACCTTCAGACGATAAGGCATTCTCCTCCGTCAACGACGCCGGCACTGCAGGCGGCTACGGCACGGAAAACGAAGAGGGCGATATCTTCAATGTCGGCTCCGACGAGGACGACGATGACAGCGCCGATTTCGCAGACGATGCCGAGGGCGAAGATGACTACTATGACGGCGACATCTTCTCCGACAGCGAAGGCGAGCTTGACGACTACGACGACTGAGAACAGTCACCTTAAAAATATATTTTAAAAAGGGGCAGTCAACGGATGGAAAACAATACCTTTGAATCCATAAAAATAGGTCTTGCGTCTCCCGATAAGATCAGAAGCTGGTCTTACGGCGAGGTCAAGAAGCCCGAAACCATCAATTACCGCACACTCAAGCCCGAAAAGGACGGACTGTTCTGCGAAAGGATATTCGGACCCCAGAAGGACTGGGAGTGCCACTGCGGCAAATATAAAAGAATCCGCTACAAGGGCAAGATATGCGAACGCTGCGGCGTTGAGATAACCCGCTCCAAGGTTCGCCGCGAGAGAATGGGTCACATTGAGCTTGCAGCTCCCGTTTCCCACATCTGGTATTTCAAGGGAATACCCTCAAGAATGGGTCTTATCCTCGATATATCGCCGCGCAACCTTGAGAAAGTTCTCTACTTTGCGATGCATATCGTTATCGATCCCGGCACAACGGACCTTAAAAAGTATCAGGTTCTCGACGAGAAGGATTACGACGAGTACCGCCTGATGTATGAGGACGATTTCAGAGCGGGCATGGGCGCCGAGGCTATCAAGGAGCTCCTTGCCGAAATCGATCTCGACCAGCTCTCCGCGCAGCTGCGCGAGGAGATAGAGAACGCAAGCGGTCAGAAGAAGGCCAAGGCTCTCAAACGCCTTGAGGTTGTCGAGGCGTTTAGACAGAGCGGCAACAGACCCGAGTGGATGATCCTCGACGTGCTTCCGGTTATCCCGCCGGAGCTTCGTCCCATGGTTCAGCTCGAGGGCGGACGCTTTGCAACGAGCGACCTCAATGATCTTTACCGCCGCGTTATCAACAGAAACAACCGTCTGCGCAAGCTCCTTGAGCTCGGCGCACCCGAGATAATAGTCCGCAACGAGAAGCGTATGCTTCAGGAAGCTGTCGATGCTCTTATCGACAACGGCCGCCGCGGCAGACCCGTAACCGGTCCGAACAACAGAGCACTCAAGTCGCTCTCCGATATGCTTAAAGGTAAGCAGGGACGCTTCAGACAGAACCTGCTCGGTAAGCGTGTTGACTATTCCGGACGTTCGGTTATCGTTGTCGGTCCCGAGCTGAAGATTTATCAGTGCGGTCTGCCGACCGAGATGGCTCTTGAGCTGTTCAAGCCTTTCGTTATGAAGAGACTTGTCCAGACCGGCAAGGCGAACAACGTCAAGTCCGCAAGAAAGATGGTCGAGCGCCAGAATCCCGTTGTCTGGGATGCTCTCGAAGTGGTTATCAAGGATCACCCCGTGCTCCTCAACCGCGCTCCCACACTTCACAGACTCGGTATCCAGGCTTTCGAGCCCATCCTTGTCGAGGGCAGAGCTATCAAGCTTCATCCCCTCGTTTGTACCGCATTCAACGCCGACTTCGACGGCGACCAGATGGCAGTTCACGTTCCGCTTTCTGCGGAGGCTCAGGCTGAGGCGCGCTTCCTTATGCTCGCCGCCAACAACCTCCTCAAGCCCTCCGACGGACGCCCGGTCACTGTTCCCACGCAGGACATGGTCCTCGGCTCATATTACCTCACCCTTGAAAAGCCCGGCGAGCCCGGCGAGGGCAAGGTGTTCAGAGATGTCGATGAGGCTACCATGGCTTACGACGACGGCACCATCGGACTCCATGCGAGAATTAAGATCCGCATGACTAAGGAGATTGACGGCAAGCCCGTCAGAAAGCTCGTCTCCACCACCATGGGACGCGTTATCTTCAACGGACCTATCCCGCAGGATCTCGGTTTTGTTGACAGAAGCGATCCGGAGAACGACTTCAAGCTTGAGGTCGATTTCCTCGTCAATAAAAAGAAACTCGGCGAAATTATCGACAGATGCATCAAGATTCACGGCACCTCGATAGCAGCCGATATGCTTGATAAGATCAAGGCTCAGGGCTACAAGTACTCGACCCGAAGCGGTATCACCGTCGCTGTCTGCGACGCTACCATACCGCCGCGCAAGGGCGAACTCATTGCCGACGCCGAGAAGGACGTCGCCGAGATCATGGACAACTATGAGAACGGTCTTCTCTCCGATGAGGAGCGCACGAACATGGTCATTGAGACCTGGGAAGACTGCACAAAGAGAGTTGCCGCAGAACTCAAGGCGAACTTCGATCCCTACAACCCGATCAACATGATGCTTGACTCCGGTGCGCGAGGCAACGACAGCCAGCTGCGTCAGCTTGCAGGTATGCGCGGACTTATCGCGAATACAGCAGGTAAGACGATTGAAATCCCCATCAGAGCCAACTACCGTGAAGGTCTTAATATACTCGAATACTTCATCTCGTCGCGTGGTGCGCGTAAAGGTCTTGCCGATACCGCACTTCGTACCGCGGACTCGGGTTACCTCACCAGAAGACTTGTCGATGTCTCGCAGGATGTTATCATCCGCGAGGAGGACTGCGGCTGCACAGAGGGCTCGGATGTCTACGATATCTTCGACGGAAAGCGCCGCATAGTCAGCCTCACCGAGCGTCTTACCGGCCGCTATCTGCTCAACGACTTTGTCGACGAGGATACCGGCGAGCTTATCATGAGCAAGGATAAGATGATGAGCGAGGATGACGCAAAGCGCGTCGCCGACAAGGTATACGAGTACCACGACAGAAAGGTCGCCGCGGGCGAAGAGCCCGAGGGCAGCCTTGCGAAGATAAAGATCCGTTCGCTGCTTACCTGCCAGTCCGAGCACGGCGTCTGCATCAAGTGCTACGGCGCGAACCTTGCAACCGGCGAGCCTGTTACGGTCGGTGAAGCAGTCGGTATTATCGCGGCTCAGTCGATAGGCGAGCCCGGTACACAGCTGACGATGAGAACGTTCCACACCGGCGGCGCGAAAGACCAGTCCGATATCACGGAAGGTCTTCCCAGAGTCGAGGAGCTGTTCGAAGCGAGAAAGCCCAAGAGCCTCGCTCTTATCAGTGAGATCTCCGGTACGGTTTCCGAGCGCGAGATCAAGAAGGTCAGAAACATCATCGTCACCGATCCCGAGACCCTCGAGGAGAAGGCGTATCCCATCCACTACGGTATGCGCGTCAAGGTTGAGCCCGGCGATCACATCAACAAGGGCGACACCATCACCGAAGGCGCTCTCAACCCGCACGATATTCTCGCAGTCCTCGGCGTCGAGGCTGTTCACGATTACCTCATCCGCGAGGTTCAGAGAACCTACCGTATGCAGGGTGTTGACGTCAACGATAAGCACATCGAGGTCATCGTCCGTCAGATGATGAAGAAAGTCAAGGTCACCGATCCCGGCGACACGACTTTCCTGCCCGGCGCTGTTGTTGACAAGCTCGAGTTCAAGGCGGAGAACGCACGCGTCGCCGCCAAGGCTCAGGAGACAGGCGAGGAGCTCGCAGAGGCTCAGTGCATGCCCGTGCTCATGGGTATCACAAAGGCTTCTCTTGCAACCGAGTCCTTCCTCTCGGCCGCATCCTTCCAGGAGACGACAAGAGTTCTCACCGACGCCGCCATCAAGGGCAAGAGCGATCCGCTGCTCGGTCTCAAGGAGAATGTCATCATCGGCAAGCTCCTGCCGTCGGGTACCGGCATGAAGTGCTACAGCGATGTTCAGGTGCTTCCCACTACGGGCATCTTCAGCGACCTTGCCGAGAAGCTCGAAGAGGCGGAGAACCAGGAAGAAGCAGAATAATAAACAACCATCGAGCCGGAGTCTGCCGCTTTTGCGGGGGACTCCGGCAGCGGTGACTATAAAGAGATGCGTTTATTGGACAAAAATCATATATAATGCCCCGATAAACGCCGAATATTTTGTCATTTGACGAACCGAAAAGGTTGACAAACAGAACCTTCAGCGGTATAATTTTAAATTGTGATGTCTTGTGTTTTGGGATAATTATGCCCGAAGCGCGGATTTCATATATAAATCTTAGAAAGGAGATGTACTGCTTGCCAACGTTTAATCAGCTTGTGAGAAACGGAAGAGAAACTCTTGAGAAGAAACCCAAAGCCCCCGCGCTTTTGAAGGGTCTCAACTCCAAGAAAAATGTCATGACCGACACTGCTTCTCCGCAGAAGCGCGGTGTTTGCACAGCGGTTAAGACCACCACCCCCAAGAAGCCCAACTCGGCTCTTAGAAAGATCGCCAGAGTTCGTCTTTCCAACGGCATCGAGGTTTCGGCTTATATCCCGGGCGTCGGTCATAACCTTCAGGAGCACTCGGTTGTTCTCATCCGCGGCGGCCGTGTTAAGGACCTTCCCGGTGTGCGTTACCACATCATCCGCGGAACGCTCGATACACAGGGCGTCAACGGCAGAATGCAGGCCCGTTCCAAGTACGGTGCTAAGCGTCCGAAGGCTGCCAAAAAGTAATTCCGCATGATGCGGAAAGCTTAAGAGACAGAATCTTCTTGCAGGTGATTACTCCAATGCGAGAGTGCATTGAAATACATGCCTCCCATTGACACCACGAGAGTTTTGTCACTCGAGTACCTATGATATCATTACTATGAAGGAGGGAAGCGAAGTGCCAAGAAGAGGCAAGATAGCAAAACGTGACGTTTTGCCCGATCCGCTTTACAACTCAAAGCTCGTAACACGCCTTATCAACAACGTCATGATCGACGGTAAGAAGGGCGTCGCTCAGAAAATCGTTTACGAGGCTTTCGACATTATCCGTGAGAAGACCGGCAAGGAACCGCTTGAGGTTTTTGAGGCTGCTATGGAGAATGTCATGCCCGTTCTCGAAGTCAAAGCTCGTCGAGTCGGCGGTGCAACCTATCAGGTTCCCATGGAGGTTCGTCCGGAGAGAAGACAGACCCTCGGTCTGCGCTGGATAACCCTTTATTCCCGTCAGCGTTCCGAGAGAACGATGAAGGAGAGACTTGCTAACGAGATCATGGATGCCGTCAATTCGACCGGTTCGGCATTCAAGAAGCGTGAGGATACTCACAAGATGGCAGAGGCCAACAAGGCATTTGCACATTTCAGGTGGTAATTTCACCTATATATTTTGCTATTCGCACAAAGGCGAGATACGGAGGTTTTTATGCCGAGAGAGGTTTCACTGGAAAAGACCAGGAATATCGGAATCATGGCGCATATTGACGCAGGCAAAACCACCACAACGGAGCGTATCCTGTTCTACACAGGAAAGACCCACAAACTCGGCGAAGTGCATGATGGTGCTGCGACAATGGACTGGATGGAGCAGGAGCAGGAGAGAGGTATAACCATTACCTCCGCTGCAACCACTTGCTTCTGGAAGAACCACCGAATCAACATCATCGACACTCCCGGCCACGTGGACTTCACCGTTGAGGTTGAGCGTTCTCTGCGTGTTCTGGACGGTTCTGTTACCGTTCTTTGCGCAAAGGGCGGCGTTGAGCCCCAGTCCGAAACCGTCTGGAGACAGGCGGACAAGTACCAGGTTCCGAGAATGGTCTATGTTAACAAGATGGACATTATGGGAGCTAACTTCTATAATGTTATAGACATGATGAAGGAGCGCCTGAAGTGTAACGCAGTTCCGATTCAGCTCCCCATAGGCGCGGAAGCTGACTTCAAGGGAATCATCGACCTTGTTCAGATGCAGGCTGATGTCTACTATGATGACAAGGGTCTCGACGTCAGAGTTGAGGATATTCCCGAGAACATGAAGGAACTTGCACAGAAGTATCATGATGAGCTCGTTGAGCACGTCGCCGAACAGGACGACGAGCTGCTCGAGAAGTATCTCGGCGGCGAGGAGCTCACCATTGATGAGATAAAGACCTGCATCCGCAAGTCTACTATCGCCAATAAGATGGTTCCCGTATGCTGCGGTACTTCTTACCGCAACAAGGGTGTTCAGCAGCTGCTTGACGCTATTGTTGATTACATGCCCGCTCCGACGGATGTCCCGTCGATAAAGGGCACGAACCCCGAGACCGGTGAAGAGGAGTTCCGTCATTCTTCGGATTCCGAGCCGTTCTCAGCTCTTGCTTTCAAGATCGCGACCGACCCCTTCGTCGGTAAGCTCTGCTTCTTCAGAGTTTATTCGGGCACAGTCACCACCGGCAGCACTGTTTACAATGCTACCAAGGACTGCAACGAGCGTCTGGGAAGAATCCTGCAGATGCACTCCAACCACAGAAAGGATATCGACTGCGTTTACGCCGGAGATATCGCTGCGACTATCGGTCTTAAGAACACCACTACCGGCGACACGCTCTGCGACGCCAAGGCTCCTATAATCCTTGAGTCCATGGAGTTCCCCGATCCCGTTATCAGGGTCGCTATCGAGCCCAAGACCAAGGCAGGCCAGGAGAAGATGGCTATCGCGCTTGCAAAGCTCGCCGAAGAGGATCCGACCTTCAAGTGCTACACTGATGAAGAGACGGGTCAGACCATCATCGCCGGCATGGGCGAGCTTCACCTTGAGATAATCGTTGACAGACTTCTTCGTGAGTTCAAGGTCGAGGCTAATGTCGGTAAACCCCAGGTCGCATACCGCGAGACCATCACCAAACCCGCAGAGAGCGATACCAAGTATTCGCGTCAGTCGGGCGGCCGCGGACAGTACGGTCACGTCAAGATCCGCATCGAGCCCAACCCCGAGAAGGGTTATGAGTTCGTCAACGAGGTCGTCGGCGGCGCTATCCCGAAGGAATATATCGGACCTGCAGAGGCCGGTATCAAGGGTGCAATGCAGTCGGGCGTTCTTGCAGGCTTCAACGTTGTTGACGTCAAGGTCACTCTTTACGATGGATCTTATCACGAGGTCGACTCCTCCGAAATGGCGTTCAAGATCGCTGGTTCTATGGCGTTCAAGGATGCGATGAAGAAGGCAGCACCCGTGCTCATGGAGCCCATCATGAAGGTCGCCATTATCGTCCCCGAGGACTATATGGGCGATGTTATCGGCGATGTCAACTCCCGCCGCGGACAGATCGAAGGCACCGAGATGCGTACGGGCGCAGTGCAGATCAATGCATTCATCCCGCTGTCGAACATGTTCGGCTACGCTACCACCCTTCGTTCCAAGACGCAGGGACGCGGCCAGTATGTCATGGAGCCCAGCCACTACGCCGAGGTTCCGAAGTCCATTGCTGAGACTGTCATCAAGGACAAGTAATTTTTAAAAAGCACTTGAATTTTCAGGTGTAAATTGATAGAATAGTTTTATGCTGATGCATGAGACAATTATTTAACCAATTAAAGGGAGGAAATTCCAAATGGCAAAAGCTAAATTCGAAAGAACTAAGCCCCATGTAAACATTGGTACCATTGGTCACGTTGACCATGGTAAGACTACTCTTACCGCTGCTATCACCAAGACTCTCGCTATGAAGGGCGAGGCTGAGTTTGTTGATTACGCTAACATCGATAAGGCTCCCGAGGAGAGAGAGCGCGGTATTACAATCAACACCGCTCACGTTGAGTATGAGACTGCTACCCGTCACTATGCTCACGTTGACTGCCCCGGCCATGCTGACTATATCAAGAACATGATCACCGGTGCTGCTCAGATGGACGGCGCTATCCTTGTTATAGCTGCTACCGACGGCCCCATGGCTCAGACCAAGGAGCACCTTCTTCTTGCCCGCCAGGTTGGCGTGCCCTATATCATCGTCTTCATGAACAAGGTTGACCAGGTCGACGATCCTGAGCTCCTTGAGCTTGTCGAGATGGAGATTCGCGATACTCTTAACGAGTATGGCTTCCCCGGCGATGACACCCCGATCATCAAGGGTTCTGCTCTTAAGGCTCTTGAGTACAACGGCAATGATCCTGACGCCCCCGAGCTTGCTTGCATCTGGGAGCTCATGAACGCTGTTGACACTTATATCCCCACTCCCGATCGTAAGGCTGACCTGCCTTTCCTTATGCCTGTTGAGGATGTCTTCACCATCACCGGCCGTGGTACTGTTGCCACCGGTAGAGTTGAGCGTGGACAGCTGAGAACCGGCGACGAGCTTGAGATCGTTGGTCTTAAGGAAGAGAAGGGCAAGACCGTCTGCACCGGAATCGAGATGTTCCGCAAGACCCTCGATTACGCTGAGGCCGGCGACAACATCGGCGCTCTTCTTCGTGGTGTTCAGAGAAATGAGATCGAGCGTGGACAGGTTCTTTCCAAGCCCGGCACCATTCATCCCCACACCAAGTTTGTCGGCCAGGTTTACGTCCTTACTAAGGACGAGGGCGGCCGTCACACTCCGTTCTTCAACAACTATCGTCCCCAGTTCTACTTCAGAACTACTGACGTTACCGGTATCATCTCCCTTCCCGAGGGCGTAGAGATGTGCATGCCCGGCGACAACATTGACATGTCTGTCGAGCTTATCGCTCCCATCGCTATCGAAGAGGGTCTCCGCTTCGCTATCCGTGAAGGCGGCCGTACCGTCGGCTCGGGCGTTGTTATCAAGATCAACGAGTAATTAATGCCCTTTTGATCCCGTAGGCTTTCCTGCGGGATCTTTTTTTATGCCGATTTATCTATTTTTAATAATCAATATCCAAAAAGTACGGGCGTTTTTATTGATTTATCTCGGCGGGTATGATAAAATTAATTGAAAATTTTATCACAGGAGTGAAGTAAATGGGAAAGTTAAACAATATCGACAAGGCCGCAGCGGGTAAAGGCTCCGGCATCAACACACTCTGGCAGTTTGTCAAGTTCATCGTCGTCAGCCTCGGCGCCTGCATCGTTCAGGTTGCATCTCTCGCGATTCTTTACAACATCCCCGCAATCAAGGCTCTGAGCACGCAGGCATTCCACTGGTTCGTCTTTGACTATCCGGTCATCGAGGGTCAGCGCTGCGGACTTGCGCTCTTCATTGCATTCAACGTTTCGAACCTTCTGGCGCAGATAGTTGCATTCTTCATCAACAAGGAAAAGACTTTCAACTCGGGCTCCAACACCGCTATTACTCTGCCCATATACATAATCTTCACCCTTGCTCTCGTCTGCTTCTCTGCGTGGTTCAACCCCGTAGTTTTCGAGTTCTGCACCTCGAAGTTCCATCTGAACAGCGGCCTTTCGCTCACTATAGCTACCGCTGTCTGCTCAGCTCTCCAGTTCTTCCTCTATTTCCCCGTGGATAAGATTCTTTTCCACAAGAAAAAGGAAGACAAGAAAGCAAAATAATCAAAAAATAAAAAGGGTCGGCGCAGATGTGCCGACCCTTTCGCCTTGTTAAATTACGCACCCTCCGCGCTTTTACGGAGGGTGCTGTATTTTATTTTCAGCTTCTCAGCCACTCAAGAGCCGCTTCGAGTGGGGAGGCGGTGGCGACATCCGGTTCGATAGAAGTCTCTTTGAATATCTCGCCCGTGCGCGCCTTGTCAAACGCGACGGTCAGATACATCTGCGCGCCGTCATACATGTTGTAGAGCATATTGACGCTTGTGTAGCCTGCGGTCGGTGCGCCGAAAGTCCTTGTGTTTTCGAGTCCTCTGAAGCAGAGCGTCAGAGCTTCGCCTGAGCTCGCAGTCATGTCGTCGGTAAGTATCGCAACGGGTACATTCAGCTTCTCTTCGGGATAGAGGCTCCTGCCGCCTGTGCCCGCATTGCTGACAACGCCGTTTTTGAGCGTGACCGGGATATCGTAGCTGCGGTAGTGATAATAAACCAATTCGCCGTCTGGCAGCAGCGACGAGACAGCCGTCGCCATCGGACCCATGTCACCGCCGGTGTTGCCGCGCAGGTCGAGCACAACGCCCTTTATTTTATCGCGGTTCTCGTGAATGAAGTCCTCCGCGACTTTTGCGTATTTCTGTCCCGCTTCGGCTGTGCCGAGGAAATCTTCGGCTGTGACGAGGAAATCGGGGAGTTTTATTATTGCAATATCGCCGTCGAGCGAAACGGTGGGCAGAACCTCGTCATAGCTCTCGGTTGTGTCCTGCGATTCCGATTTTGTCATGAACATTGAGTGCTTGCCGCCGCAAACCGAAAGAGCCTTTTTAATCGCGGGGTATGTGTCCTCATAGCTCTCGGCGTTTTCTATTATCTTGAGACATTCTTCGTAAGTGCTTTTCCACTCGTCGCTTCTCGAATATATCCCGTTTTTGCCTATGGTTGCAAGAGCGTCCTTGCCGTAGCGCTCTGCCGACGGCGGGACGAGATAAAATCCGAATGTCGGTCCGTATTTCATAACGACAGCCAACGCCGCAGCGATAATGATTATGAGCGGTATGCATATTCCGAGCGCGATGCGCAGCTTCTTATTTTTGCTTTTGGTTTTCATAAAAAACTCCTCCTGTCGATAATGATTATATCAAAAGAGTGGGTCATTCTCAATAACAAAGCCTTACATTGTAAACTTGATTTCTTACATTTGTGTAAGATTCGGCGGCGAAAAAAGTTGAAAAAACTATAAATTGGGTCTTTACAACCGATGAACAATATGATATAGTATTCACAGCAAAAAATCTTTAAGAGCGGTACAGAGATGCCGACAAGATGGTCATATTCAGTGCGGATAGGGTATATCTGCGTGTTTTTGTGCGATTTTGTCGGTGCGGCAGGATCGTATTTTTTTTATGCTTCGGGGTGAGTAAATGGAGTTCAAGGCCTATATCATGGACAGCGCGGCGGTCAACCGTGCGCTCGCGCGGATATCGCACGAGATAATCGAGCGAAACGGCGATTCGGATGAGATATGCCTTGTCGGCATAATGAGAAGAGGCGCACCGCTTGCGGATATCCTCGCCTCAAAGATCGAGAGCCTCGGCGTGAAGACGCAGAAAGGCTATCTCGACATCACGCTCTACAGGGACGACCTGAGCGAGAGCGCGAGCCAGCCGACGGTGAACTCCGGCAAGCTTGATTTTTCCGTTGAGGGCAAGACGGTCGTCATGGTAGACGATGTGCTCTACACCGGCAGAACGGCGCGCGCCGCGATGGATGCGATAATCTCCCTCGGCCGCCCGGCGAAGATACAGTTTGCAACGCTTGTTGACAGGGGACACAGGGAGCTCCCGATAGTCGCCGACTATGTCGGCAAGAACGTGCCGACCTCACGCGGCGAAGTGGTCGTTGTGAAGATCCCGCCGTTCGACGATGAGACAAGCGTCTCAATATACAGCAAATAAGACTTTGACGCAGAAGCGGTTCACCGGGACTGTGTTGAGTATAGACAGGCAAAATTTGAGGAGGTCAATAGTATGAAATTGATTTACGGTATCAAAGACAAGCCGAAGTTCGGCAAGCTTATCGTCTTTGCGTTCCAGCAGCTGCTCGCGATTATGGCAGCGACCATCGCAGTTCCCATGATAACTTCGGGTGTTTATAACTGCGGCGAAGTGCAGATGAGCACTGTCGCGGCGCTCTTCGGCGCCGGCGCAGGCACCCTTGTATATGTTCTCTTCACGAAGGCAAAGAGCCCTGTTTTCCTCGGTTCTTCTTTCGCTTTCCTCGGCTCGATGGCAGCCGCTTTCGCAGGCGCGACCACCGTTGCGCTCGGCTATCTCGGACTGATTCTCGGCGCTGTGTTCGCGGGTCTCGTCTATGTTGTTATAGCAATAGCAGTCAAGATTTCCGGTGTCGGCTGGATCAATAAGCTCATGCCCGCCGCCGTTATCGGACCCACCGTCGCTATAATCGGACTTTCGCTCGCAGGCAACGCTATCGGCGACCTCCAGAAAGGCTCCTATGCAGTCAACGGCGAGCCGACCGCAAGCGTCTATGTCGCTATCATCTGCGGTCTCGTCACTCTCTTCGTGACAATGTTCTGCTCCGTCTTCGGCAAGAAGATGGTTAAGCTCATCCCGTTCATCATCGGCATCCTCTCCGGCTACGCTGTTGCGGCTATCTTCACCGTTATCGGTATCAAGACCGGAAACGACGCTCTCAAAGTTATCGACTTCAGCGGCTTCACTGCACTCGTTGCCGACGGTGTGGGAGTCAAAACCTTTGTTTCGATACCCGACTTCACCTTCTTTGAGGCTTTCGGTGCCTTCGGCGAGCTCAGCGGTTCTTACATAGCGGCTGTTGCAGTGGCTTATGTCCCCGTTGCATTCGTTGTCTTCGCAGAGCACATCGCTGACCACAAGAACATCTCTTCCATAGTCGAAACTGACCTCCTTGTTGAGCCCGGTCTCCACAGAACCCTGCTCGGCGACGGTATCGGCTCGATGGTCGGCGCTGTCTTCGGCGGCGCACCGAACACCACTTACGGCGAGTCCATAGCCTGCGTGGCTATCTCCGGCAACGCTTCCGTTGCGACTATCGTCTGCACGGCAGTCCTCGCGATAATCGTCGCGTTCCTTTCACCCTTCGCAACTTTCCTCGCTTCGATTCCCTCCTGCGTCATGGGCGGCGTGTGCATCTCGCTCTACGGCTTCATCGCAGTCAGCGGTCTGAAGATGATCCAGAAAGTTGACCTCGAAGATAACAGAAACCTCTTCGTTGTCTCCGTTATTCTTATCGCCGGTATCGGCGGCCTGACCGTTTCCTTCGGCAAGGTCACGATAACCTCCATCGCCTGCGCACTCATCCTCGGCATCCTGACGAATGTTGTGCTCGGCAACAGAGAGAAGAACAAAAAGGCTGAATAAGCCGATATAAAACAGAATCGGGCGGTACAGATTAGCTCTGTGCCGCCCGTTTTTTTGCTCTTCGCCGCAGGAAAATGTTCATATTGCGAAGCTTTGAACTAAACAAATATACATCGTGCATCATTATAGAGCACGCGAAACGGAAAATCAACCGTTATAAAGCGCCCGTCGTTCGTCAAATTGTACAGCTTTCGAGGTCAATTTTTGTGACAACGGACAGGGGCTTTTATGGTATAATTATATAACCAAAAAGGGGTTCGATATTTTTAGCGGAGGAATATATGCTTTATAAAAAGAATTATCTCAGCACCCTGTCCGATGAGCTGTTTCGCTCCCCGACGAGCGAATACCGAGCCGCGCCGTTCTGGGCGTGGAACTGCAGGCTCGAAGAGGATGAGCTTCTGCGGCAGATAGAAATTTTTCATGAGATGGGCTTCGGCGGATTTCATATGCATGTCAGAACCGGCATGGATACGGAATATCTGAGCGACGAGTTCATGCATCTCATCCGCTCCTGCACCGACAAGGCGAAGAGCGAAAAAATGCTCGCGTGGCTCTATGACGAGGACAGATGGCCCTCCGGCGCCGCCGGCGGAATAGTAACAAAAGATAAGCGTTTCCGCGCGCGCCACCTGCTCTTTACCGTCAGACCCTATGACGGCTCTGCGGGCTTCACGGACGACTCCACATCGCGCGGAGTGCGCTCCGAGGATGGCGAGCTGCTTGCCTGCTACGACATAGTGCTCGATTCCGACGGATATTTGAAGAGCTACAAGCGCATCGGTGAGAACGACCCTGCCGAGGGGACGAAGTGGTACGCCTATCTTGAAATAAGCGGCGCGAACCCGTGGTATAACGGTCAGGCTTATCTCAACACGCTCGACAAAAAGGCGGTCCAACGCTTCGTTGAGGTCACTCACGAGCGGTACAAAGAGGTCGTCGGCGACGAGTTCGATGAAACTGTCCCCGCGATTTTTACCGACGAGCCGCAGTTCACGCGCAAGACGCTCATGGACAACTCGACCGACACGGATGATCTCATCATGCCGTGGACGGACGATTTTGCAACGACATATTCAGATACATATTCTCAGGATATCATGGAATTCCTGCCGGAAATATTCTGGGATCTGCCGGACGGAAAAGTTTCCGCCGCCCGTTACCGCTATCACGATCATATTGCGGAGCGGTTCTCTTCGGCGTTCGCCGATACGGTCGGCGGCTGGTGCCGCGAAAACGGTATCGCGCTGACGGGTCACATGATGGACGAGCCGACGCTCGAAAGCCAGACGGGTGCGCTCGGCGAAGCGATGCGCTCATACCGCTCGTTCGGGCTGCCCGGCATTGATATGCTCTGCTCGTGGAAAGAATACACGACCGCGAAGCAGGCTCAGTCCGCCGCGCATCAGTTCGGCTATGAAGGTGTGCTCTCCGAGCTTTACGGCGTTACAGACTGGGATTTTGACTTCAGAGGACACAAACTCAACGGCGACTGGCAGGCGGCTCTCGGCGTCACGGTGCGCGTGCCGCACCTGTCGTGGGTTTCCATGGCAGGCGAGGCGAAGCGAGACTATCCCGCCTCGATAAACTATCAGTCCCCGTGGTACAAAAAATATTCCTGCGTTGAAAATCACTTCGCGCGAGTCAACACGGCGATGACCCGCGGCGTGCCGATTGTAAAGGTCGGCGTTATCCACCCGGTAGAGAGCTTCTGGCTCCACTGGGGACCCAACGACAAATCGGGACTCATCCGCGAAGAGCTTGACAAAAATTTCCAGGATCTGACAAAGTGGCTGCTGTTCGGCAGCATAGATTTCGATTTCATCAGCGAGTCGCTGCTGCCCGGGCTCTGCCCGCATGCGGACGCGTCGCTGAGAGTCGGCGAGATGAAGTACGATGTGATAGTCGTACCAGGGTGCGAGACGCTCCGCTCGTCAACGCTCGACAGGCTCGAAAAGTTCCGCGAGGACGGCGGCAGGGTAATATTCCTCGGCGAAGCCCCGACTCTCGAGGACGCACAGCCGTCCGACAGGGGAGAGAGGCTATTTAAAAACAGCGAGCACATACCATATCAGCGCGCGTCGCTTCTGACGGCGCTCGATTCCGAACGCTCCGTCTGCATCCGTGACGAGGACGGCTATCTCTCGGGCGGGCTGATATATCAGCTGCGCGAGGATACCGACAGCCTGTGGCTCTTTGTCGCGCACGCCGTGGAGCCGTATGACTGCAACATAACGAATTTCAATGATATAAAAATAACCGTAAAGGGCGAATATTCGCCCGTGATATACGACACCTTGAGCGGCGAGATAAAGCCAGCGGAGTTCGATTATCTCAACGGCAACACCGTGATAAGCGCGAGGCTCTATGAATACGACAGCCTGCTGCTCAGACTCTATGACGGCTGCTCCGAGGGTCAGTATACTGAGCCGGAGGAGCGCGAGGACAAGAAAATTGCAGTCCCCTGTGAGACGGAATATGAGCTCGACGAGCCAAACGTTATGCTTCTTGACATGGCACGTTTTGCGCTTGATGGCGATGAGCTGAGCGGCGAAGAAGAGGAACTTCTCAGAGCTGATAATATCTGCCGCGAAAAGCTCGGATTCCCGCTTCGAAGCGGCGCGGTGATGCAGCCGTGGGTCATTCACGAGCCCGTGCCCGAGCATAAAATCAAGCTCAGATTCACTATAGACAGCGCGCTCGCGCTAGACGGCGTGTCACTCGCGCTTGAGGACGCTGAGAAAGCGCAGATAACGCTCAACGGTCAGGCGGTCGACAACACCGTGACCGGCTGGTATGTTGACAAATCGATAAAGACCGTTAATCTGCCGAAGATAGAGCAGGGAGAGAATATACTCGATATCGTCCTCCCGTTCGGCAAGCGCACGAATGTCGAATGGTGCTATCTGCTCGGCGACTTCGGCGTCGAGGTGCGCGGCAGGCTCAAGAAGCTCGTAAAGCGCCCCGAAAAGCTCGCGTTTGGCAGTATAGTGAATCAGGGTCTGCCGTTCTACGGCGGCTGTGTGACCTACCGTTTCGGCGTCGACTGCCCCGGCGGGGATATCAAAATTACCGTCCCGCACTACGACGGTGCGCTGACCGATATATTTGTTGACGGCGTTCACGCGGGTGAGATAATCTTCCCGCCGTATGAGCTGGAGCTCAAAAATATCGGCACGGGCAGGCATGAGATAGCGGTGAAGCTCTACACGAACCGCAGAAATGCGTTCGGCACGGTGCATCTCTATGAGCGCAAATGCCACTGGATAGGTCCGGATGCATGGCGCACAAGGGGGAGCAAGTGGAGCTACGAATATGTTCTTCGTGATATAGGCGTGGAGTCCGCGCCTGTAATATACAGCTTGAAAAAATAAAAATAAAGGAGCAACAAACGATGAAAAAAGCACTCAAATCGATTCTCGCAGTCGTTCTGGCGCTGACGATGATTATGTCGTGCTCTTTCGCCGCCACTGCAAGCGCAGCGAGCGCGAATGCCGCACCGACTGACGTCTCGGTCTCGGAAATTCCGCAGATTATCGCGGGACTTGTGAAAATCGGCATTGAAGTCGCCAAGAAAGCCTATGAGTACTACGACAAGTATGTCCCGGATTCGGTAAAGGACTTCAATTCTACCGTTGCCAAGGACGCTGCCGGCGCGGTCAAGAATCTGGCAAAAATCGAACCGCTCAAGGTTTTGATAGGCGGCAAGGAGTACGATGTGAGCACCCCGTGGGGACTCATTACGGCTCTTGCGAAGATGGAGACGGATAAAGAGAAGACAAGTATTCTCATGACCTATCTCGACTGCATCTTCACAAAGATAATCAGCTTCATTGCGGACATGGTCCCGCTGCCGAGGGGACTTACCAAGCTTGAGGACTATAAGCCCGAGAGCGAGAACTTCTACAAGGGCAGCAAGGAATTTGTCAGCGAGGCTTCTGAGGACGCGAAGTGGCAGCTCGGCTACAGCCAGGCGAGCCTCGTCCCCGACGATGTTCTCAACGGACATTATTATCTTGCGGGCTACCTGCTTCAGAACTTCCCGTCGAACACTGTTGAGACCGTGCTCGATGACATGAAGGTTCGCACCGTTGTTGTTGACGACGGACGCGGCAAGGTCGTTTTCTCGACCATCGAGTGCATCGGCATCGCGAGCGAGGACATCAAGCAGATCCGCGACCGCGTTGCAAAAGAGCTCAAAGACGAAAACATAATCTCTGTCAATGTCTTTGCGACCCATTGCCACAGCTGCATCGACACGCAGGGTCTCTGGAATCCCTTCTTCGTCAAGCTTGCGAAAAACATCGGCGTCACCTATAGCGGTAAGGGCGAGTATTCCTCCGGTACCGACCCGAAGTATATGAATTTCCTCTTTGAAAAGACCACTGATACTATAGTCGAGGCGTGCAAGAGCATGAAGTCCGGCGAGATGTATGAGGCTACCCTCGACCACCTCGGCGAGGACTACATCAACGACAAGCGCGGCGTGTTCGACGCTGTCGACAATCTCACAAGACTCCGCTTCGTCCCCGACGACGGCAGCACCGAGACCTATATAGTCAACATGTCCGCTCATCCCTATATCACCGGTCTCAAGACCAGCAAGAGCAGCGGCAAGGAGCTCTCCGCAGACTACACCTACTACATGGAGCAGATAATCAGCAGCGCGGAGAACAACAACACGAACTTCATGTTCATCAACGGCGCTCTGTGCGGCATCTATTCCGCCCGCGGAGTCACCAACGACGGCGTTGACACCGTCCGCAGAAGCGAAGAGGCTACCCGCTACGGCAACGAGCTCGGCAGAATGGTAGTTGCTCTGACCATGACCAAGGATGAGATAAAGCGCGCGGGCGACTGGCTCACGAACGACAAGTTCTATGCCGACGCCGCCGAGGCGATAAAGAACAACACCGAGCTTACCGACGAAGAGAAGCAGAAGAAGCTCGACGCGATAACCGTTTGGTACGAGAACTGGGAGCCCGTCAAAGAGACGAGAGTTGAGCCCATACTCAACATCAGACACAAGGAAGTTCTGGTCGAGATAAGCAATCCTGTTATCGAGGCGGTCGGCAAGGCGAGACTCGTCGGCAACAAGATATATTACGATAAGAACGAGACTCTCTATACCACAACGGAGATAGGCTATCTTGAGATAGGCAAGAACATTAAAATTGCTCTTCTGCCCGGCGAAGTATCGCCCGAGCTTATCGACGGAAAAGGCGCCTGCCTTGCCGAGAACGCTTACAGCGGCAAGGACTTCGGCTATCCGTCGCTCAACAGCATCGTCAGCGACTATGCGGGCAAGAATGTTGAGCTCTATGTGTTCGGCGAGGCTAACGATGCCTGCGGATATGTCGTGCCCGACAATGACTACTGCATGATCTTCTTCGACGGTTCCGACCTGCTCGGCGACCACTATCAGGAGACCATCTCCTTCGGCAGAACGGTTGCTTCGACCCTCGTCAAGGCTTATGCCGAGATGATGAAGGATCTCAAAGCCGGAAGATAAAATGAACAAAAGCCGGGGCTTTCAGCTCCGGCTTAGTTTGTCGACAGCTTGCGGACTGCAATTTTGATGTAGATATAAAAAGACCGCCTGAATTTCAGGCGGTCTTTTATACTATGCTTTTTTACTTTACTTCTTCTGCGGTGCGGAAGCCTTTCTTGACGAGGAGGTTGTTTATTCTGTCCTTCGGGTCGAGAAGCTTGCTGACCGAGGTGTCGTGGTTAAGAGTGTCGATAACATAGGAGATGTACTTCGACAGATCAACTTCGACATACCACTCGCGCTGCTTGAGCTCGGGGGTTCTGTAGATGAGGTTGGTGGTGAACACCTTGTTGATAAGGCCGCTTTCGTATGCCTTGTCGAAAGCCTCAAGTCCGTTGCAGAACAGGCCGAAGCAGGTGCAGACGAAGATTCTTCTCGCCTTGAGCTCCTTGAGCTTCGTTGCAACTTCGATCATCGACTCGCCGGAGGAAATCATGTCGTCAACAATGACAACATCCTTGCCCTCAACATTGTCGCCGAGGAACTCGTGGGCGATTATCGGGTTTCTGCCGTCAACAACGACCGAATAGTCGCGTCTCTTGTAGAACATACCGAGGTCAACGCCGAGAACGGTCGAATAATAGATGCAGCGACCCATGCCGCCCTCATCGGGGGAAATTATCATCAGATGATCGTTGTCGATCTTGAGATCGGGAACATTCTTGACAAGCGCCTTTATCATCTGGTAAGCAGGCTGAATGTTTTCAAAGCCGTGGTTCGGGATAGCGTTCTGAACTCGCGCGTCGTGCGCGTCAAAGGTGATGAGGTTGTCCACTCCGAGAGCGCTCAGCTCCTGAAGAGCCATGGCGCAGTCAAGAGATTCTCTGCTTGAACGCTTGTGCTGTCTTCCTTCGTAGAGCATGGGCATGATGACGGTGATGCGTCTTGCCTTGCCGCCGATCGCGCTGATGGCGCGCTTGAGGTTCGCGTAGTGATCGTCGGGGCTCATCATATTGTCCTTGCCGTACATCTTATAGGTCAGACCGTAGTTGAACATATCGCAGACGATGAAGATATCGTAGCCGCGAACGGACTGCTGGATGTGGCACTTCGATTCGCCCGAGCCGAAACGCGGGAATGCCGCCTTGATGAGGTAGGAGTCGCGCTGATAGCCCGAGAACGCGATGGTTGTTTTGTGCTCGCTCTCGCGGATCTCGCGCCATGTTTTGAGATAGGCGTCGATCTTTGCGGCAAGCTCCTCACAGCCGGGCAGGGCGATGAGCGCAAGCGGTCCTACCGGAATAGTTGAAAAATCCGGTGCAGTTAAAGCTTCTGACATAATAATTCCCTCCGCAGATTAAATTGTCTTTTTTGCCTTCATCTAACATTATATAATAAAAAACGCCCGATTGATAGTCAAAAAGAACTTTTTCAAAAAAATCTGCCGCAGACAATTGGGCGTTTTTTGTTAATTATGACAATTTTAAAACTTATGAGTTAGATACATGGACATCGAGCTGGTTGAACGGGATGTTGATTCCGTTTTCGTCGAAGGCTGTTTTGACATCCTCCTGCAGTTTGTAGTAGACGGTCAGATAATCGGAAGATGAGCACCACGCCATGAGCAGAAGGTCGATGCTGCTCGCCGACTGCTGCTTGACGACGACTTCCGGCTCGGGATTTTTATAGATGAGTTCATTCTTGAGCGCCTGCGCGCGGAGCACCTGCTTTGCGAGGGCTATGTCGTCGGAGTAGGAGACGGAGAAGGTCATGTCGAGTCTGCGGCGCCCTTCGGCGTTGTAGTTAATAATATTGTTGCTCGTGATGTGCGAATTCGGGACTATAACGCGCTTGTTGTCAACGGTCGTAAACACCGTGTACATCAGCTTTATCTCGTGAACCCGTCCGCTTATGTTCTCAAGTTCGACGAAGTCGCCGCTTTTAAAAGGCTTGTTGACGAGTATCTGTATGCCGCTGGCAAACTGGGCGATACTGTTTTGCAGACCCATGCCGGCGGTCAGTCCCGCCGCGCCGAGGGCGGCGATGAACGAGTTCAGATTGAAGCCGAGAGTCGAGAGTGCGGAGAGTATGACCGCAAATCTCAGCAGCCAGACTACGATGCTGCGCAGAAACGAGTGGATGGATGCGTCAACGCCCTTTCGCGTCAGACCTTTTATCAGCAGTTTGCCGATAAGCGAGCTGACCCAGAAGCCGAGCGCGATTATTATCACAGCCCCGGCGAGCTTTGGCAGCGCGTCGACGAGCTTAGACATAAATGTTTCAAGATCGAATGCCGAGAGTTTTTCCGTCATATCTTTTTCCTCCGTTTTGGGTATGCCTCATTATACCAAATGCGCCCCGAGTTTACAACCTTTTGGACAAATGCGTCCGAATGTGCAACTTTGCGACAGCGGGCGAATGTTGGGTATTTAATCGCGCTTTGCAGTGTGATAAAATATCCAGTAAGATGCGGACATATAGATATAAGCATTATAGATAAAATATTTGTGCTTTCTGTTCATTTTTCAGTCATAATTTTGTGGTAAAATAACAGAAAATGCGGCGGAAAAATATTCTTTATATATGTTCGCCGATGAAAGGAGCGTGTTTCTATGGCGTCCGAGATGCTTTCAAAGGTGCTCGATGCCGAAAATTCGGACAAAGAGGCGCAGAAAGCGGCGCACGAACAGGCGCAGAAAACCGTCGACGCGGCGGTCGAAGCGGGCGAGGGCGCAGTTGCAAGAAAGAAGGCTGAGGCCGCAAAGAAAGCGGAAGAAATCATCGCGGGCGCGCGCGAACAGGCGCGTGCAAACGAGGAGAAAGCCGAAAAGGCGGCAGGGGAGCGCAAGTGCGAAGTGCTTGCGGCTGCCGAAGCGCACAGAGCCGAGGCAATCAGAGCGGTTATGGAGACGGTGATCTGATGAAACGGCTCAGAAATTACAGAAAAGTCAGGAGGTGTCAGGTTGGCAAAGCTTAAAATGAAGTGCATCGAGCTGCTCGCTCCGCTTGAGCAGAGCAAGGAGATAATCGACTGCCTTCAGCGTATGGGTACTGTCGAGCTGACCGACTGCGAAGAGAGCGAATCGCTCTGCAAGCTGTCAACGGGCGTCACCGTTTCGACCTTTGAACGGTACCTCGCGGCGGCGGAGAGTGCGCAGAAAACGCTCGACAAATATGCTCCGCAGAAAAAGGGACTGATGCAGAGCCTCATGTCGTCGTTCGGCGACAGAAAGGAGCTCGAGGTTTCGGAGTATCTTAAAAAAGCCGACGAGGCGGACGAAATACTCCGCGAGTGCTACAGGATAAACTCGCTCGAAGCGGATATGCGCGAATATGCGGCGGACAATGTCCGGTGCCGCACCGCGATGGACGCACTCGAACCGTGGCTGAGCCTTGATATCCCGATGAAATGCAAGGGCACGGATTCGTCTGCGGTGTTTATCGGCTCGTTCCCGGTGCAGTATGACGCGCAGTCGCTGCTCGAAGCGATAGCGGCGGCAGCGCCGGAGATAAACGAAGTTGACGCGCAGATAATCTCGGCGAACAGCGAGCGCACTTGCGCGGTTGTGATGTGTCACAAGGAGTGCGAGAAAGAGATATTCGAAGCGCTGAGAACGCTCAATTTCGCTTATCCGTCCGACCCGACGAAGCATCCGCCGCGCGTGAGATATGAGCGGCTTCAAAAGCAGATCGAGCAGAACGAAAAAGATTCCGAAACGGCGCGAGCCGAAATAGTGAAGCTTGCGGGCTGCTACGATGATATCAGCTTCGTCATTGATTATTTCACGATAAAGAAAGAAAAATACGCGGCTCTTGAGCGTATAGCCATGACGAACCGCATCTTCGTCCTCACGGGATATATCCCTGAGAAGCGGGCTGCAAAAGTTATTGACGCGCTCGAAAAGAAATACACGGTCGCTATCGAAATTACCGACCCGGACGCGGATGCCGATGTGCCGGTGCTGCTCGAAAACAACGCCTTTGTCGCGCCCGTCGAGCCGATAACAGAAATGTATTCGATGCCAAACCGCGACGATGTCGACCCGAACCCCGTTATGGCGTTCTTCTACTATGTCTTCTTCGGCATCATGCTCTCGGACGCGGGCTACGGCGTGATAATGGTCATCGCCATGCTCATAGCCAAGGCGAAGCTCAAGCTTGAGCCCAAGATGAAAAAGACGGTCAATATGTTCTTATATTGCGGAATCTCGACCGTGTTCTGGGGCACGATGTTCGGCAGCTGGTTCGGCGACGCGCCTCAGGTCATAGCGCGTGAATTCTTCGGCAAGGAGATAGCGTCGACGGCGGTCTGGTTTGAGCCGGTCAACGACCCGATGAAGCTGCTGCTCTATTCGTTCCTGTTCGGTATAATCCACCTGTTCGCAGGTCTTGCGGTCAGGTTCTATATGCTCTGGAAGGACGGCAAGAAGCTTGACGCATTCTGCGATGTCGTTCCCGTCTATCTGCTCGTTGCAGGTATCGCACCGCTGGGCGCAGGAATCATAATCGATGTGCCGCAGACGCTGACGGCAATAGGAAAATATGTCGCCCTTGTCGGCGCGGTGCTGACCGTTCTGACGAGCGGGCGGAGCGCCAAAAATATTATCGGTAAGCTCGGCGGCGGACTTTACGGACTGTATAACACGGCGTCCGGATATCTCGGAGATATCCTATCCTATTCGCGCCTGCTGGCGCTCGGACTTTCGACCGGCGTTATAGCGACGGTTATTAACCTGCTCGGCACGATGCCCGGCAACAAAGTCGCAAAGCTGATATTGTTTATTATAGTATTCCTGCTCGGACATACGGCGAACATCGCGATAAATCTTATCGGCACATATGTCCACACGAACAGGCTTCAGTATGTTGAATTCTTCTCAAAATTTTATGAGGGCGGAGGGCGCTCCTTCACCCCCTTAAAAGCAGATACAAAACATTTCAGATTCAAGGAGGAAATACAGTAATGTCTATTTTTTCAAGTTTCGGAACATCAATAGCCGTCCTCGGCGCCGCTCTTGCGGCTATCCTCTCCGGTATGGGCTCCGCAAAGGGAGTCGGCCTTGTCGGTCAGGCCGGAGCGGGCGTTATCACAGAAGACCCCACGAAGTTCGGTAAAGTGCTTATCCTTCAGATCCTCCCCGGTACTCAGGGACTCTACGGCTTCCTTACAGCGTTCCTTGCGCTCAACAGAATGGGCGTTATCGGCAGCGGCTTCGAGCCTCTCTCGATAGAAAAAGGTCTTATGATGTTTGCGGCCTGCATGCCCATTGCGATAGTCGGTTATTTCTCCGCAATAGCTCAGGGCAAGACTGCGGCGGCAGGCGTCAGCATAATAGCCAAGAAGCCCGACCAGAACGGTAAGGCTATAACCATGGCGGCAATGGTCGAGACCTACGCCGTTATCGCCCTGCTCGTCTCGATCCTTTCGATCTTCAGCATCAGCGGACTCAATATCTGATCTGACGAAAAAAACGGCGTATTTGCGCCGGCGAAAGGGATGAAATGATGAGCGGACTTGACAGAATAATTGAAAAAATAAATGCCGATTCTCTGGCGAGTTGCCGCGAGATTGCGGATCAGGCGCAGAAAAAGGCGCAGGATATCGCGGAGGACGCGAACGCGCACGCCGAAAAGGCTTATTCCGATATTATAGCGGACGCTGAGAAAAAGGCACAGTCGATATTAAATATGTCCGAAGCGAATATAAGCGGCATTGCCCGCAGAGCGGAGCTCTCGGCGAAAGTCGAGGCGGTCGATGCGGCGATAGAGGCGGCTTATGACGCAATGTGCAATATGGGCGCGGACGATTATTTCGCGGCGCTCGAAAAGCTCGCCGTCAGAAATGCCTGCAAGGGCGAGGGGGAGCTGAGGCTCTCGAAAGCCGACCTTGACCGCGTGCCGTCGGGCTTTGCTGAAAGAATAAATGCCAAACTGAAAGACGGTTCGGTGAAGCTTGCGGCGCAGGGTGCGGATATCGAAAACGGGTTTATCCTCGTCTACGGCGATATTGAGATAAACTGCACCTTCAGAGCGCTCATAAACGAGCAGAAGGACACCATCCGCGAAAAAGTCTGCGGCGTGATATTTTAAACGGCGGTGAGAAATATGCATGAAAATGAATATGCCTACGCCGTAGCGCGAATCAGAGCGAACGAAGTGAATCTGCTCACTCCCGCCGAGACTGAACAGCTGATATCAGCTGAGAGCTATGAGGCGGCGCTGAGACTGCTCGGCGACAAGGGCTGGCATACCGACGGCGTCGGCCACGACTATGCGCCGATGCTCGAAGAGCATGTGAACGCCGCGTGGCAGCTGCTCAAAGAGAGCGCGCCGGACGCTTCACTTCTCGATGCGCTCGTGATAAACAACGATTTCTTCAATCTCAAAGCGGCGCTCAAGGCGAAGTTCTCCGACCTCGACCCGTCCGACTATGTTGTAAAACCGAGCGTGTGGGATCCGGCGGAGATAATCGGCTGCGTCGAGCGAAACGAGCTCGACTCCCTGCCCGAGTGCATGAGAGACTGCGCACAGGCGGCTTATGACGCGATAGTCAAGCTCGAGAGCGGCAGACTTGCGGACACCGCGATAGACACGGCGGCGCTGAAAACAAGAAAGCAGTTCGCCGAAAAGAGCGGGAGCACTCTTTTGATGAAAGAAGTTGAGCTCTCGTGCGCTGCCGCCGATATAAAGACGGCGCTGCGCTGCGCTTCGGCAGGCAGAACGGCTCAATATATCAAAAACGCGCTCTGCCCGTGCGAGAGCTTCAGCTCGGATGAGCTGATCCACGCGGCGTTCGAGGGTGTTGACGCAGTTGCGGATATGCTCGCGAACACCGAACTGAGCTCCCTTGCGGACAGCCTCAAAGAGGGGCTTACGGCTTTTGAAAAGAAGTGCGACGAGCTCTCGGCGCAGCAGATGACCGAAGCCAAATATACGGCGTTCGGCCCCGACCCGCTTGCGGCTTATTATAATGCCGTCGAGACGGAGACGAAAAATGTCAGAGTTATACTCTCGGCGAAGCTCAACGGCTTTTCCGCAGAGACAATAAGAGCGAGAGTGAGGGAAGTCTATGCATAAGATAGCCGTTATGGGCGACAGAGACAGCATCTTCGGCTTTGCGTCCCTCGGAATGCACATCTTCCCCGTCGACGACCCCGCCGAGGCGGCGCCGATGCTCCATAAAATGGCGGAGAGCGGGTATGCGGTGATATTCATCACCGAGGCTCTTGCCTCCGGGCTCGAAAACGAGCTCGAACGCTACCGCACAAGACCTCTGCCCGCAATAGTGCCCATTCCCGGAGTCAAGGGAAACACGGGCATGGGTATGAAGAATGTCAGCAGATCCGTCCAAAAGGCGGTCGGCTCGGACATACTGGACAAATAATGACGCTCAACCGAAAGGCGTGATAACAGATATGACTACAGGAAAGATTTCAAAAATAGCCGGTCCGCTCGTTGTTGCAACGGGCATGCGCGAGGCGAATATGTTCGACGTCGTGCGCGTCAGCGACAGCAAGCTTATCGGCGAGATAATAGAGATGCACGGCGACAGAGCCTCCATTCAGGTCTATGAGGAGACCTCCGGACTCGGCACGGGCGAACCCGTCGAGTCAACGGGCGAGCCGCTGAGTGTCGAGCTCGGCCCCGGACTTATCGAGGGCATTTTCGACGGCATTCAGCGCCCGCTCGAAAAGATACGCGAGCTCGTCGGCAACAGCCTCGTCAGAGGCGTTGAGGTGCCCGCTCTCGACAGGGAGAAGAAGTGGCATTTTGTGCCGAAAGTGAAAGCGGGCGACAAGGTCGTCGGCGGCGATATCCTCGGCACCGTGCAGGAGACCGAGATAGTCGAACACAGAATAATGGTGAAGCCCGGCGTTGTCGGTACTGTCAAATCTATAGCTGAGGGCGATTACACCGTAACCGAGCAGATAGGTTCGATAGAGACCGCGAACGGCGAGGAGCTGCCCGTAACGCTCATGCAGAAATGGCCCGTGCGCCGCGGCAGACCGTTTGAAAAGAAGCTTGCGCCGAATGTTCCGCTCGTTACCGGTCAGCGCGTCGTTGATACGCTGTTCCCGATAGCTAAGGGCGGCGTCGCGGCGATACCCGGCCCGTTCGGAAGCGGCAAGACTGTCACTCAGCATCAGCTTGCAAAGTGGGCTGAGGCGGATATAGTCGTCTACATCGGCTGCGGCGAGCGTGGCAACGAGATGACAGATGTTCTGAATGAGTTCCCCGAGCTTATCGATCCGCATACCGGAAAGTCGCTCATGGAGCGCACCGTGCTTATAGCAAACACTTCGGATATGCCCGTCGCCGCGCGTGAAGCGTCGATATACACGGGCATCACGATAGCTGAATATTTTAGAGACATGGGCTATTCCGTCGCCCTCATGGCGGACTCTACCTCCCGCTGGGCGGAGGCTCTGCGCGAGATGTCCGGCAGACTTGAAGAGATGCCCGGCGAAGAGGGCTACCCCGCTTATCTCGGCAGCAGACTTGCCCAGTTCTATGAGCGTGCGGGACGTGTTATTTCCCTCGGCTCGGACGGACGCGAGGGCGCGCTCTCGGTCATAGGCGCTGTTTCGCCTCCCGGCGGCGATATTTCGGAGCCCGTCTCCCAGGCGACCTTGAGAATAGTCAAGGTCTTCTGGGGACTCGACTCGGCGCTCGCATATAAGCGCCACTTCCCGGCGATAAACTGGCTGACTAGCTATTCCCTCTACGCCGACTCGCTCGGAAGCTGGTTCAACGAGAATGTCTCCGAGGAGTGGACCACGCTTCGCGCAAGGCTCATGGCTCTGCTTTCCGATGAAGCTTCGCTCGATGAAATAGTTAAGCTCGTCGGTATGGACGCCCTCTCTCCGACTGACAGACTCAAGATGGAGACTGCCCGCTCAATACGCGAGGACTTCCTGCATCAGCTCGCTTTCCACGAGGTTGACACATATTCGTCTCTTCGCAAGCAGTACCTTATGATGAAGCTTGTCCTGCGCTTCTATGACGGTTCTCTCGATGCGCTCAAAAAGGGCGCGGATATTGAAAAACTCGTCTCGATACCCTCGAGAGAGAGCATCGGACGCTTCAAATATGTCCCTGAAAAGGACATTGAGGACACATATAAAACAGTCTGCGCGGCGATAGATTCCGAGATAAAAGCCGTTGTTGACGCAAGGGAGGAATACTGATGCCTAAAGAATACAGAACTATTCAGGAGGTTTCGGGACCTCTTATGCTCGTGCGCGAGGTCGAGGGAGTCAAGTATAACGAACTCGGCGAGATAGAGCTGGCAAACGGCGAGACCCGCCGCTGCCGCGTGCTCGAAATCGACGGCACGAACGCGCTCGTTCAGCTGTTTGAAAACTCCGCCGGAATCAACCTCGCCAACAGCAAGGTGCGCTTCTCCGGCAGGCAGATGGAGCTCGGCGTTTCGCCCGATATGCTCGGCCGCGTCTTTGACGGACTCGGCAGACCCATAGACGGCGGTCCCGAGATAATCCCCGAGAAGAGAATGGATGTCAACGGCCTTCCGATGAATCCGGCAGCCAGAAGCTATCCCCAGGAGTTCATCCAGACCGGTATCTCCGCTATCGACGGACTGAACACCCTTGTCAGAGGTCAGAAACTGCCGATATTCTCGGCATCCGGTCTGCCCCACGCAAACCTCGCGGCGCAGATAGCGCGTCAGGCTAAAGTCCTCGGCGACAACGAGCAGTTCGCCGTTGTCTTTGCGGCTATGGGTATAACCTTCGAGGAGTCGAACTACTTCGTCGAGAGCTTCAGAAGCACCGGCGCGCTCGACAGAACCGTAATGTTCTCGAATCTCGCAAACGACCCCGCCATCGAGCGTATCGCAACGCCCAAGATGGCTTTGACCGCCGCGGAATATCTCGCGTTTGACCGCGGAATGCATGTCCTTGTTATATTGACCGATATCACGAACTACGCGGACGCTCTGCGTGAAGTCTCGGCGGCGCGAAAGGAAGTCCCCGGACGCCGCGGATATCCCGGCTATATGTACACCGACCTCGCGTCTATATATGAGCGCGCAGGCAGGCAGAAGGGCAAGCCCGGCAGCATAACGATGATTCCGATCCTCACCATGCCCGAGGATGATAAGACCCATCCCATTCCCGACCTCACGGGCTACATCACCGAGGGTCAGATAATCCTCAGCCGTGAGCTTTACAGAAAGAGCATCAACCCGCCTATCGACGTTCTGCCGTCCCTGTCCCGACTTAAAGATAAGGGTATCGGCGAGGGCAAGACGAGAGCCGACCACTCGAACACGATGAACCAGCTGTTCTCCGCGTATGCGCGCGGTAAAGACGCAAAGGAGCTCATGGTCGTCCTCGGCGAGGACGCGCTGACGGATATGGATAAGCTCTACGCAAAGTTTGCGGACGAATTCGAGAAGGAATATGTCTCGCAGGGCTTTGACACCGACAGAAGCATCGAAGAGACGCTCAACATCGGCTGGAAGCTCCTCTCGATTCTCCCGCGCAGCGAGCTCAAGCGCGTCAGCGACGAGTTCCTCGACAAGTATTACGGCAAGTTCTGAATCCATATGGGAAGAAGTGATAGACAATGGCGGTAATGAATGTGAATCCCACGCGAATGGAGCTGACGAACCTCAAGCGCAAGCTTTCCACGGCGCGCAGGGGACACAAGCTGCTCAAAGACAAGCGCGATGAGCTCATGCGCCGCTTCCTCGATCTCGTAAAAGAGAATAAGGCTCTTCGCATCCGTGTGGAAGAGGGGATAAAGCAGGCGAATGTCAATATGGAGATAGCGAGAAGTGCCATGAACGACAAGAGCCTGAGCGTCGCGATGATGCTCCCCACGCAGGAGATGAGCCTCGAAAGCTCGGAGAAAAATGTGATGAGCGTTATGATTCCGGTTTTCGACGTTCAGTATAAAACTGCTGATAAGAACGATATTTATTCATACGGAACGGCGTTCACCTCGGCGGAGCTTGACAATGCGGTCAGCGCGCTGTCGGAGATAATGCCGGATATGCTGAGACTTGCGGAGATCGAGAAATCGTGCCAGTTGCTCGCGGGCGAGATAGAAAAAACGCGCCGCAGAGTCAACGCCCTTGAGCATGTTATGATCCCTCAGTATGAGGAGACGATAAAGTATATCTCGATGAAGCTCGATGAGAACGAGCGCAGCACAACAACGCGCTTGATGAAGGTCAAGGATATGATGCTCGAACAGGCGCACCATTATGACGACCCGTTCGGAATGGAAGCGTAGGAGCATAAATCTGTTGACAAACATCGGATAATGCAATATAATATTAACCGCCGGAAAAGTCTCCGGCGGTTGATTATATGCGGGCGTGGCGAAATCGGCAGACGCAAGGGACTTAAAATCCCTCGGTGGTGACACCGTACCGGTTCAAGTCCGGTCGCCCGCACCATGAAAAAAGCACGCTTATGCGTGCTTTTTTCAGTGAAATTCGTTCCGTCGGAACGAGTGAAATATCTTCGATGTGAAATATTGCTTCGCAAATGTGAAATACACCTGCGGCGTGTGAAATCGCTGCGGCGGTGAGGCTTTGTTTCACATTCACTTGATGCGAAGCATCAAATTTCACAATTTGCAGAGCAAATTATTTCACCGTGAGCGAAGCGAACAGCAACATTTCGGAGCGCAAGCGATATCATCGGGCGCACAGCGTCGGCGTCATTGAACAATGTTCGGATTTAGGATATACTGTCTATATAAACAGGTGATACGAATATAAAAGAAAAATAAACTTGCGGAATTATCTGTGACCTTCTCCGTTCAGATTATTAAACTTGTAAAAGGCCTGAAATAAAAGCACGAAACCGTGATTTCCAATCGGTTCGGCCGTTCCGGTATCTATTTCGGCGCGAACACCCGGAAGTCGGAGCCGATAGGGGAGTAATGCGTCCTAAAAGGCAGCGCCAATGCTTTAAATTGAAATTCTGACATGATTTATCCCGATGCGGTTATGCACTGCATCGGGATTTTTCGCGCAATAATTTGTATTTTCCATCGTGCAACAAAAATCGAGCGGCCGCCGAAGCGACCGCTCTTTTCAGTGTTCCGAAAGATTAGCTTTCTTCTCTCTTCTTTTTCTTGCTGACAACAGTGCCTATCGCAACACCGCCGCCGATTACCAGAGCCGCAGCCCAGAGGAGTACGTTAGTCGTATCACCTGTGTCGGGTACTTCGGGAGTCTCGGTATTGCCGGGCTTGTCGGGTGTACCGGGCTTGTCGGGTGTGCCGGGCTTGTCGGGTGTACCGGGCTTGTCGGGTGTGCCGGGCTTATCGGGGGTACCGGGCTTGTCGGGGGTATCGGGCTTGTCGGGTTTCGGGATGTCGGGCTTGTCGCCCTCGGTGCCGTCGGACTCGAATATGGCTTCGAGTATAACGTTCTCTGCGGGCATTTCGAAGGTGGCAATGCTCTTGTTCTCTAACTCAACGCCGCCCTTGACGACCTTCCACTCCTTGAACTTGTAGCCGGGCTTCGCAATGGCAACGACCGTTACCTTTGTGCCTGCCTCGGAGTAAGGCGGATATGCAACGCCTACGCCGTTTCCGTCAGTCTTGACCAATACGAAATGTATGTCGCGCTTAACGTTCATGTCGTCATCGTTCGGAGCGTCCTTGATTTCCGCAAAGATAGCCTTAACGGTGACATCCTCATCGGGCATAACGAACTTGTTGTCCTTTATCTCGACATTGCCTCTGATGACCTGCCACTCCTTGAAGTAGTAGCCGTCATTGCCCTTGGCGGTGAGAACTATCTCGGTGTCTGCGATAGCATCGGTTGCGGAAGCGGAAGCGGTGCCGTTCTTATCAGTCAGAACAACGATCTTGTGCTCTGCGGCGAATATGGCCTTAACTTCAACATCCTCGTCGGGCATTATGAACTTGTTGTCTTTTATTTCTACCTTGCCCTTTATGACCTGCCACTCCTTGAAAGCATAGCCTTCCTTGGGGGTAGCGGTGAGGGTTATCTCATCGCCGTTGACAGCCGTTGCTTTATCGGCGGAAGCTTCGCCGTTACCGTCGGTGGTAACTTTGATAGCGCTCTCCTTGGAGAAGATAACCTCAATAACAACATCCTCGTCAGGCATGATGAACTTGTCGCTGGCGATTGTGATATCGCCCTCAACGACCTTCCAGCCTGCGAAGAAATAGCCGCTGTCGGGCTCTGCGGTAAGAACTATCTCAGTGCCGGCAATAGCAGTCTTGGGGTTGGAGTAAGCCTTGCCCATCTTGGAGGGCTTTACGGTGATCTTGTGCTCAACGGGGATCTTTTCAAAGACCGCATTGATAACAACGTCCGTGTCGGGCATAACGAACTTGTCGTCTGCTATCTCAATCTGACCCTCAACAACTTCCCACTTCAGGAATCTGAAGCCCTCGTTGGCTTCTGCGGTAAGGGTGATTTCCGTGCCTGCGAAAGCGGTTTCCGCGGATGCGGTTGCAGTGCCGTTTTCGGTTGTAACGGTGATTGCGTGTGCAACGGGATCAACTTCGGGCTGATCGGGATCTGCGGAGACTGTGAAAACCAGTCCGAACAGCAAGAGGCAGCAAAGCAGCATGCTTAAAATTCGTTTTTTCATTTTTTTGTTCCTCCGATTTGTTGTTTTTGTTTCTCCCTCCTTTATTTCTTGGAAGGACTTTTTTACTCCGGCAAAAGCCGGTCTGACCTATGAGCTTTTATCCGCCATATATCACCGCCCTTTTAAAACGCAAAAAACCGGGGACAGCGCAAAAATAGCCTGTCTCCAGCATAGTTCTGTTTATTTTGTTATGCAAAAAGACCTGTTGCTGCAGCAAAAGGGCAGAACGATTCACTCGGCTCTCGCCGAGGAAAATATCCGTCCTAACGTAGTCTGTCATTGCAAGGTCCTCCGTCCGTTTTTTTGGGTACCGCAACCCGCGGGGTAGGGGGTATCGAATGAAGCAGATTATACTTTGGGTGCTTTCCAAGATATATTATACCATCTGTAACAGAAAAGCGCAAGTATTTTTGCGGATTATGTATATTATTCCACATAATATTCGCACGCAAAAAAGAGCGGCCGCCGAAAGAATGCCGGAAGAAACAGTTGCCATAGTTTTACACTCCTTGCTTTTAATTCTGCATTGTGCATTATATTTCTCTTTTTGCTAAATGTCAACAAAAGTTGATGATTTGAAACGATATCAATCTGCACTCAGGCAAAGCCTAAGAATACGGCTCCCGCAGCATTTACTGCAGGAGCCGTATTTATGTTCTATGCTGCTTGTTATTCGCTCACATGAGAAAGCAGTTCTTTTATGTGCGGTTCAAACTTGAGAAGCTGGCTGTGATGGAAATCCGTTGAATTTATCCAAACCTTGCGTTCAAGAGAGGATATTACATATCCGCACTCGGTTATTTTGTCGAGCGGCATGTGGAAGCTGAACTCCTGACCGAGGCATTCTACTGTCACTTCGACCAGTGCCTTTTCCGGCACTTCGTAGTCGTATTCCGACGGCTCTACCTGCGACAGGTAGTATTCAAACGGATATTTGCTGCCGTCCTGGCGCATAAGAGCACCGGCGCGGTCTTTTGTGGCGCCGGAATATTTGAAATACGGAACATAATAGAGCTCAAAATTTACGTCGTCAGGCTTGGCTCTGAGCAGAGTCTGCACCACAGAGTCTTTCAGACTGTATACTTTTTCTTTATCTGCATAGTTCCAGCCCGCCTCTTTGACAGAACGGTTAAGACGATCGGTATAGAGCAGCAAATCGAGCCATTTCTTTTCTTCCATTTTTTATACCCTCCGTTTTCTGCTTTATTGCAGCTTTTTGACAAAATATAGCACCAAGCAAAAGCAAAGTCAATATGGTACAGGAGAATATTAATGCTACTTTGGCGTTTTTGACGGTTTATTTTTAAATGTGACGAACGCTGCCTTTTAATTAAAAAAGAAGCTCAAAATAAGTTCATTTTATTCACCGAGTGTAATAATCTCAAATGTCTATTATGTTGTATATAGTGCGCATTTGACAATAAGTGCTGTAATACGGTGTGCGCTGATGTCACATAGCAAAATGAAACCATCCGAAAGAGAGACCGATGGCGTTGCCAAATGTCACATTGCAGATAGAAATTGCAGATGTGAACTGAATGTTAACAATCGGTGCAATATCCGTGAAATTTTTTTGAATTTGAAGCTGGAACAGAATTAAAAAGCATTGATTTTAGTCGAAAAATGCGGTATAATCAATCCGCTTATCGATAGTTCTCTATAGGAAACGCTATAGGAAAACTCGATGTGGAAATATAGCAACCTCATAATGCAACAGAAGAAAAAACGCGTGACAAAATATCAACTTTGGAGAGGTGTATGTTAAATGAGGAGATTTCTCAAAATTATGGCAGCGGCAATAATGTGCCTGCTTATGGTTGTGAATCTGGTGGGTTGCGGGCCCGATGCCGAGCCTGTGTCGGAAGAGGTGATAGCCCTCGAGAATACAATCAAAAAAGCGGAGCTGCCGGCTAATTCTGTGAAGGCAAACCTGTATTTTGATAACACACAGTCGATGTACGGATATATCAATGCTGCGAGTAATTTTGCCGTTGCATGCGGCGATCTTATCGAGACTGTTAAGGGCTACGCAAATTACAGTATGAATGCGCTTGTCCGTAAGGATAACGGTTTCCTCGGGTGGGGCAATGTCGACATATCTAATTTCAGGAGCAAGGACTTCTATACATTCAATAAAGGAAGCTTCAACAATGCTGCCGGTGAATACGGTCCGCTCGGCCTGCTTTTCAAAAATGCCAACTCGCCGGTCAATTTCGATGAGCTGAACGTGTTCATTACCGACCTTGCGGAACAGCAGCTCAATAACAAGGAGCTTGCGCAGAGAATAAACGAAGTGCTGACCGAAAATGACAACCGTTCCGCAGCGCTCTATTATATTAATTCGAATTTCAGTGGCCTGGCATCTGTGCCCGTGCCCTCTTCGGTCGTTAGCGGACAGGTGCGTATGACGGACGAGAACTATACTGGCACAAGACCGTTCTATTGCCTGATCGTCGGCCCGACAAGCGAGGTCGTCAATATCTGCAATGTGCTCAACGATTCGCTGAAGGGTTCCGGCCTTCAGTCCGGAAGAGACTTTGACTATCTTACCGTGCTTTCGAAGCGCGGACTTCAGTATACTCCTATCAGCAAGATGGACGGGGACAATGCGGTACTTAATGTGGACGCCGAGCCGTTCGACAACGTGTGCGCCGAAGGCGAGCGCAGCGACTATGACGAGTATCCGTCTGTCACTCACGAAAACTCCAATTTTAACTTCAATGTTGAGCTTTGCAAGAGCGACGACGATTCGATGTATTACGATGCAGACCATATGCTCCCGGGTCTCTATTACAAGTACACCACGGACTCCGGCAGGGGGTCTCTGGAAAAGTCTACATATGGCATCGCAACCATGAATTTTGCCATAAAGCTCTCGGATCTTGCCAACGGCGAGCCGGCTAATAATACCGAATATTCTATCCCGAAGGAGTCGCTCAAGGTCAGCGGACTTAAGCTGGAAGAATACGAAGTGACCGATGAATACGGCGATTCCGACGGTACAGAGGAAGAGTTTGTGTGGGAAGACATACCCATGAAGGATCTTCTCGAGAGCAGCGAACCTTATATGGATATGCCGACCTGCCAGCTCCTTGAAAACGGCAAAACGCTTGATCGCGTAAGAGATTTCGCGAGCAACGACACTCTTCGCGAGATAGAGGAGTATCCGAAAGATGCGCTTAATCTCTACACCGTCAACAACAAGAGCGGAGCTCTGATTGTCAGAGTCAACTTCAAAGAGATGAACAAACTCTCGAAAATGTATAGCAAGCTGACAATATCGTTCAAGGTCATGGGAAAAAGACCGTACGAGGAGAACACCCCCGGATGGATCGGGAACCTGAACCTTGCGGACAATGTGGTGCCGACAGCCGCGAACGGACTTTACAGCAAGACTGTCGGTCTGAATGACTTCTATACATATCTCGTCGGCAGGATGTCCAGCAAGGTCGAGAGAGACAAATACGAGGTCAAAATGAGCCGTGTTATCACGGATGTGGTTATAACCGTTGCCTTGGATGACTGAGGCTGCGGAGGATAATAAATTTATATATCTTGAAGGGAAGAAAAGAAGATGAGTAAATCAAGCAGTGTGACCAGCGTCAAGTACAGGAAGCTTTTTCTGGGGATAATAATCAGCATTGTTTTCGGAATTGCCGGAGCCGTTATCTGGATCTTCGGCGAGAGCGGAGTGAGAATGAACGGTTCTATGAAGGATCTCGCGATGGTATTCTTCGCAGTCGAAGGCATCCCCGCCGTGGTGTTTTATATTATCTGGTATCAGAAAACTGTCAAAAAACTTGCATCGGCAAGAGGCGGACGTGTCAATATGGTGCCGTTTTTTGCGCTCGGCGTGATAGCGTCGTTTGTGCTTACTGTTGTTATGTCGATTATTATGTTCCAGAAGGCGGTAGTTTTCGCGATAATCACTTTCGCTCTTGCGGTCATCGGATCGCTTATCTCGTATTTGGTTTGCCAGCCTGACTAATAAAAAATAAAACGGAGGATATTGTTATGGCGGAAAAATGTTTTTGCTATTGCATAGGCGGAACCGGCGCACGCATTGCGGAAGTCGCCGCCCACCTTTGTGCGATGAATCTGGTAAACGATGAAAGGGAAATAACATTCATCATTGTTGATAAAGACCAGAATTGCGGCGGAACGGCACAGGCTACAGAAGTAATAGGCCGAATAGAAAATATTTCACAGATAACTGGAAGCAACACGGGAGCGTGTCTTTGCAAGTCGAGGCTCACAAAGCCTGACGCCAATCCGTGGGATTTTACGAATGCGCTTGCGAGTATTGCCGGCAACAACAATGGAAATGCATCGCTCGCGAATGCGTTGGGACAGAATGGCACAGATGACGGAATACTTTTCGATGCCTTTTATAGTGATTCAGAGCAGAACAGCAGGACAAGCGAGGGCTTTTACGGACATCCCACTATCGGTGCGCTTATGTTCAAATATATGATGAAAAATGCCAATGGTAATGACATCGCGCAGCCGGTGATAGATTTGTTGTCAGGAACTGCAGATACCGCAAAGGTCTTTATTATCGGTTCCATTTTCGGCGGCACCGGAGCTGCGGTTTTCTCGAACCTTGCGGCTCATATACGCAGCAAAGCGCGTGCCTTAGCAAATTCGGATGGCAATGCAAACAATCAACAGCAGCAAGGGAACATAGCTGATAAACGAAACAGACTGATTATTTCCGGAGTGCTATTGCTGCCGTATTTTTCGTTTAGCAATAATCGCCCCAACAACATAATTAACGAGAAGGAATTTTATGCCAAAAGCAAAACAGCTCTCGAGCAGTACGGAAATGATCCGCATCTTATAAGAAGAAGAGTCAACAGTGACAACAGTTTTGATACTCTCTATATCTGCGGTCAGAATCCGCTTCACAAGGTCGGCGAATACAGTATAGGCGGACAAAGTCAGAAAAATCATTTTGATTTGGTTGACCTCGTATCGGCTTATGCTATGGTTAGCTTCTTCAATGAAGATATGAGAGATGGTGCCAATAATATAGATCCCAATAAGATTGGCAAAATCTATGAATACCGTTTGAATAACAATAGAAATGTGCAGCTGCAAAATGTAGAAAGTACAGTTCTGCCGGACTCCCTTGCATTGAATCTCAGAAAAATGCTGCTCTTTTCCGCTTTTGTACTCTCGAAAGTTTGGGTTCCGTATAAGCTTCACAGTGATATCACGGGTAATAGAAGTATTTGTGACGATATTTGTATGGTGGGCTATACTTATGATTCGAAGGAGCTTAGCAACGGGTTGTTTAACAACAATGCCGCTGCTGCAGGGGCCAATAGGACAGCTATAGACGCCGCTTTTGCGAATCTTAGAAGTCTTTATAATTACTGTCTCGATTATATCAGGTTTGCCGGAGATATTGCTCATAACGGAAAGAACAGGGCGAATGATGGTGAACATGGATACGAGGGTGATTATGAGCTTCTTGACAAAGACGATTTCAAATTGATCGAAGATCTGTGCCTTTATATTGAGAGCAATAATACAACAGGAATGGCAAATCAGGTAGATATCATTTCGCAAATCGAGTTTGCCAAAAACGGAAATACAATAGCGAGCATTTTGGATCAACTTAAAGTGTTTTTTTCGCCGCAGATAAAAGACGCGTATAAAAGAAGTAACATTTCTCCGGAAAATCGATTTGGGGATTTTATCAATGAAGCGTTCAGAATATGCTTAACATAATGGAGGTGCAAAATAACTATGGCTGTACAGAATATACTTTTTCCTTCCGGCGGATGGAATCTTGATTTTAACGCTGCCGGACAAGATCTCGGCTGGGTTGAAATTGACGGAAATCGTACATTGGCGGAAATTGCCAACAACATTGTAGATACCGGCGCCGGAACAAATGCGTCCCACGCAATTCCCTCTCCTATAGCTCATGTAAAAGATTTCAAGACAAGACTTGACAACAACGATGAAGATGCTCTCAATGAGTGGCGCGGAATGCTTGCCGTGATAGCTCTCAGAGGGGCCAGGGGCTATGAGGTTTCGATAAGAGACATCTCGCTCTCCCAAACAGACCTCGGAAAAGTCTTTTTCGATGCGCTCAAGGATAATTCTAATGTTACCGGCTATACAGATGGAGAAAACGTTACCGGATATATAGATAATAATGGAAGTAAACATGATCCAGTGCTTACTGTCTTCTCCATGAGAGATCGCAATGGACAGGCTAAGCCGTTTGCAATGTTTATGCCCTCTATCGGTATATGCCCTTTCAAGGAATATCCTTCAGAGCTTTTTACCAATGTGCCGTGGTATGACAACGGCGGACACAGATGGGTTGACCTTAAAGAAACGATTCAAGATAGAAATAATGCCGGAACACTTACCGTGGAAGAAGTAAATCTTGTCAACTGGACAGATTCATTTGCAAACTATGCTGCGAATGGCTATTTGCTCAATAAATTCAAGGAATATATCGATCCCAATAATGTCGCAAACAACGGCGCGGCAGCAAACAACAATGCTGTAACGACGGACAACACCGTTAGAACAATCGCATGGGATGCATGGAAGGGATATTGCCCGGTTCCGAATTATATACCGAAAAGAAGGTTTTCGGATAAATTACTCCTTGTGGCAACCCCAAAGGATACTGAGGACTTTAGAGCTATAACACGAGACCAGGGCTTTGCGCCGAAAGCTTTCTTTATTCATGCTGACAATATTGGCGCACAAGATACAGGCACATGGGGATTCTATGCGATTCCGCCGATAGCCGATGAAGTTATTGAATGCCTCCGCAGAAATCCGGGCATGTTATGCCTCGAGAACAATACATGGAATATTGAGCCTAATGATGATTATACCAATTTTAGGGTTTCTTACTGCTTGAGCGCTAACGGCGCAAGGTTTGAATATGAAGAAGCATTCGATGCGACCAGAATCGCGTTTGCGGTCGGTATGCCATATATTTCAATGTGGCCCGGAAGCAATTTCAGAGGTCAGACATGGAATGATTATCTGGTTTCAATTCTTACAAATCCGAGTGATACCGCCAGCTTTACTAATAATTTCGCGAATTTTCAGGTGCGTGGTAGGGTGGAAGGAATCATAAATACACCAGGTGTTATGAAAATAGAGGCATCCGGAAATGACAAAGATAAGTTTGATATTTCAGTAGTGGCAAGCGGCAATATCGCTCCCGCGAAATATGAATGCACATCAGCGTTTGTGCCGGCGGCTCAGTCGAATCAGATGACATTTACAATGATTAAGTCGACATCAAAACCGTTTGCGTTGAGTTTTAAATATAACGACGCTACAGCTGCTGTTTCATTGGGCTCATGGGTGCTTGCACCTGTACAAAATAATGGCGGCAAAGGTCAGAGAAATCAGAAAACGATGGTTGTTGCCATGGATTTTGGAACGACCAGCACGAATGTGTATATCTCTGATGTGATGCAGGCAGGACAGGCTAATCTTGCTCCGATGTCAATCTCGTCACCCGGTAAGTATGTTGAAGATATTTATCAGCCTATAAAAAGTAAGGATAAGAGAGATTTTTATCAGAATTATTACCTCTTTTCCAAAGACGACAGGTCTCTGGGCAAGATATGCACTTTGGGTCAGGTGTTTGATGTACAACAAATGATGCAAGGTGGAGGCGGACGGCCATATTTCCAAAATATAACAGATACATACCATAATATATCCGGTCGCTTTATAAAAGCGGATAGACAGTATATGGTCAGTAGATATGTCAACGAAAATAGCGTAAGAGACCCCGAAATATACGGGAATCTGAAGTGGCCGACCAATAATATGGCAGCAATCGCTAATAATGTTGACAAGGCAAGAGACAACTTTATCTCATCTATCCTCACCTCAGCGATTCTTGAAGCTGCGGACAGCGGCGCAAACTCGATAAGCCTTCGTGTTTCGTATCCGTCGAGTCAGCTCGGAAACGGCATACAGAATACGATTAATAATGTGACAAGGCAGTTGACGATTGACAGCGGTCTGACGATTAATCCGAGTTATGCTACGGAGGCACAGTGCGCAGGCGAATTCTTTAAAAATAACGCAAATGTTGGGTTTAGTCCAACAGATGGCTATGCTATAGTTGATATCGGCGGCGGAACCACGGATATTTCTTTCTGGAAGGAAGAAGACGTACAGCCGATCAACAATAATGAGACTGAGACACCAGCGACTGAGGAGGATTCCGCGGCAAGACATAGAGAAAATGACGAAGCGAGTAAAGCTGCGCAGGAGAGACAAGCTGCCAGAAACGCGACCGCCGACAATCAACCGCGAAGAGAAACCAAAAAGCAAGCGGAATATTCTTTTAAATATGCCGGAAGGGATATAATTGAAAAGACCATAATCATCTTTTTTGATAAGCACGAGGGTCAGTTTGAAGCTTTTTGGGGAAATGGAGATCCCAATTTCCAAGAGTTGATAGAATGCTACGAGAATGTAAACAGAACAAACTTTGCTAATGTGGACGGATATTATATCCAGAAAGGCGAAGTACTCAACGCATTGCTGTCGGATAACGGGACAAATATAAATTTTGCAAATGTAATTTACCATGAACTGACATCGGCAATATCTTTCAAATACCTTGCACTGTTTTATCTTATTTCGAACTATTTGAAACACAAGGAAAGCGTCAAACTCAGTCAAAATAGGTTTGACGTCTGTCTTGCAGGGTGCGGTTCGCATGTAATAGGAAGCTTGAGAAATAATGGCTTTGAGCAGATCCTTCGCAATGCGCTGCGCAAGGAGCTGGGACTTGAACATGCGGCTGTTTATGTGCAAAGTCCGTCGCTTAACAATAACGACAAGAGCAAAAGTGAAGTAGTCAAGGGACTGGCGGCTTTACCGAATAGAAATGGTGTTCTGCTCGGTCAAATTCCCGACGCGGGAAATGCTGGTAATGAAATTTTGCCGAATGGGTTTGATGACGGTGATCTTGCTAATGCATATTTTCATCTTTTGGATTTAATAAAAGAATATTATCCGGAGGATGCTCTGATTAGCCGCATAGATGAAGATAGTGTCGCGGATAGTCCGAATGCGATATGGCATACCAGTATAAATGTAATTATAGACAGAGTCCGTGCTACAAATTGCGACCCTGAAATCTTTGCAGAGCTTTTTGCCGTCTATATGCTGGATGAAGTTATCAACAGATTGCTTTAAATCCTAACACCACTCAACGTTCCCATCAGCCGGGGTCGGAAACGACCCCGGCAAAATGGGCGAGCCAAGCCGAATGGAATATTGCTCGGCGGTATTATATTCGGACTGGCTTGCCTGATATCAATCTGTACAACGAGAGGAGAATCAACAATGTTGAAAAAAATTATTGCGGCGGTGCTGTCTGTTTTGACGGCTCTTTGCCTTGCGCTGCCCGCTTTTGCGGTCAGAAATATAAATGACACGGATTCCACATATGAGAGCACGACCGCCGGAGCCGGGCTGAGAGAGTCCGAGCTCAAAAAATATACTTTCACCATCGACGGTCTCAACGACAATGCGCTTTACTATGAAAAGCTGCTCTCCTTCGTTGCACTTGGCGATGATGGCGAGGAGTATCCCGTGACTGTCTGGGTTGAAAAAGAATCCCCGGATAGCTATGTCCTGTTACTTACAAAAGAAAACGGGACCCTATATCCTATAAAGGGCTGCATAGAGGCACATAAGTACGATCCCCTGAATAGAACAGAAACATATACACTTATCTTTTCCTCATCGAAGCTGACGATAAAGACCCCGGAAGGCGAGTATACCGAGTATACATTGATGAGTGATATAAGCAAATTTGAAGAAATCACAATTATCAACAAAAAAGTGAAAAAAATCGCGTCACCGGTGCAGAGCTCCGAGACCGATGCCGAACCCGTGACCGGTGCGATTCAGGCATCCGGAACAACTGTCGGTAACAACGAGAACACTAAAGGTGTCGTTTCAACGACTGCAGCTGACAAAGACAATGATGGTGGAAGCGTCTCTAAAAGTACGATGATAACCATTGTCGTTCTGGTGCTTGTGCTGGTGATCGTACTGATTGTGCTTGCTGTGTGCATCCTTTGCAGGGGAAATGTTGCCGGAATCAAGAAAATATTCAAGAATATATTGTCAAAAGGAAACAAGCAGCCTGCGCGTGAAAAGCAGCCTCACAAGAAGAAAAATTTCGAACAGCCCCAACCTAACGACCGCAGCAAAACTGAGCCTAACTATAGAAGTAAGGCTCTGCCCCCCAATATAGAAACTTCTACACCAAAACGCACTGCAAAAAGTAGCAGTAACATTGATGTGCCGGTTAATAATGCCCCTGAGCCTATAGAAGAGAAAACGGTAGCAGACAATAATTTCTATGACAATAGTGGCAGCTTCGCGGATTTTGATGCTAAGAATATCGACGAAAACCAAAAATCAGAGACCGCACAGAAGACGGCAGTTGATCTTATAAATAAAATATATTCCGGAGATCTCGCAGAGGGCGACCTGACTTTCACAACGGCTTTTGTTGGCGTATCGAATGGATATCAATTGTCTCTGAATGCTGATGAAAAAGTGAAATTCGAGGTACAGGACAGCAAAAATTCGGCGGCGTATGTTGCGATAGATTCAAATGAGCTGTATCTTAATTTCAGACAATATAATAAGAGCAGCGGATTATATAGAGCTTATAACAGTATTGAAGAAATTGAGCGTTGCTTTGATATATATGCCGGAAGCAGAAAGATAAGAGCAAACGGTCAGAATATAGTGAAAATAGTTCCTGCGAAGATTCATGTTGACAACAGAGAGTTTGTTCTTGACGAAAAAGGAAAGATATATGTGGAGGGCTGATTTATGAAGGAATTTTTTACCGTAAGATGCCCGTACTGTTTTCAACCGCTGCGCTATAACAACGCTGTGTTTCGCCGCACGGACGGTCCAATGGCTACCGACAAATATCTGGAAATATACCACCATGACAGATCGAATTTTGCATATGAAGAGAATCTCTTTGATTATGTGGATCCGGGAGACCCCAAATATAAAGGGCGCAAATTTCTTGATAAAAATGGTTATATTATTGAATTGGAGAATCCCAGCAACTCCAGCGGAATTAATTTGACGCAGCGTTTGTGCCCGTTTTGCCATAATGACTTATTAGATAATTTTGGGCGGGCAAAAACAAAGTATATTGCCGTTATTGGCGTTTCGGCGAGCGGAAAAACAACATTCTTATCTGCGGTTAACAATCAGTTGAGAGAAAATAGTAAATTTACATGGATGACGATGAGCGCGAAAGCCAGCAAATCGCTTGAGGGCATTACGGAAAAATACCGCGAAGCCTCCGATAAAGCCCGCGTTTCGACGAAAGATATTAATGGGCCGTTTTTCTATCGACTGGACTACAGCGGTTCTCAAAAGCCCAATCCCAGAACAGAGACCGATGTTGTTTTCTTTGATGTTCCTGGAGAGTATTATGCCAAAAGCGAAAAAATCAATAGGCAATTGCAGGATTATCTTACATATGCGGATGGCATAATTTTTATTGTTAATTCTGCCGAAAAGATTGAACGAGCGGAAGCGATGCAAAATGGGAGTGAGTCGGAAGAAACCGTCACTGTTATCAATATTTTAGAGGCGCTCTACGAAAGCAAAATCCTGAAAAACAGAAAGGAAAGTTTGAAGACGGCCATCGTTTTTAATAAAATCGATAAAGTTGAAGACGACTTCAATCTGTTTGGCGGTGAGGAATGGCAACCGCCGACAATAGAAGATGCAATTGATTTCGATGAAATAGAAGCATATTCCTACAGGATTAAAGAAGCAATGCTTGGTAATGGTGGGACACAGACTCCTCTTCAGAAGGAACTGAGCGCATACATGAGAAAAATAATAGATGTGTTCGGCGAAGATTGTCCCGTCTTTGCAACTAAGTTAATTACAGAGATATATGGCGGGAAGTATAGGTTTAATAGCAGCGGCGCCGACACTCCGTTCCTATGGCTTTTGGCAAAAATGGGGGCGTTCCCGGTGAAGCAGGAGAAAAAGAAACAGTGAGGAATTAACAATGTCTACGGTGAAATCTATTACGCTCTCTCACAGCAGTGCGGGGTATGACTCGTATGAGAAACTCAATCAGATATTTGTCAAAGGGAATAAGGAACGCGCGGAGTCGTATATTAAAAATTTGACAAAGGAATATGCGTCTGATGAGAAATATATATCCAAAGACATCACCTGCAAATCGCTTTTCAGAGTGGGGGATGATATTGTTCTGCTCGAAGCATATCCGCAACGCGATACAAGATTTTTTGTTGAGTGCAAGGTGGCGACTGCCAAGGCACAGTCGCAAAAGAACAAGTCTGATCTGGCGGAATACATTTTAGATGAAGTAGATCGAAAGATATATAACGAGGATTTTGATTCGACTTTTAAAGAGGCTTTTCTTTTGGCGCTGCTCTCGGATAGAACGCATCTTTACTGTTTGGCGGGCTGTCCGTCGGCGGTTGATGCTGTGCGCCGCAGAATTTACAGCTGTGGCGCGGGACTTTTGTCTCTCGGGTCGTATATTGAGGTTATGAAGCAGATTCCGCCCATAAAATATACCGTGGCAACATGTATATGTGTGACCGGCGAAGATAGATCGAATTTTATGGACAAGATATCCAAAAACAATAGTATTGTGTTTGATATGACGGGCAGGCAGGTGCGGATAAGCGTCAATATTCCATCCCCGAAATACTCACAGAACGCTGTAAGAGAGCTTGTGGCAGAGTACAAGAAGAATAACAAGACCTTTGATGAATTTGTCGAAGATTTGGACAAGTTTGTGCGCGAATTTGATATTGACTATTCAAATGAGGGTGACGGCATGATGAACGAGATAATGTATTCGTTTATGAGGCGCAATGCCCCCAATTGCATAAGCAGAGTTACGGCAACCGCCGCAGAGAGAGAGCAGCTGATACGAGATATAGAGGAAAAAGGGAGATGCTGATATGAGTTCTAAAAGAACAGATAAGATAGACATGGGAACTCTCGAAAGAAATTTGAATGCAAACAAAGAAAGCAGAAAGTTCTTTTATCCCAGAGAATATATTTTGAACTTTTTGATCTTCATGACCTGCGAATACTGCGGAAAGCATTTCTTTACCTCGAAGATCAGTCTGTTTGGCGACTATCTGGTCTGCCTGTGTCCGAGATGCGGCGGACGGCACGCGATAACGATAAACATGGTTGGATCATATAGGAGAATTAAACTGCTGACTGTGGCAGCGCTGATTACTGTACTGATATCGCCGTTGATATGCAGGCTGATTTTTGTTCTTTATTATATGTGGATTGGTCAATGAATATTTTGATTTGACGGTAGCGGAGGAAGAAGATGCAAAAGAAAAGTATAATAATTTATGTTACGGCGATAGTGCTCGTTGTTGCTGTTTGCTTTGCCTCGGTGTTTTTTGTCATGAAGAAAAACAGCAAGGGCTTGCGCCGTACACACAAGCCGACGGCGCAGACATCCGAAAGCGTTGAGAATACAGATGACAGCACGGAGATGCTTGCCGTTGAAGCATCGCTTGATTCGATGAACACGACTCAGCCCGCGCCGGATATCAGTCAGGATTACATATATACCGGAAACGGCACTCTTGAGCTCATATATATAACCCAGAACGCGGACAAGCTTTTCTACTACTGCGGAGATCAGCTGTCAACTGCGGGCATGCAGGTCGTTGCAAAGTATTCGGATGGCGGCTGTCAGTATGTCACCAACAGTGTCGATGTGTCGCACCCGGATATGTATACCCCGGGATATAAAACCGTAACGCTGAAATATACGGACGGCAAGGGGACAATGAAATCGACAAGTTATTCGATTTATATCGAAGAGCCGTCTGTTCAGCTCAACTACAGTGAAATTACACTTGATGTAGGAAAAAGCTGGACTGTGCGTGCTTCGGTCAGTCCCGAGAACTGTTATGTTACATGGGCAAGCTCGGCGAATAAAGTGGCTTCGGTGTCTGGTTCCGGCACGGTGTGCAATATTACCGGTAACGGCTACGGAAGTGTTACGATAACCGCCAGTATAACCTATAACGGCAGGACATATTCCGATTCGTGCGTAGTGTCCGTTTCGTATGCGGATTCGACGATAGATATATATGATGCTTACTGGTATGACTATAGCTATTATAATAATACGATGTATTTCTACTTGAGCGGAACGGTTCAATCAAATTATGACCTCGATTGGGTTTCGGTGCAGCTGAGCGGTCCTCAGAATGTGAATGGTATCATCCAGGATATAGATTTGTATTTTTCTTTTGATGACAGTTATTTAAACGGAAATACCTTTGATCTTGATCAGGGAGAATATTATTTTAAAGTTCTTCCCGGTTATCAATATACGCTTTATGTCTTCGCGACGGATATCTACGGCGGCTCCACAAGCGCATCAACGACTTTAGTCGCGGCTCCGGATCCGAATACAACAACTACTTACTATTACTATCAGGGCTATTAAGCCCTGATAGTATTTTTATATACAATCCCCGGGTGCGCAAAAAACAACTTGCGGTAGATTGAAGAAGTCGGCGCGATTTGATATAATCAAGAAAAAACATGAGTTGATCGAATGGCACTCGGAAACCGCATATATGATTTCAGAAAGAAGGCGGGGCTGACCCGCGACGATGTCGCGCAGAAGTGCTCCGTTTCGAGCCAGTAGGTGCAGAAGTGGGAGAGCGACCACGCGAAGCCGTCGGTGGACAATCTGATAATACTCTCGCAGACACTCAATGTTTCGCTCGATGAATTGCTGACCGGCTGCACCGAGCGCGTCCGCGACGAAAAGCGCAGGGCGGGCGTCAGACCCGACTATCCGTCGCTCCATCCGTGGGAGCTGTATTCCGAGGAGCTGATGGTTGAGTTCAGACAGTCGTGCGAAGAGGACATAGATATCGGTGAATGCGAGGAGCTTTTCAAGGCTGTTTCGCATCTTCCGGGCGGCGAGTATAAAGAGCGCATAGCGGATGTCATGTTTGATATAGTGTCCCGCACTCCGATTAAAGAGGACTATGAATTTGACGAGCCGAGCGAGCTCGACGAGATAAAACTGTGCAGGGGAACAGTCCACGAAAAGCGTGGCGTTGACAAATCCCGCCTGCGCGCTGAAAATTGCCTCGGCGGCTTCGGCTGTCGCAGTCTCGCGCCCGGGCGCATCCGCGTCGATACCGACGCTCGACGAAGTAAAGAAATTTCTCGAAGAGCACGGCGAGAGACTGCTGTGAAGCTTTGATAATATGTCCGGAATGCTTAGGTGTTCCGGATTTTTTATATTTTGACATCGGTGGTATAATAATATTCGGAGCGCACCGCGCTATCAAACAAAAAGGCGGAAGCCTATGACAAAACTCAGCTCAAAAACAAAAGGTGTTTTCTATATAATTTTGGCGGCGTTCGGCTTTTCGCTGATGTCGATGTTTATCAAGCTCGCGGGAGACCTGCCCTCGTTTCAGAAGGCGTTTTTCAGGAATTTTATCGCGCTGATTTTTATTTTTATCATGATGCTGCGCGATAAAACAGGATTCGTGCCCGCGAAAAAGAATATCCCCGATCTTTTCGGGCGTTGCTTTTTCGGCACTCTCGGCATGCTGTGCAATTTCTACGCGATAGGTAAACTCAACCTGTCGGACGCGAATATGCTCAACAAACTCTCGCCGTTTTTTGCGATAATATTCTCTGTAATTCTGCTCAAAGAGCGCCCGAGCATAGTTCAGATAGCGGGCGTGTGCGTTGCGTTCGCGGGCAGCATGTGCATCATAAAGCCGGGGTTTGACAATCCCGAAGTGCTCGCGGCCGTCGCGGGGCTTCTCGGCGGAGCGGCTGCGGGAATAGCCTATACTTTCGTGCGCCGCCTCGGCTCAAGAAAAGAGGACAGCAAGCGGATAATCTTCTGGTTCTCCGCGTTTTCGTGCGCGCTGTGCCTGCCGTTTATGATAGCGGGGTACAAGCATATGAGCGCTATGCAGCTTATTTATCTCGTCCTCGCGGGGACTTTCGCCTGCGTCGGTCAGATAGGAATAACTCGGGCGTATATCTGCGCGCCGGCGAAGGAGATTTCGGTCTATGACTACACGCAGGTGCTCTTCGCCGCGGCGCTCGGATTTTTCGTCTTTGGCGATGTGCCGGATGTCCTGAGCGTCATAGGCTATGTCCTCATCTGCGGCGCGGGAGTGGGGATGTTCGTATATAACAAGCGCAGAACGGCATAAAAAACAGAGTAGGTCATCGGATATCCGGTGACCTGCTTTTTAAGTTTATTCCGAAAATTCTGCAATGACTGCGAGGAAAACTTCTCCGTAGCGCTGTGATTTTGCCTGACCGACTCCGGAGACCCCCATAAATTCCTCCTGCGTTTTCGGCTTGAGGCGACACATATCGACAAGTGTCGCGTCGGTGAAAACGACATAAGCCGGTATGCTCTGGCGCATGGCGAGACTTTTTCGCAGATCCTTGAGCGCGGCGAGGAGCTTTTCGTCCGCCGGCGGGAGCGGAGCGTCTTTTGCGGCGGCAGCTTTCTTTTTCTGCGGTATCTCGAGCATCATGCGCAGCGTCTCCTGACCCGTCAGAACTCCGCGGCTCTTCGGCGCGAGTTTGAGTATCGGGTATTCGTCGCCCTGTGCGGTCATGTATCCGTTTTCGCAGAGATGGTCGATGATGTCGCGCAGCCGCTTTTCGCCGTAGTCCGCCATTATGCCGTAGGTAGATTGTCTGCTCAACCCGGCGGATATCAGCCGCTCGTTTTTGCTCCCGCGCAGGACATCGCAAATTACTTTTTTGCCGTATCGCTGACCCGTCCGTGCGACGCATGACATTATCTTCTGCGCGTCAACCGTGATATCCGTGTTCTCGTGATTCGAGAGGCAGTTTGAGCACTTTTCGCACCGCTCGGGGCCCTTGTCGCCGAAATATTCGAGTATGAATTTACGCAGGCACTTGTGCGTCGTGCAGTAAAAAGTCATCTGCTTGAGCCGCTCTCTGTCGCGCCGTCTGACCTCTTCCTGCTCGTCCTCGGTGAGGTCGGGGTTCGGCTCGGAGTTGTTTATTAAGAACTGATTCGTCCGCACATCCTTTGCGCTGTAGAGCAGAATACAGTCCGCACTCCTGCCGTCGCGCCCGGCGCGTCCCGCCTCCTGATAGTAGCTCTCCATATTCTTCGGCATGTTGTAGTGGATGACGAACGAGACATTCGATTTGTCGATTCCCATGCCGAATGCGTTTGTGGCGACCATTATCGCCGCGCGGTCATAGACAAAATCGTCCTGGTTGCGCCTGCGTTCATTTTCATCAAGCCCCGCGTGGTAGCGGGTAGCGGCGAATCCGTTTTTTTGAAGCAGTTCGCACACTTCCTCGACCGCCTTGCGCGTCGAGCAATAAACTATGCCGGATTCATTCTTGCGCTCTTTTATCAGCTTCATCAGCTCGATCGATTTGTTCTTCGGCTGCATGACGGAAAAGAACAGGTTCGGCCTGTCGAAGCCCGTTGTGACAACGAGCGGGGAGACGAGCCTGAGCAGCGTTTTTATATCATCCCTGACGTCTCCCGTGGCGGTAGCGGTAAACGCGCCGACAACGGGACGAGAGTTAAGAGTGTCGATAAAATCGGGTATTTTCAGATAGCTCGGGCGAAAATCCTGACCCCATTGCGAGACGCAGTGCGCCTCGTCGACCGCAACCATGGATATATTGAGATTGCGGCATATTCCGAGAAAAGCGGGCGCGCAGAGCCGCTCCGGTGCGACATAAATTATTTTATATTTGCCGTTCTCCGTGTTTTGCAGCACTTTCAGATACTGCGCGTGGGTCAATGAGCTGTTTATGTATGCGGCGGCGACGCCCGACTGGACGAGCGCGCTGACTTGATCTTTCATCAGGGAGATGAGCGGGGAGACGACAATAGTGATGCCGTCAAACATGAGTGCGGGCGCCTGATAGCATATCGACTTCCCGGCGCCCGTGGGCATGATGCCGAGAACATCGCGCCCGCCGAGCAGGCTGTCCGTTATTCTGTCCTGTCCCTCGCGGAAAGAATCGTGGCCGAAATATTCTTTTAATACGCTGAGTTTGTCCCTCACCGTTTGCACCTCAACAGAAATATTTATAAAATTAATTATACTCTGCGGCGCGAAAAACATCAAGAAAATAAAAATAACGGCGGGCGAAAAATCGCCGACCGCTTGAAATATTTATAACGCAGCGTTATCAATCAAATAACCAAAAGACTGAATTCTTTTCGTTATTTATCCGCCGCTCTGCCTGCAAAATGCCGCCTGCGGGTGCACAAAACGGAGATAATCCGACCGCAGGGGAAAGACGATGCACAAAAGGTGGAAAAAAAGGCATCCCCGGCTTTTGCGGACAGGCTTATGGCGGTCCCCATCAACGATTAATAACGCTGCGTTAATAATAAAGTATATCATTGAAAAATATATTTTGCAATGTCGATTTTTGCCAAAAAGCCGCAGACAAAACGGGCGTAATATAGCCCGAACATGCAAAAGCAGCCGCGCGGGCGACTGCTTTGCTTTATATCTGATTTATTCCGCGACCTTCATCGTCAGCTCGAGTATGCGCTTGACGCTTGTCTCGAGGTCGGCGCGGGTTATCTTGCCGTTTTCAAAAGCGGCTTTCAACTCCTCGGGCTCGCCGTCGCCCATCTTGACATCGTTGCCGGCGAGAACCTCGTCGGAGTGGTTGCTGTGGACGCCCCAGTCTGTTGTGACCATGCCCTTGAAGCCCCACTCGTTGCGGAGCATCTCGGTGAGCAATTCATGGCTCACCGAAGTGTGGCAGCCGTTGATGAGATTGTAGGAGGACATAATTGTCCACGGGTCAGCCTCTTTGACGCATATCTCGAAGCCGCGCAGATATATCTCCCTGAGCGCGCGCTCGGAAACTCTGGAATCGCATTCAAAGCGGTTCGACTCCCTGTTGTTGCAGGCAAAGTGCTTTACCGATGCGGCGATTTTCTGCGACTGGATGCCGCGCACGTCGGCGGCGCAGCACTTTCCGGCGAGGAGGGGATCCTCGGAGAAATATTCGAAGTTTCGTCCGCACAGGGGATTGCGGTGGATGTTCATCGCGGGCGCGAGCCACACGCCGAGATTGTTTTCTCGCAGCTCCGCGCCGCCTGCCGCGCCGACTTCTTCAATGAGTTCCGTGTTCCATGTGCACGCGAGAAGCGTTGCGCAGGGCCATGCCGTTGTGGGCACGCCCGTTGAAGCGTTGAGGCGCAGACCCGCAGGCCCGTCAGCAGTCGGGACGGGCGGCACATCGAGGCGTTTCATGCCGCCGAACGCGCCTGTGTTGCAGACTCCGGGCTGATTCTGATGCCCGCCGACAAAGTCGATAAGCTCGTCAACGGTGAACTGCTTTATAAATTCGTCGAGCGTTATATTTTCGCCGACTTCGTCGAATATGATCGTATCTTTGGGCGCGGTCGCTTCGATGGGAGCGTGCGTGCCGCGGGTGTAAACGGGTTCGCCCGTCGGGAGATTTTCAAAGCTGCCGTCCGCGAGCAGACGCTTTTCGAGCTTGAACGGTCTGCAGAGCGGCTTTGATTCTTTTGTGATTATATCCTCGCTCAGCACGAAGTCGTAGCGGAGCTTTTCTGTCGCTCTGACTGAATTTCCGAGGTAGAACGAGTATGTGCCTTTTTCGAGCACGAATGCTGATTTCTTTATCTTGCCGAGATCGTCGAAGCTCGCCATGTCGCCGATATCAAAGCTCAGCGCGATTGCCTCGGATTCGCCGGGGGAGAGCATCTTCGTCTTTTTGAACGCGGCGAGCTCTTTTGCGGGCTTGCCGAGCTTGCCCTGCGGCGCGCTGTAATAGAGCTGAACGACCTCTTTGCCGGGCACTTTGCCGATGTTTTTGACCGTCACCGCGGCGACTATCTTTCCGTCGCTCTCGCCGCAGAATGCGCCGCTGAACTCGAAATCGGTATAAGAGAGACCGAAGCCGAACGGATAGCGAACTTTTTCGGAGGCGCCGGGAATCGTCTCGAAATAGCGGTAGCCGACATATATGTCATCAAAATAATCGAGATGCTCGAAGCCTGTCAGGAACTCCTGCGCGTTCTGATATGAGTCGTAGGAGTCGGGGATAGTGTCCGCCAATTTGCCGGAGGGGTTGACATCGCCGCAGATAATGTCAGCTATTGCCATGCCGCCCTCGAGTCCGCCCTGCCAGCCGGAGATTATCGCGCCGACTTTTTCATTGTCCGCGAAATACTCGCAGTCAACGACTGCGCCGGAGTTGAGGACTATAACTGTGTTCGGGAACGCCGCAGCGACTCGGTCGATGAGGCTCTTCTCCGTGTCCGAAAGGTAGTAGTCGCCGGGGATAGCCTTTCTGTCAACGCCCTCTGCGGAGAAGCGGCTGAGGGTTATTATCGCGATATCCGCGTTCGCGGCTGCCTCCGCTATGAGCTCGTCGGGCATATGCGCCTCGGCAACATGCATGCTCGCGAAGGTGTCGTAGATTATATCGTCTTTCTCTTTGCAGAAGGACATGGCGTTGACCTTGTCCCATATCTTCTCAATCTGGGCGCGGGTCGGGATGCGCTTGCTCGCCTCCTTGACGTATTCTTTGTAGAACTCGACGGTCGGCTTGAACACGCTGACCTTGCCCTCGGCTTCCTTCTGACTGAATCCGTCATAGACATTGCGGATGTAGGCGCAGAAAACGTCGCCGCTTCCGCCGCCGCCCTTTATGTATTCGATAGTCGCCTTGCCGAAGAGTGCGACTCTTGTTCCGCGCGTGAGCGGCAGAGTGTGAAGCCTGTTTTTGAGCAGAACCATACCCTCGCCGGCGGCCTTTCTCGAGAGCGCGGCGTGCTCGGGCGAACCTGTGACCTTTCTGCCGTCCGCGCCGAGCGGGATGCAGGGCTGATATCTGAATCTTGCGTATTTGTCCATAGCTATTCTCCGTCCTTTATTTGAATTTATTTAAGCTCACCTTGTGTTATTCTGTCGATGAAAATGCATTCCGACTCATACGAATCCGGCTTGTTTTCGTCTATTATAATCAGTCTGCCGCCGCGTTTGTCGCCGTAGGTGTGGTAACCCGCGCCGGGGGTCTGAACGAGCTTTATGCCGTCGACTTCCATTGTGAATGTGTTCACATGGTCGTGGCCGAAGAATGCGGCGACTATATCGCCCGTTCTCTTCCAGCTCTCGAATTCGTCTCCGTTTTCGAGCGGCGGGCAGGGGGATTCGTGAATCTCGCCCTCGAGCAGTGCGCCGTCCGGGACGGAGTAGTGCTGCGCGCCGAGGCTGTATTCGCCATCCGGGTCTTTTTTGAGTTTTTTGTATTCCTGAATGACGGGGATATGCTGAAACAGCAGAGAGGGCACGGCTTTTCCGCCGTTCTGCGCCTTGAGTTCGGCGGCGCGTCTTTCGTACCATGCTATCTGATCTTTTTTTACAAAGCCGTATCCGGCGTCGTCTATAACATTGAACTCATCGTCCCTGACATAGTCGCCCGAGTCGATGCACCAGATGTTCCAGGCGATATGCTTGCCGTCGGAAGACAAAATAGGCAAACTGCAATTCGCGCAGCCGGAGACATCCTCGTCGTTCATCGTGCTCCTGAAATTCTCGTATTCGGCGTATATACAGATCTGATTCTCTTTCGCGAGAAACGGCAATTTGGGCTGAGTCTCGGCATCGTGATTGCCGAAAACTATGGCGAGCGGGATATTTTTCTCCGCAATCGGCGCGACTATCTTTTTGATAGTATTATACATATATTCATATGTGAACTCCTGCCAGTAGCCGCTGATGTTGTCGCCGCCGAAAACGATAAGATCGGGATTAGCAATTTCGATGCATCGGCGAATGACATTTATCGTCTCTTTGCTCTTGTTTATCGGTATCTGTCTGTCCTCCTCATCGTCCATCTCCGGGTCGACCTCGTGGATATCCGTCAGATGCAGAATGCGGAATTTTCCGTCCGCGCCGAAGCGCAGGGGAGTCTGCTTTTCTTTTATATATTTCTTTGAATCCGGCAGCCCTTTTGCCATGCTGTTCCCTCCGATATTTGATACTGAAATTATATACTTGCTTCGACACTGTGTCAATAATTGTGCTGCATTCGCGATTCTGCGTTGTTTACTGTGCATAATTTAAAAAGTCCGTTTTTGGCAAAAGTGCATATTGCGAAAAGCAGAACGCGGTGATATAATTGATTTAATAACACGGTTTTCTAATTTGCAGATGAGGGGCGCGCTTTTTGAAAAATACACTTGATTCATCCATAGTCAAGCTGACGAATTACCGCTCTGTGTGGGGATACATACACAAAAACAAGCAGGCGACAATTCCGCAGATAGCCAAAAGCATCGGGCTGAGCCTGCCGACCGTGACGCGAGCTATTGATTACGGTGTTGCGGAGGGAATTATTAATCCGGACGGAGTTATAGGTGCGGAACGCGGGCGCAAGGCGCAGGTATATAAGCTTAACGCGGACTATATGCATTTTCTGCTGATTTATCTTGACTCCGATGTTCTTTCATACAGAATCCATGATTTCAAAAGCCGTACTATCGGCAGCGGAAATATACCGATTTGTGACGAAAAAGTACTTTCGACGCTTGAGAATCTTGTTATGACAAGCGTTGCGGCCGATCCGCTCATAGCCATGACGGCGATAGCCGTTTCGGGCGTTGTCTGCAAGGGTGTTGTTATGGACTCTGCGGCATTCCCGTCGCTCAACCATATCGATGTTGCAAAGAGGCTGAATGAAAAATTCGGACTGACGGTTCTTATTGACAACGACCTGCATGTCGCAACGAATGTGGCAAGAAAATATTCGAATTATCAGGATGGTATAACCGTTCTCTATGCTTACGGCAAGCGCAAGAGCGGCTCGGGAATAATCGCAAACGGTGAGGTGCTCTGCGGCGCGTCGGGCGCTGCCGGCGAGGTCGAAAACATCCCGCTGCACACTCCGGACATTGAATCTGAGCGCATAGCTTTTTGCAGCGAACGCCTCCAGACGATAATCGCGCTGATGAATCCGGGCAGGGTAGTTATATATGAGCTCGATGAGGGCATGGATACGGACAAGCTCATAGGTTTGATAAAGAGCAAAATGAAGCCTTATCTTCTGCCGGAGTTCAAACTGGGTCGCGATTTCTTTGAGGACTGCTTCCTCGGGCTTAGCATCGTGTGTGAGGTTGGGATAAAACAGAGCCTACGGGAGAGACTTGATTTTTAAACAACGAGGGGAATTTCAACAATTCCCCTTATATCTCAAATAATTAATAACACTTCTTTAAGATATAACTTTACTTATTTGTAGATATAGTGTATAATATCCGCGAGGGTTCTGAATTATTTTATGAATAGCGCGGTACTTTGTCGGTTCTGCATATTAAAAGCTGAATTTATAACTTAACGTTATAATATAAATTGCTGCAAAGGAGGTGACAAAAAGAAGCAAAGAATAACAATGTCTATAATGTTTTCACAAAAACGAAAGGAGAACAGAGTAAATGAAAACATTTAAAAAAGCGCTGAGCGTTATGCTCTGCCTGTGCATGATAATGTCCGTTATGGCGGCAGGGCTCAATGCCTTTGCGCAGGAGGAAGCGACCGCAGCGCTTGACGGCGCTGTCAGCGAAGCGGCTGCTCTTGCCGTATCCGATCCTACGGACGAAAAACCCGACGTTGACGCTATGGAGCGCACCAAGGTTAAGTATCCCATCGGCGCTTCCAAGAAGGCTGTCAGCAGGTCTATCGGCAGAGTTGAAGATATTCTTTTCACCGTTTTGAAGGTTCCCGAGGGCGGAGTTCCCCAGGTGCTCAACGAGAAGGTATATACCAATGAAACCGTAGCTCTTGTTGCAAAGAAGCTGTTCCCGCTTGTCGGCGGACTCAGCAGCCTTGTTGCAAAGGGACCCAAGGACCTTGCCGCAAAGCTTGACAAGGAGACCTGCGCGGGTGCTATCGCGGCTCTTAACGCCGCAGCAGCTACGCTCGGCGCGGACGGCAAGCCCGTAGGCAAGCTTGAAGCATGGCAGTATCTCACTGTTGTTGACGGCGACTTCGGTTTCGCTAACGGCGACAAGGAGGGCTTCCTCGACGCTGTTGCGTCGCTGTTCAGACCCCTTTCGCTGCTCACTACCGTTGTTTCCTTTGAGAACACAACCAGCTTATTTTACGGTCCGCAGCTGGGCATATACGAGGATCTCATCCCCATATTTGAGGCTCTCGGCATAAAGGACTTTATGACCTCCGACGAGTACACCGCATATGTTAAGAAGGGCGCCAACACAAACGAGAAGATGGATCGCCGTATCCGCGGCATCATCACTCCCATATTCACTCTTGTTGACGCAGTTGCCTCTGCGGAATCCCCGGTCGACGAGGTTCTGAAGCTTCTCCCAAATCTTGCCTCCGCTATTGACACGGGACTTATCGACACTCAGATACACAGTATGCTGGGCAAAATCAGCTTGGGTATCGGCAACAGCGTTAAGGTTGACCTCACCACCGGCGGCGTATACGATATGATCGCCCCCAAGCTCAAGGACATCGAACTCCAGGCCGCCAAGGTTGACGAAAACGGCGAGGAGACCGCCCCCGCGGTCACGCTTACAATAAACCTTGACAAGGAGAAGTTTGCGGCTGCAATAAAGGATATCGCCGCCTGCGGAGTCTTCACCGCAAAAGAGAGCGCAGCCAAGACCAGAAACTGGTTTGTCGGCATAGAAGGCGACTCGGCGGATGCGTTTGTCGTTCTGTTCAGATATCTCCATTCCGAGCTTACCGAGGAGAACAACGCTGTGGCTATAAAGACCGCTGTTGCAGCTCTCGACATGAACGCCTCGCAGAAAATTGTTGTCAATTTTCTCGTTTCCTCCGTGCTCTCGTCCTCTGCTGACGGAGCGCTCAGAACCATAGTTGCTCTTCTTCCGCTTGCAAAGACCGGCGTGAAGATAGCAGCCCGCTTCGGCGCGTTTGATAAATAAGCTTTAATTTGCAAAACACAATTTCATAAAAGCAAGGAGCGGCGGAGCGTCATAAGGCGTTCCGCCGTTCCGTTGTCAATCACAAATCAAATTGTTAAATCAACTAAAAATAAAGCTGTTTTTTCGGCATTTCGTACAGGCCGCCGCTCTTGTTTTTTATTTCTCGTTATGTTAAAATCAATTCGTATGAAATACATTTTTGGAGGTCTTTCTATGAAAAAATGGCGAGTAGGTATTATCGGTGTCGGCGGAATATTCAACGGCGCTCACCGCGAGCACTATCTTAAAGACGATCGCCTTGAGGTTGTTGCGCTCTGCGACATAATCGAGGAGAGGGCGGTCGAGTGCCGCGACGGGTTTTTCCCAGACGCAAAGGTCTATACCGATTTCAACGAGCTGCTCAAGGACGAGACGATAGACTCTGTCGATATCTGCACCCCGAACTATCTCCACTCGATAATCGCGGTTGCCGCTTTCAAGGCGGGCAAGCACGTTTTCTGCGAGAAGCCGGACGCCGTCAATGTCGAAGAGGTCATGAAGATGAATGACGCCGCTAAGGCTGCGGGCAAGACGCTCATGGTCATGAGAAACAACCGCTTCACCGACGCGTCTAAGCTTGCGAAGAAGTTCATTGACGACGGCAAAATGGGCGAGATATACTGCGGACGCTGCGGCTGGCAGAGGAGACGTGGAATCCCCGGAAAGGGCGGCTGGTTCACCACCAAGGCGCAGTCCGGCGGCGGCCCGCTCATTGACCTCGGCGTTCACATGATAGACCTTGCGATATGGCTCATGGGCAGCCCGACTCCAGTCGCCGTGACCGGCAGCACATACTGCAAGTTTGCCGACAACGACGTCAGCGACTCCGTGAACTCCGACTTCGGCGACAAGGTCGAGGACGGCACGTTTGACGTTGAGGATCTTGCGATGGGCACTATCCGCTTCGATAACGGGGCGCAGCTCCAGATAGAGTTCAGCTGGGCGTCGAACGTCAAGAAAGAGACACGCTTTGTCGAGCTTCGCGGCACGAAGGCGGGACTCAATTGGCAGGACGGCGAGGTCGAATTTTACACCGAGGAATACGGCAAGTGCCTCGATGTTATCCCGACTAACTACGCTACCGACAGAGAGCACGCGAGAAACCTCAGGCACTTCTACGATGTGGTCATCGAGGGCGCCGAGCCGTGCTTCAAGCCGCAGCAGGGAATTGATATGATAAAGATTCTCTGCGCAGTTTACGAATCCGCCAGGACGGGCAGAGAAGTAGTGCTTTAAAAAATATTTTAAACAGCTTTGGGGAAAAGAGAAATTTTGGCTGATATGTGGGAATATCAATCGACAGCGTTGCGGTTGATATTCCTGCTGAAAGCGCATTTTGTGAAAAGAGGAGAATGAAATGAAATCTAAATACAAAAAGTCAGTTTTGTTTTTGCAGGAAGTAGTTCTGCTTGCAATCGGCATAGGAATGGCGCTGCTGTTTTGGCGCGGACGCTATGATACCGACAGCTTTAAAAGGACGCTTGTCGGCGGAATCGGACTGATGATTGCTTTCTTTGCGGTCTTTTTTGCTGAGTATTTTAACCGATATGTTGAACTCGGTGAGAGCTGCGCAAAATTCAATTCATTCAGAGTCACAAAGGGCAAAAAGGCGATGAATATGAATGTGAGCTACGAAAATATTCTCGCCATAGATTCAAAGCGGATGCCCCTTTTCGGAATCTATAAAGTTGTGGTGCGTGCAAAGAATATGCCGGGCAGCATACCGATTACTCCGGTCATGTCGCATTATTGGAAGCTTGTTACTCAACTTTGCGATTTGGCGAAAAAATATAACCCGCATGTCAATATAAGCGATGATCTTCTTGAAGAGATCGAAAAAAAGCGGGGTAAATAAAATGAAGAAAGTCAGAAATAAGAAGAAAACTATAGCATATATAATTATCATTCTGGCGGTGATTCTTTGCGACTTCCTGTATGCAATACTGTATTTGAAAGGTATCATTCCGCCAAAGTTTAATTACATACCTGAATGTATACTTCTGTTAGGCGTCTCGGCGATTTGTGCCGTGAAATTCAAAGACAGGAACAGTCAGAATAACATTTGATATCGAGAAGTCTCCCCGCATCTCAGTGTGCGGGGAGTTTTGCGCCGATAAAGTTTTGCTTGTTGTAGGGGTCGGCGACTCGACGACCCTATGCCGCCAACGGCGGCACGGAGTTTGGACAATGCTTTTTCGAGTCATTACAAATAGAAAAACTATTGCTTTGTGCTGACTTCGTCAGCAGTGGGTCGGCGAGGTCGCCGACCCCTACAAGAGCGCGTAGTGTATATTATGTGGTAATATATTTTGCTCCGAGCTATTTAATGGTGCTCAGTATTCGGTCTTTGCTCAATAAACAAGAGCGGGTAAAGTGCATTTAAAAACGCAAAACGATAAACCAAAAGGTCACAATCCGCATTGCCTGCAAATTGTGACCTTTTTTATTTGCTGTTTTGTCTGCGCCGAGAATTATTTCTTCGACTTCTTGTCGTATCTTCCGCCGAGTCTTTCTTCGGCTTCGGCGCGGGTTATCTTGCCGCTGTTGCAGTCCGCCATGGTCTGAACATCCTTGTCGGTGAGCTTGTAGCGGGTCCAGATGACATAGGCTATGGCGTAGCCTATCGCCGTGAACATAACATAGATGAACCACAGAACGGCCTTCGCGTGGTCTGTCTGAGTGACACCCTGGAGGTCTGCGAAGTTCTGCGCGCCCTCAACAGAGACCCAGCCGGTGGACTTGAGACCGAGTATGAACATTCCGAGCGCGCCGGAGACGGCTGCGGTGAGCTTGCACATGAAGGTCTGGATTGCGAAGGTGATTCCCTTGGCCTCGATGCCGGAGGTGAATTTGCCAAACTCCGCGCAGTCGGGCGTGAACATGAAGAGCATGACGCCGAGAATAGCCATGGGTACCGCGCGCAGTATCGAGATGATGATGAAGCCTTTCATCGAGTTGTAGCCGATGAGCCACATGACAACGCTTAAAATAACGGTAGCCAAAGTGCAGACTCTGAACAGCTTCATCTTGTCAAATTTTCTGACCATGTGGGGCACGAGGAACGAGAATATCGCCGCGGGAACAAGGCTCAGAGCCTGAACGACGAGCGAGAACTGCGAGTTGTTGAAAAGATAGAACGAGACGAAAAGGTTGAGTGAGCCGGAGACGTTGGCGCTCGAATAGAAGAAATAGCCTATGTAATAGATGAGCAGATACTTGTTCTGAACGAGATAGCTGAACATCTTTTTGAGCGTGAAATCCTCATCCCTGTCTCCGCCGAAGCGCTCCTCAAGCTTGAAGCAGGCGGGGATCATCGTGATAATTGCGAACACGGCGCAGATTATTGCGACTACCGTGTAGTTGAGCTTGACCTGCTCGCCGACGAGGACGGTGCCGAGAATGAGCGCAACGCCCGAGCCCACGCCCGCCCAAATCTGCTTATAGGATATAATGCTGTTTCTTTCGTCAATGTTTTCGCTCATCGAGGTGATGATACCGAATATCGGCACGTCGCAGAGGGTGTAAGCGGTATCCCAGAGTATATATGAAACAGCGAGCCAGATGAGCTTCGCGTTTTCGCTGAAGTTATTGGGTATGGCGAAGAGCATGACCGTAGTCAGCGGGATAAAGACGAGCGATATCTTGAGCCACGGGACAAACTTCTTGCCGCTCTTGAATTTTACTTTATCGAACAGCACGCCGAAAATGGCATCGTTGACCGCGTCCCATACCTTGACCGCGAGCATGATTCCCGCGGTTTTGACAAGTCCGCCGATAGAGAGCATGAGATAAGTGGTCAGGAAAGAGGCGACGAGGTTATATATCGCGTTCTGTCCGCAGAAGTAGAGATAGTAGCTCAGTCTCTCCTTCGGTTTTGTAGACCAGCCCTTCGGGGTGGATGTGATTTTTTTGATAAGATTCGGCATTTTTTGTAACCCCTCCGTTTTTTGTGAATTTCATATTGAAAATCCGTTTTCAGTCAAATAATACTGTACCATATTTACAATAATCAGTCAACAGTAATTTGCTTCAGAGACAAACCAAAAATTGAAAATTCTTGACCGTTCTCTTTACCGCAGAGGAATATGCCGCCTTTGACCGGTATCTGAAAATACCGTTATGAAAAAATAATGTTGCGAACTTCCGTTAAACCGCAAACAAGCCGTGTCTTGCAAATCGCAAAACACGGCTTTTCGCCTGCCGCGCCTATCCCGCGTAGAAGAAATCGTCTATCATCTCCTCCACATGGACGGGGGAGACATCGTTGCGCTCGAGCATGGAGACAAAGTCCCTCAGCTTTTTTCTGCTGAAAGAGATGTCTGGAAAACTTGTTGTTTCATTGAATCCGTTTTCCGTGACGGTCATCACTATGCCGTAGGAAATACGGCCGCCCGAGGCGGTTGAACTTTTTCTTGATTCGGAGGCGCACTGAGCATCGGAGATTGCCGCATATCCGATGTCGTCCGTTTCGCATCCTGCCGGACGGCAGATGCCGTCGGTGATCTCAAATCTTACTTGCCGCATTTGTTCACCCTCAGTTACTACGCTGATTGAGAATAATTATATGTGATTTTGATTCACTTTGCAATAGTTTTTGTAAAGAAATTTTGATTTTTTATGAATTTTTATTGATTTTGTGCAATATTTTATGGTGTTCGACAAGAAAAAACAGGGAAGCGCGGCATATGTCGGCTTCCCTGCTTGATTTTCAGATGTCGAAAATATTGAGTCCTGTCTGCTCGCTTATGCGCCTGCCCATGTCAATGTCGAAAATTTTGATGAACATTTCGCAGGTCGCGCTTATCACCGCTTCATTCAGGTGACCGCCGATGACGGCGCCTTTTTCGTCCGCGAACGCGGCGTGAAGGTGGAGATAAGGTTCGCCGTCCTTGCGGCTGAGATTGCCGTTTAATGAAACGAGCTCGAGCGGCTGAACAAATGTCAGGCTGTGGTATTTCTGCTCTTCAAGGTCGTATAGCCCGAACACCGCGCGCCCTACCGCTCCGATGGCTGATATCTCGGCAAAGCGGATATCTTCGTCCTTTGCTATCTTCAGCACCGACGCGATTATTTCCTCGCCCGGGTCAAGCCTTACCGCGAGGACATCGCCTGTTTTCACATATTTCATGCTATCCCTCCGTCAAATTTTATTCCCGCCGACTCGCGTATGCGCTGCATCGTGCGGCTCACAGAGAGCGCCGTTTCGCGCAGCTCTCTGTATTTTTCTCTGTTGTTTTCCGGCTCTGTTATCAGCTTATAAAACGCGCGAGCCTCGTTGCCCATGAGTTCATCTTTCGGCGTGTCGCCGCAGATAACCCGGCTCGTCCCGTCGTTCATCACGAGTTCGATATCCGTGAGCTTTGAAATTGAGCCGATTTTTATGCTGCCGCGCTCGCCGATTATCTGCGAGCCCGCGTGATCCTGCCCGGTTTTGCAGCTTGTCATTGTTATCGCGGTGTTTTTACTTAGCATCGAGACGGCGGTTGCCGCGTCAGCTCCGCTTTCGAGAAATGCCGATACTGCCGAGATAATATCCGGCTCGCCGAACAGATCGATTGCAGGATAGACGCAGTAAATGCCGAGATCCATGAGACTGCCCGTAGCCATGGCGGGGTTGAAAATATTCGGCAGCTCGCCGCGAAGATAGGCTGGATATTTTGACGAATACTGCGAAAAATCAAAATGCGCAGTCCAGACTTTGCCGATGTCTCCGAGAGCTTCTCTGAGCGCCGCCCGCACGGGCGAGTGCATATACATTATAGCTTCGATATATATGAGCTTATTTCCGTCCGCGATTTCGCAGAGCTCCGAAAATTCGTCGGGCGTCACTGTTATCGGCTTTTCGCAGATGACATGCTTTCCGCTCTCGAGCATTTTTTTGCTCTGAGTATAATGCAGGGCATTTGGGCTCGCGATATAGACGCACTCGGCAGGGGAGGCGGCGAGCTCGTCAAGCGAGGTGTATACTGTACTTATCCCGTTCTCTTTTGCGAATGTCTCTCCGCGCTCGCGCGAACGCGAATATACGGCGAAGAGTTCAAAATCGGGCGCGAACTTCAACCCGTCGATAAAGCTTTTGACTATCCAGCCCGTGCCGATGACGGCTAATTTCATATTTTTTCCCTGCTTTCTCAGACCCTGCGCGCCATGACCGTGCAGACGCGCAGAGGGAATATGATATCAAACTTGTTCTTTTTGTAGAAATTTATTGCGTTGGTGTTATATGAATCGACCACCAGCATAACGCCCTTGCAGCCGATCTCTCTGAGATGCTCGGTCAGAGCCGCGAACAGGCGGGTGCCGATGCCGCAGTGCTGATAGCCGGGCTTTATATTGATGTGCATATGCGCGGGATAGCTTCTTGCGAATAGCGCGGGGCCGTTTACGGACGCCCACGACTCAATTATATCTCCTTTTTTACAGCCCTTGACGCGCGGGAGATATTCGGCTTTGAATATGCGCTTGTATTTTTGATAGTCCGGCGCGCAGAAGATATAGCCGACCGCGCTGTCCGTGTTTTCATCGACGGCGATGAAGCAGTGCTCCGCCTCGCGGTCTATATAGTAGTCGCAGAAGGTCGCGAGCAAAAAGCGCATTGACTTTTCTTCGCGCGCGTTGCTGCCTGCCGTGTCAAGGCAGATATTGCGGATATCGTCCCGATATTTTTCACTGTAATTTGTGATGATTATAGCCATATTTTACTCCTCAAAATCAATGTGGATATGGTTTTCGCCTTCCCAGAGTTCGTATTCGCAGTCGCTGCCGTAAGTAAACCACGCATTTTGCGGAACGGTTACATAGAAGTCCATCTCGCGCTCCGTTCTGATAAACGAGACGGCTATTTCGCCGCGCACCGTCGTTATGTGACCGCTCGCGCGGTTGAGCCCGTCGGGAATCTGCGGAGCGATGACGATTTTTTCATAGCCCGCCGAGTTTTTCTCCTGCGTGATGCCGAGAATGAACGAGAACAGATACCGCGTCACCGCGCCGAACATCGGGTGGCTGTGCGAGCGCTCGCCGTCCCAGTTCTCCCAGATAGTCGTCGCGCCCTGCTTTTTCATGTTATAAAACGAGCCTTTGCCCGTTGAAGTCAGCAGGTGGAAAGCCGTGTCGGCGCAGCCGCGCTCAAACAGCACGCGGGTTAGAATATCCGTGCCGAAAATGCCGGTGTCAAAAGCATCTGCGGCGTCGTATTTCTTTTTTGTATTGTTGAAAGCGCGCTCGCCGCCGAGTCCGATATCAACAGCAAAGCTGTTCGCACCCTGCGCGTCGCCGATAAACGAGCCGGTCTGCGGGCTGTAATATGCGTTGAGAATAGCCTGCTTCTTTTCTTCTATGCGCTTTTCGAGCATGGCGGCAGTTTCGCTTTCGCCGATAGCCTCTGATGCTTCTTTTGTCATCATCATCTGCTTGACATAGAGCGCAGTGTTGACGAATGGCTCGCATATTGTTATTTGTTCGGGCGGGCACCAGTCGCCGAGGCACCAGCCGCCCTCTTCCTCGCGGCAGACGAGACCGCCGGAGCTTCGCGAGTCGAGATAATCAAAATATCGAAGGATCTTCGGCAGATAACGGCGAAAGGTCTCCTTGTCGCCGTATATTTTATACATCTCATACGGCACGACCGCTATCGCGCCGCCCCAGCCTGCGGGGCCTCCGCCGCCGCCCATGAAAGGCGCGGTGTGCTGGACGTGACCGTTTCCGGTGCTCTGGCAGTCGGAGATATCCTCGAGCCACTTTTTATAGAATTTCTGCGAATCCAAAAGCATCATCGCCGCTTCACAGCAGAGCTGACCGTCGCCGGTGTAGCCGAGTCGCTCTATATGCGGGCAGTCCGAGGGCACGCCCGAATGCATGTTGCTCAGCTGCGTTCTGATATATGCGTCGTAGAGCCAGTTGAGCATCTCGCTGTCTGACTCGAACGATGAGGTCACGGCGCAGTTTGAGTGAACTACTTCGCAGCGCACAGGCTTGGCGTTGTTCGTCAGCTCGAAATACCGAAAGCCGTGCCAGGTAAACCAGGGCATGCACTCTTCGCCCTTTTTCGCGTTGCGGTATTCATCTTTTTGAATCTGCCCGCGGTCGCAGGAATCAAAATTCAGCGTGTCGTCCGGGTTTATTTCCTCGCTGCATCTGACGGTTATATTCGCGCCGTCAACCGTTGCCACGACAACCGGATAGCCGGAAATATTTTCGCCCATGTCGTATATCGAAACTTCGCCGAGGTCAAAGAGCTTTACGGGCTTTATTGCGCGCTCCACTCTGTCCGCCGGGCAGTCCTGAATGAAAAACTGAGTCTCATGCGCCGGGGCTTTGATAACATTCTGAAAGCCGCTGTTCGCCGTCAGCTCGTCTGCAAGGCTCATGTCGTGAACCTCGCCGAAATATATGTTATTTTCGATTATGCGGCTCTGCTTCCATTCAAGGTTCTCATCGGAAACAAAAGTATATTTTTTGCCGCTTTTATTCTCGGCGTCGATTTTATAGCAGAGCTTTATGTCGCCGTATTTTGCGAACCCCTCGGCGCTGCGCTTCTGCTGGGCGAACCAGCCGCAGCCGAGAATGACGCAGATATCATTTTTGCCGTCAACAACAAATTTAGATATGTCATATCTCACGGCGTATGTGCGGTAGGACAGCTCGTCTAAGATAGGATATTCAAATGCCGTCAGATTGCGCTTGCAGTACTGGCTGTTGACGGGGACGAATTTGTCCTCGGATACCTCGCGCCCGTTTATCCACAGGCGGAAGAAGCCGAGCCCGCAGATGGTTATCTCCGCTTCCTTCGGCTCTTCGATGAAGAAGCCGCCTTTTATAACCGGCGAAGTGCAGCCGCTGTCGCAGGTAACCCATTGCGCATTCCCGAAAAGTTCGCTGAAGTTCATGTTATTTCTCTCCATCAAGTTGAGCTTTTCTGTTTTCGAGCTCTTCCCACTGCATCATGAGTTCAGTCTGCTCGTCGTTGAGCTTGCCGAGCGTTTCCGTCAGCTCCATGACGCGCGCGTAGTCCGCCGCCGCTTCGGGGGTCGACATCTCTTCGTTCGTTTTTGCTATCAGTCCGTCGAGCTCGTTTATCCGCTCTTCGCATTTCTTTATCGCGGTTATCGTGCGGCGCAGCTCGCTCTCGCGCTCCTTGCGGCGCTTGTAGTCCTCGCCGCCCTTGCCCATGGTCTTAGCAGCTTTCGGCTTCTCCGCGCTCTGCTCGGCGATTTTCGCCGCGTAGTCGTCGTAGCCGCCCTCAAAGCCCTCCGCACCGTTCATACCTATCGACAGCACGCGGGTGGATAACTTATTTATAAAATATCTGTCGTGGGACACGACGAGCATCGTGCCGCCGAAATCGAGCAGAGCCGATTCGAGCGCCTCGCGCGAGGGAATATCAAGGTGGTTCGTCGGCTCGTCGAGCAGCAGGACATTCGCGCCCGAGAGCATCAGCTTTAAAAGCGAAAGCCGCGCTTTTTCGCCGCCGCTCAGAGTCTCTATCTTCTTGAAAACATCGTCCGCGCAGAACAGGAACTGCCCGAGCAGAGTGCGCACACGCGCCTCGGTGAAATCTCGGTGCAGATTCCAGATTTCGTCAAGGACTGTATTATTATTGTTGAGCGAGGAGAGCGTCTGGTCGAAATAACCGACCTGAACGCCTGCGCCAAAGAGGTATGAACCAGAGTCGGCTTTCTCCTTGCCGATAAGTATTTTTAAAAGAGTCGTCTTTCCGCATCCGTTCGGACCGAGCAAAAACGCGCGGTCGGATCGGCGTATCTGGAACTCGACGCCGCTGAAAAGGTGCTTGCTGCCGAATGATTTTGACAGACCCCTGACATTCAGGACTTCGTTGCCCGTCGGCTCGACTTCGCCGAATGAAAAGCCGAGGGTTTTCGCCGAGCGGTCGGGCGCATCGATTTCCGCCAATTTCTTGTCGAGCATCTTCTGCTTGCTGTCCGCGGTTATGAAATGCCGCCAGCGGCGCTGCTGTTCGATTATGCCCTCGAGGCGGTGAACTTCGTCCATCTGCCGCTCGTAGTGACGGCGTTCGATCTCGTCACGCTCGGTCTTCTGCTCGAGAAAGCGGGAATAGCCGCCGTTGAACATCTCGATCCTGCCGTTTTCGAGCAGCATCGTTTTTGTCGTCACTTTGTCGAGAAAATAGCGGTCATGGCTTATAATTACCGCGCTGCCGCGGTAGTCGTTGATGAAGTTTTCGAGCCATTCGAGACTTGTCAGGTCTATATGGTTCGTCGGCTCGTCGAGCAGGAGCAGGTCGGGCGCGCTCAAAAGCAGCTTGCCCAAAGCGAGCTTTGAACGCTGACCGCCCGAGAGCAGGGAGCAGGGGAGAGAGAAGTCGCTCTCCGAGAATCCGAGACCTGTGAGCGCCGAGCGGGTGCGGCTTTTGTAGGTCAGCCCGCCCCCGTCCTCAAATTCGGTGTGCAGTCTGTTCTGCTCGGCGATGAGCGCGTTAATGTCGCCATGTCCCGCTTCGATGAGATCCGCGAGCTCTTCGAGCCGCTTCTCTTTTTTCATAAGAGGTTCGAACACGCTCTCCATCTCGTCATAGACCGTCTTTTGGCTCCCCGCGCAGGCGTGCTGCTCGAGATAGCCTATCTTTATATTTTTGCCGGGATATACCCCGCCCAGGGTCGGCTCAAGCTCGCCGGTGATGAGCTTGAAGAGGGTCGTTTTGCCCGTTGCGTTCGAGCCGATGAAGCCTATCTTATCGCGCTCTCCGACTTCAAAGCTCACGCCCGAAAACAGCGTGCGCTCGCCGAACTCCATATCAAGATTCTGTACGCTTAAAACTGCCATTTGTAATATCAGACCCTTGTTTCAAGGATCTTTGCTTCTCCGTTTATTTTGTAGTCACCGCAGTTTGCGGGAATGAAAATGCTGCCGCCCTTTGAAAATTCAAGAGTCTCGCCCGCGCATTCGAGCGAACCCGAGCCGTCAAGAATAAGAAGTGACACAAAAGATTTTTCGTCAGCAGTGCCGTCAAAAGAACCGTCGATATCAAGAACTCTCTCGGTAAAGAACGGGCAGGCGACAAGATTAGTGACATTGCCGTCTTTTTTCGGCGTGCAGGGATTTTTGTATACTCCGGTGTGCGTGACATTCACCGCGTCCTCAACATGAAGCTCGCGCGGCTTGCCGTCAAAGCCCAGGCGGCCGTAGTCATATATTCTGTAGGTCGTGTCCGAGTTCTGCTGAACCTCGGCGAGCAGGATGCCCTTGCATATCGCGTGGAGCGTGCCGGATTCTATAAAGAAGAAATCACCCTTTTTGACCGGAACTTTCTTGACATAGTCGGTCAGCGTGCCGTCGGTTATCGACTGCCTGAACTGCTCGCGGGTTATGTCCTTTTCAAAGCCGAGCAGAAGATAGGCGCCCGGCTCGCAGTCGAGGATATACCACGACTCGGTCTTTCCCGCGCCGCTGCCCTTTTTCAGGCAGTAGGCGTCGTCGGGGTGAACCTGAACCGAGAGATCCGCCGCGGCGTCGATGAATTTTATCAGCACCGGGAAATCAGAGAATCCGGCGCAGTTTTTGCCGCCGAGCTCGGGGTGTTCGAGATAGACTTCGCGAAGAGACTTTCCCGCAAATTCGCCGTTTGCGACTGTTGAGCTGCCGTTTTTGTGCGCGGACATGACCCACGCCTCGGCGGCGTTTCGCTTGTCTGTGACAACGGAATATTCGTCAATGAGCCTGCGCCCGCCCCAGACAGTTTCCGAGACAAAGGGCGTCAATACCATGGGATAAAGCTTCAAAACACATTCTCCTTTATTATAAACATCTTATATATTTTTGGCGTTCGGACGAAAAATATAGTCCGGCTGAATTATTTTATCATATTTGTCCCATAATTGCTATACAAATAATACCGGGAGGACGAAAAAATGGTTACTGCTTTCAAATATCTGCTCGGAGGAAAGCTCAAAAAGGCGGACGAAGCTCCGACAAGGGAGGAGCAGCTGCTTGTGGACATAAGAGCGCTCAAAAAGGAGATGGACGCGGCATATCTGCGGTTTGAATACGGCGAGGACGACGACTCGGTCGAGGCCGCAATATATGAGCTCGAATCGCTCAAGCGCCGCTACCACAGACTCCTGAAGCTCGCAAAGCAGGAGGGACTTGAAAGCAGCGACATAGCCGTCTGCTACAAACTGGAATGAGGGGATAGCCTTGTCAACAGGAATAAAAACGGTTCTTATAATATTTCTCGCTGTCGCCGCGCTCGCGATAACGGTGTTCGCCGTGACGAACAGGCGCGGCTTTTCGGCGCTGATACTCAACGCGATAGGCGGCGCGGCGGCGCTGTTCGCCGTCAACATCGCGGGGCTTGCGACGGGGATACAGCTCTCCGTCAACCGCTGGTCGCTCGGCGCGGGCGCGCTGCTCGGTGTGCCCGGGGTGATATCGATGCTGGTGCTCGATATCGTTTTCAAATAAATTAAAATGAAGCCGCCCGCGGGCTGAAAAGAGCATTTTGCGGCGGCTTATAAAAAAATCAATTTTTTTAAAATTATGCTTGACATTCGCGAGGCGTTCATATATAATAGGCTCTGCTGAACGGGAAAGACCGAAAAATTCAGCTCAAATGGACGCTTAGCTCAGCTGGTAGAGCATTCGCTTGACGTGCGAAGGGTCAGCGGTTCGAGTCCGTTAGCGTCCACCAGAAAACGCCTTGATGAAATATCATCGAGGCGCTTTTTTATTTGCTTTGAAAACGCCGCCTGCGGAGAAACAGGCGGCGTTTGATGATTTATGCAGTTTTAATTTTATTTCTCTTGCTTGCTTTTATGCGCGCGGCGGCATAGGAGATGTACGGCACGGCGGCGTAAGCTATTATTATAGTAATGGAGGGCTCATATAGGCTCTGAAACCTTGTGTCATGGATATCTATCACTCCGATTGACGACAGGGTATAGAAAAAGCCGAATCCCGCGCCGAGGAAAAAGACGACGGAGGCGACGAGCCCTATGAGATATCCGTTCGATCTTTTTCTGCCGAATACTATTCCGAACGCTATTCCGCCGACAAGAACGGCGGAGCTTGCGATGCTTCCGATGATGAATACGGCGTGGCTCGCCGCGAGGCTATCCAGTCCGGCTTCGGGGAGCGAGGTAAGAACAGAAGCCGCAAAGCCCAGAATGCCGTAAACAAGAAATGTAATTACGCCGGTCATAACTTCTCTTTTAGCGGTTGATTTCATCTTTGTCACCCTGCTTTTTAGTTTATTGAGAAGACAAAACACGCACAAGCCGGCTGCGATGCCGACCTATGCGCCTTATTAAACTGCCCGAATGCGCACCCGCCTCAGACTTGATAAAAATCTATAATTTTTTGAACCGAACAGCATCATAGCATTTCTCCGAAATTATATGATATTCTGTCTCAGAAAACCCATCTGCAATTACAAAGTAGCATATTTATATATCGGAGTCAATACTTTTTGACATACTTTTTTTGAATATTCACAAAAAGTTAATTTTTGAAAGCGAAAATATATTTCGCCGCCGCGGTGTTGCCGTAAAAACTATTCACTAAAAATAAAAAGTGTGATATAATCAGCTCGATTGAAAATACCCGAAAGGAGCGCAAACATGAAAGAACCCATCACTCGATATGTCGAGGACAGGTATGCGAAGCTCAATGAGTTTGTTTCCATGCAGCCCGATATGTCGAAGCTGCCGGATTTTGAAAAGGAGAAGGGAAAGCTCCCCGAGCCCGTGTGGGCTGGACACGACGATGAAATTGCCGCATATTACAGGGCGTGGGAGATAGCCTTCCGTAACCTCGGAAAGCCGACGAAAGAGAGCGGCTTTGTCTCGCCCTATATCGACGCCGCTTTTAACGGTCACATTTTTATGTGGGATTCCTGCTTTATGCTCATGTTCGGAAAATACGGCGACAGCGTCCACTGCTTCCAGAAAACGCTCGACAATTTCTACTGCAAGCAGCACAAGGACGGCTTCATCTGCCGCGAGATAAACGAATTAGACGGCGTTGACCGATTCTATCGCCACGACCCGACGAGCACGGGACCCGAGATAATGGCGTGGTGCGAGTGGCAGTATTATAAGAACTACGGCGATAAGGAGAGGCTCAAAAAAGTCTATTATCCGCTGCTCTCGTTCCACCATTGGCTCAAGAATTATCATCGCTGGAAGGACGGGAGCTATTGGTCGAGCGGCTGGGGCTGCGGCATGGATAATCTGCCGCGCTGCGATCTTGAGCTCATTCCCGACTCGGAGGACTGGCAGCTTGAGACTTTCCACCACAGCTATATGTCATGGATAGACGCGACTCTGCAGGCGGCGATGAGCTGCGAATATCTTATAATGATGGCGGAGGAGCTCGGCATCTCTGACGATGTCGACGCGCTCAAGGACGAATACGATAATCTCGTCAGGTTCGTCAACGAGAAGATGTGGAGCGAAAAAGACGGTTTCTATTATGACCTCAAGGCGGACGGAAGCTACCTTGCCGTCAAGACCGTCGCTGCGTTCTGGGCGCTTATAGCAAAAATTGCTCCGCCCGACAGGGTGGACGCGCTCTGCCGTCACCTCGAGGATAAAAATGAATTCAACCGCCCGAACCGCGTCCCCGCGCTCTCCGCGGATCACCCGGACTACAAAGATAACGGCGGCTACTGGAACGGCGGAGTTTGGGCGCCGACGAACTATATGGTGCTCTGCGGACTCTCCGCAAACGGAAAAGAGAAGCTTGCAAAAGAGATAGCCGAGTGCTGCTATAAAAACTGCATCGAGGTCTATAAAAAGACGGGCACTTTTTGGGAGAACTATGCCCCCGAGACTGCCGACCGCGGCGACCCCGCGCGCGAGGATTTTGTCGGCTGGACGGGCATATTCCCTATAACCGTTTTGATAGAGTACATCCTCGGAATCAGAGTCTCCGCCGAAAAGTCGGAGATAGTCTGGCGCGTGAACAGGCTCGAGGAGCACGGAATAAAGAAGCTGCCCGTCGGCAGGGATTCGTTCGTCACCCTCATGTGCAAGGCGAGAAAATCCCAAGACGAGAAGCCCGAAATAACTGTCGAGAGCGACAGACCCGTTAAAGTAAAGGTGATTTACGGCGGGGATATGCAGCTCTCGTTCGAGATTTGATGGAGGAACTTATGAAGCTTGAAGTGAATTTCAAAAAAACAGTCGGCAAAATAAAGCCGATGAACGCCGTCAACAACGGCCCCGTGTATACGGACAACGGCGACCAGAATCTCACGAATCTGCCGGACTTCAGGGAGGCGAACATCCCGTTTGCCAGAACGCACGATTCGTCCATATGCTATGACTACGGCGGAGAGCACACGGTCGATATACATAATATATTCACCGATTTCGACGCCGACCCGTATTCGCCCGAGTCCTATGACTTCACGCTGACGGATATTTATCTCGGCACGATTATGCGCGCGGGCGCAAAGGTGTTTTACCGCCTCGGCAGTAAGATCGAGCACTGGCCGAAGCACTACGGCATTATGCCGCCGAAGGACTATCAAAAATGGGCGGTTGTCTGCGAGCACATCATAATGCATATGAACGAGGGCTGGGCGGACGGCTATCATATGGGTATTGAATATTGGGAGATATGGAACGAGCCGGACTTCAACGACAAGTGCTGGACGGGAACGCCCGAGGAGTTCTATGACTTTTTTGCAACGGCGGCGAAGTATCTGAAAGCGCGGTTTCCGTCGCTCAAAATCGGCGGACCCGCGGTCTGCGGATACAATGAAAAATGGCTCGACGCATTCTTTGAAAAGATGAGAGAAGAAAATGTGCCGATGGACTTCTATTCGTGGCACTGCTACGGGTCGAAGGTAAGCGATTTCACGTCCGACGCGCGCCGACACCGTGCCATGCTCGACCGCCACGGCTACACGGACACCGAGAGCATATTGAACGAGTGGAACTATGTCTGCGGCTGGAGCGGCGACGGCTGGAAGCGCAGCCTTGAAACCGAGGCTTCGCTGAAGGGTGCCGCGTTTATCGCCGCCGTTATGAGCGCCTGCCAGCGTGAAAAAACCGATATGCTCATGTACTATGACGCGCGGGTAAATTCGAGCATGAACGGGCTGTTCAAGCGCGGCACGCTGGATAGATTAAAGGGCTATTACTCCGTTAAGGCGTGGGGCGAACTGCTCTCGCTCAAAAACGAGTGCGCCGTCAGCTGCGATGTGCCGGATATCTATTCGGCTGCGGCGGCGGACGGGGAGACTCGGATGCTGCTCATCACATACTATACCGATGCCGCCGCGCCTCTGCCGCGCACGTTCAAGGTCGAAACGGGCGAAGACAGGCTATATACTATTTATATGCTTGATGAGGAGCACGACATGGAGCCGCTTGAGACGATAGCCTCGGACAACGGCGAGTTCACTCTGACAATGCGCCCGAACACGGTGGTTGTGATAAAATAAAAATTGATATAAAAATAATGCCGTCTGCGTGAAAATGCGGGCGGCATGTTTTATCCCCCCACAAAATTCTCTGAAAAATACCAAATTTTGAATTTTCCTATTGCTTTAAAGGACGCTTTGTGATATTATAAAAATATAGGATTGTGTAGGAGAGTGGGCTAATAAGAAATAACGGAGGTGTTATACGAAAAACTTTTTAGCATGCGAAACATGAGATAGTAATATTTAAAAGAAAAGGAGAACTGTAATGCAGAAAGTACTAAAAAAAATTGTTTCGATTTTGTTCACTCTCGTTTTAATTTCCTCGATAGGGATAGTTTCATCGTTTGCTTATCAGGTACCGCAGAATTCAGAAACGGCAGTATTAAAGGGCAATGAACACTATTCTTGCTCTGGTAAGGTTATAGGTACATTTAAATTGTTCGGAGCAAAAACTAAAAGGGAATCGAACCGAGCAATGACAGCCTGTTCTATGTATTTTAATGCCTCCTCAAAGTCGTTTAAATATGATAAGAAAATAAAGGTGGGCATTGGCAAGGATTTCGATAGAGAGGAAACACAACATTTCAGTCAGGCGGTTACATGGCAGCTTTATCTTAAACCTTATGGAGCTTGAAATTCAGGAGCTCAGGGTGAAGGATACATCTGCTACAAATAAATGAATAGAGGAGCTACCCGCAGTATAGCGGGTAGCTCGATTGAATCCTAAAAAATAGGAGGTGTAACCTTGCCCGACAAGAAGCTGATTTTTCAGGTCAGGACGATATTTCTCCGCTCAAAAGAAATGATAGTCGTTCTGTCACTGTTTATGTTTTCGATTGTGGCTGCCATGATATGGTTGATGGCTGGAAATGTCAGCGCTCTCTATGATGATGCGGCTCTCGGTGCGCTAGATGTGCCGTTGAAGTTTTCTCTCGCTTCGTTCGTCGTTTTTTCGTTTCTGTCCTTTGAAATGAGTTACAAACTCCGCCGATATAAACTCGACGAGTGCATGGACACCGTGACTCACGCGAAAAGAAAGATATTTTTAGCGCAGGGGATAGTTTTTGCAGTCGTTATTTTTGCTTTTTTTATTGTGTTTAATATATGGTGGTTGATATCATTTATAAAATACAGAAATTTTAACTGTTGGCATGGCAAGTTTATCATTCAGACCGTTCTGAATATGCTGCTGAGCCATTTTTTTCTTCCATGCTGCGCTGCGGCTATGGGTATGTCGGCATCGCTGCTTTTTCACAGAATAAACGGCTGTCTCGGACTTGTGCTCTTCACGCTGCTCGGTTCGCCGCTTTCGAATTATCTCGGCGAGATGTTCTATTCTTTCAGCCGTGATGTCAGCATAAATATCTTTCCGTTTTTGCGGCTGTTTGATGTGTTCCCACCGTCGCTCAACTATGCGCCGATCTTTGCTTTCGGACAATCTGTCCTGCCTTATCGGTGGCTGACGGTGCTTTTTTGGTTTATGCTCTCGCTTTTTGTGATAAGTCTGAAAACCGGGGAGAGAAACAGACGTTTTCGGGCGGCTCCGGCCGTTTTTGCCTTGTTCGCGTTTGCTTTTCTCGTTGTGTCGCAGATCCCCGCTTCGCGAGTTGCCGTGGGGAGAGACGACCCTCAATATTCTATGGAATGTGCGGATGAGGATTACTATGACGAAGCATACGGATTTTATTCCGACGATTATGATGCGGACGGCACGAACAAAGAGTGGGCGCGTTTTGAAAAAGAGTTTGATGTGATCGATTACGATCTGGAAATAAAGGTCGGCAATAATCTGCACGTCAGGGCGGTGATAACCGTTGACAAGCCCAATCTTGAAAAGTATGATTTCACACTATATCACGGATATAAAATAAGCTCAGTTCGGGACGGCGGCGGAAACAAGCTTCGCTTTGAACAGAACGGAGATTATTTCACTGTTTTAAATCCGGGGAGAAAGAACCTTGACAAGATAGTGCTTAAATACAGCGGCTTTTCAACGCAATATTATTCCAATCTTCAGGGCTTATTCCTGCCGGGATATTTCCCGTATTATCCGCACAGCGGTTCGCTGCCGGTATATAATATGAAGCAAAGGGAAGTATACCGATTTGTACTTGATGAGCCGATTCGCTTCAAGGTGAAAGTGAACAGCAATCAAACAGTGTATTGCGGACTTGAACAGACAGGAAAGAATGAGTTTGAGGGAAAAACGACAGGATTGACGCTCGTTTCCGGGCTGTATGACTGTTATGAGAAGGACGGGGTGAGAATGGTCTATCCGTATCTTCATTACTACATGGGTCAGAAAAAGATGCTCGATAATTTTGTCGACAAATATCGTGGAACTCAAACTCTGCCAAATGATATTCGGACGGTTATTTTTATTCCTCAAACAGGCAGTTCCGGTAAGTTTACCGGATATTGCCGATTTACCGAATCGCTGGTGACAGATGAAATACTTGATGTTGACTATTCTTTGGCGACGCAGGCAACTGAACCGTGGAGAATGGAGCTGTACGAGAATTATAATTACTATGTAAACGGTGATGCGCAAGCAAAGAGCTTTATGCGTGAGCTTGCGGGAAAAGACTATGCTTCATATAAAAAATTTATCGATTACATAGACCGATTCGGCGAAGAAGAAGCACTCAAGAGAATGTCCGAATATCTCAACAACCCCAATGATAAGCGCACTGCGAGCGAGTTTTACGCCGACGCAGACTGAGGAGGGATTTTTTATGCTATCACTTTATGCGGTGGACAAGAGCTTCGGCCGCAGTAAAATATTGAAATCGATAGATCTGCAGCTCGATAAAAAAACATACGGACTCCTCGGCCCCAACGGCGCGGGCAAGACAACGCTTATGCGCTGCATAACGGGACTCTATCCGCTGAGCGCGGGAAAAATCGAATTTAACGGCAGTGATATTTCAAAGGACAAAAACTTTCAGAGCCATATAGGCTATCTACCGCAGAAATTCGGTCTTTATAAGGAACTGACCGCCTTTGAAATGATGGAGATGCTCGCAGACCTCAAGGGCATCAGCCGAGAAAAAATCGGCGATGAGGCGAAAAAATATATCAAACTTGTCGGTCTTCAGGACAAGGCTTCAAGAATATTGTTTCAAAGCTCGAGGGCGAGCGCACGATAATTATCTCCACGCACATTGTCGAGGATGTTGAAAACCTCTGCGACGAGCTGGTGATAATAAACAACGGTACCGTGGCGGCACAGGGCACATGCGCTGAAATAGAAAATGCCGCCGCGGGCAAGGTCTATGAAATCGAGGATTCAAGGCTCGGTGAGCTTTCGGAGCCGTATTTCATTCAGCGCCAGTTTGAGCGCGATTCAAAGCGGATGACCGCCGTACTCTCGGCGCAGGCTCAGCCTACTGCCGCGTCGGTGTCGCCGCGCGTTGAGGACGGATACATATGCATAACAAAAAACATATGAGCGCGGTTTTTATGGCTGTGCGTCTGTCGCTGAAAAATGTGGGTGCGGTGAGGTTTGCTCCGCTCGTGCTCTTCGATGTTCTTTATCCGATACTGCTCTGCTCCATGCGTTTCAACGGCACCGAGCCCGAGATGATAGAGGTTTATCTGCTGCAGATGTCGCAGGTGATATTTCCGTTCTTCTCCGCGTGGGATGTCATTTTTGTGCTCAGGGAGTATAACGAATCCGAGGGCAACGAAGTGCTGTTCGTCAACAAAAGGGTGAGCGCAGGCACTATTTGCGCGGTCATATTCTGCGCGATGCTCCTGAATATTTCAATTATGATGGCAGCGTCGTGCCTGCTCATTCCGGATTTCGTTTTTGAATTTATGCGGATAATCCCCGCCTGTGTGTTCTTCTTCGGAATGTGCGGCTTTATTATCAGCATTTCAAAATCTGCGGCGATAAGCATTCTCGGCGGCGTGCTGTATCTGATAGCAAACTATATATTCTGCATCAACAAAGAAGTGCCTATGTTCTATATGTCGTTCGGGCTTGTCTCGTCCGAACTGGTGCTTCAAAGCTGCCTGCCTCTGCTCGTTTTGGGTATTGCGCTTGCCGTGGCGGGAAATATCATAAGCAAGAAGAGAACGGTCTATAACTGACCGCAAAGTCAATTCAAAATGCCGTGTCCGAGAACGGGTAGACCGCTTTTCGGGCGCGGCAAAAATTTTTTGCAAATTTTTCCTTGACAGAACAGAAATATAATGCTATGCTATATACATAGAACACCGATGTATAGAAACTCTATGCTTAAAGGAGGACTTTATATGAATATCCAAAAAGAACTGTCGAAGGGCAGCAGCTCGCTGCTCGTGCTGTCCGTCCTCGGAACGGGGGATATGTACGGCTACCAGATCATCAAGGAGATCGAACAGCGCAGCGAATTTGTGTTCTCGTTCAAGGAGGGCACGCTCTACCCGATACTCCACGGCTTCGAGCAGGAGGGGCTCGTGAGGTCCTATTGGCAGGACGGCGAGCGCGGCAAAAGGCGAAAATACTATCACATCACCGACCGCGGACTGAAAATGCTCAGCAAATCGACCGAGGACTGGCATTCGTATTCGAGCGCAGTCGAAAAGGTGATAAGGAGCGGCTTCGCACCCTCGGCGGTTTGAGGTAGATAAAATGGACAAAAGAATAGAAAGCTACCTCGATTCTGTGATTCCCGAAAAGCTCTCGAAAAGGCGGCAGAAGCTTATCCGCGAGGAGCTGCGGGATCATATATCCGACCACATCGATTTTTATACCGAGATCGGCTACAGCGAAGATGAGAGCATCCAAAAAGCGCTGGCCGACATGGGCGACGACGGAGGTGTAACCGCAATGGTGAAAAAGGATTTCGAGAAAGTCTACGGCGAAAAAATATGGATGCCGATTTTGGCATTCGTGCTGACAACGCTTGTGATATTTACGGCTGTGTCGTGCGGAATATTTGTCACTATGGTAGAGTCAAAGGGCAGCCCGCAGGCGTATGAAGTTTTTGTGAGCTTTGTTATTGTGTTCGCTATGTCACTTGCTTTGGCGGTGATTTACAGAAAGGGCTTGAAAAAGACACTGCTCGCGATGGGAATAGCCCACCTGCTGTCCGGAGCAACCGTTCTTTACAGCGGATATTCTCAGCCTGCGATATATGCGCTCATCAGTGATATCGGGTTCCTGCTCGAAAAAACAACTTCGCTGATTACATATAAATTTGCGAGCGAGCAAGAACTTGTCAATGAATATATTTCTTTTATAGCGGGTGTCGTGCTCGATATCGGGCTCGCGTTGGTGTCGCTTATACTGTTTATAAAGCTCAGGAAAAAAGGCACGCCGGAGAAAAAGAGCAAAAAAGGCATTATAATAACGGCATCCGTCCTGTGCGCGGCGGCGATAGGCTTGACTTTTATGTACACGGGCACGGAGAAGTTTTACAGGAGCTATAAGTATGTAATGAACGGAAAAAAGTTCGAGACCTCGGACGGGATATGCAAGCAGAGCGAAGCGGCGTTCGAATCTATAGACCTCGGCATGGATTATAATGAGGCGGTGCGGAGACTTCGCGTTCAGGGCTATATGCCGTTTGACGAATACCGCAAAACGCAGAGCAGGGAAATGAGCAAGCGTCTTAAATATTCGCTCGGCGAGCTTGAGCTTACGGTTACAGACGAGGGCTATACCGTGTTTATCAATCCGAACATATTCTATGACGACAACGACATTTACGGGCGAAACGGCAGCAACGGCTTTGTTTATCTCAGAGCCGATTCCGACGGCTGCGTAGAATCCAAGGGAGTCGGAAGCGGAGCCGCCGTCAAGGATAAATACGGCTATGTCCCGGATCATCATTCCGGCGGAAGCGGCGGAAGAAGCTGTTATCAGAATTTCAAAACAGTCCGCGTCGGAGACAGAAAAGACGAGGTCATGAAAAAGCTTGTCGGAGAAAACGGCGATGTGTTCGCAAAATTCGTGACGCTTAAAAACGGTGAAGAGAACGAATACTGCCGCGTGAGCCATGCGGGGAGCTACGGCTCGGATGAAATATATTGCCCGGTCGTTGTGGAAATATGGTTTGAAAACGAAAAACTCAGCGACGCAAAGCTTTATGTCCTTGATGAATATGTGTATGGTCGGCAGCGGGTATATGAGCTTGGAAAGTAAAAAACTTGTATAAAATATCATGCGAATCGGCGGAAATTAAATAAGTCAAAAAGCCTACCCGACATAAAAATTGGGTAGGCTTTTTTCCTCGTGGTTTATGATACGGGAACATAGCAGTAAATTGTGCTTAGTCGCACAATCTATTAGGTGCCACTGCAAGCCGAGCCGGAGGGGTTGCTTTAATAATAGTGTGCGGTAGGGGCGGATATTATCCGCCTGCGAAGTTTGCACAAGCTTATCAATGCGTATCTTGAATATCTCGCCGCATTATTACACAGATTTTTTGACCCCTATCCTGACTCTGCCCTTCTTTGTCTGCGTGAACTCTTCGCCGAGAATTGCTCTGCCCTTGCCGCGCAGAACGATTTTGTCTTTTGGGGAGAGGCGGCGGTCGGCTTTCAATACCTGCTCGTCGTTTACCGTCACCGCGCCCGAGGCTATAGCCTGAGCCGCCGCCGAGCGCGAGAGCGAGAATATCTCGCCCGCTACTGCGTCGAGTCGCGGCGATGCTACGGTGATGCTCGTTTCCTTTGTATTTACCTGCGGCGCACGGACTTCCTCGAGCGGGATTTGTTTAGCCTTGAGCGTAGCGCGTCCCGCGCCCGTCAGGTTCTCTTCTATATATTTTGCGGCGTTCGGCAGGGCTATGATGTCGCAGCCATCGGGCTGAACGCAGATGTCGCCCACGCTCTCGCGCGTAAGTCCCAGCCCCATAACCGCGCCGAGATAGTCCCTGTGACCGATGTCGGAAAATTTGTCCTTCTCTATTCTCACGGCGCTCAGCGGGCATTCGTCGGAATAGACTGTGAAAATCTCGTTCGGGTCGTCGCTCTCAATATAGTCGGGGATGCTGAGCATGACAACGCGCTCCGCTCCCTCGAAGCCGCCCCAGAAGATGAATCTGCCCGCAGTCGAGCGGGCGAGGGCGGACGCCGCTGAGAGCGAAGCGGAATCGAGAAATTTCGATACCGCCGACGGGATATTTTCTCTTTGAGCCTTTTCGATGTTCTCCGATATATATGCTCTCAGTATGCTGCCTTCCATTTTTGCGCCCCTTTTTCGCTTTCTCGGCTCATTATACCATAAAAATCGCGCGGATAAAAGCGCCTCAAACCCCCTATGTGGAATTCTATGGACAAAATGACCAAAGATCAAATCCACTAAAAGCGAATTAAAAAAATTGTGGGAAATAGATAAAAACAGGCGCTTTTTTACCCGATTATGAAAAAAATCCTTTATTTTACACATTTTTTAGCCCGTTATGTATTGCAATTAAGCGTATAATTGTGTAAAATGTCTATAGCGCAGTTGTCAAAATGTCTAAAACGGCAGAAGTTGAAATCATTCAGAATAGGGGTAGATATTATGTCAAACAGGCTTTTCCAGGGTGTCATCCATCAGATGCGCGACGCTGTTGACAGAACGATCGGCGTTATTGATGAGACCGGCACCATAATCTCCTGCAGTGAGCTCGGCAAAATAGGCGAGGTTATCTCGAACGCTTCGCAGATTTTTGCGGAGGACGGCGACCGCATCGTTAACGGCTGCACTTACCGCTCGTTCGGCTCTCATATGCAGGCCGAGTATGCTGTTTTCATTGACGGCGAAGATGAGCTTGCAGGCAAATATGCGGATATCTGCTGCGTGGCGCTGAGCAACATCAAGCAGTGCTACGACGAGAAATTCGACAGGGGCAACTTCGTCAAGAACGTCATTCTTGACAACATACTTCCCGGCGATATTGCTATCAAGGCGCGCGAACTCCGCTTCAACAGCGACGCCGTGCGCACCGTCCTTCTGATAAGGATCACCGAGCACAACGATTCCGCGGCGTTCGACGTTATCCAGAATCTGTTCCCGGACAAGACCAAGGATTTCGTCATCAACATAAACGAAAACGAGATAGCTCTCGTCAAGGAAGTCCGCAGCAACATCGAGACCAAGGATCTCGAAAAGCTCGCGCGCTCCATTTCCGATTCTCTGACAACTGACCTTTATATCCACGCATATGTCGGCATCGGCACGACCGTCACCGGCGTCAAGGAGCTTGCCCGTTCGTTCAAGGAAGCTCAGATAGCCCTCGAGGTCGGCAAGGTGTTCGACACCGAAAAGACCATAGTCAGCTACGACAATCTCGGCATCGCAAGACTTATCTATCAGCTTCCCACGACCCTGTGCGATATGTTCATGCGCGAGGTGTTCAAGCGCGGCTCGATAGACAGCCTCGATCAGGAGACTCTGTTCACCATTCAGCGTTTCTTCGAGAACAACCTCAATGTTTCCGAGACCTCCCGCAAGCTCTTTGTCCACCGCAACACTCTTGTTTACAGACTCGAGAAGATCAAGAAGCTCACCGGCCTTGACCTGCGCGAGTTCGACGATGCTATCGTCTTCAAGGTGGCTCTTATGGTCAAGAAGTATCTCGATGCGAAGCCTGTCAAATACTGATCTGCGGCGTAATTTAAGATCGGTATAAAGTTAAGCGAGGGGGATACCGCTTTATATAGGAGTGAAAACTGTGATTGAATTCAGAGATGTTTCCAAGACTTACGAGAACGGAACACATGCTCTAAACCATGTCAACATCAAGATAAACAAGGGCGAATTCGTCTTTGTCGTCGGCGCGTCCGGCGCCGGAAAAAGCACCTTCCTCAAGCTCATGATGCGTGAGGAAGTGCCCTCGCATGGAAAAGTTATAATCAAAAATCAAGATCTGAGCACCCTTACCCGCAGCGAAATACCCTATTTTCGCCGCGGGTTGGGCATAGTATTCCAGGATTTTCGCCTGATCCCCAAGATGACCGTGTTCGACAACGTGGCGTTTGCCATGCGCGTCACCGGCTCTAAGGAGAACAAGATTCAAAAGCGCGTCCCGTTCGTGCTCGACATAGTCGGGCTGACGGACAAGATGAATTGCTATCCCACCGAGCTCTCCGGCGGCGAGCAGCAGCGCGTGGCTCTTGCCCGCGCCCTTGCGAATAACGCCGATCTTATCATAGCGGACGAGCCGACGGGCAATGTTGACCCGCATATGAGCCTCGAGATAGTCGATCTGCTCATGCGCCTCAACCAGGAGGGCACGACTGTCATCATGGTTACCCATGAGCACAATCTCGTCCGTATGTATGACAAGCGCGTTATCCTGCTCGAAAACGGAACCGTTGCGGCGGACGGCAGAATGAAAAATTCCGCTCACCGCGAGCGCACGCTTGCAAAATCAAGCAGTCTCAACCGACCGGCGGACGGCTTCGCAACGAAGTATCTCGACGACGAGGAAGAAGCTCCGGAGGAAAAAGTTGCCGCAAAGGAACCCGAAAGGCTCCCGGAAAAGGCGGAGGAGATAGCAAACGAGACCGCCGCCGACGATATCTACAGGCAGGCTCTCGAGAGCATAAGAAAAGAACGCGAAAAAGAATCGACGGGATACGGAAGCGAGTATGACACAACATATTCTTCCGTCTTGGCGGATTATTCTATTTACCTCGAAGACGACGGAGAGGGGGACGAGAGCGATGAAAAATAACGGAAGCCTCGGCTACCTCACCCGCGAGGGAATGAGAAATCTCTATGTAAATCGACTGATGAGCATAGCGTCGGTCTCCGTGCTGTTCAGCTGCATGGTGATGATTGGCGTTGCGTTCATGATAATGGTCAATATAAATATGTTCATCGGCAATGTCGAGGATCAGAATGTGATAATGGTCTTTGTCGATGACAGCGCGACGAAAGCGGAGGAGGACGAGCTCGGCGCGAGCCTCAGAGGGCTTTCAAATGTCCGCGAATGCACTTTCGTCGGCAAGGACAGCGGCTTTGCCCAGCTCAAGGACGAGATGGGGGACAGCTCCGTGCTCTTCGACGGGCTCGACGAAAACCCGCTTCCCGATGCATATGAAGTCTCGCTCAAAGATACGGATAAGTTTGACGACACGGTCAAGCGCATCTCCGAACTCCCGCATGTTCTCCACATCCGCGAGAACAGGCAGCTTGCAAAGCAGCTCGCGGGGCTGAGAAACACTGTCAGCTATGTGAGCGCAGGCATGATAGCGCTGCTGCTCATAGTTTCGCTTTTCATCGTCTCCAACACAATAAGAATAACGATGGACAGCCGCAGGCTCGAAATAAACATCATGAAGAGCGTCGGCGCGACAAGGTGGTTTATCCGATGGCCGTTCATGATCGAGGGCATGATGCTTGGACTTATCTCCGGTGTGCTCGCCCTGCTTGCCGTCTGGGGCATATATGAAATTGCGGGCAGGTCGCTCGTCAAGACTCTCTCCGGCATCGGAATGTCGGGAATCGCTCCGTTCGGCAAATATGCTCTGATACTGCTCGCCGCATTTATCGTGCTCGGCGTTCTCTCCGGCGCGCTCGGCAGTGCGGTGTCGATAACAAAATATCTCAAAGAAAAGGAGTTCGCGATAGTCGATGAAGAATAAGCGTAACACATGGCTCAGAAGAGCGGCGGCGTTTGTTCTTTGCGCGGCGCTCGTGCTGATGACCGGAATTTTCCCGACAAGGGTTCAGGCGAAGAGCCTCGAGGATCTCAAGCAGGAGTATAATGAACTCGAAAAAGAGATTGAGGCAAACAAGAAAAAGCTTGAAAGCATAAAAAATCAGCAGACCTCGAATGCGGAGAAGATGAGTCTGCTCTCTTCTCAGGCTGAGGCGATAAGCAGCCAGCTCGATGTCATAAACTCACAGCTCTCCGTTTTAAATGCGGACATTGCAGACTATGACAGAGAGATAGCGGCACTCGATAAAAAAATTGACGAAGCTCAGTCGAAGATAGACAAGCTCGACGAGCAGATAGACGCCACGCAGGAGAAGATATCAGAACGCCTGCGCGCCACATATATGGCGGGCTCGTCCTCATGGATAGAGATACTGCTCGAGTCGGACAGCATCTCGTCGCTCTTGCTTCGCATCCAGCTGCTCGCGAGCGTCACGGAGAACGACAACAAGCTCATCTCCCAACTCGAAAAGCAGACCGAGGAGCTCAACGCCGCCAAGGCGGAGCTCGACGAGGACAAAAAAGCTCTCGAAGAGAAGCGCTCGTCTCTGGTCGAGAAGAAATCCGAACTCGACACTAAAAATAAAGAACTCGCTTCAAAGCAGAACGCATATAACGCGAACTACCGTCAGATATCGGCTCTCATGACCTCGCTCGACAAGAGCAGCGCCGAATATCAGCAGGAGCTTCGGCGGCAGTACAGAAAGCGTGAGGCATTTGAGCGCCAGATAGACAAAATCATCAGCGGCGGCTCCCAGAGCGGCGACGTTGACGATGGATTTTATAACGACGGCGAGATGATGTGGCCGGTTCCATATAAGAACTCTTACATCTCCGCGGGCTACGGCTACTACGACCCCGAGGGTGACGGAACCTACACCATGCACCCGGCTATCGATATAGTCGTGCGCGAAAACGGCGTCAATGTCTCCTACGGCAAGAAGATAGTTGCGGCGCAGAGCGGCAAGGTGCTCGTCAGAGGCTATTCCGATGTCGGCGGCAACTATATCACCATCGACCACGGCGACGGATACAGAACATATTACGGCCACTGCTCGAAGATAGTCGCTTCGGCGGGACAGTATGTTGAAAAAGGCGAGGTCATCGCCTATATGGGCGCCACAGGATATGTGACCGGACCGCATGTCCATTTCCAGGTCATGCATGTCAAGAACGGTGTCGTCACAAGGCTCAATCCTCTCGATTTTGTCACGCCTCCGAATTGATCTCAGGCAGGAAGGAACGTGAAAGCAAATGAACAAGAAAATTTCGCTCGGACTTGCGATTGCGCTCATTATTCTGAGTGCGACCGCGACCTTCGCAATAACGATGTCGGTCTCACAGCGTATGTACAACAAGCTGATAACCGACCTTCCCAAGCGCGCGCAGATGTATGATGCGGTCGAGGAGGTCGACAAGATCGTCCGCTCTAAGTATTACGGCGATATAGACGAGGCTCTGCTCGACTCGAACCTCGAAAACGGCTATATCAACGGACTCGGCGACAAGTACAGCCGCTATATGAACGCGGACGCCTACAAGCTCTATTCCTCGAAGCTTGAGGGACGCAGCGCGGGCATCGGCGTTGAGGTTGAAACAGACCCCGAGAGCGGTTATCTGCTCATAACGGAAGTCTATCCCAACTCCCCGGCGCAGACCGAGGGGCTTCAGAAGGGCGATAAGATAGTTGCTATAGGCGGCGACACGGTAACTGCCGAAAACAGCAGTGAAATGGCGGGCAGACTCAGCGGTATAAAGCTGACCTCAGTCAGTCTCACCTACAGGCGCGACGATGTAGACAAATCCGTCAATGTCGTCCTCGGTTATACGAACCAGACCGTCAGCTATGAGCTTATCGGCACGGTCGGTTATATAAAGATATCTGCGTTCTACAAGAATACATTGAACCAGCTCGAAAAGGCAGTCGACCAGCTCAAGAAAGAGGGCGCGAAGAGCCTCGTTTTCGATGTGCGCTCGACCTATGACGGAACTATTGAATACACCTGCCGCGTTATAGATTATCTTGTCCCGACGGCGACCGATGGCAACAAGGCGCTCGCGACGCTCGTTGACAAAAACGGCAACAACGTCAAGACCTACAGCTCCGACGCTAAGGATATAACGATGCCCATGGCGGTGCTCATAAATTCCGACACTGCGGGCTACGGCGAGCTGTTTGCCTGCGACCTCAAGGATTTCGGCAAGGCGTTCCTTATCGGCGAAAAGACAGCCGGCAGAGCCGATGTTCAGGAGACTTTCGAGCTCAGCGACGGCGGCGCAGTCGTGCTGACCACCTCAAAGATGCTGCCCTATATCAGCGAGAGTTTCGACGGAAAGGGCCTGACTCCGGACACCGAAATCATCCTCGCGGATTCGCTCAGAGAGAATCTCAGCACGCTCGAAAAAGAGAGAGACACCCAGCTTCAGGCTGCTATCTCCATGCTCGCGGGCAACTCGTCAGAGGGCTGAGACCGAAAATAAGAAATGCAATCTCCCTGCTTTTTGAAGGCGGGGAGATTTTGTTTTGAAAGGCAAAATAATGATGCCGATATGTCAAAATATCCGCGCCGGATTTTCGGCAGTATTATGTCCTTTTGGGCTTTATGATACAATATTTTGGGCAGATTAACGAAACTTTTCCTGTATCTGTAAAATTTTATCAAATTGCTTGCATATGAGGACAAAAACGGCTAAAATATATGAGGTATGTAACCAATAACCAATTATACTAACAACGGAGGAATTCAAATGTCAGTTAAAGTTGCTATTAACGGCTTTGGCCGTATCGGTCGTCTTGCATTCCGTCAGATGTTCGGCGCAGAGGGTTACGAGGTTGTTGCTATCAACGATCTTACCAGCCCCGAGATGCTTGCAAACCTTCTCAAGTACGATACCGCTCAGGGCGGCTATTGCGGAAGAATAGGCGAGAATCTTCACACCGTAGACTTCAAGGCTGCTGAGTATGAAGAGGACGGCAAGACTGTCAAGGTTCCCGGCGCTATCATAGTTGACGGCAAGGAGATCACCATCTATGCTATGCCCAACGCGAAGGATCTTCCCTGGGGCGAGCTTGACGTTGATGTTGTTCTTGAGTGCACCGGCTTCTACTGCTCCAAGGCTAAGAGCCAGGCTCACATCGATGCAGGCGCTAAGAAGGTCGTTATCTCTGCTCCCGCAGGCAATGACCTCAAGACCATCGTCTTCAGCGTCAACGAGGGCACCCTCAATGCCGACGACACCATCATCAGTGCAGCTTCCTGCACCACCAACTGCCTTGCTCCCATGGCTAAGGCTCTTAACGATTACGCTCCCATCCAGAGCGGTATCATGTCCACCATCCACGCTTATACCGGCGATCAGATGATCCTCGACGGTCCCCACAGAAAGGGCGACAAGAGACGTGCCCGTGCAGGCGCTGCCAACATCGTTCCCAACTCGACCGGCGCTGCTAAGGCTATCGGTCTTGTTATCCCCGAGCTCAACGGCAAGCTTATCGGCTCCGCTCAGAGAGTTCCCGTGCCGACCGGCTCCACCACCATCCTTACCGCTGTTGTCAAGGGCAGCGATGTGACTAAGGAAGGCATCAACGCTGCTATGAAGGCTGCTGCTTCCGCTTCCTTCGGCTACAATGAGGATCCGATCGTTTCCTCCGATGTTATTGGCATGAGATTCGGCTCTCTCTTCGATGCAACTCAGACCATGGTTGCTAAGATTGCTGACGATCTGTATGAGGTTCAGGTTGTTTCGTGGTACGACAACGAGAACTCCTACACCAGCCAGATGGTCAGAACCATCAAGTATTTCGCAGAGCTCAGCAAGTAATCAGCTAAGTTCAGTGCCCCGCACGAAAGTGCGGGGCATTTTTTATGAGATTTTTTAGAAAGGGTGCGTCACTATGGAGATGCCAAGATTTAGAAGAGATTTTGTGGTAAGAACTAAAGAAATATTAGAAAACGCGGGAAACGAAGATTTTGAGTATGATGTTACGCTCTTGATAAATTGTCTGCAAGGATTAATTTGCCTACCGATAGAAAACAACAAAAATGAAAAAGCCTTTTCCGAGATTTGTGTGGATAAGCTTAGAAAGTTAGATGTAATAGAAAAAGAGTGTACCGATGATAAATTATACAAAAGCGTCAGAAATGCAGTGGCGCATATGCATATTGACCCATGTAACGAAAATGGGTATATAAATAAGATAGTTTTACGAGATAAAAAACCGGGTAAAGGCAGAGAATATCACACCATATTATCTTTTACTGTGCCACAGCTTAAGGAGTTTGCATTATTTGTTGCAGATGAATATTTGAAGAGACTTCGGTAATTAAACAACTTTTGTGGTGTCGTTGACTTTTTGGCTCCCCTGTATGGGAGCCGGATACGCGAAGCGTAGACTGAGTGCTATTGCCTCGAATTTTAAATGACATACAATCCGCGCCATACAAAACATAAAAATCCTCCGTACACCAAAATGTACGGAGGATAATTTTTTTATATCGCGAGGAACGCTTTTGCGAGCGCGAAGTAGATGAGCAGGGTGACCATATCGACTATCGTCGTTATCATCGGTCCTGCCATGAGCGCGGGGTCGAGCTTTATCATCTTTGCGATTATCGGCAGAGTGCATCCGATTATTTTCGCTACTATGACCGCGCAGACCATTGCGGCTGAAACGACAAGATAAACAGGCATCCCGCCGGAGGAGAAGAGCATCATTCTGCCGATGTTGACTGCCGCTAGGGTCAGTCCGCAGATGAGCGCGACTCTTATCTCTTTGAACACTATCTTCAGATAGTCCTTCGGGTGGATCTCGCCGAGTGCAAGACCGCGGATTATCAGCGTCGAAACCTGATTGCCGGCGTTTCCGCCCGTGTCCATGAGCATAGGTATGCAGGCGGTGAGTCCCGCGACTGCCGCGAGCATATTTTCATAGTTTTCGATTATCTTGCCTGTAAAAGTCGCCGAGACCATGAGCACCAGAAGCCAAAGGATTCTGTTCTTTGCGAGCTTGAAAACGCCCGTCTTAAGGTAGTTGTCGTCCGAGGGATGAAGCATTGCCATCTTCTCGAAGTCCTCGGTGTTCTCGTCCTCGATGACGTCGACGATGTCGTCTATCGTGATTATGCCGACGAGCCTCGCCTCGTTGTCAACAACGGGGACGGAGAGCAGGTCGTATTTTCTCGCTATGTCCGCAACTTTCTCCTGGTCGTCGAGCGTGTTGACGCAGATGAGCTGGGAGTCGGTGTCCATTATGTCGCGGATAAGCTCGTTGTCTTTTGCCATCAGCAGCGTGTGCAGGGCGACCGTGCCGATAAGATGGCGCTTGTCGTCGATGCAGAAGCAAGTGTAGACCGTCTCTTTGTCGACGGCGGTCGAGCGGATGTGTTCGATTGCCTGACCGACTGTGAAAAAGTCATGCAGCTCGACCATCTCAATGGTCATTATCGAACCTGCGCTGTTTTCGGGATATTTCAAAAATCTGTTTATCAGGCACCTCGTCTCGCTGTCTGCCTTTGCGAGCACGCGGCGCACGACGTTTGCCGGGACTTCTTCGAGGAAGTCGACGGTGTCGTCAAGGAACATGTCGTCAAGCAGGTTCTCAAGCTCTGTATCTGTTATAAGATTCAGCAGCTGCGCCTGAGAATCGGGCTCAAGATAAGAAAAAACGTCCGCTGATATGTCTTTGGGAAGGATGCGGAATATCCGCAGAAGCTCGTCTTCCGGGAGCGATTCCATCGCCTGCGCTATATCAACGACGTTCATGTCGCACAGCTGTTCACGCAGATCGGCAAGTTTGCCCTCCGCCAACAGTGCGCTGATATTTTCCAGGATATCACGGCTCATATTGCACCTCTTTCTCCGTGAGGCGCACGCAAAAAGAGCCGATTTTTTTATCGGTCGAACTTTTTCGGGCGTGACCCCACAGCTTTATTTTTAGTTTGCCAACTTCGCGGCTTAGGTTTGTCGCTGCCCAAAAAATTTCACCACTTTTCAAAAATTTTTGCGTCGGGAAAGCCCGACGGGAGCACTTTTCGCACTCCTACATTAGTTTATACCCCACGACCTCAAAAGTCAAGCAAAAGAGCAAAAATCTTGCGTAATCGGCGGCAATCACCGAAAACGGGGAAAATCAACCGAAAAATGCCTGAAAACAGGCGAAAACAGACTTTTTGTTTCTCTAAATATTAATAAAATATGAACTTTGTTGACGCCCCGTCGTTTTTTGCACGCCGATATGCAAAAAATCGGGGCGTTTTCGCTATGGGTGACGGGCGCTTCGGAGACCGCCGCCGAAGAGCCCGTGAATATAGATGAGGAGATGAGAGTATGAAAAAGAAAGAACCGCTTTCGTCCAAAGAGGAGAATTTCTGCCGCTTCTTTGTCGCGTCCCGCGAACCGCGCGCGTCGGCTGCGCGGGCTGGCTATTCCGTCCACCCGGAGCGAACGGCGATGAGGCTGCTCGCCGACCCGGAGATCAAAAGGCGAATAGCGAAGCTCGAAAACGAGCGTGACGCGAAGCTTGCAGAGGTCACGGAGGGCTACCGCAGGCTCGCTTTCGGGAGCGTTGCGGACGCAGTGAAGCTCATTTTGTCGGACGAGCTGCCGGACGGGTCGGAGATAGAAAAGCTGGATTTGACAATGGTATCGGATATCAAATGCCCGAAGAGCGGGGGAATAGAGGTCAAATTTTTCGATCGGCTCAAGGCGCTCGACCGACTCTGCGAGCTGAGCAATGCCGCTTCGGTGGGAGAAAATTCGGATTTCCTCTCTGCGCTTGACCGCAGTGCGCGTGCTCTGCGCGGGGATGATGCGGGTGAGTAAACGCAAAAACAACACTTTTGAGAGCTTTTCGGAAAAACAGCTTCGGGTGCTCTCGTGGTGGTGCCCATCGAGCCCGGACAGGAATTTTGACGCGATAATCTGCGACGGCGCGGTGCGCTCCGGCAAGACGGTGTGTATGTCCGTCTCATTTGTTGCGTGGGCATTTTCGGCGTTCGACGACACGTCCTTCGCGCTGTGCGGCAAGACGGTGACTTCGCTTAGAAGAAACATAATCACGCCGATTCTGCCCGTCCTGCGCCGGCTCGGCTTCGACTGCCGCGAGAAGCTGTCCCAGCATCTGGTGGAGATAGAATACTCCGGCAGGCGCAACCGATTTTATTTATTTGGGGGCAAGGACGAGAGCTCGGCGGCGCTCATTCAGGGCATGACGCTCGGCGGAGTGCTTTTAGACGAGGTGGCTCTGATGCCGCGCTCGTTTGTCGAACAGGCATTGGCGCGCTGCTCGCTCGACGGCTCAAAGCTGTGGTTCAACTGCAACCCCGACACGCCGCTGCACTGGTTCTACGAGGAGTGGATAAAAAAGAGCGGAGAGAAAAACTGTCTGTATCTCCACTTCACCATGGACGACAATCCGTCGCTCACGCCCGCAATAAAGCGCAGATACGAGAGTCTTTACAGCGGCGCATTCTATGACCGCTTCGTGCTAGGCAAATGGGTCGCGGCGCAGGGGCTTGTCTACCCGTTCTTTTCGCGCTCGGTTCATGTCGCGGAACCTGCAGGCATACCGTCGCGCTACTTCATCTCCTGCGATTACGGTACGGTCAACCCGTCGTCGTTCGGACTCTGGGGCGAGTACGGCGGGCGGTGGTACAGGCTGAACGAATACTATTTCGACAGCCGCAGAGAGGGCGAGCAGCGCACCGATGAGGAGCACTACGCCGCGCTCGAACAGCTTGCGGGCGAGCTCAATATCGAGGCGGTTATTGCAGACCCCTCCGCCGCGAGCTTCCTCGAATGTATCCGCCGCCACGGGCGGTTCCGTGCCGTGCCCGCAAAGAACGATGTTATAGACGGCATCCGCCGCGTTTCGGATGCCCTCAAGGAGCGGCGCATCCTTTTCTCTCAGTCATGCACGGACTGCCTTCGGGAATTTTCCCTCTACAGATGGGATAACACTGCCGCACGCGATGCTCCGAGAAAGGAATACGACCACGCCATGGACGATGTGCGCTATTTCGTCTCCACAGTGCTCGCGCACGAGGAGGACGGCTTTTTCGCGCTCGCCATGAGCAGATGACGGTCGGGCGGTCGGCCGTCATGAAAAGGAGGAATAACAATAAATCCGTTCAAAAGAAAGAAAACCGCTCCCGAGCCTGCGGCGGTGCAGACCTCGGCGCGTCCTGCATCGGGGCTCGGACTGCTCGACAGCTACACTCCGCTCGGCGGAAATCAGACGCGGCTCTACTACGCTCTGCGCGAAGCCGTGCCGATAATCGACGCCGCAATATTCAAGACTGTCCGCCTGACGGGCGGCTTTGAGGTCAGATGCGCCGACGAACGCCTGCAGGACAGGCTCGACAATTTTATACGCAATGTCCCCGTCGGCGGCAATCAGTTTGGGCTCGAAAGCTTTATCTCCACTTATTTCGAGCAGCTTCTTACCTGTGGTACGGCGGTGGGCGAGATGGTGACGGATACGGACGGGCATATCGCGGCGCTGTTCAACTCTCCGCTTGAAAATATCGAGCTTCGCCGCGCCTCGGACGGAGTCGGAGTTGATATCTTTTCCGCCTCGTGTGTCGGTATGCCGTCGCCCGTCAGGCGACCCGAGCTTGTATTGCTGTCTGTGCTCAACCCGCAGCCGGGCGAAGTTTGCGGTTGTTCGATGCTCAAAGGCCTGCCGTTCGTCAGCGGGATACTCATGAAAATCTACAAGACTATCGGGCTCAACTGGGAGCGCATGGGAAACGTCCGCTTTGCGGTCACATATAAGCCGCAGAACGACTCGCTCGACCGCGCATATGCCAAAGAGCGCGCCATGCAGGTGGCAAAGGAATGGAGCGAGGCGATGCAGACGGGCGGCGCGGTAAAAGATTTTGTCGCCGTCGGCGATGTTCAGATAAAGGTCATCGGCGCGGACAATCAAATTTTAGACAGCGAGGTGCCCGTGCGCCAGATGCTCGAACAGATAGTTGCTAAAACGGGACTTCCGCCGTTCATGCTCGGCCTGTCATGGTCGTCGACGGAACGCATGTCGACCCAGCAGGCTGACGTGCTCACCAGCGAGATTGACGCATACCGCCGCATTCTGACACCCGTCATCGAGCGCATATGCCGCACATATCTGCTCTTCGAGGGAACGCCCTCGCAGGTGACGGCTGAGTGGGACGATGTGACTCTTCAGGACAATGTTGAGCTTGCACGCGCCGAGCTCTATGCGGCGCAGGCGGAAAAAATCAGAAAAGAGATTGAAAACGGGGAGTGATAACTACGCAGAACAGCGTTCTTTCAGGCGCTCCGACTCCGCAGGAGCTGGAGCTTATCAACAATTATACCGTAAAACCGCTGAGCGCCGACGAGGTCTATACTTTCGGCATCGTGCTTTGCGACAATGAAATCGACAGGGACTTCGAACGCTTCGATATTCCCGCGCTCGAAAAGCTCGCCGAGCTTTTTGTCGGCAAGACGGGGATATTCGACCACAGCATGAGCGGCAGGGATCAGACGGCGAGGATATTTTCCTGCCGCGTCGAGACGGACGAGAGCAAAGTGACCTCGGCGGGCGAAAAATACACGAAGCTCTGCGCGAGAGCCTATATGCCGCGCAGCGAGAAGAATGCGGCGCTCATAGAGGAGATAGATGCGGGGATAAAGAAAGAGACGAGTGTCGGCTGCTCGGTCGGCAGAAGCGTCTGCTCAATCTGCGGCAAGGACGGGCGAACCGATCCGTGCGCCCACATAAAGGGCAGGGAGTACGGCGGCAAGCTCTGCTACAGGATACTCTGCGACCCGACGGACGCCTATGAGTGGTCGTTTGTTGCCGTGCCGGCTCAGCCCGCGGCAGGCGTTACTAAGTCTTACCGCGCGGACGAGCAGACGGTGAAAACAGTCAAACGCCTCTCCTGTGCCAATGAGGGAGTGACCCTCACAAAGGCGGAGGCGGCGGGACTTTACGGCTATATCGACGAGCTCGAACAGCTCGCCCGCGAGGGCAAAGAGTACCGCGAGGAGCTCATATGCGATGTGATACGCATGGGCGCGGCGGCTCTGCCGGATATGCGCGGCGAGAGCCTCTCGGCGATATGCGGCACCCTCGGGCTCGAACAGCTCAGAGAGCTCAAAAAGGCTTTCTCGGGCGGCGGAAGACTCAACAGCCAGCTCTCGTCAGCCAAGCCCGAAACGCACTCGGGCAACAGCGAGTTCAGAATTTAAAGGAGGATAATTATGTCAGTTTCAACTAAAGGTTTTTGTGAGAATGTTCTCACGCTCAAGGCGGCAAGCGGACTCAAGGCGGGCGTGCCCGTCGCGGTCAGCGCAAACGATACCGTTTCGGCGGCAGGCGCGGACGCAAAATTTTGCGGCGTCAGCGTGAATGTAAACGGCGGATATGCGGGCGTTCAGCTCTCGGGTGTTGTCACCATGCCCTATACGGGTACGGACGCCCCGGCGGTCGGCTATGCGGCTCTCGCATCGGACGGCGCGGATGGAGTCAAGGCGAGCACAAAGGGCAACACATATCTCGTGCTCAGCGTCAACACAACCGCCAAAACAGTGAGCTTCATGCTCTGATTCTGAAAGGAGAATAATATGACTGCTTTTGATAATATCAGACTTGAAAAAGGTCTCTACGCTTCCGGTGACTTCACCGGCGCACTCGAAAAAATCGACCCCTCGGAGAACTACAGCGGCACCGCGCTCGAGGGACTTGACGCATATCAGCGCCAGCTCAAGCGCTTTAATATCAAGGTCAGCGGAGCGGGCAGCGACGTTGTTGACAAGTTTTTCAAGACCTCCGATTCCGCCGTGCTCTTCCCCGAGTATGTCTCCCGCGCCGTCAGACAGGGTATGCAGGAGGCAAATGTCCTGCCGCGCATCGTCGCATCGACCACGGTTATAGATTCGCTCGACTACCGCTCGATAGCCTGCGAGCCGAGCGACGATGAAAAGGAACTCAAAGTCGTCGCCGAGGGCGCGTTCATCCCCGAAACCAGCGTCAAGAGCAAGGCGAACCTTGTTCATCTGAAAAAGCGCGGCCGTTCGCTTGTCGCTTCCTATGAAGCCGTCCGCTTCCAGCGTCTCGACCTGTTTACGGTGACTCTGCGCCAGATCGGAGCATATATCGCGCGCACTCAGCTCAGCGACGCGGTCGATGTGCTCATAAACGGCGACGGCAATGATAACGCCGCCTCCAACACTGCCGTCGCATCCGCAGGCAAGCTCACCTACACCGACCTTGTCAATTTCTGGAATCTCTTCGATCCATATGAACTCAACACGATTATTGCCGCTCCCGCGCAGGTCGCGCAGATGCTCGGCATCAGTGAGTTCAGGGACGCTGCGGCAGGTCTCAATTTCCACGCGACGGGCGAAGTTATAACTCCCCTCGGCGCGGATCTTATAAAGGGCTTGTGTGTGCCCGCGGGCAAGATAATCGGTATCGACCGCAGCTGCGCCCTCGAGATGGTCACGACAGGCCCTGTCTCCACCGAGTATGACAAGCTCATCGACCGCCAGCTTGAGCGTGCGGTTATAAGCTCGACTGCGGGCTTCGCAAGGATATTCGACTCCGCCGCGCGCACCCTTACCGTCTGACGGCGGGGGTGAGAGCATGATAACTCAGTGGAGCGTACTCTCTCTGCTCAGGCAGCTTACGGACATCGGCGAGGAGGAGGAAAAGCTCTGCCTCGGGATAGCCCTGAGCTCGCTCGAACGCGTACAATCGAGATTAAGAGCCGATGCGGACAGGGACGATGTCCGCATCGCTCAGGCCGCCGCGGGACTCGCCTATTACGCCCTGTGCGTGCGCCGCGCGGGCAGCGCCGACGGCATACAGAGCTTTAAGGCCGGCGATATCTCCGTCGAAAAGAGCGCGGACAGCTCACTCAAATTCGCTGCATCCGTGCGCGACGCTGCTCTCGCCGAGCTCACGCCTCTTTTGAGCGACGACGGCTTTTTCTGCTGCGGGGTGGAGATATGAATCTCTCAGCGGAATTTGAAAAGTGGGGCAGAACACTCGTTATCGAGAACACCGACTCCACTCAGTCCGCGCCGTTCAAGGGCTTTATTCAGCCGCTGAGATACAAGAACAAGATGTATCTCTACGGCGTAAACACCGAGATAGGCTACAATTCGCAGGGCTATTATCTCTATATCGGTCCGCCCGAGCATGACCTGACGGTCAACGAGGACGCGCTGATAATCGACGGCGATATAAAATACCAGATCGACCGCGCGGAGAAGATAAAGTTCGGTGAAGAGGTGCTCTATGTCTGGGCGGTCGTGCGGACGGTCGTCGAGATAACGGAATAACTCAAAGGGTCGCCGGGGTTTTCCCGGCGACCCGATAAAGGAGGTTTTTATGAGTACAATCAGTGTTCTTCCCTCGCAGATAGCTAACTGGCTGTCCGAGCAGACGAGACTGAGCGGGATAAGATTCATAACCGAATATCCCGCCGTCAAAAAAGAGATACCGCTAAAGCGTGTGACCGTCGCGGTCGGAATAGGGGAGATGGATATAGTCGACAGCTTCACCGCGAACGATGAGGGCGTGTTGGTCAAGAATGAATATTGCCGCCTTGCGAATATAAAAGTTAAGCTTGCTATCCATGTCCCGTATAGCAAGGGCGGCGCGACCTGCCACGATGTGCTGACGACTATAATTGACTGCCTGACCTTCGACACAGATTTGAACGTTGTCGAATCCGGCTGTTCGGGTATCAAGGCGGACAGGGACACCGACGCCTTTGTCCTCGACGCATATATACTCATGCAGGCGGATTTCTGCCCCGCAGACACGACCGGGCTCAACTTCCACTGCTTCCTCGACAAGACTCTGCTCTGCGGCTCGCATATCCGCGATACCGTCAAGCATGTCACCGCCGAGGACAAGGCTCTGTGGAACGCGCCTGTAAAAATCGGCTCATATACGGGCACGGGTGCAAAAAGCCGTTCTGTAAAAGTCGGCTTCAAGCCCACCGCCGTATTTGTTTTTTGCAGGAGTATGCCCGCCGCTATAGCTGATTTTTCGGGCTCATCAACAAACTGCTATGTTGCCGCCGCGACTCGGGCGGGCGGTATGCCGGGACTCAGCATCTCCTCCGACGGCTTCAGCATCAGCACGGCGAGCGATGTCAACGGGAGCAAAAATCTTCTCAATGCGCTGGGTATGACCTATATATACATCGCGCTTAAAATATAAATTTGCTGACCTTTTTATCGGACAGAACTTTTTCTTCCCGCTTTCTGAATGTGACTGTGCATCATTTAGTGCAAATTTTGGGGTGTAATCGGTCGCAAAATAAATATTTTCCCGTTGACAAATATCTGATGTGTTACTATAATTATAAGCATAGATACGAACAAATGTTCGAGAAAGCGAGGAGATGAGCAAATGTCAAAAAGAAGTGTCGAGGCGGCGATGGATTTCTCGTTTCCGACTCCTGAAGAGCGGCGGGCGGCGATGTGCGTCTGCTGCGGCTCGCACTGCCCGGGCTGCGAATCGCCGGACGACTATGCGTGGCGGCGCAGGGATGTTGACCTGTCTGCGCTCGCCGACGAGGTGATAAAAACAAGGCTTACGCCGCGCGAGAGACAGGTCACGGAGGCATATTGGTTTGACGGCTCGACGATATCTATGATAGCTCAGAAATTGGGTGTATGCCCGTCGAGCGTGTCGCGGTGTCTCGACAAGGCGCAGAGGAAAATATATGACGCGCTGAGCTTCACTGTAAAGTATCAGCATGATATAGAATCCGTTGATTTCCTGCCGATAGCCGTCAGGCGCGCGCTCGCCGTGAGCGCGGCAAAGCGATATGAGCCGAACACCCTGGGCGGGCGTATAAAAAAGCTTCGATGCAGCGAGAATATAGGCGAACAGCTGCTCTGCGATGCGCTCGGAATGCAGATGAGGACGCTCAGAATGATCGAGAGCGGCGAAAAAGAGCCGACTTTGCATCAGCTCGCACAGCTTGCCGGATTTTTCGGCACAACGGCCGACTATCTTTTGAAAGGAGAAGACAAATGACTTTCAACAGAACTCTTTCACAGCTTGCCGACGAGTATTTTGAGCAGGCGCAGGTGCTCGACGGGATTATAGCAAGGCACAGAAAACGTCTTTCGGCTCTGCCGAATCCCGAGACGAGCGACGAGGCATATAAAATTAAAACTCTGCTCAACGTGCTCTATAAAGAGCGCAGGGACGTTCTGGAAACGGCGAACTATCTCAAGGACAACTATTCCGGGGAGGAAAACAGATGAGAGATATAAAAATAACAATACTTTCGGACGGAACGGCTCAGATTGAAGAGCCGTTCTGTTTTTGCGGAGAGCATAACGCGGCGCGGCTTTGCATCACGCTCAACAGCGAGCTGAAAACAGACGCTTCGTATTATCTTCTGAGCTTCGATGTCTACGGATTGAGCCGCCGCATCGTGTCGAATATTATCAGCGGCGCAAACAGCACTCCCGCCTATATAACCGGCGGCGTTATATATTGCCCTCTGCCTGAGGCGCTGACTTCAACGGGTGAGCTGACCGTTCAGGTCGAGGCGCATAAGCGCAATGACCTCGAGGTGACAAGAATAACCAAGTCCGCCGTGTTCACCCTCGGCTTTGAGCCGTCTGTTATGGGTATTGACGGCGAGCTTGAAGAGGAGTGCGGCATCCTGCCCGAACTCGCCGCCGCAGTGGAGAGTATGCGGGATTTAAAAGCCTTGTTCGGCGGGACGACCGATTTAAAGGCAGTCATAATAAATTCCCTCGGCTTCACTCCGCAGGCTCCGCCATCGCAGTACACCTACAGCACTGCGCAGGTGTCTGCAACGCTCAACGACAATGCGGAATACCGCATGACGGGGCTTCAGACGCTGACGGTTCAGTATCCCGAGGACGCGAAATTCGAGTGCTGGATGCGCTTAACCTTTGCCGAGAGCGGGACAATCACCGTCACTCTGCCCGCGGGCACCGGATATATCGGCACTGCGCCGGATTTTAAAAACGGCGAAACATGGGAGCTGAGCTTCAAAGACAAAATTTTGGCGGCGCAGAAGG